>OJRI01000008.1_pt1 | contig 241577 bp, 241 predicted proteins | sample 1599151 | NCBI WGS metagenome assembly OJRI01 (sample SAMN03922457, study PRJEB24848) | human gut metagenome | isolation source: stool sample | host: Homo sapiens | place: Germany | collected 2009-11
TCACTACAGAATACGATACTGTCAAGTCGGTTATTCAGAAAAATATTGAAAAATCTTTTAAACGTTACAACGCTTAAAATAAAAGACCGGTATTTTAACCGGTCGTTACTTGACAACAATGTAAACTTTATATATCTGATAAAATGCCTCGATAAGTAACTGAAGCAAAGTTTTTGAGCAGATTTAGAAAAGGCGGGTAACTGCATGGCAGCGTTGAGACAAAGAAAAGATACAACACCGGATTATACAATTTTCTTTTCAAAATCCTTGCCGCCGACTATTTTTAAATGCCGCTGTTCGCCTTCACCGACACTTTTGCTTGTCAGATTATGCTGTTCAACAAGTTCGTGCTGTAGTTTTCTTATCTGCTGATTTTGCGGGCGTAGTTCTATATGTTCTGCTCCGGCAAGAATTTTGTTAATTGCTGCTTTTGCCTCATCCAGAGCCCTTTCTGCATCATCATAGTAGCCTTGAAGAGTTTCTGATGCTTCTGTTATTTGAAGTGCATCTTTTAACACTTTCTGGATTTGCGCCATTGAATTTGTTTTAATATAAAATACCTGTAATCTGTAATCGTTTGCGGTTGAAAGAATTTTTGCCCCGCCCTTGGCAAAGTTCTTGTGCGCGATTACTATGTCTGCATCATCAAGGTTTCTTGTTATTTCAGCTTTTAAATCAAGTCTTTCTATGACTTTTTCCACAATGCTTCTTGATACTGCATAAAGATATATCTTTTTGAAATCTTTAACCTCTTCAACATACTTCTGTCTTGAAAAGCTGAATTTTAAACTGTCTGAGGGCTGGATTTTTTGTTCAAGTCTGTTTATCTGTTCAGTAATAGTAGGCTCATTTTTCTGTTCCTGTTTTGCAGGCTCTGATTGCTGGGCTGAATAATCCTTGTCAACTTTTCTGATTTCCGGTCTTATCGGCCAGCCTCTTAATATATAATCTACTGCCTCTGCTGTATCTTTGTATACTGCAAGGGTATTTCTGTCGATAATTTCTATTACAATATCAAATGTAGGCTGTTTTTCCCTTTCAAGTACCGTCTTTTGTGAAGCCCTTCTCCTTGCTTCGTCATCTCCTAATGTAACTGACTGGATGCCGCCTACAAGATCTGATAATGTCGGGTTTTTAATCAAGCTTTCAAGGCTGTTGCCATGTGCGGTTGCGATAAGCATTACGCCTCTTTCTGCAATTGTTCTGGCTGCCTGTGCTTCAGCTTCTGTTCCGATTTCGTCTACTACAATAACTTCAGGTGTATGGTTTTCGACTGCTTCTATCATTATATCTTTTTGGTACTCAGGCTGGGTTACCTGCATACGTCTTGCATGACCTATTGCCGGATGAGGAGTGTCGCCGTCGCCTGCTATTTCGTTTGAGGTATCAACAACAACAACCCTTTTCCCGAGTTCATCTGCAACCAGCCTTGATATTTCTCTTAGTTTTGTGGTCTTACCAACCCCCGGGCGTCCAAGGAACAGTATGCTTTTATTCATCATACAAATATCTTTTATACAAGCAATTGTCCCCGTAACAACTCTGCCAATTCTGCAAGTTAGACCTATCACTTTTCCCTGACGGTTTCTTATTGCACTAATTCTGTGGAGTGTTCCGGGGATTCCTGAACGATTATCTGATGTAAATTCCTGTATCCTGCTCGTTATGTAAGAAATATCCTCAGCAGTTACTGTATCGCAGCCTAAATATTCTATTCTGCCGCCCGAATGCCTTATCTCGGGTGTTCTGCCTATATCCAGAACAATCTCGATAACGTCTTCCATCTGGTCATAGCTGATGTATCTCTTTACCTTTTCAGGTAATATCTCTGTTAATCTGTCCAGATCGTTTTGAAATTGCAGGTTGCTCATTTTCTTTATATGCCTTTCTATTTTGCTGTTATATATACAAAATATGATTATTGGCTATTTGAAATATGTCTGATGTATATTTTCTCTCTCCACTTATATTATACCACTTTTCCAAAATATTTCCTCGATATATAGTACTACATCGTTAGTAAATGTTACAAAATTTAATACTAATCTTATACTAAAAGTGTTGATTTTACACGTTTTTAGCCTTTACTTAACAGAAAAATTTGATTTTTGCGTTATAAATTTGTCCCAAAGTGGCATAATATTTCTTTCAAAATGCTTAATATAAATTAATCATACAAGGCGATACAAATTTTATTATTGTTTATAATAAAAATGGAGTTGTCCTTTAACATTCATAGATAAGTAACCGGAGTGGAATTTTAAAGCTGAGTTAGAAAATCTTGGCAGTATACAGCAGCGTTGAGCCGGAGGAAAGCTTGACAACTGATTATAAGTAAGGTTAAAAAATCTTATATGGATTTAAGATGTTATCGGGGTCAAAGGTCTTTTTTATCAGCCGCATATAATCAATAGCAGTGCTGTTGATTACCTTGTGAATATAATCACGCTTTGCCGACCCTATACCATGTTCGCCTGATAATATCCCGTCAAGTTTTGCTGTCAGGTCATATATTTCTGATTTGGCAAGTTTAAAGCGTTTATACTCGTCTTCATCGTTGTAGTCAATAGGAATTTGAGGATGTACGCTTCCGTCTCCTACATGTCCGACCATGCACACTGTCAGGTTATATTTTTCACATATTTCACGAATACCTTTCACAAGCTGTGCAAGATTTTTTCTTGGAACAATTACATCATCGGTTGTTACGTTTGGTTTTAATTTTGCGCAGGCGCCCATTGAAGATCGTCTTGCGGTCCATATTTTATTGTATTCTTCTTCAGTTCTTGAATATTGAATTTGTGAGGCGTTACAGCTTACGAGGATAGAAACTATAGTTGCACGCTGTTGTTCAATTGTATTTTGAAACCCGTCAATTTCTATTACGAGAGCAGCATCCTTATCGCATAAAAGCCCTGCCGGATAAAATTTTTCAACTGTCCGTATTGCATTATTATCCATAAAATCAAGTGTCGCAGGATAAATATTCTGTTCAATAATGGAATTAACAGCATGGATTGAATCTTCTATTTTATCAAAATACGTCATTAACACCATTCTGCTTTCAGGTTTTGGAATTAATTTTAATGTGGCTTCTGTTACGATACCCAGAGTTCCCTCAGAACCGACAAAAAGTGTTGAAAGATTGTATCCTGTTGCATTTTTAATTGTATTTGAGCCTGTTCTTAATATTTCACCTTTTGCTGTTATAACTTCCAGGTCAATAACGTAATCTTTTGTTGAGCCGTATTTGAATGTTTTGGCGCCTCCGGAAGATTGTGCAATGCTTCCGCCAATGGTTGAAACTGCAAGATTTGAAGGATCAGGAGGATAGAAAAGCCCTATTTTTTCAGCTTCTTTTTGCAAATCGCCCACAATAACTCCCGGCTGAACACGTGCGGTCATATTTTCTCTGCTTAATTCAAGAATTTTATTCATCTTTGAGAAATTCAGTATTATCCCGCCATGTTCAACAGTACACGCGCCTACAACATTTGTGCCTGCGCCGCGGCAAATTATTGGAACTTTGTATTTTGATGCAAGTTTTACTAATTTTTGCACCTGTTCTTTATTCTCTGCAAATACTACAGCATCAGGAAGGTGCTCTATTTTTTTTATATTTGTTGCATCCTGAGCGTAGGCATATCTTTCTTCCAGCGTTGTAAGAACGTTGTCAGGTGTCAGGGTAGTTTTTAAATCTTTTATGAATTTTTTATTCATCAACATATGAAGCCAGCTTTTCTATATTAAGGCTTAATTTTGACAGTTGATTTTCTAGTTTGTCGATTTTATTAAGCACGAGATTTTCGTCACGCTCTTCAATAACAGCAATTGCTTTTTCAAGCTTTTTCTCCAGCCTGTCTATTCGGTTTTGCTGTTCTTCAAACCTATCTTCAATTGTTTTAATTAAGACTTCTTTTTCAGGAACGGTTTCTTTAAGTTCATCAAGGATTCCGCGCATAGAAGACGCTTTAGCTGCCTTTTCATAAATGCCCGAGATTGTTTCTGATGTACCGTCCATCCATTCCCCAAGATACATCATAACATTTTTTAGCACCTTGTTGGAATTCATTGTTTCATTCACTTTTTCGTCAATAATTGACAGTCTGTTTTCTATATTGCGGTTATCGAGTATGTTAAGCCTTTCCTCAAGGCTGCTTGTCCTGCGGTTAAATTCATCCAGGCTGTCACAGATTATTCTGTAGGATTCATCTGAATTTAGCAATAATTTGTTTGTTCTTGCGCTTAGGCTGAGAATATCTTCGTTTAATTTTTCAAAGTCTGTTTTTAATTCAAAACTTTCTTCGTTAGTTAATGATTGTCGCAGATCCTCGATTGATTTTGCAATACGGTTAATATTTGTTGAAATAACACCGAACTCTGCGGATGAATTTGATGTTGAGATGTCATTTAATATTAACCGGAGTTTTGCAATATCGGATTCCACATCCTGAAGTGTATAGGAATAGAAATCCATTTCATCGCCGTTATTTGTTATACTGTTAAGTTGTTTTTTTACATCTAAAAGTGTTCTGTTAATTGCATCTGTTTTTTCTTCTACAAAATCTTTTATTTCTTCTGTTTCTTCTACAAATGAAATTTGATCTGTTACAGAGAGGATTGCAGTCATTACAGCATCTTTTATATCCTGTGCATTTTTATCAAGGTCAATCTCTGAAACACCTTTTTCAATTTTGTTAATTTCGGAAAGAAGCTGGGTGAGATAATTGTCAATTTCATGAGCTTTTTCATTACCTTCTGTTTCTTCAAATATTTTCCTCTGTTCATATATCAGATTTTTTATATCATCAATTTCATCTCTTAAGTCTGAATCATCTGTGAGTGCAAGAATATCTACTTTTTCATGTAGAATTTTAAGTGTTTCTGCAATTTTGTCTGTTCCATCGCTGGTTTTATCTATATTTTGAAGTACTTCGTTTAACTTTTCACTTACATCTTGTGTATAATTTTTGTCTCTAACCTCTTCAATTAATTTTTTCTGTCCGAGGAGAAGATCATACATTTCATCAAGTTCGGTCTGAATATCAGAGTTATCAGCCATTGCTAGAATATCTATTTTGTCATGTAATGACTTAACTATAGCGGTAATATTTTCTAACGTTTCATTAATCTCATCTGTATTTTCAGACGTATCAGCCATTGCTAGAATATCTATTTTGTTATGTAATAACTCAATTACCGATGTAATGTTTTTTAATGTTTCATTAGTTTCATATGTATTTTTAGATATATCCGCTGTTGCGAGAATATCTATCTTTGAATGAAGTGAATTAATTGATTTTGTAATATCCTCCAGGACATCATTTATTTCTTCTACTTTGTTCTGATTATCATTCAATGCCAGTATATCAACTTTATTGTGCAGATTTTGGATTGTGTCAATAATCTCTGTGCAGAATTCAGAATTGTCATCCAAGGCAAGAATATCTACTTTTTCATGTAGATTTCTAACTGAATCAATAATATTCTGTGCTTGTTGATTAATTGCAGAGGCAAGTTCTTCTGCATCGCTCTTTTGCATTTCAAGTTTAACCATATCTAATTTATCAGACAAGGTTTTGTTCATTGTAGAAATGTCATTTTTAATATTTTCACTGGATTCGTCAATGTGTGATTTGTATTCATTGATTTTTTCGTTAAGATCTCCGCCAAGGCTCTCCAGAGTATACATTAAGTCTTCGTTATTAAGCATAACTGCCAGGCAGTCTTTTAACTCTGAATTACCGGATTCTATTTTATCATCCAGTGTATTTTTAACATCTTCCAATATAGCAGTTAGAGATTTTTCGTATGAATATCTGTTTTCTGTTATTTTTTCTTCTATTGAGTCAATATTTTTCTGCCACTGCTCAGCAAGTGTATTAGTTTTTTCAAGATTTGAACGTACTGCAAGGTCAATATTTGCTATTGTTGAATTTAACAACTCAAGATTGTCTTTTGTAAAGCTGTTAATGTAATCCTCAAGAGAAGTGCATCTTGAAGCTATATCTTTATATGTATTTTCAATTCTTATATAAGCGTCATGGTTTTCAATCAGATTGTCCTTCAATTCTGACAGAAGGTTCAAATAAGAAAGTTCAACCTGGTTTTTTATCTCTCCGATGACCTCATTAAAATCAAATTCCAGAAACTTATCGACTGCCTGTTTCAGCGGTTCAAATTCTTTTATAAACTCTTCGGATTTTGTATTCATTGCACTGACAACATCAGTATTTACAAGTTCTATTTCCTGTTTAATACTATTTATTTTGTCTGACAGGCTATTTGTATAAAGATCATAATTTTCTGATTGTTTTGACTTAATTTCGTCAAGGCTTAATGTCAGATAGCCGAGTCCTTTATCTATGAAATTTATATTTTCCTGCAGAACTTCTTTTACATCGGTTTTTACTTCATCTTTTGAGTTGTTAATACTTTCGGTTATTATACCAAGTTTGTCTATTATATCTATAAGGTGTGTGCTTAATTCGCCGGTATTACTTTCTTGAAGGCTCTTTATATTATCAAGTATTTTATTTAACTCCAGCTTTATATCAATAAATTCGTTAATTGAATTATCCAGTTTTGAATTTGTATCTTCAGAAATCTTATCGACTGTCATTACATACTCACCAAGCTTAGCTTGAAGCATTGCCAGGTTTTGTTCGTATTCATCAGATATATTATTCAGTTTTGATTCTATTAACAGAAGTTTTTCGGCAGAATTTGAGCTGTTGCTATTTAAAACTTCTTCCAGACCGGCTTTTGCTTTTGCAATATTATCAGAAATAGCTTCTAGTTTTTCTGTAACTTCTCCTGAATATTTTGCAGAGTTTGCAGCCAGAGTTTCTTTTGTGGTTTTCAAATTTGCAATGATTGACTGTTCCAGATTGTTTCTTCCGGTAACATTATTTGAAGTAATATCGCTTTTTACAGCTTCAATTCTGGCAAGAAGGGCACCGATACTTTGTGCAACCGAATTAAAGTCTTCTTTTATATTTTGATTAATTTCATTTTTGGCTGAAAGGATACTTTCATCAATTTTTTCTGCAATTTCAGTGGAAGCATCTTCCTTTTCGGGAGCTTCTTCCAAACGGGATTTGATAGCACTTATATGATCTGAAATTGTGTCGAATTTTTCAACAATATCTTGCGAATATTTTCCGGTTTTTTCCGCAATATTTTCTTCTGCTATCCGTAAATTAGAGATAACAGACTGCTCCAAATTGCTATGGTTGGTTGCATTGTTTGCAGTAATATCTTTTTTGGCGTTTTCAATTTGGGCAAGAAGAGCTCCGATACTCTGTGCCATAGAGTTAAAGTCTTCTTTTATATTTTCGTTAATTTCATTTTTTGCAGCCAGAATACTTTTATTAAGCTTTTCTGCAATATCATCTGCTGAGTCAGTTTTTTCTTCAAGCTGTGTTTTAATTGAGTTTATATATTCTGATAACGTGTCAAATTTTTCTGCAACATCTTGAGAATATTTTACAGTTCTTTCTGCCAGATTTTCTTCTGCGTTTCGTAAGTTTAGGATAACGGCTTCTTCAAGGCTGCTTTGACCTGAGGTTTGTTTTTCAGAAATATCGTTCTTAGCCTGTTCTATTTGCAGCAGCGCAGTTTCAATATTTTTTGAAATATAGCTGAAGTTTTGCTGAAAGTCTTTATTAATATTTTCTGTTGCAGTTTGGATGCTTGAGTTTAAAGTTTCTACAATTTCCGGATTAGCATTAAGTTTTTGTTCAAAATCCGTTTTTAAAAACTGCAAAGTTTCATTAATTAAACTTATTTTTTCTGAAATAATCTGTTCTGTATTTTTTAAGTTAGAGATAACAGACTGCTCAAGGTTGCTGTTATTAATAAGCTGGTTATCTGTAATATTTATTTTTGCTTTTTCAATTTCACCCAGTACCTCATCTAAATTTTGTTTTAAAAGTGTGAAATTACCGTCTTTTTCTTCAAGATTAGATTTGATAAGATTCAGACTGTCTGTAAGGGTTGTAAATTTTTCATCAACATTCTTTGTATATTGGGAAGTTTTTCCTGAAAATAATTCATCCAGCTTTTCAAGGTTTGATTTTAAATTTTCTTCCAGTATAACATAACGGTCATTACTTAAAGCTCTGCTCTGTTCAATCATTGCAAGAGTTTCATTTATTGAATTTTGCAGATTATTTAAGATTTCTTTATTGGTTTCGTTATTGTTTGTAATTGTACCATTATATTCATCAATTTTTCCGTTGATATTGTCAGAGCATTGTGAAACATTTGCTCTCATACATTCAAGGATTGTTTTTACATCGTTAAAATTGCTGTTAACGTTTGTATTTATTTCATCTTTTAATTCCTCAACCGAGTTATTTCCGCTGCTTAGCTCCTGTTTTAGTTCATCCCCGAGAGTGAAAAGCTTGGTATTAACATTATTAAGCTGGTTGGAAACTGTATTTTTTAATTCATCAACTTTTTCGCTGTTAATATTTACTGCGCCGGCAATATTATTTTGAACATCATCAAGCTTTATAGAAGTATTGGCTATATAGTCTTTGATTTCAGTAATCTCAGAAATTGATTCACCGAATTTTATATCAGTATTAGATGCAAAATTATTTACTATGCTTGCATATTCTTCTAATGTTCTGTGTATTTCTTCAAACTTTTCATTTTGGGCTGTTGTGTTATTAATTGCTGCTTCCAGTGCAGAAATTTTTTCTAATAAACTTATTGACGCTGTATTCTCACTATTTTTAACACTTTCCTGTACTGAAGCAATAAAACTTTGAAGTTCATCAATTTTCTGGGATACGTAAGATTTATAGTTATCTTCTTTTTGTGCAAGATTTAAATCTAAATTGGTTATATCTTTTGAAATTACCTCAAGTTCTTGAAGCTTTTTATCAAAAATATCAGAGGCTAAAGCTTCCTGACTGTTTTTCATATCTTCGGAAAAAGCAATAAACAAATCTTTTATTGATGTAAGGTAGTCAGTAAGATGGATTGAAACATTTTCTTTAAAATCTGCAATCTGTGTGGAATTTTCTTTAATACTTTCAATAATTCTGTTTAAATTATCATCTGCCGCCTGTTTAATTTCATTTTTTAAGTCTTCAAACAGTGCATATAACCCGTCAAAAGATGATTTTACAGAATTGATATTGTCGTTAAGCTCTTTTTTACTTTCCTGAATAATTGATGAAACCTTAAAATTTGCATCATTCAGGGCTGTAAGGAACTGGGTATTATCTTGGAAGTTTTTATCTAAAATAGATTTTAACTCTCCGAGTTCACTGTCCAGTTTTGATGCAGAAGCCTTCACCTCTTCGGACAGGCTGTTTATATTTGATGCTGTATTTGCAGAAAATTCGTCTTGTAATGTATTTATCCGGGATATAACAGAAGCGATATTTTCAGATAACGAATTAAAATCAGTATTTACATTATTATTAATATCGTCTTTTATATTATTAATATTTTCATTTATAATATCTGCAATACTGTTTAAAGCTTCCTGTTCTTTTTGCGGGAATAAATCTTTTAGAATTACTGATTTTTCGATAATCCTGCCTATTTCATTCTGAATGCCTTCAAAAAAGCTCTGTTTATCATAGTTAAGTCCGCTTACTGTCTGTTTAAAGTCAGCTTCAAATAAATGAACGGTATCTAAAAATCTGGTAAAATCTTCTGAAGATACGCCTGAGGAAAGTGTGGTTTTTATTTGTTCCAGGGAATCCGTAAATTCTTTAAATCTTTTAATATCAGCAGATTTTTTTATCTCAAAAGCTTCTTTTAATCCGTCAATAAGCAATGAATTTTCATCACTGTTGTTATTAAGATAATCAACCTTTGATTTAATATCTACTAATATTCTGTTAACATCATCAGAATTAATCTTATTTTCTTCCTGTAAACGGCTTAGAATTTGTGCAATTTCCTCTACATTTTGTGCCATTGGTTTTCTACTTTCCTTTAATAAATATACATATCCCTGCATAATATATTAACAGAAGCGGGGCAAATTAAGCAAAAATATTAACGAATATTATTACAATTGTAAAGATAAAAGCAACTTTTTTACTTATAAGTGATATAATAACTATTAGACTGTGTGAATACAGGCATGGGAAAGAAAGGTGTGGAATGAGCCATATAGTACTGGACGAAACTAAGTGTAAAGCGTGTTACCTGTGCATAAATGAATGCCCCAAAAAACTTTTGAGGGTTGGTTCAAAAACAAATAATCTCGGAGATCATCTTGTTGAGTTTTATGATCCAAATCACGAGTGTCTTGGTTGTGCAATGTGTGCAGCAAGATGTCCTGATTTAGCAATTACAGAAGTTTACAGAGGATAAGTTTAATAATATGACAGAATGTTTAACAAAAACAAGTAAAAAAATTTTAACAAAAGGAAACTACGCTATAGCTAACGCAGCTGTTATTGCAGGCTGTCAGTGCTATTTTGGCTACCCTATTACCCCTCAGAGTGAAATCGGCGAGTTTATGAGCGGGAAGATGCAGGAGCTTAAGAGAGGCTATGTTTCTGCCGAGAGCGAACTTGGTGCTATTAATATGGTTATCGGCGCGGTATCGACAGGCGTAAAGGCAATGACATCGTCTTCTTCATGTGCAATATCATTAATGCAGGAAGCTCTTTCTTACGCGGCTACGGATGAACTGCCGGTGGTTTTGGTTAGCGTAATGAGAGGCGGACCGGGATTAGGTAATATTTACCCGTCACAGGGTGACTACAATCAAGCCACAATCGGCGGAGGCAACGGCGATTATAAATTAATCGTACTTGCTCCTTCTACAGTTCAGGAATGTGTTGATTTAACATACAAGGCTTTTTATCTTGCCCAAAAGTACAGAAATCCTACAGTTCTGCTTGCAGATGGAATGCTCGGGCAAATGATGGAGCCGGTAGAATTTGGGGAATATCCTTATCCCGAAATAGATAATTCTGAGTGGGCATTGACAGGAGCAAAGGGACGCAAATCCCGAATAATACGTTCTTACGGTCCTCTTGCAGAAGACAGATGCGTTTTTCTTAATAAACTTTTTGAAAAATATAAAGCTATTGAAGAGAATGAAACTGAGTGGGAAGAGTTCAATACAGACGATGCTGATATTATTCTTGTAAGCTTTGGCGGACCTTCCAGAAATGTTAAATCTGCTATGAAAGAATGCAGAAAACAAGGATTGAAAGTCGGAATGCTCAGACCTGTTACATTGTTCCCGTTCCCTTCAAAAAGGCTTGCAGAACTTGCTGAAAGAACAAAGAAATTTTTAGTTATTGAAGTCAATATGGGACAGATGGTGAGAGATGTAAGGCTTGCTGTTAACGGAAAAGTTCCTGTTGAGCTTTATAATAAACCGGTAGGTTCTCCTCCGGAAGTTGATGATATAGTTAATGAGATTAAAAGACAAATAAAGGAATAATATGGCAGCTTTAACACAGACATTTAAAATACCTGATTCAATAAAAGATGGAACAAAATACTCATTTTGTCCGGGATGCGACCATGGTGTAGCCGTAAGACTTGTCGGCGAGGTTATGGATGAACTCGGTATCAGGGAAAACACTATTGCAGTTGCATCAATAGGATGTTCTGTTACTATTTATGATTTCTTAGATGTTGATTCGCTGGAGGCTCCTCATGGTAGAGCTCTTGCAGAAGCTACAGGTATAAAAAGAGCAAGACCTGATAAATTTGTCTTTACATACCAGGGTGACGGCGACTTTGCTTCAATCGGTATGGCTGAAAGCCTTCATACCGCTTTGCGCGGAGAAAACGTTACCGCTATTTGTATAAATAATACAACTTATGGTATGACAGGCGGTCAGCTTGGACCTACTACTTTGCTTGGACAGGTTACAACCACATCGCCAACCGGAAGAAATGTTGAATATTACGGGTATCCGGTTAAAATTGCAGAACATATTGCATTATGTGACGGTACTGCATTCAGCACAAGAGTGTCTCTGGATACGGTTGCAAATATCCGTAAAGCTAAACAGGCTATAAAAAAAGCTTTTGAAATCCAGCTTCAGGGATTGGGTTTCAGTTTTGTAGAAATTTTATCTACCTGCCCGACAAACTGGAAAATGACGCCTCAGCAGGCTCACGACAGGGTTAGAAATCAGATGATGGAAGTTTTCAAACCGGGCGTTTATAAGGACATCACAGCAGACAGGAATTAAGGGAAATACTATGGAAAAAAATTTCATTATTGCAGGATTTGGTGGACAAGGTGTATTGCTGGCAGGTGAAGTACTTGCAAATGCGTTTATGGTAGCAGGAAAAAATGTAACCTGGTATCCTTGTTACGGTGCTGAAATGCGCGGCGGTACCGTAAACTGCGAAATTGTAATGAACGATACCGAAGAGGTCAGCGCAGTTAATAAAAAAGAAGCAGATTTTGTTGTTGCTTTAAATCAGGCATCTGTAGAGAAATTTGTTTCCAAAATTAAAAAAGGCGGATGGATGATTGCAAATTCATCTCTAGCAAAAGAAATTAAAACAAGAGCTGATATAAACTATTTGTTTGCACCAATTACCAAATTGGCAGAAAATGTCGGTAATATTAAGATGACCAATATCCTTGCTCTCGGTATTCTAGCTAAAGTAAGTAAGCTTGTAACTTTGGAATCTTTAAATGATGCTCTTGATGCGGTAATTCCTGCTCATAGAAAAAATTTAATGCCTTTAAATTTGAAAGCATTAAAAATAGGCTATGAGTATGATTTATTACCTGTGTAAATTCAAAATCACCTAAAAAGCTGATTTAAAACTTTACAATTAAGATTATTCTGATAATGTAAAAACGGATTAAGGAATATAAATTTGTACATTCCAAATCCATAGATTTTTATGAGGTTTTTTTAACGTGAAAAAAGAACTATTACTGGCAATAAAAGAGAAAGAAACACAGCTGGCAAAATTAAAAAATCATATTGATAAAAGTTATATCTGCTCCGAATTGTATAACAAAGTTGTACTGGAAAAAGCAATCCTGAAAAAAGAACTTGCTGATTTGGAAAAAAATAAATTTGCCGAAAAAGTTAGATTTTTGTTCCCGCGCAAAAAGAAATTAATTTGTGATTATTTTAAAAAGTAGTATTGTTTTCTGTTTTTATTTTAATTATTTTTTCTTAACACCTATTAAAAATATATATTTATGATACAATTAGCCTATAAGTTTTTGGTGAGAGTGTTATAAAAAGGAGAAAACTATGACTGAAAAACGCGTATGGCTCTTTAGAGAAGGTGATGCATCCATGCGAAATCTTCTCGGGGGCAAAGGTGCCAATCTTGCTGAGATGACTAATCTCGGTTTGCCGGTACCTCCGGGGTTAACTATTACAACTGAAACCTGTATGGATTACATTAACCATGGCAATAAAATGCCTGAAGGGTTGATGGATGAAGTTAAAACTGCACTGAAAGATGTTGAAAACCAAACAGGTAAAAAATTCGGCGATGCTGAAAATCCTTTGCTGGTATCAGTACGTTCCGGTGCAAGACTTTCTATGCCCGGCATGATGGAAACTATCCTTAACCTTGGTATGAATGATAAAACAGTTGAAGGTATGATTAAATTAACTAATAATCCCCGCTTCTGCTATGATTCATACCGTCGTTTCTTAACAATGTTCGGCTCTGTTGCATGGGACATTGAAAGACAAAAATTTGAAGATTACCTTGATAAAATTAAAGAAGAAAAAGGCTACAAATCAGATACTGACCTGAATGCTGATGACTGGAAATCTTTAATTGAACCATATAAAGCTTTAATTAAAGCTGAAACAGGAAAAGAATTCCCTCAGGATCCTTACATTCAACTTCAGGAAGCTATTGAAGCGGTGTTCCGTTCTTGGAATATTCCTCGTGCAGTTGCTTACAGAAATCACTATAAAATTGACCATAACTATGGTACTGCTGTTAACGTACAGACAATGGTATTTGGTAATATGGGCGATGACTGTGCAACCGGTGTTTCATTTACAAGAAACCCTTCTACAGGCGAAAATAAATTCTATGGTGAGTATTTAACAAATGCTCAGGGCGAAGATGTTGTTGCCGGTATCAGAACTCCAAAACCAATTGCAGAACTTGAACATGAAATGCCTGAGCTTTATAAACAATATGTTGATATAGCAAAAAAACTTGAAAAAGGTTATAAAGATGTTCAGGATATGGAATTTACAATCGAACGCGGCAAATTGTATATCCTCCAAACCCGTAACGGTAAAAGAACTGCAGCAGCTGCTGTTAGAATTGCCGTTGAAATGGAAAAAGAAGGTATTATTACAAAAGAAAGAGCAGTTCAATTAGTTGATCCATACCAGTTATACCAGCTATTGCTTCCTAGCTTTGAAGCAGATGCTAAAAAACAGGCTGTTCATATTGCAACTGGTCTTGCTGCATCTCCGGGTGCTGCTGTAGGTAAAATTGTATTCGATACAGAAGAAGCTGCAGAAAGAGGCGCAAACGGAGAAAAGATTATTCTTGTACGTATTGAAACCTGTCCGGATGACATCCATGGTATGATTGCTTCGCAGGGTGTGTTAACCCTCAGAGGCGGCATGACTTCTCATGCAGCAGTTGTTGCCAAGGGTATGGGCAAACCTTGTGTTGCCGGTGCTGAAGATTTAGTTATCGATTTGAAAAATGAAACTTTAACCGGTAAAAATGGAAAAGTTTATCACAAAGACGATATTATTTCTCTTGACGGCGGTACAGGAGAAGTTATGGAAGGCGCTGTTAAAACATCTGTTGCTAAAATGGACGAAAACTTCCAGCAGTTATTCAGCTGGGTAGATGAAATTAAAAAGCTGACAGTTAGAGCAAATGCTGACACTCCTGCTGATGTTGCTAAAGCTCTTGAACTTGGTGCTGAAGGGGTTGGGCTTTGCCGTACAGAACATATGTTTATGGATCCTGACAGACTTCCTTGGGTTCAGAAAATGATTATTGCCGGTACTCCGGAAGCTAGAAAAGAAGCTTTGGATAAACTTCTCCCAATGCAGTACAAAGATTTCTATGAAATGTTTAAAGCACTTGGTGAAAAGCCTATGACAATAAGACTTTTGGATCCTCCGCTTCATGAATTTTTACCTAATAAAGATGAATTGATTGCAACAGTTGCAACGAAAAAAGCTAAAGGTGAAGATTACAAAGAAGACGAAAAAATGCTGAATATAGTTGAAGGTTTGTCTGAATCTAACCCTATGATGGGCTTGAGAGGATGCCGCTTAGGGCTTACTTATCCGGAAATCAATGAAATGCAGGTAAGAGCAATCTTTACAGCTGCTTGTGATTTGAAAAAAGAAGGATTGGATGTTAAGCCGGAAGTTATGATTCCTCTTGTAGGTCATGTAAATGAGCTTAAAACTGTACAATGCCTGCTTGAACGTGTTGCGTGCGAAGTTATGGAAGAAAAAGGCGTGAAAGTTGACTATAAGTTCGGTACAATGATTGAAATTCCTCGTGCAGCGTTAACTGCTAACGAGATTGCAGAGTATGCAGAATTTTTCTCATTTGGTACAAATGACCTTACACAGATGACATTTGGATATTCACGTGATGATGCTGAAGGAAAATTCCTAAAACGTTATGTAGAGCAGAAAATTCTTCCGCGCAACCCGTTTGAAAGCCTTGACCAAACCGGGGTAGGACAGTTAATGCAGATTGCTCTTGAAAAAGCTCTTCCTGTAAGACCGGATCTGAAACGCGGTATTTGCGGAGAGCATGGTGGGGATCCTGATTCTGTAAAATTCTGTCACAGAATAGGATTGCAGTATGTTTCCTGCTCACCGTTCAGGGTTCCTCAGGCAAGACTTGCTGCGGCACAGGCTGTAGTGGAAGAAAGAGGGTAAGTAGTTTTAATGAAGAAACGGGTGCCTTTACTGATATTTTCATTGGTGTTTGCAGCAGTATCGAATATTTCGTATGCGGGGCTGTCTGATAGTTTTTATAAAAATCTGCTTCAGTGCAAAACTCATTACGAATATGATAAGGAATCTGCAACTTCGGTAAAAATCAGCGGAATGGAAAATGGTACCTGTACAATTACTTACCAATCACATTATGTTTGCCATTATAACAGAGCAAAGATTGACGAACTGCTAAACACGCAAAATTCTCCAGGTTCGTTTTTCCCTATACTCATGGATCATATGAGAGATCCGAGTGTCTGTTATACTATTATTGATGGCAAAAAAGTTCCATATGGAGAATAATTTAAAAGACCTGAGTATTTTACTCAGGTCTTTTATCATTTAATTGTATTTCTTTTGCATCAAATAATTTAAGAATTCTTTTATCTGTATTTTTCTTAAACCATCTGTCAAAGATTTCTCCGCCTGCAAATGTTATAGCTCCTGCTCCAATTCCAAAGATTATATTTTTAATTTTATCTGTTTTGGATCTCATGCCTACATATAAAGCTATTGATAATGCAACTACCATAGATAAAACGGATTGGGTTTTGGTTAATAAATCTGAATTCTTTTTATTTTTTATAAATAAGTCGGCGTGTTCTTCATTAAGCAGATAGTATTTAGGATGGGTTTTTGAATTGTTCTTTTTTGTTTCCTCAATAATTATTTTATTGTCAGGCAACTTTTTAATAATATTGTACTCTGTAGTCATAATATCTCCATGATAGAAACCTGTTATATTAAAAACAAAAAATTTTAAAATTTGCTATTAGTTATGCGGGGAATATAGTATATTTTATAATATAATATTATTATGGATGCTAAAGATTTAATCAGGTATTTTGAAGGACTTGGAATAGAGGTTCATACTACGACTAAGGCTCGGGGGCATCAGGGATTTTTTTTAAAAAACAGAATTGATATTTCTAAAAATTTACCTGAATTTAGAATTATACCAACGCTTTTGCATGAATTTGCGCATTACATTCATTACAGCCTTGAGCCTGAAATGCCAAAAACCGGTGGTTCTTTTGAAAAAATTTTTAAAGAAAACCATACTTATTTTGAACAGGAGTTAATAAAGGTTACTAATTTTGTTGATGAAAATTCCTTATGTGTAAAATTATATGAGCATAAAGACAGGGTAAAGGAACAAATAAAAAAACAGGAAATTATAATTAAAAATTTTTATCCGGAATTTCAGCGTTCAAAAAAGTTTAAAGAATTTGAAAAATATATCAAAAAATCAAAGGCACGCTACCTGTTGAAATATGACAGGGTAAAGCTTATCGGCGGTTTATTCAAAAAATCAGTTGAAGTTTTTTCAATTCCTAATATAGAGCATGACTTTCCTGACATGCCGCAGGCATTTTCTGCGTACATAAGACTTCGAGCTTTACAAAAGAAACAGAAAAGAATTTCGGCAAGAATAAATAAATTAAAAAAATATTACACAAAACCGGCAGAACTTTTCGCAAGATTTGTTGAAGGAATTTATCTTGATAAAGAATGGACATGCGCTCTTGCTCCTTATACATCGCATGTATTCTATGAATTACTTGGAAATGGTTATTACGGTGATTTGAAAGAAGTTATTAAAAAGCTTTAAACTCTTCCATACATATCTTCATACCTGATAATATCTTCTTCTAAAAGTAAATCACCTTTTTGGACTTCAATAATTTCTAAATCATCCTTATAAGGATTTTGGAGCGAGTGGATAGCTTTCAGAGGAATATCAACGCTGTGTCCTGGTGATAAAATATGTTCTTTGCCTTCAAGAACAACCTTTGCCATGCCGTTTAGAACAACCCAGTGTTCGCTTCTATGGTTATGAGATTGAACGGAGAGTTTTTGCCCGGGATTTACGTGAATTATTTTTGTCTGGAAACCATCGCCTTGGGCTATTACTGTATAAAATCCCCAAGGTCTGTAAACTGTCTTATGAATAAGATGTGTATCGTCATTTTGTTTTTTTAATGTTTCATAAATATGCTTTACTTCCTGTGTTCTATCTTTTTTGCATGCAAGAATTGCATCTTCGGTTTCAACAATGACAGTATCTTCTAAACCTATTGTTGCGACAAGTTTAGATGATGAATAGACAAAGGAGCCTTTTGAGCCTTTATCAAGAACATGCCCTATAAATACATTATTATTTTCATCTTTCGGACTTACATCATAAATTGACTGCCATGACCCTAAATCATTCCAGTCGCTTTCAAGTTTTGCAAGCGCAATTCTATCTGACTTTTCCATGATTGCATAGTCAATAGAAATATTAGGCATTTTATCAAATTCAACAAACGGTATGTCATGTGTTTTATTAAAATCAACATTATTAGAAATTTTAGCAATATCAGGAGTATATTTTTCAATTTCTTCTATCATTGTAGAAGCCTTGAACATAAATATCCCGCTGTTCCAGAAATATGTACCTGCCGCAAGATATTTTTCAGCGGTTTCAAGATCAGGTTTTTCAACAAACTCTTTAACTTTGTATCCGTTTTCAATTTTTTCTAAAGTATTGATATAGCCGTAACCTGTTTCAGGATAAGCAGGTTCAATGCCGAATGTTACAATATAACCTTGTTCAGCAAGTTCTTTGCCTTTTTTAACTGTAGAAGAAAATTTGTCAGCATCTTCTATCAAATGATCAGAAGGCACAACAAGAATTACCGGATCGGAGTTTGATTTTTGCATGATATATTTTGTTGCAAGAGCAATTGCCGGAGCCGTATTTTTTGAAACAGGTTCTGCTAAAACAACAGCATTTTCTACAAGAGCTCCGAGCTGCATCCTGACATTTGAAGTATGTTTTGTATTAGTAATACTGATAATATTTTCCGAAGGCATGCAGTATTTTAGCCTTTCAAAAGTTGTTTGCAATAGGCTTTTATCTGAATTTAAATTCAGCAGTTGTTTTGGGTATAACTCTCTTGATAAAGGCCAAAGACGGCTTCCTGATCCGCCGGCTAATATAATACCGTACATTTTAACTCCTCTTATTATAATTATCAGCTATAAAAACATTATATTATAAAAGAAGTTTATATGTATAGATTATTATAAAAACTTAACCTAGACGTTTTAAAAATTCCTTTGCGGCATGCTCCGGATTATCTGCATTAATAACAGCTCTAACAACAGCTACACGTTTTGCTCCGTTTTTAATAACTTCATCAACATTTTCCAGATTAATTCCGCCAATGGCAAAATATGGAATATCAATATTTTTACTTACCCAGTTAACATATTCCAGCCCAACGGATTTTGTTGTCGGCTTGGTCGGTGTAGTAAACACAGGTCCGACACCTATATAATCGGCTCCGTCTGCTGCTGCTTTTCGTGCTTGTTCCGGAGCATGGGTGGAAACTCCTATTATTGCGTTATTTCCGAGAATTTTTCTTGCAGATGCAACATCCATGTCATCCTGACCCAGGTGAACTCCGTCAGCCTCAAGAATATATGCTATATCTACTTTGTCATTTACTATAAAAGTTGTGTTATATTCTGCACAAAGAAGCTTAATTTTTTTTCCGAGTTCAATAATTTTATTAGCATTCATATTTTTTTCACGCAGCTGAAGAATATCCACTCCGCCTTTCAGAGCAGAAGCAACTGCATTTAAGAAATCAGTTTCGGTTTCAAATTTATCTGAATTTGTAACAAGATAAAGTTTTTTATTTCCAAGCATGTATTTATTATATTGTTCTTTTAATTTATCCCACATAATTTTCTCCAATGTATAAGCTCTGTAGCGCATGCCCTCAAAAATTTGAACATGCTCTGCGTTATTTACAGAATATTCGGCAAGAACTCTAAGTACCTGCTGTAATCTTTTTATATTAGCTTTAAAAATTGTTTCAACATCCACTCTTTTATCAGGGTTTTTAATGCTGATTCCAATATCGTTTTCAGTGTCGCGGGCTTTTAAAAGCTCTGTGTAATCAGCATCCTGAACCATGCTCAATTGATGGCGCATGCCTTTTAATTCTTCTGATAATTCTTTATTATCAAGAAGAAATCTTGTAATTTCTTCAAGAACTCTTAAAGCTTCATTGCCTCTGTTTAAATTTGCATCAATAATTCTTTTCATAGAATAATTATAGCATGCCTTATGTAACTTTTTTTGAAAAATTTTTATATTGGGAATAAATCTGATATTATTATAAAATATGATTATGGATAAGAAGAAGATAATTATTGCAGTAGCCGCAGCAGGAGTAATTATAGCAGGAACGTATTTAAGTGCAGTTGTTTACCAGCCTCCTGCAAAAACCGGCGAAATTTATAAGGAAGCTCTTTCCGATATGTCGAAAGAGAATTATTCAAACGCATATTATTTATTTTCTAAAATAAGTTTTTTATCAAATCTTAAGCCGCTTGCAATTTACCATCAGGGAGAGTGTGCAGACAGGCTTGAAGATAAAGATGCTGCTATCAAGCAGTATAAATTAATGTTTAAGCTTTACCCGAGGCATGCCTTAAGTGTAAAATCCAAATACCTTGCTGCACAGGATTTAATTGAAAAAAATCCTAAACGTGCAAAAAAATATTTTGATGAAATAATTATACGCTATCCTGACACTGATTATGCAATAGCTTCAGAATACTATTCAGGGCTTCTTCTTATGAAAAGTTACACCGAAACTGAGGGTGCAATTTTTCCTATGTCAGAAAAAGATAATGTTGAAAATCACTTTCGACACTACTTGAAGAAAGCTCCGTCAGGGCGTCTTGCACTAAATGTTATCAATAGCTGGCTTACTCTTGATAAGCCTATAGCAAAAGATGATTACATGCTTATGGCAAGAACTTATTATCTGTTTAACGATTTTGCTAATGCTGATAAAGTTTTGAAAAATGTAGACTTTAAAGAGTCATGGCCTCTGGAAGTTATGAATGCCGAGGGCATGGGAAATAAAGCAAGAATTAAATATCTTACCGAATGGGGGCTGAAGGATCATGCGGCTTACGTAGACAAAGAAGACATCTATACTGCAATTGATATTTATTTAAAATATGCACCATCAAGATATGAAGCTACAAAAAAACTTTTTGATATTTCCCACTCAAAAGGAAAAGATTATATATGGGATTTAAAATGCTCTTATACTCCTGCGGATTATAAGGCGCAGTGTTACAAAGATTTGTATTTAACCTTCCCGGAAGGCGATTTTTCCGATGATGCTTTATCGCAAATATTTCTTGCATCAATAAGAGCTAATGACATAAATAATGCTAAAAAAATAGGTAAGGATTTCCTTAACAAATTTAAGGACTCTGAATACGCACCGATGGTTATGTACTGGATGGGCAGACTTGCTGAAAAAACTCATGATTATAAAGATTATATGAGTTATTACAGAAGTGTAATTGCTAAATACCCTGATAATTATTACGCCTACAGAGCATATTTACACATGAACCATGCTCATGGACCTATAATTACAAGTTATATAAAAGAAGCCCCGGTAGTTTACCCTTACAAAAACAAGCCTGCTATTGTTGAAAAACTTGTTAAACTTAAAGATTTTGATATTCTGGAAGAACTTGCACGCGATGATGATTTTATTAGAAGCTGGGTTCTATATGAGAAAGGTGATTTCTGGCATTCAATGGTGGTCGCAAGAGATGCTATGGAGGAATTAAAAGTTAAGCCTGATAAATATGATTTAAGATGGCGTCTTGTATACCCTCTTCATTATTATTCTGAAGTTAAGAAATTTGCAGACAAAGCAGGCAACAACCCTCCTCTCATGCTTTCTATTACAAGGGAAGAAAGCTACTTTAACCAAAACGCAAAGAGCGGAGCAGGCGCCGCAGGTTTGATGCAGCTTATGCCGGCAACAGCATCCGAAATCGCATCTAAACATGGCGTGAAAAAATATAGTTTATATAATGCGACTGATAATATCATGCTTGGTAATTACTATTATGCTTTTCTGAAAAGCATGCTCTCAGGCATGGATGTATCCTCAATTGCAGCATATAACGGCGGGATAGGTTCTGTTAACAGCTGGAAAAAATCTATATATTATAACGATACAGATGAATTTGTAGAACAAATTCCCTACCCGGAAACACAATACTACGTGAAAAAGGTGTTCAGAAGTTACTGGAACTATATAAGAATATATAATGGTAATGAATAAATAAAAAATCCGCCTCTGTTATCAGAAGCGGATTTTTGTTTAAAAGCATGTTATTACATCATATTTTTTCTTATTTTTTCTTTTGCTTTATCTATTTGTTTGATGCGTTTTTCTGTAGCCTTAACCTGTTTTGCAAGAGCGCTTCTTTCTGATTTAATCAGTTTGTACTGTGCATCAACATCTGAATATTTAGCTTTATAGTTTAATAATTCATTTCTAACTTCAACCTGTGCATTGTCAAGCTGCAGGATAGCATTCTGCATTTTGTTGTTTCCTGTTAAATCTCCCCCCTGTGTTGTAGTGTTAACAACCGGAGTTGTTGTTGTCGTGCTTGCTACAGTTTTGGATGTTCCAGGGTAACTCACATCGTCAAAATTCAAAGGGGTGAAAGCATTACCGTCAGCAAATACTGCGCCTGAACACGCAGCCGCAACCGCTAGTGAAAGCATTAAGTTCTTAAATGTTTTTATCATGAGAATTCTCCTCTCTTTAAAAGTATCGATACTTAATCAATAATAGTATATATTATTATTTATATTTCAGCTTCATTCATTCATATTAGATAATAAAAAATCCAGGGAACTTTTTGGGTTCATTTGCATCTATAATCCATGTATGCTGTTTAAAAACAAATAGTATTAAGTTTTGTGAACTGTTAAAACTATTGATATTATTGGGTTTTATAAAAAAGTTGTAAAAAAGATAAAACATCATGATTGATTTTAAATTTTCTTTTGCATATAATTAAAGACGTGCCCAGTGCACAGCGAACCTTAAAAAATAAAGACTAAAGTTAAGATTTTTAAAGAATTTCAAAGGTTTTTAAATAAACCACTTGACAAAAAATTTTGAGGGATTTAAAATAAGAGATGTGCGAAATGCACGCCGAACCTTAAAATAAATAGCTGAGTAAGAAATTTAAAAAGATTTAAAAAAAAGACTTGACAAATAAAATTGAGGTGCTAAGCTAATAAATGTGCGAGATGCACAAAGCGAACCTTAAGAAAAGTTAAGAAATTTAAAGATTTTAAAAATTAAAACTTGACAATAAAAATTTAAGTAATAAGATAATAAATGTCGCAAGTTGAAGCGATGATGATGAAAGAGATTAAATCTTTCTTTTATGCCCCAAGCAACTAGCTTGTTCTGCAAAAACAAAATTGAAGAAACTGCCGATTGATTGGTGGCTATTATCTTGAAGCCCGAACATTGAAAACAGAATAGCTGAAAACGAAACAAATACTTGTTAATTCATTTAAAATGATTCAAGACAAAACGCGAAGCGAAAGCTAGCAATTAAATAAAGTCGAGCAGTTAATCTTTTAGCAAGATTAACGATGGACATAAACTTTCTGACAATGGAGAGTTTGATCCTGGCTCAGGACGAACGCTGGCGGCGTGCTTTATACATGCAAGTCGAACGTGAAGCTGACTTCGGTCAGTGGAAAGTGGCGGACGGGTGAGTAATATGTAGGAAATCTGCCCTAGAGAGGGGGACAACAGAGGGAAACTTCTGCTAATACCCCATATGAGCTAAGTTGAAATACTTATCTTGAAAACTCCGGTGCTCTAGGATGAGCCTGCATCTGATTAGCTAGTTGGTGGTGTAATGGACTACCAAGGCGATGATCAGTAGCTGGTTTGAGAGGATGATCAGCCACAATGGGACTGAGACACGGCCCATACTCCTACGGGAGGCAGCAGTAGGGAATTTTGCGCAATGGGCGAAAGCCTGACGCAGCAACGCCGCGTGAATGATTAAGCCCTTCGGGGTGTAAAGTTCTGTCAGTAGGGACGAAACTTGACGGTACCTACAGAGGAAGCACCGGCTAACTCCGTGCCAGCAGCCGCGGTAATACGGAGGGTGCAAGCGTTGTCCGGAATCATTGGGCGTAAAGAGTTCGTAGGTGGTATGTTAAGTCTGGTGTCAAAGCCCGAAGCTCAACTTCGGTTCGGCACTGGATACTGGCAAACTAGAATGCGGTAGAGGTAAAGGGAATTCCTGGTGTAGCGGTGAAATGCGTAGATATCAGGAGGAACATCGGTGGCGTAAGCGCTTTACTGGGCCGTTATTGACACTGAGGAACGAAAGCCGGGGTAGCAAATGGGATTAGATACCCCAGTAGTCCCGGCCGTAAACGATGGATACTAGGTGTTGCGGGTATCGACCCCTGCAGTGCCGTAGCTAACGCGATAAGTATCCCGCCTGGGGAGTACGCACGCAAGTGTGAAACTCAAAGGAATTGACGGGGACCCGCACAAGCGGTGGAACATGTGGTTTAATTCGAAGCAACGCGAAGAACCTTACCAGGGCTTGACATCTGACGAACCTTTGTGAAAGCAGAGGGTGCTCTTCGGAGAGCGTCAAGACAGGTGGTGCACGGTTGTCGTCAGCTCGTGTCGTGAGATGTTGGGTTAAGTCCCGCAACGAGCGCAACCCTCGTTGTTAGTTGCATATGTCGGTATACTGATATAGTGCTCTCTAACAAGACTGCCGGTGATAAACCGGAGGAAGGTGGGGACGACGTCAAATCATCATGCCCCTTATGCTCTGGGCTACACACGTGTTACAATGGCTGGTACAACGAGCCGCCAACTCGCGAGAGTGAGCAAATCTCTTAAAACCAGTCTCAGTTCGGATTGCACTCTGCAACTCGAGTGCATGAAGTCGGAATCGCTAGTAAACGCAGATCAGCACGCTGCGTTGAATACGTTCCCGGGTCTTGTACACACCGCCCGTCACACCATGGAAGTCGACCACGCCCGAAGTACGTGAGCTAACCGTAAGGAAGCAGCGTCCTAAGGCAGGGTTGGTGACTGGGGTGAAGTCGTAACAAGGTAGCCGTACCGGAAGGTGTGGCTGGATCACCTCCTTTCTAGGGAGATTGAGGTAATACCTTAAGGTATTTTAAAATTAGCCTCCATCCCAAGGTCGAAGCTGTTGACGTTATCTGAGTTTGATGAATGATTTATCAGATAAAAGAGGCTTGAATTACAAGTATGTTTTCAGACTATTTTGCCTTCAGTGTTTACTGAACCGCACATTGAAAATTGCATAAGATTATAAGCGTATATTTAATATATAAATAACAACTGTTATCAATATATGAAATGTAAGCGTAATCATCAATGTAACTAAACTAATTGACTCGAAAGAGTTAGTTATATTAGGTAAAGCTACTAAGAGCTAATGGAGAATGCCTTGGTACTGACAGCCGATGAAGGACGTGTAAAGCTGCGATAAGCTGCGGGGAACTGCTAAAAGGTCTTGATCCGCAGAATTCCGAATGGGGAAACCCTCTAAGGTTAAAACCTTAGAACCCATAACTGAATACATAGGTTATGTGGAGGAAAGCCTGTGAACTGAAACATCTTAGTAACAGGACGAAGAGAAAATAAACTAATGATTCCGAAAGTAGCGGCGAGCGAAATTGGAACAGCCTAAACCTTGTGTACGTGATAGACTGCAATCGTTGTGCATTGGGTGTTGTGGGACTTACTGAAATATTTGCAGGTATTTCGAAGAGTTACAAAATTATTTGTTAGTTGAATTCAACTGGAAAGTTGAGCCATAGCGGGTGATAGCCCCGTAAACGAAAACAAATGATCTCTTGTAAGTATCCCGAGTAAGGCGGGGCACGTGAAACCCTGTCTGAATCCACCAGGACCATCTGGTAAGGCTAAATACTAGTCAGTGACCGATAGTGAACGAGTACAGTGATGGAAAGGCGAAAAGAACAGTGAGAAGCTGAGTGAAATAGATCCTGAAACCGTTAGCTTACAATCAGTTAGAGCACTATTGATAGTGTGATAGCGTGCCTGTTGAAGAATGAGCCGGCGAGTTATCTTATGTTGCAAGGTTAAGGAGTTAATATCCGGAGCCACAGCGAAAGCGAGTTTGAATAGAGCGTTAAGTAACATGCGATAGACCCGAACCTTGGTGATCTAACCATGACCAGGATGAAGCGTAGGTAACACTACGTGGAGGTCCGAACCGACTGATGTTGAAAAATCAGCGGATGAGTTGTGGTTAGGGGTGAAATGCCAATCGAACCAAGAGCTAGCTGGTTCTCCCCGAAATGCGTTTAGGCACAGCGTCAGATTTATCTTACAGGAGGTAGAGCACTGGTTTTGTGCGGGCGACGAAATGTTGTACCAAACAATGTCAAACTCCGAATGCCTGTAATGTTACTGTCTGGCAGTGAGGCTATGAGTGATAAGATCCATGGCCAAGAGGGAAACAGCCCAGAACGCCAGTTAAGGTCCCTAATATATGCTAAGTGGTTAAGGAGGTAGAGTTGCTGTGACAACCAGGAGGTTGGCTTAGAAGCAGCCATCCCTTGAAAGAGTGCGTAATAGCTCACTGGTCAAGCGACTCCGCGCCGAAAATACACCGGGACTAAAGCATATAACCGAAACTGCGTCATTAAGTTTACTTAATGGGTAGGGGAGCGTTCTGTTGTAGGTTGAAGTCAGATCGAAAGGACTGATGGACGAAGCAGAAGTGAGAATGTCGGCATGAGTAGCGAAAACATTGGTGAGAATCCAATGCACCGAAAACCTAAGGTTTCCCCTGGCAGGCTCGTCCGCGGGGGGTTAGTCGGAACCTAAGCTCAGGCCGAAAGGCGTAGGCGATGGACAACAGGTTGATATTCCTGTACTATCTGGTAATCGTTATCAGATGCGGAGGGACGCAGGAGGATAAGCACGCAGACGATTGGATGTGTCTGTTTAAGCGTGTAGCTAGTTTGAGTAGGAAAATCCGCTCAGGCGTTATGACGTGAGGCGTGATGAGGAGGCTCTACGGAGCTGAAGGTGTTGATTCCACACTGCCAAGAAAATCTTCGCAATCGAGATTATCCGGTATCCGTACCGTAAACCGCCACAGGTAGGTTGGTAGAATATACTAAGGTGCGCGAGACAACTCTCGCTAAGGAACTCGGCAAAATCACCTCGTAACTTCGGGAGAAGAGGTACCCTGGTAGCGTGTAACGGCTTGCCCGTGAAGCGTGATAGGGTCGCAGTGAATTGGCCCATGCGACTGTTTACCAAAAACACAGGTCTCTGCTAAGTCGATCAAGACGATGTATAGGGGCTGACGCCTGCCCGGTGTCGGAAGGTTACGTGGAAGTGTTAGACCTCGGTCGAAGCACCGAAACTAAGCCCCGATGAACGGCGGCCGTAACTATAACGGTCCTAAGGTAGCGAAATTCCTTGTCAGGTAAGTTCTGACCCGCACGAATGGCGTAACGATATGGGCGCTGTCTCGGCGAGAGGCTCGGCGAAATTGGATTATCCGTGAAGATACGGATTACGTGTACCAGGACAGAAAGACCCTATTGAGCTTTACTGTAGCTTGAAATTGAATTCGGGTTCTCATTGTGCAGTATAGGTGGGAGACTTTGAAGCAGAAGCGTCAGCTTCTGTGGAGTCATCGTTGAGATACCACTCTGTGATAATTTGAATTCTAACACTGATCCCTCATACAACAGGGCAGTGGACAGTTTCTGGTAGGCAGTTTGACTGGGGCGGTCGCCTCCTAAAATGTAACGGAGGCGTTCAAAGGTTCCCTCAGGTTGGTCGGAAATCAACCATTGAGTGCAATAGCAAAAGGGAGCTTGACTGTGAGACTTACAAGTCGAGCAGGTGCGAAAGCAGGATATAGTGATCCGGTGGTTCTGAATGGAAGGGCCATCGCTCATCGGATAAAAGTTACCATAGGGATAACAGGCTTATCTCCCCCAAGAGTCCACATCGACGGGGAGGTTTGGCACCTCGATGTCGGCTCGTCGCATCCTGGAGCGGTAGTACGTTCCAAGGGTTGGGCTGTTCGCCCATTAAAGCGGCACGCGAGCTGGGTTCAGAACGTCGTGAGACAGTTCGGTCCATATCCGGTATACGCGCAAGAGATTTGAACGGAGTCTTCCTTAGTACGAGAGGACCGGGAAGAGGGAACCTCCAGTGTACGGGTTATCGCGCCAGCGGTAAACGCCCGGTAGCTGTGTTCCAAGCGGATAAGTGCTGAAAGCATATAAGTACGAAGCCCACCGTAAGATAAGATCTCTCATAGCATAAGCTAGTAAGTCCCCGTGCAGATTACACGGTTGATAGGTCAGAGATGTAAGAATGGCAACATTTTCAGTCGACTGATACTAATAGGACGAGGGCTTTTCCTAATTATCCTTTTGGATGGTTAAGATGATTGCGAAACCTTATAATCTTTATGCAACTTTCAGAGTGCGTTTGCACTGGTTACAAGATTCGTCGGTAACCAAGCGTGAGGAAACCACCCGTTCCCATCTCGAACACGGTCGTAAAGACTCATAGCGGTGAAAATACTTGGCGGGCCACCGCCTGGGAAAATAACTCGTTGCCGACACCTATTTTAAAAAAGAGAACCAAACATATTTATTTGGTTCTCTTTTTTGTATATACGATTCAAAAAGACTCATTAATTGTTTAGGCTCATTTGTTTTTAGAACTTAAACGTATAATCAGCCGGTATTTTCCATCCGTTTAATTGTATAAGCTTTGTACAATATGCTGCTGTATTACTTGCATTTTATTGCATCCTATCTTTGGGTTGTTCTTTAAATCTTCAATTGTGCCATCCAAGCTTGTATTAGTATACGGTTCTACTCCTTTTTGGTAAAGATATTTGTTATCCTGCTCTGTAGGACTAAACATAAAAGAGAATAATTTTTTTCCTCCTGTTTCTCTGTTCAGATCGTTATAGCTTGTGCCGTCTGGGTTGTCTCTTTTAAGTTTCTTGTAATCTTTAGCAAACGGGTAAAATCCCCAACCGGAGCCTGAAAATGTTAGTAAACTCCCATCTGAAAAGTATATATCCAATCTTTTTTCATCAGTATTGCTATATTCAACCTTTAGCACTTTTAAATATCTTTTCAAATATTTCTTATACCATTCTTTAGGTGTTATTCCTTCTCTACTTACGTTATTGACATCTCAATTTTCCATCTGGCTCCAGTACATTCTGCTGCCGTTCTCAACCTCGCTTTGAGCTATTGCCTGGTTAATTGTTGAATAAAACTTGGCAAGGCTTGTTTCAATAGCCTGTTTTTTATAATTTTGTACAAGTGACGGTGAGGTCATTGATGCCACAACTCCGATTATGCCAATAGTAACCAATACCTATGCTAGAGTAAAACCAGTCTTAAACTTAAAAGCGTCTGCAATAGAAAAAGGTCTTAAAAAAATCCTGCGCTTGTTGTTACTCCATAAAATGTAAATACCAAACCATTTGTATGGAAAGGTATTTAGACTATTGCCCCCCCCCCCTCTTTGAATTTGAAGCTATAATTGTGTTTCGCATAGTACCTCCTTTTTCTTTATTTTATCATATTTTTGTATTTTTATCAATAAAAAAGCACCTGCTATATTACAGGTGCTTTTTCTGTTTAGAAATTTATTAAACTAATTCTTTAACTTCTGCTGCAAATGTCTTAGGATCTAATTTGATACCAGGTCCCATTGTTGTTGCAAGGTAAACTGATTTTACAAATGTACCTTTTGCTGAAGATGGTTTTGCTCTTAAGATTGCATCAGCTAAAGTTGCATAGTTTTTCACCAAATCTTCATTAGAGAAGTTTGCTTTACCGATAGGGCAGTGAATCATACCCTGTTTATCAGCTCTGAATTCAACTTTACCGGCTTTAGCATCTTTTACAGCTTTGGCAACATCCATAGTTACTGTACCTGTTTTAGGGTTTGGCATCAAGCCTTTTGGCCCTAAAACACGTCCTAATTTTCCGAGCATGCCCATACAATCAGGTGTAGCAATAAGTGTATCAAATTCGAACCAGCCGCCTGAAATTTTATCAATAATTTCTTCAGCTCCGGCAAAATCAGCTCCGGCTTCTGTAGCTTCAGTTGCTTTAGCACCTTTAGCGATTACACAAACTCTTACTGTTTTACCAAGACCAGCCGGTAATACAACTGTAGATCTGATTTGCTGGTCTGCCTGACGAACGTCAATACCTAATCTCATGTGACATTCTACTGTTTCGTTAAATTTAGATGTTTCTTTTGATATTTCCTGTAATTTTTTCAATGCATCAACTGCTGTTGCAGGCTGTGTAAAGTCTGCAAGCATTTCCTGCACTTTTTGTTGTTTTTTAGTTAATTTTGACATTTTTAAATTCCTTTCATGGTGTTAGCGGACAGATGTCCTTCCATCCATTGTGCTCCTGCGGGCTTTAGACATACGTCCTGACGTATTTTCCCGCAAAATTATACTAAACTATGTTGCCGTTGCAGAGTGTCACTGTCATTAAGTTTTGCATAACTTGTTTTGTAGCAAACCTTTCAGACTGCACTCCAGTGGCGCACATTTATTCTTTTACTGTAACGCCCATTGCTCTGCAAGAACCTGCAATCATTTTTACAGCAGCTTCCATAGTTGTTGCGTTAAGGTCATTCATTTTAATTTTTGCGATTTCTTCGAGTTGTTCTCTTGTAATTTCTGCAACTTTGTCTTTATTAGGAACAGCTGATCCTTTTGACAAGTTTAATGCTTTTTTAATCAATACCGGTGCAGGTGGTGATTTAATTACAAATGAGAAACTTCTGTCTTCGTAAACATCAATAATTACAGGGATAATATATCCTGCTTGGGATTCTGTTTTAGCATTGAACTGCTTACAAAAATCCATGATGTTAACACCATGCTGACCTAATGCAGGTCCAACCGGTGGTGACGGATTTGCTTTTCCTGCTTCGATTTGAAGCTTAATTTTTCCTACTACTTTTTTAGCCATTTTTTTCTCCTTTTGTGGTACAAACGGTTTCTATCGACTTTAACAGAAATCCTTCCACGTTTCTTGTACTGTTAGTTTTTTTATTGTTTTTCTATAATTATCCGGCTTCCTGCTCCTCGTTTTCGCTATGTAATTTTTTATCAATTTACTTCGCTCAAGCGGAGCTGCTGATGTAACGAGTTTCGCTGCGTTTTACTCAGCCGAAAATTAAATCTTATTAATTTGTTTGTATTCCAATTCAACCGGAGTTTCACGTCCGAAGATTGAAACATTTGCACGAAGTTTAGACTTATCAGGGTAAACTTCAATAATATCTGCAATAAAGTCTGCAAATGGTCCGGAGGTAATTCTAACTTTATCACCGGCTTTAACATCAAGTTCGATTTTCTGTGATTGTGATGTTGATCTGTTAATAATCTTTTTAATTTCACTATCACGTGCAGGGATTGGTCGTTTTGCAGAACCTACAAATTTTGTAACGCCTGATGTGTGTCTTACAACGTACCAGCTGTCTTCGTCCATTATCATTTCAACAAGAACATAGCCTGGGAAGATTTTTTCTTCACGTTCCTGTTTTTTCCCGCCTCTCATTTGGGTAACTGTTTTTTGAGGCACTTCAATTCTAAAAATTTTGTCACCCATATTCATATATTCAATACGTTTTTCAAGGTTTACTTTAACTTTGTTTTCGTATCCTGAATATGTGTGGACTATATACCAGCGTTTTTGACTTTTTTTAGCTTTTTTTTCTTCTTCTTGGGCTTGAACTTCTTCAGCTTCACGCTGTTTATCTTCGTTCAATTCTTCTTCCATTGATTTTTCTTTTTTAGTCATAAGCCACCTTATCTTTTAATTAATTGTTACCGAAGCTTATCGGTTTTCTACTTGATAAGACCAAGTAAACCTTTAAAAATTATATCCATCAAATATACTGCAAGAGTAAACACAAAGACTATAACAATTACAAAAACAGTTTCTGTAACAACCTGGCGTTTTTCCGGCCAGTTAATCTTGCCCCATTCGGTTCTGACACCGCGGAAGTAAGTTTGTATTGAGTTGACTATTGCATCTATTTTCGGATCCATAATGTTTTTCCTTTTATTTTATAAATCGCGCCCTGAAGGACTCGAACCCTCGACATCCGGTTTTGGAGACCGACGTTCTACCAACTGAACTAAGGACGCAAGATGGGGCTTTGCCCCAAAATATTACTTGCTCTCATTTTATTCGTCTATTCTGTTTTTTGATTTTGCTATACAAATTTTTAAAATTTGTTTTGCTCGAGCGCAGCTGCGACATTTGCGAGTTTTGAACTATGTCCTCACTCTGACGAAAAAATGATTACTTAGTTTCTTTGTGGTTAGTATGTTTTTTACATGTCGGGCAATATTTGCTCAATTCTAATCTTTCTTTTGTATTTTTCTTGTTTTTTACTGTGGTGTAGTTTCTTTCTTTGCAATCTTCACAAGCAAGAACTACCATTCTGTCATTTTTTCCTTTGATACCCATAGTTTTATTTCCTTTTTGTACTTATTATTTAATTTTTCTTCCTCTTTAAAAAAGAATGTGATTTACTCACATTCTAATTTTTTCGGCTTATATTTACATAATAAAACAAACAAAATAAAATGCAAACTAATTGTAAACAATCTATAAGGCTTTGCATGTAAAAAACGATTGACGTAATAGCCAATCGTTTTTTAATTTATTTTTTTGAGTTCTATTTAATTACATAATTATTATTTGTTGCGTAGTTTGATTCATATCTTGAAGGACTGAGAGATTCGCCGCGTAGTTTTTCCATATAAACCTGACCGTTTTTGACTACCTGCTGTAATTGAGTTAAGTTGCTTTCAAGATTTGTTAAAACTTGTTCTGCATATAATTCAGCGCCTTCTTTTGTTTTCATAGCATCTTCTGTAGCCTGCATTCTGATATTTTCGGCTTCTTCAAGAGCTTTTCTTTTTATTTCTTCGCATTCTTCCTGAACCTGGGTTCTAATTCTGATGCCTTCACGTTCTACTGCTTTTATAAAATCAGCTTCTGAAAGTTTTCTATCAGCTTCCATCTGGGCATCAGCAATAATTTTTTCTGCTTTCTGCTGCGCTTCAAGCTGCATTTCATCTCTGCGTCTTAGAAATGCTCTTGCTTCCTGAACTTCTACTGGCAAAGATGCATATATTCTGTCGATTAATGTTTCAATTTCTTTAGGTTTTACAACCACATATCGTCCGGGAATTATCGGAAAACTTTCATCTATTGATAATTCCAACATTTTTAATAAATCAAATACTCCATTTTGCTGCATGGTTTCACATATACCTTTCTTAATAATATTATTCTACCTAAGCGTAAAACAATTGTCAAATTATTTTCTGATATAAATAAGGATATATTAACTTAGTTTACGTTTTTGGAGATATTCAAAAACTGCCTGCGGAACAAATTTAGAAATATCACCGTCATTAAGGTAGATTTCTTTTATAGTGCTTGATGATATAAAGTTATATTTTGGCTTTGTTGTTAAGAATACTGTTTTTATATCGCTGCAAAGTGCACTGTTTGCCTGAGAAAGCTGAAGCTCATATTCAAAGTCGGATACAGCGCGCAGTCCTCGTATGAGAACTTTTGCGTCTTTTTTCTTGGCATATTCGATTGTTAAGCCTTCAAAGCTGTCCACTTCAACATTTTCTAAATCGCTTACACTTTCTTTTATTAGTTTTACGCGTTCATCTACCGGCAGGAATCCTTTTTTTTCGGAATTTCTTGCAACCGCAATAATAACTTTATCAAAAATTTCGGCACCCGTTTTTAAAATATCAAGGTGACCTTTGGTAATCGGGTCGAAGCTTCCCGGATATATTGCAATTTTCATAAATAAATCCTTTCGGTTTTTAATTTATTATGAAAATTATTTCATTTCAACCCCGATGTTATACGGTGTGTAATAAAGTTTATCTTCTGTCAGGGTTTTATCAAGATTATATCCCAATGTAATTTTGCCGCTACTAAGCATGTCTATTCTGTAAATATCTGCACCAAACTGATTAGGGCCGTTTTGTGTGCCGTTGGCATCAAAATAAAATATTGCGCAGGTATAACTTGTAACAGTTTTGGTATCAGGAATTCCATCATTATCTTCATCAACGAAGTTCCCATTTTCATCTCTAATATTTTGTTGAATATTTCGCGGGCATTGATTATATTGTCGTGCCCCAATTGAATATCCGTTTGCGCTCGCAATATATGGGTACGGAAAGCTATCAGCTACCCCTGTTTGTCCGTATCCGTTATTAAGAGGTTTGTTGTTTTTTATGCTAGTACCTTTACAAAGTTTATCTTTAGTATTATTTTTTTCACAAAACTTAGCCCCTGAGAACTGTTTATATATTTTCATTGTTAGTTCTTCAGATGTGCTGTTTAAATCCGAAATACAGGTGATATCAGAGCATTCATTTTTCGCTGCATACATTTTGAGCGCATTTTGAAATACAGAGTAAGTTTTTTTTACCTGCGTAACCAGAACTTTTTCTTTATACTTGCCGACTAATGCGGGAAGTGTCATAGCCGCAACGACACCAATAATACCAAGTGTTATTAATACTTCAGCTAATGTGAAAGCTATACGTCTACTATTGCCCCCCCCCCTAGGTGAAAATTCAGTCATATTAAGTGTTTTCATCGTTTCCTCCAAATTTTTTATATAATCACTAAATGATAAATCTTTATTATTAATTATAAAGCATATTTTGAATTTTGCAACAAAACGTATGTAAAAATTTTTACATACGTTTTTGCTATTTATAATCATCGTTAATTATTTTAGGCTTTGTTCAAGAGCGTTAACTACATCAACATCCCATTTTTTGCCTGCTTCTTCTTTCATAATAGAAATGGCTTTTTCAGTCTGCATAGCTTTTCTGTATGGTCTATCGGATGTCATTGCACTGAATGCATCGGCAACTGCTATAATTCTTGAACCGAGAGGAATTGATTGACCTTTTAATCCTTCAGGTTCGCCTGAGCCATCTACACGTTCTTTTTGGTAATTAATATATGGAACGACTTCAGAAAGGAAGTTTATATTCATCAATAAGTTTACACCGATATTTGAATGATTTTGAATTTTTTTCAAATCCTCCGCAGATAACTTGCCGTTGGTTGCGAAGATTTTTTCAGGAAGTATTATTTTCCCGATATTTTGCAGCAATCCTGCATAGTAAATCAAATCTGTTGTTTTTTCATTCAAACCAAGAGCTTTACATATTTTGCGGGCAAGATTTGCTGTATTTTGTGAATGGGAAACTTTGTACTGACCTTTTGTATCAACTGCATTTGCCAGTTGTTCTACAAAGTTCTGCTGGTAATCGCACAAGTCGCCTATAAGGGCTGTAAGTTCTGCTCTTTCATGCTGAAGGTCGCTTACACTTGAATCCTCATCTGCGATTAATTTATTTGTTGTATCAATTTCAACCTGTAAGGTAATAGATGTTGCAAAAAGTGTTGCAATGCTTTCTACAAGGTTAAGGTATTCCGGCTGGACAGGCTGACGGCTTTCCAGTGCGATTACACCTACTGTTCTTGAATTACAGTACATTGCAACTGCTGTAACATTTTCTTTAACAATTGTATCCTGCTCATTGAATGCAACGCTTATGATTGAGTTTTCGTTTAAGTTATATCCTTCATGTTTCAGGTTTTCTACCGAACTACCTGCTAAAATAAGATCATTATTATTATTTTTTAAACCTTTTACAAAGGTTTTTTCAAGATAAATATTGCAGTTTTCAATTTCAAGCATTTGTTTAATTGAATGAGCAATAGAGGTATAAATAGCGTAATCTTCTTTTGTATTAAAGTTGAGAACGCAGAGGGTATTTTTGAGAGAATATATTGAAATAAGCTCTGTCAGCTGGTTTTTAAGGCTGACTTTTTTATCTTTAACATTGGAGCCTATTTTTTTAGCTAAATCTTCTGAGATAAGGTGTTCTGAAATAAAATCTCCCAGATTAAGCGCAAAAATTTCTTCTATCGGATCATTTTCCATGAGAAATTCGGACTGCCCGAACAGAGAAACACCGCTTTTTGTATCTTTATTTTTCATTCAATCTATCCTTCTACTTGCATGCTTTTGTTTTAATATACGGCATGAGTTGAAAAAAACTTTAATATTTTTTACAAAATTTCATACTTTAGTATGGTAAATATACAACTTTAGATGGTGCAGTATTTGCTTATGGTATAATTTTTTTGAGGAGAGAATATGAGTAAAGGCTTATTTATAACATTTGAAGGTGCTGACGGATGCGGTAAAACAACACAGTTGATGCTTCTTGCGAAAAGTTTAATGGCTAAAGGTTATGATGTTATAGTCACAAGAGAACCCGGGGCTAAAGGGTTGGGTGAAAAAATACGGGAAATTCTCTTGAATTATGAAGGAGAGGTTTCTTCAAGGTGTGAGGCTTTTTTATTTCTGGCAGACAGAGCGCAGCATATGGATATTATTGTAAGACCTGCTGTTGAAAAAGGTAAAATTGTTCTATGTGACAGACATACTGATAGTACAGTAGCGTATCAGGGGTATGGAAGAGGGCTGGATATTGAGCGGATTAATAACCTTAATAATATTGCAACCAGCGGCGACAAACCTGATCTGACTTTTGTTTTTGATATAGATGTAGAAACTTCAATGAAACGTGTGGGGGGACAAAAAGACAGAATGGAAAGTGCTGGCATGGACTTTTTTAACCGTGTCAGAAACGGTTATCTTGAAATTGCACGTCAGGAACCCGACAGAGTTAAGGTTATTGATGCTTCAAAATCTGTAGAAGATGTTCACAGAGATGTAATTAAATTTATAAAAATATGATTTAAAATTTATATGGATAATTTTTTGGAATTTTCCATCCGTTGCGTTGGATTATTGCTGTGCAATAAAAATTTTGGGCATCTTTGTTGCATCCATAGTAACTGGTTGTATATAGGCTGTCTTCTTTGCCGTCCCAGCCATTAAGATATGGTTCTACCCCTTTGTCCTTATGGTATTTTGGTGCAATTTCTCCTGCCGGCCAGTACCCGAATACAAACTGGGTTCTTCCCCATTTGAGTTTACTGTTGCCATTTATACAGTCCTTGCCAAAAGGACAAAATATAAAATGTCCTCCGTTTGTTTTGTAAGTTTGATTACCTTCATCATCCCACGTTCCATATATATCTATCAAAAATGCACTGCCGTCGGGGAGATTAATTAATCTCCAATCATTTGATGTTCCAACACGTTTATTCTTGTACGCAGTATATTTAAGGTATGGTTTCAAATATTTATTAAAAAACTCATCTGTATCTTTGCTAATCCAATATTTCTTATCTCCATTATCAACTTCAGAGCGAATTATTGCCTGGTTAATAACAGAATAAAATTTTTCAAGTCGTGTTTCTATAGTTAGCGTATTGTGCTTTTGAATTAAAGCCGGCATTGTCATAGCTGCAAGAACCCCGATAATACCAAGAGTTATAAGAACTTCGGCTAATGTAAAACCAAATTTTCGACAAGGGGGTGTGTGAGCGGCAGTGAACCGAACCCGTAAGGTGTCGTGAAACCAAACTTTTCTGACTTTCGGTATAATTTTTGCAGCATGTCTACATAGACTTGCACAATATGTTATAATAACATCCGCAAAAGTAAAAACAGAGCGGGATAATCCCGAAGCGTGAAAAAGCCCGCCGGCGTTATCTAAGCCCCCCCCCCCTCTTTGAATTTGAAGCTATAATTGTGTTTCGCATAAAATATCTCCTATTTTAACATCACTTTTTTATTTTAACATTTTATTAGAACTTTTTCAATATTTTCTTTTGCACATGGATTTGGGTTTGATATTACATCAATAACATTAAGTCCTCTGTATGAGGCTATAGTTTTGATGTTCTGTTTATTTTCATAATTTTCTTTAGCCAGCAGTGCTCCTGTAATAGCCTCAAGTTGTGACATTGGCATCATATTTTGCGGAAGTTCAATTCCCCATTCATTAGTTAAAGTCTGCTGAAGAAATTTACAATCCGCCGGAGAACGCTCTTTAAAACAAGAATTTAGATGCAGGCTTTGTCTTGTCAGGTAAATCTCAAAACGGTTTACATTTGCTCCTCTTTCTGTTAGAGATTTAAAATAGTCGCTTCCTCTTGTTGTAAATCTTTGTGTCCAATTATCCTGATTAGGGATAAGTTTGTTTGTAGAAACCATCTGATAAGGTTTTGACAGTATCCGCCATTTCCCGTTAAGCATAGTCCTGTCCCACGCCAGAGAAACACACAGTTCTGAATCTCCTGTAGATGAATAATTATCGAAAAAATGGATTATATCGTTCATCTTATATAACTTGTCAACCATAATGAGGTTTCTGTTTTCATCAAAAATCGCAAGACCGGAGTCCATTCCGGAAGTTGATGCAAGCGATAATCCTATATAATATCTCATTTTAAATCCTTATGAATTTAGTTTCAGGGTTACAACCCCGATAACTATCAGTATCAATCCTAATAATTTTGGAATATTAAAGCTTTCATGGAAGAACAATATTCCGATAAGCGCTATTAATACAATGCCTAAAGCACACCATATTGCATAGGCAACACTCATCTCAATAGTCTTCAGAGCCATTGCAAGACTTGCGAAACACAGTATATAACCGGTGAACATTCCTATTGTCGGGAGAAGTATTGTCATCCCGTTAGATAATTTCATCATAGTAGTTCCGAAAATTTCTAATAATATTGCACAAACAAGATAAATCCAGCCCATTATAGCTTTACTCCATTAATTTGGTTGTAATCAAAGGACCATCTTCTGTTGCAATTACAGTATGTTCAAAGTGAGCTGAAGCTTTACCGTCAACAGTTGATACTGTCCATTCATCCTCTCCGACAGAAACCTCATCTCCGCCAAGGTTTAACATCGGCTCAATTGCAATTGCGTAACCCTGTTTTATGACGGTTTTATCACCTACTCTGTAATTGAAAAGGAAGGGTTCTTCGTGCATATTATGTCCTACGCCATGACCGCCGTACTGTCTTACTATACCGAAGTTATAGTGATGGGCAACGTCTTCAACGGCACCTGAAATATCATCAAGAACATTGCCGATACGCATTTTATCAATACCTGCAAATAATGATTCCTCTGTAGCTTTCATAAGCCTTTTTTTGTCTTCATCTATTTCCCCGACAGCATATGTCCAGGCACTGTCCCCGACTAAGCCATGGTATGTTGCGCCGACATCAATACTGATAATATCGCCTTCTTTAACCTTTACATTTTCATGCGGAATCCCATGAACTACCTGCTCGTTGATTGAAGCACAGATACAGCCCGGAAAACCCTGATAACCCAAAAATGTAGGAATTGCTCTGTTTTCTTTTATTACCTGATGTGCAATTTCATCAAGTTCCTTTGTCGAAATTCCCGGCTCTATAACTTCCTTCATTTTTTTATGAACCAATGCAACGATATGACCGGCATGGCGCATAAGTTTAATTTCTTCTCGTGATTTTCTGTTAATCATTTATTACCTTCAATAATCTTTCCCAAACTTCATCGATAGTTCCATTTGCATCAATTGTTTTAAGCACGCCCTTATTTTTATAGTAATTAATAAGAGGAGCAGTTTCGTGGAAGTACGTATCAAATCTTGCCTGAGCTACTTCTTTAGTATCATCTTTTCTTTGAGTTAATTCAGCTCCATCATTGTCACAATGACCGGCAACTTTTGGAGGTTTAAATTCCAGATTATAAATTTCTCCGCACACAGGGCAGGAACGGCGGTTAACTATTCTTTCAACAAGGACATTTGTATCTATGTCAAAATATATTGCTCTAAAATCGACTTTTTCATCACCATTAATTTCTTTGTTGATAACATCAAGCTTGTCAGCCTGTTCTAAACTCCTTGGATAACCGTCAAGAACATATCCGTTTTTGCAGTCTTGCTGTGACAACCTGTTTTTAATAATTTTAGCTACCAAATCAAGCGGAACGAGGTTGCCTTTGTCAATATAAGATTTTGCAACTTTCCCATCCGGAGTTTCATTTTTAATTTCTGCCCTCAGTAGTGAGCCTGTGTCAACATGAGGGAAATCTAAATATTTAGCTAATTTTTCTGTCTGGGTACCTTTACCACAGGCAGGGGGTCCTAAAAAAATAAGTTCTTTTTTTGTCATTTTATTGTCTCTTTTCTTAATATTAATATCCTCTGATAAAATATTACTACAATGTCAACAGTATTTCAATCTTACTGCTTGAAATTTATATAAAATAGTTTATAATAAAAAAGGACAGTAGACTGTCTATCATACCGGTATATGTATAGCTTTCCCTTACTATGCTTGTACTGGTACGGGACCGGGAGTGTGCCTGAAAAAAGTTTTATAGTTACTTAGAAAAAAGGAACAAGCACAGCCAAAGAAAAATAAATAGATAAAATAAGGGAAAATATTTATTTTCTCAAACACGCTCACACTCCATTCCCGCTATCGTTTCGAAAACAAATGTTTTCCCTTAAAAAAGAAAGCAATAAAAGCAGTGATATAACTAAAAAGGAGAATGAATTATGAAAAACACAATGATAGCAAGGTTTTTCGGGGGGGGGGCAAGGTAATTTAAGCTCCTTAATTGGTATTGGCGCAGCTACCAAGCCATTTTGCGCCGCCGAAAGAAGAACCGTTAAATCCGGCTTTACTCTTGCCGAAGTTCTGATAACACTTAGCATAATAGGTGTAGTGGCAGCAATGACTTTGCCGACACTTGTCAATAAATACCAGTCAAAAGTTTTAGAGACCGGTTTTAAAAAATCATATTCAAATATATCTAAAGCTGTAATGTATACAAAAACTTCTCTTGGTGAATCAAACTTACATGGGGCTTACACAGTATATGATAAAGAGAATGATGTTTACCCTAATGCGGAAAGATTCTATGAGGAATTTTATAAAAGTTTAGGTAAGACTACAAAAGTTGACTGTTATTTTGTGACAAATTATAGCGGTACTACTAAAACAGACCGTTGCGGGTGGGACTATCCAAATGCTGTATATATATTAGGTGACGGTAGTTCTGTTGGAGTTTGGATAAATAGCGGTATTATAAAATTGTGGGTTGATACTAATGGTCCTTATAAAAAACCAAACAGATGGGGCTTTGATATATTCCAATTTGCTTTAGCAGATAAAACTGATAAAGTTTTGACAATGAAAGCTACTAAAGAATATAATGAAGATGAATTAGAAGATGAAGTATATCCTTGGATTGCAGGTGATCCTTGCTACAAATCATCTACTCAAGTGGCAAATGGAGTCGGATGCAGCTGGTATGCAATGAATAACATAAATCCTGATGATGAAACAAAAACTTACTGGGATAATTTACCTAAATAAAAAAAAGCTCCTTTTAAGGAGCTTTTTTATGTATCAATATTAGTTGCATAGACAGCATTTGCTTCAATAAAGTCTCGTCGAGGTTCAACCTTATCGCCCATCAATACGTCAAACAACTGGTCACAAAGCATAGCATCTTCAATACTTACTTTCAAAAGAGTTCTTGTTGAAGGATCCATTGTTGTTTCCCAGAGCTGCTGAGGCATCATTTCGCCTAACCCTTTGAAACGCTGGATTGTCATGCCTTTTTGACCTCTGTCATCTATTATCTTCTGCAATCTGTCAAAAGATTTAATCTCATATTGTTCTGTATCGGTTTCCAGCATCAATCCGTCAGATTCCTCAATTAGGTAATCTCTGATTAAAGGATATGAAGCTTTTAATCTCTTATACTCTGAACTCTTTATAATATTCTGGTTTATTATTACATGTTCTTCTTCATTGGTGAACAGCATAATTGAATATTTTGAATTTTCAGGGGTATATTTGATAGATGCTTTATAATTAGCAGCTTCCTGAATATTATAGTTTTTAGCATGGTCTTGAAGGTAGTGATTTAAGTAATCAATAATTTCAGTCATTTTTGCCTGATCATCAAAATCTTCAGGAGTAATGCCGGAACGTACAAGTCCCCTTAACACAACCGCAGGGAAAAGATTTAAAATAGGGTTGTTATAAGAATTGTAGAATGTTGACATATTCTTAACCAATTCCAATAATTCATCTCCTGTTTTAACTTTGGATTTTGATTTGTCAGATAAGCTTAAAGACTTAATGCCGCGTTCTTTAAGCATTTTATCCAACGCGTGCTCGTCATATAAATATTCAATTGTTTTGCCTATTGTAACTTTAAACAGCGGCGGCTGCGCAATATATACGTAACCGTTTTCGATTAAAGGTTTTGCATAACGGAAGAAGAATGTCAAAAGCAGTGTCCTAATGTGAGCTCCGTCAACATCCGCATCGGTCATGATAATAATCTTATGATAACGGAGTTTTTCAATATCAACCTGTTCTTCATTTTTTGAAATATTTATACCAAAAGCCTGAACCATGGACTGGATTTCATTATTAGCATAAATTTTATCAAGTCTGGCTTTTTCAACATTTAAGATTTTACCTCTTAACGGAAGGATAGCCTGAAACATTCTGTTTCTGCCCTGTTTAGCAGACCCGCCCGCAGAATCACCCTCAACGAGATAAATTTCGCATTTTTCAGGTTCTCTGTTTGAACAGTCAGCAAGTTTTCCCGGCAATGTAGAGTTTTCCAGAACTGATTTTCTTCTTGTAAGTTCACGCGCACGCCTTGCAGCTTCTCTTGCACGTTGAGCCTGAAGAGTTTTTTCTAAGATAGTTTTTGCAATTTTAGGGTTAAATTCCAGCCATTCCTGTAATTTTTCTCTAACTGCATCCTGAACAGCTCCCATAGCTTCCTGGGACCCTAATTTTTCTTTTGTTTGACCTTCAAATTCAGGGTTTGGAATTTTTACCGAAACGATTGCAGTCAAACCTTCGCGGACATCTTCTCCGGATAGGTTCTGGTCAGAATCTTTCAGAATATTATTTTTTCTTGCATAATCATTGAAAACACGTGTAATAGAGTTTCTGAAACCTGTTAAGTGTGTTCCGCCGGAATGTGTGTTAATGTTGTTTGCAAAAGACAGAACGCTTTCATTGTAAGCATCGGTATATTGCATAGCAACCTCAACCTGCATAGTATCCACAACTTTATCAATATAAATTGGTTTATCATGTAAAACGGTTTTATTCTTATTTAAAAATTCAACATAGCTTCCGATACCGCCTACATAGTGAAAAGTTTCTTCTGTTCCTGTTGCGTCAACGTGGAAAATAATTTTTAAACCTTTGTTTAAAAACGCCATTTCACGAAGTCTGTTGGCAATTACATCACAATCGATTTCTGTTGTTTCTGTAAAGATTTCAGGATCCGGCCAAAAAGTTGTTTTAGTTCCGGTTTTATCTGTAGCAGCGCCTTTTTCTACAGGAGAAAGAGGTTCTCCTCTCATGTATTCCTGCTTCCAGATGTAGCCTTGTCTGGAAACTTCTACAATATATTTTTCAGAAAGCGCGTTTACAACTGATGCACCAACACCATGCAGCCCCCCTGATACTTTATAACCGCCGTCGCCGAATTTTCCGCCTGCGTGAAGAACTGTATGAACGATTTCCAAAGCTGATTTCCCTGTTTCAGGCTTAATATCAACCGGAATACCGCGTCCGTTATCTTCAACAGTAACACTGTTATCCTTATGAACCGTAACATGAATATCCGTACAAAAACCGGCAAGCGATTCATCAATTGAGTTATCAACAATTTCATATATACAATGGTGAAGACCACGCTGAGAAGTTGAGCCGATATACATTCCGGGTCTCATTCTAACAGCTTCCAATCCTTCCAGTACACGAATATTGCTAGCATCGTAACTCGCTGAGGTTTTGGTTTCTATAGCTTCATTATTATCAGGAATATCAACTACTTCAACTTTTTCTGTCTGAGTAGTTACATTTTGTGTTTCTTCAGCCATTTATATATTTCTCCCCTTATTAAAAATCTTTTACTATACCAGAATTATAGCATAAACATTTATTTTTGGCCATTTTATGACGAATGTGAACGTAATATTTATTGAAAATTTACATAAAAGCGATTATAATAATAAAGCAACAAAGAAAAGATAGAAAAAGGAGATTAAGTTATGAAAAATGCAGTAATATCAAGTGTTTTCGGGGGGGGGGCAAGGTAATTTAAGCTCCTTAATTGGTATTGGCGCAGGTACCAAGCCATTTTGCGCCACCAAAAGACCATCTGTTAACGCAGGTTTTACCCTGGCAGAGGTATTGATAACCTTAGGTATAATAGGTATAGTTGCCGCAATGACTTTGCCGGCACTTGTCAATAAATACCAGTCAAAAGTTTTAGAAACCGGTCTTAAAAAATCTTATGCAAATTTACAAAATGCTTATATAATGACAAAGGCAAATTTAGGAGTTACAAATTTGATAGATGCGTATGCCTCTGCATTGGATAATGGTATATGTCCTTATAAAGAAGAATTTGAAAATGAGTTTGCTAGAAATATAAAATCAATAAAGAAAGTGAAGGTCTACCCTTTTACAACTTATTCTGGCAAATATGTTACAAATATCACCGCTGGTAGTAATAACAGCGACATGCCGCAGGCTTTGAATATCCTGCCTGACGGAAGCAGTATAGGCTCTCTTGTGAGGGCTGGCAGGATTGAATTTTGGGTAGATACTAACGGACCTCATAAGGGTCCTAACAGATATGGTTTTGATATTTTTTGTTTTAAAGTAAATGATAGTTCAGATAAAGTAAAACCGATTAAGCCGGTTAGAAAATATACAGAAGAAGAACTTGAGAATGAAAAATGGCCGTCTCTTGCAGGATACCCATGTGATAAGTCATCAAACCAAGACCTTAATGGAATCGGTTGCAGCTGGTTTGCCGTAAATGATATTAACCCTGATGATGAAACAAAAACATACTGGGATAATTTACCTAAGTAGTTTAGCTGTATCTGGTAATAAAATTTTGATATATCTCCTTTATAATCTGAACGTAATGATAAAGGAGATTTTTTATGTCAAAACCTGTTTCAAAAGCTATTTACAAAATTGCAGAAAAAAATGAATCTGACAAGATTGTGATTTTTACAAACCATTTAAAAATTGATGGTAATATTTACAAAAAAGACGGACATTGTGAAGAATGCCATGAAGATATTCTTGCTCTTGAAAATGCTCTTGTATGTCGTTTGAGTGATTACTGCACATGCGATGATGACAACTGTGAATGTAATGATTATGTTTGTTTCCGCTATGATTGGCTTAATGTTAATGTGGAGGACATTGTGGCATTTAGTATTGTTCAGGATATGTAACTTATATTCCGCACATCCGGCACAAAAAACCACTCTTTTATAAAAGAGTGGTTTTTAAAATTTTTTCTTTTGTCTACCCAAAAACTAAATAAAAAACTATTTAAGTCTTACGTTAACAGAAGAACCTTTTTTAGAAATTTCAACTTTGTCTTCTCTAGCTAACCAACCAAGACCTAAATCAGCAAAGTTTCCTTTAAGATCTAATTCTTTTTTAATTTTTGAGAATGTAGTTTCTCCGTTGTTGTTCAAATAGTTGTAAATTTGACCGGCTGACATTCCGATTTGTTCTTGTAATTCTTGCATTTGATACCTCCTACTTTCTTACAATGCACCATAAATTTTTTCTATTTTTTATGCTTAAATAATAGACTAAATTTCAAAAAAAGGCAATAGTATATTAGGATTAGATTACTGGTACTAAGTACACTTATTTTTGTGATAAAATAATATAAAAAGAGGATTGCTTAATTGATTATTGATGGCACCATATCGTCTGAAAAAACGGAGTTTCTAATAGGGAAGTACGCGGAATTATTGAATGCCGGAGTTGATGCTTCACAAATTCTGGTGCTTGTCCAAAATTCAAATCTTAAAAATAAGTTTATAGAGAGAGTTTTAGAAAAACTTGAAATTGATTGTTTTGAAAAGCTTCAGGTTCATTCATTTTTCTCGCTTGTTTATAACACAATTTGCGATAACTGGGCGTTTATTGAGAATGGAAATCCTTATGATAAACCGGCTGTTCTGCCAAACCTTGCAGGGTTAGAAATTTCGCAGTTTATACTTAATGATATTTTGAGAGATGTTCCTTTTAAGGGGTATAATTCAAAAAAATCTCTCTTGCATCAGTTATTTAGAAGATATTCTCTGATTGTGCAGAATAATTTAACGGATGATGATGTTGATTGGCGTTCAAGAGTTCTGGGCGAAAGCTTTGCGGAGGATGCAAAAACTGCGCTCAAAAAACTTCTTGCAAAAACCCTTTATCTGCGTGACTTTGATTATCTCAGACAGGGGCTTGTCTTTAATTATATTTATAAAAATACTAATTATTTTGATAATATAAAATATTTAATACTTGATGACGGGGATGAGATTACACCTATATGTTACGACTTTATAAAATATCTTGTTCCACAGTTGAAAGATGCGTTTGTTGCATTTGATTCTAAAGGCGGAAGCCGTATCGGCTATCTTAGTGCTGACAGAACTGCCGTTTGGGAGTTTGAGAAGCTTTTAGGGCAGCCTGTTACCGTAATAGATACTAAAACAAATTTGAAGTTTGATGCGGAAACAATTTTTAATAATGTTACAAAGTGTGAATTTAACACTTTAAATAATTTTACTATTCAATCTCCTTCAAAACGTTCAAAAATGATTGAACTTGCGTCTATAAAAATTAATGAACTTTTAAAAAAACAGGTTAAACCTTCTGAAATTTCAATAATTACTCCGGTGATTGATGAGATGCTGAAATTCGGTTTGAAAGAGAATATTAACAGGCAGGCAAATTTAATGTTTTTGTCCGGCAGTGAAAAGCTTATTCAAAATCCGCTTGTTCTTTCTGCGGTTACTATATTGAAACTGAATACCGCACTTAAGGAAAAACTGACCGGGTTTGATTTACGTCCGGTTTTAACTAACTTTCTGGGTATCCCTTTAAAATATTGCCGCGAAGTTTTGCAGGATTTTGATAAGAATAAAGTGCTTCCTGAATATGAATTTTGCTGTGAAGAGCATAATAATAAATATCAAAAATTAAAAGAAATTGTTAGTAAATTTGCGGACGGCAATATTAAATTATCAGAACAGGTTTTTGAAATATATAATGAGCTTGCGGAGCTTTTTTCGGCGAATGCAGTACAGCTTAATAAATTCAATTTTTTTATAAAACAGCTTCAGGATTTTGAAAATATTTTCGGAGATGATGTTTTAAGACGAAAAGAAGAAATTTTGACAAGAATTGAAAACTCTATCATCTCGGAAAATCCTTATTCTGTTCTTGAAATTGGAGATAATGATCTTGTTGTCGGTACTCCGCAAAAAATTATTGATAACCAGATTAGAACAAAGTATCAGTTCTGGCTTGATATTTCAAGCGATGAATGGATAAAAAGCGATACCGGTCCTTTGTATAACGCCTGGGTTTTTCAGCGCGGCTGGTCGAAGGATGAGTATACCATTGATGATAATGTTGAATTAAGCAGAGAAAAAACAGCAAGAATTTTGAGAAAATTAACCCTTTGTGCTGATGAGGGAATATTTACTTATTCAAGTTTATTTGATGGAAACGGTGTTGAGAATTTCGGAGGAATTGAAGAGTTCATTTCAGTCGATGAAACTTCCTCTAAGACTCAGGAAGATGCTGCCAAGCCGCGTCCTATTATTCCCCGAGAAGATCAGAAGCCTGTTCTGGATTATGAAAGCGGACAAATGGCGATTTCTGCTGTGCCGGGTGCCGGCAAAACAACAATTCTGCTCGCGTTAATTTTGAAGCTTCTTGATAAAGGCATAAATCCTGAAAATATTTTTGTTATGACTTATATGGAGTCGGCTGCCAGAAATTTTCGTGAACGTATTAAATCAGTCAGGGAAAATTCAACCCAGCTTCCAAATATCAGTACAATACACGGGCTTGCCTTAAGGATTTTGAAAGAGAACGGAAACTTTGAAAGATTGGGGCTTTCTTCTGATTTTGAAATTTGCGATGATACGCAGCGTTCACGAATTGTAAGAGAAATTTCTTCAAAGTTAAAATTAAAAAAGACTGAAACTGATGAGTTTGACAGGGCAGTTTCTGTATTTAAGATAGGGGGCGGTGTTTTTTCTACAGAAAATTCAACCTGCGGAGCTGCGTCTGATGCAAAAATTAAAAAATTCAGAGAGTTTTTTGAAGGCTACCAGCAAACCCTTAGCGAAGCAAATCTGATAGATTACGATGATATGCTTATTTCATCAGTAAGACTTCTTGAGGATAATGAAGACATTAGAAATTATTATCAGGATTTGTGCGTGTATATTATAGAAGATGAGGCGCAGGATTCCTCATCTATCCAGCAGAGATTGATTAACCTTTTGAGTGCGAAGCATAAAAACTTAATTCGCTGCGGCGATATAAATCAGGCAATTACAACAACTTTTACAAATGCAGATGTAAAAGGTTTTAGAAAATTCATTGCAGAAAGCCAGAACGTAAGCATGAATTGTTCACAGCGCTGTACAAAGGATGTTTGGCTGCTTGCAAATAATCTTCTGCTCTCATCAGAAATGAGAGAGGAAACAAAAGATGCGTTTTTCCATATTCTTATGAATCCGGTTGAAGGCAGAAATCCGGAAAGCGAAAATGCTGTTTCAGGACATATTTTTGAAAAAACGCTTGAGGAAAGAAATTTTGTTTTGCAGAAAATAAAAAATGCTTTTCGCAAAAATCCTAAAGCTACATGCGGAATACTTTTGAGAAACAATTTCCAGGTTGCGCAATGGACAAGCTTTATTAATGACAGCGGGTTAAAAAGTATTACCAGAAGTGAATGCCTTGAACAGAAATCAATTTTCAGAGCGATATATGCAGTATTAAGCATGATTTTGAAACCTTTTGATAATGAAGTTATTGCAAACAACTATGAAATTCTTGCCGAACTCGGATTTTATAAACAGCGGTTAGGCAGCGAGATAAGAAAGTTTGAAAATCCTTTTGTACAAATCAATTGCGATAATTTAAATAATCCTTATCTTGAACAGTTTTACTGGGATTTGAATTACTGGCTGTACTTCCCTCACCTGAGCGTGGATGAACTTGCTATAAAAATCGGGCTTCATTATTTCTCCGGTGAAATCGAAAAGTCAAATATTTACTTGATTTCGACTTTGATTAAAAGAATCAGTTCTAATACAAAAGGATTTTCTCAAATTGTTGAAAGGCTTGCCGAACTCGCAAAGAAAAGCAGTTTGAGCGGATTTAAATTTTTCTCTGAAGAAGATGAGAGCGACAGAGGTTTTCTTGAAGGTAAAGTTCAGATTATGACACTGCACAAATCAAAAGGTGATGAATTTGATTATGTCTTTTTGCCGGAGATGACAGAGAAAAATCTTACAATTGATTTTGATAAGATAAAACTTAAATCATCTGACTTTATGGAAAATGTTAAACGCCTGAATCCTGCCTACAAGCAGAAATCAGAGTTTGAAATGAAGCAGGAACTTGTTGCAGAAAATCTTCGGCTTTTGTATGTTGCAATTACAAGGGCAAAAAGAAAATTATATTTTACAGCTTCCAAAAAAGCTAAATCTTTTGAAAAAATTGTTGATCAAGAGCCGTCTATGATTTTTGATATGCTGGAGGTGAATTATGAATAGCTATTCTCCTAATATGTTGAAAACTTTTGCGGATTGTCCTTACAAATATTACCTTAAATATATTAGAAAAATTTCAATCCCTCAGCCGGCATCTTACTTTGAAAAAGGTAAAAAAATCCATGCACTTGCAAACTATTATCTTCGGGGCGATGATATTTCAAAGATTATTAAAGGTTTGAATGAAGATGAAATGACAGTTTGGAATATGCTTTTTAATAATGAATTTTTCCAGATGTCATATGTTAAATCAGAGTATAATCTATCCTGTAAAATTGGTGAATTTTGGATTGGCGGACGACTGGATGCTTTAATGCGCAGCGGTGAAGATTATTATATTCTTGATTACAAAACCGGGTCTATTCCAAAAAATCCGCGGCAGGATTTTCAAACTATGGTTTATTTAATCTGTGCAGACCGCAAATTAAAACAATATAACTCGCTCAGGTTTGTTTATATTGATTTAAAAAATAATCAGAATGAAGTTATAGAGCTTACATCTGAAAGCAGGAAAGACTATGAGAAAATGCTGGAGGAAGTTTGTAAATATATCTCTCATACGGAAGAATATCTGCAAAACCCGGAAAAATGCCGTTTCTGCGAGTATTCAAAGATATGTAATTTCTAATGTTTTGGTTTTGTAAAATTTGTATTTGAGTTAGATGTGCAAACCTTTGGATTGTTTACATACTTATTAAAGACCATCATTCTTTTTTTGTAAGCGTTATATGAATATCCGTATTCTGCAACCTTTTTATTGTATTTAATAATAGCATTGCTTATCTCTTTTGCCTGTGATGCAGACAACCGGCAAGTATAGAAATCAGCATTCATTACACACTTACCTTTATCTATTCCTGTAATACTGCTTGCATTTTCAGAATATTCAGTGCATGTAACAAGATTTTTTGCAAATTTGTCTGAAAATTCTGCACCGCACGCAGATGTAAATATCCCTGCTGCAAGTATAATTAAACCCAGTAGTTGTATTTTTTTCATGTAAACTCCTTTTGTTTTTTAGTATATAAAAAGGGCTCCTGAAAAACAAGAGCCCTTTTTTAAATTGGTATAAAACCCATTACTTGATTTCAACAGTAGCACCAGCTGCTTCAAGCTGTTTTTTGATAGCTTCAGCATCTTCTTTTTTAATGCCTTCTTTAACAGGTTTTGGAGCGCCGTCAACTAAATCTTTAGCTTCTTTCAAGCCAAGACCTGTGATAGCTCTAACTTCTTTTAATACAGCAATTTTGTTAGCGCCAGCTGCTGCTAAGATTACGCTAACTTCAGAAGCTTCATCAGCTGCTGCTTCGCCAGCTGCTGCCGGAGCTGCTGCTGCAACTGCTACAGGAGCTGCTGCAGATACGCCGAATTTTTCTTCCATAGCTTTTACTAATTCAGCTGCTTCTAATAAAGTTAATTTTTCGATTGATTCTAAAATTGATTCTACACTCATTGTTTTTCTCCTTTATAAATTTGTATTATGTACTTAGTAAATTTTGGGTGCTGTTACCCTATTTCTCATAGCGTTTTGTATGCAAATTCACTATGCGGCTTTTTGATCTCTAACAGCTGCAACAGCACGTGTAAGTGATGCCATAACTGCATTGATAGATCCAACAATACCGGAAGCCGGTGAGTTGATTGAACCAAGCATTTTTGCATAAAGTTCTTCTTTTGAAGGAAGATTTGCAAGAGCTTTAGTTTCTTCAACTGATAATAATTTACCGTCTAATACGGCGCCTAAGATTTCACCTTTTTTGGAATCTTTAATAAATTTTGATACAATTTTTGCAGGACTTACCTGATCTTCAAAACCAAATGCGATAGCAACTGGTCCTTTGCAAAGATCAGCAAGTGCTTCAAATTCAGTGCCTTTGATAGCAATTTTAGCAAGAGTATTTTTAGTTACAGTATAATCGCCGCCTTCTTTTTGAAGATTACGTCTAAGGTTTGTGATTTCTTCTACTGTATAACCTTTATACTCAGTTACAACTGCTACTTGAGCTTTTTCAAATTTTGCTTTCATTGCATCTATTTTTTCAGATTTAAATGCTTTTGTTGACATTTTTGCTCCTTTATTTGTAACTTCATTATCGACCTTGTTTTGCCCGAATACTAAAAAATTTTGCTTATCCAGTATCCGGAACCGCAAAATTACACAAGCAAAATATTATCTTATATTGACTAGTGCAACCTCGATTAGCTGTTTTATATAAACATTTAACTGTAAGGGTTTTGGAAACTATTATTTCTATCAACGAGCTGCCTAAGCTCTAGCTGTTTCCTGCGTAAACACAAACTTTGTTTCTGTTTACCGCACCCGAACAGACTAATTGTCTGCGGTTTACCAGTTAATATTAACAAAAGAATTTTTATAAATCAAGCATTTTCTTAATTTTTCTTAACTAATGCCCACACATTCTCATCTTCTGTTATATCGTATGTTCCTTTCAAAAATGCTTCAAAGTGAGGCTTTTTGATTAATTCATAACGGTTGCAAAAATTTCCGTAGCATAATATTTCATTAGGGATGTTCAATTTTAAAAGTGTTTTTAAGTCTGCATATACATCTTTTAAAAGTACTTTATCTGTATAAACATCAATTGCAATATTAGCTTTTAATGCTAATTTTTTCATTTTTAGATCAAACTTTAATTTATCGATAGAATTTGTTAATGCATCCAAAATATCATCTACCGATTCAAATTTTTTTGCAGTAATAATAAGGGTATTATTATCTTTTGAAAAATTACAGCCTTCAACAGTTTTCATTAAATTATAAAACATAACAAGCGCAGCATCTTCCTGTTTTTTGCTTACTGTCTGCATGTCGTTATGTGCAAGATAGGCATCTTTCAAAATACTTTTTAGTGAAATTCTAACAAGCAGAACGATATTTTTATATTCAAGAATAGCTCTGTGTGCTTCTGCTTTTAATTGAAGGTTGAAGCGTTTTTCTTCCTCTTCTTTTGCTATTTTAATTTTACGATCAAGAGCCTCCATTGAATATTTCAGGAAGATTTTTACCTGGGAAAGAATATAAAGTCCGGTTAAAATAAGCATTATAAATACAAATAGAGAACCGTCAAGACCTTCTTTACCCTTTTTTAATTCTTCACCAAACTGAACTTCCATCATTTTCTGGATAGATTTTATAAACGGATACATAAAGCTCATGGCGTGGTTGCCTATTAAATCTAAAAACCAATATAATGACACGACAAAAATCAGCAATATTGCCGCAATCTGTACAATTACCATTAAATGTTCGGTAAGTTTACATAATTTTTTACTGTTTTCCAACCCTTTGGCCATTAATATCCTCTTATAATGCTATGTTGTCTATTAAGCGTACATTTTCAACTCTCGCTGCAATAAATACTATTGTATCAGAGTCTGCAGTTTTCTTTTCTTCAAGAGTATTTTGGTCCCTAAACTCCAGGTATTCAAGAGTATGATTATCGTTCAAAAAGCCGTAAGCTGTTTCTGTAAGCGCTTTTACGTCTTTTATACCTTTATTATAACACATTTTTATATTAAATAAAATTTTACTTAGAGCAAGAGCATCTTCTTTACCTTTTTCAGTTAAATATTTGTTTCGTGAACTAAGCGCTAATCCGCTTTCTTCGCGGACTATAGGGCAAGGAATTATCTCAACCGGAATATTTAAATCCTTAACCATTGTTTTAAGAATTATTAACTGCTGCCTGTCTTTTTCTCCAAAAAATGCAAAATCTGGCTGAACTATGTTAAATAATTTATTTACCACAGTGCAAACTCCGTCAAAATGTCCTGTTCGTGACTTGCCGCATAATTTGTCAACATAGAAAAACGGCGGAATAACATAGGTTAAAAAATCGTTAGAGAGAATATGACCTTCTCCGTACATCTCTTTTGGAGATGGTGCAAAAACTATGTCAACACCGGCATCTTCACAAAGTTTTTCATCTGCCTCCAGAGTGCGCGGGTATTTATCTAAATCTTCGCCCGGGCAGAACTGTATCGGATTTACAAAAACTGAAACAACTGTTTTATCACATTTTTCAACACTTTTTTTTATAAGGCTTAAATGTCCGTTATGCAAGGCTCCCATTGTTGGAACCAGACCGACTGTTAAACCTTGTTTTTTCCAATCTTTTACCTGCTCTCTTAATTCTTTAATTGTATGTATAAGCATCTTTCTACCTTCTTATCTATTTTACCGGAGAGAATTTGTTTGTTTATCTCTGTGTAAATTTAATTGTTTTAACTCTTCTTCTTTTAATTTAAAAACTTCTTCTTCTGAAGGAAATTTCCCTTTTTTTACATCTTCATTGTATTGTTTGGCACAATTTAAAATTAAAGATTTCATATCTCCGTATTTTCTTGCAAATTTAGGTTTGAAATCTGAAAATTTTCCGAATAAATCATCGCTTACCAAAACCTGTGCATCGCAATATCTGCCGGCACCGCATGAGATTGTAGGAACTTTTAAATTTTCTGTTATAAACTGCGCACTTTCTTCAGGAACCATTTCAAGTACAATTGTAAACACTCCGGCTTGTTCTAATTTTTTTGCCTGTTCTAAGATTTGTAATGTTGCGTCAAATGATTTTCCCTGAATATTATAACCGCCTATAGCATTTAAAAACTGGGGAGTAAAACCAACGTGTCCTACCACAGGAATTCCTATCTGTGTAAGGTGTTTGATTACATTTATTATGTAATCGGATGCGCCTTCTATTTTTACAGCATTGGCTCCGGCTTTAATCATTCTGCCTGCATTTTCAACTGCATCCTGCGGAGTTTTGTGGTAACTGAGAAAAGGCATATCAGTTACTACCAGCGAACGTGCTGCGCCTTTGGCTACAGCTCTGGTAAAAATTTCCATTTCTTCAATACCGATTGAATTTGTATCACTATATCCCAGCGCTACCATTGCAAGACTGTCGCCTATTAATATTATATCAATCCCGGCTTCATCCAAATATTTTGCGGTGGAATAGTCGTATGCTGTCAGGACTGAAAATTTTTCATGGTTATCTTTATATTTTTGGATAGTATTTACTGTAACCTTTTTAGTCATATTTACTTGGAACCTTTTGATGTTAATTCTTTATGCTGGAATAAAGTATTTTTTTCATTCTTATGTTCTCTTTTGTACCAGTAGTAGAGAGCTCTTGCAACCCTGTTGGAACTGTGGCGGACAAATCCTTCTTTGTTATCTTCTATAAGCTTTTTAGAGAATAATTTTACACCTAGTTTTTTAAGATTTTCATTATCTATTTTGACAGGATAAGATCCGGCCATCTGGTATTTATTTGCAAGATTAGACGGGATGAAATCATTAACAAGGACAGCATCAATAATTTTTCTGCTGTTAGCATGTTTCATTAATGCATTAACATGGTCGGAAACTGAATAATTATCGGTTTCTCCAGGCTGTGTCATAATATTGCAGACATAGATTTTTTTCGCATTAGAAGCAACTACTTCCTGAGCGATCTCTTCGACTAAAAGATTAGGAATAACGCTTGTATAAAGGCTTCCCGGTCCCATAATAATAAAATCTGCATCTTTAATTGCGGCTATTACATCTTCAAGAGCTTTGCAGTGTGCCGGGTCTGTAAATAATCTTTTAATTTTTCCATGAGCTTCTGGAATATTTGATTCTCCCCGTATAATTCGTCCGTCTTCCATTTCTGCAACAAGCTTCATATCGTCCAGAGTTGCCGGCAAAACTCTTCCTCTGATTGATAATACATTGGAAGATTCCTTAACTGCACGCACCATATCTCCGGTAATAGCACAAAGAGCTGTTAGGAAAAGATTGCCAAAGCTGTGACCTTCCAGTCCTTCGCCGGATTTAAATCTGTATTGGAATAATTTTGTAATCAAGTCTTCGTCATCAGCAAGCGCAGCAATACAGTTTCTAATATCACCCGGAGGAAGTATACCCATATCTTCCCTCAGCCTGCCTGAACTGCCGCCGTCATCTCCTACTGTTACAACCGCAGTTATATTATTTGTAATGTGCTTAATGCCTTTCAAAAGCATAGATAAGCCTGTTCCCCCGCCGATAGCAACGATTTTAGGCCCTCTGTTAAGTTTTCTTCTTCTATATAAAGCTTCCAGAATATTAGAGTCATCTCTGCTGTTATTAATATCTAAAATTGAAAGGTTAGTTTGTTTCCAGCCTTTAAAGAAAATAGCTGCGCCAAACATTATTACAGCAAAAGCAATCCATTCGGTTGAAATATTCATTGCAATTTTGCGGATAAATTCCATAGTATAAAAAATAGGTTTAATATCGCAAAGGATTAAAAATCCCAAACCCATTAAAATTGCGCCTAAAAATATTAATACAAACCATCTTTTTACCTGTAATCCCGGTATAAGCCAGCCGGCATCTTTTGGCATTCTCATTGTATTTTTAAAATTTTTCATTATTTCCTCTTAATCATCACTTATTCAACCCAGCCGGAAAGACAAGCATTCTTGTAATTTACCGGAACCGGTGTAATTATATCTTTTGATTGTTTTATCAAAGCGGCAGCATTTGCTATTTTATTTGTAAAGTGAATAGTATCTGCCGGCACACAGGTTTTGCCGCCTGTAACATTATCTACCTGCGAAGCTGCAAGAAGGTTTTTTAATCTGTTTATAGATGCAAATATATTCTCGCTGTCTTTTTGACTAAAATCAATTGTGCCATCAGTGTTGTAGTGTTTTTCCAGATGAACTTCATGAGCCACAGGAAGATTTAATTCTTCCCCTACGCTTGCTGTAATATCCCCGGATGCTCCGTAATAAACAAGCCACTGGGAACATTTTTTTATTGCTTTTGCTACTTTCATCGCAAACTGAAAATCTTCGGCAGCCATTTTATACATAGCGCCATGAGGTCTTACATGTTCAATTTCCATTTTGAATGTTTTTGCAAAAGACATCAAAGCTCCAACCTGATAGATAACAAGCGCTTCAATTTCTTCTTCCGATAGTTCCATAGGTCTGTAACCGAAGCCTTGTATATCGTCAAAGCCTATGTGTGCTCCTACAACTACGTTTTTTTCTTTTGCTTTCAGAAGAGCATTTTTAATAGTCATCGGATCTCCTGCATGGAAACCGCATGAAATATTTACTGAACTTGCATAATCTAAAAGGGCAAATTCTGAATTATTTTTATAAATACCGAAACTTTGTGCCAAGTCTATGTTAAAATCAATATTTTTTATTTGTTTTCTCTCAAGAGTTTGTGTCATATTAATATTCCCGTTAAAAAAGTATATTTAATATCATTATTATACTCACTAAATAAATAATTACCAATATCTTTACATAATTTTAACCACAAAAAAGCCTCCGGTAACACGGAGGCTTTAAAATCAGGGAAGATTTTCCCAATATTTTTTACTTTCATCTTGCGGGTATTGATTTTTGAGTGCAAAATGTGAACATGCTGTTCCATTGTCACCTGAAGCGTGGCAGGCTTTGCCTGAGTTTTTAAAATCACAGCACACTTTCAGTTGTGATTCCACCACTGCAAACGTATATTTCTGTGTAGCTGGTAAAAGTATATTTCCATTGATTATCTGAAAATAAAATACATCATAACCAAACCTATTCGGACCTTTGGTTCCGTTTGTATCTACAATAAAATCCAGAGGTATAGCCTTGCTTGTAGCCCACCAGCAGCCGCTTGCGGCAATCATCATACCGTTTTTGATAAAGAATGCTCCCTCGTTGTGTCCGTCATTATTAAATATTTCATATCCGTTTGTTTGTTTAAAAAAATCTTCTTTGTAGCCAATCTCAGTTAAACGTTGAGTGCTACGGGCATATAATTTTACTGTTTGAAAATATTTTGAAAAGTCTTCTATAAACTCGTAAGAGTTTCTTCCATTAATACCTTTTGAACAGTATGTTTCTGTAATATCTGTATTATCGGCAGACATTCTTAACACAGCCTGTGAAATTAAAGAGTAGGCTGTTTTAAATCTGCCTTCAAGTTCTGAATTCCTTTGTTTTGTAATTATCGTCGGCAAAGTTAATGCAGCCACAATTCCGATAATTCCTATTGTAATTAGTGTTTCGGCAAGCGTAAAAGCGTTGCTATGAGCGGTGCCCCCCCCCCCTCTTTGAATTTGAAGCTATAATTGAGTTTTTCATTGTTTTATATCCTCCTTAAAGCGAATTATAACATATAAAAAAACTCTCTGCAACTAACAGCTAACAGAGAGCTTTTTATGGTTTTTGTTTATTAACTATTTTGTCTGTAATTTGTTTACAGCAATAGTTAATCTTGATTTTTTTCTAGCTGCGGTATTTTTGTGCAATATACCTTTTCCTACAGCTTTGTCGCATAACTGATAAGCTTTAGAAAGTGCTGAGCTCAAAGCTTCTTTATCTTCACCTTTAGCAAGTTCAAGAACTTTTTTTACTGCGGTTTTGATTGAAGTTTTGAAAGCTACGTTTCTAAGTCTGTTTTTTTCAGCTATAAGTACTCTTTTTTTAGCAGATTTAATATTTGCCATTTTATTTTTCCTTTTCTAAGTCTTGCGGTGCTTAATGACGGCACCATACCCGAGGATGTGAGCAGTATTATATTAAATAAAAAATTTTTTATTTGCAATAGATTATTTAAATTTTGTTAATATTATTATGACGGGTGGAGAATTTAATAAGAAACCTTATAAGGATAATCATCAGGTATTTTCCAGCCGTTGTACTGAATTAATGCTGTACAGAATAATCTGGTACCTGTTTTACATCCGTAATTGCTGTTGTATAAACTGTTTGTTGTTCCATCCCATGCATATTTATATGGTTCTACTCCTTTATTTACATGGTATTTCCACTCAGGCGCATTGGGGTTGCTTGCATTAGTTTTTATGTCCTCTCCGCCAGGCATATAAATAAATAAAAATGAACATTTCCCGTGAGCTTCGTCTTCGGTCTTATATCTTTTTAAGCACTTGTCAGGATTGCCGGGATAAAATATCCAATCTCTTATTGCATCTGTAAATCGGATTTTTAAGGCGCTTCCATCGGGAAAATAAAAGTAAGGTAAACCTTTTTCATCATATTTTACAGATGTAGTTTTCATATTGGGTGAGATATACTTGTTCCACCATTTTTCAACTTCCGAGCTTCCATTTACAGGTTTTCCTTCCTCATCGGTTTCAATATTATTCAGGTCTGTAAACCAGTATTTTTTGTCGCCATATTCAACTTCCGACATTTTTATTGCCTGATTTATTGTTGAGTAAAATTTGGCAAGTCTTGTTTCAACAATCTTGTTTGTGTGTGATTGAACAAGTGCCGGTAATGTCATCGCAGCCACAACCCCAATAATACCCAGGGTAATTAAAACTTCCGCTAAAGTAAATGCAGAATTCCGGGATAATCCCAAAGCGTGAGAAAGCCCGCCGGCGTTACCTAAGCCCCCCCCCCCTCAGGGATTTTGAAGCTATAATTGTGTTTTGCATAAGATCTTTTCCTCCTTTTATTCTATTATAAAATAAATTGTTCTTATGTGCAATATCCGCTAAATATTAAAAGCAGACCTCCGCTGCTTACTTTGCGCCTTCGCAGGCTGTGCGCAGCTGCGCTTTCTAATACGCTACTCAACAATCCCGCTCACATTTCCTAACTCGGAATTTTTGTTGGACAAATTATGTAAATATAATATACGATTTATATTTTAACTTTTGTAACATTATTCACAAGAATTAGTTCTTAAGGATTATATTTTTAACCCGGTTGTGCTATATATAATAATAACAGAATTGGATTATAGTTATATAATAATTCAAGTTAAGAGAGATATGGAGGCGCAAATGTCAGTAGGACAATTCGTATTTATGTTACACAGCCACCTTCCTTATTACAGAAAAGCAGGCATGTGGCCTTTCGGGGAAGAAAATCTTTATGAATGTATGGCAGAAACTTACATTCCATTATTGAATGCTATTTCCGAACTGTATGAAGAAGGTATTAAAGCAAAGCTGACTGTCGGCATTACACCGATTTTGGCTGAACAGCTTAATGACGAACACCTTAAGCATGGTTTTGTTAAATATTTGGATTCAAGAATTAAGCAGGTTTCAAAGGATTTGGAAAGATACCCTGATCCGAAAGTTGCTCATTCACAGCATCTGAAATATTTGGCTAAATATTATTTCGATTGGTTTAACCATATTAAAGATTCTTTTGTGAATAAATACGGAATGGACCTTATTGGCGAATTTAAAAAATATCAGGATTTAGGCTGTATTGAAATTACAACTTCCGGAGCAACTCATGGATTTTCTCCGCTTCTTGCTACTGACAGCAACTTGAATGCCCAATTCAAAGTAGGTTCTGATACCACAAAAAGATTATTCGGTAAAAAAGCAAAAGGCTGCTGGCTCCCTGAATGTGCCTACAGACAAGGTTATGAATATGTTGGTAAAGATGGTAAAAAACACTGGAGACCGGCTATTGAGGTTACTCTTCAAAATAACGATATTGAATACTTCTTTACTGAATCTCACGTAATTGAAGGTGGTAATTCAATTGGTAACAGACGTGTAATAGGTGTCTACGGTAATATTGAATATATTCCGCTTCCTGAACGTCCGGCTACAGGTTATGATACATATTCTGCTTACTGGCTGCCTGATGCACAGGTTGCTGTTATGGGCAGAAATGACAGAGCCGGCTATCAGGTTTGGTCTGCTGCTGACGGCTATCCTGGCGACGGCTGCTTCAGAGAATTCCATAAAAAAGATGACAAATCAGGAATGCACTATTGGAGAATTACATCCCCTAACACTGATTTAGGTGATAAGATGCTTTATGATCCTGTTTTGGCATTGAATAAAATTAATGAAAATTCTGACCACTACACTACTTTAATTTACCATTTATTAAATGATTACAAAAAAGCTCACAACGGTAAAGAAGGTCTTGTAATGGTATCTTTTGATACCGAGTTGTTTGGTCACTGGTGGTTTGAAGGCGTTGAATTTATCAAACAGGTTATTAGAAAATTCAATACTTACCTTCCGGAAGTTGAAAGAATGACAGCAGGTGAATATCTGCATGCTCATCCGCCTACAGAAGCTATCCAAATCCCGGAAAGCTCTTGGGGGCAGGGCGGTCACTTCTACGTATGGAATAACCACTTAACTGAATGGATGTGGCCTATTATCCATGCTTGCGAAAAACGTATAAATGCTATTGTTGATAAGTATCCGGAAATTCCTGAAGACAAACTCCTTCACAGAGCATTAAATCAGATGGCAAGAGAAAATCTGCTTCTTCAAAGTTCAGACTGGCCGTTCCTGATTACAACATGGCAGGCAAAGGATTATGCTACTGACAGGTTTAGAGAACATGTCGACAGATTTGAAAAAATTTGCGATATGATTGAAAGCGGTAACATCAATGATGCAGAATTAAAAGAAATAGAAAGCATTGATAACTGCTTCCCTGTAATTGATTATAGGGTATACCAATCAATTGAAGAAGGAGTAATACCGCAGCAATCTGCGAAACTAGCTCCGCTTTATCAGTAAATATAATTTCAAAAAAAAAGACCGATTATTTTAATCGGTCTTTTTTTATTTGCTGAAAACTAAGCTAGGAAACTCTTGGCGTAATTTTTCGATTGTATTAATATCTGGTTCATAAGTATTCTCAGGCTTGAAAAGAAGTTTTTCCTCCGGTTTTAGCCCAAAACTTGAGTAAATCTTTCTTGACTGGCGGACATTTCCGCTGAAGCCGTTCATATATAAATCAAGAACAGAAATATCCTGTGCAGGTTCAAACATAGTCCCGTTTTTCTTTGTAATTCTATTGTTTTTAGATTTTGGAACTTTAAATGCAATCATTGTTTGATCGAGTGCCCTGATTGTTCCATCCGGAGATTTAGCATGGAGGGTAAATATGTCACAGTTATTTATTCTGTTCATTTTACATATAGTTTTCCCGGTTTCAGCTAATTCAGCGCAATTACCTACTTTGAATGTTTTTAACATTCCGATTAATCTTCTGAATACTTCAAAGTTGCCGCCTTCTTCATATGCCGTATGCTGGAGTTCTCGAATTACTCTAAGAAGCAAATTGGCTTCTTTAATTTCATTAGCTAATTCAATCTGTTTTTCTTCCGGTAGGCTTGAATAAGACGCAGGTTTTTTGACGTCTGCAAATTCAGAGAAGAATACACGTTTTACTTCTTTTATGTTTTTGGGCAGCGTGGATTTTCCTATGAAACTATAGTTATTTTGTAAGTAATTTATCATGTTATTCTGAACTCCTTTGTATCATCCTAATGCCATAAAGCCTGGTTTCTGTATGAATTGAGGAAATTTTTCTCTGACATAATCAACTGTGTTTGAGGATATTGCCGGATTTTGTTCTGAAACAAAAACCAGTTTTTCAAATTGATTATCTTTTAAGCCTAAGTATTTTGAAAATTCGGAATTGTATCTTACAACAGCATTGTGTCCGTAATCTGCAAATCCAAGCCAAGGATCAATAATAATCATTTTTTCCAGGTTTTTGTTTTTATATGCTACGAAATTATTTCCTGGCGGATTTACTATCAAAACCGCATGATCTAGGTTTTTTAAATGCTGTGTTAATAGTTTTGCTTTTACTGCTTTTATGTTATTGCTTGCAAGTATTAGTTGAGCAAGTTTTGTGTAATCTGCACAGTTTATATTTTTATATTTTTTCATATTCTCGACAAAACGCTGATAAAAGTATAAAGGTTCTGATGGTGTAAATAATTTCCAAGCATCATCTCTGATTGCTCTGTTTTGAGCTAATTTCATTTTGCAATACTTAACAAACCTGTCTTCTTTTGCCGCAGCCATCGTTTCAACTCTTGTTCCGGAAATGGCTGGAAATTCTTTAGCAATTATTCTGCAAACTTTGTCTGCATCCCTTATTATTTTCTTAGAACCGAATGTCGGATTGAATTTTACACTACCTGTTTCCATATTTCGGATAAAACATGTGAAGAAGAAAAATTGCCTTATTATAAAATAATAAAATTTTTACTATAAAACTATTGCAAAAATTTTTTCAGCGATTTATAATAATAATTGTCGAAAGACCAAAGACATGGGAGCGTAGCTCAGTTTGGTTAGAGCGCATGCCTGTCACGCATGAGGTCGCGAGTTCGAGCCTCGTCGTTCCCGCCATTTTTAAAATTAGCACCTTCGGGTGCTTTTTTAGTGCAATTTTGTTGAGTTTTAGGTGGTTCGATAGTTGAATTTTGATGTTTGCTTTCTTTGGCTAGTCTAAATAAGGTATCAAATGCTGGATGTAGCTCTACATCGAAGTTTCCGTCATTATATTTTAAAGTCCGATTTGGTAGGAAATCAAATCTTAAAATGTCATCCTGAACTTGTTTCAGGATCTTATAATAGTGCGACATTGAGCCAATTTATACAGGTCGGAAGCTGCTTGACTATAAAAATCAAACTGGACAAAATCGGACTTTATTAGTACATAAAATTACAAAGAACATTTTTAAATTAGGATAAAGACTTGCAAAATCAAAGAAAATTCTGAGTCCAATTAATGTCCAAATTTATAGTTGGGCAGGTATGAATTGTTGAATTTTTAGCCCTATTCACATGTATCATTTAAATTTATAAACCAAGTTTTTGTGGCAAATCAGCAAACTCTGCAAAATTTTTACATTGCATCGCCTTGGTCAATAAAAAATCTTCCACAGATTCCGGATAATGTGCCAGGTCTTTCCTAAAAACAGGAATTTCCGGAATATATTCAAGAATCACATGTTTATATGGGTATGAACCTACAGCATTTCCATCAGTATCTAATCTTTCTATTAACCTTGTATCTTTTGATACTAATTTGTATTTTGATAATGCAGGAAATACAACTTCGCCCCCATGCTCCATGTTTGAGGATACTTGCGAGCCTTTAGGTATTCTATATTCAATTAACATAGGTTCAAATTTTATATTTCCATTATAATCAAATGGAGATCCCATATATTGGTGTGTTCCAAACTTATGATGTGCCGCATATGCAAAACCTCTGGTTGGGACTATTTCATCTCCCACTTGAGCTTTTTCTATTATATCGAAATCCGAACCTAATTGCTCTCCTATTCTTCGTTGTCTTCCTCTAAAAGCAACACTATTATATGGTTGTGGTTCCAATCTTAGAAAAGCCCTATTATAATCAATTTTATCAAGATTAGAGTATGCAATGTTTTTTTGTGTTCTTATAAGAGCTTTTTGTATTTGTTCTTGGCTGGCATTAGGATGATTTTTCATAAATGTTCTCATCACTTCTTCTATAGTATCATTTGAATTCCAAGCATTAAAATCATGATGTCCTACAACTTCAGTTCTCCCTCTTTGGGCATAAGGAGCAACATGGCCTACGGGATCAAACCAAGTTTCTACTTTTTTAACAAAAGTATCAGTTTTTAATTTGGACGTGTATTTCAAATCCGACAGAGTCACTTTTACAGGCTTAGTTGCAAGCAAACCTTTCCCGATTGTTCGTGTCAAGGCAATAATTTCTTTCCCTATCGTTGTTCCCATTTTTCATATCCCCATTAATAATTTCCTTAATTTACCCTATATTTATATAAAATATTTTTATGCCAAAGATTACCTAATTATTATAAAATGTAACAAACATTCTTTCTCTAAGAAGGATGGGAAATGGGCAAACTCTCTGTTTAAAATACTCAAACCGACTGTCATTTTATAATGTGATTATTGGGGAAAAAGGTTTAATGCTCTGTAAGCTTGTTGTTTAGGATGTTTGAGGATGGGTTCAAATGGTTGAATACAAACCGACATGGCTGAATTTTAGCTGCGGAACAGATTTCGAGGAACACTAGAATTCAAATTTTCTATGTAGTTTTTATCTTTATACAATTAGAATATTTTTATTTACAAACTACAATTAATCCCATTATAAGTGTTATAATTACTAAAATTGGGGGTAGGATTTTTTCAAGTTTTTCCTTACTAACTTTAGCTAGCAACAATGGTGCTAAAAATGCTCCGGACGTAGTGCCAAGTACTAATAATCCTACAAGTTTCCAATCAACATTTCCTAATCCCAAATGCATTAAAAATCCAACAACCGAAATACCTACAAGCACAAATACAGAAGTTCCGACAGTTTCCAATGCACTACAGCCTAAAAATGTAAGCCCGGCTACAATTGGCGTTGAACCGCTTATTCCAACTAATCCTGACATTGCACCGCCTAAAAAGCCATAGGAAACAGCTTTTAAAATAATTATTGCTTGTCTTTTATTATCTGTTTTTATTTCTTCATTTAATTTTTGTCGATATTTTTTTCTGTATGAAAAAAACATCTGTACTGCTAAAATCAAAAGTAATGTACCTGTTATTTTGTTGTAGACATTTTCAGGTAAAAAATCGGAAGATAAAGAGCCTAATATCGCACCTGTTACAGCACCCGCAAGCATAATCAAGCCAAAATGAAAATTAATATTTCCGGTTCTTGCATGACTTATGGCACCAATAGTTGTTGTTGGTATTATAGTAGCAAGCGATGTTGCAGCAGCAATAGCCGGCGAGATGTTGAAAAACGCGGTAAGAATACCGACATAAATACCGCCTCCACCACCGCCTAAAGAAATTATCAATAAACCTATTAAAAAACCAGCAACAGGTAATAACAAAAAATTCATACTATACCTCAAGAGTATTATATAATAAAAAAGGGGAAAACTTTACTATTTTCTTAAATTAGCTGTGACAATTTCTTAAACTAACTGTGATATTATAAAATGTATAAAAGTCTCTTACAACTATTTATAAAAGAAATCAAAAATTTCAACTATCCAACAATTATATTTCCACATTGTATTTCAACAATATATTGATTTAAAACGTAATGCAAATTTAAAATTGCGTCAGCTTCAGGTCGTAAGGCAGCAGGGTGATATTGAAGTAGCAGCTATTCTGGCTGGCGTATGAACAGGAGCAAATTGTTCAAGATATAAATAACTTTCATACAATAATTAAAAAATATACCGATTAAATAATATAAATATATACAAAAAATCATTGTAGAAAAAGTAAGTATTTGAATAACGAAATTTTTATTTTTATAATTCCTGAACTTTTTGCAGATTGTGTTTTTTATACAGAATTTTTATACCCAATAGTATTATTATTTATAACGATGGTTTTTGCACTTTTTATATAAAACATGATTTTATGAATATATTTGTTTTAAACGGACATAAATTTTATCCTTTTGCTCAGGGAAAGCTTAACAAAACTTTGTTTAATGAAATTATAGCCATCCTTTCGGTGAATAACCCTATTAAGACTACTGTTGTTGAGGAAGGATACAACCTTGATGAAGAAGTAGAAAAATTTGAATGGGCTGATGTTGTTATATTTCAAACTCCGGTAAACTGGTTTTCATTTCCTGCAATCACAAAAGCTTATATTGATGATGTTTACAGGCATGGTATTTTTTATGCGGCTTCTGAACAATATGGTAATGGCGGTTTAATGAAGGGTAAAAAATATATGTATTCTCTTACCTGGAATTCTCCGGAAGCTGCTTTTAAGCAAAGCGGAGGCTTTTTCGATGACAGAGGTGTTGACGAGGTTATTATAGCAATGCACAAATTGCAGGAGTATTGCGGTTTTGAAAAAATTCCGACCTTTTCCTGTTTTGATGTTGTCCATAATCCGGATGTTCCATTATACTTAAATAATCTTGCGTTTCATCTCGGGAAATATTTTAACTAAACTATTTCGTCCAACTTGTTTATTTTTATGGTATCAAAGCCTATATCGAGAAGTTTTTTAGGGTTGTTTTCCCCGCTTTGAATTAAGCTGTCGATGTCAGGATTTGAAACAAGCCATTCATCAGTCTTTGAATGATATGCTATCTTATGCACATTATCTCCGCCCTTCAATTCAGAAAACGGTATTTTATTTTCTTTAAGAAAATGTGCAAAGTTATTATATCCTATCCTGCTTTCTTTGCTGTAATTTTTTGAACCAACCAGCAGTGCCTGAAGATATTCATTTGACATGTCAATGTTTTCTTTTATTTTATCAATAATTTTTTCAAAGAAATGTTTATTGGAACTTATCTCGGGAATAATGTGCATTAAAAATACATTTTGACCATCAGTAATTCCGAGTGCAGTACAGTCTAATATTCTGTCTGTCTTAGCAGATATTCCTTTTTTCGCACCCTGAGGTCTCCATTCATTTACATGGTTAACTATATCTGCTGTGAATTTATTGAATTGTTCTGAGGATACGGGTCTTATTGCAGATGTAAATGAAACTTCGGACATAAAATTTTTCCTTTCACTTATGTAAGTTTTGTGAAAGGAAAAAATTGCCTAGTATATACCTAAAAGTTTAAATTTATTTAACTGAGCCAGCTGTTCTGCTCCTGTCATATTTTGTGCCTGAATAGATTTGTCATTTTTTATTGTATCTGAAGATGAAACTGCATCTGATTTTGAACTTTCTTCTGTTCCGGTTACAAGTTGAACCTGTCTTGATGATTGAGCCTGAGCTGCTTTTTTTTCAGACTTTGCCTTTTCTAATTTTGCTTTATCTGTGCTTTTATCTCCTGTTGGTTCTATGCCTAATGCTCTTAATTCTCTCATAATCCGTTGATGTTCCGGATCAATATATGCTTGTGCACACATTGCACTTACTGATGCAATATTCATAGACATAAAACTTGCTCCTCTACTATTTATATATATTAAATATATACCCAAGTATATATTAGTATTAACAAATTATTAAAATTTGTTAATAAAAAAGCCGGTATTATTTACCGGCTGCTTGTATATATTCCTAAATTCCTTTTCCTATATTTCCAACGATTCCTTTTTTCCTTTAATTCCTATTTTCCAACGACTTTCTATGCAATAAAGTTGTTTCCATATTTGTTTGGTCCTCTGAAGAAAGACTGTTTCATCATTTCAACAAGGGTTTTTCTAATTACAAATTTCTGGTTTAAATCAATTGAATTTATTGCTCTTGCAGTTTCTTTATATGTATCAGGTACTGTATTTTTGAATAACAACATTGATGCCATTTTGGAACCTCTCTTCTTTATTTATCTCTCGTACTTATATAAAAAATTCACTTAAAAAAATATTGACTTTTTATATTCAATTTATATAACTTTTGTTACAATACTTAATATAAAGTCTTGTATTAATCTTTGTAAAATTCTATTTTGTCACGCTGTAAAAGGATTTTAGAGGAAATATAGGAAATAAGCATTAAAGTTTTCTTCAAAACAGCCGTAAATGAAAATGAATATTATAAAAATACCAAAGGTAATATAAGGAGAGTTCTCATGGTAGAAGCAATAGGTTCAGCCACCAGCCAGCAGATTAAGCCGATTAAGAAAGACAATTCTATAGACTGGAAAAATTGTACGGCAGGTGAAATAAGAGAATATGAAAAAGAAGGACAGGAGGTCCCTGATTATATTCTTCAATGGGCTCAGGAAATTGAAAAAATTGAAAGTGCTCCGGATGATATTACGTATGAGATGGCGATTTCATCAAATATGATGCAGGGCGCTCCACAAGCTGTAAACGGAGAGCAGGCAAATGAAGAAGCTCAAAAAGTTGAAGGTACAGAAGCGGCTGAAAATCCTAGTGTTGCAAAAGCTTTGAAAACCTCTCTGGATAATAATAATGTTAGTATTACAGAACAGGGTAGAATTTTTATGGATACCAGCAATCAGTATAATGATGAGATTTCGCAGGCAATGCAAGAAATGGAAGGCTATCTTGCACAGTCAGAGGCTGCTGTAGAGGCTGCTGAGAGTACTAAAAATGATATACTTTCACGTGTACAGTCGCTTATAGAACGTAAAAATTCTTTAAAAGCTAAAAAAGGTGATACTGCAGCTATTCTTGAAGCCCAGCGTTTAAGTAATCAAATCAAGAGTATCGGGCAAGAAGGTCTAAGTGCAATATCAAATTCAGCAATGCCAATTGATAACACCGCGAATATAATATCAGATGCCCAATATACATCAGCAACAGGAAGGGATATTGGTGCACAAACTGTAAGTATAGGAGAGCAGATGCCTAATGGTATGCCTATGCTATCAATGAAGCAGTTTGTCATAAATGCCGGTGAAGCTGTTATTGAAAAAAGTACTGCCGGTGATGCACAGTTTACACAAAATCAGCAGGAGAATAATGATTTCGGAACTCTTGTGGCAGGCAAGAAGGCAGAAGTTTCAAGAGCCACCGGAGCTTCTGAAAAGTCTGAAACAGAAGAAACCGAAGGGTCCGATGATGAAAATAATGTTGAAGAAAATAACAATTCTACAGTAAAAGATGCTGAGCAAGATCAAATAAAATCAGAAAGTGACACAAAGCAGAATGAACTTGCTGAACAAACTCCTGAAACTATAGATGAAAAAATTACCACAGATCCGAATGAAATCTTAAAACGCAAGGAACGCAAAGGTTTAGCGTAAACTTTCTATAGCTGACTTTATGTCAGCAGCTTTATAAATATAATTTCCGGCAACTAAAGAGTTTGCACCATATTGAGTGCAGACTCTTGCTGTTTCTGCGTTAATCCCGCCGTCAACCTGTATTATCATATTTTCTGGTGCATATTTTTTTATAACAGGAATTTTTTCTGCACATTCCGGCATAAATTTTTGCCCTCCAAATCCGGGCTCTACTGTCATTACCAGGAGCATATCAATCTGTGGAAGATAGTCTAAAATCTCATCTGGTGAAGTTTTAGGCTTAATTGAAAGTCCTGCCTTGATATTAAAACTCTTTATTAAATTAACTATAGTTTCAACCTTATCTTTTGCCGCTTCGTAATGAAATGTCAGAATATCTGCACCTGCTTTTGCAAAAGGTTCAATGTATTTTTCAGGATTTTCTATCATCAGATGTACATCTAGCGGGATTGAAGATACCGCTTTTAATGATTTTACAACTGGAACACCTATTGTTATATTAGGTACAAAATGTCCGTCCATTACATCAACATGAAGCCAGTCTGCTCCATATTTTTCAACTGTTTTAATATCTCTTTCAAGGTTTGCAAAATCTGCTGATAAAATTGATGGTGATATTATTATATTTTTCATAGTGCTCCAAGTTTTATACAAGCTTCATATGCAGCCTTTTGTTCTGCATCCTTTTTGGATCTGCCTGAACCTGATGCTACGACTTCACCGCGGTAGGCTACTTCTACTTCAAATGTTTTATTATGATCCGGTCCGGTTGTGTTAATTAATTTATAAACAGGAGTTTCTTTTGTTAAGCCTTGTGTGTATTCCTGCAAAATTGCTTTTGCGTTATATTTGCCAAAGTTGCAGCTAATTTCTTCAATATACGGAACAAAAAGCTTTTTTATAAATTCGAGAAGTTCAGTAAATTTCCCGTCAAGATAGTATGCACCCAGTACTGCCTCAAATGCGCAGGCTGTTACTGATTCAAGTTTTCTTACACCCTGTTTAATCTCATGCGGGCTTGCTATTATTAGTTCATTCAAGCCGATTTGTTCTGCTATTTTGGAAAGTGTATTATCAGAAACAGCGATTGAACGGATTTTAGAAAGTTCACCCTCAGCTGAAGCAGGATACATTCTGTATAAAATATCCGAAATCATAAGCTTTAAAACTGCATCTCCCAAAAATTCCAAACGCTCATAATTTTCAGTATATGCCAAATCTTTTTCTTTTGTATAAGAAGGATGGGTTAAAGCTTTTCTGTAAAATTCTTCGTTTTCAGTTTCTATACCGAAAATATCCTGAATCTGTTTCATCCAAAAAATCCTTTAAAAATATTTAAAATACCGTTCATAATATCCCCTGAGAATATAAAATATTTGCAAAAATAATACATAACAGGGATAGTAAATACAAAGCTGTCTGTTCTGTCAAGAAACCCTCCATGACCCGGCAAAGAGTCCCCTGAATCCTTTACCCCTGCATCTCTTTTTATTAAAGACTCACACAAATCACCAATCTGGGCAAACATAGTGCAAAGTATACCTGCAAACATTGAGTAATACCACTCAAGTCCGATAAAATAACCGACAATCATTGCTCCTATTACAGCACAAATTGAGCCGCCGATAGAGCCTTCTATCGTTTTGTTAGGGCTGACAACCGGTGCAAGTTTATGCTTTCCAAGATGTCTGCCTGCATAATAGCAGCCAATATCGGTTAGCAGAATTGCCGTAAACATCATTACAACAAACCCGAGCCCGTCATGAAATCTGTCGGAGCTCAGGTGTCGTAAAAATATTAAATGGAGCGGAAACCATCCGCAATATATAATTCCCAGTACTGTAGTTGCTGCATTTGCAATATATGGCTGTCTTCCTCTGAACAGAACCCACATAAAAGCTCCGATAACACTAAGTGTAAGTGCTACAGCTACAAGGTCAAACCTTTGTATATATGCTATACCTGCAATCAGGAGTTCTGCAGCAATCATAACTTTAAGGCTTGGATAAAAACCTTTATGCTCAAGTATTTTTACATACTCTTTTGAAGCAACAACAATAATAAACATCAATAATAACAGAAGTGCCAGTTTCCCGTAAATTATGCAGGACATGGCAATAGTTCCCATTATAAATCCTGTCAGCATTCTTGTTGCGTTTTTATTTAAGCCTTTAATTTCAGTCATTATACAGTAAGAACCTCTTTTTCTTTATCTGCAACGCAGCTGTCAATTATACCAGTGAATTTATCTGTTAATTTTTGTATTTTGTCCTGATTATCTTTAACTAAATCTTCAGGTAATTTTTCATTCTTTTCTATTTTTTTCAAATCATCAGTCATATCGCGGCGGATATTTCTAATTGCAATTTTTGCTTCTTCACCGATTTTTTTAACGTCTTTAACTATTTCTTTTCTTCTTTCTTCAGTTAACGGCGGGAATGCTAATCTGATGCAAATACCGTCACTGTTTGGTGTAATCCCGATTTCAGCTTTAATAATAGCTTTTTCGATTTCTTTCAAAACGGATTTATCATAAGGTGTAATTACAAGTGTTGTTCCATCCTGAACTGTAACCTGTGACATCTGTCTTAACTGTGTTGGTGCGCCATAGTAATCAACCATAACTTTATCAAGAATTAATGGGTTTGCGCGTCCTGAACGGATTGAACCAAATTCTTTTTTTAGCTGGTTAATAGCTTTTTCCATTTTTTCTTCGCCGAATAAAAATAATTCTTCTAAAGAATCATTTGCCTGTTCTGACATTTTTACCTCTTTCTTTAATTTATAAACTTATGTATGTTCCTATTTCTTCTGAATTTAAGATTTTACAAATTCCGTTTTGCGCATCAAAGTCAAATACTACAATTGGAATGTTGTTTTGTTTACACAAAGCACACGCTGATGTATCCATGACTTTCAAACCATTCTTAATTATGTCATCGTAGGTTATTTTTTCTAATTTTTTTGCATTAGGATTAGTTCGCGGATCATCTGTATAAACTCCGTCTACACCATTTTTTGCCATTAAAAGTGCTTCTGCGTTTATTTCAGACGCTCTCAGCGCTGCTGCCGTATCTGTTGTAAAGAACGGATTTCCTGTGCCTGCTGCAAAAATTACAACTCTTCCTTTTTCCAGATGTCTTATTGCCCGGTGTCTGATATAAGGTTCAGCAACCTGATTAATAGCAAGAGCACTCTGAACTCTGCAAGGAACTCCTATCTGATTAAATGCACTCTGGAGTGCAATTGCATTCATAACTGTTGCAAGCATTCCTACATAATCGCCTGATGCCTGATCCATACCTAATTTGGCGCTGTTTTTCATCCCGCGGAAGATGTTTCCTCCGCCTACAACAACTGCAATTTCAGCGCCTAAATCACGTGCTTTCTTTATTTCTTCAGCAATCATTCTAACAGGATTTTGGTCTATTCCGAATTGCTGCTCGCCTAAAAGTGCCTCTCCGCTTATCTTTATAAGTACTCTCTTATACTTTAATTTATTTTCCATAAACGACCTCTTTTTCTAATAATATATTAAACCAAGCATGTTGTAAAGTTACATAAGTCATAAAAGGGTAAATTATTTTGGATTATTACAAAATATTAAGGGAAATCTTCGGGCTAAAATTCAGTGAACACAGGGTATTACAAATTTTGTATATAAATATGATATAAAAAATAGCACTTTTTTATAGTCGAATGTTTTTAATAAAGTATAAGAGAATTTTATAACAATAGAGAAAAGGAGAATATATGGCGCGAGTACTTATTTCTATGCCCGAAGAATTTTTGAACAAGATTGATCAGGTTGCAGACGGAGAAAATCGTTCACGCAGTGAATTAATCAGAGAAGCGCTGCGCACTTACATTTACAAACAAAAGGTTCGTGAGTCTACAACAGCAAGCAAAAATGCCAGCATCCTTGAAGAGTTGTTAGAATAAATTTTCTTAGAGAATGGCGCAGATTTGGGTTGATTAAAGGTGTAAGATTATTCTTGCACCTTTTTAGTTTGTAAATTCTTCTTCATAAAATAACAAAAAAAATATTGATGTTTTTTTATAAATAGTGTATTATTAATAAATTAAAAAGGATTTGTGTGTATGAAGGAAGAAAGTTATATTTTGCCGCAGAAAGCGGGCTTAAGGCAGCTTAAAATTTCAGATATAAATGCCGCTGCACCTGATTTGAAAAATATTTTTGAATCAAAAGCGATTACAATTGCAAAATGGATGATTAACTGGATTGACACAGGGTTAAAAAACGGCATTATAGAACCTAACAGTCTTCTTCCTTCAAAAGCTGAATTTGCATATTTTCTTGGAGTCAGTGTCGGGACAATACAAAATGCCTTAAGATATATTGAAGATTTAGGCTATGTAGAATCCAAGCAATGTATCGGAACTATGATTAAAGATAAGAATAAAGACTGTGTAAATATGCGCAAGCTTACTTCAAAACGTGAAATTGCCATTGCAGAGATTAAGCAGTATATTCTGGAACACAAGTTTAAATCAGGTCAAAATCTGCCTTCCTCCAGAACAATCGCAACAATTATAGGCTGCTCCGCTAATACAACAAGACTGGCTCTTGAATATTTGTGTACAGAAGGGATTATTGAACATAAGTTTAAAAATTCAAAGGAATCCGGCTGGCAGCTTAAAAGTATTGATTTTATAGTTGAACAGGCACCTTCCTCTATTACACAAAAAACTCTTGTTAATAAAGTTGAGAATGATTTAAAGAATTACATAACATCAAGCTTGAAAGTTGGAGATAAACTGCCTGCACATTCCGAGCTGTCAAAACTCTTAAAGGTAAGCATAAAAACAATTCATGATGCCTTAAAGGTGCTGATTGATGAAGGTATTCTGCTTCCGCGGCGCGGTCGTTACGGTACAACTGTTATAAAGCTTCCCACTGATAAGAATATACTCATAAAAAAAGAAACTTCAATTTTTGCGCCTGCACAGGAAACAGCTTTTTATTATTATGAAAAAACCCAAAACCATATTAAACGTATGATTAGAGAGAATTATGAAATAGGCTCAAAACTTCCTTCCATAATAGAATTATCGAAAGAAATGGATTTGAGCCCTAATACAATAAGAAAAGCTTTTCAAAATCTTGCCAAAGAGGGGTATCTTGCTTTTTCCCGCGGAAGATACGGCGGAACTTTTGTGATTGATATTCCTCAAACAGAAGAAGCTGCATTCAAGTGGCTTGCTGTTAACCCAAAGTATGCAGAAGTTTATAAAAACTGATTGTTACGGCAAATTTTTCCAGTAGCTTTTGTCTGTTATTGCATAATAAGTACATCCGATACCATTCAGCTTGTGGGTGGAGCCGGCTGAACAATATGTGTCTTTATTGGCAAAGTTTGTATTGGGAGTGCCGGCCGGTATGAGTTTTCCGTTTTTTAAAAGCTGAAAACTGAACAGATCATGCCCCCATATATTTGGTTTTTTCTTAATCCCGTTTACATCAACTGTGATGATTAGCAGTTCTGGAAATTGATTTTCAAACATATAATACTCAGTTAGTGTTCGAAATTTACCGTCATCAAAATATGTTGTGCTGACGTTACGTGATTTATTATAGGTAAGATATTCTTTTATCAGAGTTTTATCTGTGCTGTCGTTTTCATCTTCTATTTTGCTGGCACAACCTTCCTGACCTTCATTGCACATTGTCGTTCTGTTGAAATACTTTAAAAATTCCGGTGCAAACTCAAGGTAATCAAAATCTGATGACTTTGGACGAACTCCCCTATCAAGAGTCATTCTATCCAAAACTTGTTGGATTATGCTGTAATTTTTGAGTAGTGCAGTTTGTAATTCTTTATTCTGTTTATTTTGGATAATTGCCGGCAGTGTCATAGCCGCAACAACGCCAAGAATACCAAGAGTAATCAAAACCTCTGCTAAAGTGAATGCAGAATTAGGGGATAATCCCGGAGCGTGAAAAAGCCCGCCGGCGTTACCTAAGCCCCCCCCCCTTCACAGATTTTGAAGCTATAATTGTGTTTTGCATTTTATCCTCCTTTTTATTTTACGGGCAGATGTTTTCCCAATCTGGTTCATCATCCTCTTCACCCGGTTCTATAATGTGTTCTCCGCTCTCAAGCATTACCATTAATGATAGCTTAAGCTGTTTTTTATAGTTCTCTCTTGCCTTTTCTGCAGTTTTGGCACAAAAGCAAAAACTCGGTATTTCCTCTATCATAACATAATGATAAGGTTTTCCTTCAAAATCCAAATCTTCGCCTTCAATCAGTGTCCAATCAAGGTTTAAATAATAATCTAAATCTTTTTCCATACAGGATTACTCGCCTATAGAATTTTCATTTAACGGCTGGGTTATCATAATTCCGTCACCGCCGATTACATCTGCCTGTTTTCCGTCTAAGTAGAGGTAAACAGGTTTTTCTGTATTTTTGCGGGCAGTCTTAATTAGCTGATAAAGTCTTTTGTATACGCTGTCAGTTCCTCCGCCGTATTCAAAGTTTGATGAAAGGTTTATTATAACTTTGTCCGGTCTTTCCTGAACATTTATTACCTCTGTTCCGGAAGGTATTTCAGTATAAATTCCCTTTGATTTTTCTCCTGCTTTAGGACCTAATACAAGAGTATTTATTGCATATTTAATCTTTGAGCCGTCAATATCCGGAGCATATTCACGTTTTACTATTTTATAGACCTCTTCATGGTTTTCATTCTGACCTATAAAGACAACGTTAACATACTCCTTAGGTTTTTCTGTTTCAGGTGTTTCCGGAGTTTCAGCAGGTTTTACTGCTACAGGCGGTTCCTGCTCCTGTGCTCCCGGAATTTCTGTGCCGGTATCGCCGGGTCCAAGGAGTTTAAGTCCGATAAATACTGATGCTGCAACCATTGCTACAGCTATTACACCTAAAAATATGTTCTGATTTGATGATGATTTTTTCATACTCTATTCCTTAGTTTTTGGTAACCACGTCTTTTAAAACCAAAATTGTACCATCTACATTGATTTTATTATCTTTTATTACCGCTTCATTTACCTGCATATCTGCATCTTTATTTTCCAGAATTTTCAATGTGAAATTAAGCGGGTTTAAGTAGTTTATTGCATATGCAGCATTGCTTAGATCCATTGCAAAATAATTGTTTATCAATTTTGTGTGAGAAAATATTATTTTCCCGTTATGGACATTTATATCAGCGGTAAGCACAACATCTTTTTTTGTATTAACAAAAGGAAACGCAACCTGTACAACATACATAAATTTATTATCTCTGATTTTTACATGAGAAGTTGTTATTTTAAACAGATTAAAGCTTCCGCCTACTGAATTGAGTTCATCAATGAGCGCATTGTAACCTGCGGCTTTCATTGTATTATTAAGGTCATTTTCAGTTAAAGATGCTGCAAATGCCATGCCAAAATCTTCTTTAAATGTTGCTGTGTTATTTTTTGCGTCAACGACAATGTAATTATAATCACATAATGTTTTTAATTTTAAATAAGAGAGATAAACATCATCAGCAACAATGTCTTTTCCGGTAATTTCAATTCCTTTAAATCTTCCAGCCTTCAAATCAGGCAGGCTGAATGAATCGACTTTAACGTTAAAACTGCCTTTTGCCTCTTTTTTAATCTGGCTTTTTATAATAGACTGAGCTGCTTTTTCAGCGATAAAATTAGTACCGGTAGCGTTGCTCAGAGCTCTTGCAAAACCATTTGACAGCTCAGGATTTGCAGGACACTGGAAGGTCAGGCAGTCTGCAAATGAAACATTTGCACTAAACAGCAGAATTCCCAACGCTAACATTAATTTTTTCATAGAGTATCAAACACTTTCTTTACTAATATTTTATCACCATCAGCAGTGCCTATTGCACTTATGCTATTATTATAAATCAAAATTAAAAAATCAACACATTTTGAAGTTTTGTTTTGCAAAAATTGTCCATGAAGTATCCGCTCATGTTCGGTTTGGGTTACTTCAATTGCAGGCAGTTCAAGAATTTCCAGCGGATTAATAATATACTCTTCCACATTAATTCCCTCAAGCTGTACACTTTTATTAACACTAAACCTGCCGGCTTTTGTACGGATAAGTTTTATCAAATGACCGCCGCAATTTAATATTCTACCTAAGTCATATGCTATAGAGCGGATATAGGTTCCTTTTGAACATGAAATTAATATTGTGGCAGTTTGGTGTTCCTCATCAAAATCTTTCAGCTCTATTTTATGTACAGTAACCTTGCGGGGGTGAATTTCAACTTCTTCACCTTTTCTTGCATATTCATAAAGTTTTTTGCCTTTAACTTTTATGGCAGAGTATATAGGAGGAAGCTGGGATATTTCGCCTTCAAAATTTTTAAGAGTTTCTATAACCTCTTGTCTGGTCACCTTTTTTGCAAACGTTTCGCTTATTTCCCCCTCAATGTCATAAGTTGTTGTATTTGAGCCGAATTGCACTGTTGCAAGGTATTCTTTATCATCCGCAAGATATTCAATAAGTCTTGTTGCTTTTCCTATACATACAGGCAAAACTCCTTCCGCAAAAGGGTCAAGTGTTCCTGTATGACCAATCTGTTTAATTCCGGTAAGTTTGCGAAGGCGCGCAACTATATCATGAGAGGTCATTCCTTTTGGTTTATAGATATTCAAAAAGCCGAACATCGGATTGCAAGCTGACAACGAACCGCCCGCATTAGTCCGGGATGGAAGCACCGTTGAATGTGAGCAGTCTTTAATAGGTTCTTCGCTGCTCAAGTTACAATTCCCCTCTTGAAATTTTATCAATGATTTCACTTACCCTTGAACCTTTTTCAAGTGAATCGGTATAGACAAATTTTAACTCCGGTGTAAGTCGTAATCTTATACGCTTGCCTACTTCAAATCTTATTTTCGGGGTGCTGTGCTCAATTATTTCTTTTGTTTTTTCAATTTGTTCTTCCGAACCTAAAACACTGTAAATAACTTTTGCAAACGAATTGTCATGTGAAACTTCGACATCTACAACTGAAACTACTCCGGTCAGACCGCGGATTTCTTTTCTTAAAATTTCTGAGATGTCTCTCATTAATTCTTTTCTTACTCGTTCATTTCTGAGCGTCATAATAATCTCCTTGTATTATGATTATAACATAAAATAATAAATTTTAACGCCCCAGACGGATTTCATCAAAGTCAATATAAATTCTGTAGCCAAGAATTTTGCAGATTAACTTCATTTCTGTGTAGCGAAGTGATTCGCTTTTTAATTTATGAGATATTAGGCTCTGTGAATAATGCTTGCCTGACAGTTCAGTCATACGTCTGGCTAATTCCGTCATTGTCATTTGCTTTGAAAATAGCATTATTCTTACTTCTTCCCGAATATTCATACACATTATTATACAATTCTATTGACTAAGTATGAAAAATATTGTATAATCATGAATAATATTCATAATTATTAAAAATATTCATATTGTTTTATAAAAGGATTTGATTATGAGAAAAGGATTTACTCTGGCTGAAGTTCTGATTACGATTGGTATTATTGGTGTTGTCGCAGCTATGACTATACCTACTTTAATTACTAAATACAAAAGACATGTTGCAGAAGTCAAATTACAAAAATTTTATTCTGTAATAAATAATGCCATGAAAATGATTGAACAAAATTATGGAGAAATTTCAGAAGTAACTACAATCCACAAAGATACATCGGATTTTAGTAAAGAGTTTTATGAAAAATATTTTACACCATATATGAGTAATGTAAAAGTCAAAGCTTTCTACGACCGTTACTATATCGTTTTTGCAGATGGCAGTGGTTTTCATGTTCGTAATTATTACACAGAGTTAGATTTCTTATATTATCTTGATATGAATAAAAAAATGAATGAAAAAAATGCTAAAAATTATAAAAAATATGAATTCTATTTTCAATATAATCCTACTAAACGTGTAGTAGCTTCGTACGGAATATATTTTGATTGGAATACGCTCTCATCAAACAACACTCAGGAAGAACAAAAACGTAAATGCTATAACGGCAGTTATACTTATTATTGTGCAGCAGTTATTCAACGAAATGGTTGGAAAATCCCCAATGACTATCCTCATATTAAATAACTAATACTCAACAGGCATATTGATTATAGACTGTCGCGTTCAACTTCTTCTGTTGTTGATACTTCAATAATATCGCCGACTTCAATGTCATTCCATTTTGCAAAAGATATACCGCATTCAAAGCCTTGCGCCACTTCTTTTACATCATCTTTAAAGCGTTTTAACTGGTCAATTGCACCTTTAAATAATTCTTTGCCGTCACGTATAAGAACCGCATTCTTACTTCTTACAATTTTACCTTCTGTTACATAGCAGCCGGCAATTCTGGTTGTTTTACCAATTGTAAATACCTGACGTACTTCAGCTTTACCAAGTTCAACATGTTTAATTTCAGGCTGAAGAAGTGAAAGCATTGTTTTTTCCATATCTTCAAGAATTTGATAGATAATGTCGTATGTTTTTATTGTTACGCCTTCTCTATCTGCTGCCGCTGAGGCATTGTTGTCTGTTTTTACTGTAAAACCAAGGATTAATGCCCCTGAGGCTGATGCAAGCATTACATCTGCTTCTGATATGTCGCCGACACCAACGTGTATAATTTTTGTTTTAATTTCTTTGGATTCAAGCTGTGCTATAGCCTGAGATACTGCTTCTGCCGAGCCATGAGTGTTTGCTTTGATGATTAAATTCAACTGAGGAATGTCTTCATCTCCGGCAACCGCTTCGCGTCTGATATGTGCAGGAAGCATTGCTTCTAAACGTTTATCACGTTCTTTTTCACGTCGTTTTTCAACGATAGCTTTCATTTCTTTTTCGTTTTTAACAACTTCAAATCTATCGCCGGCCTGAGGAACTTCGGTTAAGCCCAGAATTTCAACAGGAGTAGACGGCTCCGCTTTCTGTATTTTTTCTCCGCTGTCTGAGAGTAATGCTCTGACACGTCCGCATGCTGTTCCTACAACTACGCAATTACCTATTCTTAATGTACCGTTTTGTACAAGCAATGTGGCAACCGGACCTTTTCCTTTATCGAGGTTTGCCTCAATTACAACTCCGGAAGCTTCTGCTTTAGGGTTTGCTTTCAAATCCTGAACATCTGCAACAAGAAGAATATATTCAAGAAGCTCATCAATACCTGTTCCCTGAAGTGCTGAAACTTTTACCGTAATGGTATCTCCGCCCCATTCCTCAGGAACAAGACCATGTTCCGTTAACTGCTGCAATATTTTATCCGGATTGGCACCCGGTTTATCAATTTTGTTTACTGCAACGATAATAGGCACTTCCGCAGCTTTCGCATGGTTTATTGCTTCAATTGTCTGAGGCATAATTCCGTCATCGGCTGCCACAACAAGAATTGCAATATCGGTTGCTTTCGCACCGCGTGCTCTCATTTCTGTAAATGCTTCGTGACCAGGTGTATCTACAAATACAATCTTTTTTTCGTTGTTGTTGTCAAGGTAAACGGTATATGCACCTATTGACTGTGTAATCCCGCCGACTTCGGTTGCTACAATCTTGTGCTTTGATGCACGTATACTGTCAAGCAATGTAGTTTTACCATGGTCTACGTGCCCCATGATACTTACTACCGGAGCACGTTTTTTCAGGAGTTTTTTGTCAACTTCTGATAACGCTTTCTTTTCCTGTTCTTTTTCAAGTTCTTCTTCTATATAAGCATCTAAATCTTCATCGAGAACTTCAAGATTGTATTCAGCGCAGATTTTTTTGATAACATCAACATCAATAAGCTGGTTAACAGTTGCCATAACTCCATTCATCATTAAAAATTTTACAATCTCTGCCGGAGTTTTCTGTATTTTTTCCGAAAGTTCCGAAATTGTCATTGCCTGATTTACAACGATTGAAGTAACCTCTTTAACTTCTTCATCTTTATGAACTTTCTTTTTATGTTTCTGGGCAGCGGCTTTTTCTAATGAAATTCTTTCCTGCTCTTCTTTTTTGTTAAATTCTTTATCTTTTCTTTTGTTATCGGAGCGTTTTTTATTAGGACCTTTGGTTTCATAGATTTCCTGTGAAATTATGTGGCGCTGAATTGGTTTTTTAGCGCCCTCCGGCCTTTCCGGACGTTTAACGGTATTACTTTTACTATCCTGTCCGTCTTTTGGCGGGAACGTTTTTTTTGTGCGGTCTCCGTCAGGCTTTGCTGGGCGCGGCGGAAATTTTCTGTCGGCATCTTTTCTGAAAGGCTGTTTTGACGGAGATTGGACTGCTGTATCTGAAGGCTGTGGTCTTGGTGCTCTTCTTACAATTTCCAATCTGCTTTGAGGTTTAACTATTTCAATTCTTGGACGTTTAACCTCAGGTTCAGCAGGTTTTTTAGTTTCTGTTTCCTGCGGTTTTTCCTGTTCTTTTTTCTCCGCTTCCTGAACTTTTGCTTTCTTTACAATAAAGGCTTTAGGTTTTTTCACTTCTTTAACAGAACCGGCATTAATAAAGTCTTTCAGTCTTTTTACCTGATCAACGGTAAGCGTGCTGGAATGAGTTTTTCCTGTAATAGAAATTTGTGCAAGTTTTTCTATTACTTCCTTGCTTGTTAATTTTAATTCTTTTGCTAATTCATTTATTCTTATTGTTTCAAAACCCATTTAATAATTTTCCTTTCAACTCCTGCGGTATAGGAGTTTTTAATGCCTTTTGTAATTTATTTTTTTTGAATGCCGCTTCTATACAAGAACTATTATAACAGAGATATGCAGATCTGCCAAATATTTTTGAATCTCCGTTAATAACAAGGCCGTGGTGTGCGTTTTGCTTTGTAATCTTAATTAACTCATTACGATTTTTTATTTTTCCGCAGCCCGCACATTTTCTTTCAACCATTGTCAATCCCTAATTTACCTCAGCCAGTTTTTCCAATTTAAGCTTTTGGTCGTATTCCATCAATAATTTTATAAGTTCATCAAGTTCGCCGTCAATTACGGTCCACACATTAAGGTTATGGTTAATTCTGTGGTCGGTCAGTCTGCCCTGAGGAAAGTTATAAGTTCTGATGCGTTCGCTTCGGTCGCCTGTTCCTACCTGTGAACGTCTGAGGTCTGTAATTTCCTGCATTTGTTTTTGAACTTCCATATCATAAAGCTTTGCTTTTAAGATTTGGAGGGCGCGCTCTTTGTTTTGGAGCTGTGAACGTTCTTCTGTACAGAAAATCATAATTCCGGTAGGTTTGTGAAATACTCTTGCAGCGGTTTCTACTTTGTTAACATTTTGACCGCCGGCACCGCCTGAACGAGCTGTAGTAATTTCAATATCATTCATATTGAGTTCGACTTCAACGTCATCAACTTCAGGCATAACTGCTACTGTGGCTGTTGAGGTATGTACTCTGCCCTGTGATTCTGTTGCAGGAACTCTTTGAACTCTGTGAACTCCTGATTCATATTTTAATCTTGAGTATACGGCATCGCCTTTTATTGAAATAATTATTTCTGATACACCGCCGGCTTCACATTCTGTTTTACTTAACACTTGAGTCTGCCAGCCTTGTTTGTCGGCATATCTCATATACATTCTTGCAAGGTCTCCGGCAAAAATGTTTGCTTCATCGCCGCCTGCTCCGCCTCGGATTTCCAGCATAATATCTTTGTCATCCATAGGGTCGCGCGGTAACAGTAAAATTTTCATTTTTTCTTCAAATTCAGGAATTTTAGCTTCGTTTTCTTCAATTTCAGCTTTTATCAAAGCTTTCATCTCGTCATCATTTTCAGAATGAAGCATTTCTTTTGCTTCTGCAATTGCATCTGTAGCTTTTTTCCATTCATAGTAGAGATGAACAGTTTCTTCCATTGATTTTCTCTGTTTTGATAAATCTCTGAATCTGTTATAATCCTGAATTACAGCCGGATCTGAAAGGGTTTCGCCCAGTTCGTTATATTTCTTTTCTATTTGTATAATTTTGTCTAACATATCTTTCATACCCTGATTATAGCAGGAACAAAAAATTTTTCAAATACAGTACTGCTGTGATTGGCTCATACGTAAAGCTGATTGATAAAAAAGCTTTTTATGCTTTAATTTACATAGTTTAAGTTAATTTGCGGAGATGTTTTATGTTGGAATATTTTTTAGGCTCATATATTGTAACAATAGCAGGGCTTATAGGCGCGTATTTCTGGGGTGAACATGTTCACCATGGAACAGGACTTGCATGTGTGTTTATTGCCATTGTGCTTGGTGTTCTGGAAGTCAGCTTATCATTTGACAATGCTGTTGTTAACGCTATGAAGCTTGAAAAAATGTCGCATAAATGGCGTCACAGGTTTTTAACCTGGGGCATTGTTATTGCAGTTTTCGGTATGAGATTTTTATTCCCGATTCTGGTTGTATCTGTTTTTGCCAAGCTTAGAATGCTTGAGGTTGCAAAAATTGCGCTTACAAATGCGGATAAATATGCTTATTATCTTCACCAGACGCACGCTCCTATTGTTACATTCGGCGGAATGTTTTTGATTATGCTTTTCCTTAATTATTTTTTCAATCACGAAAAGGATGTTCACTGGATTAAGTTTATCGAAGCTCCGCTTGCTCATTTTGACCATATCAAAGGTATTGAGATAATAATTTCATTATTAATGCTTCTAGCTACACAGAATTTTGTGCCGGCAGAACAAAAAATTCACGTTATGATTGCCGGTATCAGCGGTATAATTACTTATCTGGCAATTGACGGCTTTACCCATTATCTGGAAAAACATGAAGAAATGCGTGCTGCCAAATGTGTAACCGGTGCTGCCGGATGTACCGGATTAGTAAGTTTTCTTTATCTTGAACTTATAGATGCTTCATTCTCACTTGACGGAGTTCTGGGCGCATTTGCGCTTAGCAAGGATATTATAATTATTTCTATCGGTCTTGCTATAGGTGCGATGTTTGTAAGGTCGCTTACTATAATGCTTGTTGAAAAGAAAACATTGCAGCAATTCCGTTATCTGGAACATGGTGCACATTGGGCAATAGGTGCACTTGCTTGTCTTATGCTTATATCAACCGTAAAAGAAATTCCTGAAGCTGTGACCGGCGGTATTGGTTTAGGATTTATTGTACTTGCTTTTGTATCGTCAATCTTATATAACAGGAAGCTTGAAAGATGTATTGCCGAAGAGGATTGTGATAATGCTTAAAAATCCGCTTGTCAGCTTCATTGTAACCTCTTATAATTATGAAAAGTTTATAAGCAGAACTCTTGAAAGTATTAAAAATCAGACATATAAAGAGTTTGAGATAATAATTGTGGACGACTGTTCTTCAGATAATTCTGCCGGCGTGATTGAACGGTTTATTGCAGATAATCAGGATTTGAGGATAATCCTTTTAAGACATGATAAAAACAAAGGACAGCTTGCTGCATTTCAAACCGGATTAAGGCAGGCTCAGGGCGTGTTTGTAAGCTTTATTGATTCTGATGATTTGATATTAAAAGATTACGCTAAAACACATATTAAAGTTCATATGGCATCAAGTGTTGCATTTACATCCTCTCAGATAATTGAAATTGATGAAAATGACGCGGTACACTCTGTGTATTCTGTAGCATCCCCTCAAAATTCGGCAAATTATGAAGCAAAAGATTTATCAGAGCTATTGGATATAGACATTGACAATGTAGAGTTTAAGGTTCTCAATACAAAGTCTGCGCCTTTCGGTGGCTGGTTCTGGTCTCCGAACAGTTCTGCGATGTACCGCCGGTCAGCTCTTGATTTTCTATTGGAATACGATAATACAGACCAATGGAAAATTTGTCCCGATAAATTCCTTTTTAATTTTGCTAACTTAATCGGAGGGTCGGCGGTTATTTATGCTCCGCTGGCGGCGTACAGGCGTCATAAGGGTAATGCAGGAAACTGTGCTTATGTTACGGGAAATAAAAAATATAATAATGATGCGGTTACTCTTGTAAATTTAAGGAATAACCTTAAAATAAGACCTGAAGCTATAAGGTTTATTGTTAAAAAGCGCAGATTTTTTGAGGAAAAATACGGCAAAAAAAACACCGTCAAATTTCTTTTAACGGTGCTTTTGTCTTATTATTATTTATTGAAACAGTTTTTCAGTTAGTTAAATTAGCTCTGGAACATTGTGAAGGTTTTTTCAACGTTTTTGTTAATCAAACTCTTGACTGTATCATATTCTGTTGTTAGGGATGATATTTCAAGGTCAAGGTTTTTCATATCAAGATCTAATTGTTGTTCTTTTGCCTCAATTTTTAATTTAACGGCAGAAAATTCTCTTTCAGCCTGAGTGATTGCATCATCATCAGTATCTTCCATAATGTATCCGTTGGCATTATATCTGTCCTGATAATAATAGCCGTCTTCGTTTATTGAGGTTATAAATAACTGACCGTTCTTTAAGGCATTATCAAGGTATTCTTTATCATCAATATAAAGATTATTGTACCATCCGTTTTCTAGGATGTTGTTAAACATAATACTGTAGAATTCGGCTTCAAACATCTGTTTGCTTGTTCCGTCATCTCCGTTTTTAATTCTATAGTAATAGCCCTGATCGTCTGTTACATATGATGATTTTTTACCATCCTGTCTAATGTAATAATCATCCTGAAATCCGCCTTTAGCCTGTGCATAGAATGTTAAGAAAGACTCTGCAAGGTTTGATAAGCTGATTGCGGTTGTACCAAAGTTTTTATTCTTGGAAGCGGCTTTTGTAACAAATCCGTTGTAGTTGTTAGATTCATTTATCGCATCATTAAATGCGTCGTTTGAATGGTTTCTGCTGCCTAAATCCTGTGTATTTGCTAACAGGTTTAATGTTTCCTGTATTGCATAGTTAAATGCAGTTACATCAATTTCACTCTGGCTTGTGTCAAGTATTGCTTCAAACCCGGAGAACATATTATCCAAGATTTCCAAAAGCTGTCTTTCCTGAGGAGTCATATCGCTGTATCCGCCCTTATCAACACCTAAGAGGTTGAGCAAGCCGTTATAACCGCCGAACAATACAGTTCCTGAAAGTACTGACCCAACGGCAGCAACAATCTTTTTCCAGAATGAAGTGCTGTTTTTCTCTGATGTAAATGCAAATGTAACATCTTCACTTAACAGGTCAGATAGAGTGAAGTTGATTTCTCCGTTAGAGTTGTCCTGTTTTGTTCCGTTTATTACCAAATAATTTGAAGATGCTTGCAAGTCACTTTTTATCTCTAATGCTCCGCTGTCTTTAGAGCCGATTGTAATATTTAAGGCATCTGCAACTTTTTTTTCATCCTCAGTTGCATAAGACGGGTCAATATTGGCTTTAAGATCAATATAATTAATCATATTACCTAAAGTCATTTCGGTTGCAGTTGTCTTATCAAGTAATTCTCCGCCAAGTCCTGCGCTTTCGTTAAGACCGATAGCCTTGGCTGAACGTGCAGCTGTCTCTGACATACCGCCGGTTGCAACCATGGCATCCAAAAATGCCATATAAACATCCTGCTTAGTTCCGTTAATAGATCCGTCTTCATTGATGCCGGCAGCTTTTGCAGCCTGTGCCATTGAAGAGCTTAATGCAATTCTGCCATCCCTTCTTGAAAGTAAGAATGGCATATAATCATTAACATCACTAGGACGCATTAATAAATCATATGTAACATCGAACGGAGTTTCTCCTGATCCGTCCGGATCCCAAATCAGATTTGACTGGTTGAGGCTTGCCTGATAATCAGCGGTAGCCTGTTCAAGTTCACGCGTTAATGAAAGCTTTTGCTGTGCAATTTGCATTGACTCAAATTCACAGCGGGCCTTTCTGGATGTTATGGCTAAAAATCTTGCTTGTGATGCTGCCAATCCCATTTGTCTGTACGCGTTCCTTTCAACTTATTCTGATAACATGTATTCCTAGTATTCATGTTTACGGCTGTTTGACGGGAAATCTTTAAAATAATCCGGAATGTTTGTTACAAATGTTTACATGTTATTTTGTATCACGCAGTCATAAATTCTGTCAATTTTTTCTTTCATTTCGCTGAATTGTTCTTTCAAATCCTTATAACTGTGAATTGTTACAAATCTTTCTTCTACATCTTCTATGATTTCTCTGTGTTTTTTCTCCAGCTGTTCCGGTGTTACTACTATCCTCTGCTGGATTAGAAAAATCATTACTGCAATAAGGATTGGCGAGTATTGTATAAATTTTTCCATTTCTTCCTCTTTTTTTATAAACTGATAGGCCAGTAAAAATCTACCAGATATGATGCTGCATCCATCGGGTGCGACAAAAATTTAAGTTCTTTTGACTGTTTTATCTGCTGATAGGTCGGAATGTCAATTCTTGAGGTGCCTTCTTTATATTTTAAATTATATATATTATATAAGAGCTTCTCACACTTTTTATCAACATAAAGACAGATTTCTCCTTCCGCGTTTCTTACTTTTGAATTGAACGCCATAATTCTGTTTTTTATAGGCGGATTGTATGCTTTTATTTGAATTTCCACATCATACCCGTATTGGAGAAGCTTTTTCTTAATTATTACATAATTTGTATATTCACTGGTGCAGCTGCGGTTGTCGCCTGAGGCATCGCCGTTTATTATAATTCTGCCCTTGTGTGCGGGGTAACGCCGGCAGAACTCTTCACACGCTTTTGCCGTAGTAGTGTTTTCCATTGCAATTTCATCAAAATAAAAAACTTTATCCTCTGTTTTGTGGGCAAAAACCCAGCACATAGGGTCTACGTTAAAGTCGCATGAAATATGCAGATCCATTTCGGGCTGATATTTTATTTCTTTTATATTTTCATCAGTGAAATCTTTTATTACAAGCCCGTTGTTATATTCCCCGTTCTGAGCCAGTACAAAAATCCTGTAGTATTGTTCATCGTAGATTTTTTTTAGTTCATCGCAAAAACCTTCGGGCAGATAAATGTTTTCGGTTGTCGGCGCTGTAATAAGCCGGTAATTTGGTGCCGGATTATCTATGAATGTCTTATACACCCAGCCGCGCTGCATTTCAGGGTTTGTGTGACCAAAAATTCTATATGTGAAATTTTGCCATTCTTTCTTCCTTCGCTGCCGCATTCTGGATAAAAGAACCTTGAAGGTGTCATATGGAATATCTGACATTTCTTCTATTTCTACAAAACCCAGGTTTAGAGATTTCAGTTTATTGGGTTCATCAAAATGTTTAAATAAAATCTCCGACCCGTTTTTAAATATCAGTTTTTGCAGAGAACTTGACCATTCATAATCTGTTCCTTCCCTAAAATTGATATTTTCAAGATGTTCAAAATAGGATTGAAGCGTGGTATCTCTGACCAGAGTGTACGTTTGTGCTCCTACAAGTCCTCTGATGCCGGGATATTTTAGAGCCAGCAGAATTCCAAGGAGAGAGCCGGAAAATGTTTTTCCCGACCCGTAACCTCCCTGATATACTGCTACATCCAGGCTGTAATTATGAGGAATTTCAAGAAATTCCCTCTGAGCTTTTAATAACTTATATTCCATTGTTTTCAGCTGTTCCGTTTAATAAAAAGTTATTAGCGTTTTCTATGCCGTATTGTTCTAACGCAAATTTGAAACATTCCAGCCAGTCAATTTTTTCTTCAACTTCCGGAACATTTGCAAAAGACTGGACAACTTCAAAAAGTTCTTTCAGTTTGCTTTTTCTCTCAAAAGTTGCTTTTCTGTCGCCGTATCTGTAAATGTAGTTTGCATTTCTTACACTGTCATCAATAGCAGTGAACACAACTTTCCCGCGGTCATCCAATCTTATCAATTCTTCTCCAAGCTTGAAGTTTGAAATAATTTCGGCAGTTTTTTCAACCATCGGAATTATAATTTTTCTGTAAACTGCGTCAAGCATCATATTAAGTCTGGCTTCCTGACCGTTTACAGAGTAATTAATCTCTGTTGCTGTGCGCTCGGCAGACTGAATATTTCCGGCCATGTTCTTGAAAATACCGGTAGCACTCTCGATCGTTGTTTTGAAATAATTGAGAAAGTCCCAGCCCATCATTGCTTTATCAAAACTCAACGGCGCAGGGGCGCTTGTCATAAGAGCAGAATCATATTCAATAATTTTGCCCGGTCTGACTTCCTGTTCTCCTTTAAAGCAGCCTTTCGGCGCAAGATAAGGCGGGTTCATCATCAGAGCCAGTGCATCAATTTGTTTATTCAGGATTGTCGATGAAATATCATTCAGCACAAGTGCTACTCTCAGCGGAGATATTCCTCTGCCGGTATCGGGAGATTCAATGATATTTGCGTGTATAAAAGGATTTATTACAAAAGGATTTGCCTCAAGCCGTATAATTTCGCATCTTCCTGCTACTGTAATAAGCCTGTTTTTCAGGACTGTCCCGTTTGTAAGTTCAATATCTCCCCAAAATTCCAAAATCTCCAGCCTGTTTCCTTCTGTTGTATTTTCACTTCCGCGTTGTTTTTTATTTGCCACCACTCCTCTCAGTTTTTCCAGTTTCTCGTCCGTTAAAAGGTTATTTGATTTATCACAGAATATTTCGTCCAAAGTTGCATAAGTTCTATATATTTTTGCGCAACTGTCCCATTTTTCTCTGTTTGTTTTGTCAAATACAAAATCTTCAGGTTTTATAAATTTTATCTTTGCATTGTCGTAGATGACTTTATCTTCAAGTACAAAACTTTTCCGGTCAGTCATTCTGAGTTGTTCTTCAAATGTTTTAGCCCTCCGCACCTGCTTAACTGTTGTTTCCCAGCCTACAAAAAGCGTGCATTCTCCGGTTTCTACAATACTGTCGATAACTTTTTCCAGTTCATTTTCAATATTCATTTGTTCAAAAGTGTTAACAAGCATAGCCTTTTGCTTGTTAGCATAACTCTGTGTTTCAGGTGTTGTACCTGAAACATCAAACATCGCATCAGGATGGGAATACAGATTTTCGGAAAGGTGAGATTTTAGTGTCTGTGCAAGTTCGTAGAGGTCTGGAAGGTTTATTTTGCTGTTCCATCCATGAAGATGCGGTGTATCAGAGTTATATATTGCAGTTCTTATTGCTTTTATGTCGCTTAATTGCTGCGTTCTCAGTGATTCATATTTGTCATATTTATCACAAATTTCAGATACGAGGAGAATTTCTTCATCCGGTCTTATTTTTTGTGTTAAATCTTCGTTTTCTATTTTCATAATGTTTAAATCCTTTCACTTATAAAGCCCCATTCTTCAATATCCTGCGGCTTATTATTTTTCATTGTTTCTGCGGGGTGCAGAGCTTCTTTTTGAAACCCGAGCTTTTTGAGAAGAGTTTTTACCCGGAAATTTTCTTTATAGATAACTGCTTTTAATTTTTTAAGCCCCAGAATATCCCGGCAGTAGTTCAGGAAAATTACGCCTGTGAGATATGTAAAATTCCCCCAGTATTTTTTGTTAAAGCAGGTTGTGATTTCTGCACTGTGAAGTTTCCCGTCAGAGCCGGTAAAGTTTTCAAGATATATAAATCCTGCCAGTGAATCGTTTTCATCAATTACTGCCCAGAAAAAAGGACTTAATTTTTCAACTAAATCCGTAAAGTATGCTAAAAAAGAGCTTTTGTGCTCAGTGAAGTCATCTTCCAGATATTTTGAGTATCGTAAATATAAAAACATAATCTCCGGCAGATATTTACAATTTTCAAAAATCCCCTTTGCTCTGTTTATGTAAACTCTTTTAAGCCTGCACATTTAGTATAATTCTCTCAAACTTCACATAAGCATCGTCTGTCGTAAATGCGCTCTGTTGTCCATGAAGCATATTTTCTCTTACATTATTTTGCAAACCCAGCATGGATTCTGCCTGAATGCCGTTTACATAAGTCTGTACTTTTGTTTTTCTGTTAAAAACTTTGTAGACTGCGTCTTTTGAGAAAATAAGATGTTTGGGAACTTTTGACAGCTCAGTTTCTACTTTTGTTACAGGAGGATGCTTGGACTTTTCAAGTTCTGTTTTAAATTCCTGTTCAATTTTTTTCTTAATCAGTTCGTCAATAGATGTTTCGCTGATTAAAATCTGTTCGATTTCATCTTTGCTTTTCATTATTTCTCCTTAATCTTAAATTTTTTTTTCGTCAAGATTTGATATTGTAATTATTTTTGCAGGTTTGTACCCTTCGGCTTCCGCCTGATTGTTAAATCCGAGATATTTGCACAGGCTTTCCAGAGCTTTCAGACCGGCTCCTGTATCCCGTAATTTCTTTTTACCTGTGTAATTCCCGTCTTTATCCAAAATATCCTCTTCTTCGAGTGAAAATTCAGCTATTTGCAAAAGTTTTTGAATAACATAGCCTTTTTGCACCTGAAGGGATGTTATTTGTTCTTGTAGTCTTGTTTTTATTTCCCGGATAATTGTTTTATCAGAAAGTAGTTTCTGCGCTGTTTCCTTTAAATTTTTTGTTTTATATCCGGCAAGCTGCGCAGATAGCTCGCCGTTAACGGTTTTTATATATTCAGTTATAAATTTTTTATGCTGCGGGGTTAAGTATTTCATTGTTTCGTATTTTTAACATTTCTTATCATAATTTTGTGTTTTTTGAAAAATGTGTTATAATAAACATGCTATTTATATTTCGGCTAGTGTAAATCTTAACAGGGGGGAATGAAAAAACTTCCTGTTTTTTTTATGCGTAAAGGGTTTGATTTTATCCCCTGAATAGTTTTACCGAAGGCGCCGAATTGGCATCAACGGAAAGAGTTGATCGCATGTTTGCCAGTGCATCTTTGTACATGCCGTACCAGTAATTAAATCTGATGTGTTGCGGATTACCCTTTAATCTCATACAGGTTCCGTAAATAAGAAGAGGTTCTGCAAAGTTTTCCGGAATGAGCGGTTTATCTGTTTCATTTTCAAGAACGGATTTTTCATTGTCTTCTGCGTCAGATGCACAGTTTGCAGTATAGTAAATAATCTCAATCTTTTTCGGCTCGTTAAAGAGCGGAAGAAGCAATTTGTCATTAAATGATGTATAAGTATTTTGAGGTTGTGAGTTTGTAAAAAACTTTTCAAAATCGTCAATATATTTAAATTTTATGCCGTCTATTGAAAGAAGTGCAATTTTACCATTTATCGGATTTGTGATTTCTGAAATATTTTTTTCAAGCTCAACTGAAGTTTTTCTCAAAAGAAAATTCCATTTTTCGGAATTGCAGATTTCTTTATTAATTATATTAATAATATTTTTTATTTTATTATGGTCGTTTTTTATGAGCTCGTTAAATGCAGTTACCTGTTTATAATTTAATTCGGTCAGGCATTTGTTAATTAAATCAAAGTAATTCATGTTTTCTCCTTGTCTTGTATAATCACGATGCGGCAGTTTTCGCTGCCGCATAATGATTAATTTGCCAAATTTAGCGGATAAGACCTTTTCTTAATTGTTCCATAATCGCTTTTTCGTATTTAGCAAATTCTGCACCGCTCATTTTGCCGATTTGCTCACGAGTGAAAACCCTTGTTTGCGTATCGTCAAAGTTGGCGTTTTGAGCATTTGCCCTCAGCCTCATCTTTGCAATTTCATTTTCGTCATTTAATGTTTTTTCGTGGGCTGTTTGTTTTAAATACCTTTCGACTGCACATCTTTCAATGTTTTCAATCATCTGAGATATTTTGGAAACCTCGTCTTTATCCAAAGAACAGCTGGAATTTTTTAAATAGTTAAGGACATCAGACCTGCCGTCACGATTAAAAAATCCCTGATGCTCATTTTCAAACTCTTGAATGCCGTCAAATGAAGGCTGGAATGCATAACCCGAATTCTGGTTACTGTTATTTTTAACCATGTCATACGCCTTATTTATCACATAGTTCACTAAATATTGTCCTTGCGTACTGTCGATTTTACCTGTTTCAACCAGGTTTTGGATAGTTAAAATATCCTTTTCGGCAATACTCTTAACATCATACTGCGGGTTCTGCATTTGTCTTGCATTTTGAGGCATAAGCGTCTGTTGAACATACTGCTCCTGAGGATTACCGGCCAAAGACGCGTTACCTGATATTAGTCTTTTTATTTCTTCTTTATCCATAAATTTCTCCTGTATTTTTATCTTCCAGAGAGTTCATATACTCAACTGCAAATTCGATTGCTTCATCGATAAAATTTGAAAGTATCGCTGCAATGAATTTTTTGAAAAGTGAAGGTACCGGAAGATGTGATACAACATAGTCAACAGCCATCTGCTTTTTAGCTTTGCCGGCAGAAGAGCCGAGTGCTTTCTCAGCAATGGCAACAGCACTTTGGGCAAGCTGTTTTATTTTGTCTTTTATATTGCCTAACATTTAAGTCCTTTCATCCGGCTCAAATAGAGCCTGTTTTAATAAAAGTACCTTTAAACACTAAAAATGGAATAAAGGTACTTTTGGGGGTAATACTATGCCGGTTTTTTAACAATAAGCTTAGCAAGTGCGTTAGGCTGTACTGTTTTTGCACCGTATAAATATAAGCCTCTGATTAAATCTGAGAAGCTGTCTTTATCTCTCAGACTTTCAATTTTTGCTAATTGTGAAGCAAAAGTTATGGCATCATTGGTGCCGGCAAGTACATAATATTTTCCGCTGGTATCAGTAAGGTTTGTGCTAACAAGAACATCCATACCGGCAATTCTGCCGATAGCGCCTTCTCTTAATGTTTCATCTGCAACATTATGTGCGCCGATGAATTCTGTACTTTGCAGCAGATAAGATTCAATTGTAGGGTTAATTACAACCCAAGGACGTTTTGCAGCAGATACTGCGTTTGAATTTTTCAGGCATAATGCTAATTTTACAAACTGTTCATAAATTGTTGTTTTATTTAATTCAACTGCTGCACTTTCTGTTCCTACAGTATTAGCTTCCGGAACATTTTTATGCATTCCAAGCAGATAGGTATCCTGTACTTCTTCAATAGCATTTTTTGCGCTTTCAAGATGTGCTTCCATAATATCAGTATGAGACTGAACTTGTGCTACATCATTAATTTTAAATGCAAAGAACTTTTTCTGATCAATAATTAAATCCATTGCGGTTGGTTCAAGTTCTTCATAAGTGATATTGCCGCTTACAGAATCCACTTTTACTGAAGCCGGTGAAATAATTTTTACAGAATCACCCTGGTTTTTGATTTCTCCTTCATAATTTCTGTTAACGCACTGAAGCATTACACATTCTTTTGAGAGCATTGTATTTAATTTTTGGCTCCAAATTTCAGGAATAAATGCGGAGTAAGAATTTGTAGTGTTGTCGCTCATCGTTTTTTGTCCTTTCTCTTTTTGGTTGTTATAAATAAATGATTGGTGCAGTAAATAATCTTAGTTAGTCATCGTTATATATTTCGCGGAATTGTATTCCTATTATGGCGCAGGAGTGTTCCTTTTCTGTGCCTTCAACACAAAGCTGTATTGCATAGTTGGCATCTGAAATCTCGGCTTTTTCAAGTGTATCTGTGCTGATAGGCCATATAGGTATTGGATCATTATCCCCCGCCCAGTGGCATGGCAGTTTGTCCGAAGTTTCATCATCAGCCCAGATAAGATGTTCCAGATGGAGTGAATAAATCTTTTCTGCATCATCAGCATATTCACTGTCATAATCTTTGTAGACCGAAAACTCGAAATTATTGTCATATGCCTGATCAAGAATGAAATAAAATTCATCAATCAATTTCCTGTGATGCGCTGAATTTAACGCAAGAAACGGAGATTTCCACATAAATTTAATTGTTTTTCCGTCAAAATTTGTACCGTAATCTTCCCGGTAAATTGTTCCTGAGTCATCTCCCGTCAAAATGTAGTCATTAAACAGGCATGCTGTTGTAATGTTTTGCGGAACAACACGTTTATACCAAGCTTTATTAATATAGTCGTTAATCCATATTGTGTTAAAAAATTCATTATCGGTATATGGAATTAAATACCATACCTGATTTTTTATTTCGTAGTGAAGACCAATGGCATACTGCATTGATACTTTGTTAAAATTATCAAATTCAGGATTTATTTTTCTTGATATTTCTGAGCCGAGCTGAATCTGATTTAATTCTCCTGTTTGTTCCAATGCGTATATTCCATTGCTTAGAAAATATTGTCTGTTTTCCACGTTTACAATACTTCTCTGGGAGTATGCGCCTTTATCTGCAAAGGGCGTTATTGCAAAATCTTCCTGGCTTAGTCCTGTAAGAAGGTATACAGAATTTTTCTTGTAAATTGCAAGATATTCTTTATAAGGTTTTAGTGCGGTAATGGAATCTGTGTTTGTATGAAAATTATTAATATATCCGGCGTCATCTTCGGTATCAAAGTCATCATAAGTTCCAAGTGCCGAATAATATATTGTTGCTCCGTCAGCCACCCAGACCCTGCCGTTGTAAATACTAAGAACCTCAGAATATACTGGGTTGTCTTCAGAATCCTTCAGACCACATTCTACAATATCAAAATTTTGGTTATTTTTTATGTAAAATAAGCTGTCGGATTTGCTGGAAACTAGAACCCCGTCAAGAAAGTTTGCAAAAACAGGGTGTTCTCCATTTAGTGTTTTGGAAAGTTCTGTCAATTTGGAGCCCTGCGGAGTATAAATGTATAATTTCCCGGAAATAGTTGTAATTACCAGATTATAAACATTACCTTTTTTCATTTCACAAAGTCCTGTTATTTTTTCTTCTACAGGAAGCTTAAGAAATTCAGTATTTCCGTTTTGTTTTATAATTCCTCGATTTTGAAGAATTTCAATATTTTCGGCATCAGCCCAGTAGATTTTTTTAGTATCAAGCCCCAGCTCTGTTTTGGTCAAGGCTTGATTTATCCCGCCTGAAAGATCATAATAAGCAATTTCCATAAGTTATTCTCCTTGTATTTTCAGCCTGTACCATTTGATTTTTGACCGGATAAAAGAGCCGGCATCATTTTTTTCTACCCATGGATACGGCGGAATATAAATAATATCAATTTTTCCTGCACTTGTAGTAGAAGGGTGTTTTATCCCAAACTCATAATGTGTCATAATTGTTTCTGCGGATACCGGTATGTTGTATTTAAGAGATAATTCCGCACATAATTTCATTGCCGCTTCAAACTGTTTGGCAGTGATAGGATAATTCCCTATATAAGATTTTGACTTAAATCCTGCCATTGCGCATATTGCAACGCCTATTGCCCCTGTGTTACCTCCGCCTGTGTGGGCAGCATATTCTCCGTCATTACAATTAAGATTTGCTTCCGGTTTATAGTTGCCGCTGTGGGTTTTCCCGTCTTTATCAACCAGAAAATGATAACAGTTCTTTTCGCAGGCAGTAGGATAATAGCTTCCTGCTGTCCAATGTAAAATTATTTTTTTCATAAAGCTCCAATCTGCTATTTAATTGTAAAAAGCCATTCTGCGTTTGTCTTCGCGTATAAAATTGCTGCATGGGTTCTGTTTCTGGCTTGAAGTTTCAGAACAAGTTTATCTATATAATCTCTCACAGTTCCATAAGAAATTTTTAATATGACCCCAATTTCTTTATCAGAATACCCTGATGCAACCAAAGTTATAACCGCAGTTTCCTTTGGTGTTAATTTCATCCTTAATTCCCTTAACTGGTATCTGGTTATTTTCATTTTAATATTACATTAATCAAAAATTTTTATTTTAATAATATTTCCTTTTTAAAAATAAAGGGATGAAGCAATTTCATCCCGTTAAGAGAGTAAGATAATTTAAAAGGATTGTATATTATTTAGAGATTTGTTTTCACATAAACCTATTTTTAGAGTACTCAGATTTGAATAGCATCTTTTTTTCACCCCGTATTCGTTGTAATTCAAATAGAATTTTCCGCATCTTTTGTATACTTGAGGAATTTCTTCATAAAGAATAAATTTCTGCATCTGATTAAAGAAAACTCTTGCTTTCTTATTTACTTTTCTTACTATTGAAATATTGTCATTTTTATCGATTCTTGTGAGCTGTACTACTGTGTGTCCGCATACCGGGCATTTTTTTAAATAGTCTAATTCGCACAGTATAAAGCCGTCCTGTGGAACAACCTTATAAGTCTTAGTCTTATGGAGGGTTCCGCAGCAATGTATGTATCCCATCTACACACTTCTCCCCTGATGTTACGGCAAACAGCTTTACCATCCCGGGTGTGAGCCTTAACCGTTTACATTATGAGTATAACCTATTTAAAAAATAATAAAAGACGCCATTTCAATCGCCATGTATAAAACGCCATGTTTTCATGGGTTTGTGAAATCCTTTAGAAATTCTCCAAGATCTAATTTTAGTGCAGATGCTATTTTTAGAAAGTTATATAATGAAATTCCTTTTTCTCCACGTTCGACAAAGCCTATATAAGAAAGACTGCAATCACACATTTCAGCAAGCTTTTCCTGAGAAATTTTCTGCCTCATCCTATTCATTTTTATCGCGAACCCAAGCTCCTGTAAAAATTCATCTTTCTGCATTAACTCATTTTAATATATTGACAAATTATCTACTATGTCCTATAGTAGCTATTAAACTACTATAGTAATGATTTATTAACTAAAATGAGGGGATAATTATGAAAATACAAGCCTTTACATTAGCAGAAGTCCTGATAACACTGGGAGTTATAGGTATTGTTGCATCAATGACAATGCCTGCACTTGTAAATTTAATACAGAATCAGGAGCTGGAAACTCAGTATAAACAGGCATATAGCATAATAAACCAGGCTCTCAACAGATTAAATTCTGAACAGGGATTTGTTGCTAACTTTGATAATTATCGAGCCTGTACAGATGATTTTGCAAAAGCGTACAAAGAATATTTCGTAAAACTTGTGGACTGTGGTAAAGACGGATGTTCTTCTTCAACAGGGAAAGATGAAGATGGAAAAGAAACAGGTCTGGATAAATATCGCTCCTATACAGGAAATTATTCTGCAGCAGGCTGGCTTGACGATGGACAGTACACTGTTGCAAATACAATGTTTATCGCAGTTAATCACTGTACCCCTTTAAACAAGATAACAATAGGGGTAGATGTAAACGGGATAAATAAAAAACCTAACAGATTTGGGCACGATTTTTTCCTTTTCCAAATTCAGGAAGATGGAAAGCTTTTGCCTATGGGTGCTCCTAATACGACATCAACCAGGTGGAGCGGGGATTACAAAAATTACTGTAAAGCTGGCAGTACAAATGTCGCAAACGGATTTACCTGTGCATACAGAGCAATGACAGAAAAAGATTATTTTAAAAATCTGCCAAAGAGTTAGCTACTTAACGCATAACTCACAGCACATCTGACATGCGCCGAATACTTTTGCTGCTTGAAGATTTTTCCTGAAACACCTGTAATGCGGCAGGTTGAAAACTTCTTTAACAGACATTTCTTTTACATTGCCTATTTTTTGTGACAGGCATGGATAGACATCTCCGGACGGATTAATCATCATATTTGAAAACGGATACATACATGGCTTGTATATTTCTGCAACCGGTTTGTCTGCAGGAGTATTAAAGAATTCTTCAATTTTTTCAAGCGGATTTTTTGCATACTCAAATTTCGGTGAAAATCTAATCTGAACTTTTGATTTTTTGCTAAGGCTTTCCAGTTCTTTATATACTTCTTTAAAATGTTCCATATCAAAATACTTTTGTATTGGATAATTTGCATTAAATTCAGGTACAAAGCTGTTAAAAAGAACGGAATTCTGCTTGAGGTTGTTGTTCCTCAGAAATGAAACAGAAAGGAAGTTAAACTTCATCTCATCGCACATTTTGTAAAGCTTTACCAGATCATCAAGATTGTTCTCGAGCACAATAGTTTTAATATCAACCATAGGGCGTTTTTTACGGGTATTCATGTTTTCAAAATTCGACATAATTTTATCCCATATACCGTCTTTTGCCCTGTTTTTGTCGTGATTTTTCCCGTAGCCGTCAAGCGAAACAGAAAGAAGCATCATCCTGCTTTTTATAAAAGCTTCAATTATTTCATCGTTTATTAAAATCCCGTTGGATACAACATTTAGCTTGCCGGAAGTTTTCCTGGCAGTACGCATAAGAATATCAATAAAATCTTTTCTAATAAGAGGTTCTCCTCCGACCAGGGTTACAAAAGAATAAAAAGGAATCTGGTCAATAATATTAAACCACTCCTCAGTTGTAAGCTCTTCTCTGTTTCGTTCATTTCCTACATAACAATACGGACACTGGAGATTACAGCGGTAAGTGAGTTCAAAAAAATATCTCAAAGGCATAGGCGCTTTCCCGCTTCTGTTATTATATGAAGGCATAGCATAGAGATTTCTGCCGATGTCAAACAGATTTGATAAATTCACTTTTTATTACCCCGCATTTTTGTAATTCCTGTAATTTTTCAAAGACTTTTCCGCTTAATATGGTTTCAGCTGCAAGCTTAAACCCCTCGCTGATTGAAGGTTTTAAGCCGGATAAATAAATCATTGCACCGGCATTAAGGCTGATAATATCAAACATTGCATCCTGTCTTTCACCTTTAAATACTTCAGTGACAAATCTCGCATTGTCGTGTCCGTTTCCACCCTGAATTTCTTTCAACCCTGCTGGCTTTATTCCAAATTCTTCAGGAGATAGATAGTATTCGGAGATTTCACCATTTTTAAGCTCAAGAACCCTGGTCTTCGAGCAAATACTAATTTCATCAAGATTTGGATCAAGTCCGTTTACAACAAGCGCCCTGTCTGTTCCCAGTTTCATTAAGGCATAAGCCATTTTATCGCACATTTCGTTTGAAGACACTCCTAAAAGCTGTGCATCAGGAAAAGACGGATTAATTAATGGACCGAGATAATTAAATATTGTTTTAATCCCGATTTGCTGGCGGATTGGATTGTTTATTTTTGCGAAATTATTGAAATAAGGAGAGTGAACAAATGTAATTCCATTTCTCTCAAAATTTTCAAGCGCCTTTTCCGCAGTTCGTGTAATCTCAATTCCCAGCGCGCTTAAAAAATCAGTACTGCCGCAGGCGCTTGTGATTGATGAGTTAGTTTGTTTGATAACCTTTACACCGCAAGTATTAGCAACTATGGATGCGGCGGTTGATATATTTATTGTCTTAGACATATCAGCGCCGGTTCCGCAGGCATCAACAATGTATTTATCTGTTTTAACCCGAACAGCAAAATTCCTCATTGCACGCGCAAATGAATAAAATTCGTCATTAGAAATTCCTTTATTAGTAATCCCAACAAGGAATGCTCCGATTTGAGCCTCTGATGCTTCATTATGAGCAATTTTTTGGACTATATCATTAATTTCGGCAAAGCTCAGTTCTTCTTTTGCCATAAGTTTTTTAAGACAATCTTTCATAATTAAATATTACCTCAAAAATATTGTTTATTCTTGAAAATTTACGATAGCTGAATTTTATAGCTGCGTAAATTTGTTGTTTGCAATATCGGATTAGATGTTACGGCAGTAAAAGCAGGCTTACCCATATGAAGAGAATTCCTGTCATAATTCCTACCATGGATAAGTGCCAGTTCCCGTATTCTTTAGCAAGCGGCAGAAGTGTATCAAAGGATATGTAAATCATAATACCAGCAACGGCAGCCATAGATACGCCTACCATAATTTCCGGCATAAAAAGCTGGATCAAAAACATTCCTATAATAGCGCCTATAGGTTCTGAAATTCCTGAAAGTGCAGCGTAAAGCATTGCATAACGTTTTTTGCCTGTCGCATGGTAAATAGGAAGCGCAACCGCAATACCTTCGGGGATGTTATGAATAGCGATTGCAAAAGCTACAGAAATTCCCAGTGTAAGGTTATGGGTTGAGGCAAGGAACGTTGCCATACCTTCAGGAAAGTTGTGAATACATATTGCAACAGCAGTCATCAATCCGGCTCTTTTAATCATATGGTTATGTTTCATACAAGGGACTTCAGGGTTAAGCAGTTCTTCTTCCTCAACGTGATCAGGAAGAAAATAATCTATAAGTATTGCAACCAGCAGTCCCAGAATAAATCCGCCGTATACTACCCATTCAAAATCATTTGGAAAAACGTCTTTTAACATATTTCCGGCAGTAGGGATAATATCAATAAATGATAAAAAAATCATAACCCCGGCAGAAAATCCAAGCCCTATAGAAAGAGCTTTCATATTATCTTTTTTTACAACAAAAGCAATTCCGGCACCGATTGCAGTAGCTAAACCAGCAAATAAAGTTATTAAAAGTGCTATTCCATAATTTTCCGGCATAATAAATTTCTCCGACTTAATGTTATCACAAACATTTTTTATAATATATATATCGGCAAATATTTTAAAATAAGCTTGAGCTTTATTCTTTTACACCACCCTGCATAATGTCGTTGATAAAATATTTTTTACCGGCTAAAAACACTCCGATAACAGGAATGGTACAAATTACAGAACAGGCAAGAAGCTCTCCCCAGAGTGTAATTTCTCTGAAACTTCCTTTAAATATAGCAAGCCCGACCGGCAGTGTGCGCATACTTTCCGAGTTTGTAACGATAAGCGGCCACATAAAACTGTTCCAGGTTGTTACAAAAGTGAAAAGGGCAAGTGTTGCAACTGTTGGAAGCGCAAGCGGGAGTGCAATTTTAAAAAATGTTTCAAATAAATTGCACCCGTCAATTTTAGCAGCTTCTTCCAGATCTTTAGGGAAGCCGAGAAAGTACTGCCTCATAAGAAAAATTCCAAATCCGCCAAAAAGTCCCGGCAGAATTAATGCTGAATAAGTATCAATTAAATGAAGTTCCCGCATTAAAAAGAATAAAGGAATAATATTAACCTGAGGCGGAACAAGCATTGTAATAAGTATTATTAGAAAAAGCAAATTTTTAAATTTAAAATTAAATCTTGCAAAAGCATACCCTGCAAGGGCTGCAAAGATTACCTGACCGGCAGTTGTAACAGAAGCTACGATTAAACTGTTAAGAAAATATCTGCTCAAAGGAATTTGTGTAAATACATTTTTGTAATTTTCAAGAGTAAATCCTGAATATAAAATTTTACCTGCCTGTGAAAATATAGCATCATCATTTACAAAAGAAAGGTTAACCATAGCAAAGAAAGGATAAAGCATACTTATTGCTATAAGGATTAAAATCAAATAACCTAAAAATATCCGCCATTTTTTCATAAACTAATTATATAACAAAATAATCTATGATACTTTCTCAGGTAAAACCGTTTTGAAAATATTATTAAGAAAGGCAAAAGAAAAGCGGAAGTCATAGCCTCCGCAGATTATAACAAAAAGATAAATTGTAATTGAGCATTAGGCACTAAATTCGGCTTTTAATATTGTCTGCTTTTCTCTATTTGGCAGCAGATAAGACTTCTAATGCCGTTGCCTTCATCTCTCTATATTATTTACCGGCGCCGTAAAGAACAGCTTCTCCGGCTCTAGTAGCAGGCAAGATAGTCTGATCATACATAACTACAGGATAAATATCTGTTGGGTTTGATACTACGCAATTGTCTCCTGTTTTACCAGAATCACAAGTAACCATCTTGTTAGGATTTTTTTCACCGTTAACATCAATCATACCATGGCATTTTGATTCAGTGGTTGTCCCGCCTGAGTTACCTTCTGTACAATTGCCGGCGTTCTTCGGGAATGTAAAAGTTATACCGTCATTGAAGAATAATATATAGTTATTTGAAGCTCCAAAAGTTGTAAGTGTTGTTTGTCCCGCCTTACCTGTAGCACTCCAACCTGTTCCAACCGTAGTTTTAACAACATTCATACGGTTGTTGAATAAGTTGTACAATGAAGCTGAAGAACCGTCTGTAGCTTTACCTGCACTAGTTTCAGTAGCTTGTGACAAATCGTAGTCATCAAGAGCTACGTTCAAAACAACAGCCTGTGACAATACTGATAATGCTTTTTTATAAGCTGTTTTGTATTGTGCGCCGTTTGTTGAGTTCATCAATGTAGGCATTGTCATAGCTGCGACAACCCCAATAATACCAAGTGTAATTAACACTTCTGCCAAAGTAAAACCGAATCGTTTTGTCATAATTTTTTCACCTTTCTCTTAAATTAACTATGTACAAATATCTTCCAACCCCTCAGTTAGCATTTAAATATTGCCCATATGACAAACTAAAAGAGTGTTATTTTACAAAAGTATTTGTTGTACACTTATTTTAAACTATAACTACGTGAATGTCAAGTAGTTTTGATAGATTGTTACTTAGTTTGATATAAAACTGCGTAATATTCTCGCTTATTTTTAATCTTTATAATGTGTATATTGTTATTTATGGATAATAAAAAACTTTTAGGCAAAAGGATAAAAGAACTCCGTAAAAATAAGGGTTATACTCAGGAACAGCTGTCTGAGCTTGTTGGTATAGAAACGTCCTCACTAAGCGGAATTGAATCCGGACGTTTTTTCCCATCGCTTCATGTTCTTGATAAAATGGCAAATGTTTTGTGTATACAGCTTGCAGACTTTTTTAACTTTTTTACTGTTGATATACCGGAAAATCTGGATGAAGAAATTTCAAACATGATAGCTTTACAAGATAGTAATAATAAAAAAATAATATATAAATTATTAAAAGCCGGATTTTCAAAAATATAATCATAACCTTCTTATCTCTTGTCAAAATTTTTTGCTTATGCTACCATCTGGTTGTTATAGTATAGATTAGGGAAGAAGGGGTGAGATATATGGTTTGCACTTTAGAAAAAAAAGCGGCTAAATCAATTCAAAAAGCATTAAAAGTATTGGGCAAAAAGAATTTTGCACTTATAATTCACAGCGGAAGCTTTCCTGCTGCAGCCGGTGAAAACACAGGATTTGGTACAATAAATTCAAACGGAGGAAAAGAAGTTATTGATTTTGCCTCAGGTATCTTTAACTGTATTCAGCTTGGACCTGCCGGTAAAACTAAAGGATGCGACTCCTCTCCTTATACAGGAACGATTTTCTCAGGCAACCCTCTTTTCGTTGACTTGAAACAACTTACTGAAAAAGAATGGGATCATATTTTATCAGAAGAAACTTATAATGAAATCGTAAACGGAAATCCAAATAAAAATATTAATAAAACAGCTTATTCTTATATCTATTATAAGCAAAATGAAGCTCTCAGAGAAGCTTGGAATAATTTCAAAGCTAAAGATGATAAAAAGCTTATGAAAGAATTTGACGTATTTAAACGTGAAAATGATTTCTGGCTTGACAAAGACAGCTTGTATGAAGCTCTTTCTATTGAACATGGCAATGACTACTGGCCGTTATGGGATAGTGAAATGGATAAAAACCTCTTTAATCCTAAATCTATTGAAGAAGGGCTTGAATATGGAAAACGTATAGATGAAATTTCTAAAAAATATGCGGATGAAATAGATTTTTATAAATTTGTCCAGTTCATTCTGGAAAAACAAAACCGGAAAACTCTTGAATATGCAAAGAAAAAAGATATAAAAATGATTGCAGACCGTCAGGTAGCATTTTCAGACAGAGATACCTGGGCTTATCAATCACTGTTTCTTGAAGGCTGGATGCTGGGCTGCCCTCCGGATTATTTTTCAAAAGACGGTCAGGCCTGGGGCTTCCCTGCAATGAATCCGGAAAAGTTATACAAAGCAGACGGTTCTCTTGATGAAGGCGGAATTTTGATGAAAAACCTTTTCAAGAAAATGTTCAAAGAAAATCCGGGCGGTGTCAGAATTGACCATATTGTCGGCTTAATTGACCCTTGGGTATATAAAGCAGGCAAAAAGCCAAAAATTGAACAGGGCGCCGGCAGATTGTTCTCCTCACCTGAACATCCTGAACTTTCAAAATTTGCTATTGCGACAATGGATGATCTGGATATGACACTTGAAGCTGATAAGGAAAAAAGAGTTAAAACTCTTTCAAAAGAACAAATCAGAAAATACGGCAGATTAATAGAAAAAATCGTTATTGCAGCAGCAAAAGAAGAAGGTCTTGATAAAGATGCAATTGTATGTGAAGACCTTGGAACTCTTACAAATCCGGTTGCAGCAGTAATGGAAGAATACGGGCTTCAGGGAATGAAGCTTACACAGTTTGTAGTTCCTGAAAAGCCAGAACATCCATATAGATGTAAAAATATTATTGAAAAAACATGGGCTATGGTCGGTACACACGATAATGAACCGATTAAAATGTGGGCAGATGCCATGATTAATACTCATGAAGGCTATTTGCACGCAAAAAATCTTGTTGAAGATTTGGATTTCCCGGACTGGGAAGACAAGGACGCATTAATCGTTGAACTGACAAAAAATGCAGAGCTTCTTGCACAGACAAAACTCGTTGAGATTTTTGCATCAAAAGCTGAAAATATCCAGATTTTCTTCACAGATTATTTTAACGTTTATGACGTATACAACAGACCTGGCACTTCAGGTGATGAAAACTGGAGCCTCAGACTCCCTGATAACTTCAAAGAATTATGTCCTATAAATCTTGCAAAAATTCTTAAACTTGCTATAATAGCCAGAGGCAAAGAGTTTGCAGAGAAAAATAACAAATTAATAGAAGAGTTAAGTGAAATTTAGAGGTTATGAAAAAACTACTTATTACATTTATCATATTGATTTCAGCCGTAAATATTTGTTTTGCGGCTGAAATTTCAAACGAAGCAAAGCTTCAGTATAATCAAGGCGTAGATTATTACAGGTTAGGGCAGTATGACAAAGCTATGGCATCATTCAGGCAGGCAATTGCTATTGAGCCTGATTATATTGATGCTTACTATAATCTTGGTACAATTCTTGAATATATAAAACAAGATGATGCTGCTTTGGTTGTATTCAAACAGATTATTGTAAGAAATCCGAATGACTATGAAGCTGTATATAAAGCTGCAGTATTAAGCCAGAAACTCGGGCAAACCGATAATGCCAAGAAATATCTTTCATTAATTCCGCCGACAGCTGTGGTTTCAGACAAAGCACAAACCTTGGCGCATTCAATGAATACGGATTTGCAGACAATTAAAAAAGAACAACAGGATAAAATAAACCAATCCAAGAAAATTTCACAAACAAACGGCGTATACCAAAATCTTTCAAGTCCTACAGGAATGACAACTGATAGTAGTGGTAACCTTTATATCGCAGGCTTTTCAGATAATTCAATTGTAAAAATTTCACCTGACGGAACTAAAAAACTGTTTGTTAAAGATGCAAGAATTAATGGTCCGATAGGTTTGGAATGTGATGATGCCGGAAATATTTATGTTGCAAATTATAATGGAGATAATGTATTAAAAATTTCTAATAAAGGTGCAGTATCAGTTCTGGTAGGAAATGTAAAAAAACCTTATTGTCTGCATATAGCAGGAAACCTGCTGTTTATTTCATCGCAGGGTACAAATTCTGTTATAAGATATAAATTACGCTAAATTTCAACATCCTTCATCATGTCGACAAGCGTCTGAATTGTGGTATCCATACTTACAATATCTGTTGTGCGCTGTTGTAAAAATGCGTTAATTTTCGGGTTCATTTCTATGGCAATATCAAGTTTCGGGTTTGAGCCCGGCTGGTACATACCAACATCAATCAGGTCTTTGTTTTCTCTATATAAAGCCAGTAACTGTCTCATTTTACCTGCAGCAGATTTGTGTTCAGGAGTAGCAATAGCAGACATAAGCCTTGAAATGCTTCCCAGAACATCAATAGCAGGGTAGTGGTTCATCTCGGCAACTTTTCTTGAAAGAAAAATGTGACCGTCAACAATACCGCGCACAATATCAACAATAGGGTCTGATATATCATCACCTTCCATAAGTACAGTATATAAAGCAGTGATAGAACCTTTTGGGCTGTTGCCGGCACGCTCAAGAACTTTTTGCAGCCATGAAAATATGGAAGGCGGATAACCTTTCATTGTAGGAGGTTCCCCTAGTGATAATCCCACTTCACGCCCTGCCATAGCACAACGGGTAACGGTATCTGTCATTAAGAAAACCTTTTTGCCCTGATCCCTGAAATATTCACACACTGCAGTAGCTGCAAGCAGTGCTTTCTGACGAATCAAAGGCGGCTGATCGCCTGTAGAACATACCAGGACAGATTTTGCCATACCTTTTTCCCCGAGCGCATCTTCAACAAACTCCTTAACCTCACGACCGCGTTCTCCGATAAGAGCAACAACGTTAACATCAGCATCGGAATTTCGAGCAATCATACCGAGAAGCGTACTTTTTCCGACCCCTGAACCGGCAAAAAGCCCTAAACGCTGTCCGCATCCCATGGTCATACAACTGTCAATTGCACGAACGCCGGTAGAGAACATTTCAGTAATAATAGGTCTTTCAAACGGTCCCGGAGGCGGACCTTCGATAGAACGCCATGAAGCTCCGGTAGTATCAAGCGGTTTCCCGTCAATAGGTTCTCCCATAGGGTTAATAAGTCTTCCCAAAAGAAAATCGCCTACAGGAATTATGATTGGCTGGCCGGTACTTGTCACAAGACTGCCCTGCCCGATACCTTCTCCGTCATATAGAAGCAGAAGCTGAGCAACATCACCTTTAAAAGCCTGAACTTCAGCGGGTTTTTTTCTTCCGTCAGACGTTTCGATATAGCATAAATCACCGATTTTTAATCCCGGAAGCTTAACCTCAACCGTTAACCCCAAAAGTTTTGATACTGTACCTTTAAACTTAAAAAGCTGGGTAGAATCTAATTTTTCTCTAACTTTATCCCGAAGTTCCGTAATATTTGATGTGTCTATTTCATTCATAATAAAAATTATAATGATAATGCAGGAAATAATCAAATATTTTACATCAATAATTTAACATTCAAAAGGCAGAAAATAATATTATGTAGATTTATTAACCCCTACTTGCTAAAGGAATATATTTGTGTTTTGATAAAACCGGAACGGGCAATTCCTCTTAGCCTTGTTCAAGGGCTGGCATTCAAGGCGCGGCTGCATTGGCTGACAGACCGTATGTTTACAATAAAAGAATAAGGGAAAAACAAATGTTAAAAATCAGATTAAAAAGAATGGGTGCAAAAAAGAACCCTTCATACAGAATTGTTGTAATCAATTCAACAACAAAAAGAGAAGGTAAACCGATTCAGGAATTAGGTTACTATAATCCAAAAACTAAAATGATGAAACTTGACTTGGCATCAGCTCAGGATTGGGTTAAAAAAGGTGCTCAACCAACAGATACAGTTGCATACTTAATGAAAAACTGTAACGAAGATGGTTCCTTAAATTATCAGAAAAAGGAAACCGTAAAACTTTCTAAAAAAGCACAGGCGAAAGCTGCAGCTGAGGCTGAAGCAAAAGCTAAAGCCGAAGAGGAAGCTAAAGCAGCTGCTGAGGCAGCAGCAAATGCTCCGGCAGAAGAAGCTCCGGCAGAAGCTTAATTCTAAAAGTTATATTAAAAATCCCCGATGTTATTACATCGGGGATTTTTTTGTTTAAAAAGAAATATTATTGAAATCAGCAACAAAATAGTTTATAATAAAAAAGCAGAGGAAAAACTGAACATTATTTATATTCTTTTTCAGTAAGTGGCTAAAGCAGAGCGCCAAGTATGTACATGAAAAGAAGCAGTCAGCACATTTTAAGTAACTAAAAAGCTTTTTTCGGACACGCTCCCGCGCTGCTTCCGCTATCGCCTCAAAAAGTTTTATATTTAATCAAGAAAAAGTAAGAAAGAACAGATACAACTAAAAAAGGAGATTAAGTTATGGAAAACACAGTAATGACAAGGTTTTTCGGGGGGGGGGCAGAGTAGTTTAAGCTCCATAACCGGTATTGGTGCAGGTACTGAGCCATTTAGCACCGCCGAAAAAAGAACCATTAAACGAGGTTTTACGTTAGCCGAGGTGTTGATAACTCTGGGAATAATCGGCGTGGTCGCAGCAATGACGCTGCCTTCACTTGTGAATAACAGTAAAGGTAAGGAGCTTGAAGCACAATATAAAAAGGCTTATTCAATTATCACGCAGGCTGTTAATCGTATGAATGCCGATCAGGGTTATATTGCTAACTGGTCAAGTTATAAGGCTTGTACTAATGAATTTGCCGAAGTATTCAACAAATACTTTATTATGTCTGTAAATTGCGGGAAAAACGGTTGTTCCACTTTTAATGATGATGACGGAAATTATTTGACAGACTATAAGTCTTATACCGGAAAAGCCGGTTCTGCTATTTGGTTTGATGACGGTCAGTTTGTTGTTGCAGATTCAATGTTTATTTCTGTCAATCATTGCACACAGAGCAATAAAATACTAATTGGTGTTGATATTAACGGAAAAGGTAAAAAACCGGACAGATACGGGCAGGACTTTTTTATATTCCAGATTCAGGAAGACGGCAAGGTGCTTCCAATGGGTGCAAAGGGTACATCTGCAGGTGGTGCCGGCTTTGACAGCGCTAAACAAAGTGCGGATGTTTTTTGTAATAACACATCCACAAGCGGTTTAAATGGTTTTACATGCGCATACAAGGCATCAACAGATAAATCATTTTTTGCCAATCTTCCTAAATAAAAAACAGGCGTTAAGCCTGTTTTTTATTTTATATCCTTTGCAATTACATCAGTAATGTCATCTCCGCCAAAATATACAATATTTTTCGGAAGAACAAGGTCATAATTTAAATTTCTTGCTTTTTCAACAACTGTAGCTCTTATTTCGTTGTCAATTTTGGTTAATTTTTGATTGTATTCAGTATCAAGTGCTATTTTCTGATTGTTAATCTGAGTTCTGTATTTTTCCTCTATTGCCGCAATTTTTGCAGGATCAGTTTCTTTTGAAATCTCGGCTTTTGCCTTTTCCAAAGTTGCCTGAATATCTTTAACCTTCTTTTCCTGTTCGGCTTTCAGTGCCTTAACTGCAGATGAGTTGGCAACAATTTTTGTTGCGTCAATTACTGCTACTTTAGGTGTTGTGTCAGAGATTGCAATGTTGTTTACAGAATACCCGAGTACAAATGCTGCTGCAACAAATACCGCAATATAAATATTTTTTTTCATATAAATCCTTTCTTTTGCATGATTAATTTATTTCAGAATAAAAGATTTATTAATCCCCCGACCGGTGTTGGCAAGGGTAGTATATATTACGTAAAGATTTGCATAAAAAACATTTTTATTCTAAAATTGTTATACTTAAGAAGTTAAGGAGAAAATTATGGCACAACAATTTAATCCGCAGGGTATCAATCCGCAGAATATAAAAAAAAGAACCTCTGTTCTTGTATTCTTAAAAGGTTCAACAGCGCCGCTGGTATTGTATGTTGAAAATCCTCAGGATTTGTATTCTGAACTTACACAATTGATGAAATCAGCATCAGCAGTATTAGTAGAAAAAGAAACACAAGGACCTTTGAAAAAAGTTTGTTTTGTTTCTAATCAGGTTGCAGCAGTTGCAATGCAGGAAGAACAATACGTTTAAGGTCTTTGCGTTCCATTGGTTGAGAAGAATTTATGGAAAATTTTGTTTCAATTGAAGACATTGAAAATGCTAAAGACGGAATTCTTGAATATACTTTTGAAGACAGCATAGAAGGCATAAATTCAGATGGTCCGGTTAGAGCAGATTTGACTATAAAAAATCTGGGAGAATTTGTGGAAGTAACCGGTAATGTTAAAGGTATCCTTAATCTTGAATGCGATTTATGTTTGGATGAATTCAAATATGATATGGATTTCCGGATTGACGAAATTTTTGCTAAAAAGGCACTGTTAGAGGATTACGGACAGGAGATTGAAATAAAAGAAGGTCAATTCGTAACCGATCTGAATGGTGCAGATAAGATTGATATTTATGACTTATTGTATCAATCTGTAATATTAAATATACCAAATAAAAAAGTTTGTGGTATAAATTGTAGTAGGGATAATTTTCAAAAAGAAGAAGATTTGACCGACCCTAGACTGGAAGTATTTAAAAATATCCGGATTAAGGGTGAAAAAGAATAGAAATATAAGTAGTAGGAAAACATAAAGGAAAAACAAAAATGGCAGTACCAAAGAAAAGAACAGGACATTCCGCACAAGGACATAGAAGAAGCAACTGGAAAGCAACAAAACCGGAAACTACAAAATGCCCTAACTGCGGTGCAACAGTATTAACTCACACAGTATGTACAGCTTGCGGAACATACAAAGGTCAACCTGTAAGCTTGAAAGATAAAGCTGAATTAGCAGCAAAAGCTCCTGAAGCAGCTAAACCTGTAAAAAAAGTTACAAAAAAAGCAGAAAAGGTTGAAAAAGCTGAAGAAGTTAAAGCAGAAGTAGTTGAAGAAGAAGCTAAAGCTGAAGAAAAACCTGCTGAAACTGAAGATAAAGCTGAATAATTGTTTTAATCCCGTCATCATAACGGTGACGGGAATTTCAAATAACATTTAGATAAGACTTTGAGAGGGAAAGATGACAAGAATAGCAATTGATGCAATGGGCGGTGACCATGCTCCTCACGAAATCGTGGCAGGTGCTGTTTGGGGCGCATATGAATACGGCGTGGCTATTGAATTAGTCGGAAAGCAGGATAAGATTGAACAGGAACTTGACAGAATTAGTCAGGAAGGGTTCTACTCAGACTGCGGGAAAGGCGGCAAGCGCCAGAAACGTATCAAGATAGATACAAGCAAGCTTGATATTAAAATTACCCATGCCAACGAAATCATTGAAATGGGTGAAGCTCCGGGACAGGCTATTCGTAAAAAGAAAAAGTCATCAATTGTTCTTGCGGTTGATGCAGTAGCTCAGGGAAGTTCTGATGCGGTAGTTGCCGCAGGTTCTACCGGTGCGGCTATGGCATCCAGTTTGTTTGGTCTTGGCAGATTGCCGGGAATTGACCGACCTGCTATTGCAGTTACGCTTCCTACTATTAAAAAACCGATTGTTGTTATTGACGGCGGTGCAAATAGTAATTGTACTCCTGAAATGTTATACCAATTTGCTATCATGGGTGCAACTTTCTCTAAAAATGTTTTAGGTATTGAACATCCGCGTGTCGGAGTTTTGAATATCGGTGAAGAAGCCGGAAAAGGTAATGAACTTGCACAGCAGACTTATAAACTTCTTGAAGAACATCAGGAAAAAATCAACTTTGTAGGTAATATTGAAGGCAAAGAGATTTTCCTGAGTGTCTGTGATGTTGTTGTATGCGATGGTTTTGTAGGAAACGTTGCCTTGAAAGTTACCGAAGGCACATCTTCAATGCTGTTTAGAATGCTTAAGCAGGAATTTAAATCTGATTTGCTCGGTAAAATTATCGGACTTCTTGCTATGCCTTTTATGAAAAGAATTTATACAAAAATTAATTACGAAGAATTTGGCGGTGCTCTTTTACTTGGTGTAAAAGGTATTACGGTTATCGCTCATGGCAGAAGCAAAGCTTATGCTATTAAAAATGCAGTAAAAGTTGCGAAATATGCTGTAGAAACAGGCGTTAACGAAAAGATTGCTAAGTTTTATGAGGAATAAAGAATGACAGATAAATTAATTCCGGTACGTATTGCCGGTGTTGGATATAGTTTACCCGAAACAGTTATCACTAATGATGACTTAACAAAGTTATATGAAACTTCTGACGAGTGGATTTACACCCGTACAGGTATTAAAGAAAGAAGAGTGGTTTCAGGAGAACAGAATGCAATTGATTTAGGTTTTGAGGCTGCTCAAAAAGCATTAGAAAAAGCTAAGATAAATCCGGAAGAAATAGACTTAATCTTAGCTGCATCTTCTGCTCCGCCTGATTTATATCCTGCTATAGCATGCCATATTCAGCACAGATTAGGTATAACTACCAATATCCCTGCCTTTGATATTACAGCTGCTTGCTCAGGTTTAATATATGGTATGAGTATTGCTAAAGCTTATATCGCTTCGGGTATGTATAAAAACATTTTGATTGTAGCTACCGATAATAACTCACGTCTTGTTGACTGGGCTGATAGAGGAACTTCAATCCTTTTTGGCGACGGAGCAGGTGCAATGGTTGTAACTGCATCTGAAGACGGAGTTGATGATATTATTGCAGTTGATATTAAAGCTGACGGAAGTCATGGTAATTTGATTGAATTGTCTTTTGACGGTAAAAATTGCCCGCTGGTTGAACAGTATGAAGAAAAGCCTAAAGGTATAAGAATGAACGGAAGAGGTGTTTATACCTTTGTTGCAAAAGTTCTCCCTCAATATGTAGAAGAACTTGTTACAAATGCAGGTATGAAGGCCGAAGATATTGATTACCTGATACCTCACCAGGCAAATATCAGAATTATACAGGCTGTTCAGGAACGCCTAGGATATTCAGATGAAAAGGTAGTTACTAATATTAAATATTACGGCAATACTTCTGCTGCATCAATTCCAATTGCACTTGCAGAGAGCGTTGAAAAAGGTAATGTAAAATTAGGCTCAACTGCTGTTCTTTGCGGTTTCGGCGCAGGTATGACCTGGGGCGGTGCTATTGTAAGGCTTCGTGAAGGTATCTGTTAGACAGTTAGTGCCGTAGCATGTTTAAAAAATAATTTTATAAGGAGTAATTATGACAAAAAAAGTTGCATTTCTTTTTCCAGGACAAGGCTCTCAGGCTGTAGGCATGGGAAAAGACTTATATGAAAGTTGTGAAAGTGCAAAACAGGTTTTCGATACTGCTGATGAAGTTTTAGGTAAAACTATTACAACAATGTGTTTTGAAGGGCCGGAAGACGCTTTGAAACAAACTGTTAACACCCAGCCGTCAATCGTTACAATGTCAATTGCAGCATTAGAGGCCTTGAAATCTCAATGCGATGTTACTCCAGCTTACGTTGCAGGTCACAGTCTGGGCGAATATTGTGCTATGTACGCGGCAGGCGTTATGTCTTTGGAAAATACATTAAAAGCAATTCAAAAACGTGCTGATTTAATGGGCGCAACAAAAGGCGGAGCCATGTCTGCAGTTCTTAACGCATCTGAAGATGCATTGAAAGAGGCTTTGAAGGAAGCTTCAAATGTAGGATACGTTGATGTCGCAAACTACAACTCGCCTGCTCAGGTAGTAATTACAGGTGATGAAGCAGCAGTTGCAAAAGCTGGCGAATTGTTACTTGCCAAGGGTGCAAGAAGAGTTGTGCCGCTTCCGGTATCTGGAGCCTTCCATTCTAAATTTATGGAGCCGGCAGGAAAAGAATTTGAAAAATTTGTTTCCGGTTTGGAAATAAATGACGCTTCTGTTCCTGTTATTACAAATGTTGACGCAGAACCTGCAACATCTTCAATTGATTTCAGAGAAAAAATGCCTAAACAAATTTATTCGTCCGTACATTGGACTCAAACAATTCAAAAAATGGCAGCTGATGGCGTGGAAATCTTTGTTGAAATCGGACCGGGTAAAGTCCTTGCCGGTTTAAATAAAAAGATTGCTCCTGAGGCTAAGGTGTTTAATATATTTGATAAAGCATCACTTGATGCAACAGTTGAGGCTCTTACACAGGAAGCTGCTTTAGTTTAAAATTAATAAAAAGGAGAAAAAATGTCTGAAAAATTAGCATTAGTTACAGGTGCATCCCGCGGAATTGGTAAGGCTTGCGCAATAGAGCTTGCAAAAGCAGGTTATGATATTGCTGTAAATTATGCAGGTAATGTTGAAGCAGCAAATAAGACCGTAGAAGAACTTAAAGCTCTCGGAGTTAATGCCGAAGCCTTTAAATTTGACGTTTCAAGTCAGGAAGCAGCAGCAAAAGGCGTTGAAGAAGTTCTTGCAAAATTCGGCAGAATCGATGTACTTGTAAATAACGCAGGTATAACAAGAGACGGACTTTTCATGAGAATGAGTGCAGAAAACTGGGATGCTGTTATTAACACAAACCTTTCAAGCGCATTCTACGTATCACAGCCGGTAGTTAAGGTAATGATGAAACAAAGAAGCGGTGCAATTGTTAATATGTCAAGTGTTGTCGGCGTATCAGGAAATGCCGGACAGGCAAATTATTCTGCTGCAAAAGCAGGTTTAATCGGCTTGACAAAAACTCTTGCAAAAGAACTCGGCTCACGCGGTATCAGAGTTAACGCAATTGCTCCCGGGTTTATCAATACTGATATGACAAAAGATTTGGATACTTCAAAATTCACTGACTTTATTCCGTTGAAACGCCTCGGCGAACCGGAAGATATTGCAAAAGCTGTTAAATTTTTGGCAGTTGATGCTGAATACGTTACAGGTCAGGTTTTGGAAGTTGACGGCGGGCTGATTATTTAAATTTATGGCAAGAATTGAGGGAACATATACTGTTTTTATGAAAAAGAAATTGCAAAAAGAAAAGTGCAATTACTTACCGCTCAGCAAACCTTAAATTTGGATATGAGAATTTCTGGTGCTTTCAACCAAACAAAACAAACAGCCTGCAAAAAACAAATGGCTTCTGCTGAAGCTATTAAAAAAAAAAGATTTTAAAAATCTTTTCAAAAAACATAGAAAATAAGAGTTAAGATTTTTAACAATCTGCCCGGCAGAATGTAAATTCCTTGCAAAAAATTTATGTGCCGGATATAATATAAAATGACAAAGTATAGTATACAATTAAATTAAATGAGGTAAAGAAGATGAGTACATTTGACAAAGTTAAAAAAGTTGTAGTAGATCAATTAAGCGTTGATGAAGCTTTAGTTACTCCTGAAGCTAGCTTCACTGCTGATTTGGGTGCTGATTCCTTAGATACAGTTGAATTAGTTATGGCTTTTGAAGAAGAATTCGGCTGCGAAATTCCTGATGAAGAAGCTGAAAAAATCCAAACAGTTAAAGATGCTGTTGACTACATTGATTCACACTCTTAATTTTAAGCAAGTGTTAATCGGGCTTTAAAGCTGGATATTTTTAAATTACGAGGGTGAAAATTGAATATTTTTTTCCCCTCGTAAATTTTAAGAGGATAAAAGGTAAAGAGATGACTAAGAGAAGAGTAGTAATCACAGGATTGGGTGCTGTTTCACCGTTTGGTGTAGGTGTTGATAAATTCTGGCACAGTCTTGTTGAAGGAAAAAGCGGAATAAGTACTTCCGAATTAATCGACGTTAGCAAGCACGTTGTTAAAATTTCCGGAGAAGTTAAAAATTTCAACCCGGAAGAGTATCTTGATGCTAAAGAAGCAAAGAAAATGGACAGATTTATTCAGTTTGCTATGATTGCTGCTGATGAAGCTGTTAAAGATGCTAAGTTAGAAGAAGTTAATGACGTCGATCCATATAAAATTGGTGTAGTTGTTAGTTCTGCAGCAGGTGGTTTCCGTACTTTTGAAGAAAACCATGTTCGTATATTGGAAAAAGGTCCTAATAAATGTTCACCGTTTACAATACCTATGATGATTGTAAACATGGCGTCAGGCAGAATTTCTATGAAATACGGCTTCAAAGGTATTAATAAAGTTGTTGTTTCAGCTTGTGCAACAGGTACTCATTCAATCGGCGATGCGTTTAGAGCTATTCAATATGGAGATGCTGATATTATGGTTGCAGGTGGTTGTGAAGCTACTATATGTGACGTAGGTATCGGAGCATTCTCTAGTGCAAGAACACTTTCAAAACGCAATGACGAACCTCAGAAAGCTTCCCGTCCATGGGACATAGACAGAGATGGCTTTGTAATGTCAGAAGGTGCAGGCGTTCTGGTTCTTGAAGAGTATGAACATGCTAAAAAACGCGGTGCTCATATTTATGCCGAAATAGCAGGCTATGGTCAGACCGCTGATGCTTATGATGTTGTTGCACCATGTCCGGAGGGTAAAGGTGCCAGCCATTCAATGCAGTTTGCGCTTGAAGATGCAGGTATGAAGCCAGAGGATATTGATTATATTAATGCACATGGTACAAGTACCGGTTTAGGTGATATTGCAGAATCACATGCTATTGCAGGTGTATTCGGTGATAGAAATAAAAATTCAAAACTTATGGTAAGTTCAACCAAGAGTATGCACGGGCATTTGCTGGGTGCAACCGGTGCAGTGGAGGCTATTGCCTGTGTTAAAGCAATTAATGAGAATATTGTACCGCCTACAATTAACCTTGATAATCAGGATGAAAAAGTTGCTAATCTGGATTATGTTCCGCATAAAGCAAGAAAAGCGGAAATTCATGCAGCATTATCAAATTCATTTGGATTTGGCGGACAAAATGCAACAATTGTACTTAAAGAAATTTAGCAGCGTATTATTTAAAAGAAAAGCCGTTCCTTTATGGAACGGCTTTTTTTGTCCTTTTCATACTCCAGCAAAATTATAGCATGCTGAAAAGACAAATAAAATATCCGTAATTATATTAATGATATATCATAAGAGTTAATGATATTCAATGATTAATATAATATATTTTAGACTTTTTGTCAAATAAATTATAATTTTATTAATGGAGAAAAATGTAAAAAGAATTATCCATTCATTGCTATCATTGAATGGAGTTACAATTACAAAACTTGCAGAATTAATGACAGAGAAAACTGGCAAGAAATATACATTGGCTAGTTTATCAAGCAAACTGAAAATCAAATCATTAAGTCTGCATGAAGCATATATAATTGCAGAAATTCTTGGTTATGATTTGGAATTTATACCAAAGAAAAAGTCATAAAAATTTCTGAGCAATACTTAATTCTTCTGATTTATTCATACCGGGGCTAGCAAGTTTTTGTTCAAGTATTTTGTCAAAAATGGCTGCATATTTTGCTGACGGAGGCAGTCCTATTGCTTGTAAATCATTACCGTTTATGGATATTTTTATTCCGCGCAGGTTATCAAGATAATGTATTGCTTTTTCATAATCCTTCAACACTGCATAAAGAATTACAGTTTTAATTGATACTTTTTCAAATGCTTTATATAGTTCAAAATCAGTTTGTGGATTTCCGGCTGCATTAAAATCGTCAAGGATTTTTTGTTCTGTTTTTGTAAGCGGCAGTCTTGACAAATCTTTTAAAACCCCTGCATAAATAATCCAGGGATGTTCAATTTTGTATTTATTAACAAGTTCTTCTATGTTTACCTGCGGCAGCGGCACAGGGGTTGTTGTTATAAGCTTGCAGATACCGTCATTTATGAATCTTTCAAATGCTTTTTGTGAATTTAGATTGAATGTTTCAATAAGTTCTTTTTTTATGCGTTTATAGCACATGTCATAATTTATATTATGCAGGTATTCATCCTGAAGTTTTTTTGTATGTTCATCAAGTTCAAAACCGAAACGAATTGAAAACTTTAACCCCCGTAAAATTCTGGTTGGATCATCAATAAAACTTCTGTCATGCAAAACACGAAGAGTTTTAGTTTTAATATCCTCAAGTCCTCCTGTGTAGTCAATAATTTCTCCTGTGCTTACAGATTTTGCAAGAGTATTAATTGTAAAATCCCGGCGTAGGACATCTTCTTTCAAAGTACAGCCGATTTTTGTTACTTTTGGCAGATGCCCTTTTCGCTCGTATACTTCCTGTCTTGTTGATGCAATATCAACCTCCCGCCCGTCAATTTTTACCCGCACAGTTCCGAAAGGCTCGTTAATCTGCAAAATTTCTGAAATACAGCCGGTATCCTGAAGGTTGGATTGTTCGTCCTGTTTGATTAAATTGTTTTTTGCAAACTCAATTGCATTTCCTTCGTAAGTCATATCGACATCAAAACTTTTTATACCTAATATTTCATCGCGGACAACCCCGCCTACATAGTATAATTTATTTGAAGTATCCTTTATTTTAATGATGTCCATATTGCCTATTTTAGCGTAAAATAGAATAAAAAGGAATAACCCCCTGCTTGATAAAACCGGGTGTTTTAAATTCCCGGCAAACAGGCTAGCCAGGCGGGCGGAAAGGAATACATTATGTTACAGGAAGCAACAAAAGCAATTAACTCGGCATTTAATAACAGTTTTATTAAAAAACTAAGCCAGTACCTTCATGACTGTGTACGTGAAGAGGTTAAGAGTTCTACGTTCAGAAACCTTAAAGGTGACAAAGATAACAAATGGATTTTCCTAAAAGGCGAGGAAGAACTTTTAACTAATAATGAGGAGTTTCTCCGCCTTGACGGCAGTGACAGCAAGCTCACAGAGCTTATGATTCAATCTGAGATGAGCCAGAAAGATAAGTACCTTATTTACGGATATTTATTTCTTGTAGGTAAAAGTTCTAAAACAAGAAAGCAGAATGAATTTCTAACCCCGCTTTTGTATCTTCCATGCCGTCTTGAAAGAAACGGAGTTAATATAAACTGTATTCCACAGGATGAGGTGCTTTCGCTTAACACCGGTGCACTTACTGCGCTGATGAAAAAGAGTGATGACGATGATGAGGTCGAACAGCTTCTTGAAGGATTGCTTGAGGTTGTTCCATCCCTTCCAATTACAAATGAAAGCCTTGAAATATTTTTGACCACCCTGAAGTCTATTATTCCTGAAATTGATATTACTCTTGACAGCAAAAATAATGTTGACGAAGATAATATTTCAAAAGATATTGCAAAAGAATTTTACGAAGAAAAGATTAATGCAGAAAATGTTGAAGCAATAATTGAAGAAGAGGAAACAAAACAAAAACAGGTTAAAAAACTCGAAAAAATTAACCTGACAAGCCAATCTGCAATAATACTTACTAAGCGCCCCTCAGTCACTGCCGGTGTTTTGCATGAACTTACGCAAATAGCAGAAAGACCAAGCGGTACATACCGAGAAACAGCATTAAATATTATTAATGAGGAATTTAATCTATCTAAAGAAAAATCAGTTCCTATTAAAGATATGAAAGCTGTTTCTGATTTTTATCCTATAACCCCCCTTTCCCTCAGCGACTCACAGGAAAGAGTTATTAAAAATATTGATAATAATAAATTCATAGCAGTTCAGGGACCTCCCGGAACAGGTAAATCACAGACAATCGTAAACCTTGTTGCACACTTAATCGCAAACGGCAAAACAGTACTTGTTGCTTCCCGCATGGATAAAGCGGTTGATGTTGTTGCAGACAGACTTAATGAACTTGGAGCTCCGTTTCTTGCTCTTCGGGCAGGTCGCTTGAATTATCAGAAGCAATTAAGTTATCAGCTTCAAGACCTCTTGTCCGGTAAAGTGGATATTGACAGCGACTTTGAGGACAGTCTTTTTGCCGGGGTTGATGATATGAAACAGCATCTTGACCTGCTTAAACAAATGGAAAATAAGTGTGAACAAATTATTAAGCTTGAAAATGACTGGCATAATCTTTCTATTGATGTTGAGCAACAGGAAAAAGCTATAGGAAATACCCAATTTATTAAAACAACACTTAAAAAATCCGAAATTGATACAATTTCCAATATTATAAAGACTTTGGAAAATAATATGGATAAAACAGGCTTCTTTGCTAATATTGCAAATTATGGCAGTGTAAACCAGCTGAAAAAAATCCTTAAATTGAAAAATTTTGATGTTGATTATGAAAATCTCGGAGTTTTAAAATCAGAGCTCGATGTAGCAAATTTAATCTGGCGTTTGAGAAAAATTGAATCTGATATTCAAAAAACAGGAAACCTTCACGTTTTATCAGAACAAATCCGCCAGATGAAGAAAAAACAAAAACCGCTTGCAATCAATATTTTGAAAGGCAGAAGACGTGAAGCTTTAAAGGGTCTATTGCGCGACCAGATTAAACGGCAAAGGCTTATAGTTCATGCTAAGTCCCTTGTCGAACGCAAGAAAAATCTTCAAAACAGAATTCTGGAGAATGAAGACTTTAAACCTCTTCTTGAAGCCTTTCCTTGCTGGTGTGTAACAACCTATGCAATTTCCGGTTCGCTTCCACTCAAACCGGGAATGTTTGATGTTGCAATCATTGATGAGGCTTCACAGTGTGATATTGCAAGCTGCTTCCCTATCTTATTCAGGGCGAAGAGAGCTGTAATTGTCGGCGATGACAAACAGCTTCCTCATCTTTCATTCCTTGAAAAAGCTAAAGAGCAATCCTTCTTAAGCCAGTACGGCATTCCTGATAAATATCAGCTAATGTGGCGTTTCAGAACAAATTCGATGTTTGACTTAGCTGATTACTATTCAATGAATTCAGTTATGCTTGACGAACATTTCAGAAGCCTCCCGCCAATTATTGAATTTTCTAACAGGGAATTCTACGGCGGCAGGATGCGTGTTATGAAAAAAGATGTAGGAGATGGAAAGGTTCTTGAAACAGTTATGGTTCCTGATGGACGTGTCGATTTTGACGCTACACGTAACCTGCCTGAAATAGAAGCTTTAGTGAAGCGCTTATATGATATAGTGGTAGAGGATGAACGCAAAAATCCTGATAATCCTGTTTCTATCGGAATAATTTCACCATTCAGAGCTCAGGTTGAACAGCTTAAAGTTTCTGTTTCAAAAGTACTTTCTGATCATATGGTTAGAAAACACCAGATAGAAATAGGTACAGCCCATACCTTCCAGGGGGATGAACGCGACATTATTCTTATGTCATGGGCATTTGCACCTAACAGCTTCCCGCAGAGCCTTACATTCCTTCAAAAACCAAATCTGTTTAATGTTGCAATTACACGTGCCAGATACAAAGTAATAAACTTTGTTTCACGTGACCCTAAAGATCTTCAGGATGGATTGTTCAGGGATTATATGGCATATATTGAAGAATACCAGAATAAGCAGCAAGCATTAAATAATCCGGATATTGACGAGAATATTTATAAAAATAAATTTGAACGCGAAATAGCACAAACTATACGTAGTCTTGGACATAAAGTTCGTGCAGGAGTCGAAATTGCCGGCTTAAGTGCAGATTTGCTTGTGGATGACAAATTTGTAATAGAAGTTGACGGTGTTGAGGATAGTGAACGTCCTACGGTTTCAAACATGAAAAAGCAGTCAATTATAGAACGTTCAGGTTTCAAAGTAAACAGAGTTACCTACCGCGAATGGCAATACTCCCAAAATGCCTGTCTTGATCGACTACTTGTAAATTAGAGTAACTGCTTGAAATTTATTTCAAACCGGTTATAATGAAATAAGATAACCTTACGACCATTTTATTACTTAGTAAACGGTATGCAGGTTATAGGCAGGAGCTTCACGCTAAAATGTCTGTGAGTTATGCTATCTTTCCTGAATGTCAGGGTTGAATTATAGGAAATGGCATCACGATTATGAAAAATCTGTCACAAATGATAATTACTATTGACGGATTAGAGACCCCAACAGTGGGGTTGTAGAACATTAACAATTAAATTTATGGGGACGTTTGCCTTCTTTTCTTAATGAGAGCTTGCTCGAATTATAGAAAATGGCGTCACGACTTCAAAAACAATGTTACTATTGTTCAAAATAATAAAATAGTGACAGATTAGACACCGCACAAGGTGCGGTCTTGTACATTAATAATTAAATTTATGGGGACGTTTTGGATTAGACAGGATGTTCGGTGAATGCAGGCTGCGAGTCCGGGCGCTGTTCCCGGTTATCAACGAGCAAATTAAATTAAATGCTAACAACGTAATTAAAGCTGACTTCTCTAGAGCATATGCTTTAGCTGCTTAGTCGGTAATTAGCTACTTATATTGCCCAGCTTGCCGGTGATATAGGTCCATTATGCAAGACGCAGTGCGTTGATGATGGTAGGCGTATCAAGATAACCATCAAGGGTTTAGAGTTTCCCTGAAATAAAACCTCGGGCTGATTTATAAGGTTTTGATTTTCCCCCGAATCAGCCGAGAGAATGAAAATCTACACTCGTAGAGGTTTGTCTTTATCCATTTTGGACAGGGGTTCGACTCCCCTCGTCTCCACCATTAAAATTGAGAGGCTTGTGATAGCCTCTTTTTTTTAATAGCAAAATCACTGCACTGTGCGGACCTTCGCCGATTTAAGAGAATTTATTTGATACAATTTTTAGAGAATTTCATCACGCTTGCACCTAAATTCTCTTTCCGCAAATAAAAAGAGTCCTTTCTGAAATATAGATACAGGACAGTTTTTAGTATGTTTGGACAAAAGTTCGACTTTTACCATCCTGAGATGAGTACAACTTGTAAACGAATATTAGACTGTAAAAGTTATTAATGTAAATAAACCTATAGGATAATTATGAAAAAATTTATTATTACTTTGTTGTCATTATTATTTTTTTGTGTTCCTGCTATGGCAGAATACAAGCCTATTCCTGAAAATTTGAGCAAACAATACAAAACCGAAATGGAACAGATTATTGACGAAAAATATCCAATAGTTATTAAAAAAATTGACAATGAAGTTAAAGATGCAAAAAGAATAAGAGATAAAATTTTAGAAATTGGTTTTAATATAGAAGATTATATAACTTTATCTCTTATTCCTGAAACTTGTATTCCGTCTTCTGATTTAGATTTGTATGGCAAAATGTTAAAAGTTACAAAAGAAAAATATTTGAATGAAACATATACACCTATTGGAACTGATAGTGTAAACCCCATTGATGACATTCTATCTCCATATTTCATAGATAATAAGGTTAACAGGAGCAAACTAACAAAGATTTTACTTTATGAAAATAAACAAATTAAGGTTGTAGAAGAGTATATTAAACAAGTTGAAAAATTACGTCCAACTAGTAATCAAAATATTTATTAGGATTTACAGGCGTTCCTTTATAAATTCCTTCTCTTATTGTAATGTGTAAATGAGGCCCCTGTGAATGACCAGTATTTCCGGATTTTGCAATTATTTGCCCCTGTTTAATTCTCTCTCCTGCATGTACATTCCAAGATGATAAATGCCCGTATTCACTGGTTACAATTTTTCCATTTATTTTATGGGTAATTATAACATATTGACCATATCCTTTAGGATCATTTGCACCTGCATAGTAAACAGTTCCATCTGCAACAGCTTTTATTGGGGTGCCAACAGGTACTGCAATATCAATCCCATTATGGACGTGTGTGCTTCTTTGTTCCCCATATTGTCCAACGATTGGCCCATTGCAAGGTAATATCCATCTTTGCTGTGCTAGGGTTTTAGGTGCAGGATTTGGTTGTGGTGACTGAGATTTAGATGTAGGTTGTTGTGTTGGATTTTGTGGAGGCATTTTATTAGTATTATAATTTTCTTCTGTCATTGTTCCTGAATCATCGTTTGAACTGCTTTCCTCTACAATTTCAACAGTACATCTGCAATTCGGGTGAGGGCGTTCCGGAACTTCTTCATAAAAGTCAAATTCTTTGCCATCTAAAGATTTGCATACATCACATGTATTCTCGCTATTTTCAGAGTGCCAAATATATTTGTTATAACTAATACCGCCCTTCAAGAGGATAGTTTCAATATTTTCTTTTTCTTCCTGAGCATCCTGATCATAATTATTTTCATTCAGTTTTTTATATCTATGCAAGGATTTGCCAATACTTTGCAAATCACTAAATTTTTTCAAAATTTTATTTTTGTCTTTTTGATTAAAAACAGGATTAGAGTGATTTTTCAGTAAATTCTCCTGTGATTTGGAGATATCATCCAAAGTAGTTTCTAATTCCACATCACTTTTAAATGCTTGCTGAATTTTTTCTTTTAATTTTGCCATGTATATTTCTCCTTATTATTACAGATATATTTGCTACAATTTTTATACTTTTCTATTTAAATCTCAAAAAACATTCATACTATAACGATTATTCAAATTACCTGCCAGTCCGTATTTTTACGTAACTCTTAAGAGTAATTGACATGGAAACCTGCAATTCTACATGACTTAAGGCTGATTTGACATATAAAAATAATAAAATTTACAAAGTTTTTGTAAAAATTTTACTTTACAAATACTGTCTCAAGTTGATACAAAAATCACCAGAAATACTTGATATTACTACAACATAGAGTAATATTGTCAATAGGATAAAATACTACATAATGGGAAAATTTTGGACATTGTTTAGACTTTTTATACAAATATCTTGACAATCAGATAAGAATAATATACCATTAGGTCATATTAGGTCTAATTAGGTGTTATTATGCTTGAAAATTTTGATATCAAAATAAACAACCAAATGCTCACTATCATCTCTGAAATAGATGAATTTAAGGGAAGTTGGAAATTACTGGGGCAGATGGCACCTGAAAAATTACAGGCTTTGAAAAAAGTTGCAACGATTGAAAGCGTTGGTTCTTCAAACAGAATTGAAGGGAACAAACTTTCAGATAAACAAGTTGAAGAACTTTTATCAAGAATTAATAAACAATCTTTTGCTAACCGTGACGAGGAAGAAGTTGCCGGATACGCAAAACTTGCGGATACAATTTTTGAAGATTGGGAAGTAATTCCGCTGTCCGAAAATTATATAAAGCAGCTGCATAAAATTTTATTGGAGTATTCTTCAAAAGATGAAAAACACAAAGGAGAATACAAGAAAATTTCGAACGCTGTTGCTGCCTATGATAACAATGGTAAAAAGCTTGGAGTTGTTTTTGAAACGGCAACGCCTTTTGAAACACCTTTAAAAATGCAAGAACTTATCGATTGGACTAATAAAAATTTGGCAGATAGATTTTATCATCCGCTAATTGTTATTGGAGTTTTTGTTGTTAACTTTCTAGCAATCCATCCGTTTCAGGATGGAAATGGCAGACTTTCAAGAGCTTTAACCAATCTATTATTGCTCAAATCCGGTTACGCTTATGTTCCTTATAGTTCTACTGAATCAATAATAGAAGATAATAAAGAAGGATATTATAGAGCTTTAAGGCAAACTCAAACTACTTTAAATTCTGAGCCAAATTACGAACCATGGTTAATGTTTTTCTTGAAAACTTTGCAAAAGCAAAAAATCAGATTAGAGTACAAATTAGAACATACTGAAATTAAAAAACTTTCAAATCTTGATCTACCTGAAGTTTCTGCCAAAATTATGGAAGTTTTTGAAACTAAAGCCCGTGCAACAATTTCAGAGCTATCTGAAATGACAGGTACAAATATTAATACAATCAAAAAACACCTCGCGAATCTTGTTGAAAACAATTATCTGATAAAACACGGTAAAACTCGTGGTGCATGGTATACAAAAAGTTAGCAGACATATAAGCTAAATGGTTATATTTGTGATAATATTGTTCTATAAAGGTTAATTATATAGGTAGAAATGAAGCGTATAGAAAGATGTCAAATTTTTACACCTGATGATAAAGTCAATAAATTATTAGATATCATAGGATATAAAAAGGGGTTATTAGGACAAAAATTCCTAGAAAATTCGTGTGGTGATGGGTCCGTCTTAAAACATGTAGTTTCAAGATATATTAAGGACGGTATTAGTAAAAAACTTTCGCTAAAAACAATAAAAACTGGGCTGCAAGATGACATTTGGGGCTTTGAAATTGATTCTTCTAAATATAATGATTGTATAAAAACTCTGAATAAAGTTTCAGAATACTATGGGATTTATAATGTAAAATGGAATATTCATGTTGCGGATTTTTTAAAATACAAACTATCTCAAAAGTTTTCGTACATTGCCGGAAATCCCCCATATATAAATTATAGAGATCTTGAACCTGAGACTAGAGAATTTATTAAAAATGCGTTTATTACATGTTCTAAAGGAAAATTTGACTATTGTTATGCTTTTATTGAAAAAAGTCTGAATTGTTTATCTGATAATGGTAAACTCTCTTATCTTATACCAAGTAGTATTTTTAAGAATGTTTTTGCAGAAAAACTTAGAGAGTTTATTCTTCCTTCAGTTAGTAAAATATACGATTTTAAAACAGAAAAAGTGTTTTCAAAAGCTTTAGTCGCAACATCTATTTTAGTTTGTGAAAAAGGTAAAAATAAAACGCAAATTTTATACAGAAATAAAGAAAATAAAGCTTTCATCAAGATTCCAAAAAATTCTTTAAAACAAAAATGGGTATTTAAAGTGGAAGAAGCAAAAAATAAAACTGCAAAACTAAAATTTGGAGATTTTTTTAATGCTCAAATTTCTATTGCTACTCTGTTAAACAAGGCTTTTATTATAAAACCAGATGCAGGCGGTGTATTAAATTGCTGCATTGAAGAGGATATTATAAGACCAGCTAAAAGTCCTCGCAATTTAGCATATGCAATAGATGAACAAATTATATTTCCATATTATTACGAAGATGGTAAATTAATGAAATATAAACCAGAAGAATTTGAGAAAAAATATCCTGTAGCATTTCAACATTTAAAAACATTTGAAGATGAATTAGAAAAAAGAAATAAAGATACTTCTGCAGAATGGTTTGAATACGGGCGAAGCCAGGCTTTATCTCACTTAAACCAAGAAAAACTTTTAATATCAACAGTTGTAACTGATAATATAAAAGTATATGAACTTTCTAAAGAAGATATTCCTTATTCAGGAATATATATTACATCTAAAAATGGAACATCACTGGAGCAGGCTAAGCAAATTCTTAATAGTAAAGATTTTATAGAGTACGTAAATAATATAGGAATACAAGCCAGTGGGAAATCCTTACGTATTACCCCAAAAGATGTTAATAATTTTGAATTAAATATGGAGGTTGCTGTATGAAAATTCCTTTTAATGTAGATGCTAATACAGCAAGGCTTATAGGTAGAGAAAATGTATCAAAGTTGGATGGTGCGATATTAGAATTAGTAAAAAATGCATATGATGCTGATGCTAATACTTGTATTTTATACTATGAAAAATCGACTAATGTATTTTATTTAATAGATAATGGCTCTGGTATGACATCAGAAACCATTCATAGTAATTGGATGACAATTGGATATTCATCAAAAAAAGAGAATTATAAACTTAATTCTGGAAGAATACAAACTGGTGCAAAAGGAATTGGTAGATTTGCACTAGATCGTATTGCTGATAATTGTAAAATGTTGTCAAAAACAAATACAGAATCTGTTTTATGGTCTGTTAATTGGTCTGATTTTAATTCTGGAACAAAAATTACAGATGTTGGAGCTGATTTTGAAATAACGAATATCGATTTTTGTAATTATACAAATGAAATTTTGAATAATGATTTAAAGTCATTAATTAAAGCAAAATGTCACAATAGTGGTACAATATTCAAGTTACAAAATTTAAGAGATACTTGGACAACTACATTAATTGAAGATATAAAAAAGAGTTTAGCCACATTAATTCCACCAGAAATTGATAATATTTTTCAGTTATATGTATTTTCTGAAAATTCAAAATTAGAAGAATCTAAGATTACGGTAAACAGTAATGATTATTCGTATGATTATAAAATAGACTTTAATGTAGATGAGAGTGGCAATACTAGGATTTTAATAAAAAGAGATGAATTTGATTTTGGAAATAAATTTAATGAAATTGTAAGAGAACCATATTTTACCTCAAAAGACGCTGAATATTTTAAAGGTAAACCAATAGAAAAAATTTATGCATTTAATGAAATTTTATCTGATATAGATATAAATACAATTGGTCCTTTTAAAGGAACTTTTTATTTTGCAAAGTTATCCAATATGAAAGATGAAAAGGAAAGGTATTTTTATAAGGATATTTCTTCAAGGCGAGATACAAGAGACACCTTTGGCGGAATAAAAATTTATCGAGACAATTTTAGAGTAAGGCCTTATGGGGAACCAAAAACAACGACTTTTGATTGGCTTTTATTGTCTAATCGTAAATCTAAATCTCCTGCTGCAATATCACACCCAACTGGGGCTTGGCGTGTTGCGGCAGATCAAATGTTAGGTTCTGTTCATATTTCTCGTTTAAATATCAATCTTCCAGACCAATCCAATAGAGAAGGTATTGTTGAAACAAAAGAGTTTGCATATTTTAGGGAATTTTTAATTTTTGTAATACAAGAAATGGAAAAAGATCGTCAATATGTCTGCCGTATATTACGACAATATTATGACGATACTCATCCTATTGAAATTTATGAAGATGAAATAAATGAAAAATCAGCAAATAATAAATCAAATAACAAACGACAGCGAAAAAAGACTTTAATTGATGCCAAAAAAGCAAAAGCAGTTATAGATACCAAGCAGGAACAAATAAAAGATCTTGAAGATGAAAATCGACTACTAAGAACCTTAGCAACAACTGGTATTGTAACAAATTCATATATTCATGAAATTAAAGATGTTGCTCATAAATTAAATATTAAAATTTTAACAGCACAACAAGCATTAGAAAAAGGAAAATCAGAGGAACATATCAAGCAAAAATTAGAAGAAGCCTTAGATTTGCAAAAGAAATTTAATTCCTGGTTTACTGTAACTATTGAAATGGTTAAAAGAGACAAACGTAAAATGACCTATGTGCCAATAAAGAAGCTATTTGAAGATTTTATCGAATCTTGGCAAGAAGTTTTGAGCGAGAAAAATATTCAAATAAGTTTGAATGTTGTTGAAACAAATTTTAAATGCTTTCCATATGACATAGAAAGTATCATTAGTAATTTAATAACAAATAGTATCAATTCTTTTGAATATGCTGCAATTAAAAATAAAACAATTAATATTAATTTAACACAAGAAAATAATGAATTAAGATTATTATATGAAGATAACGGAAAAGGATTATCTGAAAAATACAAAAAAAATCCAGATTTGATTTTAGAACCTTTTGAAACTAGTAAGCGTGACGCAAATAATAACCTTATTGGAACAGGAATGGGAATGTGGATTGTTAATAAAACAGTAAAAGAGTATTATGGTGATGTTGATTTATCACAAAACATAGAACGTCAAACAGGCTTCATAGTAAATATTAATTTAAAAGGAGTTTTTAAATAATGTGTGAATACAATATAGGATACATCGATGATGATTCTAGTGCTTTTAAGGATTATGCAGAGTTACTTGAAAATTATATAACACTAAAACTTGTGGAAAATTGTTCAACAAAGCAAGATGTTTACAATTGGATACTAGAAAACAAAATAGAATGTTTTATTGCGGATTTTAAATTATCAGACCAATATACTTTTAATGGTGCAGAATTACTTGAATTTTTAAATAAAAAGCTCCCAGATTTAGTATGTATTATATTAACGAATTATCCTTGTGATTCAATTTCAGAAAATCTTGTAAGTTCAATTTTAATTAAAGATAGAGGCACTTTAAGTAGTGTTGAAGATATTACGACTTTTGGCGAAGAACTGAAACAAGCTACAAAAGTTTTTAATAAAAGATTAGTTAATATAGAGAATGATTTCAACATACTACTAGTAAAAAAAAGAGAGAAAATTATTACAACTAATGAAGAAGAATCTCTTCTTAACTTATATTCTGTTTTAAAAGCCTATAACAGAATCGATGATTTGCCTAGTGAAATATTTAAATCTGAAATATCTGATAAAATTGATAAGATTTTAGAACTTGCAACTCAATGTGTATCGTTGGAGAAGAAAAAGAATGACTAGGATACACGGCGATAAAAAATTATCAAGAAGGACTAATGTCGAACCTAAAAATAATTATAGAGATTATGAAAATGACCTGCGAATAGATTTTCAAGATACTTGTGGATATTGTGGGAAAACAGTAAATATCTCTAAAAATGCATTTGAAATCGATCATTTTGTTCCACGAAGCATAGATGAAAGTAGGATTAATAATTACAACAATTTAGTATATTCTTGTTATCAATGCAATAGAAAAAAGCATAATAAGTGGCCAACACATGATGCTAATATTTCTCATAATGAAAAAGAAGGATTTGTCGATCCTATATTAGAGGAATACGATGAACATTTAGAGCGGACAGTTAGTGGTGATATTATTGGTAAAACTGAACTTGGAAATTATATGGTTAGAGCATTCGCTTTTGATAAAAGACCAATGCAAGAAATATGGAAACTAGTCAAATTATCTCAAGAACGGGATAGATTATTAAAAGCGGATTCTAATAATTCCAAATCTTTTCAATGCTGGCAAGAAGTAGCTTTACAAATAGAAGATTTATTAAAATTTATGTTTGATAATAAAGAATAATGATGCTTGTTCTGTTGGCATTTTGATAATGTAACCGTGTTTCTTTGTCATGATTTTTTCCTTTCTTTTCTGAATATGCTATTATTGTTTTATGAATATAGAAACAACAATTAAATTTTTGAATGCTTTAATTCCTATTTCAATAACAGTTTTAGGAACTTATATTGCTTATCAACAATGGTTAAAATTTTGTACACAATAAAAGACAAGGAGTAGCTATAAAAAAAGTAAAGTAGTATCTGTATTGTTTTGTTTACTATTATGTCATATACAGTATCCTACTAATGCAAGATACGTAATTGTCAATCCAAATGGGACACTAAAAGCAAGTTCAACTTTTTTATTAGATGCTAAAACAGGAAAAACTTGGCAACTTGTTGTTGATAGGCAGGAGTTAACAGTTGGCAACAAATGCAATATGATTGGTATAAAGAAGATGGGACTTTTGGAAGCGTGACATTCAAGCCCCCTTTGCAATTAGTGCCCTAAATATTAGGTACATTACTTACAACATTTTTCTGCCATCTCAATTAGTTTTTTAACGGTCAAGTCAGGAGCTTGGGTTCCATTCATTATACTTTCGATTATTTCTGGAGGCAAAAATCTTAATTTTCTAAGACGTTTGTTATTTCCGTTTCTGGCTTCAATCGGCAGTTTTCGTTCTGCCCCAAGTTTGTTGTACCAAAAACTTTTTACTATAGCCTGAATCAATTTCATATCATAATTTGCTTTCCCAGGAATTATGATTTTATTTTGCCGTTGCGGAGTTAAAGAAATTTGTACTGCAATTTGATTAGTTATCAGTTGCTCATTGTCCTTCGTATACTTAAACTCTGCATTAAAAGCCATTGTCGCAAAATATTTTATTATATAATTTATGTCGTAACTTATTGAAATACAATTCGCTTTCAAATCAACTCTCTTAATCGCAGTCCTTAAAAATATTTTATCTACTTCGTAAATTTTCATTAAATCTAACATCAATTTCTGTTGTTCGACAGAGTAACTTTCAAGATATTCCTGCATTTTATGGGTATTGTGTAATAACTTTACAAAATCATTCTGTACAAAAGTTTCAATCTCACCTGCTGAAATTTTTGTAATTTCTCCTCTTTCGTGGTCTGCAGGATTTTTAATTGCCTGACTTACATAATATCTATATTGTTTCCCTTTTCCGTTGCTATAAGAAGGTGACATCTTGTTTCCTTTGTCATCATACAATAATCCTGCAAGAAGCGAGCCGGTTTTAGCATTAGTTGAATGTTTTCTCTGAACGGAATTGGCTTTTAATAAATTTTGTACATTATTAAATAATTCCTTAGAAATAATCGGATCATGCAAACCATCATATTCTTTGTTTTTATGGGTAATTTTACCAAGATAAACTTTATTTGAAAGTATATGATATAAGCTGCCTTTGGCTAACTCTTTTCCCGATCTTGTAAGAATTTTTTGTTCAGCAAGGTATTTTTTCAACTTCAATACATTTTTTATTTCAAGATATGATTCATAAATTATTCGAACATTATCTGCATAAGGCTGTTGTGGGTGTAACATGTGATGTTCGTCTTTTTCATATCCGTAAGGACTAGTTCCGGAAAGCCAAAGACCTTTCTTTCGAGAAGCTTCAAATTTATCTCTTATCCTTTCCCCTGTTACTTCACGTTCAAATTGTGCAAAGGATAATAGGATATTTAAGGTTAATCGACCCATTGAAGTCGTTGTGTTAAAATGCTGAGTAATTGAGACAAACGAAGCATTATGGTTATCAAAAATATCAATAATTTTTGAAAAATCCATCAAAGAACGGGTTAAACGGTCAACTTTATATACAACAACGATATCAATTTCATCATTTTCTATATCTTTTAGTAATTCTTTAAATGCCGGTCTTTCCATTGTACCGCCGGAATATCCACCATCGTTATATTGCTTTTCTAATAGTATCCATCCCTCATGCATTTGAGATTTTATGTAAGCTTCACATGCTTCTCTTTGGGCATCAAGCGAGTTAAAATCTTGTTCCAATCCTTCTTCTGTTGATTTTCTTGTATATATAGCACATCTAATTCTCTTTTGCATCATGCCACTGTGCTCCTGTGGGTTTCGGCACTTTGTGCCTGCAATCCTACGTCACTATCGTTAAGTTTCGCACTGCTCCGCCTGCTCAACGCAGCCGTATGCGTGCTACACTCCGGCTTAAGCAATCCGAAGAATTTCTTACCATTCCAACGAGTACCTGTAATTTCATTGGCTATTGCAGATAAACTTTTGTACTTTTTGCCATTATATTCATAACAGTTTTGAATTACTGTTACCGAGTATCGCTTACCTTTAAACTCCCGAACCAGTTTAGTTCCGTCAGTAATTGATAAAATTTTAGGAGATTTATCGGTTTGTTGAGTTTTATCATATTGTTCAACTAGCTTATCAATTTTACGTTGAATTTGTGTTGGCAATGAGCCATATTTTTCTTCCCAAGCCTTAATTCGTTTTTCAAAAATGTTTATAGCCATGTGAATACCTTTTTGTTCTGCTTACTTACATAAATCGCTCTTATTACAGATAAAATCAAGCCCATTGACACAATTGTTATCATTAAAGTTCAATAAAATACCCATCTTCCTGGTTTGGTCTTGTTATTAATATGTATTTATTATAGATTTTTACATCTGCAGTTTTATTTTCAGGATCTAAATTTTGTACCTCAGTAAGCACACCAATAAGTTCTTCTAAATTCGCCATAATAAAATCCTTTCAAGTTCTGTACTTACATACATGCCTCAAAAGGATTTTATATCAAGCCTTCAAACACAAAACTTATCGTGTTATAAATCACCCGATAAGTAATCTTCATCTAATTTTTTTATTACAAAGGTTCTTTTTACTTGGACTCCAAGATTATATTTAATCATTAGATTTGTAAGTTCATCTCCGTCAATAAGTCGTATAATTTTATTTTTTGCGGCTGCAGCTTTTTGCTGTGCTTTTTCTCCAAAATAACTGGTTGTAATAAAAACACCTTTATTAGTATCTGAACAATCGAGTGCTCCAACAAAATTTTGGATTTCTCTTTCATTTACCTTATTTTCTGAATATCTTTTGGCTTGAAGATAAATTTTACCCAATCCAAGTTCATCTTCGTTTATAATCCCATCGATGCCTCCGTCATGACTTAACTTTGTCATAGAACCGACACCGTAATTCATTTTTTCCATCAAGTCAATAACTATTCGCTCAAAACGTACCGGATCAATTTTCTTTAGATTATCCAATAAATCTTGTTTTAGAGAATTTAAATATTCATTTTCCGCAACTTCAAAAATTTCATCAGGAGTATGGGAGTCTGTTAAAACTTCTTGATCTTTATTTGCAGTTATATCATTTTCTGTATTATTTTTAAACTGATTAAATTGTTCAAATTGTGACAAAAATTTATTATCAATTTTATCTGGTTTATTAGTCATTACATTTTTCCCGGTTTCTGTAATTTGCATCACACCACGAGACGGGTATTCTAATAAGCCTGCTTTTTTCAGGTAAGTTCTTGCCCAACCGGCTCTATTGTAATATGTTTGTTGATTACCGCTAGGTAACATTTCCTGCATATCTTCTTCTGTTAGATTTAATATTTTTGCTACAGCCTGAGCAACTTCGCTGTTTTTATGAATTTGACCATCTGCAATAACTTCTAATGTCGGAAGCATAAATTCTTGATAATTTGGAATAGCCATTCTAAACTCCTTTTTTCTAATTGTAGCGAATGATAACAATTGTGTCAATGGACTTGATATTGCTTGCAACAAGAGCGATTTATGTAAGTACAAGGAGGAACGACTTATGGATATCGCATTCGGAACAAAAATTATCAACAGAAAGACAAATGAAATCGGATTACTTATCAAAACTTGGCTGAATGAATACGCAGACGGGAAAGTTTGGTTCGCTACCTGTGTTGATAAAAACGGCAAACGGTACCATATAGAACTTGATGAAATTCTGCCAATTGAGGATAATGAACATATAGTATAGCAGGGATTTAACACTCCAGCAATATTAGAAATTTCTAACTATATCTTTAAAATTTGGATTTTGACACATTTCAACTAGAACTTCCCCTATTTCATTATGCGGGAGCTGAATTTTGGGATTTTTAGAAATTACTTGTAAAAGAAATTTTATAGAGGAAATACTCATTTTGTGAGTTTTTACAAGAATACGCAAACATTGTAACCACTCTACATCATATTGGCTATATAGCCGTTTTTGAACTTCGCCAGTCTTTATCCTATGTGTTTTTATTAATTTTTCGGCATCATAGGTTCTTAGTCTATCAGGAGTAATCCCAAGCATATTAGCAACAACACTTGTTGTCAGAAGTGGTTTGTCTTTTGAAAACTCATTTTTTAATGCCATATTTATCCTCTTTATTTATTCAATGATATTACACTTATAGGTTTATGCCTATTTACATGTAGCTATTCATCTAAAGACCAAATAATAATTTTATATAAACCCTATTTACAAATTTTATGTTTCATGTAAAAATCAAATTGGGTTATATAAATTATGAAAAAGATTTCCGTAATAATACCTTGCTATAATCAATCTGAATATTTATTAGATGCAGTTAAATCGGTTGTAAATTCCACCTACAAAAATTTGGAAATAATTGTCGTTAATGATGGGTCAACTGAAAAAACTCCGCAGGAGATTCAGAGCATGCTCATGCCTTTTGATAATGTAATATTGATTAATCAAGAAAACTCTGGAGTATGTGCAGCCAGAAACAACGGAATAATAAAGGCTAATGGAGAATATATCTTACCTTTGGATGCAGATGACAGAATAGCAGATACATATATTGAAAAAGCAGTTTCAATATTAGAGCAAAATCCAGATATTGGTATTGTTTATTGCGAAGCAGAATTTTTCGGAACAGGACAAAATAAAAAATGGGACTTAAAACCAGCTACTCTTTCAAATATGCTTATCCAAAATAGGATATTTCCATCAGGTATTTATCGAAAATCAAAATTCCTTGAGGTTGGCGGATATAAAAAAGAGATGGAACTTGGCTGTGAAGATTGGGATTTCTGGCTTTCAATTATCGAAACAGGTAGAAAAGTTTATCAGATTCCAGAAGTTCTATTTTATTACAGAAAGCAGCAAAACGAACGTACCAAGCAGTCTTTAAGACCAATAAATTACCTTAAAATCAGACTTAATATAATCAAATTCCACAATAAACTATATAACCAATTTGGTCTGAAAATGTATTTTTTATTAGGCTTTATGATCTGTAAAAATTGTGCTGCACATTTCTATAAATTGTTAAGGGGAAAATTAAATTGAAACCATCAACATTTATAAAAAGAAGTATATTTTTTATTCCAAAAAAGTTTAGCAATTTATTTATAAGTTCTAATTATAAAAAGGTACTATCTAAAATTAGAACTAAAAAGAAATTAAAAATTATCTTTTTATGCATGGAATGTTCCAAATGGGGAGCTCAGTATTTATATAAAATGATGGAGAAACACAAAAATTTTGAACCGCAAGTTATTCTTGTTCCACCATATACTGTTCATAAAGAAGAAGATTTAACAAAACTTTCACTTGAAGATAATTTAAAATTTTATAAAGCAAATAATATTAAAGTTGAATTGGGTTATGACATTATAAAACATCAATATATAGACTTAAAACAATTTAAGCCTGATATTGTATTTTACGAACAGCCTTATGATTTACCACCAAAATATAGTTTGCACAAAGTGTCCAAGAACTCTTTATGTATGTATTTCCCTTATGGGTATGAAAATTTAAATTTTAAAAATAATTACACAGATAATTTTCATAAACATTTATTTGCTTATTTTGTAGAGTGCAAAGAAAATCTCGAACGATACGAACATTATAGAAAAGAGAATTCAAAAAATTGTATAATTACCGGACATCCAAAATTAGATTACTACATTACAACGCAAGAAAAATGTTTCCATAACAATTTAAAAATTATATATGCACCACATCATTCGTTAGGAAAACATAGTTTAAGGTTTGGAACATTTCGAGATAATGGACAATTTATGTTAAATTTAGCCCAAAAACATAGAGAAATAGATTGGATATTTAAACCTCATCCAAAATTAAGGTTTGAACTTTTGGATAATAAAATAATGACGCAAGAACAAGTTAATGAATATTGGAAAAGTTGGCAGGAAGTTGGAATAGTACATGAATACGGCAATTACTTAGAATTATTTCAAATCACAGATGCATTGATTACTGATTCTATTTCCTTTCTTGTTGAATATTTGCCGACACAAAAACCGATAATTCAATTATTTAACAAAATGCATCATCCGTATAATTCAATAGGAGATAGGATTGCAGAAGTTTTATACAAAAGTACAAATAATGAAGAATTAAATACATTGTTTAATGAAGTTATAGTAAACAGAAATGATTATTTAAAAGATAAACGCATAAAACTTATACATAATCTTTTTGATTTGAGACAAAGTGCATCTGAAAAAATAATTAACTATTTAGAAAAAGTGACAGGAATACAAAATGGAACAAAAGAAATTACTGATGGTTGCAGGACCTGTTGAAATAGAACAAGAAATTTTAGATATATGTTCAGCACCGCAAGAATATATGAGAACAGAAGAATATTCTAAAAAATGGGCAAGAATTTTTGAAAATTTAAAATATATTTTCCAAACAAAATATCCTGTTGTTTGCTATGCCTCTTCCGGTACAGGAGCAATGGAAGCTGCTGTTACGAATTTTTTATCAGTTAAAGATAAAATTATTTATATTAATTCAGGTTCATTTGGCAAACGCTGGGGAGATATTTGTAAAAAGCATAACCTGGAAACAATAGAAATATTAGTAAACTTTGGGGAAAGTGTAAACATTTTAGATGTAGAAAAAGTCCTAGAAAATAATCCCGATACGAAGGCTGTATTTGCTACATTAAATGAAACTTCCTGTGGCTCTTTACATGATATAGCCGGGGTTGGAAACATTTTAAAAAAATATCCACATATTTTATTTATAGTTGATTGTATTAGCGGTTTATGTTCAGATGAATTTTTAATGGACGAATGGGGAGTAGATATAGCAGTTAGTGCAAGCCAAAAAGCTCTTGCCCTGCCCCCTGGATTATCATTTATGGCAATTAATAATAAAGCTTTAAAATTTGCCGAAAAATCAAACCTCAGAAATTTTTATTTTGATATTTATGAATATATTGAAAATCAAAAACGAAATCAAACCCCATTTACACCTGCTACGGGAATTGTAAATCAATTAGATTATAGACTTCAAAAAATAAAAGACGAAGGATTAGAAAACTTCCAAGCCAGATACAGGAATCATACAAAATATTTACGGCAACATCTATCAAAATTGGGATTTAATACATTTGCTGAAAATCCAGCAAACTGTGTCACCGGAATTTGGACAGACACATATAATGCTGATGAAATAGTAAAAATTATGAGAAGTAAATATAACATCGAACTTGCATCATCAGGTGGCCTGTTAAAAGAAAAGCTATTTCGAATAGGTAATTATGGCAATATAAATCAACTGGAAATTGATGAATTTTTAAACTCTCTTAAATTAACAATAAAGGAAATCAATAATAATGGAAACAAGAATTAAAAATAAAAGTGTAGATATTAAAATAAATTCAACTAAAGAATTTTGGCAAACACGAGTTCAAAATGGGTACAATTTAAAAACGGTATTACTAAATGAAGAAGTTAATGATGACGTAATCAAAAATAGAAATATTAAAGAAAGTAACCTAGTTAAATCATTTCTTGACCCAAATAAAAAATATAAGATTTTAGATATTGGATGTGGTATCGGGAGATGGGTTGAGAATTTATTCATTTATATAGATCAATATACAGGAATAGATTATACTGACGGTTTTATTAAACTTGCAAAAAACAAGTATAAACAAACAAATCTAGAATTCATACAAATGTCAGCAACAGATATAAATATCTCACTATTACGTGATAACTATGATTTATCAATTCTTACTGGAATTTGTATGTACATAAATGACAAAGACTTACCGAATTTATTTTCAACTTTAAATAATCTTACTGATGACATAATTTATTTACAAGAATCTGTAAGTTTAACAGAAGGGAGATTAACGTTAGATAATTTTTACTCAAATGATTTAAGACAAAATTATAGTGCAATATATAGAACTATACCAGAATATGAAAATCTATTATTACAATATTGTACGAATTTCAAAATTTTAGCCTCTGGGCTGTTACTTGATAATAAAACAGGCAATAGAAAAGAAACAAACGCTTCCTATTGGATATTAAAAAGGAGTGGTAATGATTGGGAATAAAATTGTAGTTTATACATCTGGAACATTTGATATGCTTCATTTCAATCATTTAAAAATGATTGAATATGCAAGGGCATTAGGTGATATATTAATCGTTGGAGTAAATACCGATGAACTAGTTGCAAGTTACAAATCACAACCAATTATTCCTTTTGAAGAAAGAATTGCTTTAATGAAAACCATTAAAGGTCCTGATATTGTAATTCCACAAAAATCTCTAGATCATACCGATAAAATTAAAAAGCTACATTTTGATATATTTGTAGTAGGTGATGACTGGGTTGGGAAATATGATTATCTAGAAAAGCTTGGAGTTAATGTTGTCTATTTCCCATATGGGGATGGGATTAGTTCTTCATCTTTAAAACAACGTATATATGAAAATTATAAAAAATTACAAAACAAAGTAGATTCACATCTTCCTGCAAATATAGAAGTAATAACGCAAAATAGGGACTTATTATATGATTAATATAAGACAAATATTTAATAAACGATGGGATAGTGTTAATACAACAATAATATTAACTATTTTGGGTTTTGAAATAAAAATCAGAAAAAAATATTCATTGCCAACAATGAATAGACAAATTGCAACTCTTAACTATTTCCTAAATAATTGTGCAGACATAAGACAGGTTAAAAAGGCAGATGGAACATTAAGAAATGTTCAACAATCTTGCATCAAAATGTTAGATAAAGTTGATGCAATATGTAAAAATAATAACTTATGCTACTGGTTAGATGCTGGAACACTTCTTGGATGCATTAGACATAAAGGATTTATTCCATGGGATGACGATATTGATATTTGTATGCCCAGAAAAGATTACAATATTTTTGTAAATCTTCTAAAAAGTTATTTTAAAGAAAATGAAATAAGATTAAAAGCTGAACTGGATAATAATTTTCAAATAAGAATAATTTCACAAAATAATGATGCAGCTTTAGATATTTTTCCTATTGATAACTATATCACTTCTAATTTAAATAATAAACAAAAAAAAGAAATAACTGATTTAATTAAAAATGCAAGAAATATATTTGATAAAAATTTCCCTGCACAGAAAATAAAAAACTGTAATATTAACAAATTAAAGACAGAACTTATCAATATCCAAAATAGAATAGTATTACAAAATCAAAAAGTTACAATGAAAAATCCTGCTTTATTTTACGGTATTGATTTCCCATATTACAGTAAATATCATTTGATTTATAACCATGATGAAATATTTCCCTTATCACAAGGTTTATTTGAGGGAAAATACTACCCCATTCCAAATAAAAGTGACGATTATTTAAAAAATATTTATGGTAATTATATGAAATTTCCTACAGTAATTCCAAATATAGAAAAATATTTAAACATTGGAGAAATAAATTAATATGGGGACAAACTATAAACAAATTATCCCATACATAAAACCATATCTGCCGATGACTTTGTTATCAATATTATTAACATTACCGGCCGGTGCTTTGGATGCAGTTATTGTTATGACATTAAAACCGTATATGGATGTCATTATGTTGAATAAATCAATACATTCTCCATGGACAATTTCTTTTTTTATTCTACTTTTTACAAGTATTCAGGGAATTCTTAATTTTTCAGCTACTTATATTAATTCTTATGTTGCAGGACAAATTACAAATGAAGTTAAAATAATCTTATTTGAAAATTTACTTAACAGGGAAACTTCTTTTTTTGACAAAACTACATCTGGTTTTATACAAAAGGCATTTAATAATGATGTTTCAAAAGCTTTTGGAAGCCTTTTAGGCTACTTAAAAAGTTATGCCCTAAGAATTTTTTCGGCAGTTTCTTTAATCATAGTTCTAATTTATAATTGTTGGCAGCTTGCAATTATTGCTGTATTTATTCTTGTTTTTGCTCTAATTCCTGTTACACAGGTTAAGAATCTTATAAAAAATATCGTTAATGATTACGAAAATGAGAATGCAAAAGTTATTGCAGATTACAATGAAACATTTTCAGGCAACAAAATCATTTCCGCATTTAATCTTAAACATTTTCAAATAAATAAATTGAAAAAACATCTTAAAAAATCTTTTCAACTTGATATGAAAATAATTCTTCGTACAGGTTGGACTACACCGCTAATGCGGCTTGTAGCTGCTATTGGCATAGGTCTTATCATTGGAATAGGAAGTACTTTAATTAACAATAATACAATTACAAGCGGAAATTTCGTGGCATTTGTAACCGCACTTATTTTACTTTTTAACCCAATTAAAGGTATAGGAAACGATTCAAAAAATTTGCAAACTTCAATTCTTGCAATAGAAAGAGTTATAAATGAACTTGAATATATTCCAAAAATCAAAAATAATGCGTCGCCAATTTTGATGAAACATTTCAATTCCGAAATTGAGTTTAAAAATGTTTCGTTTGAATATAGAAAAAATAAGAAAGTTTTACATGAACTATCATTCAAAATTAATAAAGGTGAAAAGATTGCACTTGTTGGACATTCAGGCGGAGGAAAGAGTACAATAATAAACCTTATTCCAAGATTTTATGATGTAACAAATGGTGAAATTTTAATAGACGGTATTAATATAAAAAATTATGACATAAATTCGTTAAGAAATAATATCTCAATAGTTTTACAGGATAATTTTATATTTACAGGAACAATAAGAGAAAACCTTAAAATAATAAAACCGAGTGCAACTGATGAGGATTTATTTTCTGTTCTTCAAAGTTCTTACCTGTATGATTTTGTAATGTCAACGGAAAAAGGACTTGATACACAAGTCGGAGAAAGAGGATTATTACTATCCGGCGGGCAAAAACAAAGATTAGGAATAGCAAGAGCATTCTTAAAAAATTCTCCGATTATAATCTTTGATGAAGCAACAAGTGCATTAGATAATGAATCAGAATTTTATATTAAAAAAGCCATAGAAAATCTAATGAAAGATAAAACTGTAATAATAATTGCACACAGGTTTTCTACGATAAATAATGTTGATAAAATAATAGTTATTGATGAGGGGAAAATTGTAGAACAAGGTGCTCAAACACAACTTTTGCAGAATACAAATGGTAAATTTAAAAAATTATATGATTTACAAACGATTTAAATATTAAATGATACTATTATTGCATTTTTAAATTTGAGTATTTATTACAAAATTAACTAAGTTAGATTTGTTCATCAAAAATTACAAATCCTTTTATAAACTTCAATTACACTATCATTAATATCAATGAAAATAACTTTTTCAAAGCAATCGTACTTGTTTATGAATTCGGTTACTGTATCATACGCAATTCTGCAAGCTTTATCTATCGGGAAGTGGTAAACTCCACAAGAGATTGCAGGAAAGGCTATTGTCTTTATGTTATTTTCCTTTGCAAGAGTTAATGCTGTTATATAACAAGATTTTAAAAGCACAGACTCGCTTTTATCCCCACCGTACCAAACCGGTCCAACGGTATGAATTACATATTTTGCCGGTAAATTATACCCTTTAGTAATTTTTGATTGTCCGGTTTCACAACCGTTCAAAGTTCTACATTCTTCAAGCAACTTTTTCCCGGCTGCTCTGTGAATTGCACCATCTACTCCACCTCCGCCTAACAAAGTTCTGTTTGCGGCATTGACTATTGCATCTACTTTTAATTTTGTTATGTCGCCTTTTAAAATTTTGATTTCTGTCATAATTACTCCTGCATAATCTACTTTTAATTTATTCTAACACTTTTGTGTCAATTGATACAACTTAAATTTGACCAGTACTTTAGTAATTTCAGAAAAAATTGTACTGATAGGAAAATTAAATGTTTTTTATTGCCTGCAAGGCCTTTGTAACAAAAAATTTACAGACTTTATATAGACAAAAGCCTTTTATGATAACGGTTTTAACTATAATTAATCACTAAAGCAGCTGTAAAATCTACATCATGGGGTTGCCAAAATCTGAAAGCATGGTTAGAATATGCATGTAGGAGAAAAGAAATGAGTATCATAATCAGTAAAAATATAGACGACAACTCAATAAAATACTCAAACGGGCTTCAATCAATGGAAGCTTTGATTGGTAGCATGGTCTCCTCAATTAACGAACCGATAAAGCATAAATGCAAAAAAGTTCGCCGATATATGCAGGCTTTTTTGCTCGACCTAATCCGTTCAATTTCAAATTTTGAATTTTTTGTTCAGTCCTTGACTGATTTTGAAACAGAATTACGGCTTTGGAAATTTATAAAACTACAAATTCCGACTTTATCAGAAATAAATATCCAAAACTTAGTGCTCTCACATCAGATTTATACTGACAATACAACTCCTGATTTACTTGCATAATTGCAGTTTTTATTGCACGGGTCTTTTTGCCTTTATCGGCACAATTTGTGCTGAATAAGGATTGTTAGCAAGTTAAATTACAGGATATATATATGGAAAACATACATATACAACTCAATAACGACATAATTGAAAATGCATTGCGCCACTTTAAAAAAGTTGTTCTTGAAGGCAAGCATCCAAGCAGCAATTTACAGATGATTGATGTTGATTCAATTATTTTAAGAAGCAAAAGTTTGCGGAAACATTCAAAAACGCAGCAGCAAAAGTTAAAAAATGCGATTATGAAAGTCGGTTACGTAAATCCTATCCGGCTTGATGAAAAACACAATATAATAGCAGGGGAATTGCGACTTTTGGCGGCAAAAGAGCTCGGATTTACTCAAATTCCGGCAATAATTCTTGAGAATTTGACACCTGAAGAAGCTGATGCAATCAGAATTCTGGATAACAGAATTGCAGAGGATGGCGAATGGAATTTCGGAAACCTCAAAGAAGAAATCGAAAAGTTAATGAAGTTTGACATAACTTTTGAGGATTTAGGCTTCGATACCGTTGATTACGATGAAATATTTCTCATTAATGATTCTGATGAAAGCAAAATACACAACTCTGACAAAGAAGACGAAAGTTGGCTTGATGCAAATATTCCGCCCAAAGTTAAATTTAGGGACCTCTGGCGGCTTGGGGATCATTTCGTTTACTGCGGAGATTCTTTACTTGCCAGATCTTTTGAGATTCTTATGCAGGGCGAGTTGGCACAAATAGTCATAACTGATCCGCCATACAACTGTAAGATTAACGGTCACGTTTGCGGACTTGGGAAAACTCAACACGAAGAATTTGCAATGGCGTCTGGAGAAATGACAGATACAGAATTTGCTGAGTTTATCTCAAAATTTATGCAGAATCTAATTAAATTCTCGATTGACGGCTCGCTGCATTATCTGTTTATGGACTGGGCTGGGTTGAATACGTTATTAACTCAGGGTAAAAAACATTATACCGAGCTGAAAAATATTGCAGTCTGGAACAAATTATCGGGCGGTATGGGCTTGCTATACAGGTCTCAGAATGAAATGATTCCGATATTCAAAAACGGAAAAGCTAAGCATCAGAACCATATTCAGCTTGGTAAAAACGGGAGATACAGGACTAACGTTTGGGATTATCCCGGAATTCGAGCGACAAATCCATCATCTTTGGAGCTTCTAAAGCTTCATCCTACTGTTAAATCGGTGCCGATGCTCCATGACATTTTGCTTGATGCCTCATCTAAAAACGATATAGTTCTTGACTGTTTCGGCGGTTCCGGCTCTACATTACTTGCCGCAGAACGTTGCAAACGTAGGGCAAGATTGATTGAAATCAGCCCTAGATACGTGGATGTAACCATATATCGCTGGGAAAAGGAAACAGGGAAAACGGCTAAATTAATCAAAAATTTTACGGAGGCTCAAGATGGAAATAGATAAGGATAGATTGCTAAAAGCCGCAGAAACAATACAGAATGATAACAAATGCCGCAAAGAAATTGAAGATACATTATATGACGTCGGTTATAAAAAACCTCCTGTCAGCGGTCAGTTTAAAAAAGGTCAAAGCGGCAACCCTAAAGGTAGAAAGAAAAAGGTTATTCCTAAAACTATTATGGAAGCCCTGAGGCTTGCGTTTATAAAAGAAATTACGATTACAAATGAAAAAGGCAGTCGTGAAAAAATCTCGTTTATACAGGCTTTTGCTCAAAAAATCGTGCAAGATGCGATTAAACATGATGGTCCAACACGAAAAATGCTTCTGCAAAATCTGAATTTGCTTAATTTTGATTTCTGGCAAATGATTGAAAACAAAGCATTTCAAGATTTTGAACCGGAAACTAGCAAGGACGATGAACAATATTTAAGGGAGACTTTGTATAAACTCATTGATTACTATCACTCAAATCAAAATGAAAATGAGTAAGTTATAAAGGCAATCCCCTGTTTTGATAAACAGGGGATGCTTTTTAATTACAATTATATATGTTATAATTGCTTAAAATAAAGGATCATAGCATGGAAAATGAAATTATAATTTACCAGACTCAAGACGGGCAAACAAAAATTGATGTAAGAATAGAAAACGAAACAGTTTGGCTTACGCAAAATCAAATGGCAGAACTGTTTCAAACTACAAAACAGAATATAAGCCTGCATATTAAAAATATCTTTGAAGAAGGAGAGCTTCTGGAAAATGCAGTTGTCAAGGATTACTTGACAACTGCATCCGATGGAAAAAATTATAATACCAAGCACTACAACCTTGATGTAATCATTTCTGTGGGCTACCGTGTAAAATCTTTACGTGGCACACAATTTAGAATTTGGGCAACACAAGTTTTAAAAGAATACATGAAAAAAGGTTTTGCTCTGAATGATGATTTATTAAAACAAGCCGGTGGCGGCGGATATTGGCAAGAACTTTTAGAACGTATCAGAGATATTCGTTCTTCTGAAAAAGTTTTTTACCGCCAGATTTTAGATATTTATGCAACAAGTACAGATTACAATCCGAATGCGGAGGAAACTAAATTATTCTTCAAAGTTGTCCAAAATAAAATGCATTTTGCGGCACACGGTCATACTGCAGCAGAAGTTATATATTTACGAGCAGATAGCACAAAAGATAATATGGGATTAACTGTTTTCAAAGGCAAGCATCCAAAAAAAGATGAAGTTACTGTTGCAAAAAATTATCTTGATGAAAAAGAATTAAATATTTTGAACAGAATTACATCGGCCTATCTTGAATTTGCTGAACTGCAGGCAATTAGACATATTCCGATGACAATGAAAGATTGGATAGCTAAACTCGATGATTTTATAAAAATGACAGGAAGTGAACTACTGGAAAATCCCGGTAAAATATCAAAATTAGAAGCTGAAAATAAGGCACTTGCAGAATATTCAAAGTATAAAGAAACGATAAAAGATGAGTTATCCGAAGTTGAAAAACATTTCTTAGAATCGGTTAAACAAACGCAAAAACTATTAGAAAAAAGAACACAAAGTAAAAACTAATCAGATTAAATTTAAAAAGATATGAACCAAATTGATTTAAAACAACAATTTGATAATATTGTTCAAATATTTAAGAAATATAGTTTTAATGATATTATAAAATCTATATTTGTCATTACTTTATGGAATAATAATAGTTCGGCTATTTTAAAGCAGATTTTTATTATTATTTGTTTAATTTCGTTAGATGAATTTGAATTTGAAAAGAAAGATAAAATTCTTAATTATTACGATTTTGAGAGATTTACACAATCTTTAATAAAAAATTTACCCGAATTTCCAACTTTAGAAGATTATTGTCCGGAACAGGATTGGGGAGAAGTTAAATTTTTCCATAACAATTTTCATTACAAAATCTTTTATGGTTCAGAAATATGTAACATTTACGATTACCTGCAATGTTTTAAATTGGTACATTGTTCATTGGAAAAATTTTATTATAACAATCATTTCGGTAGTCCAAATGGAGAGTTAGAAATATTCTTGTTTCTTCAAAATCAGATTATAGAAAATATCAAAATGCAAAAAAATAATGAAGTAGAACCTGGGTACATTTCGATTCCCCCGAGAGTTTTTTGGAAAGAATGCTTGATTTGTTTTTATTACATACAAAAAACAATCAATAACCTGAATAACGAATTTTTGAATAAATATTCAGTTAAATTTGGATGCAAAGAGGAGGTTTATGAAAAACTTCTTAACTTTGAAACAAATTTTATGGAAGGGAAATTATTAAATAAATGTTTTGTTAATTATAAAGGGAGTTATTATCCTATAATGCCAAGACGTTTTAATTATGTTTTATGTGAAAATTGGAATAATGAACTTGATAATCTGATAATTAAAAAACGATTTTCATTCATTGAACATGAATTGATTAAATCTGCTGTAAAAGCTTATATTCAGGAACAAAAACCATGTAATATACAATTTATTGATAATATAGGTGAATATATTAATAATGAAAAATTAAACAATTTTAGTTGCAGTTCGATTATTATAAATAACGAAGTTATATTGTTTTATTTTTTAAATCCAACTATAGATAAGGAGGAAGAACATTTATTTGAATTATATGATTTATTAAAATCAGAAATTATTTCTTCTTTACATTTGCCGCAAAACATTAATGTTCAATTAATCCTAGTTAATACTTTATTTTCTTTTGAAAATAAAATAATTAATTTACAGGCGCACAAAAATATATTTTATTTTCCATTAGTAGATTTTATACAAATGATAAATGAACTTGATGATTTTTGGGAAATTAGCAAACAACTGCAATATCTGCAAAATAATCCGTTAAAATATAATCCGCTATATTCAATATCTGATAAATTAGCTTTTTATCGTGTAAATAATAATGGAATAATTTTAACAGGAGCTAATGACTTTACATATTTAATGTTAGATGATGCAAATTATGGTTCAACAACTAGGTTTGAGTCATTGAAACAGAAATATAAAAATTTTCCTCTACTGTATAGTCTTGAAAATCTGGATAAATGGCATATTATGCACGATAAAAATTCTAATAAATTAAGGCTTGAAGCAAAGACTCTTTTAGGTTTTATCAAATATCAAAAAGTTAATAAATCCGATATATGCATAAAACCTGTATTTGGAATTTATCCAGAAGAAAAATTTAGAATATTAGATAATATTACTGATATTATTGAGGATATTTTTTATCTGTATCTGGATATTATATCTAAACATAAGTTTTTTACAGAATATAAAAATTTACTGATAGAAGTAATTCCTTATAGTATGATTAAAGAGAAGAAGGTTTTTGAATTTCTTCAGAATGAAATTGATGATGATTTAATATGGACTGTCATTACAGGTTATCCAGATAAAAATACACATGGTATCAGAATTTTATATAACGAAGATTTATATTTTGATGCTCTGAACGGTGCAAAAGATCGTAAAATTGAAACAAATTTGGCTGTAGAAATATTAGAAAAACTTGATTATTATGTTGAAGATAAAAATTTTTCAAAAATCAAAAATAAGATTTTAAAACATAAAAATGATAAACCCCGTTTTGCATTTAACTTTTTAGATAAATTAACATCTTTTCCTGAAAATTGGCCAGTAATATTGCCGGAAGAGAAGGATTTTATTTTGGTACAAAATGAAATTGCCCGAATAATAAAATTGTCTGAATACAAACCAGGTAATTATATGTATAATGAAACTAAAAATATACTCAAAGTTGTTAGAGAAGGATTGATGCCTGAATTTGATAAGGAATTAAGTCGAATAGATTTTCTTCAGGGAATTTCATATCTTATACAGCAAATGGATGCATATTATAATGAAACTGAACATAAATATCGGTCTCTGGATATTTCCACAGAACATGACGTTGACTATAATCGAATCCAAAGGTTAATAGAAATAAAAAATGAAAGTCAACATAATAATGTAATGTATAGATATCTTATTGAAAAGTTTGTAAATTTACCACACACTGGTACTGAATTTTTAACAAAAGAAAAATTACGATTATTACTTGCTGAAACTCATTGGATTTTACATACATATCAATATGGAGATATCATTCATAATAGTCTCACAGAAATGAGTTTAATAATTAAAGATGATTATACAATTTATGTAGATATTTGTAATGAAATGATAGAAAGGCAAAACAAATATTTAGAGTATGAATCCGATAATGATCTTTATAATAATTTACCCAAAGAAATGAAGTTTAATGATGAAAAAGATTATTATCATGAACTTAATAGTGCAATGATAAAGGATTTTGGTTTTTCGTTTCAGTTATTGATAGATTTATTATCTTGTTTAAGTCAATGGGCAATGCATAAACATATCGAAGAACATCCGTACTACACCGCATCAATAACGGAGGTTATTCAAATCATGTTGATGTTGAATGAACTGAAAAATGAAGATAATTGTAACGAAGAAACTATTCAAAATCTTATAGATTTTCTTACATTAAAACCTAATGATGTTACTAAAATTTATGAAGATAATTTTCTTTCACTTAAAGAGTGCAATGAAATTCCTGTATATGAATATAATAAAAGATTTAGTCGTTATATAATTAAACCTTTGATAATGATAGGTGACAATCAAATATTGTGGGGGGCTCAGTCAGTATATCAGTCAAAAAATGTCTGGGCAAGAGATATTGCTTTTCCGCGTTTTCCGTATGGGCTTCCGGCTTGTGAAACTAAAAATATTATTCAGAAGCAAAAAGAAAAAAGGGAGATTGAATTAAATAACAACACATATAATTTTTTGTTAAAAAAATGGAGTAATTATTGTGAAAAAAATGTTTATTTGCACCATAGAGACAAAAAAGGTAATCATCCAGCAAATCTTGGGGACTATGATGTTTTGTGTTATATTCCTGAAAAGAATTGTGTTCTAAATATAGAATGTAAATATTATCTTAAACCGTATTGTTTAAAAGATGCAAAACGCTTACTTAATAATGTTTTAAAGCAGGATAAAAAATCACAAAAAAATTCCCTAGAAAAAGTTAAAAACAGAGAAATATATCTACAGAATAATTTAAATAAAATTTTTGAAATTCTTAAATGGCCAATTCCTGATAAAAATCCTAAAATTCATTCTCTTTATGTTGTGGCTGATAGTGAATTGTTTGAAGTTTTACTTAAAGAAACTAAAAATATAAAATTTATAAATTTGAAATACTTAAATAGTTATATAAACGCTCTTTAATATGATTATTATTACATATAAAATTTTCACTTTTATGATAAAATCAAATATACAAATCATATTGAGGAATAAATATTGAATAAATTTGAAATTCAACTGAATGAATTTGAGAAAAAAGTATTAAATAATATTTGTAAAGAAATATATAAGAATTTCTCTAAGAATCATGTTGATATATTTCTATGTGGAGGAGACTTAGCAGCAAACACTATTAGAAAAAAAGTTAAGACTTTATTACAAGAGAAATATATAATGATATTTTATCCTGAAAAAGTTTTTGTAGAATATTTTAATTTAAATAAAAATTCAGATTATCTTGCTTTGGAAACATTATTAGCTCAAAATGTGGATTACATATGTATTGTTTGTGAAAGTTCAGGTTCCTTAGTAGAACTTGGAGCTTTTTCAAATATTGAAGAAATAAGAAATAAAATTATAGCATTAAATGATGAAAAATATAAAAAAGAAAAAAGTTTTATAAACCTAGGACCAATAAAACACCTATTGAAACATAATAAAAATTCAGTGAAATTTTATAATGATGAAAATTTAACAAAAATATGTGATGACTTAAAAAAAATGTTCAGACATCATTTAAAAATATCTAACGAACCAAGAACTATTGATAAAATAACCGGTATGTTTTATTTTATATGTTTATTACTTTATTTATTTAGAAGTCTAGAAAAAGAAAAACTATTATCTTATTTACAATATGTTATATTATCTGTTGAAAACAAGGAAGATTTTAATGATTTAGAAGCCAGATATTATGCAGCAGAAAAAATTCTTTTTAATGAAAATTTGATCAAAAATAAAAGTCAAAAAGAATTAGAATTAACTGAAAAAGCTAAAAGAATGATGTTAGAATTAATTAATAAAAATGAAAAACCAGTTTACAATAATGTAATTTCTGATATAATAAAACTAAAGTATTATCATTATTCTTCTTAGATATAATCAAAATTTATTTGATTGGGGAATGATGACAAACCCTTAAATACATTAAACAAAAATGGAAGCCAGTGTCCGATTTTTCAAATTTTCCACAGTCAAATTTGAAAAATCGTACAAAGTAAGAGGAATAATGATGTACTATTTATTAAATATGGAAAGAGATTTAATTAGTTATTTAGATTTACCTAGAATTAAAGATTTAGATGATCTAGCATGTTTATTATTGTTTACAAAATCACAACTAAATGATTTTATTGCAAATAAAGACAAACATTATGTTTCTTTTAGAATACCTAAAAAACATTCTTCAGAAAAAAGAATTATAAATGCACCTAAGAAAAAATTAAAAATGGCGCAAAAAATAATTCTTGTAGAGATTCTTCAAAAAATCCCTTGTTCTGAATATTCAACAGCATTTATTAAAAATAAAAATGGACTTCTGAAAAATGCATTAATTCATAAAGAAAAAATTTTTTTATTAAAAATGGATTTTAAAAACTTTTTTCAATGTATAAAAAGAAAAAAAATACAAAGAATTTTTATGGAATTAGGATATGATGACAAAATTTCTGATATACTTGCTGGATTGTGTACATTTTTTAATGAACTTCCTCAAGGGGGTATTTGTTCACCATATTTATCAAATTTAGCTTGTTATAAATTAGATAAAGAAATATCGGAATTCTGTAATACAAATAACATTTCATATACAAGATATGCTGATGACTTAATGTTCTCAGCAAATGATTTAGAAATACTAAAAAATTTAAAAGATATTTATCTACCTCAAATAATTGCTAATAATAGGACAACCTATTTTAATATTGAATTAAATACTGAAAAAACAAAATTAGTAAAGAATACTTCTCATAAGAAAGTTACAGGTATAACTATAAATGATGGTAATCTAAAAGTATCAAAAAACATTAAAAATAAAGTACGATCAATTCTATATTTTTTATATAAAACCGGTGAATTTTCTAAAAAAAATATTAATGAAACTAAAGAATATTTAATCGGCAATATTTCTTATATACAATCAATTGAAGATGATTATTTGAATAAATGTATAAAATATATTGAAAATTTGCAAAAAAAATTTTCGAAAGAAGATATTTATGATATACTAAAAACACTTAAAAAAATGTAGAATATATTAATAGAATTCCCTGTTCTTTGTCTTGCAGGGAATATGCCTTAAAAACCTTATGTAGTAATGATTTTATTTGAGAAATTTAACAAAAATCGGTAGATTTTCCCTGATTTTTAATTTAGCAGGGAATTTACAAATATAAAAATTACATTTATAATGTTTATGAAGCGAGCCTGTTGCTCACAGGACTGTTCGCTCCGGCTTTTTTAGAGTATGCAAAAAGGAAGACTATGAGATTAAGAGATTATCAAAATTTACTAAATAAAGCTATTCCAGTCATTGAACAAGTTAAAATTACTGAAAAATCAAGCAATTATAATACAGTATATAATATAACAAATATTCAGGCATTTTTAGGAATACTTAAAGAATTTAAACAAGCTAAACTTTTTTTGTCTTTGGTAAATCAGTTTGCTGAAATACCAAACTTGACAAGTAGTATTGAAAATAGTATAAGTGTATCTTCTTCGTCTATCACAAAGAGATTTTCAAATCTGTTGAATGAGCTGTATGACTGTGTTACTAACTTCTCAAATACTTTAGCAGATATGCTGTGTGAAGAAAATGTTGACACTCTTAATTTAAAACTTCCGGAAGATTATTCTTCTATTAGTGATTACAAAAACTTTTTTGAGGATTTAGAAGATGTTTGCGCACCTTTTAAATATATAAATGAAGAAGTGAAGGTGGTGAATTTTGATGTCGGTTCAGAATGGATTGGTATTGATTTCTCTGAAATGACTGCTGGACTGTTTTTGTCACTGGCTGACAAGGCAGCAAGTTTATACAATAAATTTTTGGAAGGTAAAAAGCTTATCGCAGAAATTAAGAATGCAGAAACTTCCGCTTCTGAGGCTAAGCTTAAGGCTATTCAGACTACAATCGAAATTCTGGAAAAACAAAAAGAAGAAGAATTTAATGATTATAAAGAACAGCTTATTGAAGAAGCAATTGCTGAGAGCGGCTGTATAATTAATGAAAAAGAATGTAATATTAATGAATTTAAAAATCATTTACGTAAAGCTATTTTAAAACTTGGAAACCTTGTAATACGCGGATTAGAGATAGTTCCAGCTCTTAATGCAAAACCTGAAATTAAAGAGCTTGCTTCTAAGGCTAATAAAAATATAGAAGCAAACAGGAAGTTAATTATTGGATGCGACAATTATAAATACATTACAATGAAAACATCTGATATCAAATCAAAAGATATTCCTGCTGATACAGCGGAATTTACAGATAATAAATGATGATTTTAGTTTTCTAAGGCTATTTTATTTTTTACATAAAAGCATTATAATCTCTTTATGAAATATCAAAAGAATTTAAATGATAACAGGGTTCAATGTACAATTTGTCCGCGTAATTGCATTCTTAAGGAAAATCAGGAAGGTTTCTGCCATATAAGGAAAAACACCGGAGGGGAAATTGCTCTAACTTCTTACGGATATAATACAGGGCTTGCAATAGATCCTGTTGAGAAAAAGCCGCTTTACCATTTCTATCCAGGCAGTTTGGTTCTTTCCTTTGGAACTTTAGGCTGTAACATGGGATGCCAATTTTGTCAGAACTGGAAGACGACAAAAAACAGGGGCAGTAACAAGTTTTTAAATAAAGCATCGCCTCCTGAAATTGTTGAAACTGCAAAGTACTATGCTTGTAAAAGTGTTGCTTTTACTTATAACGATCCTATAGCATTCTTTGAATATGCGGTTGATACTGCAAAATTATGCAGAGAAAACGGGATTAAAACTGTTGCAGTAACTTCCGGCTTTATAAATCCGGAGCCCGCAAAAGAATTTTTTAAATACATGGATGCAGCTAATATTGACTTGAAAGGGTTCAGTGAAAATTTCTATAAGAAAAATTGTCTTGCTCATATAAAGCCTGTTCTGGACACTATTAAATATGTAAAAAATGAAACGGACTGCTGGCTTGAATTAACAACAATGCTGATTGAGGGAGAAAATAATTCTGATGAAGATATTAAGTCTGAATGCAGTTGGATATTAGAAAATCTTGGAGAATTTGTTCCGCTTCATTTTAGTGCATTTTTCCCAAGTTATAGATTTATGGACAGAAAGGCAACCTCACTTGGCGTTTTGTTAAAAGCGTATGAGATTGCACAAAATTTAGGTTTAAAATATGTTTACACCGGGAACTTAACCAGCCGGAGCACTTCTGCAACATATTGCAAAAATTGTCATAGACCGGTAATTGTAAGAAACGGCTATGGACTTCTTGAGTATAATCTTGACGGAGGAAGCTGCATTTTTTGCGGAACAAAATGCGACGGCAGATTTTGATTAAAAATAAAAACGGGCTTTTGCCCGTTTTAAGCATAAAGGAGAACTGTGTGTGAGTTTATTAGAATTTTAGTTTTGGAATAATTTTTTCTATCCAATTTTTTAGATTTTCTTCATTGTCCTCTTCGCTTTTTTCTAAAATCTCAATCCTTTTTGCTCCCAAATCAAATACCGCCTCATCAAAGTCTATTGCAGCCTGACAAAAATGCTCATATATGGATTCACCTATACCAAATACTGCATAATTCAAATCTGTAAGGCATTTTGTTTTTTCAGATTTTAGTTCTTCAAGCAGAGCCATAGCGTTGCACGGTGCATCACCGTCCCCCCATGTGCTTGTAATAAACAGAGCTTTATCGTAACCTTTCAAATCATTTAATGAAACATTACCCATATCAAGTACATCTGCTTCTATACCGGCTGCCTTCAGGGCTTCTGATGCCTGAACGGCTAATGCTTCTGAATTCCCGGTTTCAGTGCCATACAAGATTTTTACTGACATAATACCTCCTAAATCAATTTCAAACCGTGTTTTTTTTGTTTATTTTGTTAGGCATGCCTAACAAAATAATTTTATACTATTTTTGTAATAATGTCAATATAATAAAATTTGAACTAAATTTTATTTATGGTGTATTATATAAATAATAGTAAATAGTAAGAGAATGGTTAAATTATGAAGTCAGTTAAAGAAGTTTCAATTGAATCAAAAATACAGAAGCGTTTGCAGAATAATCCTAACTGTTTAAAGCTGGTTAATTATCTTTTTGCTGATGAGGAGCTTCAGGAATTACAGGATTACGCAAATAATGTTTCGATAAAGCGTTTGGGATTTAATGACCATGGACCTGTTCATATGCGCCAGGTTGCAGGTAACGCTATTAAAATGCTGAATATTTTGCAGGAATCTGGAATTAAGACTTCACTTGAAACCGAAGAGATAGGTACGTTTGAGGACAGTATGTGCGCCGTTATCCTTGCTGGTTTAATGCATGATCTGGGTATGTCAATCGGACGGCAGGGGCATGAAGATATGTCTGCAATGCTTGCACAGCCTATAATTGACAGAACGCTGCTTCATGTTTTTCCGGATAATCTTCACAAGCGTGTTGTAATAAAGTCACTTGCTACAGAAGCTATTATCGGTCACATGTCAACCAAAAAAATTCACTCTATAGAAGCAGGAATTATTCTTATTGCAGACGGATGTGATATGACAAAAGGGCGAGCCAGAATTCCTCTTTCAATAAATTCTGCTCCGCGTGTCGGTGATATTCATAAATACTCTGCAAATGCTATCAACCGTATAGGAATTTACCATGGAGAAAGAAAACCAATTAAGATAGATATTGAAATGTCCGGGGATGTCGGATTTTTCCAGATTGAAGAGGTTCTTTTGACAAAGATTGATGTAAGTCCGGCAAAACAATTTGTTGAACTTTATGCAGGTGTTGAAGGGCAGGAGCGCAAATGTTATTTATAATATGTGCTATTGAATAAGCACATATGAATTTTTGACTGCATCTTTTGCAATTTTTTTAATAACTTCGTTGTCCATTCTTATACAACCTAATGAAGCATATGTACCAAGGCTTTTCGGGTTATTATTGCCATGGATAAACTGTCCGTTTCTGCCGTAAATTTTGCCTGTTTCAGGATTGATATTTTCTATAATGATTACATTTGGTCCATAATCCTTCGGATTTTTTTTTCGTTTTGTTCCGTAGGCTGTTTTATAAGGATAATCTTCCACATTTGTAATCATTTTTATACCCTTGCGTGTCGGGGTATATTTTTTGCCGGTAGCAACCGAATATACTGTTTCTGCTTTACCTTTAGCATCATATGTGTATAAAAGATTTGTTTTTGTATCTACAACAATGGCTGCAAGCTTTTTTTCGCCTGCTACTGTTATGATAGGACTTGGAGCATTTTTCAAGTGCTGCGGGCTGGAGCTTCCTTTAGGCGAAACCTTTTCCTGCTCAACAGAAAGCCCTTTTCCTCCAGAGATATTGGATGAATTTTCAGCGCCAAAGACAGTATTAATTTCAGAAGACTTTTTAACATTTTCTGCTGTTTTAACTATATCATTGTTGAAGTTTATATTATTTATTCTAATCATTTACTTGCTATCCGGTTATTTAATTTTTTTAAGAGAGGAAAGGAAGTTGTTGTTAACTACATCCCCGTCAACTTTAGTTAAGAATACCTGAGCTTGTTCTTCACCTACTTCAAGCTTAGGAAGCTGTTCAAGTTCTGTGGCATAATACTGTGCATCATTACGGCTGCTTAGAGGAATTCTGTTTGCAAGACTGTTCAATGAAAAGCTTCTTAAAGCTCCGGCAAATCCTTTCTTTTCATTGCTGAATTTTGTATAAATCCTAAGCATTGCATCGCTTTTTTCAATATCATATCGTCCAATTATAAAGCTGCTCAGCTGTGGTGATGATGATTTTATTTTAAGAAGTTCAATAACATTATTTTTCATCAGCAATTCACCTGATATTTTGTTGAACTTTCCTTCCGGGATGTTAACTATATCAGAAATTGTTGAAGGGCTAATCATAACAAGCGGATTTCTAAATAGCGCAGCAAATTTCATTACGTACTCAACAAGTCCGATTTTTTGAATTTGACCGTCATTTACAGCAAATTTAATTGCTCCGTTAAGTTTTAAGCTGTCATCAGTGTATAAATCTATTATTCCGCTTGCTTTTCCTGATATTTCACGCGGAAGATTAAGCAATGTAGTTGACATCAAATCAGAATTAACATCTTTTGCGCCAAGTTTAATATTATATTTATGTTTTTTCAAATCACAGAATACTTTTACTGAAGATATTCCTTCTGCAATATCAAATCTGTTGGATTTTAGCTGTAAAATATTGTTTTTGTCCAGTGTAAGGTTAGCCGCAAGGTTGCCAAAGTTAATATCTTTATATTTGCCTTCCTTAAGTCTGAAAATACATCTTTCGATAATAAGATTATTTACATCAAAAACAACTGCTTCATCGGCTATTTCGCTGTTTTCATCCTCCATAACCGATTCAGGGACAACATTCTGCTGCTGTTTAACCGCATCGGTATTCTGCTTGTTAAACGACTGCAAAATTTTATCAATATCAATTTTATCCATACCAAAATCAACATTTTTGATAACTATAGGATATTTAATTCCGTTTGCAATATCACCTGCAAAATCAAATCGGGTGCGTTTGTATCGTCCGTCCGCTACAAGGTGAATAGTATCTCTGTCGGTAAAAAGTTCCCCGTTTTTGATTGCTATTCTCTGTGAAGGAATTCTAATTTTCTCAGCTTTCATTTTGCCTTTAATTTTCGGGTAAGTTCCGTTATTAACCATAGCAAGTTCGCCGGAAAATGTGCCGCCTTTAAACAGCCGCTGTCCGATTAGAACATTTAAAAATTCACTCGGCAGAGGCTTTGGAATATTAAAACCTAAATCCTGAACAAATGGTATAGGTTTTGAGCAGTCTACATTACCGTTAAGTGTTAAGACCGGTTTAACTTTGCTGCCTTTTACAATTTCCTGTGCAATGAAGTAGTTAATATCTTTAATATTTAAAATATTATTTTCAAAATGCAGATCTGCTTGAACTGCTCTATCCCAGCTTGCCGGAGTTAGAGATGCTCCGTCCACAAGAATGTCATTGCCTTTAGCAAGCTTGGAAGCCCAATCAACATCAATTTTATTGTAAATTGATTTGACTATAATACGTGTTCCTGCTTTTCCAACGATTTCGAGCGGTATACCTACAAGTTTTGAAAGATAATTTTTTGCAAAATCATTTGTAGCAACAGTTGTTATTGTTACCTCAGTATCACAGGATTTTGTGTAATCTTTCATAATTCCGTTTAGTGCAATTTTATTTATCTGCTGTGACCCGTAATAACCTTCGATGTCTTTTAAAGTTATGTCGTTTGACGTCAAAATTACAGTTCCTTTATTTACAGTAATAGGCAGATTGCTGACAGGAATAATCTTCAAAGAACTTTTGTTAAGGTTTACTGTACCATTCAAATCATTATTTTTCATGTTTATATTGAAGTCAAAATCCCCGTCCATATCTTTAAAAAACGCGAGCATTTCACTTCCGTTATTAATGATTATGTTTGAATCAACTATATCTATTACGTCTTTAACTTTAAATTTTTTAGAAGAAAGATTTACATTCAAACCATTTTTTCTTGACGCATCAGCATTTATATGTACATTTGATTTGTTTATATCAAGAACGCAGTCTTTTACAAAAAGGGTTTTATCTTTTATAACAACTCTGTTTTTGTCTGCTATTGCAAAGTGCAGAATTTTGTCACCTTTTTTTATTTTTGTATCAATATCAAAGTGTACAAATTTTTCAACTTTCTGGGTATTGTCTATTTTTAAATTATCGGCGTTAAGTTTTACAAAAACATCCGGTTCAAGTTTGTAGAGGATTAAGCTCTTTTTCAAATAGAGGACAGAATCAAAAAAGTCAATTTCCCAGTCATTTTTTTGTTGTTTTTGCTCTTCTTGCCGGGGAGCGAGTGCCATCAACTTATTCACATCTGCAAATATATAATCCAAGCCAAATCTGTTTAAAATTATTCGTTTTTTAAACAAATCTTTAAAAGAAATTTCTGTATCAAGATTTTCAACGGCAAATATTTCAATGTCATTTTTTGCGAGCTTAATTTTATCTGTTTTAAAAGCAATTACCGGTGAAAAACTTGTTTTAAGAACAGGATTTTTTATTTCCACGTTCAAATCAGTATATTTATTTACATTTTTTTCCACAAAAGAAATAACACGCGGGTTGGAAACTGCCGCCGGCAGAACTTTTAAATATAAAACAGACGGAATTGCTGCCAATACCGCTGCCGCACATATAACACCACCTAAAACTTTAATCTTTTTCTTCATATTATCCTCAATACATATTATATCATAACACAATTTTATGTTATTATATATTTATGAAGAAATTTTTATTGGTTTTAAGTTTAATTTTGGTTTGCCGGAACATAGCTTTTGCAGAAATTCAAACAGCTTCTGTATCAGAAAATGCTTGTGTGAAAGTTTTTAAAGATGAAGAGAATCTTTTCGGGCTTAAGAGTTGTGATGACAAGGTAATTATCGAGCCTGAATATAAAAAGATGATAATTCTTGGCGACTCTTCATTTATTGTCCAAAAGAAAAACAAGTTCGGACTGCTTGATAATCAGGGGAATGTGCTTGTTCCGGTTAAATACACTCATGTCGAAAGAGTGCTTGGGAAATACCTAAAAGTAGGACGCGGAAGCAGATATGCACTTTACGATGCAAAAGGCAAAGAAATTTTACCGCGTGAATATTCTTCTATTGACCTTTTGTTTGGCGGCATGTTTTTGACTTGCAAAAACTTTAAGTACGGCGTTGTTGATATGAATGGGAAGACAATTCTGGAAAACAAATTTGATGATATTTATATGCCTAAACCTAATATTATGCGTATAAACTACAATGGGCAATGGTATGAAATTGAACAGGTTCATGGAGAAACTCTTTCACTTCCTCAGGATGTACAAAATATTAAGGGTAATGAAAACTTCAAGATTTCTGAACTTATTGCAAAACCTGGTACAGCAACCGGATATTACAGTATAACATTTACTGATTATCTTTTGAAAATTTTCTCATCAATTTCTCCGGCTCATGAAAAGACGATTGATGAATTAATGCTGTCGCAGGGTGCTGATACTGTAACGATATTTTTTAAGCTGGGCTGGCTTCCTAAATATCCTTTTGTCTATGCAAGAAATTATTATAATACAGTAAGAACACCAAATAACGGCCCGCTTTCGGATGTTAAGTATGAATTGAAGCGCCGGCTTCAATAGAACTTGCAATTCCTGTAAAATAGATTAAATAAAAATTACTGTGAATTTCATTAACGTGAACGGAGTGTGAGTGAGAGCTGTACGAAAAAATAAAAACAAAAAGGATTTAAAGACCGCTTGGGCAGTCTTTTTTAAGTTGAAATAAAAACAAAAATAGTTTATAATAAAAAAGCAGAGGAAAACATGAAGAAAAGTTATATATGTTTTCGAAGCGAAAGCGGAGCCTGAGGCACGACACAACGCGAGTTAACGAAAATCCTATCGGTTACTGAGCGGAAGCGTGCTTGAGCAAAAATATACAGATAACGCAAAGCAGGGACACCTTTAGATTAAATATAAAACTTTTTGAGGCGATAGCTGAAGCAGGGCGAGAGCGTGCCCGAAAAAAGTTTTATATTTAATTTAAAAAGAAAGAACACATACAACTAAAAAAGGAGAATGAATTATGGAAAACGCAGTAATGACAAGACTTTCCGGGGGGGGGGCAGAGTAATTTAAGCTCCTTTAACGGTATTGGATGCACAGGACAAGTATTCAAACGAGGATTTACTTTAGCAGAAGTTCTCATAACTTTGGGTATAATAGGCGTTGTAGCTGCTATGACGCTTCCGACTATTACTCAAAAAACACAGGATAAGCAGACTGTTTCTAAATTAAAAAAGGTTTATTCGGCACTTTCACAAGCATATTTAATGGCTGTAAATGAAAACGGCACACCTGATACTTGGGGGGCAGATGGTATGTATGAAGCTAAAAGCCATAAAATTATGGCGCAGAATTTTGCTAAATATATGAAAGTAATGAGAAACTGCATTAACATGAGTAATTCAAATGTTGCTGTTAATTGTTCGGAAATGTTTTCAAATACTACCAATTATTCAACTTTTCGTTTAAATGATGGCTCAACTTTAATATTCAGAATTTGGAACGGACAATGCACATCAAAATACGGGTCCTCAAAACAGCTTCAAAATGTATGCGGAAGGTTTGCTGTTGATTTGAATGGTAATGACAAGCCGAATGAATATGGTAAAGATATATTTACTTTTTATGTAACTAAACAGGGTGTTTTTCCTATGGGAAGCGAAAGTGATACGGTTGTAACTTTCAAAAAATACTGTGATAGAAATAAAACCAGTGATGATACAAATTATGTCCATGGCATGGGTTGTTCTGCCTGGGTTCTGATGAATGAAAATCTGGATTACTGGTATTGTGATGATTTGGATTGGAAGGGCAAGAAGAGCTGTAAATAATAATTATTCCAAAACTTTTTTATAAGCATCAATACTTTTGCACATATATTTCGGGATAAAATCAACCTTGTATTTTTCTGCAATCTGGCGTATATTGCCGGTTGCAGAAATTATTATTATCTTTGTATTTTTGTATTCTTTAAAAAGCTGTATTTGTTTTATGAGCCACTCTCCGGCATAAAATGGCAGAAAATCTGTTTCCATCTGCATGTCAGTAAGAATTATATCGTACGGTTCATCAATTGATGTTGTAATTTTGTCATTTCCTTCTCTTGCAGAATATGCTTTATCAATTATTACACTGTTACCTCCAAAAATATTTAATAATGCGCTTTCATGGTATCTTACCCAGTTTGGAGAGTCATCTGTAATTAAAATTCTTTTCATAAACTGATATTAACACAAAAAGACCTGATTTTTTACAAAACCAGGCTTTTTGTTTTGGTGTACGTATGCGAGATTAACTATTTAGTCTACAGGAATAAAGATTATGTATTCGTTACCTTCTCTGATTTTTGTCATTTTGCTTAAATCAACATCATCATTAAAAGAGTAGCTTTGTGAAACTCTCAGGATATGTTCTTTGCCATGTTTTTTAACGGCACCGGCAGCAGTTACTGTTAAAACATTTCCGTTAGTGGTAACTTCAACATTTTTCTCATCATTATCAAATGGTTTTAAGTCAATGATAATTTTGTAATTTTTGTTGTCTTTTTCTGCTCTGATAAAGCGTTCTGTTTTCTGTTCAAAACGGAAATCTTTCATAGCCTGATTTTCAAACATTCTTTCTGCCTGTCGTTGTTCTCTCATCATCATTCTATCCATTTTTTTCATCTGGACAATAGGATCAAGCATTCTTTTATAATGCCAGTCAGTTACAACGTAAAATGCGGCAAAAGCACCGAAGAAAACTAAAAGTCCAACGAGGATATGTTTTAAAACAGGATGACCGCATAAAAAACAATCTGTAGTGTGATGTTCTTCCATTGAAAAACTCCTTTCTTCATCTAACACAATTCATAATATTTCAAATAGATAAAACTTGTCTATAGTCTGCCTCGACTAATCCTGCGGACTATATATTGCGTAAATTAAAAAGATATGTTAAACTATTTTTATGGAGTGGTAGTATGGAGGGTTAGAAAATGGCAAAAATTTTAGTCACAATGCCCGATGAATTTTTAAGCAAAGTAGATGGTCTGGCAAATAATGAGCAGAGAACACGAAGCGAACTAATCCGCGAGGCTCTGCGCACATATATGCGGAAAGTAACTGTAAGCCAATCCAGAAAAGCTGTTGATAATGCAAAAATCCTTGAGAACCTTTTGCAGTAATCTTTTTGTGTCACTGCTTTTATAATAAGTGTGTATACTGAAAATCAGGTCTCTTTTTGTTCTGTTGGAATTTTCAGAATATTAGGCTGTTATTATTTGGTAAAACAGGAAATAGTATTAACTAAAAAAGACCGTCTTTTTAATAGACGGTCTTTTTATATTTAATACTAAATTAAGCATTTACCAGTTCTTTGCTTCTTTCCAGCTGGAGTGTGCATGTTGTTACATCGCATACACAAGATGGTCCGAAGTATTGAATAGCTCCAGGGAAGAGGTATCTGTCATTCATTGCCCAGTCTTCTCTGTTTGCTTCCAACTGTTTGAATACCGGTCCGTCTAATTTTACAAGTGCTTTTTGAATAACCGGTTTCATTTCGCCATGGCGTTTTTCCATATTCATCATCATTGTAAGAGGAATACCGCCTGCAACCCATTCTGCAGCAGGTGCTGTTAAGTTTCTTACTGATGATAAGTAGCCTGTCAAACCGAAGTTGATTAATGCAAATGCGTTATATCCGAGAGAATAACAGTAATCTGCATCAAAGTTTGACGGGAATGCACATCTGCCTTCATAACCGAAGAAGTGTGACTGTGCAGAGAATTTGCCGATATAGTCACCCTGTGATTTCAATTCATCAAGTCTTGTTTGAATCATTTCAATTAACAGTTTTTCTGTTTCGATTTTTGAAACCTGAACGTTTCCATGAGGATCGCGGTCTGCAAGAAGCTGTCCTTTGATTAATGCAGGAAGTGAATTGTATACTTTTGCATTTGCAGGTTCAAGTCTGTTTTCTACAATTTCAAATTTATCGCGGATTGTTGTTGCATTTACAAAATCCGGATCAGTTTCTAAAGATGCCATTATGTCGTTAAGGTTTGCAATCATTGATTTCATTTCCGGAATAAATTCAATCAAACCTTCCGGAATAATTGCAATACCGAAATTTTTGCCTTTGTCAGCACGTTTTACAATAATTTCTGTCATATAGTTAATAATGCTTTCCAAAGACATTTTCTTTTCTTCAACTTCTTCAGAAATCAAAGTAATGTTTGGCTGGGTTTGTAAAGCAGCTTCAAGCGCAACGTGGGATGCACTTCTGCCCATAATTTTTACAAAGTGCCAGTATTTTTTTGCTGAATTTGCATCACGCTGGATGTTTCCGATTAATTCAGCGTAGGTTTTAGTTGCTGTATCAAAGCCGAATGAAATTTCAATCTGGTCATTTTTCAGGTCGCCGTCAATTGTTTTAGGGCATCCGATAACCTGAATACCGGTGTTATTTTTAACAAACCATTCTGCAAGAAGTGCAGCGTTTGTATTTGAATCATCACCGCCGATAATTACAACTGCTGTGATGCCTAATTTTTTACAAACAGCAAGTGATTTTTGGAACTGGTCTTCTGTTTCAAGCTTAGTTCTGCCGGAACCTATAATGTCAAAGCCGCCTGTGTTTCTGTATTCATCCATAAATTCATCAGTGAATTCAATATATTTTCCATCAATTATACCTGAAGGACCTCCGAGGAAGCCGTATAATTTATTAGATGAATTTGCTTGTTTCAAAGCATCATATAACCCTGCGATTACGTTGTGACCGCCAGGTGCCTGTCCGCCTGAAAGGATTACGCCTACATTTTTTTGTTCTGATGCTGTCATAGAAATTGAGTTTTTAAAAGTTACGACAGGTTTGCCATAAGTATTTTTGAATAATTCTTTAATCTGTTCCTGATCTCTTACTGATTGAGTCGCAGAACCTTCAACCAATTCCAGTGTATTAATGCCTTTTGCAAGACATTCAGGAAGTTTTGGCTGATACTTTAGTCTTTCGATTTGTAATGGTGAAAGTTTTTTCATATTTTCTCTTCCTTATCTTGAGTAATACTCCACGCCAACATTGTACTACAAACATGCTCTTTTGGTTATTTTCTATATTAATTTACGTCTTTTGCGATTTTTATTAAAAGATTTTTGTCTATATTAGTGCAACTATTTCTGAACCATTCTGCACCAAATTTGTCTACATCTCCAACTGCATATTCTATATACATAATATTAGGATTAATATTTTTAAATATTTGTTCCATCTCTTGTTCTACAAAGCTTAGGACAATAAACTCAACTTTTTTGCCTTTTCTGAATTTTGTTAGCGCGTTGTAAATTCTGTTTAAATATTCTTCTGAACAGTTTCTATTAAAACAAGCCATTACATATTTTACTGTTTTGGCATTTTGGGAAATATTTTTAAAATTCTCTATACGTTTGTCATAGCGTATTTTTAATTCTTCTAAACTAAGTTCGCCGTCATGTACAAATTCCAATGAATATTTTTTATTAACCCAGGTTTTATATATATCATTTTCTACCCAGGTAACATTGTCTGTTATGCCTTTAAAATCATTTTCTAATAATTCTGCAAGAGAAGCAATCGGGGTTATACATAAATCGAAAGGGAAACTAAGTTCTCCATATTTTTTCTTTGGTTTTATACCATATCTGGTAAATACCATGCGTACAAAACAATTTGAGCCTAAACTAATATAACGGTTGACATTTTTATTACGAAGTATATGGGTAAATTTTGTACCAAAAATTTCAAAATCTATACGCCCTAAAGTTCGTTTGTATTTAAAAAATACCATTTTATCATACTCTTTATAAAAGGATTTTACTATGTTGTTCTAGTATACTAATAAGAAATTCTATATATTAATTAGAAAAATGTCAATATAATTCAATATATTGATTTGTAAACATTTGTTCATTTATCTATAGACTTAATATGAGTAGGAAAAATGTTTAAACAAAAATTTGCAACTAATCTTAAAAATATAAGAAAATCAAGAAGATTAACTCAAGAACAGCTTGCAGAAGCTGTCGGAGTTGATTTTCGTTATATATCTTACATTGAAAATGCCAAGAGCTTTCCATCCTGTGATTTAATTGAAAGGCTGGCCGGTGCTTTAAATACAGATTATTCAGAGTTGTTCTGTTTTGATAATGAAGTTTCACGGGAAGAACTGGAAAATAACGTTATTAATATTATCCGCATCCTTGAAGATAAAAAACTAAAAATTTTATATAAATTTGCAAAAGGTATACTGGAGTAATTTAAGAAAAGTTATAATGTTTTAATTTTGCCATTTCAATGGTATAATTTTTGTGTAATCGGAGTTAAGAAATTTTTCCATGATGAGTCAAAATAAAAAAGTTTCTATAGCATTCTACTGGCATATGCACCAGCCTGTTTACCAGCTATCGCCCGAAGGTGATTATCTTATGCCATGGGTGAGGCTTCATGCAGTCAAAGATTACCTTGATATGGTTACTATCCTTGACAATTTTAAAAATATTAAGCTGAATTTTAATGTTGTGCCTGTGCTTTTGGATGCGTTTATTGACTATGGCGAAAAAGGGCTGCATGATTTGCATTCAAGGCTTACTGTTACTCCGGTGGAAGATTTAAACTCTGATGATAAAGAGTTTATTTTAAATAATTTTTTTGATTCAAATTACCAGACTATGATTTTTCCATATGAGGAGTACAACAGATTATTCCAGAAACGGCAGCAGATGGCTGAGGCTGATATTACTGCGTTTACGGAACAAGAATACTCCGATCTGATGGCTTTGTTTAACCTTGCATGGTTTGATCCGGTTTATAAGAATGAATATATTGAATTAAAAAAACTGTTTAAAAAAGGAAAAGGTTATACTTTTGAAGACAGATGCAAAATTATTGAAATTCAAAGGGATATTATCAGAAGAATTATTCCGGCATATAGAAAATATGCATCAGAGGGAAAAATTGAAATTACCACAAGCCCATATTACCATCCTATACTTCCGATACTGCTTGATATTAAAAGTATAAAAGTTTCTAACACAGATGGGCTTCCTGCCAATTTAAAGATGCCGCTTGATGCCAAAATGCAGACAATAAACGCTCTGAACCGTATAGAAGAATTAACCGGCGTGCGTCCTCGGGGTATCTGGCCTTCTGAACATTGCGTCAGCCCGAAAGAATTGGATTTATTTAAAGATTTGGGTATTGAATGGACTATTTCCGATGACGGTATTCTTGCAGATTCTATTAATTTTGAATTTGTACGCGATTTTAAAGGGTATCTGGAAGAACCTTATCATCTTTTGAAAACCTACGAATATAAAAACGGCTTAAAGATGGTTTTCAGAGATTCTCTTGTATCAAACTTGATAGGTTTTGAATATCCAAATTACGACTCAAAGCTTGCGGCAAATGATTTGTATGACCGTATAAAGGTTATGCAGAGCAAACTTTTGACATCGCCTGACGAAAATCACCTTCTTACAATTGCAATGGACGGAGAAAATTGCTGGGAAAATTATCCGCAGGATGGTATTACATTCCTGAAAACTTTATACGAGCTGATTGATGAGGATGACTCGCTGGAAACTGTTTTATTAAGTGATTACATTGAAAATGACAAAGCCGTCAAACCTTTGAATAAAATTGTTTCAGGCTCATGGATTAACCGGAATTTTAAGCTCTGGATTGATGAACCGATGAAAAATCTTGCCTGGAATTATTTAAAACAGGTGCGGGATGATTTTTCAGATTATGTTAAGAAGAACCCTTACAATCCGAATATTGAGCTTGCAAGGAGAGAACTCTTTATCTGCGAGGGAAGCGACTGGTTCTGGTGGTATGGTGCTCCCAATGATTCCGGACGCGACAATATTTTCGATTATATTTTCAGAGAACATTTAAAAAATATTTATATTTATCTTGGCATTGAAACTCCGGATTATCTTGATATTCCGCTTCTGTCGGCAATTACCAAACCATCCCGCTATCCTAAGGGTGAAATAAATCCTGCACTGGATGGCATTGACAGACAGAACGATGATTCCTGGCTGAATGCAGGATGTATTGGTATTCCTGATGGTCCTGTAATAAAGGAAAATAAGTTCTTTGACAGAATCTGTTTTGGCTATGATAAGGACAATTTATATCTGCGCTTTTATATCAGTGAATTTATGCAGAGTAATCCGGAACTGCTTAAGAATACATACCAGATGTATGTTTATACAAGAAGTTCCAACCGTAAACATTCTCTTTCTCCGATAAGACTTATAAACAAGACCGAGAATATTCTGCCCGTATCAAAAGAGAAGTTTCATAACGAGCTCCAGATTACCGTTGCTGACGGACGTCTGCGTTTAATAAGACTAATTAAAGCTATTCCTAACAATCTTTGGTCAGTACAGAATTCAAAAGAAATTCTTGCTGTCTTTGATAAAGTAATTGATTTGAGAGTGCCTTTCAACTGTTTGGATATTGATGTCGGAGAAAGCCTTGAGTTTGTATTTGTTATAGCAGCAGGAGGGGTAAGTGACTTATTTATTCCAAACGAAATGCTATTAAACATAAAGAGAGATTAAATTTTTACATGTTAAATATTGTAAAAAATCTTCCGTTATTAGCTAAAGTTTTTCTTTTGATGACCGTTATATAATTCAAAGATAAGGAATATTAAAATGGTAGATTTTAATAGTGACATATCTAATCCCAAAGGTTTGCCGCAGCTGGATAAAGACTACTGGCAGCCGCAGAAATCTGCTGAAAAGCCGGAAAACCTTTTTGATAATCTTATAAAAACTAATTTTGATGTAGAAAGCCTGAAAAAGATTTCAGTTTTTTCTCCAAAACTTAAAGATTAGATTTCTTTTTTGTCAGAGATGTTGATATAAAAGTTAGAACACCGGCTGCTGCTGCGGTTACAATTCCGTAAATAGCACCAGTTTTTAATTTAGTGTTTCTTGCAGCTTTTTTAATAAACTCTATCTGTTCCTTTGGTAATTCATCACTAACTGATTTATATTTTTTTGCTGTTTTGTCGTAAACGTTATTAAAATAATCTTTTGCCAGTTCGTCATAATCCATTGTCGGACGGTTAATTATTTGGTCTGACATTTCTTTTTCAACGGCATCTTTTATTTCCTTAACATTTTTGCTGCCGATAAAGTTTTCTACTGCCTCTTCCAGTGTCTGATTTTCTTGTGGAATTATTCCAATCTCATCTGAGTGCATTGTAATAAAATCTATAATTTCTTCTTTTGCATAAGCAGCTTTTTTAGAAGCTGTTTCTGCCGGATTTATACCAGCTGAGCTTGCTTGTGCAAGTTCTGCAGGGTGGAGTTCTTCGTCTGGCAAATTATCCAGCGCATCAAGAATTTCTCCGGTTTTTATAATATGCTTATTATCTTCATTCTTGATAGAGTAGGAGATTTCTTTTATAAAGCTGTCAGTCGGCTCGCCGTTTTTATTAATAACAGATTTCAGATAACCTGCTGCACCGCCGGCAATGAACCCGCCGGCAATTGAAGTCCGGACAAATTTGCCTTGCGAACTATTATTTTCGATACGGTTTACAGCCATATAATTCTCCTTGTTTAAGGTTATTATATGTAAAAACCCTGATAAAATAAAATTGCCCGGTTAGCTGAAATAAGTAATAAAAATTAATTATTTACCTGTAGAACCAAATCCTCCAGCCCCTCTGATGGTTTCTGTGAGTTCTGTAACGACTTCAATTTCAGCCTGTTCGACTTTTGCTATAATCATTTGAGCAATCCTTTCATCCGGCTGAATTGTATAAGTTTCGTTTGAGAGGTTCACAACCGGAATACAGACTTCCCCGCGATAATCCTCATCAATAGTACCAACACAATTAATTAGAGTTATGCCATGCTTTATTGAAAGTCCTGAACGAGGGCGAACTTGGGCTTCATAGCCATGTTCAAGTTCTATTTTCAATCCTGTAGGCACTAAAGCTCTTTCCAGCGGTTTTAAAGTAATTGGCTCAGAAATTGCTGCGCATAAGTCCATACCGGCAGCTCCTTCTGTTTTATATTCAGGCACAAATCTGTTGTGTGCCAATCTTTCTATTTTCAATACTGTCATAACTTCTCTTCTACAAATTCTATTCTGTAACCTAAAATTTTTGCGATAGTTTCAATTTCTGTAAATGAAATAGTATCCCTTTTGATTTTACCATAAATTTTATGCCGGCTGTATGGTTTTCCGGTGGCTTCGGTCAGCTTACAAGCTAAATCCTGCAGCGACATTTGCCTGAGCGCCATCAAAATTTTTAGTTTAGTTTTTAAATCGGTATTTATCTCCATATTAAAAATTATACTTTATTTGACACAAGTGTAAAAATAATATATAATATACGTTACATATGACGCAAAAGTATTTTTTATAACGCAACTTGTAAAGGTTAACGACAATGCACAATTATGAAGAAAAAATGAAAAAGACCGGTGAAAATTTGCGCAGCCTCAGGCTCAGGCGCGGTCTGTCAGTTGAACAGCTTGCATTTATGATAAATTCAGAACCGGCTTGGATTTTGCAATTAGAAAACGGTCAGGCGGAAAAAATTTCTTTCAATCAGCTTGACCGTTTATGTAAAGTTTTTAATATAGCTTCTCTAAACGAGTTGATAATGTTTTAAATCACTTTCAACTTTTTCGAGAATTTCATTTAGCTTTGACGCATCTTTTACTCCGCCTTGTGCAAAGTTTGGTCTGCCGCCTCCGTTAGCGCCTGTTGCTCTTGCAATTTCACCAACGATTTTACCGGCGTTTACGCCCTTTTTAACAAAATCATCAGATACTTTTACTGCAACAGTTCTTTCTGATGCAAGAACAATAATGCTTTCGCCGAGTTTCTGCGACATAAATTCAATTCCGGTTTTTAGAGCATTTCCGTCAATATTTTCAATTTTTGAAATGAACAATTTTCCGCCGTCAATGTCCTCTGCCTTTGAAAGGAATGTTGCAAATTTTGCACGTGCATTTTCTTCCTTAGCGGAAGCCAGTTCTTTTTGAAGCTCTTTGTTTTCTTCCTGAAGTTTTTCGACACGTTCAACAATTTCGTTGTAGTGTGTTTTGAACATCAGAGAAAGCTTATCCATTTCTCTGACTTTTGCATTCATAAATTCAAATGCAGCTTTTGAAACAACAACTTCAATACGTCTTGTGCCTGCTGCGATTGCGCCTTCTGAAACGATTTTGATAAGTCTTAAATCCCGGGTGTTTCTTGCATGAGTACCTGCGCAGAATTCTTTTGATATGCAGGTTTCGTTCCCGATTGAAACAACCCTTACAACTTCGTCGTATTTTTCGCCGAATAATGCAGTTGCGCCGGTGAGTTTTGCCTGTTCAATATCCATAACATCAGTATGAACATTCAAACCTTTTGCAACCCAGTTGTTAAGGATTTCTTCAACTTTGAAAATTTCATCCGGTGTCATTGCACGTGAGAATGTAAAGTCAAAACGCATTCTGTCCGGTTCAACCTGAGAGCCTGCCTGATGAACTTCATCTCCGAGAACCTTAATCAATGCAGCCTGCAATAAGTGGGCTGATGTGTGGTGAAGTCTGATTTCTTCACGGCGCGGTAAATCAATTTTTGCCTTAACTGTTTCGCCTATTGTAATTTCACCGTTGATAACTTTTGAACGGTGTACAAAGAGGTTGTTAACTTTGAATGTAGTTAAAACTTCAGCTTTAAGGTTATCATTTTCGATATATCCGCAGTCGCCTACCTGACCGCCGCATTCTGCGTAGAAAGGTGTTTTATCAAGTACAATATCAACGTAGCCTTCGCCTTCAATTGTGGCAAGAATTTTTGCATCAGCTTCATTCTTCTCATAGCCGACGAATTCTGTTGAGCCTACTTCATCTTCAAGTTTTGCGTATTTCATATCGCCTGTAACACTGATTTTTGCAGTTGCTGCTTTTGCGCGGTCTTTTTGCTCCTGCATGGCTTTTTTGTAACCGTCTTCATCAACTTTCAGACCGTTTTCTTCTGCAATTTCTTTTGTAAGCTCAAGCGGGAAACCGAATGTATCGTATAATTTGAATGCGCTTTCTCCGTCAATATCTTTTTTATCTGCAATGAATTCATCGAGCATTTTATAACCGCGGTCGAGTGTTTTTGCAAATCTTTCTTCTTCTTTTTTGATTGTGTCAATAATCTTTTGTTTATTTTTAATCAAATCAGGATAAGCTTCGCCGTAATTTTCTACAACAACATCAACAAGTTTGTAGAGGAACGGCAAATCCATACCGAGGATTTTACCATGTCGTAGTGCACGTCGTAAAATCATTCTGAGTACATAGCTTCTGCCTTCGTTGCCCGGAATTACACCGTCAGAAATCAGGAATGAAACACATCTTGCGTGGTCTGTGATAATTCTCAGTGACACGTCGGTTTTTTCTGATTTTTTGTAAGGTACTCCGCTCATTTCTGAAACTTTATCCAGAATAGGTTTTAAAAGGTCTGTTTCAAATGTGGAAGCAACCCCCTGACAAACCATTGTAATACGTTCCAATCCCATTCCAGTATCAACGTTTTTGCTTTCTAAAGGGGACTGGTTGCCTTCTTCATCCTGATAGAGTTCTGTAAACACAAGGTTCCAAATCTCAACCCATCTGTCGCATTCACAGGTATCAATTCCGCAATTCGGGTCATCGCATTTGTATTGTTCACCCAAGTCGTAATGAATTTCAGAACAAGGACCGCAGGAACCTGACGCTCCAGGAGGTCCCCAGAAGTTATCTTTTTTACCTTTTCTCTTAATTCTTTCAGCCGGAACACCTACGCTTCTCCATATTTCGTAAGCTTCATCGTCTGTTTCAAAAATTGTTATCCACAGGCGGTCTTTATCCAGTTTGAGAACTTCTGTAACAAATTCCCACGCCCATGGAATAATTTCTTTTTTATAATAATCACCGAAAGAGAAGTTGCCTAACATTTCAAAGAAAGTGTGGTGGCGCGGAGTGCGGCCTACATTTTCTATATCCGAATCTTTTCCGCCGGCTCTTGCGCATTTCTGGCAGGAAGTTGCACGTGCAGGGTCGTACGGGGATTTAACAATTCCCAAAAATATAGGCAAAAATTGAAGCATTCCTGCTGTTGTCAACAATACTGTCGGGTTATCAGGCACAAGGCTTGAGCTTTCAACAACAGTATGCTGGTGTTTATTTTTAAAATAATCTAAATATAACTTTCTTATTTCATTTCCGGTTAGCATAATTCTTTTTCCTCTTTCATTTAATATATCTGATAAAATAATATATTAAACAAAGATGTTATGCAAAGAAAATTTATTTAGGCAGATTGTTGAAATAATCCTTTTCGGTTAGAGCTTTTGCTGTGCAGCCAAGTCCGTTTTTAACTGAAGTACTGGTGTCAGAACAGTATTCATCTTCAGGAAATATAGAACCTTCCACGCCCATTGGAAGAAGTTTGCCTGTATTCTGATTAATTTCAAACATAAAGAAATCATGTCCAAATCTGTTAGGGCGTTTTTTCCAGCCGTTTACGTCAATACAGATAAAGAATTTTCCGGCTGTATCCTGACTGCTGTCACTCGTATCAAAGAAGATAAAACTCCCGTCTGTTATTGACATAATTCCATCATTGCAATATCCGCCTGCGTTAGCAGATTTCGCATTATAACTTTTGTAATTGTTCATTATGAAAGTTGTACCATCTGTTCCTGAGTAGTTTTTTAGTGGAAATATTGACAGCGGACAGTTTTTCTGACCATCAATGCAAATTGAGGACTGTTTATATTGCTTTTGCATATAGTTTATAAATTTTGTAAACTCGCCCTTCATATCGGATGTGGTTCCGATATTAAATCCGCTGCCTCCGTATTCTTGTAAGAAGATACTCTGTATTGCTTGTCCGAGTTGTGAATATGTCTTTTTAAAAGCGGTTTCAAGCTCTTTATTCTTTGTGTTATTAATAACTGTCGGGAGAGTCATTGCAGCAACCACACCGATAATACCAAGGGTTATAAGAACTTCTGCAAGGGTAAACGCTTTTTGGCTGAAACTTGCTATTTCTACATCAAGGCTTCTGGTACATGTAAATCCTTTTAATTTAATCTTTAACATTATATTCCCTCCAAGAATTTAAAGTATCTATTTATATAATATCATGTTTAACTTTAAAAAACAATATAATTTTAAATAAAAACTTTATGTTTTGCCCTTTGAATTTATCAAATAATAAAAAAAACTGGAGCAAATTAATGGATATAAAAAAAGAGATTGGAAGCAGAATAAAAGCTATCAGGAAGGCAAAAGGCTATACGCAGGAACAGCTTGCTGAACTTGTTGGCATTGAACCGCCAAGTTTGAGTTATATTGAAACAGGCAAATTTGCGCCTTCTGTTGAAACTCTACAAAAACTTGCATTGACTTTACAGGTTAATATCTGGGAATTTTACTATTTTAAACCACTCTCAAATGAATGCATGATTAGGGAACTTAATGATGCTATGGAAAAAGACCGCACCTTAACTCAGATTTTTTATAACTTATTTATGTCAATGAAGTATAACAAAGAATCTAATAATATTACAAATTCTTGACTTTGTTATGATTATAAAATTATTTAATTTTTGTCAGTTTTATTATTACTAAAGAGTTCGTTCATCATTTTTATGAAATTGTCTGCAAGGTCTTTATAACCCGGATTTATCCCGCTTTTATCTGTTCTTTCCAGAAATCCTTTAGGGAATACTCTGCTCCAAAATGGAAGAAGTGCTTCCGGTGTAGTTTTCATAAGGTATTTATCCTGCATACCATTCCAGAAGCCGGGAATATTCGGACGGTAGTAAAGTCCCAGAGCATCCTGCAATGTTGTCTGAACCTGTTTGGCATCTCTGGTGTAATACCATTTCATAATTTCTTTTGCTATCAGGTCACGATCTTTCATTTCATCTTCTGTAAGTTTTAATTCCTCTTTACAGAAATCTCTGAAAAGTGCCGGAGAATTTTTACCATCGGCAAATTCTTCCGGTTCTCCGTCAAGCAGGGTGTCTATATAATCTTTTAACGGCGGCAGGTCATGGTTTCCTGTTAAAATTGCAATATCTTTTTGCAGTTTTACGGCTTCCGGAGAGCTTGAATTCTTTTCGTGTGCTTTTTCAATACTTTCACCTATGCCCATTGCAACAGGAACTCTCTGGCTGATAAAGTTTTTGCCGTATTTTTCCCTGAATTCGTTATAAGCTTCTGTTTCTGCAAGCGGTCCGAAATCTTCCAGTATATAACAATCTTCAGGAACAAGTCCTTCTTCTTTTGCTACACGTTTGAAAAGTTCAAACATATTTTCTCCGCGTGAATTGTGCTTTTTATCAATTCTTACAATCCAATCCGGTTCAAAGAAATCTTTTCCCATTCCACCCTGTTCTTTTGATTTAAAGATTTCATTTCCTTTCAGAACTCTGCCGTCTTCAGTTGTATAACTGGTCGGAATTTCTGCACGATTGATGTAGCCTGCAAAGTGATCCAGCCTCAGGTCACCTTCACGAAGGAGTTTTCTTAACGAATTTTCCTGATAATCCCAAAACTCCGGCGCGTCATAGTTATATAAAGCATGACCCCATACCTGTGTATACGGGTATGCACTTTCAGGCGGTGCACCGCTTACTTTTGTCGGGGTGTTGTTTTCATCCATCAGGAATATACCTTTGTTTGCCCAGGTATCAACCCCATTCGGACTTACGCCGATTGCAAGGTCAAGGATTAATCTTATACCTTTGGCTGCAAGTTGGTCTTTAAATTCATTAAACTGTTTGTCATATAAGAATTGTTCAAATTTATATAAATCAATATCTTCAAGTATTTGCTTTGATGATGTTTTATCTTCTGAATTTTCACTTAAATATATTTTCAGCTGATTTTTTAACGAAGTGTTATTCTTTTTTGCATCTTCAGGCAGATTTTTTAATTCATCCGGCCATTTTTTCCAGTTATTTCCGTATACCTTGGTAATTGCAGAATGTGCAGAGTATGTATCCAGCCATAATTTCCCGTTTTCTTTTTCAAAATTCTTATATTCCGTCTTGATAGGATGCGATGAAGGCAGTTCCTTAAATCTTTCAAAAGCTAACTTGAAACGCGGATCTTTCTGTGTTTTCAACATATCAAGAGTAAACACCGGAGAGGTTACATCATCAGGCAGCTCAGATGTCTTTAGGAGTTTGCCGTACTTTTCTTTTGTTAATTCATTAAGATTTACCAGATATTTATTTTTGCTAAATCTGCCGGACGCATTATAAGGGCACAAATCATTTTCAAGAGCAAACAGAGGGTTCATTATCCAGTGTGTCTGCTTTGCTTCTGAGAGAAAGTTTATAAACTTGTCTGTTTCCGGGTCAAGGAACTGTCCGCAATATGAACGTGTTGCAGGAAGGCTTGTAATATGGAACATCATTCCTCGCTGTTTTACTTTTCCCTTTCCGTCAACACCGGTAAAAGATACTGTATTATATCTGTTTTTTGGTACTTCAAAACTATCATAGCTAATGGGCTGAATTGTTATGCTTGTTTGAGGATTAGATTTGCTTCTATTAACTCTGTTTGTTGTAAAATTTGCAGAAATACTAGTAATCTTCATATTTATTAACTCCTTATAAATTTTCAATATTATAAATGAAAAATAGAAAATTTTTCTAAAATATTACAATTTGTTGACTTTATGTAACTATGATTATAAAATTAACTTGTTATGGCTAAAGTTTCGATAATAATTCCGGTATACAATGTTGAGAAATATTTATGTAAATGTCTTGACAGTGTTATTTCCCAAACTTATAAAGATATTGAAATTATCTGTGTAAACGATGGTTCAACTGATAATTCACTTCAAATTCTGACCGAATATGCCAATAAAGATGACAGAATTAAAATTATAACAAAGCCGAACGGAGGTCTTTTTTCTGCACGTCATGTAGGTATAGCTGCTGCAGTTGGTGAATATTTACTGTTTGTAGATTCTGATGACTGGATAGAAGAAAAGCTTGTTGAGAAGACTGTTGATAAGATTCGCGAAACTAATGCCGATGTTGTTATTTTCGGGGCATATTCTGTTAAGGGAAATAATATTTCTAAAGGAATGTATAGCGTAAACAGAATTCCACAAAAATTTAAAGAAAGTATTTTAACTTTAAAGGACTACGAGGTCAATATTTTCCGGTTTCCGCCAACTGCTTGGTGTAAGCTTTACCGTAAAAACTTTGTGGATGAAAATAATATAAGATTCCAGGAAATTAAAGATGGTGAGGATCAGATTTTTTATTTGCACACCATGCTTGCAGCAAAAAGCGTGTATATTATAGATGAAGACTTATACTATTACGTCAAAAACAGGATAGGTGCTATAACAGCAGATAATACGAAAACATCTGTATCTCCTATTCTAAATTTTTATGCTGCAGAAAAACTTCTTAACAGAATTCAGCTTAGTAATAAATATATTAATCAGGTTACAGATAAGTATTTTTCAAAAGCGCTATCGTGGTATGGTAAATGCAGTAAGGATTTTAAACCGGAATATTTTAACAAGCTGAAGGAATTAAAGGAATATATTGATGAAACATATTCTTCCGGCTGGTGGAAGTATTTTAAATTAAATAGAAATGATAGTTATATAAGTATAAAGGCGAGAATTATTATAGCAAAAGCTAAATGGAAAATTAAGAAAGGGTTATAAATGGCTGGATCTCCAAAGGTATCTGTAATTGTACCTGTGTATAATGTAGAGAAGTATCTTGAAAAATGCTTGGAAACTCTAATTAGCCAGACGCTTAAGGATATTGAAATAATCTGTATTAATGATGGTTCAAAAGATAGTTCGCTGAATATACTAAAAAAATATGCTCTCAATGATGAAAGAATAAAAATTATTGATAAACATAATGAAGGACTCTCAGCTGCCCGTAATGATGGTTTGAATGCGGCAACAGGCGAATACATTGGTTATGTTGATTCTGATGACTGGGTTGATTTAAACTTCTATGAAAAGCTTTATAATGCTGCAAAGAAATATAATGCAGAGGCTGCATGCGCAAATATTATCAGATGTGGTAATAAAGTTAAAAAATATAAGTTAAAATTTGAAAATGAACAATTTATAACAGATAACGTAGAAAAATTAAAGGCTACAAAAATTCCTAAATATAATTATGTATGGAATAAAATTTATAAACGTACAAGCTTGCAAAATTTAAATATAACATTTCCATATGGCAGATATTATGAAGATATTTGCTGGTCAATAAAAGTTTTATATTATTTGAATGGGCTTGTAACAGTTCCTGATTGTGCATATTATTATCGTAGGAATGAGTATTCAATTGTTTCTACAAAATCTCCAAAACACGTATCTGATGCAATGGAATCAGAAAAGGAAATGATAGAATTTGCCGAAGAAAAGCATCTTCCTGTACTTGATGGATTAAAACTGGTGAAGCGTGAAAAATTCAAGTTTTTGGGAGTAACAATACTAAAAACGTTTTATTATTATCCAAATACAAAGAAATATATGCTATTTGGAATAATTCCAATTGTAAAAATAAAAAGCAAGAAATAAAAAACAACTTGCGTGAAAAAATGTTTATGCTAATATAAAAACTATGAGGAATGAATACAGATACCCCACAGAAACCAAACGTCTGGAAAATTCCTCTGGATCCAAGCCCTGGTAGCTCAGCTGGATAGAGCAACCGCCTTCTAAACGGTAGGTCAACGGGCGATAAAAACAAAGATTTGACAATTAAATAGAACACAAGATATGCGTCTGTAGCTCAGCTGGATAGAGCATCTGCCTTCTAAGCAGAGGGTCCCGCGTTCGAATCGCGGCAGGCGTATTTTTTGTGCCCATTCTATTTAAAGTCGCAAAAAAGTTGCAAAGCGAATTTGCGGACGGACAACGGGGGACAAAGTCCGACTAGTCCGGATAGCGAGCAGATTGAGCATACTATGCCGAATGGCATAAATGCGAAACTCTGTGAGCGTGAAGCAAATTCAAGACAAATTTTTGCGGCTTGATTTCTTTTTTATGTGTCAAGTTTTAAGGTTTGTAAATAGTTATTTGTTTAGTTTTATACTCTAAGAATATAAAACTTGCGATAATGGACGCCGTAGCTATCCCAAAATTAAATTCAAAGCATAAAGATATGGTGTAGAAAACATTTAAAAATAAAAAACCTGTTGAATTAATCAACAGGCAATATGATTGATAAATAATTATAACAAGTTTTATGTCCCAAATTTTCTTGCTACTTCTTCAACAGGTTGAGAAGTTTTTACAAGACAATCAAGCAAATTGACACATTGTTCCGTAACTTCCGGTAACAAGTGAGTATATAAATCCATTGTCATTTTAATTGAAGAATGTCCCAACTGGTGCTGTACATATTTCATCGGGGCACCGTTAGCAAGAAGTAAACTGGCATAAGTATGTCTTAAATCGTGAAATCTTATTGTATCAATTCCAGCTCTTTCGAGTGAAGGTTTAAATCTTCTTTTAATCATATTATTGGCGTCTTGATAATTTCCGTCACTATTAGGAAAAACAAGATTGTTTGTATTTGGCGGACAAGCCATTTTCCATTCCCTCAAAACCTGCATAAGTTCCTGCGACATATCAATTTTTCTTGTTTTGCCCGTTTTTGGTGTCCCAACACGACCATGAGTATAATTCTTATCAATAGTGATTTTCCTTGTAACCCAGTTGATTGAATCCCAACTAAGAGCTAATAATTCACCCTGTCTCATGCCGGTAAATAAAGCCGTAAATAACAAAGGATAAAAATCAGGATAAACCGCTTTTGTTTTTGAAAGCAAAGTTTTAACTTCAACAGATGTTAGAGCCCTAATTTTATCGTTTTTTGTTTCTTTCAATGTTTGTTTGCGTGCCGGATTTCTTGTAATTACATTACTGTCAATCATGAATGTATAAATTTCACTAATTAATTTTGTATACTTATTAACGGTTGAATGTGTTCTGCCCGTATCTACCATTTGTTTTACAAATTCTTTCACCATAAGAGGTGTAATTTCTGTTAATTTCATTTCACCAAAAAACGGGTAAATATGATTTTTTAAATAGCCTTTGTAGCCTTCTTCTGTTGAGGGTTTGCAATGAACACTAACATGAAGCCTCATAAACATTTCGCCTGCTTCCTTAAAAGAAGTTTTAGAATCAGCAGGACATATACCTTTGTTTAATTCTTCAATAAGCTGCGTTTGAGCTCTTTCAGCTTCGGCTTTGGTTTTAAAACCTTTTTTAGTTTTTCTCTTGCCTTTCAGGTCTTTGTAATCAAATTCCCATTTGGCAGTTTTTGGATTTTTTCTTACTGAATCAATCATATTTAAAATTCCTTTAATTTTAATTTAACGCGTTCTGCGTGGTTTGTAAGCCCCTTTGCTAATTTTTGCTAACTTGAATTATTCCCCCTGAGGGAGTGAGCACCGTACCATTGAGGCGGCACGGTGCCCACAGTGCTCTTAATATGTTGCTTAGTCTATTTTGTTGACGGTATTCTTATTGAGAAATTCTTCAATGTTTTCTTGTGAAAATAGTACTCTGGAGCCTATTTTTATATGAGATATTTTCTTTTGATGTATCCAACGGTAAAGTGTACTTTCTGAAATATGTAGTTTTATAGCAACTTCAAAGACAGGATAGTATTTATTTTCCATTCTTATCATCCCCCTTATCCATGTCCAATGCTTTTTTAGCAAATTTTGCATTGATTTCATCAAGCTCATCACAAGCATTATTAAATCTTTCAGTATCAGATATAGGGATATCTTCGCTTATAACACGTTCAAATGTATAGAAGTATTGATTCGCACGACCTTTGCGTCTATCAACTATAATATCATCTGAAATATTACTTTGTATGTTCATTAGATGTGTAGTTACACTTTTAGGACTTGAATATATCTTGTCAAAATTACGTTCCAAACCTAATTCTATTGCAACTTCTCTAAATTTTTTATACAATTCAGTAGATGAATATCTTGCTCTTTTGTAGCTTTGTTTTCCAATAATTTCTTTTAATATCATATATATAATATCTTCTTTTGTTGCGAAATCACTCTGTTGTTTTGATAATGCTTCAAATAATTGCAACAACATTTTCTGTTCTTCCTCATTCTCCGCTATTTTTAGTGCAAATTCGGCAAAGTCTCCCATTCGACTTTTTGTTTTAAAAAATTTGTGTTTATTTTCTTTAAGTTTTTTAATAATAACCTGAAGCCTCAAGAGAACATAGCTCATTATTTCATCACGGTTTTTGACTGCATTATCCATCCTACTAATTTCGCTACCAAAATCATCAAAACGATGTAAGAATACGCAAATTAAACGGTCTGCGACATCATCACGTGTGAAATGCGGTTTCATAGACGTTAAAGCAATATAGCAATGTACTTCAAAGTCAACCTGCTTATTGGTTGTGTAATAATCCCGTAATTTTATCACTTGGCCAGTTGCAACTCTTGCTAATGTATCATTTATGTTTGTTGTTGGGGAATCTAAGTTATCTATTGCAAGCAAATAATTGTTTGTTATCATTGTATTAATATCTTTATAATCTGGTGTAAATTGACTTACATTAAACTTTTCACCGTATAGTATTTTCCCCATACGCCTTACGATTGAAGTTTTACCGCTTCCTTTTTCTCCTATAAAAGCAAGTAATGGTTTTGTAGGCATTATTGATTCGAAAAATAAACTATAAAACCATATTTCAATCAATTTTTTATAATCTATATTTGTATTGGTATTGTCCAAAGTAATTATGTTATTAAGATAATTTTCTTTAAAATAATCCTTGTTAACGTCTATATTTACGATTTTAAAAGGGTTATAATCTGGCAATTCTGTGAATAGTACTTCATTATAACCATTATCAACTTCTGTTATATTGTTTTCATCTATTTTTAGCAAAGATGTAGGCGTACAATACAGATATAAAACAAAATTCTCTCTATCGAAATATGCAAACCTATGTATATCAACATTTTTCGCATTATCGAAACAATATGCAATTAATTCTTGTAAGACATATCTGTATAAGCCCTCAGCAGCATTAATTCCATTTTTTGTTAAATAATTTTTAAGACAGCGTGAATCTTCTGTAACTGGAATAATCAGCTTTTCATCTTTCATAAATAAGTAATAACAGTTGTTTGAAAAATATATGCGGCCTTTTTCTTTTATTTCTGCCAGCAGCATGTCTGTTACAGCACTTTTTAAAATGTAGCCCTTATGAATAGCTTGCAAACTTCTTACTTTTGCTTTTAAAGTTTCGGCATTTGATTCTACAAGCTTGCAATTTTCGGTACAAAGTGTATTCGATATTGTGATATTTTCATTTTTACCCTGCATAATTGAGCAGCCTGCAACATCATCATTTTTATATGTACTTCCAACTGCATTGATTCTGTCATTTATTTCTTCATCATGATTAAATTGAGCAATTAATTTAATCACACTTTGGGCTTCGGTTTCTGAGACTTTAGATACTTTTTTCAAAACGCCTGCGAGCCCCATTGTTAAGTAATGACGTTCGCCTTTTATCCAATGGAATAAGGCTTTTCTTATACATTCTGGATATATGCTAATTTCTTTTAGTATTTGTAAAATTGTATCATTTTGTCGTATTGCCTGATGAATTGCTTCTAAAGGATTTTTAATAACCTTCATATTTTGACCTTTAACAAAAATATTTTTCTTTTGTGCAAAGTAATTTTTATTAAGGTTATTTTCATCTTTAAACATTCCAAAGAACGGCAGGAATATGGCATTACCCTTATCCCCCTTCGGAAAAACTTCAATTTTACCATTTGAAATTTTATGGTCTGTTACATTCTTGATAACATTTTGAAGAATGTTTTTTATAAATGTTCTTTCTTGAGGTATGGAAAAAAATACCCAAACATGAAAACCTTTTGATTTTGATGTTTCAATAAGTGCTATTATGCCATAATCCTCAAGCAACTTGTTTTTTATGTTTAAGGCTATGTCATATTTTTCATTTAATAAGATATCAGGTAAATCAATATCTATACAACCCAAAGCAACTTTATCCTCTTGCCCCAATATTTCAGGTGTTACACCTAAACGTGTTTGCCCTAATAAGTGCTGTCTTGTTAATTTATTAAAATTTTCTGTTGTTATATTTTTAACCGTTGTAATTGTCTTGGCGTCTGCGTGTTTTGTAATCACTTTTGAAGCTACACTTAACGCCAAGAGAAGTTTATTATATTCTTTCATTAGAATATTCTCCTTTTCTTGCTTGTGTATCAACTATAAAAGCGGTTATTTCGGTTAATAAAAAATTTAAAACTTCTTTATTTTTATTTATTTGCGATTTTATAAAAGATTTAAAAAAATAAAAAAAGTTAATAACCGTATTAACCGAAATAACCGACAACTAGCAATTTAGATTCTCAATTTAGGCAAATTATATATTTTGAGCCGTTCCTTATTTATCATGTATATTTCCTTTCGCAAATTTAATACCAATAGAATCTTATACTTGAAAATATATATTCGATTTAGTAGAATATATTTATGAAGATAAATAACGAGATAAAAGAAGAAATAAAAGAGCAATATTTAAGGTTATCAGAAGTTTTTGAAGGTTGGTATTTTAATAAATTAAAAGAAATTAATAAAAAAACGAGCATAAAAAATCCGCCTAGAAAAACACTTAAAAAGCTTGCAATAAGCAAAAAAGAGTTTTACAACATATACATAAATCCTTTTAAAAATCTCTCTAAACATGATTTAAATATAGTATTTAAATTACTTGCTTTTGAATTACTTGAAACATATACAAAAGAATCAACAATAATATTTGATAGTGAATTGAAATATGATTTATCAATGACGCGCAAAAAGAATGCTTTGAATTGGCTTTTATTTCAAGTAGATTTACTGGGTATATTTAATTTGTCTGAAAAATTAAAAAAGTTTCTTATTGTTCCATATCATCAATGTTATTATTGTGGAAAACCAAATAATTATATAAAAAATAACATAATTAAAAATTTTAACTTAAAAGAAGTTTATTGTCATAAAGATAAATGTAATTCAAATTCAAATCCCGACAAACATGATAATTGTTGTTATGCAAAGTGGACACGTAGGAGAAAATCTTTAGAAAAGGCACTAAAAGAAACAGAAAAATTAGCTGATGATATTATAGAAAATTATGAAGATAATAATGCAAGTACAAAACAAAAAGCTATCCTTGAGAATAAGCTTGATAAAATTTTCATTGCTTTTTGCGAAAATCAATATAAAGAAAATATGAAAATTAACTACACTATACAAGAACATGACAATAAAGCAATTTGTTTATTGCAATATTCGATATAAATTTTATCATGCCTGAACTATGCCAATCGCAAGCAAATAGATTTAATAATTGCCATGGTGTATGCGGTCTTTCTACTTATGTATAGCAGAATCAAAGTTTTAGGAAGACACCGAAACTAAAATGTGAGATTATTCCTTTATTTTAAAAGTATAATCCCCCTGAGATAATGGTTGTATACCAAGTAATTCTGTGGTATTTCCTTTCATGTCAATTATTTCAATGATTATAGCAAAGCAATTAGGCTCACCTTCAATTACTTCACCATTCCTTATGTAATTATCTTTCTCAACTTCAACCTGTTTGACTTTTATACTCTTGACCTGAATACCATTATAATATTCATGGCCCATAAGCATTTCAATATTAGGATTTATTTGCAATGTTTCATGTATAACGGTGTCTTGTGCTTGTACTTTTGTATGTTGAAACAGGAAAATAATAAATATAAAAAAACAAAAACATTTTCTCATTTTTATCCCCCTATTTCCTTACCGGGTAAAAAGCCACCCCGACCGTTAGGCACAAATCTTATTGTACGTGTTCGGGTATCCTTTTCATCTTTTATAAGGTATTCAAAAACAAATTTTACATCTAAACTATTATCATAATACTTTTTTATTTTTATCTCTGCTAGCTTAATTTTGGATGTGTCCATGGTTGACAGTATAATTTGAGGATGAAACAAATAATCAAACTTAGGACTTCTGAAATATATAATAGATATAGAAACAATTATTGATAAAATTAAAAAAGATATACTTAATAAAATATTTTTATTTTTCATAAATTATTCCTCATTAATATTTTGTTCTATACCGCTCTTATAACCACCTAAATTGTTTGGCTCAAACCTTATCAAATGCAACTCAGGTTTATCATTCAATCTATTACCACCGTAATAACCAAATACAAACACAACATCTAAAACATTATTATTAAATTTTTTCACCGTAATATCGGTAAGTGTTGTTGTAAAAGCTCCTTGAATATCCAATTCAATATTGGGCTGTAACGTGTATTCTACTTTTGGTATTTTATGGGCTGCAAATAATAGCAGTATTATGGTTATTATTGATAAAAATAAAAATATTAAATATTTTTTCATGTTATTCCTTATTCAATTTCTTTTCTAATTTTTTCATTTCTTTGGTTGTATTGTGCAAGAAATTTTTGTAATAAATATTATCTGCATAAATATTGTTAGCAAGGTATTGAGGGTAATTAACCGTAATATGTTCATACACATTAATCATTCTTTTGGTTGCTAATGGATAATAATGGCACCATTCATAACGTGTCTGTCCTAATGTTTTACTGTAAATTGTTATCAATGCCAAAGGGTTATATCCGGCTTTAACCATATAATCAACGGCTTTTAAATCTGCCTTGTTTTCTTTAGGTTTTGGATTAAATGAATATGTCATATCAGCAAAGAAACCTCTAAACAAACCTTTGTAAGAATTTTCACCCAATGCAATAGCATGACTTAAAAGCCCTGCAAGTTCAGCTTCATTTTCTACTAAAGTCAATGCGTCATAATAAACCCATATAGTGCGGTCTGTATATACAAGACCTGTATTTTCTGGTTTGTAATCAATTCTTGCTCTAGGATTTTTAACAGCTGGCATATACTTAAACACCATTCTTTTTTGAATATTGTTTGATTCTAAAATCTTAAATCCAATTGCTGGCACATCTTCCGCTGTTGGTTTCTTTGCTTCTGCAATAGGAACAGAAATAAAACACATTAGAGCTGTAAACAAAACTAAAAACTTTTTCATAAAACCACCTTCCTTAAATTTTATACTTACAATTTATATGAATTACCTAACTTATGCAAAGGTCTTTCCTGTGAGTAATTTGGTCTATTGTAGTTGTTTTGATTATTTTCATAATTTTGTTTGTTGTAATAATCGCTGTACATTTTTTCAAATTGCTGTGGATTTTCTATAGCACGATTTAATGTATCAGTCTTACCCAAACTCTGTTCATACTTAATCTGCTCAACTGTATAATAAGCAAAACTTTTTCCTGTGATGGCTGTTAGAACACAAATTAAAACAAATAACTTTTTCATATTTTACCTTTCTTAACTACGCTTAGTATTTGTTTCTAAATCATTGATTTATAAAGGATTGATATATATTAACGCACGGTCAGTTTGTTTATTTAACTTCATATTACCACGAAAATTACAATATGAGCAAAAAAGATTTACAAAAGTTTGGCAAGAGATTAAAATTTCTAAGGCTTGATAAAGAATTAACCCAGCTTGAATTAGCTGAAATCCTCGACATGTCCCCTAATTTTATTGGAATGATTGAGCGAGGTGAAAGAAATACAACCGTTGAAAATGTGTTTAAAATCGCAAGAGCATTAAATATAAAGCCTTCTAATCTTTTTGAGAATCTTTAAAATCCAATATATCTATTGCTTTTTGCAGCTTTTTGTTTATTGTTCTAAAAAGTATGTAATAGTCGTCACCTGATTTATCAAGTTGTAAATCATTATCAATAATCCCGGAATCACTTGCGAGGGCGCCTAACTTAATGAACACTCTTAAATCGTACAAAATCATTCTTGCGTCCGAAATTCTTTTTTCTAATAGTTTTATCGATTTTTTATCGCACATTAAAATTTACTCCTTTATGTTTATATATGTATAACTAGCTATTTTATACTAATCTATACAGGCGTCTTGTTGCTATAGTGTAAATTTAAGCCATAATCGTACAATAACGCAAAAGTAAATTCCCGTGCACCATGTTAATTTATGCGAGTTGCAAATGTTAGTAATTAGCTTGGTTAAATCTTGAAAATTTAGTTTATTACTATAAAGTTTTGTTAAGACTGTATAATTTTATAAAATTCACAAATTTTTATCAATGTTATAATTATAAAAGAGATATGAAAGAGACTAACATTGTAAAACTGCCATCTATATTAGATAAAGCTATCCAAAATGAGATTGAAGATAAATTTGGTCATTCGCACTATGCTCAAGCTCTTTTTTCTATAATAGAAACTCATAAGCCACCTTTTTCTATAGGCTTGCTCGGACAATGGGGTGTTGGCAAAAGCTCTATTAAACAAATTTGCATTAATAAATTTTTAAACTTAAATGAAGATAAATATAAAGTTTTGGATTTTAATGCTTGGCGATATGAGAGTGAAGATATTAGACGTTCATTATTAAAATTCTTGCATTCGGAATTGAGCCAAGAAAATGAAAGTCAGTTAAGAAAAAGATTATATTCAAATATTACAGATATTTTTAAAAGAGAAAAATCTAAAAGAGAATGGGTTATTGAATTCATAGATAAATATTTATGGATACCAGGACAGATTATTTGCATTATTTTGATATTAGCATGGCTAGCCACCAAAATTAATAATCTATTTTCTTTTAGTTTCACAGATGGCGCACTTGTATATATTGTATTTAGTTTGTGTGCAACAGCTATTATAAAATATGCTTTTAATGTTAATGGCTTTATTATTTCAAAATATACAGATAGAGTTGTTATGACTCCTCCCATCGTTTCTTCAGAACAGTTTGAAGAAGAAATATTAGAGCTATTAAAAGAAAATAATAAAAATATTAAAATTGCGAAAAACAAAAAAATAATAATATTCATAGATGACTTAGACCGTCTAGCTGCTGAAAAAATGATTAATGGTCTTGATGCAATAAGAGTATTTCTAGATGTACCAGAAAGTAATTTTATATTCGTTGTGTCTTGCTATGATGAGCATATAGCAAAATCTATTACTAAAACAAAAACAACATTCTCAAATATTGATAGTGCAAGAAAATATTTAGATAGAGTATTTCAGTTTAAAATTGATGTTCCTGCTTTACCAAATCAGTCCATGAAAAGTTTTGCATTAGAACACCTAAAACAGCTTGAATCTTTTAAAATATTTGAAAAAGATATAGAAAAATCTGGCACCTATAATATTAATAAAATTTTAAATATTTTAATCCCTATTGAAATAAGTAGTCCTCGCGCAGTCATACAAATATTAAATTCATATATGCAAGCTTGGTGGATTGCCAAACAAAGGGAAGAACAATGCGAATTGTGCAACAAAGAGCATAATACCCCTTGTCCTACAGACAGAGAGTGTTTATTAGTTAAGGATATTATTACTTCACATTTAGATATTTTAGCTATAATAACTGTTTTAAAAAATCAATTTCCTGAATTATATAACGATGTTATAATTGAGCCTCAGTTATTAAAATTTATAATGCAAAAGTTTTTTGATTTGAGAAATTATGAAATGGCTGACAATGCTCTACTAAAATTACTGGCTAAGAAATATGTACCAGAGGATGAAGAAAATATTTATGTATTTGATAAAAAATATTCTAATTTACAGAGCTATTTGGCTTCAATTCAAACGACCTCAATACCAGATGATATTAAACCTTTTATAATGTTATTACAAGATAATCTAGAAAGAAGAATTGGAGGAAACTCAATTCCAATATATAATTCTTTGATAACTCAAAATGTAACAAGATTTAAAGATAATCTGGGAATTATAGACGAAACTATAAAAATTTCAGAATTACAGACTTCACAATTGAATTTAGTTGTACAAGAGATTAATGGGCATGAAGATGATGACCGTAGAGAAAAAGCATATATTATTTTATCTATGTTTGCTAATCTATATAAGGGGGATGATGCCAAACTTTTAATTAATGATATTTCAAAAACAATAGTTGATAAAAATTTTATAAAAAATATAGAGATTTCTTATATTGAAAAACTTTTAAATACAAAGTATATCAGTGATGCAAATATAAATAAAATATATTCTTATTTAGTTGCAACCTTAAAAAACGGTAAAATTATCACTCAGAACGCTAGTGAAAATCAATATAAAAAAGTTCTCGAGATAGGTTTAGAGCAATACTATACAAACAAAAAACTAGATAAAAACAACACAAAAAATTTAATAAAATTATTGAATGATGGTATATATAAATATAAAAATGCAGAGAATGAATCATCTTTTGTTAATAAAATAGACGTTTCTTTTTACATAGAAAACATTAAAACTTATGGCAAAGCTCTTTTAAATGATTTAACTCTTAATTATGTAGATGATTTGTTAGAATTTTTGAATAACTCAGAAGAAGATGTAGAGTCTTATATTTTGCACATAGATTATATAATATCTAATAGTACAAATGTTAAGCCAAAAGAACTTGAAAATATTATAAGTAAAGGTTTGGCAAATAATAATATAAGGATTATTAATTATTTTGAAAAATTAATATTTGAAGAGAATGCCTTTGATAAAGTTGATAAAGCTTTAATTCCAGAAATTATAGATTCCTATGTTCAAAGAATTATAAAATACTATGTTCAAGCAGTGCAATTAGAAAATTTGGAAAATGTTATCAACAACTTAATTTCAATGATTAATTTATGTATTAAATTAAATGGTGCCAATAATATTATTGAATCTAGTCTATCCAGTTTGGTTAATATTTTAGCAAATGAATCTACTCCATTATTTGATAAATTATTTTCTAAGTATGGAGATTTATTCCCTGAAAAGGCTGAAAACGTATTAAATAAACTTGTAAAAAATATTTTTATTACAGATGAAATCTCTAAAGAAGAAATAATTAAAACAGATTTATTGATTTTACTTGCTCAAAAGTATATTAAAGAGAAACAAATTGAGATATTTTCTAAAATACTTGAAAATCTTTTTGAAGACTACACTAATACGATAGATGGTGAAAATAGCGAAAGATATTATCAGTTATTGTCGAATTTAGATAAGCAAAATTATTCTAATGAAATATTTATACAACATATTTCAAATATGTATGAGGCTTTGGAACTCGCTATTAGTAATGATTATGAAGATTATTTTGATACATTCTTTGATTCTATTGCTCAATTCTTTGATACTATAAAGACTTCTAAACTAAATTCGTTTTTATCTTATATTATCACAGACCATTTAACTGATGAAACAGATAAAACCGAAAAATTATATGCTTCAATGAAGGATGTATGGCCACATGAAGACAAAAATATATTAAAAGACTATGATATGTTTAATGTAATAGAAATTGCAGATAAATTGATACAAAAATCAAAAACATCAATATCAAAGTTAAGTATTTTTGAATCCATTTATTCTATGGACATAAATGGTATTGAAAAAATTAGCAAAGCAAAAAATAAATATGTAAATTCTTTAATGATGCTGTGGTACAATAATACAGAATATGCATATCACGAACTTTTAAAGCTAAAAGAAGTTATGTTGACTGATTTTAAATGGGAATGGTTAAGTTCAAGAACTCCACAAGATAAAATTAATATTCTTGAAAATCTATGGACGGAATTATTTATTATTGCTGACGTTCCGCGTATACAAAGGCGAACAACCAATTTTTTGAAAGAATTTCCAAAGGATGCAAATTTTTCAATTTGGTTAAAAATTATGTATTTGCAATATAACAATTTTGATATATTAAATGCGTCATTAATAAGTTTATTTTCAGATTGTAACGATACACTAATAAATGAATGTACAAATATTGCAGATTATATTATAAAAAATCATAATAAAGAAAAAACAAATTATGCTAGGACGCTTTTTAATGCATATCTTCAAATTGAAGATATTAATTATAAAAAAGAAATTCTAATAATAATGAAAAAATTGCTTGATAGCGAAGCAAAAGGCTTTTTTAGTAAATCGGATTTCAAAAACTCTAAAAATATCAAACAAGATGTTGACAAATTATGTAAAGCTTTTAAAAAGAACAAAGCCTTGCAAATGTATAGAAAAGAACTATTTTCAAGAAAAAAGAAAAAATAAGCTAGATAATTCTAATTAAAAAATGCAAAAATTTTTCATATCTCCATTAAAGATGAATCAATATAAAAAACTAATGTTATTAAATTAAAATTTTTATGGTATGCTTATTATAAGGGGAAAGGGAATGTCTTTTTTATCAAATATAAATAAAACATTGAGGCCTAATAATAGTGATGGTGAAGTGCTTGTACTTGATTTATTTGCTGGTTGTGGTGGATTATCTTTAGGTTTTGAGGCGGCTGGATTTAAAACTATTGGCTATGAGATGAATAAGGCTGCTTCTGATACCTATAATCAAAATTTATCTGGAACTTGTTATAATGAAAAACTAACAGTTGGTTATGAATATCCTCGTGCTGATATAATAATTGGTGGTCCGCCTTGCCAGCCTTTTAGTGTTCGAGGTGTGCAAAAGGGAATGGAGGATGCTAGAGATGGTTTTCCTATATTTATAGATGCTGTTAAAACTGTAAAACCTAAAATTTTTATGTTTGAAAATGTAAGAAATTTAATGTATTCGCATAATTGGTATCTTGAATTAATATTAAAAGATTTAAAAAAATTAGGATATAATATAACATTTGAATGTTTAAATGCTGTCGATTATGGTGTTCCCCAAAATAGAGAAAGATTAATTGTTGTTGGACATAAAAATAATTTCTCATTTCCTCGTAAAGAAATAAAAAGAGTTTGTGTTGAAGAAGCAATTGGTGATTTAATGTATACTACGCCAGAAGATAGTAAATTTTTGACAAAATCTCAAGATGAATATATTGCGAAATACGAAAAAGCTTCGTGTTGTAAAGTCCCAAGAGATTTACATCCAGATAGACCAGCAAGAACATTAACCTGTCGAAACTTAGCAGGCGCAACAAGTGATATGCAAAGAGTAAAACTAAAAGACGGACGCAGAAGAAGGTTGTTACACAAGGAAGCCGCAAGACTACAAAGTTTTCCTGATTGGTTTGAGTTCTCCGGAAATGAAACAGAAAAATTTAATCAAATAGGAAATGCCGTTCCTCCACTTTTGGCTTACAAAGTGGCTATTGCTATAAAAGAATCCTATTACGATTTATGTACGCAAAATACAAATCATCATTATTCGGAACAATTAACTCTTTTGGAGGCAATTTGAAAATTAATTTAACAGGTAATAAAAAACCAAAACTTAAAAATTTAATATTTAAAACATTGGACATATTGGCTGCTGTTGGTATACCGCTTGATGATTTGTCTGACAGAAGAAAAGAAAGAATGATTCTTGCATTATTGTCTGTAGGAAATATAAAAGAGTCTTTTAACGAAGCTTTATCAACGGAGGACAATCATTTTTTAAAAACCAGAGACATTATAGAATACGAAAACAAACATTTTTCTGAAAATATATCTCCAGGTTCTTATGATGATATAAGAAGAAAAGATTTAATTTTATTAGTTGCAGCAGGTATTGTTTATAATTCTTCTGCTATAGAAGCAAAGGCAACAAACAATCCAACTAGAGGTTATGGTTTAAATCCCCTATTTGCAGCTTTATTAAAAGCTTACAACACGCAAAGTTGGAATGAAAGACTACAACAATTTTTGTTATTAAATAAATCGCTTAAAGAAGAAATTGAACATAAGAGAAATTTGCAAAAAATTCCGGTGGTTCTTCCTTCTGGTAAAAACATTGAATTATCATACGGTGAACATAATATATTACAAAAAGAAATTATAGAAACATTTCTTTCAAAGTTTGGTTTTAATTCGCAAGTTTTATATGTAGGCGATACATCTGATAAATTTTTGTATAAAGATGAAAAAATGTTATCTGATTTAAAATGTTTTGAGTTAAAACATGATGAACTGCCTGATGTAGTTGCATACAGCAAGGACAAGGACATATTATTCTTATGTGAAGCAGTACACAGTGCTGGACCAATGAGTGAATTAAGGGTTCGCAAATTAAAAGAACTATTAAAAAATTGTTCCGCAGAAATTGTATTTGTTACTGCATTTTTAACTAAAAAAGATTTTCGCAAATGGACTCTGGATATTGCTTGGGAAACGGAAGTTTGGATTGCAGAAGCACCTGAACACATGGTTCATTTTAATGGACATAAATTTTTAGAATTACATTAACGCCTTATGTTTTGATAGGATGCCTAATTTAATAAACACTTGCAAGTTATATAAATTATTTTTGCACTCAATAGGGATTTTTATAAAATTTAACTCATTTTATCACACATTAAAATTAACTTTTCTGTATTTATATGCGTATATCTAGCCATTTTATGATTTCATAATACAACATCTTTAAAAAAAGTATGTGCCGTGTCAATTTATGTAAGTAGTAAATATTAGAACTTAATCTTGAAACAACCTTTCTATTTTAATCACAAGATTTGTGATTTGTCTAAGGATGCTAAAGCTTCCAATTTTGCAAGACATTTAATCCCTAATAGTATAGAGGTCCAACTTTGTTTAATTTTTCTTCCAGTTCCATATCTACCACTTCCCTTTTCTTAAATCATTATGGTGTAGAAAAAATTAATTTAAGAGTTAGATAACACTATTGTTACAATTTTTAGTATGTTTTGAACATCACATAATATTAGATTTTTTGCTATAATTCAAATATGAATAAATCAAAATTAAAAACTTTTTTGAGAAAAAATTGCAAAGGATTTATATTAAAAATAAGAAAATTTTTTATCAAATATTACAAATTTCGAATTTGCCCTAAATGCTGGTTTTGGTATGAAGAATATATAAAAGAAATTTTATGCGATTTTGTTGGTATTCCCATTAAAGTAGTTAAGTCTATTTTTGTAAATAATCTTGTAATAAATATCTTTTTATTTTTTGGATTTATATTTATTGAAAATTCTACAATGTTATCAAAAGATAGGTATACAAGTGTTATAATTTCAATTTTTACTATACTTAATTTAACAAACGGCTACTTGGATTACAAAAGGATTCAAGCTAATTGCAAGATGTCTACCCCTTTTGTAATTGAAATTTTAAATATTTTTTATACCATAAGTTGGCAAATCGGTTATTTTAAAACTTTTGGCTTAGGCAATACAATTATTACACCTAAAAATTCACAAGCTAAAAATATAAAAATCGATAATCTTAAATTTTTTAAAGTTAAAATAGAAGATATTATGATTTTTATCAAAGGTGCAAATAATGAAATTGCAAAGTTTTATTTGTATTTTGGTTTTGTAAGATTTATGCAGGAAAATGTACATCATATAATAACAATGAATGAAACAATTATTCCAAATTTACTGCAATATGAAAATTCTGCAAACACCAAGGGACGATTGGCACATTTGCAGCGTGTTAGCATATACCTTATAAAAAAATTTAATACCTTAAATCAGTTTAAAAATTCAAACGACATTATTCTTCTTGAAGAAAAATTAAGAAAAATTTCGTTAAAACTAAGGGAAATTTCTATTGATACAATAGAACAAGATAACATACAACAGGAACAAGAAAAAATATCTTTGATAAGTCAATATCAATTTTCAAATAAAGAAGTTTTAATGTGGAAATTTAATGCTGAGGATTTAAAGCAAGATTTAGTATTGTTTTTAAATCTAATAAAGGATTTATATCCTATATTTTATAAAGAAGCTCATATAAAAGAAGTAAAGCCAAAAAAATTGTAGAGTACTTATATTTGTACAAACTCGCTTAATTCTTCCCAATCATTTATATTGCCGCTACGTTTTAAATAGTTTTTGCCACCGTCAATGGCAACTCTACCGCACGAGCAAAATTTAAAATCATGCGTATTTGTTGATTCAATTATATCTCCGCAATGTTTACATTTTATGCGATTTCTTATTATTTTAATTTCCATTTATTCCTCTCTCATATTTATAAAATTATATTCAGTAAGAATAATTATTAAGCATATTCGTTGCAAAAGTTTGCGAAATTTTATTATTCAAAAATTATGGAATTTTTCTATGACTCCGATTAAAGGAGGCTATGTATAGATTTCACCCCTCCCCGCCCTAGCAAGAAATGACTGTTTTTAAATTTTCAATCTTTCCTCAATCACATTAGAGTTGCAAAAAGGTTACAAAAGTTCTGATAAATCATAAATAATTATGACTAAAAATGAGCAATCCAAACTGGCTCAAATTCATGCGTGGTAATAAATAGAGATAAATTCTAATAAAACCTGAAAATCCGTACAAATACTGCCTTGAACTACTTCTAAGCGGTAGGTCATGCGTTCGAATCGCATCCAGGGTATATTTAAAAAGACCCAAACATTTGGGTCTTTTTAAATATGTTTAAGATTCTGATATGAGAACGCAACAAAGCGGAGCTTTGTTTGTGTTTGAGCGGATTTGCGGACGGACGTTAGTCCGGATAGCGAACAGATTGAGCCTTCTGTTGCGTAGCAACTTTGGCGAAATTCTGTGAGCGTGGAGCAAATCCAAGACAATCGCATCCAGGATAAATTTATAATATAAGCGGGTTTTAACCCGCTTTTTTATATAATATTTATAATAAATTCATGCACTTATTTATATTTATTTTTGTACCAATCTATTAGTTTTACGGCTAATATTGTAAGATATATCGTACAATAATACGGCAAAACAAAAAATGATATCCATTCATACTTGAGAGGCGGTAAAACAAAATATAATCCTATTAATATAATTAAAATTATTGTCGGTAACCATTTATTGTAAAAAAATATGTCTAAATATTTACTCCAATGATTTTTCATAGCTTTATACGTAAAGATTACAGGCAATATAAAATAAAGAAGAAAAAGGACTATGGCATAAATAAAATAAATTACGGCAAGTGTACGACCGCTATAATATAATGCCCCCAAACCACAGTATACCATACCCAGTGGCATTAGAAAGATTATAGACATTATTACTAAATATTTCAGTAGTCCTTTAACATCTTTATTCATATTTTTATTTTACCATAACTTTTCACGAATAATTATTTATAATAAATTTAAGTATTTTTTTTTATACTTATTTTTGTACCAATTTATTAGATTTACGGCTAATATTGTAAGATATATCGTACAATAATACGGCAAAACAAAAAATGATATCCATTCATACTTGAGAGGCGGTAAAACAAAATATAATCCTATTAATATAATTAAAATTATTGTCGGTAACCATTTATTGTAAAAAAATATGTCTAAATATTTACTCCAATGATTTTTCATAGCTTTATACGTAAAGATTACAGGCAATATAAAATAAAGAAGAAAAAGGACTAATCCTAAAAGTAAAAATATATATGCTATAAACTCTTTACCATGGTCACTATAACCATATGCCAACAAGCCGCAATATAACATAACTACAGGTAAAAGCCATATTACACACATTAGTGATAAATATTTGATTAGTCCTTTAACATCTTTATTCATATTTTTATTTTACCATAACTTTTCACGAATTTGATAAATACTAAACTGATTTTCCAATAAGCCTTTTTCCTGCATTGAATAGCCCCAATTATTAATTTTAGATTTATAATCTTTAAAACTTGCAGGTTTCCTATAATTAAAATCAAAATAATCAATTATCATAGCATTGAAATAACCCTCAGAAGTTATATGAGGATTATATAATTTACAATGTTGAATACCTAAATAGTTATCATCTAATAAACTGTGAGGTCTAAACTCAATATCCACCGTATTATTTTGTTTATTATTCAATAATTTTGAATAATTTTCAGATATGTAATTTTTGATTTCCGGTGAGTTAAATAATTTTTTGGATTGCTTGGAATTTATATCATAAACCACTCCGCGTGAATTTTTTGGAATGCCTGCCTTGTCCATTAAATCATTTAAGCCTTTATTTTTTATTTCGGAACGTGAATTTATTATATGTGCATTTTCGTTATCTTTGGCATAATCAAAATCCCGTCTTGCGTTCTGTAAATTAGCACCGGCAACAGGCATAAATTTACTTACTCCATGCCCTAAAATATCTAATGTTTTTTCACCGGGTGTCATTTGGTTTTCAATATTACTTGCTGCACCCGAAATATATCCGTGTTTTGACCTGTAGTGTGCTTTAACTTTAGTGCCGTCATCTCTCGTATAGGAGTGAACATAAACAACGTCATCAGATAAAGCCATATCAGAATTCGTAGGAACACCTAAGTTGGCTAATTGATAATCAATTGCCTTCTCCTGAGCCCTAAATTCATCAGAAGACATATTACCAATATCTTCTCTTGTGTAAATTCTGTTGTTGTTTGAGATTTTGTTGAAAAATTCTTTTAAATTTGCCATTTATTTTCCTTTCTTTGGTTAGTATAAACAAAAGAGTAAGACAGGGACTTTTATAATCCTTATCTTACTCTTTTTATCTTTTATTCAATTTTACACTACAATTATAACATATACATTGAATTTTTGTAAATAATAGTTTTTAAGCTTGGTAGATGTTAATGTTTCTTAAGCTGTTTGTTATAAATCTCTATATATTGAACGAAAAAAAACTTAGTAATATGTAAAGCCTCATAGGTAATACAATATTTTTTTTAAATGTTAAATATTATCTCTATCAGCTTTTAATATAGGAGATAATACTTATGAACTTGAAATATCACTGAATACTACTACAATGATTGTATTAGTTTTAATATCAGCTGTCCAGGCAAGCTGGGCAAAGGAATTTAATGCTGATGATACTTCAAGTTTTAATAGGGCAATATCTGAGGTTGAAGCTGACTCGTCTTCCAGTCATAAAATTAATATTAATGGTGATATTACCCTGGATTCGGCAATAAGAGAGGCTGTAAGTTTAGAACTCGCAGGTAGTAATGAAGCTAACCCGTATAATTTTGTATTAAATGGTAATACTTTTACTTATGATGGTGCCGGTAAAGAGTCTAAAATTTCGGATTTAAATATTATATCAAATGCAGCAGGCAGCGGAATTAACGTAAATAATCAAACTTTCACTGTTGATAATACTCATTTTTCAGGAGATTTATCATCAAATAGAAATAGTTTTCTCTCTAATGTCGGAGGAAAGTTAGTAATAACCGATTCAGATTTCCAAAATTATAAAAATGTTTTTGAAGGGGGAGCTATCAACAATAAGGGCGGCGGTAGTTTATATGTATCAAATACAGATTTTCTAAATAACTCTGCAAGTAACGGCAGCGCTTTATATATAACAAGCGGTAGTGCAGATATTTACAATTCAGACTTTATAAATAATTATGCATCCTCCAAAGGCGGTGCTGCGTATATAAGTGGAGGAAGCCTAAATTTAACAGATTCAAACATAAAAGATAATATTGCACAGTCTCAGGGTGGAGGTCTATATGTAGATAACAGTGCTACTGTTGTCATAGATAATACTGTATTTGATAATAATTCGGTTAGTGATGCTGCAAACGGAGGGGCTATTTATACTGCGGGTAATGTGACAATTAAGGGAGGCTCCTCTTTTACAAATAATAAGGTAGTAACCGGCTCCGGAGGTGCCATTGATAATTTTAATGGTACATTGGTTATAGATAATGCTCTATTTGATAATAATTTAGCAAAAAATGATGGCGGAGCAATAACTGGCTCTGGAAGTCTTACAATTTCAAATTCCAAATTTTCAAATAATAAATCTACACATAGTATTGCAGGAGCTATAATACATGATAATTTAACAATAAGTAACAGTATTTTTGAAAATAATGGCTCTGGTATTGTTGAAGATCCTAATGATCCGCAGAGCGGTTTTGGCGGTGCAATAGTTACAAGTGATGCAAAAATTTCGGACTGTACATTTTCAGGAAATTATACCGGTTTTGACAGCGGCGGAGCAATTGTAAATCTTTATGGAACAATAGATTTTAACAATTCAAATGTATTTACTGATAACAAAGCAAAATACAACGGAGGGGCATTATATACTACCACGCAATCAGTAACAAATATTAACGGGACAGCAAGTTTCTTAAACAATAAATCTACAGATGGTCTTGGTGGCGGTATCCTTGCTCAGGGAACAGTTAATATAAATGCAAACAATCCGGATAAATCGGTTATATTTTCAGGGAACACAGATTCTACCGGAACAAATGCTTTTCATATTGATATTGCAGCCGGCGCTAAACCGGATGAAGTTGGAACTGTAAATTTAAATGTTTCTAACGGAGCAAAAATTATTATTGATGATAATTTTTCAGGTTTGGCAGGTACTAAGTTAAATATCAAGGGAACATCATCTTATAACGATTATGTATCTTTAGGGTCAGAAAACAAAAATTTTAAAGGTGATGTCACAGCGGAAGATATTAACCTGTATTTTTATAATAAAGAATCCAATCTTGCAAATGCTAATATATTTGCCAAAAATACAAACTTTAATTTTATGAATGGATATTTAAATAACGTATCTTTAAATTTGGATGCTTCAGGAGGGGGTAATTCTCTTTCCCTTGATGTTGATCCGGCAGCTTTAACATGTGATTATATAACTTTGACAGGAGATCCGGCAAATATTACCCAATTTATCATTAGAGAGGTAAATGTAATTAGTGATCCTATTCAATCGGTTACTATTTTTGACATATTTGACCATGATAAATACGGAACGGATTTAGCGTTGTCTGATGAGCTGCAAAATTCAATAGTTTACGGTGCTTTAAAACAATACAAATGGTCGTTAACACCAAAATTAACATTAACTGAAATAGGCGGTTTTAACCCTAATATACAAAGGTTTCAAGGGGCAACAGCAGCAGCTTTTATGAACCAGATGCTCAGTTATGATTACTCCTTATATAGAACAGATGAAATATATACAAATTTAAGAGAACAGAAACTTGCAGCCAGAAAGCTGAATTCATATGCGTCTATAACTCCTGCCGGCATGTATGTGGATCAGTATTATGCTGATGGCTCTGCATTTTGGATGCGGCCTTACGTCAACATAGAATCCTTTCATCTTTCAGGTGCTTCCGGTACTGTTAATAACCAATCATATGGTACAATGTTCGGATTTGACTTCCCTATGATTGAAACCAAAAATGACTGGAAACTCTTCCCTACAATCTATGGAGCTTATATTGGCTCAAGCCAGCAGTACGTTGATTCCGATATGTATCAAAACGGCGGTTACGGCGGACTTTTGCTTAGTGCATACAAAAAGGATTTCTACGCCGGCTGGACAGTCAACGGCGGCGGACTTGGTGTTGAATCAAAATATGATTCCGGAAAAGATGATTATGCTATTGTAACAGCCGGTACTGCATTAAAACTTGCTTACAACTGGAAATTACGCGACAAGTTTATACTTCAGCCAAATTTCACCACTGCATATACTTTTCTGAGTCCGTCAAATCTTGTAAACTTCCAAAGCTTAGATATAAACCAGTCGCAGGTTAACGGTTTAACAATAGCTCCTTCAATGAGATTAACCTATCGAAATGAGGAAGGATTTGAACCATATATATTCGGCGGATGTGTAATTCCTATAATGAGTGATATAAAAGCTAATGTTGACGGAGTAAATCTTGACAAACTTACATTAAATCCCTGGGCACAGTTTGGTGCAGGTATAAGAAGACGTATAAAAGACAGGGTAACATGTTTTGCCGAAACCGTAATCCGCACAGGCGGAAGAACCGGATGGGGCTTTATGCTTAATATTCAAATTTCTATTTAACAATGTTGTTTAGGTTTAACAGTTTTTCTCAAAATTATTGCAATTACACCGGTTAAAATTAATACAATACCTGTTATTACCCTTGATGTAAGATGCTGATGAAAAACTGTTACTCCGAAAAATATTGCCGTAAGCGGTTCTAAAGCCCCAAGAATTGCAGTTGTTGTTGAACCTATTAACCTGATTGATACATTTATTGTTTCAAGTGAAATTATTGTAGGAAAAATTGAAAGGGCAATTGTACAAAGCCATAAAAACGGTTTGTCTATAATTTGTAGTTCTGTACAGAATTTCAAGTTGTAAATATAAACCAAAAGCCCGAAAAGCATTACATAAAAACTCATCTTATCATGTTTTATGTGTTTGGCAACTTTATTGTTTTTTACACCGACAATGTAAATTGCATATAACAGAGCTGACAGCAAAACCTGTAAGACGCCATGCAAGTTTAGAGTTGACCCCGGTTTATTATTGTAAAGCATTATAATTCCTGCTGAGGTTAACAGGATAGAAAAAATGACGGTTTTTGTAATTTTTTCCTTGTAAAATATTGCCATAATTAAAGCAACCATAACAGGATATATAAACAAAATAGTACACGCTATGCCGACTTCTATATATTTAAAAGCATCAAATAATGTTAAAGATGAAAGCGAAAAGACAATTCCCAGAAAAAACAGAGGAAATACTTCCTTTTGGGAGAGCTTTAACGAACCTTTTTTAATAATTTTTATCCATGCACCATATATAATTACAGCCAGGCAGTATCTGTAAAACAGTACGGAATTTACACCTATTCCTCCTGCATAAAGAGGAAGCGCAAATAAAGGATTAGTGCCGTAACTTGCCGCAGCTATACATCCATTTACTATTCCTGTGACTCGTCTGTTCATGAAATTTCCTTTCATTTTGCATGCCTATAATTTAATTATATTTCTATGTTATTATCAAGACAATAGGAGACAGAAGAAATGTTTTACAAGACAACATATTTATCACCTCTAGGAGAGTTAATGATTGCCAGTGATGGTCAAAATATTTTAGGCGTTTGGCTTAAGGGGCAGAAATATTTTGCAATTACAGTTTCTGAAGAAATGGAAGAAAAAGATGATATACCGGTTTTTGTTAAAACCAAAAAATGGCTTAACCGATATTTTGCAGGACAAAAACCTTCTATAAACGAACTCCCTCTTGCACCATCCGGAAATGAGTTTAGACAGAATGTGTGGAAGTTATTATGCGAAATCCCTTACGGCGAAACAACAACCTACGGCGAGCTTGCACGTAAAATTGCCAAACAGATGAACAAAACTTCTATGTCTGCACAGGCTGTAGGTGGTGCTGTCGGGCATAACCCTGTTTCAATTATTATTCCCTGCCACAGGGTTGTTGGGACAAACGGAAGTCTTACAGGATATGCCGGCGGTATTGATACAAAAATTAAACTTTTAGAACTTGAAGGTGCAGATATGTCAAAATTATTTAAACCTTCAAAAAAATCTTAACTGCATTGTTTATTAACGCATAAATCTTCGCAAAGTATTATAATAACAGCCTCGCCGGCTTTTGCGTGATAGTTCAGCCCCGGTGTAATTAATCCTGTTATAAGACCTACCGATGTACCTACCGGAATACCAATTGCATAACCTACACCTAGTTTTGCCGGGTTTGGTATGAATGCAAAACCTGTTCCTGCCCCTGCGCCTACAATACCCAGCCCAAGTGTCCAGGCTGTTAATTTACCGGCTGTATGCCAGCCGTTTTCCTTTAATGATGAATCTTTTGTATTCGGGCGGGCAGACATTGAGATTGCTGTTCCATCCGGCAGAATCAGACATTCAAAGTTAAAATATACACGTGCGTTTTTGTTTGGAACTCTCTGTCTTTCGATTTTTATTACAGTTGCAACAACTTTTGAACAGGCAGGAATAAGAAGAGTTCCTTCTTGTGTATAAATTGCTTCAGGTATGCTAAAATTTACCCTGTCGCCTGCTTTTACACACTCGGACTTAAACTTTTCATTAAAAACTACTTTAAGTGCATTGCCTTTACAGATTATATTTCTGAGATTTGTAATAACAACCTGATTTGTCACAGCGCCTTTCTCGCAGAACATATGTTCACGTGATACTATTTGCTCGTTACATTCATTGCAGTCATTAGTGTCTAAAGTTTCAGCGTAATCTGCTGCGGCTGTTCCGGCAATTGAGATAAAACATATTATTGCAAGCAGTTTTTTCATAAAGAAATTATTTTTTAAACACTAAAAAATATCATTACCTTATAAGGTAATTTAGAATATCAACCTCCGCATTTTTTACATGGACGTCCGCCTCTTTTAACAGCTTCCTGTTTATCAATTTTTATACAAACCTTGCAGATTTGTGCAGAATGGCAGCAAAGCTTATGGTAGATTTTTGAATTCGGATTAAATACTACAGTTTCTGCTTGTGCTGCTGATGTACCTAATATCAATAGTGAAAGCAGAGTTAATACAATCTTTTTCATAATAAATCCTTTTTGGTTTGAACAGATACTCTTGTTTTATTTTTATATTTTATATTAAAATTACAGAAAAGGAAGAGTGTTATGATTATAAGTTTTTTAAATAAGTTAAGCAGTTTTAATGAATGGATATTTCACGGATTTGACGGATTTATAGAAAGTTTCGGGTTATCAGACTGGATAACTGATGCTTTAATTGATAGTTTTCATATTATTCCGTTTTTATTTATTGTATTTGTTTTTATAGAACTTTTTGAATATTACTATGCTGATAAGATTAACCATTTTATGAAGGAATCTGAAAAGACCGGTCCTGCAATAGGCAGTCTGGCAGCTATAGTTCCCCAATGCGGGTTTTCGATTATTGCAAGCTCGCTTTATTCCGGCAGATTAATAACAAAAGGAACATTAATCGCTATATACCTTGCTACATCAGATGAAGCTATTCCTGTCTTGCTTGCAAGACCTGATAAAGTTTGGCTTGTTGTGCCTGTAATTGCAGTCAAACTTGTTGTGGCGATTTGTGCCGGGTATTTAATCGACTTAGTTTTTAAAACCAGGCTGGTTAAAGATGCAGTAGTAGAAGTTCCTGATGAGGGCTGCTGCAAGCATGATATAATTTCATTAAATAAAAATAATCTCTGGCTGCACCCGCTTGTTCACACTGTGAATGTTTTTGCTTTTGTGCTGGTGATTACATTATTTTTAAATTATTTTGTAACGGATTCTGTTATAAGTGCATTTTTTACAAACACAAGTTTCAAATATAAAATACTTGAACCTGTAGTAACCGGTGTACTCGGATTAATTCCTAATTGTGCGGTGTCAATTGCTCTTACAATGATGCTGATTAAGGGAACAATAAGTTTTGGTGCCGCAATGGCAGGGTTGTTTTCAAATGCCGGTCTGGGACTTCTTGTTTTACTCAGAAAAAATACAAGCATAAAAGACACAGCTCTGATAATTATTTTGCTTCTTCTGATAAGTATTCTTGGAGGAATAGCTCTTCAATTTATCCGGTACTAATAAGTAATTGCGATTTTCAGGCAATTGTCAGTTTTATCTTCAAACATTTTATAAGCCTTAAGAATATCGTCAAAAGCCATTTTTTTGCTTATAAGAATATCAGTTGATATTTTGCCTTCCGAAATATATTTAACCAATTCTTCGCAATGTGTTGCATCAACGCCGCCGGTTTTGAAGATAAGATTTTTCCCGTACATATCAGGCAGAGGAAGTGTCTGAGCTTTTTCATACATTGCAACGAGAGCAACAACAGAATTAGGGCGTGCAATTTTCCACGCGAGTTCAAACGTATTTTCTCCGCCTGCTGCTTCTATTACACCATCGGCTCCGTCACCGCCTGTTATCTCTTCTATTATATTTTGCAAGTCCTGATGTGCAGGATTTATTGTGTAATCTGCAAGTTTGTTTTTTACAGCTATATCAAGCCTTGTGCTGTCAATATCAATAGCGATTACTTTGGATGCGCCAAAAAGTCTTGCACACATCATTGAGCATAAGCCTACAGGTCCAGCGCCGATTACTGCTATTATGTCGTTTTGTTTTATATTGCATAGTTCTGCACCGAAATATCCGCTTGAGAGAATATCTCCGACAAAAAGAGCATTCTCGTCACTTACGTTATCAGGAAGTTTTGTAAGACCAGTTTGCGCAAAAGGAACTCTGACATATTCTGCCTGGCAGCCGTCAATTTTACAACCGATTTCCCAGCCGCCTTTTATACAGTTATTTATAAATCCGCGTTTGCAGAATCTGCATTCTCCGCAGAAGGTTATGCAGTTTGCGCTTACTCTGTCGCCTGCTTTGAGATTTTTTACATTTTCTCCAACGGCTGTAACTACTCCCACAAATTCATGTCCGAGAGTTACTCCTTCTTTTGCAAGAGGAACTGCACCATGCATAATATGAAGGTCGCTTGTACAAATCGTTGATAAGGTTACTTTTACTATTGCATCATTTTCATTCCGGATTTCCGGCAGAGGTTTTTCACATAGTTCAATAATTCCTTTTTGTTTATATACAAGTGCTTTCATATTTAATCTCCTTTTACTTTTTTATTATAGCACGTGTTTTTAATTTTTCTGATATAATATAAAATAAGGAGATAAGATGATGAAAAACCGCTTATATCAATTACTTCGGGGGGGGGGGCATCCGCTTTATGCCTGTGCAGAAGAAAACAGATAATTATTTCTTCTGGAAAAATTTACGATTGTTTTTCTTTTTTTAATGAATTAGATATTTTAGAAATACGATTAAATGTTTTAAATGATATTGTTGATAAATTTATTATTGTAGAAGCGACTAAAACGCATACCGGTTATGACAAACCACTTTATTTTTTGGAAAATAAAGATAGATTTAAGTCTTTTGAAGATAAAATTATACATATAATTGTTGATGATATACCTAAGCATAATTCAACATGGAGTTTAGAAAATTACCAGAGAAATTGCATCTCTATAGGATTAGAAGCTTGCAGCGATGATGATATTATTATGATTTCCGATGTTGATGAGATTCCTAACCCGGATATTGTTATGAAAGTAAAAGATGAGCCTGGTATAAAATCATTGAAAATGTTCGGGTTCTACTATTGGCTGAATAATGTAGCTGTAGGAATGAAATTTAACCATGCAACTAAAATTTTGTTTTATAAAGATTTTAAAAATATACTTGATAATATTGAAGTTCCCCATCCAGGAGTTTTGCCCGAACTGAATAAAGGAACTACTGCTTCAAAAATAAGATTATATGACGGTTTAGAATGCCAAAAATTTTATAATTATGCCGGCTGGCATTTTTCATACACCGGTGGAGTTGATACTCTCTCGGAAAAATTAAAGAGTGTTGCAATTCATGGAGATGAGGCTGCTGAAAGATGCCGTATAAGGGACTATAAAACCGATGCAGAAAATATGATGAAATTTAAGACATTTGGATGTTATGAACTGGCTGCGGTTAAGCTTGATTCAAGCTTCCCGGAATATCTTGTGAAAAATAAAGATAAGTATAAACACCTTTTGACAAAAGAAACTAATAAAACTTTGTTTTGGGATTGTATTATAAAAATGGGCTTAATCAATTTATTCAAAAGCAAAGAAAATAAAATACGATAAACAGAATACTTGCAAGATTTTTGATTAACTGTTATGATTGTCATATTATGATTAATACATTTAATATTGCCTCATTAAAAAAGGACTTTCTTGCTTCTATAATTGTATTTTTAATAGCAATGCCCCTTGCTATCGGTATTTCTATTGCTTGCGGGCTTCCTGTATATAGCGGCTTGATTTCTGCAATAGTCGGCGGTATTGTTGTTGGTGCTTTTTCAGGAAACTCACTTCAGGTTTCAGGACCGGCTGCCGGACTTATTCTTATAATTGTAGATATTATTGCAACACTAGGTGTAGATAAATTATTTTTGATAATTTTTATAGTTGGTTTAATGCAGATAATTTTCGGGCTGTTTTCACTTGGGAAATGGTTCAGGGCTATTTCTCCTGCAATTATTCAGGGTATGCTAGCCGGTATAGGAATTTCAATTTTCCTGTCACAGTTCCATATAATGCTTGACAGCAAACCCCAAAATACTTTTTTTGAAAATATTGCGGATTTATGCTCTGTAATTTATAATTCAGTTCTGCCTTTTGACGGTTCTCAGCATCATCATGCCGCGTTTATCGGGATTCTTACTATAGGTTCTATTATTTTGTGGAATAATATCCCGAATAAAAAGTTCAAAGTTATTCCTGCAGCACTTGTAGCTGTTATTGCTGCATCGCTTGTTGCCGGAGTTTTCCATTTTGATATAAATTATATTGGGCTGGGTGCAAAGTTTTGGGATAATGTTAAATTTATAAGCCTTTCTACATTTAAGTATGTTTTGGATTTTAAAATTCTTTTAAGTGCATTGATAATAACTTTTATTGCCAGTGCAGAAACCTTGCTCACTTCAAATGCTATTGATAAAATGTGCGAGCGTTCTAAAACAGATTACAACAAGGAAATTATTGCACAGGGGATTGGAAATTCTCTCTCTGGACTTGTTGGAGGGCTTCCGATTACCGGTGTAATTGTAAGAAGCGCGGCTAACATTAATGCTGATGCACAGACAAGATTTTCAACCATAATGCATGGTATCTGGATTGTGCTTTTTGTCACATTTTTCCCTCAGGTTTTAAATTTTATTCCGCAGGCTTCACTTGCTGCAATTCTTGTTTATACAGGTTATAAACTTGTTGACATCAAAGCAGCTAGGCATTTGTATCATTTAAGTAAAGGTGAGTTTGCTATTTATTTAATCACTCTTATTTCAATTTTATTTACTAATTTATTTGAAGGTATTTTGATAGGTTTTGGGGCTGCTATAGCCAAGAGTGTTTTCAAAATGCTCAGGGTTCACATTTATGTTGAAGAAAATGAAGAAGAAAATAAAGTTATTGTAAAACTCAGCGGGAATATTATTTTCTTGCAGCTTCCGCAGCTAATTGATATTTTTGAGCATCTTCCTAAAGATAAAGATATTTATGTTTGTGCAGACAGGCTTCATTTTATTGATCATGCTTGCGTTGATTTTATTAAAGACTGGGAAGCATCAAAGCATTCTGCCGGCAGCTCAAATGTGGAAGTTGACTGGAGCCGTATCAGAAGAACTTATCCTAACTTTAAATGGAGAAAGTTCCACAAACATTAATAGTACTTTTGTATAATCTCTAAAGGTTATTTGATTATGCTTTTTTCTGATTAAAGTGTTTTGAAAAACTCTTATAATATCCTTGTCACTACAAATTTTTATTTTGAAAAGGAGAAATTATGGATAAAAATCATGATAAGGAAACACTTAAAGAAAAGGCAGAAAAAACTGCTGATAAAGTAAAAGCCGATGTTAAACACGGCGTTGAAACCGCAAAGGAAAAAGCACACAATATGAAAGAAGATATTAAAGAAGGTGCTGAAAAAGTAAAAGAAAAAATTGCGGAAAAGAAAGAAGAAATGAAAGAGAAAAAAGAACATAAAAAGACTGCATAATTTTTATATTATCTAATGGCGCCCGCAGATTATATGCGGGCGCCTCTTTTTATAACAATATTAAAATCGCGGCTCCTGCCCCCATTATTGCAGACCCAAGAAGTTTTTTCTTTAAATCTGTTTCATTAAAGTATTTCCATCCAAGTATAACACTTAAAATTGTAGAAAGCTGAAAAAGTGCAAGGGCATAACTTACATTCATGTTTTTAAAAACATAGTTGGTGGTGTATTGCATCAAGCCTGTTGATATAATTAGGAATAATACAAGAAACGATGTCTTTTTTGCCGGAATTTCAATCTTAATTTTTTTAACTTTAAGAAGAAAAAAAGAAAAAATTGTTCCAAAAACACACCACAATACAAATGCAGTTTTAATATCTGAAAGAACAATAATTTTTTTTATAAAAACAGCTTCTGCTGCTGTAAATATTAATGCAAGAATTCTGTATTGAATATCTTTTCTTTTTAAAAGTTTTAATGAAAATCCTTCCTCCGTTGAATTAAATATAAAGTAACTGCCGAATATAATAAGAGCAGTTGCAAAAATTCCTGCAGGTGAAGGAATTTCTCCGGCAAGAACAATCCCGGCCGCCATTGCTGCAACAGCCTTGTAGGAATTAATCGGTCCCAGCAGAGAAAGCTCTCCTTTTTCAAGTGCTTTTATTAAAAACCCGTTGCCAAGAGCTCCCAGAAGCCCTCCAGTCAGAGCATACTCCCATGTCTTGATTGTCAGCACAGCTGGATAAAGAGTTGGAAACAAAACAATGCACACAATACTCAATCCTGCATAAGTGAAAAAGTTAACGGTTAAAGACGGCATTCCTTCTGCTGTTAGTTTTTTCTGGAATACATTTGAACATGAGTTTGAAAGTATTCGTAATATGATTGCAGGGATTGTAAACATTTAAGAATTTTCCTGTTGTATAAGGCTGAGAATTTCGTTTTTGCATTCAACATTTTCGTGCAAAATTTTGAAAACTTTTTCAATATCTTTTTTAATTATTTCCTTATCCGGTATTAAACCATTAAAGCTTTTATAGAGAAGTTTCATTTCTAATTTTCTCACCGGATTTGGAAAGTAATATTTAAATTGCAACTCTATACAGCCGAGTTTTTTATAAAAATTAATACGTCTAACGGTGTGAGGGTTCTGTGTATCTTCAGGTTCAACTTCAAAATAGCATCCTTTAAGGCTTGAATATTTTTCAAAAATAGCTGTAAGTATTTTGCTTCCATAACCTTTTGAATGAAATTCCTGCAGAACTGCTATATAATCTATCCAGATAAAATCTTTTTTTATATATAAAATGTAACCTATTAATATTTTTTCATCATAAACCAAACCGAGCTTGTAACTCCCTTCTCTAAGAAGGTCATTAAATTCCTCAAGTGTTTTTATTTCCTCTGGAGGAAACTGTGCCTGAATATCTGAATATATTTTTTCATCGAGTTTTTCGGAGTTAATTAACTTCAGCATCATGCAAAAATTATAGCATAACTTTTTCCAAAGGTGTTTGTGAATTTACAGATGAAGGAAGAATAAATCCGAAAATATTTTTGTCACTCTTTTTACTTTCTGCAATAAGCACCCCGTTGTGAGCTTCAACAATCTGTTTTGCAAGATGTAATTTCAGACAAAAACCTATTTTGTTATAAGAAGCCTGCCCACGGTATTTATCAAACATCATCTCAAGTGCTTCTTTTTTTATAAACGGGCTTTCTGAAATTATCTGTATTTCAAGGTTTTTGTTATGATTTTTTATTAATATTTCTATTTTTGTTTTTTCAAAAGCATATGAGATACTATTTTCTAAAATATTTGCTATAGCTCTTTTTATAAAAGTTCGGTCTGCACAGATTTGCCTGCTTTTTGATTTTGGTTTTATTAAGATTTCAAGATTTTTTTCGTTTGCATATTTTGCAAGGTCATTACAGCATTCTGCTGTCAATTCTATTATATTTATATCTGTGCAATGGAGTTTTATTTCTTCATTTTCAAACTTGTATGAAAATAAAACTGTTGAAACCATATCATACATATTTTTGCAGGATTCCAGTGTAAGTTTCAGCATCTCCTGCTGCTCTTCGTTTAGTCCTCCAAACATTCCGTCCAGAAGCATTTCTAATGAACGCACCTGTGCTATTGCCGGTGTTTTTAAATCGTGGCTTAACGTTGCTATAAATCTTTCTTTCTGCTGGCTTGCCTCTTTTTCTTTTTGAATATCAAGAAGGAATACTGTTATTCCTATTACTCTTTTATGTTCATTGATTATCGGAACGCGGTATTCTTTATACCAGGCAGCTTCCCGACCTGCAATTTTATAAAGATGTTCTGTTATAAGCGGTCTTTTTTCTTTTATTACAACTTTATTTTCATAATCAATAGTTTTTGTGCCGGCATCTGTATAGGTGTGTGCGATATTTACCCCGACCAGTTCATCATGATTAAGGTTCATAAGTTCAAGAAATTTGCTATTGCCTCTCAGGTATTTTCCTTCCTTATCTGTTACGAATGATACCATTGGAAGATTGTCCATCATTTCGCTTACCTGTTTCTGTTTTTCAATGAATTTTGCACGTATCCGCTCACGAATTGTTATATCTCTGGCAATTGTCATTATTCCTGTAACTTCACCGTCTTTTTTTGTAGGTGCTGATATAACATCATATGTTTTTGAACCTGAGGACGGATGATCTATTTCAATTGTATATTTAATACTTTTTCCTGTTTCGATTACTTTGCTGTCATGTTCCATGATTATTGCTGCCGCTTTTGGCGGCAGAAGTTCAAATGTTGTTTTGTCTTTTACGGAAATAAAACTTTTCAGTCTATATAACCTGCACATTGCTTTGTTACAGGTTATATAACGATGTTTTATATTTTTGTATGCAATTAAATCAGGACAATTTTCACTGAACGTGTTTATCATTTCCTCAAGAGTCTGGTTTTTTACCTTAAGCCGCTTTACAAGTTTTTTGTTTTCAACATATGCAATAAGAAGGACTAATATTAATCCGATTGTCACGACTGTCTGCGGGCTGGAACTTAAAGCAGCGTCTGCGTAGACACTCCAGAGTATAAAGCCCGTAAAAAACGTATAAAATATGCTTTTTACTAATTTTTTATTCATATTCAGTTTTTTCTTTACTTCTTAACTACATTTTACTTTAAAAGGTCATACTGAACTGCCATAACGGCAGCCTGAACTCTGTCAGGAACAGAGAGTTTCGATAGGATTTTGCAGACGTGAGATTTTGCCGTATGAGGGCTAATCATAATAATGTCAGCAATTTCTGTGTTTGATTTGCCTTCTACGATTAATTTTAATATTTCTTTTTCTCTATCAGAGAGATTTATATCAAGTTTCTTTTTATAATTATACAAATTATCAAAATCAGTTGATGCTGGTTTTGGGAATGCTGATAATGCCATTCTTGCAATTCTCGGATCAATCCATACAGCACCTTTTTGAACTTCTTTTATTACATTACAAAGGTCAGGCAGATAAATGTCTTTTAGTGCATAAGCATTTGCTCCTGAAGATAATGATGCGAATATTTCTTCATCGCGTTCATGAGATGTAAGCACAATGACTTTTGTGTTAGGGAATTTTCTGCTGATTATTTTTGTTGCCTCAAGTCCGTTCATATACGGCAAACCTAAATCCATCAGCACTACATCAGCAGGGTTTTTCTGTAAGGCTTCCAGCCCTTCTTCTGCTGTTTCAAAATCCCCTAAAACCTCAAAGTCGTTATAATGGGTAAAATGATGTTTATAAGTTGTTCTTGTCAGTAAATAATCTTCAATTATGTATAGCTTAATCTTGTCTATCATTTAATCTATTCCTATTCCTCCATAACTTACTAATCATAATCGTTATGAAAGAAAAATACTATCACCCGACTGGGTATATATAAAAAAGATTAGTCGACAGGCTAAGCCTATTTACAGGCTTCTGACGTGATAACCTGGTTTCTGCCATGTTGTTTGGCGTAATACAAGGCTTTGTCAGCACAATCAAGAAATTCGCTTGCAGTTTCTATATTTTCTTTATTAGCATTTACACCAATGCTTACTGTTACTTTAATAGGGGTATTGTTGTATTTGAACTGATAATTTTCAATTCGGCTCCTCAATCTTTCAAGAGGAATAAGCGCACTTTCAAGTGATGTTTCTGTTAACAACGCAACAAATTCTTCACCGCCGTACCTGAAAACAAGGTCGGTTTTTCTGAATGTTTCCATAATTAAATACGCTGTTTCTTTTAAAACATAATCACCGCAAAGATGTCCGTAAGTATCATTTACTTTTTTAAAGAAATCTATATCAATAACCGCAACACTTAAATCATTTTTGTAGCGTTTTGCTCTTAAAAACTCTCTTTCAAGATGTACATCGAGGTTTCTGCGGTTATAAAGTCCGGTAAGTGCATCAGTTACGGAGAGATGTTTGGTATGTGAATACATAAAATTAATTTTTCTTATAACGTCAAGCTTGTTGCTTTCCGGTACCGGAAAATTTGTAATTATTTCTTCAATGTTTTTCTGGATTTCATCCAAAACTTCAGGCGGTATATCAAAGCTCAGATTGTCAATATCTGTTTCTTTTCTGTCAACCATAATCTCCCCTTTACTAAACCTTATTATAACATAAAATTTGATTAAAAATATTTTTTTTGCTAAAGTTTACACAAGATGAAATTAAGAACGGAAGATATTTTATCAAAATTTTCTAGCAATATTTCTCATCCTCATGAAGTTAAACGGATAGCTTTGATGCTCTTTGACGGTTTGAGCAGGAATGTTAAAGAAATGTCTGTAAAGGATCGAAAAATTCTTGAAAGTGCTGCTCTTTTACATGATATAGGATATTATATAGAAGCAAAATCCCACAATAAGCATTCACAAAAGATAATATTAGATAATGGTTTAGATGAATTTTCCGAACATGAAACGGAAATGGTTGCCTGTATTGCCCGCTATCACAGAGGCAGCCTTCCTAATAAAGAAAAGCACGAGTTATATGCAAGCTTTGAAAAAAAAGACAGAAAAAAAATTAAACGGCTTGCAGGAATTTTGAGGGTAGCTGATGGTTTGGATTGTTCACATTTGTCTGCAATAAAATCAATTAGAATAGATTATGATGAAGAAAATAATATTATAGAGATTTATCTTACCCTGAATACTCCGGAATTTCGTCCTGATATTTCAGTAGCGGTAAGAAAGAGGGATTTGCTGGAAATAGGGTTTAAATGCCAGTCTGTGATTAAGTTTGCAGATGTATAACATATTGTAACAAAATGTTTACAAAACTGCGAAAATTGTAACATTTCTTCATGAAAAATACTTTATATATATAAGGGAAAAATATAAGGAATAAAGTTATGAGTGGTTTCGATGTTAATGTTTTGAGTACAAAACCTGTAATCAGAGAAGCTGCAAGCATGCAAAATGACGGCGGGGCAGGTAACCTGGGATATATGCAGCAAGGTGAAAGCGAACAAGAAGAGAAAAAACGTCATTTTGATGAAAGTATTTTTTCAAAGAAAGAAAAAGATATTTTTATCTCAGAAAAAGATTTAAAATTTGAAGAACCTGAAGATAGTTTTTCTCTTGCAAAGTTGATTGCACAGATTATACTTAAAGTAAAAATTTTCTTTAATGTTAAATAATATTGATTATCCTCTTTACAAAATCAGATATTCATAATATATTATTAGTGTAAAATGTACACTAGTTAAAGGAAAAGTTTTTATTATGAAAATTGATTTTAGACCCCGAAATTTAGTACGCAATCTTGCACTTGAAGAAAAGCTTGCAAACGGTATAAGACGTATAATTTCTACCCCAAAGAACAGAACAATTGATATGACTTTGAGTAATTTGGACAGCATAGGGAATGTTTATCCGAAAGGATATTACATTTCTTCTTTCAAGTCATACAACAGCAAAGGAATGCTTGTTAAATCCATTGAAAGAAATGTTACAGGCAGCGCTAACTCTGAAACTGTTATTAAAAAAGCCAAAACTGATTTGAATGGTAATATAACAGGTTATAATACTTCCAGCATAGTAAGAAATAATAATACCGTAACCAAAACCGAATTAAATAAATAAAATTATAAAGGGCACTTATGAAAAAGGTTATAAATTTTTTATTTAGAAAATGTTATAGGATTTGTGCCCTTTTAATTTTTGTTATTTTCTCTCTAAGAAAACCTCTTAAAATTGGGTTCTTACGTCTATATAATGAGGAAAATACTATTCTGCCATGTTTAATGTCAGTAATGAATATGTTGGATAAGATAGTATTGATATATTCTGATATTGATGATTTAAGTCTTGAACTGGTTAAAAAATATATACAAAAAAATAAACTAAAGAATAAATTTATTATTAAGAAGTATCCGTATTCTGTATTAACTCAGCATGCCCCAGAGTACTTTTCTGGAGATTTCAAATGGGAGAATACTCTTGCTGCATATTATGAATTTGGTTACAAAGAATGCCGGAAACTTGCAAGGTTTAGAAATGGTTTTGTGTGTAAGATTGATGCTGATCAGATTTATATTGATGATTGTTTTAACCAAATAGAACAATTGATGACAAAAGAATATTTTTCAAATATTCATAATGCTTTCGGTGGTTATAATGGTTATGTAGAGCCTGTTTCGGGGGGGGGGGGGCTGCTATTTTCTCAATGAACGCGACTGTTTAGGGATTTTTAACGGATTTTTTGGAGATCATTTAATAATACCAAACTGGCTCACCTGCTTTGTAAACTTTAGAATGGATATAAAAGATGGTAATGCATGGGAAGTGTTAGAGGTAACTGACGTATTAAAACAATTTATAGTAAAAAAATATAATAAACCTATGTGGTTCCATTTTAATCATAAAGTACTAAGAGAGGGAAAGAGAAAAAGTCTATCTAAAGAACAATATTCTGAATATCAAACTAAAGTGTTTCCTCTTTTGAGAGAAGCAAATTCGGACTATATTAATTTAAATATAAATGTAACGGATTAATTGTTTTTTTTATGTTAAAATTTTTCTATGGAAAATAATGTTAAAGATATTCTGCAGCCGAAGCAGAATGAAGGAAAAAAGATTAAAGTCGGCGTAATCGGTCTTGGTACTGTTGGTTCCGGAGTTTTTAAAACTCTCCGCTATTTTAAAAATATTGAGGTGGCCGGAATTGCTGTAAAAAATATTAATAAGCCAAGAAATATTGAAGGGTTGGATGTGTCCATAATTACAGATGATCCGTATAAAATTGTTAACAACCCTGAAATTGATATTGTTGCAGAATTAATAGGGGGAGTAAATCCTGCTTTTGATTTGATTAAAACTGCAATCAAAAACGGCAAACATATTGTTACAGCAAATAAGGAACTACTTGCAAAGCATGGACAGGAATTGTTTAATTTTGCGGAAGAGCACAATAAGGTCGTCCTGTACGAAGCTGCAATTGCCGGCGGTATTCCTATTATCATGCCAATTAAAACTATTCTGGCAGGAAATAATATTACAAAAATTGAAGCAATTCTGAATGGTACCACAAACTATATTCTTACAAAAATGGATGTTCAGGGTGCCTCTTATGAAAATGTTTTGAAAGAAGCTCAGGAGCTTGGTTACGCAGAAACAGATCCTACAGGCGATGTTGAAGGCTTTGATGCTGCTTATAAAATTACAACTCTGGCAACAATTGCTTTTAAAAAGAGAATTAAACTTGAAAATGTTTACCGCGAAGGTATTACAAAAATCCGCGCTCAGGATATGGAAGCAGCAAATGATTTAGGATATAAGATTAAACTCATTGCATCTGCACATATTGATAAAGACGGCAGGGCTGATGTAAGAGTTCATCCTATGTTAGTTTCAAAATCTTCCACATTGGCTCACATTGACTATGTGACAAATGCCGTATCACTCAGCGGTCATCCTATAGGGGATATTACACTTTCAGGTCCGGGTGCAGGCGAATTCCCTACAGCCAGTTCTGTTGTGGGTGATATTCTTGCAATTGCTGCTGAACTTGGAAAGACTGATTATCTTCTGCCTATGATGAGATGTCAGCATAATTCTGATGCAAAACCGATTGATATTTCAGACACTGATAATAAATATTATCTTTCTATCAATGCAAAGAACAATAAAGGCGTTATCGGCAAAATAGGTAAAATTTGTGCTGATAATAATATCAGTCTTGCAAGCATTGTTCAAAGAGGTGTTTCAGAGGACAATACTGCTGATATTACTGTTATAACTGAACTTTGCAGGGAAAAAGATATGCAGAATACTGTTCGGGCATTTGAAAATGATGAATATATAAATAGAGTAAACAGTTTAATAAGAGTACAAATATAATTTAAATAAGAAAGGCGGCTTCAACCGTAAACCAGGTGACAAATATGTACTATCAAGGATTGATTAATACTTTTAGAGAGTTTTTGCCGGTTTCTGACAAAACTCCGGTTGTAACATTAAATGAAGGTAATACTCCTTTAATTAAAGCTGATAATTTGGCTAAAAAAATAGGGGTTGATGCTGAAATATATCTAAAATTTGAAGGCTGTAACCCGACCGGGAGCTTTAAAGACCGCGGTATGACAATGGCGGTTTCCAAAGCAAAAGAAGCCGGTTCAGGTGCAATTATTTGTGCATCGACCGGAAATACTTCAGCCTCTGCTGCTGCATACGGTGCAAAGGCTGGCATGAGAACTTTTGTGCTTATCCCTGACGGGTATATTGCACTTGGTAAACTCTCTCAGGCAATGATGTATGGTGCTGAAATTATTGCAATTCAGGGAAACTTTGATGAAGCTCTTGAGCTGGTTAGAAAAATTGCTGAGGAATACCCTGTTACCCTTGTTAACTCTGTTAACCCTTACAGAATAGAAGGACAAAAAACCGGTGCGTTTGAAATTTGTAATGCACTTGGCACAGCTCCGGATTATCATTTTATTCCAGTAGGAAATGCCGGTAATATAACAGCATACTGGAAAGGTTATAAGGAGTTCCATAAACTTGGAAGAATTGCTGCTCTTCCTAAGATGATGGGTTTTGAGGCTGAAGGGTCTGCTGCAATCGTACGCGGTGAGAGAATTCTTAAGCCGGAAACACTTGCTACTGCTATTCGTATCGGCAACCCTGCAAGCTGGAAACAGGCAGAAGCTGCCAGGGATGAAAGTAATGGAATGATTAATTCCGTAACTGATGATGAAATAGTTAAGGCATATAAACTTATTGCTTCCTGCGAAGGTGTTCTGGCCGAGCCCGCAAGTGCTGCTTCGGTTGCCGGTTTGATTAAGGTTAAAGACCAGATTAAAGAAGGTGCAAAAATCGTTTGTATTCTTACAGGAAACGGTCTTAAAGATCCGGATAATGCTATAAAATACTCAAATGCAGATGTTAAAAAGACTTCAACGGATGTAACAGAGATTTTGAAAGCTATGAATATATAATTAATAAATTAATAGAAAAAGCCTGATTTTATAATCAGGCTTTTTGTTAGTCTGCAAAAATTCAGCGATAAGGATTGTGAGTGGAATTTAAGAGTGGCGTATTAGACAGTGAATGCTTACTTTATAAAACAAGATAATAAATTTTCTCAAACACGCTCCCGCCCTGCTCCCGCTATCGTCTCGAAAATTCATTATCATGTTTTAAACAAAACATTTTAAATAAACGTAAGCGAAATTTAAGAGTAACGTATTAGACAGCGAAGCTGCGCAAGGCACGCGAAGGCGGGGCGTACACAGCGGAGGGCTGCTTTTGATTACCAGGGGTAATCATCTTTGATTTCCCAGTTATCCATCATGATTAGAGCTGTGCACCATACGCCGGTTTTCGTTTTATTACAGGCTCTTATGTTATCTCCGGTAATAATATCTCTGTCATATGTTTTACCAATTGTTACCCCCTCGGAATTTCCAATTCCGTAAGGTGCAACTTTAAATTTATCCTGAATTGTGAAGACAAAGTAGTCTTTCCCTGTGGTATTAGGATTTTTATACCCGTTTAAGTCAACAACAAATGATTTATAATTCCCGCCGAGATATTCAGAGAAACCGATAATTGTACCGTCTGCAAGTTTAACATAATGTGAAACAGAGTTTGAACACCAGGATTCTGAACATGCTGTTCCATTGATGTTTTTAAGTGTAACGTGTGATTTGTATTGTCCATAAGTTAGTTCGCTGGTCTTTTTTAGATATTTCTTCATATACTTATCATAAAAATCTTTTGCTCCCAGATTGTAATCCCAATATTTTACATCTCCGTTGTCCAGTTCGGATAATGCTACTGCCTGTGACATTTCGGTATAAACTTTTTTGAGCTGGGTTGCAGTTTGTTTTTTTTGATATTTTCCGATTAATGTTGGCATTGTCATTGATGCAACTATACCGATAATTCCAAGTGTTATAAGAACTTCTGCCAGTGTAAATCCTTTTTGCCGTATATCTAACATAATTTTTCCTCCTTTTAAAATGTCAGTGGTACTGATTTTTTATAATGTCAGTATAGCTGATAATATAAAAATGGACAAGGACTTTTTACAAAAATTTGCAAAGAACTTAAAATTTATAAGAAAAAGTAAAAAGATTAAACAGGATGACTTTCTTGCAGTAAGCGGTATTTCGCGCTCTACCATAGCTATGGTAGAAACTGCACGAACAGATATAACGCTTTCAAAATTAAAAATTATAGCCGACGTTCTTGGTGTTGAACCAAAAGAGTTGTTGGATTTTGATAAACTACAGGACTAATTACAAACTTTTAATTTATGATATAATTCTGATATGAAAAAACTTTTATTAGCAGGTTTGGTTGGCTTATTATTGACTGTTCCGGCATTTGCGAGTGAAATGACCGAGGACTATCTGGATATTGCTAAGAATTACGCTGTAATGGGTGATTATTCAGGTGCAATTACATATGTTGATAAAGCTCTTGCCCTGGAACCTGATAATAAAAGTTTTCGTGATATAAGAAGTATGCTCATCAGACTTCTTAATGTAAACCGCAAGTCTTACGTTACAAGCACTAACCCTAAACTTAATGCAGTAATCGAAGCACGAAAAAAGGGTGACAGACAGGGTATGCTTGATGCCTTAAATCTTGCTGCTGCCGGCGGTAATTTTTGGGTATATACATTTTTAGGCGATTATTACAGAGAGAACAGGCTGTTTGATCAGGCTGTAGATGCATACTCCAGAGCGTTTGAAATGCAGCCGGGTTTTACCAGAGCACTGCTTTCTATTGCCCAATGTTATCTGGAGGCCGGTAATTACGATGCTGTAATCCCTCCTGTTACCAGATTTTTATACTATAACCAGCAGGAAGATTTCGGATATTTTATTAGAGCAAAAGCTTATATGGGAATGTCGCAGTATAATGATGCAGAAACTGAGATTAATACTGCAATTGCTCTTAATGATGATATAGAATATGAATATGTTCATGGGATTATTCTTTATAATAAAGGTAACTATGCAAGGGCAAAGACGCTTCTGGAAGGCTTAACCGAAGATATACAAACCTCCGATATTTATAAATATATCGGGCTCTGCTATTATGGTTTGAAAGATTACAACAACGCTCTTATTAATCTTGATAAAGCACTCATCCTCTCTGATGATGATAAATTTTTACTTTTAAAGTATAATGAAGTTAAATCCGCCATGAACGGTGCAAATTCAGAGCAGTCAGAATTGAAAGAATAGTATGGCAAGAAAAAAATACAGAAAAAAAGAATCGTTTTTAACCAGATTAATGAATGCGGTAATTACTCTGGCACTTTCAGGCGTAATGATTTACGGGTTACAGTGTTACAGTGCTTCAAGTTTAAAATTTGTACAGGTTAGCGATGTTCATTTTTTACAAGCCGGTTCCAACACAACTTTTAAAATGACTGCAGAATCTCCTAAACTTCTTGATGATGCAGTGCAGCAGATTAATGAAACCCCTAACGTTAACTTTGTTATGTTTACAGGAGATTTAATTGATAAGCCGTTTGAAAAAGAACTTAATGCTGTTCTTCCGCATATAGAAAAACTAAATGCACCCTGGTATTTTGCTTTTGGTAACCATGACAGGTGCGTAGGCGGGTTTTTAACCAAGGAGTTGTATCTTGATATTCTCGGGTCACATAATGAAAATATGCAGGGCAGAGACCGTTATTATTCATTTGTTCCAAGAAAAGGATATAAAGTTATAGTACTGGATACAATTATCAGCGAAAGGCTTACATCTCAAGGGTATGTAGGGAAAGAACAGCTTGCCTGGTTAGACGAAGAGCTAAGTGATGCTAAAAATGATACAGTTCTAATTTTTATGCATGTACCAATAATAGAACCTTTTCCGAGTGAAAGCCACAGGCTTCAAAATGCCGGTGAAGTTCAGGCTGTGATTGAAAAATATAAAAATCCTATAGCTGTTTTTTCCGGTCATTATCATGCTGCAAAAATTTTCCAAAAAGGAAATGTGCTGTATGTTGATTCTCCTGCTCTGGTTTCATATCCAAATGCCTTTAGGATAGTGACCGTTACAAATACACGCAAAAAGGTTATCTTTGACATCCAGATGAAAGAAACGCGTGAAACAAGTGTGCAAAAAATGGCTAAACTGCTTGTGTTTGCATCTAATTTATATGCAGGCGAAAGCAAAGACCAAAGTGCAGTTTACGAAATAAAAAAATAACAGAGGTTTAAAAAATGAGCGAGTTCAAAGTAAAATTCAGAGGCGTCCGGGGAAGTTACCCTATTGCTAAAAAAGAATATCTTAAATACGGCGGAAATACTTCCTGTGTAGAGGTAAATGCAGGCGGACATTTAATTGTTCTTGATGCAGGAACCGGTTTAATTGATGTGGGAAATGAACTTTTAGAAAAGTATATTGCTTCCGGAACCGAAACAAGCAACCGAACTCCGATTAAGGCGGTAGTATTGCTTTCTCATATTCATCATGATCATATACAGGGATTTACATTTTTCAGACCTCTTCACATCCCGTCAACAACAATAAATGTTTACGGAAATGTAAACTATAATGAATCACTTTCTGATGAACTTGCTGAACTTTTATTTGGAAAATCTTTCCCGCTTGATCTGGGTGATATTGCCGGAAACCTTAATATTAAGGATATTGCGGAAACAGATGCCATTATACTTCGTAATGGAGAACCTCCTATAATAAAACGGGTTGAACGTCCGGAAGATTTAGATGCCGGAGAAGATGATGTTGTTATAACCTGTTACCGTTCTTATGCCCACCCTCAGGAAGGTGTAATAATCTATAAAATTTCCTACAAAGGTAAAACTCTGGTTTATGCCACAGATAAAGAAAGCTACCTTGGAGGGGATAAAAAGCTTGCTAACTTTGCCAGAGGCTGCAATCTTTTAATTCACGATGCCCAGTATACAACAGAAGACTATATGAATTCTTTTGTACCTAAACAAGGTTACGGTCATTCAACATTTGATATGGCAATAGAATGCCAGAACCAGGTCAATGCTGAAAAATTAGTATTCTTCCATTTTGATCCTGGTTATGATGATGAAAAACTTGATAGTATCAGCGAGCATTATAAAGGTCTTGGAGGCAAGGCCCAACTCGCTTATGAAGGTTTGGAAATTAATTTGTTGTAAAATCTTGACTTTAAAAGGTTTTATCCTTAATTAATCTGCGGGTAATATGTTATGAAAAAATTAGCGCTTATATCACTCTTATTTTGTGCAGTATTGTTTTCCGGATACAGAAAGCCTGATTTTTATACCATAGATTCTGAAAAGAATGCGTATTACCATAACAATCTTGGTTTAAATTATCTGAAAGACCACTGGTATTATCCTGCAATTCAGGAGTTTAAGATTGCAATAAGCTTAAGTCCTAACAGACAGTCCTCAGCTGTTTATTATAATAATCTTGGTGAATGCTATATGAAAATGGGTTATCCTGACATGGCGCAGGATTGTTTTGAACGTGCGCTAAAACAGTTTAGTTTAAACTTCCGTTATTATGAAAACCTGGCAGATTGTTATGTAGAATTGGGGCTTGTGAACACAAAAATTAAGCAGACTTACGAAAATGATAATCCGCTAAATCTTATTATGCGCGGACTGCTTTATCAGCGTCAGGGCAAGCTGCGTGATGCAATTACTACCCTTGATGAATTTGCAGTTAAAGAGCCGGACTTGATTATTACCCCTGCTGTAAAAGGTTATATAAAGCAGCTTGTAAGCCAATTATACTAACTGTGTATCTGGAATGAACACTTTGAACAATGAGCCCTTGGGTGCAGGATAAGATTATCCTCTAAATCATACATCTTAGCAATTCTTGTTACCAGAGGAGCTCCGCATTGCGGACATTTTAAGCCGCCCGCACCATTTAAAATCAATTCCTTAAGGCTTTCTATTATTTCCTGTGAAACAAGGTTGTTCGTGAAGTCTTTTTCTAATCTTTTTATCTCTTCAGGGTTGCACCTTAAGCCTTTTGCAAGATTTTGCCTTACCGTTACTGCCAGAAACAGCTCTTTTCCGGCTTCAATTTCTTCAATGACAGTAATAGGAAGATTGCATTTTTCAGCCAGACCTTTCGGTGAAAGACCAAGATAATCTCTTCTTTTTTGTACAAATTGTGCTAATGTTTTCATATTTTTATTATATCACAACAAAAAAGCCCCTCATTTTCTGAAGAGCTTTTTTATTTTTTATTGTATTTATATGGAGGTTAATCTTCGTAATCTTCTGTTTTACTAGGTGCGTCTGTTGATTTAACGCTAAGTGAAGAGTATCTGTATTTACTTCCGTATGGATTGCTGAGGATAATTGATGAAGGCATATCTCCAGGCAGAAATTCTCCTCTGTCCTCAAGAGAATTATCATCTTTAAGTGTGTAGCGTTTTACATCATTAGTTCTAATGTCATAGATATAGTATTCTACAGGTTTCCACTGGTCATCTCTGCCGTCAGCAGGTTTTCCTTCAATTCTCGGTTTTTCAAATGTAAGAGCAAGACTTCTGTCATTCACTTTAGAGAATTTAAGTCTATAGTATTCTTCATTTTTTCCGAGTACAACACCGCCGGCATCTTCATCAAATGGTGTTTTGGTTATATTATATGTCATTACATTGATAGGAGAATCTTTACCGGAGAATACGGATTTATTAAATGAACCATCTTTTTCATCGGTCCAGGCCATTTTTACAGGAATTTTTCCGTTTCCAGGGTTGATATTTAATACCTGGTAGAATTTTTTAATGATAGGTGCAACAGGTGAATCATATTCAGGTTTCATCCAGATTGTGTCGTGTTTTGTAATAATCTGGTTGATAGTATCATGAACAATTGAATCCCTGTATATTATACTATCTTTTCCTGGTATATAAACAGGAACTTCTATGGTATCATGTTGTATCTGATAAACTGTATCAGGATCCTGAATAATCGGAATATATTTTTCAACAGTATCAACCGGAACTTTGATTGTGAAGTCGTGTTCAACATCTAATTTATCACAACTGCCCATTCCTCCTAAAAGCATTGATGCTGCAAGGGCTCCTGTAGTTAAAGTACCTGCTTTACGAAGGGTTTTATCGCCATTATGGTCTTTTTTACCTTCAAATTGAATGTTAGGGGTAGTCATATTATTGTTTTGGTTTTGACGGTTTGCCAAATTCCTTGCCGGCATATAACTGCTATTTATAGAGTTTATTCGCATAGTGTCCTCCGATTAGTACTTTACTGGTTAGATAAAAAAAGAACATGTTTTTTCTTGCTATTGAAAGCAGTATAAAAACATATTCTTTTACAATTCTTAATAAGAAACTTATTCTGCTAATTTTTCTCTTACTTTGGTTTCAATTTCACTTAATAAATCAGGATTTTCAGTTAAGAAATCTCTGGCTTTATCTCTGCCTTGACCGAGTTTTTCTTCATTATAGCTGAACCATGAACCCGCTTTCTTAACGATGTCTAAATTAACAGCTACGTCAAGAATATTACCGACTTTGCAAATACCTTTACCAAAGATAATATCAAATTCGGCAGTTCTGAAAGGCGGAGCCACTTTATTTTTCAGAACTCTTACTCTGACGTGGTTTCCAATGTCTTCACCATCACCCTTTACACCATCGGTACGTTTAATTTCCAAACGTACTGAAGCATAATATTTCAATGCGTTACCGCCTGTAGTTGTTTCAGGGTTACCGTACATAACACCTATTTTCATACGCAGCTGGTTAATAAAAATAACTGTTGTATTGGTTTTTCCGATAACGCCGGTAAGTTTTCTTAAAGCTTTGCTCATCAATCTTGCCTGAAGCCCCATTTGCTGGTCTTCCATAGACCCTTCGATTTCGGCTTTAGGAACAAGAGCTGCTACAGAGTCAACAACAACAACATCAACAGCACCTGAGCGTACTAACTCTTCCGTAATATCAAGAGCTTGTTCTCCGGTGTCAGGTTGTGAAATCAAAAGGTCATCAACTTTAACACCTAGATTTCTTGCATATTCCGGATCAAGAGCGTGTTCTGCATCAACGAATGCAGCAATTCCGCCTCTTTTTTGGCATTCGGCAACAATATGCTGAGCAAGAGTTGTTTTACCTGAACTTTCAGGGCCATAGATTTCGATAATACGACCGCGCGGAACTCCACCGATACCAAGGGCTACGTCAAGAGCAAGCGCTCCTGTAGGAATAGCTTCCACATTAACAGAAACCTTATCCCCGAGTTTCATAATTGAGCCTTTACCAAAATCTTTTTCAATTTTTTCTATAGCAAGTTTGAGCGCCTTACTTCTTTCATCAGCGCTTGATGTTGTTTCAGTTTCTTTTTCTTTAACCGCCATTGTATCAATTCCTTATTTTTTATGTCTTGCTCATGCGTCTTTAACGGAAATCGAGGGTTTGCTTGTCCTTTACCGTTATTCCCAAACGTGGCGTTCTTTTTTCCTATATAAGCCAAGTCCGATATGTTTATAACTGTTGAGGTCGTTTTTGAGCTGATAAACTTCTTTGTTCAAATCAACAATTTTTTGTCTGAGAGTTTCGTTATCAGTTTTACATCTGATTAATTCAACAACAACTTCATCCATTCCTTCAAGTTTTTCATCGATAACTTTTGCGATTTTGTCGCTTAACGTATTTTCCATTTGCTGTAATGAAGCGAGAATGCTTCTCATAGCAGAAGGCTGTTTTTGTACCTGCGTAACCATAGGATTAGTAACACTCCTCTTCTGGGCTTGTACTCTTCTAAGATTTTTTACTTCATCATAAGAAAAGTAAGTTTGACCTTTGCTATTTTTTCTCGGCAAAATTGAAGCACGTTTACAAAGCTCAACAATTTCTTTGTTATCAGTGTTCAATATAGCTCTGACTTCTTGCGGAGATAAAGTTTTTTCTTTTAAAGCTTCTTTCAACATAATTTTACAGTTCCCTCAAAACTTCCCATTAATATTTTATTTTAGTCGGGATAAAAAGACAAATTATTTACAAATGTTGTAACACTACTTAATAAAAAATTTTATGATAAAATACAGATAATAAAGCAGCCGGATAATCGCGCATGAAAATGTGAGGAAAGTCCGTGCATCCAAGGACAGGCCGCCGGAGAAACTCCGGGCAGCGTGAGCTGGCGGATAGGACCACAGAAAAAATACTGCTAACGGCTTTTATAAAGTACGAGCGATGGTGCAACGGTGAGGTAAGAGCATCACCGGCGGTATTGAGAAATACCGGCCAGGCAACCCCCGGCAGGATGCAAGATTGAATTGAAGGTTAAAAGGCTGTCCGCCTACTTCTAAAAAATCGCTTGAGATTAGGAGTAATCCTGATACCAGACAGATGATTATCTAAAACAGAACACGGCTTACGGGCTGCTTTATTTTTATAGTGTCCGAGAAATTTTTCGCGATAAGGAACGATACAAAGCGAAACAACGAGGAACGAATTGATTGAGCTTGTATGCGCCGGCGTAGACGGTAGCTGAGCGGAAATTTTGAGCGGCGTTTGAAAAGCGGATTGCGAGAAGAGGGCGAGCAGGCTTGCGTAAGTGCAAGACTGTGCAGACCCGCAAAACGCGAGCAACCAAGCAGGTGAGCCTTGCATGGCGGCGTTAAGCCGGCGAAGTAGGCGGCACTAGATTATAGAAAGACTAGCCGCATGGCTAGTCTTTTTTGATTAAATAAAGTATAAAAAATGTTATAATATTCCTTTGGGGAATGGAAAAGGGAATAAGTTTAGAAAAACTGGTTGCAGCTTATCTGGATTGCCGCAGAAGAAAGCGGAATACTGAAACCGCTCTTGAGTTTGAATTTGCACTGGAAGAAAATCTGGTGAAACTTTATGATGATTTAATCAGCGGTAATTATGAAATTAGTGAAAGTATATGTTTTATAGTTTTGTATCCGAAACCGCGTGAGGTTTGGGCTGCTTGTTTCAGGGACAGGGTTGTCCATCATCTTATTTATAATGAAATAAGTAAAAGATTTTATAACAGGTTTATTAAAGATACATATAGCTGTATTCCGGAGAGAGGAACCACAAATGCTGTTAAAACTTTAAAAAGATACGTGAGAGCTGTTACGAATGATTATACTGAAACTGCATATTATCTTAAAGCCGATTTGAAGAATTTTTTTGTAAGCATAGATAAAAATATTCTTTATGCAGAAATAAAGAAGCTGGTTCCTGAAGATTGGTTGTTAAAGCTTATAAAACAGGTAATATTTCACGACTGCAAGACAAAAGTTGAAATAAAATCATCAAAATGGAAATTTGATCTTTTGCCAACATATAAGAGTCTGTGGTATACACCTGATGAAAAAGGGCTGCCAATAGGTAATCTAACAAGCCAGTTTTTCAGTAATGTTTATTTGAATGTGCTGGACCAGTATGTTAAACATCATTGGAAATGCAAATATTATTGCAGGTATGTGGATGATTTTATAATTTTGGATAAAGATCCGCAAAAGCTTAATGAGATTCATAAAGACCTGACACGTTTTTTAAAAGAGCGTCTTGCTCTGGATTTGCACCAGAACAAAAAATCCGTAAATAAAATTGAGCGAGGAATAGATTTTGTCGGGTTTGTTGCAAAACCATACAGGACAATTCTGCGCCAAAAAACTTTGAAGAGAATATTCAAGATGATAAGAGAACAGAAAAAGAATCCGTTTTGGTATACTCCTGAAGAGCTGCAAAAGTTTACGGCATCAATAAACAGCTACCTTGGAATTCTTAGGAATACAAACGGGTACAGGTTAAGGCAGATGATTTGTCTGGAATGTATAAATTTGTTTGTTTCCTGTGATGAAAAGTTTACAAAATTAAAAATTAATGTGAAATGAGGATTGAAAAATGAAAAAGTAAGTTTATAATAAAAAATGAAGTTAAGTATAGTATGTATAAATGAAAGGATGTTGACGTATGCAAAAATCACTAATAGTAAGGATTTCGGGGGGGGGGGGCATCTAATTTAAGCTGTGGTGCCAGAATTAGGTCTGGTGGAATTATGTTCCGCAACCATTTCCTTGAAAAGAAAGGCTTTACCCTAGCCGAGGTATTAATAGCCTTGGGTATAATCGGCGTGGTAGCCGCGCTAACGCTACCAACGTTGAATGCAGCGATAAACAAGAAAGTACGCGCGGAACAGATACGCACAGTGAAGTATAAGTTTACGAAAGCGACGGAAAAAATGGCAGCACAGGGTCTAATCGGTCCATACGACAGTACAGCATCATTTGTAGCGGAACTTCAAAAACATTTAAAGATAGCGAAAGTATGTACCTCTTCCAACCTGGGCGATTGCTGGCCATACGAAAAAGTAACGTTGTTAGACGGGAAAGAGTGGGAAATATCTAAAACCCAGACAGGCAAACATTTAAAAATGCAGAACAGCGAGACAGCGGACTATAGTTCTCCAAATGTGGGTATAATAACAGGCGATGGAACACCAATGATATTATCATATAATAAAAAATGTGAGCCTCTAGATGCTACTGTAAAATCATTAACGTGGTCAACAGAGGATAATAAGCCGGTAACAAACGCTTCAACAAGCTGTATTGCAGCAGTATTTGAAATAAATGGTAGTAAAAAACCAAACAAGCAGAATGAGGATGTAGCGTTGTTTAATGCGAATGGTTTGGGGAGCAGTTGTGCCGTAGAACTTGACGGAGGCAAATGTTTTGGTTCGGCATTTACGCCAACACCTTTGACAAGAGCAGAGTGCGAAGCGCAAAAAGATGAACTTGGAATAAAAAACTGTTACTATGAAAATGATTACTGGGCAGGCGCAGTGAAACAGTGCGGCGGAGTAAATAACATGCCAACTATGTCCGACCTCGGGAAACTTGCAAGTGCAATATACAAAGGCAATCCAAGTGTAGGGGCAAAACAGGATGTGAGCAATTTGGCTTATGAATCAGGAACTGCAACCTCTCTAGGCTTACCTGAACCCAGCTTCTACTTGTGGTCTGGTGAGGAGAGCAATAGCAACAGCGCATGCTACCGTGGCTTCTACTCCACGGGCACGGGCTGGGGCGGCTACAGCCGCTACCTCAGCGACATTCAGGCGGTGTGTTTGGGTGATTGATTATTCATTCAATCATTCAGTCATTTAGCGCGCCGTTATTCTGAAGACGAAGCAACTTAAAAAACGAATATAAAATTAAATTTTTTAATTATTATTTATGTACTTTGAAAACTGAAAAAATACCTCCAAATACTATTTATAACTAACTTTTACATATATTATTATACCGTAAAGCTGGTTATAAAGCAAGTTTTGGGCTAAAAATGCTTCATGAAACGTTACATATACTGCCTTTTCACCATTATGCAGCAAAGGCTAATCTATATTATGTCATTTTGCAGGCGGCAGGCAGATGTGCAGCGTAAATTGATGTGAAGGGAATGATTAGGCCAGAGCCTGTATGTGCCAAGGTGCATCGGGGAGTGCCTTTTCATCACGTCGACGGTGGTTGGCTCAAGCTAACCAAAGGTTGTGCCTGCTGGTACAAGTCAGGTTTATGGAAACATTCTGTATTCCCGATTTTGAAATCCGCCGTTAAGCAGCTTCTACTTGTGGTCTGGTGAGGAGAACAATAGCAACAACGCATACTAACGTAACTTCAACTCCACGAACACGAACTGGAACAACAACAACCGCAACAACAGCAACATTCAGGCGGTGTGTTTGGGCGATGAATTTATAACATTCCCGGGATAGTCTATGGTATTTTTTTGTTGCCGGCAGCCGTTACAACGGCTGCCCGGTTAATCTTGTAAGGATTTTATTATGGCGCAATATGAACACTTACCAATTTATAAAACCGCATATTCTCTCTTAATTGAACTTATGCAGGCAACTAAAGATTTTCCAAGAGAGTTTAAATATTCACTCGGAGAGAAAATTCAGATTAATATTGTCGACTTACTGGTCGAAATCTATAAAGCTAACAGTGCAAGAGATAAAAAGATTTTTATTGAAGCTGTTCTTGAAAAAATTCAGTTCATTAATTTGTTTTTGAGAATTTCTTTTGATTTAAAACTAATTCCTATAAACAGGTATGCTGCATTTATAGAAAAAACTGCTTCTATAGCTAAACAGGCGCAGGGCTGGCTTCAATCTTTCCAACCAAAATAAAAGAGAGGATGAATTAATTCATCCTCTCTTTTATTATTTTTGTTCTGTTTATTTTTTATCTGATTTTTTAGCAGCGTTTTCTTTTACCTGTTTAGCTCTTTCTCCGCTCTCTCTGATTTCTGTTTGAACTTCTTTTCTGATAGATGCCGGGTCAAATTCACTGCTAACGTATTCGATTTTAGCATTTTTCTTCAATGATTCAACAAGGTTGTCGATAAGTTGTAATTGTTTTTGGTTTTGCAGGTAGCCTTTGATGTCGTTTTTAACTTTTTCAAACGGTTCCTGACCTGCTGCCATTCTGTCTGTTACCATTATAATATGGTAGCCGAATTGTGTTTGAACAATGCCGGAAACAGTGTTTGGTTTCATTGCAAATGCTGCTTTTGAAAATTCAGGCACCATTTCCTGTGCTGAGAAGAAGCCGAGTTCGCCGCCTTTTACTGCTGTTGTTGTATCATCAGAGTTTTCTTTTGCTACTTTAGCAAACTGTGACGGGTCTTTCTTTACTTCTGCAAGAACTTTTTCAGCTTTAGCTTTTTTAGCTGCGATTTCTGCATCTACTTTCTTTTTGATTTCTTCTTTTGAAAGTCCTGCATTTTCTTTATTTGAAGTTATAATTTCTTCAATTTCCTGAGGGTTTACTGAGATTAAGATATGTGCAGCTCTGACTTTTTCAGGATATTTAAATCTTTTGATATTTTCATTATAGTATTTTTTAGCTTCTGCATCAGATACATCGCTGTTTCCAAGTTCTTTAGCAAGTTTTTTCATCTTAACTTCCTGAGTTAAATCTTTTCTAAAGTCGCCTGCTGAGATGCCGTTTTGTTTAAGAATTTGTTCAAGCTGTTCTTTTGAGCCTACTTTGTCAACGATTTCTTTTACTGCATTATCAATGTCTTCTTTAGTAACTTTAATATCACGTCTTGCCATTTCCTGTTCAAGAAGTGAGCGTACAATAAGCTCATTTACAACTCTTTCTTTAATTAAATAATATAAGAAATTATTTTTGCCGTCTTTTACATCAATGCCTAACTGTGCAATCATGCCGTTGTTAGTTTGTTTATTAAAGCTTTCGTCAAATTGAGCCTGGGTTATTTTTTTGTCGTTTACTTTAATAATTGTTTGAGCAGATTTAATACCGCAGCCGGTAAACAGGATTGCTGATAAAGCAACGGTTGCAAGTAATTTTTTTCCTTTCATAAACTCTCTCTTTCTTTTATTTTGTGTAATCGTGACTAATTTTATGTATATAATAAAACAAATCTGTTAAAATGTTAAATACTTCATCAAAATTCATATATGAATTATTCAAAAGCAGAATGGAATTGCCTTCCTGGCAGGATGCCGGAGCAATTGTAAATTTTATCCGCTTAAGGATATTAGATGGAAGCCCGCGCTGGATGATTTGCCATTCCGGATGGGTATAAGGTGTATATATCCTTATATTATCAGAGGTTTCTCGTATTACGGAAACTTTTACATCGCTGGCTGCAAGTCTTATTCTGATTAGTTTTATCAGATTTTCTACACTTTCCGGAGGTTTGGCGAAGCGGTCTTTCCACTCTTCTGTTATATAATCCAGCTCTGCTTCGTTTTTAACATCAGCAAGCCGTTTGTATTCAATCATTTTTTGTTCGGAAGAGCCAACCCAGTCGTCCGGAATAAATGCTGTTACGTTAATATCTACAATTGTTGAAACTTCCTGTTCAACATGTTCGCCTTGAATTTCATGAACAGTTTCTTCAAGAAGCTGGCAGTATGTATCAAATCCTACATTAATCATATGACCGTGCTGTTTGGTGCCCAGAATATTTCCGACACCGCGGATTTCAACATCTCTGAGTGCAATCTGGTAGCCGCTTCCCAGAGTTGTAAATTCTTTTATTGCTTTTAATCTTTGAACTGCATCTTTCGTCATTTCTTTCTGGCGTTTATAGAAGCAGTAGCAGTACGCCTGCCTTTGAGAGCGGCCTACACGTCCTCTTAGCTGATAAAGCTGGGCCAGCCCGAAGCGGTCTGCATCATGGATTATCATAGTATTTGCGTTCGGGATGTCTATACCGTTTTCTATAATTGTTGTTGCCAGAAGTACATCATATTCATGGTTTGCAAAGTCTACAATAACCTGTTCAAGTGCTTTTTCATCCATCTGCCCATGACCTATGGCAATTCTGGCATTTGGAATTAGCTGCTGAAGCTGAATTTTAAACTCTTCAATTGTTTCAACGCGGTTATAGAGATAGAAAACCTGTCCTTCTCTGTCAAGTTCGTGAACAATGGCATTTTTAACCATATTTTCATTCCATACGCCTACAAAGGTTTTAATCGGCAGTCTGTTTTTAGGCGGAGTATTTATGACGGACATATCTTTTATTCCTGAAAGCGACATATAAAGTGTTCTTGGAATAGGTGTTGCAGACATTGTTATAATATCAATATTTTCACGCAGAGTTTTTAATTTTTCTTTATGCCTTACGCCAAACCGGTGCTCTTCATCTATTACAAGAAGCCCTAAATCTTTGAAGACAATTCCTTCCTGTAAAAGCCTGTGTGTGCCTACAACAACGTCACACGCGCCTGTTGCAAGATTTTTAACAGTTTCTTTCTGCTCTTTATGGGAGCGAAAACGCGACATAAGCTCAACCTGAACTCCGAAAGGCTTAAACCTTTCCGACATTGTCTGGAAGTGCTGGAGAGCAAGGATTGTTGTAGGAACAACCACTGCTACCTGTTTGCCTGATGTTACTGCTTTGAAAATCGCGCGCATTGCAACTTCTGTCTTGCCGAAGCCGACATCACCGCAGATAAGTCTGTCCATTGGATTTTCACTTTCCATATCGGCTTTTACATCAATAATTGCTTTCATCTGGTCAGGTGTTTCAGTGTATTCAAATGCCTCTTCCATTTCGACCTGCCAGGTTGTGTCCGGCAGGAACTGTATGCCTTTTTGCATTTTTCGTCTTGCATATAATCTTAATAAATCATATGCTACCTGTTCTACTTCTTTTTTTACGCGGGCTTTTGTGTTTTCCCAATCTTTTCCGCCCATTCTTGAAAGTTTTGGCTTAATGGAGCCTGAGCCGCGGTAGCGGCATAAAAGGTTAATCTGTTCTGCCGGAATATGGAGTTTATCTTTGCTTGCATATTCAATCGTCAGATAATCTTTCAGTTGTCCATCGATTTCCTGCTGGGTTAAACCTCTGTAAATTCCGACTCCATGGATACTATGGACTACGTATTCACCTTCTTTTATATCGTTGATGCTTTCGATAAATTCAGGTTTTTCTTTGTAATATGAACGTTTTGTTGAGGTAACTTCTTTTGAGCGTTTGTTAAAAAGTTCGCGGTCTGTGAGAATTATTGTTTCAAAATCCTCTAAGATACCGCCGTGTGAGGCTATGCTTTCAGAATATTCAATCTCTGTAAATACTTCGCGTTCCGAAAGAATTTCTCTTACGCGTTCAGGGTAATCTGTTGCAATGATTATCCTGTAACGCTGGTTATCTGTTATAAATTTTGCTATCTCGTCCAGGTTTGCTGCAAAGTTTTTAACCGGCTGTGTATTAAATTCCACAAGTTCATCTGTTTCCCCGTCAAGAAAGTTATTTAGTCCGATTTTTACAAAGCATGCAATTTTATTTATAAAGTCTTCATAAGGTATGTGGTTACGGTCTTTCAGTTCGTAGTTCAACCCCAGTTTGAGGTTTTCCTGAAGCTGCTTTTCGTAGTTTTCATCCAGAAATTCATATTTGGCATAAATTTCAGGCGTTTCATCGGTGATAATTATATAATCCTTAAAATAGTCAAGAACGCTTACAAGCTTTTGATTAAAATAACTCTGATAAACTTCTATACCTTCAAAATATCCTTCTTCCTGAATTTGTTCGGAAAGCTCCGCGGTAAGATTAAAATTCTTTTTGTTTTCCTCTGTAAGTATAAATTTATAAACAGGCAGAATATTTGTTTCTGTAATTTTTTCAATTGATTTTTGAGTTTCATTATTGAAGAATCTTAAATCAACGACTTCATCGCCCCATAATTCAATTCTGACAGGCGCTTTGTCAAGAGAAAATACGTCAATAATATCGCCTCTCACACTGAATTCGGCTATATCAGAAACCATTGTTGCCCGTTTATAGCCAAGATTTACCAGTTTTTGTGTAAACTCTTTTACATTAATTTCATCACCAATTTTAATTTTTATGGAATTTTCATTGATAAAGTTTTCATCAGGAAATTTTTCAAGCAGAGTTTTAACCGGAGTTATAACAATATCCGGTTTTTCCATTAGAATTTTTAACTGTTCTGCGTAATCGTAAACATTAGATGATACACTTTCATACATTGATATATTTTGCAGCGGCAGAAGGCTTGCATCAACGCCGTAAGCTTTTTTTAAGTCGTTTTGGTACTTAAGCGCATTTTGTTCTGTGGAGGTTATTACGAGAATTTTTTTCTTTGAAATTTCGTGTGTTTTTTTGATTAACAAAAGACGCAGCAATGTAACCAGCCCGGTCACTGCAAAAGACATCTTTGCCAGAACATCGTGCTTAAAACTCTGATAACTCTCGTTTGTACTCAGGCAATCAATTTTAAACATAATTTTATTTTATCATAAATTTAAGATTTGTTAAGCAAGGGTGCATTTGTAATATATATAAAAAAACTCCCGAGTTTATCCGGGAGCTTTTAGTTATTTCCGTTAGGGCTTTCGTATTCAATGCCCAGTTCTTTTAGTGTTCTTATAAAATTCTGTGCGCAGATTTTTTGAGCTTCCGGAGGAACAATTCTCAAAATTTCAACTGTTCTGGAAATTACCGGGTCCTTATCATACCAGCGGTTGTTGGCATTCACAGGCTTTACCATTGCATAGAATTTATCGACTGTTTCTTTGGAAACTTTTTCTTCAATTTTTTTAAGGAAAATTTCAGCCTGAGCATGCAGTTCAGTCTGATAATTCTTTAATAATTCAATAACTTCTAATAATAGCGGATCGTGATCATACCAGCGCTTATAAGTAGGACTCATTGTGTATTCCCTCCGTCAGGCTGATTGTTGAAGAAGATGTATCTTCTCTTCTTTCAATCTTACCTCCTAACAATCTTAGCTTAGTTTCAAAATTTTCGTATCCTCTATCTATATGATGTAGGTTTTCAATGACCGAATTTCCTTCCGCCATTAATGCAGCAACGACCAGAGATGCTCCTGCTCTCAAATCGCTTGCGGCAAGTGTTGCGCCTGTAAGTTTTTTAACACCTTTTATAATTGCATGGTTTCTGTCCTGGTGAATGTCTGCACCCATTCTGCGCAGTTCAGGCACCTGCATAAATCTGTTTTCGTAAAGGCTTTCTGTTATAATCCCAACTCCATTTGCAGTTGAAAGCAGTGTCATTGCCATTGACTGCAAGTCTGTTGGAAAACCCGGATAAGGCTGGGTTACAAAGTTGATTGAATTTAATCTGTTTTTACAGCTTACTTCAAGTGAATTTGGTTCAATCAGTTTGATATTTGCGCCCATTTTCAATAATTTATCTGTGAAGAAGGTCAAATGAGCAGGGCATACCCCTTTAATTATTGCCTTACCGCGTGTTGCGATAATCGCAGTCATAAATGTTCCAGCTTCAATTCTATCCGGAATTGTGGTGTATTCTATCGGGTGTAAGTCATCCTGTTTAACTCCGTTAATTACAATTTCCGAAGTTCCTGCTCCGTTAACATCTGCGCCTAATGAATTTAAGAAATTAGCTAAATCCACAATTTCAGGTTCCTGTGCCGCATTTTGAATTCTTGTTGAGCCTTCTGCAAGAATTGCTGCAAGCATTAAATTTTCGGTTGCACCTACTGATGGTATATCTAAATAAATATCAGCACCAATCAGTTTTGGAACTTTTGCATGAACATATCCGTTTTCAATTTTAATTTTTGCGCCAAGCGCTTCCAGCCCTCTAATGTGGAAATCAACTCTTCTTTCCCCTATAGCACAGCCGCCCGGGAGTGCCACAATTGCCTCTTTGCATCTTGAAACAAGTGCACCCAGTACAATGAAAGATGCTCTCATTTTGCTTACCAGTTCATATTTGGCAGTAATGCTTGTAAGTGTTGTGGCGTCAATTGTGACTGATTTTTCAACTTTATTATAAGATGTTTTGGCGCCGAGCTGTTCTATAACACTCAGCATTATTTCAACATCTGTTAAATCCGGTACGTTATATATTTTAGTTTCACCTTTTGCCAAAAGCGCTGCGGCCATAAGTTTTAGTACAGAGTTCTTGGCTCCGCCGACAGAAACTTCGCCTCTCAGGGGTGTTCCGCCTTTTATAAAATATTTCTGTGTCAATTTTTTGCTCCGAAAAAATATTATTAATTATCTCGCTTACTTATATGATAATACAATCAGATTTGTTTGATGTAAATAAGTTAAATAATGTAAAGAAAATTACCTTTGTACTGTTCAAAAATTTCTTGTCCGGCTTTTGTATAATTTAAAAGCAGTTAATAAGGATTATAAAAAAATGCTTACCCCGGTAAATTTTACAGGAATAAAGAATATAGGTTATACTAAGGTTTACGCAACTGATAACCGAAATTTGCAGCACCGCAGATATATGCTGAATATGGAAATGACTAATGATGCAAACGGCAAAGATCTATCTATATACAGACAGCTTACGGGTCATTATCCGGAATTAAAGAATGAGGTTAATGAAAACTTTTTAAATATTGAACTCGATTGCTGTAATGTTGATAATTTTCTGCTGGTGAATACGAAGATGAATGGAGTTCCAATTCCAAGAGAGAATGAAAATTCTATGTTTATTAAATTTATTGATAATATTATCCATCGTGTTGCAAAGTTTAAGAAAAAAGATTTTAAGCTTGACGATGGACATCATATTAATAAGGAAGCTTATCAGGGGCTTATTTATAAAGAGGATATGGGCGGCTACTTTGACGGAACCTCAGGGAAACTTGATTTTATTCTACAGGAATATATAGATGACAATGCTGACGGAAAAGCCGAAACTCTTACTGATAAATTTAACAGGTACTTAAATTACGACATGATGAAATTAAAAGAAAAAGACCGCCATAAGGTTGTTGATGCTTCAGAATATATTCTTGAAACGCTGCATAACCCGCAATATGTACATAACGGAGCCGTTTATATGGATGCACTCGTTTCCGGACTTCGCAATATTCCGTATGAATCTTAATTATTAAAAAATAATAAATTTTCCTTGTTTATTCTCTTTGATAACTTATAATAATAAATATATTATATATGTAAGAGGTAGAGATATGTCACATAAACACAGTAATAACCCGTTTAGAAAACATAATGACGAAGAAATCAAAGAAGAAAATATAAATGAAACTCAGGAGCAGGAAGCTCCGGAAGTTGTTGAAGAAAAAGTTGCTGAAGCTAAAAATGATGAGTATGAAAAATTAAAAGCTGATTATGAAACATTGAATAATCAGTATTTAAGATTGGCAGCTGATTTTGAAAACTTCCGCAAACGTCAGGAACAGGAACGTGAAAGCCTTTTAAAATACGGTGCAGAAACAACATTGAAAAAAATGCTTGAGGTTCTTGATAACTTTGAACGCGGCGAAAAAGCGCTGGAAAATGTAGAAGACTGCCAGCAGGTTAAAGATAGCTTTAATCTTGTTCACAAACAAGTATTAGATACTCTTACAAAATTAGGTCTTGAACAAATTGAAGCCGCTGGCAAAGAGTTTGATCCTAATTTCCATGAAGCAGTAATGCAGACTCCTACAAGCGAACACCCGGAGAATACTATCATAGCAGAGCTTCAAAAGGGCTATAAGTTAGGTGACAAGGTTCTAAGACCTGCTCTTGTTAATGTGGCTTCAGCAGAATAGAATATTATATAAGAAGGGTTTACCTTTAATCAGAATAGGGAAGAATTTATAAGAAAATGACAGATTATTATGAAATACTTGGCGTTGAAAAAGGCGCTTCAAAAGATGAAATTAAATCGGCTTTCAGAAGAAAAGCCCGTACACTTCACCCCGATGTAAACAAAGCTCCTGATGCGGAGGCTAAATTTAAAGAGTTAGGCAAGGCTTATGAAACCTTGATGGACGATAATAAACGTGCTACTTACGACCGTTTCGGCGAAGACGGTTTAAAGAATGCAGGCTTTAATACTAATGGTCCGTTTGATGGCGGCTTTGGAGATTTGAATGATATATTCAATGCGTTTTTCGGAGGCTTCGGCGGCGGTTTCGGCTTTGGCGGAAGGCCTGATCCAAATGCTCCGCAGCCGGGAGATGATTTACGCGTTGATGTGGAAGTTACATTTGAAGAAGCTGTTTTTGGCGTAACTAAAGAAGTTAAATTTGAACATCTTGAATTATGTTCGGAATGCGGCGGTACAGGTGCTGAAAAAGGATCAAAACCGGTTACCTGTCCTACCTGTGGCGGTACGGGGCAGGTTCAGACAGTTGCAAGAACTCCGCTTGGCGCATTTACACAGATTAGTCCTTGTCCGGACTGCCATGGAACAGGGCAAAAAATCAGCAATCCTTGTAAAAAATGTAAAGGATACGGCAAAATTGAAGTTGAAAAGAAAATTGAAATTAAAATCCCGGCAGGGGTTGACAGTCACTCAAAAATTAGAGTATCAGGCGAAGGTGATGCCGGTTCCAACGGAGGCAGAGCAGGTGATTTGTTTGTTGTGCTCCATGTAAAACCTTCCGAATACTTTACCCGCGATGGAATAGATGTTTATACAAAACTTGAAATTTCGCCGGCTCAGGCAGCTCTCGGAGATGAAGTAATAATAAAGACTCTTGACGGGGAACAGAAAATCCAAATTCACGCCGGTATCCAGAACGGTAATACAATTAAAATTAAAAATGCAGGTGTTCCTATTATTTCGCGTCCGTCACAGAGAGGCGACCATGTTATAATAGTTACGGTAAAAATTCCTACAAAGCTTACTGAAGAAGAACGCAGTCTGTATAGAAGATTATATGAGCTTAAAAATGACAAAAAACCTCAGGACTCTCTTATGGACAAGGTAAAAGGAGTATTTAAATAATGCGTAAATTGTTAATTGCATTTGCTGTTGCGCTTGCTGTGTCATCAGCAGGCTATGCTACCAAGCTTCCTGATAATGTGAAAGAGGCTGTCACAAAAGATTTTCCGAATACAAATTTCAGGTTTGACGGAGTTATAATCCTTCCTGATAATACGGTTTATCTTCCTCTTATTCCGGCAAAGCTCAATCCCGGCAAAGAATTAACAATAAAAACTACTTACCCTTCAGGTAAAACTCTTGCTCAAAAGCCGGATGTTGTAATTTTTGATAATGATTATGTACTTTTGAAAGTTCTCGTTGATTCTAAAGGGCAGAAAAGTATTGCAAAAATGGCAAATCCGCCGCAGGAAATTCGTACCGGACTTTTGCCGCAAGATATGCTGGTTCCGCGAAACCTTTCAATTCCGGAGAATTTAAAGAATATTATCGGTAATCTTGAAATTACAACAAGTAAAGATCCGGGTTTAATTGTTCCTGCGGTTAAAACAACTGCTTCTTCAGGACAGATTAATTCCCTTGCTGCACTGCCGCAGTTCAAAAATAAGATTTTATATGTAGCATCAAATGTATCTAAGAATATCCAGGTTATGAATCCTGAGCGTAAAACCCCTGCGTATGCCCTTCAGCAGGAAAATATTCCTATTGCTATAAAAGGGTATAAAGACAGCTTTCTGCTTGTTACCTGTTATGCAAAAAGGTCAATGGATGTAATTTCGCTTGCAGATGATAAGGTTATAAAACAGATTGAATTTAAAACACAGCCTGAGGAAATTATAATTGACTTAAAAAATAATATTGCGTATGTTGCAAGCGGGGAGGATTGCAGTATTTATGTTGTAAATCTTGAAAGTATGACCGTTAAAAAACAGATTAAAGTTAACGGTATGTGTGAAAAGCTTACATTGAGCGCAGACGGTACAAAGATGTTCTACAATGATAAGCAAACCCGTACAATCTGGGCTGTGGAACTTGATAACAATTATCTGTTAAAAGAAGTAGGCAAATTCCCGAATGTTTCAAAGATTGCATATCTCAATAATAAGATTTATGTTACAAGCCGTACAAAAAGCCGTCTTGCAATTATTGACTACGAAACAATGGGTTTAATGTCTGAAAATGCTATTGCAGAAAAACCGGTTGATATGCTTGCTTATAAAGATTTTCTGTATGTTCTCGGCGCTGTCGGCAATAAGATTGAAGTTATAGACACAACAACAGATAAGCTTGTTGAAACAATTGAACTTAATACTAATGACGGCTTCCCGTCTAAACTGAACTATATTGAAGGAACAAATCTTGCTCTCGTAACCGATGCAAAGGCAGGTGTCTATACTATTATTGACCTTGATGCAAAGAAAATCCTAAAAACAAATCCTATAGATTTGCCTGTAAGTTCTATTGTTGTTGCAAACAGAGTTAGAAAGATAGGTAAATGATTACTGATTTTAATGAAACTGCACAGGAAGTTTTAACCGGATTAGAGAAAACACAGAGGGATTTTTGGAATATTTCCCGTCCTACAGCGCTGTTTCTGTATAATTTGATAAAAAATGAAGGGTTTACTCATGGGCTTGAAGTCGGAACTTCAAATGGTTATTCAGGTATCTGGCTTTCGACCGCATTAAAGGCAAACGGCGGAACTCTTGATACAATTGAATATTATGAAAAGCGTTATTCAATTGCTCTGGAAAACTTTAAAAAGTGTGGAACTGCCGATGTCGTGACAATTCATCCGGGTTCTGCCTGTGATATTCTAAGAGAATTGCCTAAGGATTTTAAAATAGATTTTGCGTTTGTTGATGCTAATAAAAGAGAATCTATTGAGTATTTTAACTTAATACATCCTCATTTAAAGGTTGGGGGAGTTTTTACATGTGACAATGTTCTCTCGCATAAAGAAAAAGTTCAGACATATATTGATGCAATTAACTCACATCCTGATTACAGGCATGTTGTTCTGGACCTGCCGGCAGGATTATCGTTTGCAAGGAAATTACGATAGTATTGCAAGTAATAAAAAAATAGTTTATAATAAAAAAGGGAAAGCGGACTGTCTATTATTATAGTAAGATTAAATCTTTTCTCAAACACGCTTACACTCC
>OJRI01000013.1_pt1 | contig 187980 bp, 198 predicted proteins | sample 1599151 | NCBI WGS metagenome assembly OJRI01 (sample SAMN03922457, study PRJEB24848) | human gut metagenome | isolation source: stool sample | host: Homo sapiens | place: Germany | collected 2009-11
ACGAGATGTAGAGAGGTCTCGTGGGCTCGGAGATGTGTATAAGAGACAGAGATTATTTAGTCTAAGAGAAAATCTTTTTACATCCTTTAGGCAACAAATTTATGCATACAATTCCAGAATTGGAACTATATCTTTTTAAATATATCCCACACAATTTCTCCTAGTTGTTTTGCTAATAGCGGTGGCACAGCATTACCTATTTGGTGATATTGTTCGGTTTTATTGCCTTCAAATTTAAAATTATCCGGAAAAGTTTGCAATCTCGCCGCTTCACGAGGGGTTAGGCTTCTTGCTTGTGTCGGGTCATAATGAATAAAATAATGTCCATCTTTTGATATGTGCGAAGTGATTGTAGATGATGGTTCGTCCTTTAATTGAACTTTAAAACGATCATTAAATACAGAATTACTTAGAATTGCATTTTGCACATTTTTATGTTTTGGCAATAAGTTTTTAGGAAAATCTTTTAATCGAGGCGATATTTTATTTTTTTGAGCAAAAATTGAAGCAAAGAAATATCTTATTATATCTGCAGCTATATGTTTTCTTGATACATGGTCAGACACACCATCAAGATTAGAATCATAATACCATGATTTTAATTCTGCAATTATATCATCACTATTTCTTTTAATATAAGCACTCCCAATCTCTTGCTTTTGAGTGTTCTTAATATCGTCCAACAATTCATTAGGAGCAAAGCGTTGCCGTAATAAAATTTGTTTCCATGTTTTATAATTATCCGTATCTTTGGATAGGCCACTCCTTAATTTAGGTAAATCCGATATAACATCTCCAACCGTGATCTTCTTACTTCTTTTTTCTAACACACTCGGTTCCACATTTATATCGGATCTAATGCCCAAAATAAGAACACGATGACGTTTTTGAGGAATTCCATATTGTTCAGCCTCAACCACGAAATCCTTTGGCTCATTATTTTTAGAAACAAAAGAATATAATTTATATGTAGCTTTATTTTTTTTATCCTTAATACTCAAATCATTTAGTATTTTGGGAAAAATCAACTCACCATTCAGTTTGGATGATAAAATACCAACAACATTTTCCATTACAAAAACCGCTGGCTTATGGACAGAAATAATTCTCAAATACTCCCTATATAATAAATGTCTCGGATCTTTTTCAAAATTATCTTTTTTTATTTTTTTTATAACAGAACGGCCAACAAGAGAATACGCTTGGCAGGGTGGACCTCCTATCAATAACCAATTTTTATTATCACCTATTTTAGACTTGATGATAGCATCCAATTCTTCGTTTGATGTATTGCCCAATGTAACCTGAAGTATTTCTTTTTGCGCCTTGTTATATTCGTTAGGATATAGAGCGTATAAGCTTTCTTTTGTAATTTTTCCCTTTATATAATTGTAATATTCTTGCGGAATTTTATCTTTAGAAAAACACCTAAAAAACTTCCTTAAAAGAAGCGTTTGACAGGCCATTGGATTATTTTCCACAGATAATGCAATATCGAAAACTTGCTGTCCATTATTTTTAGTTACCGCAGAGAAACCCTCGCCCAATCCACCGGGGCCAGCAAATAAATCAATAACAGGAATTTTGCCAAGTTGCTTTTTAGTCATTATATTTGAGCATCCATTTTACATTACTAATACTACATACTGATAAAAAAAACAAAAAGTCAATCCTTTCGTGAAAATCTTCACTAAATTATTTGGCTTTAAAAATTTAGTCTTTAGAATCATAGATCTTTAACAAAAAACCGAACATTTAGAAAAACATTAGATTATTTTCAGATTTTTCAAAATATATTAATTGTCATTTAGAAAAATAATGATTAATTCCGTGCTTGAATTTGAGAAACAAGATCTTGAATAGTTTTTTCTATTTTACCTTTTGTTAATTCACATTCCCAAATCACAATCACTTTCCATCCTTCTAGTTCAAGTTGACGTTTGACTTCGGCAAATCTTTCTTTATTGCGTTTTATTTTATTTGTCCAAAATTCCACGTTACTTTTAGGTATTCTAGCGTTTTTACAATTATCATGCCCATGCCAAAAACATCCATGAACAAAAATGGCGCTTTTGTATTTCTTTAACACAATATCTGGCTTGCCAGGAAGACAGGGTTGGCAAATTCTGAATCTATACCCTCTACGAAACAACAAAGATCTAACCAAGATCTCCGGTTTCGTGTTTTTAGAATGGACCTTTGCCATTGTTGCAGATCTTTGTTCTTTGGATATAGTGTCAACCATGTTGTTTACATTTATCTATAATATCGGGTTCAATCCATCTAACTTCCGGAGTTTTGACTTTTCTTGTTTTATCCCACACAAACCAAGCATAAGCAGTCGGTCCTGAGCCGCTGTTACCTTTAATGGATTCGGGCATAAACGTCACTCTTTTCGAAAACACATAAACTTTGGCCGGTGGGCTTTTCAAATAAATATCATTATATCTCTGAGCCCCTTCTAAAAAAGACAAACGTAGTAACATGGCCACCTTATTTCGTGTAAACTTAAGAGCGTGAAGCACAAATTCATTGGCTCTATTATAAGGAGGATTCGTCACAATATTGGCAACGTTAAAATTGGTTTTCAAAAAATCTTCGTGCTTATCTCCATAACCTCTGTCAACAATATCATTACTCAGAACTTTATAATGATTTTTCAATAAAACTTCTGAAATATTGCCTGTTCCACATGCCGGTTCAAAAATTTCACCTTGAAACTTTTCATAAACCAACAAAGCTTGGACAGCCCAATGCGGTGTTGGAAAGAAATCATCTGAATCTTTGGAAGATATTCGCCTGTTAAAGCTCAATTTTACACCTTTCATCCAATAATTTTAAAAATATTCTTTCACATTGCGGGGCTCTTTGAATGAGTAATTCGACCCACTGCTTTATTCTATCGGATTTTATCTGAGAAACATTCCAAACATCTTTTAAAGTCTCATTTGACGCTATTAAAATTTGTTCTTTTATTTGCTGAAAATTGTCAAATAAATTATACACACTTCGAGATACCAGCTGGGATATTCCATTTACTGTCATATACACTTTTCCACCCGCTGAAAAAGAGTCTCTCATAGACGTTGACACTATGCCGTATTTGGATACAAGCCATAGCGATAAATTATCGTATTTATCTTGATTGGAGCCGAGAATTTCGGGAAAGAAAGCGTATCCACACACAATAAGTTTTTGTTTCTCATTTTGCTCCAATGTTTTCCATAATCGCACCTTTGCCGAAGATGTGTCCACCCTTTCAGAAGATTGTTCATCATGATCATCCATCCACCAGAGGCGTTCACCTTTTTTTAGATTTTGTTTATAGTAACGTATAACGTCTGATATGGGATTTTCTTTTTTTCTTAGTTCATCATAAGAAATATTCATTTTATCAAAAATAGTTTCACCATTTTTTAAAGACATATCTATTTTATAACGAGGATAATGCGTCACCACAACTTCAGACAGGCATTCCTCATATGGTCTAGATCTAAATTCGACAGGGGCCACCAATTTTCCAAAAGTCAAGAATATGCGTTCAACATCCTCAATTCTTGTTGATTCATTAATACTTCCACCCAAGGTAATCCAATTCACATCCTTTGAACTTTTAACCTCAACTCCAAAATACTTTCCAGCAACAATGTCCGGAAATCTTTGTCCTGAAACTTTAACAATGGAATCTTCAAAAACAGTCCCTTTTGCGGAAACATTAAGAGCATTGAGCACATCATCTTCTAATTTTTGCGCATTTCTCGTTAAAAAATAACCCATATTGCACTGAGCATCTTTGTTGAGACACATCGTGGCCTTATCAACCAATGATGAAAACTCCGACAAAGTCGGCTTATTATTATGAGATATTATCATTTTTCTTCCTTAAAGTACAATGGCCAGTTTTCTTCAAGTCTTTTGGCCAAATTATAAGCCAAATAAGGTGGAACGGCATTGCCAATCAACCGATACGCTTGGGAACCGGAAACTCCCCCATATTCATTTTGACTATCTAAAATAAATTTATAATCATCTGGGAATGTTTGAATTCGTGCACATTCTCTAACACTCAAACGCCGTTCTCCAAGGCCTCGATCTAATTCATAAACATGTTTTCCTCCATGTTCTCTAGATAATCTCCTGAATTCAATGTTTCCATGATGTTCGGAACGAATAGTGGGACCAACACTATCAAGACGTACTTCATTTTGTCCTTGACAATGATTTCCCATAAATTTAGCTTTTGAATAAACTTTCTGATCAGGATCATTTGAAATGTCTGGTTCATCCAAATTCATAAACGCCTCTTGCGTTGTTACCACGGGCATCAAATTAGAATAATGATGGTGATAGGCATGGGTTATTGGCGGATACGGATCAAAATCCAACGGCACGTTTTCCTGCGATAAAGCCAACAATGCCTCTTCTTTTAGCGCCGATTTTTTGAATCCCAAGAAAATAACTCTTTCTCGCGATTGAGGCACTCCATAATCAGCGGCATTTAAAACTCTTGCGGAAACTACTAAATAACCATTGTCACAAGCGGTCTTGAAATCCTCTTCTATAATTTTTTTCGCATTGGCCAAATTTGTCAGGCCTTTTACATTCTCCGCCACAAATAACTTTGGTTGAACAATAGAAATAACTTCCTTCATCCAAATGTACAACGAACCACGGCTTTCAATACTAGCTATAGAGTTGTCAACTATTTTATTGCCATCATGGCTTTTATCCGAGGAAAATCCTTTTCTTTTACCAGCAACTGAAAAATCTTGACAAGGAAAACCTCCCGTCACAATATCAACCCCTTTGGGAAAAATATTTTCGTTATTTTTCGCTTTTTTTACCAAATCAACAATACTTTCTACATAATAAGTGTTTTGCTTATGTCCTCTTTTGGAAAAATAATTAACCCATGCACTTTTAGCATCTTTACGTATGTCATTTGCAAAAACAGTAGTAAATGGCGTTTTCCCAAGCATAATCCATCCGGAACGCATTGATTTTTTTACATTCCAATCTGGATGCACGGATTTATTGTACGAAGTCGCTAAAACTTCAAATCCACCTTCAAATCCTAAATCCATACCTCCACAACCAGAAAAAAGCGACAACACTTTTATTTTTTTACCAACCATGTCTTCCTCTTGAATTACAATGCATTATAATTAGCTATACTATAGCTTGCCAGTAAAAATCAAGTAAACAACTCTTTTGTGCACATACAGAAGGCTGTTTTATAAAATCATTTTGCGTATTTCGTCAAAAATTATTTTTCCAGCCAACTTATTTGGTTGTTTCTCAATATGGTTAAATATTTATTTGAAAACGACATCCAATGGAAATATATATTTTTCACTCTTGTTTGTGTTTACTCAAAAATTTCTCCTGCGTCGATTTCACACAGGGGATTGTTTTTATTTACCTGTTTTTTCCACTTCTGACTATCTCCACAATGCCGAATGCAGAAACTGCCAGCGCAACAATATGTTCCACCAATTCAGGATTGATTGCCACGCCAAGACCGGATAATAGGCTGATTAAGCCCCTCCATGTGGAAGGTTGATTGAGTTTTAAGAGTTCAATAAGTCTTAGCATATTTGTTCCTTTCATAAAAAAGCCCTGTTCGAGCGGGTTAACAAGCAAGTTCAATCCCCTGTTGGATAAGCTCATCAGAATATGGCTGGATGCCGTTTTCCATACGGATAACGGCTTTTATAAACACTGTCAGTACACCGCGTTCCTCAATATCTACAACCGTGTCAGGATAAACACCGAGTTGTTTCGCAACCGACTGAATATAGGCGGTGGTTTGGTTTTCATTTGGCGGCGCATAGCGGCTGACAATCTGGCGAACCGTATTTAACCCATGGATTCGTTTGTAGTTTATCAGAACTTTTGCCAACGCTCGGATTCCATAGACTTGAGCCGTAAAAACACAAAAGGCGGAATCTATATTCCGCCCGTTTGGATTTAACCCCAGCCAATTTGCTCCATGCCGTATGTTTCCCGGATTATTGTTTCTTATGCCTCTTGGCAACTGCTGATTCATTGTGCAACTCCCATATCATTTCTCTTAATTCATCAATTTTCAGTTCCAGACGGTTGATATGTACCTGCGTGGCATATTCGCGCGCCACCTGAACCTTAAAATCGTTGAGTTCCTTGCGCATTTCGCCGAATTTATAAACCAGCCAGACAAACGCCGGAACACAGACAATCTGTAAAAACTGCAACCAATCCATTTTTTTCCTTTTCATATTAGCTGGAATGTACCCGGTTATCTTCAATAACAGCGGTAATTTCAACATTTGTCGATCTTGGACGAATGCTTGTGACACGCGCCAGCACGCTCCACCTATCCGTTGTTCCAAAAGCAAAATGCGTCCTTTCGGTATTAGTGTCGGTTAAAATTTTTATTTCCGGTTCTTCAGCAAGCAACACTTCGGAGGAGTTTTCAGTTGGCCAAACACGATATGGCCCGGCCAATGATCCGTTCTTTTGCCGCAAAGCCAAGTAACCCTCTTGCCCGTCAGTAAAAGCTATCGGTTCGGAAAGCGTAAGTTTAAGACCGTTTTGTTTGACAATTTCACCACCTTGGCCCCATTTTGCCATATCATGGGTAACCGCAATCAAATCACCATAACAGGGGATCAACCCTTCCAATTCGGTCGTAAATGAAACAATCCGTCGTCGATAACGGTTTGCCAAGGCCATATAAGTTGCCTCGCGCAACGCCTGTTCTTTGTTGGTGCAACCAAATAACTCAACGGTGGCAATTTTATCCGAACTGGAGCCGGAAAAACTTCCCGTGACTTCCGATGTTTTCCAAGTTTTTTCTGAAAAATATTCCACACATACACTATCGGCAGTATCTTCCGAAGGCATGATATACTGGATGGATAGCGAATTTTTGACAATATTACGAGGTCCAAACATCGCCACGGGCACGGTTTGGGGTTCATCACGCACAAACCGCACAATGCCGCCCTGAATAAAAGCAACCGCCCGTCCGGTCTTGGCCGTACGAGACAAAGCCTCATAAACTGTCAGCTTGCTGTCATATACGGCGTTAAAAGTATCACCGCGCGCAGTCCATGTCTGGTCCAACCGGTATAAAGTTTCCAGATCTATGGCTTTATCCGACAAGTTTGCGCCATAATCTGCTTTAAGAATATCTGCCAGCGCCCAGGCGATAGATTGCGTGGCTTCCGCTGATGGCGACCAACCTGAAAGCGGCGACCACGTTTTTAACTTGCGGGTAACAATGCAGTTGACCATACGGGAAGATCGTTGCGAAAGATTGTCTGTCGCCCGCATAACTACAGCTAACATTGTAACATTGCCGTAATCTTTGGCCGATATCACAAACCCTTTGGCAGAAATCCAACGGATCTCATGACCAGAACGGGAAGACGTGTCTTTATCGTCGATTCTGGTCGCTCGTAATTCATATCGCCCCGCCGGAACTTCATAAGCATAGGTTTTATACATGGCGTTATGGTTTGCCTCGGTTATGCTTTCATTGCCTAAAGTGTACCACTCTCCAAGAGGAGAATCCTCATCATCAACGGCCCGGACCTCAATTTTCCAGTTAATGGTTTTAGCTGACAATCCGCCATTGTCGTTGGCATAGTAACATCCACGCTGGAAAGCCACGTCAATTTCGATTTTGTTTATCATTGTTTCCGCCGGATTTAAAATAAAAGGACCGCAAACCGTTCCTTTCAAAAGTTCTTGTCCGGCAACTTCCGCCGATGTGACCACATCCTCGTCAAACAAAGTGTTTTTTTCACCCGGACGAATAACAGAACAGGTAATCTCATCAAAAGAACTTACTGGAGTGTCTTCGATTCGGATTTGCTCAACGTTGTATTCTCCCTGACCTATGCAATGAAGCTGATAGACGTATTGCTCATTGTCAATGTAACGGTAATACGGCTGACTGGCAAAATCTGGATAAATGAGATGTCTGCCATAAATAACCGGTATCGGATTGCCAAGTCGAGCCTCGTTTCCCTGAGCCTGCAACGAATAAGTCGGGCTTTGCGAATAACCGGAAGATGTCATGCCGTTCAACGCAGGCTTAGGTGTTGGAACAAAAGTGTTGATAAGAATTCCGCCGGCCATGGAAACACCGGCCGCCGCAACACCACCCCAAATCGCACCGTACGCCGCGCCGACGGCGCCACCAGTATAGACGGTCGCCACCAATAACGCGACTGTCAAAACTGTTTTGAGCGGATTGGAACCACCGCCTCCCCCGCCTAAAGGAAGCATTATAAGAGAAACAATAGAGTTGTCTGCGATAATGTTTCCCCACTTATTACGCAGTGTCGGCGTACCGTTGATAAGGCACAATACCGGCATTGTTATATCAATTTTTTGTTCTTTGATAATCTGCCAGACAGTTTGGGGCTGTTTAAAAACACGACTAACTCGCCCCTTGTACGGCTGACAAGAGTTTGTAATGTAATTTAAATAAATCATTGGACTAAAACTTTTTTACCCGATAATAACTATCTGGAAACAGACCACTGGCATTAAGAGAATGGATATTTTGAAAAACTACGCCGGAACCGCGTACGCAATGCAAAACACCGCCGCCGTCAACGTCCAGCCACAAGCCTGCGTGAACCGGATTTTTAGCCTGACGCATGAGGACAACATCACCATCCTGCGGTATTTTTATCTCATCAAATACCTGAAACGCTAAATCTGCCCGAAAAGCATGTAGCACATCCCGCAGATTATCAGGGTTGACATTGACCGGAGGCACATTATGGCCATATTCATGTAACAGCACAAAACGAACAAAGCCCCAACAGTCAAAACTGTCGGGGCCTTCCGCGCCTGCCACCCATGGCAAGCCTATGTATTTATTTGCAAAATGTATCATTTGTCATTTCTATCAACTTTTTACTTACAGATTTTACAATATACATAATATTCAAACAGCAAAAACTTTTAAATTTACAAAACCAGAATTGACATAAATCCAACACATTACAACCATATAATGAAGAAGATATCCTTTGGACAATAAATAACAAACTAATTGCTTTATACACTTCTTTTTGAGAAATATTATCGGGATTTTTATATAACTTCCATATAAAATAATCTTTTTCAGATTTATGCTCATCTGAATTAGCATGGTAGAAAGAACAAATAACTATTCCATTACAAGCTTTGGAAAAGACCAAAGCACTTCCATTTTCAATTAATGTAGCATTTTCATATATAGAAGATTCAAGTTTATTCTTTCCAAAAAATAACTGAATTTGATTTGTTGTTTCGCACATATATAACTTAATAAGTAAATTGTTCGACCGATCAACAACATCTTCAAAAGTATTTTTTATCAGTTCCTTTTTATCTTTCCAAGCCCTATGCTTTTCCTTTGTTTTATTTGCAAAAATTTCAAACTTGTTCTTTTCCTCTTCAATTATATTGTTCATATTTATTTTAAATCCAAATATTCTTGCAAATTGATTAAAAAATTTCATATTTTACTCCCCCTAACAACCAAAACAACCATCACGCAGAATATTACTCCTTATAACTGGAATCAATATCTATCTACTCAATCCCGGATATTTTTTGATAGTGTAGTTCTCCGCCGGAAAGGATTTGTTGCCAATATCCATCATCCGGGCTGTGGCCGAAATTTTGGAAACATCCACGGTAATTTCCGTAATCACCAGCGTAATTGGAGGATTCATCTGCGGACAACTGAGATCGTTGGAAAGATACGGACGATAAGTCATCTCAATCATGTCTTGTGTTTCTATGGCCTTATCCAGATATTCGATAAGCTCCGTGGATACATTATCCAAGGTCAACGTAATTTCAGGAACAGGAATGGCTTCCACCGGAGGAAGCTCCAAATCAAAAGCCATGGCGACAAACTCAACGTCTTGTCCGGCGTTAAGAGGAGCACTTTCCTCCAATCGACAAACATGATTAATATTATCTCGCACCACTCGGATTGCGGTAGGTAGCCCGTTTTCATCAACAAAAGCCGGATGCCTGAGCTCCAGCGTATGCAAAATAATAATTTCGCTGTCCGCCGATGCGTAAGCTTCTTTCAAAGCCTCGGATAATGATGCGTCTGTCATAAGCTATTTCCCATAATACATTATTTTAACATATCCATCAGAACCTGGAGAACTGGTAAAACCGGCGCCTCCGGAATATCGGGTTGTGGCGCTTCCAGCCGAACCGTTTCCATAGGGAGGATATGGAGACTGAACGATAGAGGTGGAAACAGAACCATCCCTGTTTCCTGTATACCAACGGTTAAACGTGCCGGCGTTGCCGTTGCTGATAACAGATGACGATGCCAAAGCATTTTTATCGTACGAAACGACTATGCCGGCTGTCCCTCCCTGTTGAACGACAGGATTTCCCCATCCAGCCTTGCCTCGACCACCGCCACCGACAGAACAAAGCAAACCAACGCTAGTAGCTCCGCCATCCGTCGAAGCGGCTGTTCCCGCGGTTGAAATTGTGGCGGATTTTCCTAAAGCGCCAACAATGACTGAAAGTGTGCCCGCCGAAATTCTGAAAACACCATGAATAACAGCGCCGGAACCACCGCTGGCGGAAACCGCTATGGTATATTGTAAACCGCCCAAAGCCATTTGACCGCAACCACCACCTCCACCAACAGCGATAATCTCATATAAACCGTCGATGGGAATATCCACCGAATACATGCCAGCAATGTTTTTTTCAAAAATGACTTCTCCTTTTTTTACGGGACTGTCATCCAAAGATGCCAGCAACAGACGTTTCGAATAAATTTCCATCATTCCGTCGCTCCTGTGGCAATCGCTCCAACCACCCAATGTGCGCCATTATGTTCATAAATGATGTTGTAACGCCCGGTTTCAAATTCCGGCGCAGTCCTGGAAAAATAATTATTCGTCCCCAAATTAACGGTCTGTTTTGTTGATAAATTCATCTGCACCAAAATCTGATGAAAAACCGCGTGATCACTCACAGACGGCAAAGAAAAGGTAACCGTTCCCGAAGGAACTATACGATTAACCGAATTATCGGCCAAAGAAATCGTCCCGCTTGAGGCAAGCGTCGCAATGGACACCTTTTTTAAAGCGTAAGTGGCCGATATGTCATTTCCGTTGGCATCCGCGGAAGCTTTAGACGCTGTTGCCGTCTTGTCCAATTTGTTTGCAAGGGCTGAAAAGACCGCCCCCGAACTTATAGCGTTCACAGAACCGGAAACAGGAAGCGTGTCCACTTTAACTTTTCCGGCCACATTTGCCGTCGCCGCTGGAATATTGTCCGTATAAGGATAAAGGTAATCCCCATCCAAATTTTTTAACCTGACTTTTCTATCAACCATGTTGTTTTTCCTACATTTCTTCATATGAAATTACATCAGCAAGCTTAGCGTAGGTTTGCGAGATGTTGTTGCCTTCCGCATCGGCTGTCGCTTTCAACGCCGTTCCATCCAAGGCCAAAGCTCCAACATCACCGGCGCTTAAAACAATATTTTCAGACAGCGACTTATTATTAACAGTCCGAGTAACAGGAACAAACCCGGCTAAATCAACTTTGGCGGATTCCAATGCCGATAATTTAAAATATCCAATTTGAATAAAACCATACGTTTCGATAGTGTTAACCAGCTCAGCATCACTACTATAGGTATAGGAAGTTGATGCTTCTTCTACGGAATATACCCATAAATCCGGTATGCTCTGCGCCTGAATATAAAAAATGTCTCCGATTTTATAATCTGTCTTGGATACAGTGTTTAGAGCAGAGATCAAATCCGCATATGACGCAAAAGAAGACGCTCTGGTTCGTCCCTCCGCAAGACTTTTGGCTTCGTTGGCCTTTGTCTCTATTAAAGAGAGCTCACTTTTGGTGGCATAAGTTACCGTAATTTCATTGCCTTCCGCATCAGCCGTCGCTTTCAACGCCGTTCCGGACACATCCAACTTTTCATCCAAAGCAATTTTTGCCCCGCCTGACGATAAGGCGTTGGTCGAACTTTCGGTTGGCGTGTCGTCCAAGATAACCACGCCTGCTTTTTCTGTCGTTGCAATCGGAAGATTTTCTGTGTAGGGATACAAATAATCGCCGGATGCATTTTTCAATTTAATATTTTTAATTGTCATATTTTCCTCCATAAATTAAACTTCTTCATAAAAAATAACGTCCGCAATGCGGGCGTAGGTTTTGCCAATATCATTTCCATCAGCGTCGGCTTCTGCTCTTTTAACCGTTTGTTCCAAAACCTCATCAAGAGCCGCGGCGACAGCGCCGGAAGTGATCAAATTAACACTGCCTTCGACCGGTTTGGCGTCCGTGTGTATTCTGGTCGCCGGAATTTTGCTTTTATCCTCGCTCATATCAAGCAACCTCCATATCTTCATAAACAATCGCCCCCACAAGCGTGGAAAGCGTCTGAATATCTTGCAAATATTTAACACTCCAGCGCTCCCCCACCGAAAGGGGAGACATTAATCTGACATTTTTTCCATCTTCCGAAAGAGTGTAGTTTTGCGGTAAAAGGCAGGTGTTTTCGACAATAACTGATAGTATTTGTCCGGAAACACCTAAGATTGCGCCGTTCAAAAAAAGTTCCCGCTGACTGGCCGACGCTGTTCCGCTGACCTCTGTTGGATAACAGCCAATCGTGGTTTTGCGCGCAAGTTCAACCCAGCCGCGGGCGGAATGTGTGCCGCCGCAGGCCGCCACTTGTTCATCAGACCCCTCCGCCCAAATTTTTGCGTTATGAGCAATTTTTGCGTTTTCCAAAACTTTTGTTTTAGTTTCCTTACATAAAATTGCGCTTTTTTCAGCAGACATAGCTGCTTCCGAGGCAATTCTTACAATATTGTTGCTTTCGGAACTGATTGAACCGCATAAATCATTGATTGCTTTGGCAACACTTGGCACTCCACCATTTTCTGTCTGAACAACAGTCTGGTCATCTCCGTGCACAATCGTGTGAAACAACGCGGAATCAGCCTCGGTTGTGTCAACCGCGGCGTTAAGCCTTTCTTGCATATTTGTCATCGAATATCCCTTAATTAAGTTTTCTCGGCAGAGATGAATGAACCAAAATATGGAGTTTTGAAGACAGAAATTCCAAACTGTGCAGGTCTATTTCTGAAACAACATCCATGGCATCTTCGCTGATGGTCGGGCGGTCGCGGATTTCAAGCTCGGTCGTAATCTGCCACAACCGCCCGGAAACCAGAGTTGCTTCGAACTGTTGCGTAAACCGCGCGTCTTGTTCTATCAAACCCATTCCACCCAAAAGCGAAATTATAAACCATTCAGCGCCCTCTTTGGCCTGATACTTGTACCAGGCTTCAAAAAGACAGAACTGTTCAGGATTCATAATCCACTTGACCGCAATTTTGCTTGGTGTTTGCGTGTAACGCCGCCGTTGCCGGGCTGGTCCAGCTTCCATCTCCGTTCTGACAATGGCCTCGCCGGGCCTTATGGTGTAGCCCTCAACAGTTGGATATGGCAGTTTTTTAGGAAATTTTACTATTGTCATTTTATTCCTTTTGTTATAGATATCCTCTTCAGGAGAGATTATGACTGAAGTTTCATGGAAAATAACATGTGATAATTGCGGACAAGAACTGCAAGAGACCGAAGAAATTTGTCCGAATTGTCATAGTAATAAAAAAACAGCACTTCTTCAAGTTTGTGAAGAACTGCACCTTGCTACTAGTGAACGAATAAAAGTTAAAAACGATCAATATCCCAGTAATAAAAAATTGCGTTATGATTTAATGCAAGGAAATGTTCCCTCTAAGAAAACTGATAATGGTCGCGCAAAAATAAAACGTATCATTGATAAAGATAATGACTACTATTATGAACATGTAGAAGACTGTAATGGAGCCGTAATACATCATTGCGAGGAAGCTCTCTCTAAACACTTTGGTCACGGAACAGCCAAGAATTCTAACGATAACTCCCATACGCCGGATTAAGGCCGTATCTTTGTTCCAAAATCGGAGACAGACCTTCACCTTTACCGATATTTTTGCCGATCGCTCCCTCAATTTTCTCAATCATTATATCCAGATTGAACTTTCCATTGCCCTGATCTGACTTGGAAACAGAAGTTTTAACGTCTGAAGCGGCATTATTAACCACATTGACGCTGATGTTGACATTTGTTCCATTATCACCCAGCGCTTTCATCTGCTCTCGGGTAAAAACACCTTCACCTCGTTTGGCGATAATCGGCACTTCGTCTCCAACGATGCCGCCGGAATGAAATCTGGGCGCATTGGCAAAAACCAACGGGCTGGCGGATTTCGCCGCCAATTTGTCCGCTCCAATGATTCCGCCGCCATGGGCCATGGAAAATCCAAAAAAGCCGCCGATTCCTTCCATCAAGGGTTGGGTTATGGCCTGCCTGATGGCAATGCGGGACAAATCACTGACAACCGCATCGGCGAAATCGGAAAAATTTATTTTTCCAGTAGTGACAAAATTTGCAAGAACGTCTTCCATACCGGAAAAAGCGTTTTTAACCGCGTTTTCAGCCAAGCTGGCAAAATTGCCGATTTCATTCTGAATGCTCCGAAAGCCGCATTTAAAGCCATCTTCCAAAGATTTGGAAGAATTAAGCGCCGTCTCATCGGCCTTTTTAACCATATCGTCATAAACCAAAGCAATCTGTTCTTTATAGGTTTCATAATCAGCCGAACTGGCATCCAGATTTTTAAGGGCGTTAGCCCGCCACTCGTCCGCTTTTGCCATCGCCTGTTCATACGGCGATTTCAGTTCCAAAAGCTTTTGTTTAATGTCTTCAAGCGTCTTTTTATAAGCATCAGTGTTAGCAGAAGATTTTGGTGTGGCGGTTGTCTCAGTTGCCACTTCAATCTTCTGCCGCAGTTCGGGGTTTTCAAGATATTTCAGCTCCTCCCGCGCCGTCCATGCATCCTGTTCGGCCGCTTTCAGCAATAAAAGTTTGTTCTGAATTTCCTGCGCCTGCGGTTGAAAATCCGGATATTCCGCCGCAATTTTCCAAATTTCTTTTTCATATTGCTCCAAATCGGTCTTTGATTGGCGCAAAATGTTCGCCCAGTCCTTGGCATAAACCTCATAATCCTTGAGCAGAGCGTTCGGTGTGAGGCGTGTAACAAGAGACAAACCACCGGTGTTTTTCAGCTCTTTACGCAAATCACGGACATTTTGTTCGGCGGTTTTGAGTTTCAAACCCCACTCCGCCAACGCCATGTCTTTTGTCTGTTCCGCGGAAAAACTCGCCACTTCTTCAGCCGTGGCTTTCAACTCGTCCTGAAGTTTTTTCAATGTCTCGGCATGGTCTTCCGCCGCTCTTTTAGCAACATCATGGCTGTCAACCAGTTTATAAATCGCCATTCCGGCCAAAACCGCCAACCCCGCCGGTCCGCCGACAAGAGCCAATGCGCCCTTTAAAACACTGGCGGTTGTTGCCATCAAAGCCATTTGCGCCGCCGCCAGTTTGGAATCATTGCTCATCATCACAATACCGGCAACCGCCGATTTGGTGGAAACGGAAAGCCCGGCCATGGATACCTGCACATATCCGATTCCGGCTCGCAACAGATTTAATCCACCCAAGATTGCCGATGAACCAAGCCGTGCCGCCAGCAGAACCAGCGCCGCATCGGCATGTTCCGCCAGCAGGAAAAAAGCATCCGCCGCAACGGTTACCGCGCTTGCCAAAGTTTTACCAACAACATCAGCCGCGCTTCCACCTCGTTCCACCAATTCGTTAAAGCGGGTAAAAGTGGTTTTTAACGCATCATTCAAACCGCTTTGGCCGACTTGACGGTAAAGCTTTTCAAAACTGTCCTCAATGTTGGACAGCACGCCGTTCATGGTTTTCATCTGCTCGTCCATTGCTCCGGCAAACTGGACATCTCCCAAAGAACGGAGATATTTTTCTATATCCGCGGCGTTTTTCTTAACCGTTGTTGTAACCCCGGCAAAAGTAAATTTGACTTCATTTGTCAGGGTATTAGCTTTGATTCCAAAGCTTTTAAGGCGTTCAAACTCTCCAACCGTTGCATCAGCGACCGCCTCCACAAAATCAATCATATTTCTGCTGAATGCTGATGCCGTGTTTCCATAAGAGGTTAGAGCTTCTTCAGATGGATCAAGCCCCAACGCCTGTAACCGGATAAAAGCCTCCACAATTTCGTTAAGCTGGTACGGTGTGTCAACGGCAAATTTTTCAATCAGGGCAAAAGCCTCTTGCGCCGCTTCCGCCGATCCAGTAACCGTTTTAAGCGATGCCGAGAGTCTTTCAAAAGTCGTGTTGGCGCTAAAAATGGCAGAAAAAGTATTTTTGAGCCCCTGAAAACCCAGGTACGCGCCAAACAGCGCTGTTCCCTGACGGATGACTTCATTGAAAGACCGGGCTGTCGCATCCAGAGCCTTCAAATTATCATTGGCCGGTTGAATAACCTGTGTAATCCGCCGAAAAGCCCTGTCGCCGTCCGCGCCTAAGCTTTTGAACTCCCGCCGGACTTTATCACCGCCAACCGCAGATAACCTTATGCTTAAATTCTTAACCGCACTCATTTATCTCTTGATTTCCTAAAATAGCAAATATTCCTATCGGCAAAAGTTCACTTATCAGCTCCATATCAAACCCAAGGTTTTGAGCAAGATTAAGAGCCAAGGATAAATCAGGTTTAGGAAGTTTCAGTAAAATTTCCCAAGCCTGATACCCGACATCAGTTTCCAACGCTGTTTCTATATATCGGCATTTGTGGAACGAGCAGAAGGTTTTGCCGTCTTCTCCGCATCCTCTGCAGTAGCTTCGCCCATCGCCGAAGTGCCATTTGGCGCGGGCGTAGAGACGTTTTTTTCAGCTTCCAACACTTCCCGCAAACCGCAATACTGGCTGCGGAAGTTTTCCGCGACCGCCCAAAAATTGGAAAACAGCTCGTCAATTTTATTTTCCGTCAGCGGCGCAGATTTGTCTTCATCGGCCTCCATCACACCATCCCATTCCAAAATGCCGGCAATCCCCAATCCGATAAGCAAAAACTTGTCCGCCAGCGCTTCGCGTTTGACTGGATTTTCAATATCTTCCGCTGCCACGTCTTCGATTCCAGCCTCTTTATTGGCCTTATAAGTTTTAGCCAATTCCGCCAACTTGCTGTTCATGTGGGCTTTTGCCTCATAAAAAACAGATGAAGTACACGGCTTAACCTTGACTTTCACCCCGTAACCAAGCTCCAGCCAATACGGCTCCTTTTGTATTTTTAATTTCAGCATTAATTGAAATCCCTTCAAGATATGTAAATAAAGAAATAGATGGATTTTTTATTTTAGATTTGACTTTTTGATGCCGTGGAGCGACACCTCCACAAAGAAAAAAGTTAAAAAATAAAATGAAAAAGATGATAATTGCTTATTTAGATATTTTGGAGGGATTTCAATACCCCTCCACATCATTGACCAGTGTTACTGTCATCATTTTGCCCAAGTCCTGATCTTTTGCTCCCTGAAAATCATATGAACATTCGATACCGCCCGGACCGTCAATTGAGCGTTTGGGCTTGGGCAGATAAACTTCATGGCAGGAAATAACAAGTTTCATTGTCTCTGAAAGCTGATAACCCAGCTCAATGTCCACCGGCATTCCAGCTCTGGCTTTATCAAGCAGAACATTATCGGCGTATTTTGCGGAAATGCTGCCGGACAAACTCGCCACGCCCAAATCAATCGCCTCAACTTTGCCATCGTTACGGATGGTTTCGATTTTTTCCAGATTGTTGGAATAAGTGGCGTTTGCTGAAACAATATTGGCCAAAAGCTCACCGCCGCTCTTTATATATCCCTGAAATTGCGACACACGGGTGTAGGGATAAACTTCTGGAGCCGTGTCGATGGCCGTTTCCGAGCCGCTTTCACCATGCGCCATCAGATTGATGGTGGCCTGCGCTTCTCCAGACCGCTGAAAATTAAAAGCAATGCTGTTGGCGCGCACACCGGAAAACCTGATAAACTGCGGAATCTCCGGCAATCCGACCTCCAGTGAATAACTCGGAACAGATGTTTTCCCGCTTTCAAAAGTATGAGTAAAACTCCCGTCTTCATTGTCAGTTGTGGCCGGTGCACCGAACACAGCTTTCAGCCAAAGGCCAATATTGCGCATATCCACCGGGACGGCCATATCTCCGTCCACGTTGATGACATCCTGAAAAGGCTGTGTCGGGTCGCGTCCCAATCCCAAGACATTAGACGACACAAGATTTTGCTCGCTGTCCAAAGATGAGGAAATAAACGGAATTTTCCGATAATTTTCTTCCGGCGGAACGCCGTACTCGTTTTCTTCGGCAATTAAAAGCTGGGCGTTCCAGCCATAGGCTCTAGCCATAATACACTCCTTTAAGTTAAATTTGAATCAGAAACATATTCCAGTATTACCGGCACAATGGCCGCTTTGATGGTTAAACCTCCCTCAATCGGCTGTTCAATAAACTCCGGTGGTCCGGCATGCATATGATCGATCACCCCGGAAAGCGTTGTATCAACCGCCAACAAACGCCCGACAGCTTCCAACAGACGGTCAAGTCTGGCATCATTATCGGCATCGTCTGTTTTTTGCACCAGAACCTCAATCTCCGCCCGATGATGGAACACATAACACACCGGTGACAGCAAAATCTCCGGCTCGCCGATATTTCCATCCCGCAGGACCACCAGACCTGAAGAAGGAATTTTAACCGGAAGCGAGATATTGCGTCTGACTTCCGTGGCCGATAATGCTGAAAGCCTTGTAAACAGTGCCTGTAAAACTTGTTCACGTTTGCTCACGCCAATTCTCCAAAATTAAAGACGGCAGTTTTGCCTGCCATTTTGCACCTTCCGCGGCAAAATTAATCAGTTTGGGCATTCTAACCTGAGGCACGAGAACAAAAGCGATGATTGTTTTCCTTTTTTGCTCATGCACCAAAAGCGACGCGCCATTTTTCCGATACACGAACCGCAGACGAACACCTTTTGACCTTTCATATAAAGCCGGCGTCATGCGTTTGTTGCGGATTCGTTTGGAAATGGCGGCGGTCGGTATCGCCAGCCACAAACCATCCTTGCCGCGGACAACCGTCTGATACTCAAACCCTTCCATGATTTTCTGCGCCTTGGTATAGACCACACCGGCGGCGGAAACGCTGTTTTTAGCTTTTGGATAAACATCTCCCCGCCAGGTGTTAGCCAGTCTTGAACCCAGTCCCGCGGATTTGACCTGCGTTCGCATGGCGGTCTTTAAACCGTTGGCGGCAAGAGATACCCCTTTGGTCACTGCTCTGGCGCAGTTTTGATACTCTCGTTCCATATATTCCACCAAACTGCCTTCCACCGCCGCTTTTAAATGCATACCAGATCGCAACTCCATATCAGATTGTGGATGTCCCTGACAGGTTCGGAACGGACAGCATAAATTTTGCCGTCCATTCCGATTTTATCGCCAACTTTTAAATCCGGCGCATCGGAAATTCTGATCTTCGCCCGATGCGTGCCGGAATGGGCATTGACAAACCCGACTTCGGTTATCTCGTCGGGCTCGCTTAAAATCAGGCGGACAGAATTATTTTTGTATGTCGCCGCCCGTCCCAGCCGGTTGAATAGACTGTCCACTGCCGTTTTCATCGGGTTTACCGTCATTTTCCTTATTCTCCGCTTGCTTCTTACCAGAGTCGGACAAAGAATTCGCCGTCGCCCCTTTGGTTAATTTTTCCGCAAATCCCAGAGCAATCAGCCGATTGGCTTCCGTTTCACTGACATCGCAGATATTGCCAGGCAATATTTCTTTATTTTTACCAATAACCAGAGTAATCAAAGCCCTTATTTTCATTCTTGTCTCCTTTACCCAATGGTTACGCACATGGAGGCGTTCGGCCGATACGGAACAACCAGCGGGGCGGACTGTAGCAACAGCCAGCGCACACTGGGGTCTTCTTCTATCCACGACTTTGTAAAATAGCGGCTGGCCGTCCAGTTGGCTTTTTCATCATGAATGGCACCGTAACAGCGTGTTCCCTCCAGTCCCTCGCGAGATCCGAGCAGTACCGTCTTTTCCGGCAGAAGCTTTGCCGTCTGTCCGGCGTCATTGATATAGGTGTCGTTATAAACCCAGATATCAAAATCACCGATTGAGCCTATATAACGGGCTTTGGCATCTTCCGAACGCAACACCGGATCGATGGAAAGACTGTTGTTTGTGCCTCGGCGGATGTCCAGATATTTCTGCACGATGTCATTACCCCGGAAAATCTTCCATGCCTGCGGATCCATAACCACGGTTTTGGCGACCACGCCGGATTTGTCCTGAATGGCAATCGCCCAGTCTTCCAGATTGTCAATCGGATTGACACCGGCGGTTTCCCAGGTTGACGAACCGCTCAAAGCCTTGGTTAACGTCTCATCTCTTCCGAAATCAACCGTCTGCGCCGGATAGCCGTCCCCGGACACGATAACTTTGCCGGTGCGCAGAATTTCCGCCGCCATCACTTCCTCGCGGCGGGTCAGATTGTCCAGTTGATCCTTAAGATGTGTTGCCAATGCCCGTTCATAACGCTGAGCAGGGGACAAAGAACCGCCGATTGCCTCGCCGGCAACGCGTTTATAAGGTATGTTGGCATCAAAACGACGTTTGTCCTTGACATACGCCGGTTTGAACGATTTGGTCTGATAACCGCCGCCGTCAACGACCTTTCCCGGCAGCAGGGGCGACACAAACGGCGAGATTCTCGGTTTGCTGTCCGTCACATCAAAGAAAATCTCTTCTTTGTCGGAAGTCTGAACATTCGGAAAAAACGTATCCAAAAGAAATGACGGCGGTGTCCGCAGGTGTTCCACCACTTTGGCCAACACTTGGGTTGAAAAAATATCCATCTGTTTATGCTCCTAATATGCTTGGTTGTTTTTGATAAAAATGCTTTTGGCGCGGAGAGCGTCTTTCAGGCCATCGATCGTAAGTCCGCTTCCGACGGTCAGCGCCGCCGCGTTGAACTCCCCGGTCAGATAAACAACAGCCTGTTTGTCTTCTTCCGACGCATCGACCGCTTCCGCCAGAACGGCGTAAGCATCCTTTGAACCATCCGTTGCCGCCGATGTGCAAATCGTGCATTTGCCGCTGGCTGTAATTTTGCCTAGAATGGTTCCACGGACATACTTGCCGCCGGAAACGGTGGTCAACTCGGCAATCCTTGGAAATTCACCGGCCAACAAATTGTCGGAGGTGGTGGAACCCTGATCCGTAAATCCCTGTGCTGTCATCTGTTTCTCCTTAAATTAAAGAGGCGATGCGCTGAGCAACCGCCTCCGGGGTTTCATTGTCGGCTTCCGCCGCCGGACGGATGTCCGGATTCTTAATTGCCGCCATGGCCTGTTCAAAAGCGCTTTCCCGATGAGTGGGAACAGTTGCCAAAATCTCCAGGATATCGTCTACCGCCAAATCCGTTTTTGTCAGCAGTAGTTTGGCCGTGTTCTCCTTACCTTGAGTGACCTCAGAGGCAAAGACTTGCGCCATGCGTTCCCGTTCCATGCGCCGAATATCCTCGGCGCTCGTTTTTTCATTGTCATTCATGAATATTTTCTCCGTTTGTTGAAAATTAAAGCCTGCGATTATCGCCTCAAACGAGGACAACCCGTCCGCCAGACCGTTGCGAACGGCATATTGGCCGACAGCCACATCGCCGGCACCAAAATTTTTAACCACATCCACCGCTGTGATGCCGCGGTTGCGGGCGATTTTGGCGATAAAAACCTCCGCCAGCTCATCAACCCTTGCCTGAATTTTGGCTCTGCCTTCTTCCGTGTTAATGTCCGGGCGCTTGTTGGGGCTTTGCGAAGAAACGATTTCTATCGTTTTGCCGTCATCATCCTTTTCAAAAACGGAAACCACTCCGATAGAACCAAGCACCGCCGTATCGGAAGCCAAAATCTTGTCGCAGGCGGAGGCAATCCAGTATGCTCCGGAACAACAGGCCCCGGACGCATAAGCGACAATCGGCTTTTTCCCTCTCGCCTGAAAAATCATGTCCGCCAACTCCGAACAGCCGTTGACTTCACCGCCCGGGCTGTCAATATCAAACAAAATGGCTTTAACTTCAGGATGTTGCAACGCTTTGTTAAAGTCCCGGGCCAGCAGTTCATACGATGTTGCACCGCAAATCCTTGTCATCAGGTTGGCATAGCGAAACAACGGGCCGGACACTTTAAGAACAGCAACGCCGTCTCTGATTGAGACGGCGTTGGCATCTTTCATATCTTTGCCCATCTCCCGGGCTATGGCTTCAGGCGTTTTGCGGCTTTCTCTTGCGATTTCCGCCATCATTCCCATCATCTCCGGCGTCATCGCCCAAATGCTCTTGTTTAGTATTTTCATTGATTAACCCCATTTCCTTAAGTTTATTTTTTTCCCGAACCCGTTGTTCGACCACTTCCTCCCAATCCAGTCCCTGAGAGGCGCACTCGTTTTCCAACGTGGACAAACCGATTTCCATGCGGAGTTGGCCGGCCTGAGCTTCCTTAACCGGATCAACCCAACCACGTCCCGGACCAATCCATTTGCATCGGGTGTAGGCGTAGCGGTTTTTATAAAAATCCGGCGCATCCACCAAGCCTTTGTTGACCATTTCTTCAAGCCACAATTCATAGACCGGTGTTGCCCAATAGTCAGCCAGCCATTGCCGCCGTCCGTTAAAATAGCGCCATGCCTCCAACAATGCCGACCTCGCCGAGGAGTAATTGGTTTTGGAAAAGTCCTTCAGCAACAATTCGTACGGAATGTTTAATCCTGTACCGATATGTCGGAGTAAATTCTCCACAAAGCTTCCATAAGCGGAGTTTGGTCGGCTTGGCGTAAACGGCGCGACCTTGTCTCCGGGAAATATCGGAATAATGGAGCCGCCCTCCAACTTAACCTGCCAGTCTTTCTTGGCGTTCAAATAATCATCGCTGGAACCGCCGAACAATTCATTTAATTCTTCGCCACCCATCGGTGTTTCGATAAAAGCGGCAATCATTGCGTTGACAATCGCCGCCTGCAATTCGGAACGCTCGTAATGGTCAAGCATTTTAAACATCGGCATAATCGCAGAAAGGATAGGTTTTCCCCGAGTCTGTCCAATACGGCTGACATCATGAATATGCAACACCCGCCGCCGGCCGAAAGGTGTAAAAGTTGGAACACGCTCCCATTCCAGTGAAGACATCCAATAATCCCCCGGATGTTCTTTTAAAATATGATAGGCAACCGGAGCACCGAAACAGTCAATCTCCACGCCGCCACGCAGTTTCTTACTATCCGTGCTGTTATTTGGATTGGACAGCCTGTCAGGTTCAATTAGCTGAATGGTGGTGGCAACCGGACGTTCCGGTAGCCACAAAGCCAACGCCAGCGCCTCGCCGTTAATCAAACAGGATTTAAAAACCTGAGTTGTCAGTCCATGAAAATTGAGGCTTTGCGCCGCATCACACATAAAAGTCTCCGACCAGGAGCGCCACAATCCCTCAACTGTGGCCTGCCATTCCTCCTCCCAATCCTTGGTTTTGCCTAAAAGCTTATAGTCAGGCTTGGCGGAAAGACGAAAACCCGTGCCAACAATATTGTCAGTCAGCGTCTGCATCGCGCCGCTGGCAATCCCGTGGTTGCGGGACAAATCTCTGGAACGGGCGACCATAGTGGAAAGTTCGGGCAAAAGGTCGCTGTCCGCCGAACCCCGTCCGGGTTGCCACGAGGCAATCTCCCTCAATGTCTGCGATGCCGCTTTATGTGATGTATCTGTCATGATTTTCCATAAAAAAACACCCCAGAATCTAATCTGAGGTGTAATTGTAATAAAAATTATGTTTTTTAACTTAGCATTTCTTCAATTTCATTGTCAAAATCAAATTCTTCTTTTTGAATTCTCCCTACAGCATCACATTTTCCATCCATAAACTTAAAAAATAGAATTTCATCTTTATTCAAAAGGAATTTTTCTTGAAGCATTTTATATGCCAAACCGCTCTTTTTTTTACCATTATATAAAGGCATATCAGCTTCACAAATAACCGTAGACGTAGTATCGTCTTTTATATATTTTTTACAATTATTGTCAAGAAATTCAAAAAGCTTATCATATCGATCATCATATGTATCCTTACCTTTTTGAGTTGAACATTCTAATTTGTAAGTTAAAATAAATTTTGGCATTCTATATTCCTTTATAAAGCTAAAACTAAAGTTTATATAGTTAACAGAATCTTAAAGCGCAAGTCTAGAAGCAAATTTTTATGATTTTTCTTCTCCCCGTAGTTGTTCCCTCAGCCGCCGCAATTTGCGATTTAAGATTTGCAATATAGATTTCCAAGCTTGTCAGACTGGCTTGATTGTAAGTCACCGAACCAAAATTACCGACATTGACTGAAACTTCCCTTGCGCCTATCATCAGCTGATGATAAGCTTCTTCGGCTTCAGCCAATCTGGTTTTTAATATTTCCTTATCTAAAGCCATGGATCATCCACCTTTGTCGCTTTCATCTGTATAAATCTTGCCGGTTTCTTTTTCGGCTTAGCCTCGGGATTTGCCGGAATAAGAGCCTCCAACTCGGCCCAGGCTTTTTCACTCATGCGGTCAAGGCCATAAATAGCCGCGCCGGCTCGGGCGTAAACCCGACAGTCCAAAGCCTCATTGCGCCGTACGGGATCTTTTTCCCAAACCGGTTTCGGATAGCCGTTGCTTATCCTGACCACCTGCCGCTCCGCTGTCAGCTGTTTGAAATATTCCTCGGCATACTGCGGAAAATGGCAGCGTCCAAACTGCGAAGCATCCTCGCCGACACGCTCCATCCTAAGCCAACGGTACAGTTCAGTCTTGATAACCGGACCGGACACATTCCATACCTTCAGTCCCTTTTTCTTGGTGTCGGCCTTGGATGTGGACAACAACATCGCCGTGTCCCGGCTCTGGCCCTTGACCGCAACCACTGTCCTCGGTTGGCTTGCTCTCGCGCCGTTGCCTCCCCAAACCGCTTGATTGAACTGCCTTACAAACGAATAAACATCCTGCGTAGCATATCCGGAATCAACGCACATCACCCGTATCGGCAATGTTACGCCGCTTTCATGCGGATAATCTTTTGTCAGCACATTTTCAAGTTTGCGCCAGACTTCCGGTCGGGCGGTATCTCCGTCTAAAACAAAATACGCCACCGACCAACTCTGCTTCTGCCGTCCCCAAGCGACAACTTCACATTCAATGCGGTCTTTTTGAATATCAACACCGGCGGTTAAGAATAATCCGCCGTAAGGAACAGTCCCGATCGGATAAGTTTCCCTGGCTTCATACAGGCGCTGCCATTCCGGCGCATCGCTTTCCACCTCAAAGGTCTCACCCAGGATGGTGTTTTGAAAGCCCTGCATCAGGCTTGGATTTTTCTTGGTTTTCTCATAAATGGCCACGCATTCTTTCCACGACAGCCACCCAATCGGTGAATACAGGGAAGACAAATGGAAACCCGCCGTCACACCATCGCTGGATGCAGTTGCCTGCCAGCGGCCGTTGGCCAGCATCTGGGTTTTGTAATGTTCACCGATATGTCCACCGCAATGCTCGCACGCATAGAACACATTGCCGTCTTCCGCCTGTATCTGTTTCCATTCCAACCGCTGATAAGCGCCACAGAAAGGACAGGGCACAAAAAAATAGCGCTTGTCGGAGTTCTCAAACTCCCGCTCAATATTGGACAGTCCTTTGATCGTCGGCGTGGACACCAGAAAAATCTTTTTTCTTTTGTTGAATGTGGCGGTTCGCCGTTCCGCCAGCAAAATCGGATCGCCTTCGCCGTCAATATCCTGCGGATAGCCGTCAATCTCATCCATAAACAGATACCGCGCCGGCATGGAACGCAGCCCCACCGCTGAGTTTGCTCCGGTCATCACCAACACGCCGCCCGGAAAATCTTTGGATAACATAGTGTTGCCACTGTCCCGGGAACGCGCCGGAGCCACCAGTTTTTTTAGTTCCGGACAATCCTCAATCAGAGGATCTATGCGTTGTTTGGAATTACGCTTGGCCATTTCCACCGTTGGCGACACCGCCATAATCGGCCCCGGCGCTTTGTGCATGACATATCCCAGCCAGTTGTTTCCGCATTCCGTACCTCCGATTTGCGCGCCTTTCATAAACACCACCTTTTGAACAGGGCTTTTCGGCGACAGGCAGTCCATAATCTCTTTCAAATACGGCGTTCTGTCTGTCCGCCAGCGCCCCGGTTCCGATGCCGACTTGCTGGAAAGAACACGGTATTTATCGGCCCATTCCGACACCGGCATGTATGAATCCGGTTCCACGCCCTTGAAAAATTCATCCTCAATATAACCTTTTGCGTCAAAGCTCCCGGTTGATAAGCTCTCTGCTTTCGGAGAGGAGTTTCCGTATGTATTCATCCAACACCACCGCCGTCTTATGTTCATCCGCACCGAGTTCAGCCGCGATTAACGCCCCGTAGCGGGTGGAAAAGCTGGAAAACAAATCCCGCAAAGCTCTCCCGAGGTTAAATGCGTGCTGTCCGGCCTTTTTGCGGTCGATTGTTTCTCCCGTTACCATTTTGAGTTTTGCTTTGGCCAGCATCGCCCGATAATAAATATCCGCTGTTTTGGCCTGCTGATAGGTTGAAAAATTCTGCCGCCCGCCACCGGATAATTCCGGCTGAGCCTCAAACAGTGGATCGGCCTTGCGGCTTTTGGCCGGATCGGTGTTCATAAACCATTCCCTATTGGCTTCATCCACGTCAATTTTACCGTCCGGCGTTTTATGAATACGCCCCGAGGCAATCGCCGTTTGCACGGCGTTCAACCGTACACCCCGAATTCTGGCATATTCCCGAAGCGATACCTTCCGTCCCATTTATTCTCCTTAATTTGCTTTAGCCGTATATAAATAAAGCGTACAATATACCGCCGGAATTAATTTCAGCGCACCAAAGCCGACATTCAGGCATTGTCAGGCATTTTTGCGCCAAAAGGAAAACGAGGCAGATAGCCTCGTTTCTTTAAGCCTGCATGCGGATTTAGAAAGAAAGGATAATTAATTAAGTCCCCGCACCGGCTTAAATATGAATATGACACGGCTGGAGGGGGAGTTTACGCTCCCCATACCGGCTAAAGCTTGCTTACATCATAACCAAGAGCTGTTAACACCCGTTTTTTCTCCTCTTCTGAGGGATTATCTTCATACCAGCACCATGCATCGCTTTCCGATAAATACCCCTTAGGCGGAATAGGAATAATGTCTAAACTTTCCATTACATTTATAATTTCATATGTTTTAGCCAGCTCATATTTTAAAAGCTCATCAATTACTTTTTTAGTAACCATTTTTAATATCCTTTCTTTTAGGTTTCCGCTTACATTACAATGAATGCTTGAAAATAAAGGAAAGTCCAGTCAATTCTGCATTATTTTTCAGGAAAGTTGCGGGGCGGACCGCGCCCCGCTTATCTCTCAGTCCTCCCATTCGGGTATCAGGTCGCCGCTGTCAAGGTCGGGATTGTAGCCTGTAAAGTTCTCGGTGCTTAATCTGACCCCGCCAACCGTTTGGATAACTATTCCGTATTTTAAGCTCAGCGCCTTTAATTCTTTACAAAAATCTCGATACTTTTGAGGGATGATAACCTGATAGGCCGTTTCATCAACATAATACCTGTAATCTTCGATAATGCGTTCTTTGGTTAACCTGCGGTCTGCTATTTTTATAAAAGTGTCGACATTCGTCCTGATCTCCTCCATATAGCTGTCGGCGATATGTCTTCCCCAGCGGCTGTCCATAAGTTTCTGGGTTTCCTCAGGAGTAAGTCCTGAATTCCTCTGGATAAGTTTGGCAGTCTCATTCCATAATCTGGTCATGTCCTTTTTATGTTTAAGATAACCTTCCGCCGTTCCCCAGAATCCCCATCCTTTATTTTCTGTTTCTAAAATCGTAGTCATTATTTTATCCTTTCTTTCAATTTATTGTAGAGTTTTTATCCTCTTTACAACACAATGAATGCTTGTAAATAAAGGAAAGTCCAGTTAATTCTGCATTATTTTTGAAAAAAGTTGCGGGGTGCGACACACCCCGCCCAAAAACTTAATCAACGTTAAACCATTCCATGCAGGTTGCAAGCAAATGGTCGTAATTACCACTTGTCGCTTCTTTACAGAAGGCTTCTCGTTCTTCTGGGGTTAATCTGGCCCGCCGCATCGCCTCAAGGCATCTGCCGAGTATACTAAATGCATTACTGTCAAGACCAATTAATTGTACATGGATTTCTGGGTATTTTACTTCATTTTCCATTATTTTATCCTTTCTTTTCAATTTATTGTAGAGTTTTAATCCTCTTTACAATACAATGAATGCTTGGAAATAAGGGAAAGTCCAGTTAATTCTGCATTATTTTTTATTGTAACAAATTGAATTATAATGATATTTTTGAAACAGCGGGTTTGCTGGCGATAATTCGGCCGCTTAAAGGGATGCAACTTTTTTCTCGTACAATATACAGCTTGATTGATTATTCAAACTTTCCGCATGACTTTCAAAGAGTTGCGCTTTTTGGCTCGTGTACTCTTCCCAGCGGCGGACAATCACATCGCAAAACTTTGGATCAAGCTCAATCAAACGAGCTTTACGCCCGGTTTTCTCGGCCGCGATAACCGTGGAACCGGAGCCGCCGAAACCATCCAACACGATGTCTCCCAATTTTGAACTGTTATTTATGGCTCTTTCCACCAGTTCCACCGGCTTCATCGTTGGATGCAGATCGTTTTTGACCGGTTTGTTGTACGCCCAGACATCGGATTGATCACGATCACCGCACCAGTAGTGTTTTTGATTGGCATTCCAACCATACAAAATCGGTTCATACTGCCGCTGATAATCCGCCCGTCCAAGTGTGAAAGTGTTTTTGGCCCAGATGATAAAAGTCGACCATTTGCCACCGGCGGCGATAAAAGCATTGTAAAGAGTATGAAGTTCGCTGGAACTCATACAGACATACACTGCTCCTTTGTTGAACATCATAAGGTTGGACAGGCTGTCGGCTAGAAATTGTGCAAAACCATCGCCGAGATTATCATTCATAATTTTACGCCCGCCAAGCGTTCCGGCATGATAACGCAGGCTGTCTTTCATGGTTGAACCATAGTTCACATTATATGGAGGATCGGTAAAAATCATGGCCGCGACATCATCCTGCATCAGTTTTTTGACATCGTCATATATGGTGGTATCGCCGCACAGCAGACGGTGTTCGCCTAAAAGCCAGATATCACCGGGCTTGGTCACCGCTTCTTCAGGAACTTCCGGCACTTCATCCTCATGGGCATCAGAAGAAGTTTCCTGCTCGCCGAAAATATCCAGTTCTTTTAATTCCTCTTCAGAAAATCCCAAAATATCAAGGTTAAACTCTAGTTCGCCCAGTTCTTTCATCTCCAGCGCCAGCATCTCTTCATCCCAGCCGGCGTTTAGAGCTATTTTATTGTCGGCGATGACCAACGCCCGCCGCTGAGTCTCGGTCAGATGCTGCAGACGGATGACTGGGACTTCTTTTAATCCCATGCGTTGAGCCGCAAGCAGTCTGCCATGCCCGGCAATAATGACATCATTCACACCAATCAAAATCGGATTGGTAAAGCCGAACTCTTTGATGCTGGCGGCAATCTGAGCGATTTGCTCATCGTTATGTGTGCGCGAGTTGCGCGCGTAGGGGATGAGCTTATCTACCGGATAATTCTCTTGGAATTCCATAAATTTCTCCGTAAAAAACAAAAATGACCAGACAAAAGACATGGGGCGACCAGCCACCCAAAATAAAATAACTCTGAAAACCTTGTTTTGCTTGGCTTTCAGAGATATGCCGACCAGTAAACAAAAAAGCGTTTCGCTAGAAAAACGCCGCGGCTTGCGCCCCCGCATACGATTTAATCGCAGGAAGGACCCGCGGGTTTAATTTCTATTTAGAACACTAATAACAACCTGCTTTACAGTTTCCATTTCTTCAGGTTTACTCTCCGCAATCAAAATAGTCAGAGTGGCAAGAGTTGCATTGTTAATAATTGGTTCTCCGTTTTTATAAAGCATACCGTTCTTTTGCATAAAATAGAGAAAGCAATTTGCGCCAATACGTTTGTTACCATCGGAAAAGCTATGATTTTTTACAATCAAATACAGTAGCATTGCCGCTTTTTCTTCCAAAGACGGATAACAGTCTTTTCCTCCAAAAGTCTGATAAATCTGACGGACGGAACTATTAAAGCTGTCATCTTTGGGGTTGGCAAAAATATCCGAACCAAATTCCGGTTTCATTTTATCAATGACATTTAAGAATTCTGGAACGTCAATAAACACAGCTTCTTTAACTGTATTGCCCGCACGATCCAATTGTTTGTTGTCAAAGTCGTCAAGCAAAGTTAACCCGCTGGCAAACTCACTCATTAGTTTAGTCAGTTGTTGTGCTTCGTCTAAATTATGCGCTTGAGTTTCCACACAGCGGCTAAGCAGGTTGACGCTATGTTGCAGTTGTTTAATTTGTTCAGTCTTTTCCCGTAACCTTTTTTCATTAACGGCAAAACCCTTTACAAGATAATCTTTTAATTTTTGTGTCGCCCAAATACGAAATTGTGTACCTCGAACACTCTTAACGCGATAACCAACAGAAATAATAACATCAAGGTTGTAGTAATCAATATTACGTTCAACCTTACGTTTACCTTCAGTTTGAACTATCCGGAATTTCCGGATAGTTGAATCTTTTTCCAATTCACCTTCAGAAAAAACATTATTTATATGTTCATTGATAGTACGAACATCTTTTTCAAACAACGTAGCCATTTGCTTTTGGCTTAGCCATACTGTATCATTTTCAAGACGGACATCAATATCGGTTTGACCATCTTGGGTTTGATATATGACAATATTGTTTTCCATAACGTTCTCCGGAGTCTACTTCGCATTAGTGTAAAGACGATATGCTTAAAATTTCCTAAATTTATTATATCTATAAGAATCCTTCCCGACATAACCTCGCGAACACAGGCTTATTCAGCCCAAGCTCGGTAATAATTTCGGACGGTTTCTTATCAATCTGCAAAGAATGTTCAGTGACCACACCATGTTTAACTGTCTTCATAACAGCGCTCGGTAATTCCGAGCGGCTGATACAGGATGAAAGGTAAACAAAACACTCGTCATTGTCTTGCAAATATTCCAAGGACAGTTTACGGGCATAAAAATTAAGTGTCACGTCAGCTTTGCTGGCATCCTTTGTCCATGGACTTCCGCCGCCGATCGGACAAGCCGTTTCATAAAAATCGCACGCAAGCTTTCGACCGGTCACGCCGCAATCGGCCACGGATGAATGATATTTATATGTTCCCGTGCCATTGACAATAATATTTTCCGGCTCCTCTCCCAACGCCAAAACAATAAAAGTCGTCAGGTCAACATCCTTAAGCATCGGAACAGCCACAACCGCCGTTTCCACACAGCCAAGCTCATTAAGTGTAATCTGCGTTTTGATGTCAATGCCCAGGTGGATGTTTTGCAAAGCATACTCATACAAGGCGTTGCATAATTTTTTGGCCAGATATTGTTCGCGGCTGATGTTGCCCGTACCCTGACAAGCGTAACCGACAAATACCCCCTGATCACCCCAGCCGTCTTGTTCAACTCCCTGTGAAATATCTGCCGACTGCTTGCCGATAAGATTGATAATCTGCAGTTTCTCGGGATTAATGGCGTAATTTCCCCAACGATGGCTGTAAAATTTATCGTACCCGATTTCCGCCAGCGCTTCGACAACATAAAAATTAATTCTTGCCAGGTTTACATCACCCGTGATTTCACCGCCCAACACAACTGTGTTATCTTTTACCATTACTTCAACGGCATATTTGACCGCCGCGTCTTGTTCAATCATCCTGTCTAAAATATAAGACGAAATATAATCCGCCATTTTGTCAGGGTGTCCAAGCGACACCGCTTCCGCAGTTTTTTTCATCGCCACTCCTTTATCAAGCATAAAAAAGGCCCGTAGGCGATATACCTGCGGACTCTAAAAAAATATCAAAAAGGGCGGATTGTTCACCTCCGCCCCGATTATACCTGTTTTTGTAACCGTTTTTTGCTGATTTGTAAACCACGAAAATGTCAATGACATTTTAGGCATCCATATTGAATTTTAATAAGGGCTTTTTCATGGCGTAAGGCCAATATCTGCCGTGAAACACCAAACTCCCGGCACAACAACTTCCACGGAATACGGTTGGCTCTTTTCCAAACCAACCGGCGTTCGTCAACCGATAATATGGGCAGCCACTCCAGCATCACCTGTTCCCATAAAGATATCTGCTCCTGATTCGGACGGACTTTAAGCGGACGCTTATCCATAAAAACAATTTCCTGCGGCGTGTAAATAATATCCGGCATACAACACCGGTATTTGGGAGCGCGGACAGCCGGCAAAAGCCTATCCACATAGGCGGCGGTTTCCAAATCTTGCTTGATTTTTTCAATTGTAATATCAGCCATCTTGCACCACCTTTACCTTGCCGAGCACATCCGAACAAACATTCGCCAGAGTCTCCATCTCCGAATAAGCGATGCCGTTTTCCTTGCAAAACCATTTCCGAACCGCCTTTTTCCAGTCCACGGCAATGTATTTTTTACCGTTCATCCAACCACGTGCCTCATTCCAGCGCACAAAAGCGGCCGGATCTATCGTGTAACCGCTTTCCTGACAATACGCCGCCACGTCATCTACAGTCGGCGCACCGGCGTAAACAGGCTTATCCACAACCTCCGGCCCTTTATCTTTATCTACAGATTCACATACATATACCGATTCATTCTCCGATTCATCTGATGGGGATGTTGGCACATTTGCTTGCTCTTTGTTGGAATTTTGCTTTGATTTTGCTTGACGTTTGCTGTTTTTTTGCTTGGCGATGGCTTGACGCTTTTCACGGATTTCCAAATATTTGGCATTGTTTTTCTCAATTGTTTCCTGAATTAATGAAAAACGCTTTTTTACAGGGTCTGATAATTTAAAAGAAACATCTCCGTAAAAATTTTTTTCACACAGCGCAATTATTAAATCAGCTATCTGACTTTTCTTAAAGTTATGCACAGCCGCAAGGAAATCCGCCGGATACAAAACAAAGGATGTTTTTTTATCCATTTTGCCCTCCGTCTTTGGAAGCCTTCTTTATATTTTTAATGCCCTGTATCCATTCCAGAGCCAAACTTGTGCGTTTGACCTCGTCTTGTATCATTTTTTCCAAGCGGTCGAGAGCGGACATTTCCAGATCCAACAAATAAATGACCGGAATTTTGCGTATCTCTTCCGTGATATAAACCGTGCGATCGTTTTTTCTCATGGCTGTTCCTTTCAAAGTTTGTTAATGACAACAGGAACACCCGCTAAAAATCAAAAATCGTTTCCGTTATTTTAATTTTTTTCTCATTTTTTCAAAAAAGCCGTAAATAGTCTTTTTACTGACATGCAGATCTCTGGAAATCTGATCAATGCTGTCGCCGCATAGAATATGCTTTACAATCTCTTTTTCCTTAGGTTCGGCACTATTCATAATTTCACTGACAATCAACCGCGTTTCCGTGTTTTCCGCAAAAGAAAACTCCTCATCAGCGTCATAGTCGGCCAATGAGGAGTATAAGAAATCGCGGCGATGGTATCTTTGCGTTAACAGGTTCGTGGCGTATTGCTTTATGGAATGCACCACTAAAGCCTCGTCCACATCATGAACGTTGTAAAACCGCTTCAAATAAAAAAGCAACAGTTCTTGAATTAAATCTTCCCGATCTTCATAAGAAAAGATCGGGGTTGACAACAATCTGCGAATTTGCGATAAAATCGTTATGCGGACATACTGAGGTAGTCCGTTAAAAATATTCAAGTTCATTGATAAGCCCCGTTAAATAATTGAATAGAGGCTTATTTTCAGGTTTAATACATTTGCGTGCAATATGCAGATAAAACAATTACAAGTTGAAAACGTGTCATAGATAAGGACTTGACATTATTTTAATAAAATATCGCTTGTGTAAAAATCTGTGTACAATCAAAAACAGAAGCCATACTTTAATCGTTGCTGAGACCAAAGCAATGGAATTTCCGATTCTAAAATTTTACGAAGGGAAAGTGTTTTGGGATAAACGCCATCCACAATGGCCGTCACAATATCCGGAGCAAGATACGTCATGCGCAACACTTTGCCGACATATTCACGGCTCAGACCTTCTCTCTTTGCCAAATCTTCGATAAACAGGTTTTCTTTTTTCATTTTATCCTGCCAAACAAAAGCTTTTATCAATGCCAAATATAATGGATTATTTTCGTCAGGTTTATATTTCTCGGGAGCGAATATTTTCAGTGAGCCGCGTTTCCGGCGTAAGCAGACGCGGTATAAAATCTCGTTTCTTTCACCGTTAATATTATTGGGAAACAAATCGTCTTTCATTTTATCGTCCATCAAACTGACGGCCAGTTCTGTATACATAATTTTGATACGATCAACATCCACGCGGATTTTTTGAACAAGCATAATCAATAGTTGGCGTAAAGTAATAGAAGACAACCTCTGAATAAAATCATCGCCATCCTGTAATTTGGAAATAATTTGCACATCTTTAATATCAGGACGTATGATTTTTGCCTGTTTTATCAGTCCGGAAAGGATTTTAGGCGATTTTATAATGCCTGCGATTTGCCGCAAGACGAAATTATCCATCTCGCCGGCGGGAATGCTTCCTATCTTGCAATTATTAAAGCCTTCTTTAACCGCGCGGAAAGAGGTGTAATATTCGTAAACTTTATTCTTTTTATTGGATTTCGTGGAAATCATCGCCGCCTGACAACAATCGCAATAAATAAGCCCTTTAAGCAGAGCATGTTCAACAAAACGGGACGGCGCAAGTCTGCCGATGCGGTTCTGGCTTTTGATTTTTTGAACTTCATCAAATAATTCCCGTGAAATGATTGCCTGATGCTGACCATCGTAAACCTTGTCTTTATGAGGAACTTTGCCGATATAAAGCACGTTTTTCAACATGCTGCTCACGCGCATATGGGTAAATTTCCCATTTCCCTTGCTTAATGTGGTGTAACCATTGTTGTTGAGCCATTCCGCCACCGCAATTTCTGAACGAAAAATCAGATATTTTTCAAAAGCTAAACGCACAACTTTCGCTTCCTCGGGAACAATCTCCAATTTTTTGTTCACGGAAACGTAACCAAGCGGCAAAACTCCTCCCATCCACATTCCCTTCTTTTTGGAAGCGTCCACTTTATCCCGGATGCGCTCGGTAATAACCTCCCGCTCAAATTGCGCAAAAGAAAGTAAAACATTCAGCGTCAGACGCCCCATGGAATCATAAGTGTTAAAATTCTGCGTCACTGACACAAAAGAACATTGATTGCGGTCGAAAATTTCGACAAGTTTTGAAAAATCAATAAGCGAACGTGTCAGCCTGTCGATTTTATAAACAACAATCATATCAACCATTCCAGCCTCAACATCCTTTAAAAGCTGTTGCAAGGCCGGACGTTTCAATGTGCCTCCGGAAAAACCGCCATCGTCATAATGGGTGGGGATGATTTCCCAGCCTTGATAAGCCTGGCTTTTAATGTAGTTTTCTCCGGATTCCCGTTGCGCTTCCAGCGTGTTAAATTCTTTTTCAAGACCATCTTCCGTTGATTTCCGGGTATAAACGGCACATCGTATGGTTTTCATTTATTCTCTCCCAATCCAAAGAAAAAGCGTCCGGAAATTCGTTTGCCCGTGATTTTTAAAGCAACCGCGGACAGACTTTTGTAATAAATCCCCTCAAATTGAAAGCCGGCGGTAGAAACAATGACATTATATTCTTTTCCGCGATAGGTCTTAACCAGACGGGTTCCAACCGGAGGAAGTCCCGTGCCATCGTTGTCCTCGGCGTGTTTCAAAACCGTTTTGCCAAGCAATAGGCTTTTAATATGTTCCGGAACGCCGCCATAGGCAAGTTCCTGCATTCGATAGGCAAGTCTGGGAATATAAAAACGCTTGGTTTTCCAAATCGGCTCGCTGTCAAAATATTGCCGCCACATTTCTTTTAACTCGCCAACACTCATATCGTTGAGCCGTAAAACGTCAGTTTCCACCATTTTCAACTCCTTTCTCAACAATATGAATGCTCTTTATTCTCTTGTTATCCAGTCCTTTCTGCGGCAAATCCGGACTATTTTTTCCATCAATCAAAGTCAAAAGTTCCGGCAGTAAAAGTTGTATGATTTTTTGAATGTCTGTCATTTTGAACCTCCGACAGGATCACCCGTATAAAATCAGAAACCGTTTCCAAAAATTTTCAAAAAAGCGCATCGGATTGAAATTACAAGAAAAATATTTGTATCAATATAATTGCCTCTTATACAAAGAGAACCAAAAGAGGAAATTGGGTCAAAAAGCGCCTGTGGAAACAATAAAAACATGGTAATCTCTTGAAGGGCGTTGTTTGGACTGTTCAGACCTTCAAAAAAGTATATATTTGGGGTGTTTTGAACCGATTTTGGCAAAAAAACAAAGATACTGGAGAATAGGGCGCGACCATCAAAATAAAAAATGAATCCCGCAGTTTCTTTAACTTTTCAAAGTATTGGAAAAACAAAAAAAGAGGAAGTATAAACTTCCTCTTTAACAACTGGTTGCGGGGGCAGGATTTGAACCTACGACCTTCAGGTTATGAGCCTGACGAGCTACCGGGCTGCTCCACCCCGCGATATGTCTGTCTCAAAAGACAGCGTATAAATACGCCTTTTTCGGGCGCTTGTCAATACCTAAATGGCATTTTTTTTGCCGCTCAGAAGAAGAGGGTGATAATAACGGCAAAAATAAATACCAAAACAACAGTCCAATGCCACCATTTCATATTTTTCTCCTTTTTCAGTTGAATAAGCTAAGTGCTAAAATGACAATAACAACAGTTATTGCGAAAAATATTTTATGTTTGTTTGTCCATTGCATTTCAGGAACTCCGTTTAGATAAAAGGGTTATAGGCCCATTGCAGCAGTGCCTGACGTTGACGGGGACGGCATCCCAGATCGCCGGGCCAGCAGTTTTTTTCAATTTGGATTTTGTGGCGTTTGAATGATTTCCAGCGCCGGATTTGGATGCGGTCAATTTCCGGCAGGCGGCGACCGAGATAATAGCGGCAATACCATTGAAACCAGCCGCGGGGATCCGGGCCGTAAATCCAGCCGCGTTTTTGCCATTCCTGCAGGGACAGGCGTGATTTCAGATGAAAGAAGTTTATGCCGGCATTGGCAGTCTGCGGCGCTAAGGCGGCATTGCGAAACCAGTCGGCCGGGAATTCGTTTCGGCAGTCGTTCAGATATTTTCCTTCAAAGACTCCCATGTGCAGCATTTCGGCAGGTGTCAGTTCCGGAAGAAAGTCCGGAGCGAAGTTTTGTCCGATCGGTTCGCTGGTTTCATAGATATAATTTTTTTGCATTTTATCATTAACGATGATTTTCATGGAACCTCCGTGCTCTATATAATCCGTATCGGAGAAATTTGGAGGTCGGTAAGAAAAAACCCCGCCGAAGCGGGGTTGTATAAGAAGTTAAGACTGAATTATTTGATTTCTTCTGCAGCCATAACCGGTGCTGTTGTTTCAGTTGTGGTGGAATCAATCGTATAAGAGATTGTTTCGGTGGCCGGAGCCGTAACCTGAACCGGTGCCGGAGCCGGCTGGGTCGTTGTTGTAGTGGTAACAACGGTTTTGCTTACCGGCTGAGAAACGATAGCTTCTTTTTCAAAGGAAACGTCAGTTGTGGTTTTGGGTTCATATACGGTTGTTGTCGTTGTTTTTTTATAAACGATTTCAACCGGTTCTTTAACAACTTTTACGCTTGGGGTGCAGGAATTGCAGGTGCTGCAGGAGCCGCAAGGTTTCGGAGCAACCGGCCGGCTGACAACCGTATTGCAGGTGGTGCACGGCATTACCGGAGCCGGCTGAGGATTTTCATAGACGATAATCGGTTGCGGCGCTTTCTTTACGACGGCTTTCTGGACCGGCCGGGCCTTGCGGACGCGGCGGCTGGTGCAATTGTAATGAGTGTAGTCAGCATCGGTGTTGCTGCTGTAAATCGGGCCGGAAGCGCAAGCGGAAATAAACATTAAAGCGGTTAATACGAGTAACTTTTTCATGATTTTTCTCTGACTTAATTAAAGTTATTAACAAAAGGTTAACGCTAATATAAACATAAAAATTTAATTTGTCAATTTTTGTTTATAAAAAAGATTGTTTTTTTTATATATAAGCGTTTTTTCAAAGGATTAAAGTTCAGAGACGGTAAAAGGCAGCAATAAAAAATAAAAAAAATGAAAATTTGTGAGTTTTTTGCATAAAAAAGACTTGTTAAATTTATTTTTTGTGATAAACATAGGCAAGTCAGGTTAACGGAGTGTAGTTCAGCCTGGTAGAACGCTACGTTCGGGACGTAGAGGTCGCTGGTTCGAGTCCAGTCACTCCGACCATAGAATAGAGAAATCGCCGTTACGGCGATTTTTTTTGTTTTAAAGGTTGTACTGTGTCCGCTTGAAAGTTGCCGGAGGAAGTCCGGTTAACAGAAGGGCTGATTTTACGACTCTAATTAACGGTTGCTTTCCATATATAGCAGATGATTCCGTATTTTTTATTTGACATTTATTATATGTAATAATTATAATACATATATTGTTTTATATGTATTGGAGATGGTATATGAAAAGTTTTTTATTGATTATGGTTATGGCGGCCGCGTTGCCTGTTAAGGCTTTAGCAAACCCAGCCTGTGCCGTTTGTACGGTTGCAATCGGCGCTTCTCTCAGCGTTGCGCGGAAGATGGGGTTGAAGATTCGATTGTCGGTTTATGGGCCGGCGCGTTGTTAACTTTGCTGGGATATTGGTCCATAATGTTTTTTGATAAAAGAAACTGGCATTTTCGTGGGCGTGATTTTTTGCTGCTGTTGCTTTCGGTGGGATGATCGGTTTTATTTATGTTGCTGAAGTTGATTATACTCCGGTTGTTATTTGGAAAATCTTTTATATGGATACGATTTTGTTCAGTTCTTTGCTCGGGATGCTGATTTATATCGGTTCGCAAAAACTTTATCAGCGGATGAAAGCCGGGAACGGCGGGCATGCTCATTTCCCTTTTGAAAAGGTGGTTTTGCCGATTGTTTTTTTGCTGGGAGGGAGTTTGTGTTTAACTTATTTTCCGATTTGAGGAGGCGTATTGAGGCTGTAAAAAAAATAACCGTCGGTTTTCAAACCGGCGGTTATTTTAACGGTTGTCTTATTACTTTTTTTTCAAGGCAGACAATGTCATTATGATAACGCTGCCGATGAAAACGGTTCCGAGAAAAATCAGAGCCATAGGGATCTTTGCATAAGCCAGGTGAGCGATGACAAACATGAACAACAAGGCGTAGATGATAAAAGAACCGAGAAAGCCGATAATAATTTTCCGGGCTTTCAGCATATCACGGGGCGAGGCCCGTGAGGTCAGAAAATCGGGATTGCGTTTTTTGTTCCAGCCCAGAAGGCACAAAACCGCCATGCAGGCGGCAATGCCGATACTGCTCCAGAGTATTACGGCGAGTTGTAGCTGTTCCATAAGCGTTATATTTTAATTAATCAGACTTTAGTTCTTGCCAACAATGACGGGAATATCGGCCGAAATCGCCGGGGAAACAGAATCGGAAACAATATCAGGAAAACATAAGAGGCGTTCAGGCACAATATGACGTTGTCAATGACTTCTCTTATTCCGAGGTTTTCCGGGACGACCAGTGCGATAAGCATAAATTCAACCATAAATCCCAGCCATAGGGTGTTTATGATGAAATTTGCGGGATTTTTTTTATAAACCGCAATCTGGATAACCGTACAGACAACGGCGAAAATTACAATGTTTATCCATTTTATTGCCGTGAGCAGCGACAGAACGGAACTCCCTCCCAAAAGCATCAGCGCGGGCGCTAAAGCATAAAAGCTTAAACCGAACTTTTTCATAAACTAATATTTTAATTGTTAAACATAATTGTAAATTTTGTGACAGTTTATACTTTTCGTTGGGCAAAAATCAATCTTTTTTTGTTCGTTATTATTGAACAAACAGACAATAACCGCCGGCCGGGAAACCGGCGGTTAAAAGGAAGTTTACCAAAGCGTTTCGGGCAAATCACGAGGCAAATCCCCGTTGTATTCTTTTTAAAAAGATTTGGGCGGCCGGGGAAAAGACCTGATATTTTTTCCAGACGATATTCAGGCCGGATTCCAGTGCGGGCGAAAGGGGGCGGAAGCATAAATCAGAATTCATATTGTTAATCAGTCCGTCCAGACTCAGAATATAACCGACGCCTTGTTCGGCAAGAAGTGCTGCGTTGAACAGCAGATTATAGGTTGCGACAATATTCAATTTTTCAAAGTCTTTGCCGAACCATTCCCGGAATTCGTTATAGGCTGAGGTTTGGCCGATGGCCTGCTGCGAGCAAATCAGCGGCAGGCCGGTTAAATCGTTTCTGGATATCTTTTTTTTGCGAGCGAGCAGGCATTTTTTCGGCATGATAACACCCCAGACATCTTTAGTCGGCAGAGAAACCGAATTGTATTTGGTGATGTCTGTCGGCTGAATCAGTATTCCGAAGTCAAGCAACCCTTTATCTAGGCGTTCGGTTACGTTTTCGGCGTTGCCGCTGTAGAGATGACAGCGAATGGCGGGGTAGTCTTTTTGTATGTCTCTGATTGTTTGGGCAATCAGCCGCATGCCCCGGGTTTCGCCGCCGCCGATGTATATCTCTCCGCTTATGTCTTTCTGAGCGGAATGAAATTCGGTTTTGGTCTTTTCCACCAGTTCCATGATTTCTTCGGCACGTTTGCGCAGGATCAGTCCTTCGGAGGTGAGCAGCATGCCCTGAGCCGATCGGATAAGCAGTTTTTGGCCGAGTTCGTCTTCGAGTTCCTTCATTTGCCGGGAGAGCGTCGGCTGGGTCAGGTTCAGGGCTTTGGCTGCTCCGATTAAGCTGCCTTCCCGGGCAATGGTCAAAAAATAGTGTAATACACGCAGTTCCATAATTTTTCCCTTATGCTTTTTAGGTATAATACATTATAAGATATAAGTATTTGCTATTTTGTAAAGATGATTTTATGATAAATAACAATATTGAGAAATTTTGTTTGTTTATGACTTGAAGGCGGTTCGGTTAAGGAGGATATAAAATGGGAGTAAAAGGTTTTTTTCGTTTCGGGCTGATTTTATCGGCCTTAACAGGGGTATTTTTTTTAACTTCAAATGCAACAGGAGCAGATATGACAGAATCGGATAAAAATTGGGATAAGGTTTTTGCTAAAAGTGACATGGTTGATGCCAGCAAAGTAAGTTTTAAAAACCGGTACGGAATTGAACTGACCGGTGATTTGTATCTGCCCAAGGGCAAAGCTTCCGAAAAACTTGCGGCGATTGCGGTCAGCGGCCCGTTTGGCGCGGTTAAGGAGCAGGCTTCCGGCTTATATGCGCAAACCATGGCCGAGCGGGGTTTTGCCGCGTTGGCGTTTGATCCGTCTTACACGGGGGAGAGCGGCGGAGAGCCGCGTCTGGTGGCTTCTCCGGATATCAATACCGAAGATTTCAGTGCCGCGGTGGACTTTTTGAGCAATCTGCCGAATATTGATGCGGAGAGAATCGGCATCATCGGTATTTGCGGATTTGGCGGTTTTGCCCTGAATGCCGCGGCAATAGATACAAGAATTAAGGCTACGCTCACTTCGACAATGTATGATATGAGCCGGGTTAACGCCAAAGGGTATTTTGATGCCATGGGGGAAGAGGAGCGCTATGCGCTGAAACAAAAGCTTAATGCTCAGCGCAGTGTGGATTTTAAAAACGGAACCTATGCGGCTGAAGCCGGTCTGCCGGATAAGCTGACGGGGGATGAGCCGCAGTTTGTGAAAGATTACTGGGGCTATTACAAAACGCCGCGCGGTTATCACAAGCGCTCCAAAAATTCCAATACGGGTTGGAACATGACTTCGGCGCTGTCGTTTATGAATATGCCGATTTTGACTTACAGTGACGAAATCAAAAACGCGGTGTTGATGATTCACGGTGAAAATGCCCACAGCCGTTATTTCAGCGAGGATGCTTTCAAAAAACTCAAAGGGAGCAATAAGGAGCTGATGATTATTCCGGGTGCAAATCATGTTGATTTGTACGATAATCTTGAAAAAATTCCGTTTGATAAAATTGAAGCTTTCTTTAAAACGTATTTGAAATAACGAGGGGAAATTTTATTTAGGATAAGAGGGCTTAAGCCAAAGGCCGGAAGTTGTTCCGGCCTTTGGCTTTTGTCTTAGGGAACCGCGTTGGGAACGGGTTTAATATTTTTTATTCTGACCGCCAGTTTGTGGGCATCGGCGATAATTTGTTCTTCACCGGGGACTTTACGGTTGCGCATCAGAATTCTGCCGTTGCAGATAACATCGCTGATGCAGGACGAATCGGCGGCATAAACCATATTGGAAAGCAAATTATAGCAAGGAGTGATGAACGGGTTGTTCAAATCGACAAGGATGCAGTCGGCAAGCGCTCCTTCGGCAATAATACCGGCGTTCAGCCCAAAAGCCCGGGCTCCGTTGCGGGTGGCGGCGGCGAAGATATCTTTGTCCAAGCCGGCGAGCGCGTTTTGCGCCTGCCATTTGCTGACAAGCGAGAAGAGTTTCATCTCTTCCAGCATGCTCAGGTTATTGTTGGAGGAAGCGCCGTCGGTGCCGAGCGTGATTTTTCCGGGCAGTTCCTGTTGGAGTTTCTGGAAAGGGAAAAGCCCGGAAACCAGTTTGAGGTTTGAAGCCGGGTTAGTGGTGAGAAACGTTCCCGACTGTTTGATCAGTTTTATGTCTTCGTCGTCCAAGTGGATGGCGTGGGCCAAAACGGTCTTGGGGCCGAGCAGATTCCATTCGGCGAATTTGACAATCGGCGAAACGCTGTATTTTCCGCGGCAGTCGCAGACTTCTTTGTCGGTTTCGCAGGCGTGGATATGCAGGTGAAGGCCTTGTTCATGTGCCAGTTCTGCCGTCCATTTGAATAGTTCTTCGGAAACTGTATAGACCGCATGGCAGGAGACGGCTTTAATCAAACGATCAGGGCAGGGATTGGGCTGTTGCAGCCAGTTTAAGGTCAGTTTTTGCTTTTCTTTGGTGCGTTCGGGATCAAACATATCCATTTCGACGACAGAGACGGCCGCGCGGATGCCCATTTCGTCAATTGCGCGAATCGTGGCCTCAGGGAAGAAATACATATCGGAGAAAAAGACCGTGCCGGATTTGATCATTTCAAGAATGGCCAGTTTGCTGGCAATGTAAATGTCGTCGGCAGTGAGCTGGTTTTCAACCGGCCAAATGTCTTCGGAAAGCCATTCAAACAGTGGTTTGTTGTCGCCGAAGCCGCGTAAAATGGACATGGCTGCGTGGGTGTGGGTATTGTAAAAGCCGGGGAGAATCGCATGTCCGCTGCCGTCAATGACTGTGTCGGCCGTCTGTTCCAGCTGCGGGGCAATCCGGGCAAAACGGCTGTTTTCAATAAAAATGTCGCAAATCTGATTATTATGGGAGATGTTTTTAATTAAAATTGACATTATGAAATCCTAATCTTATGCTTTATGAGGTTAATCCGATAATTACAGTAAATAATAAAAGCAGGTAAAAAGCAATGCTGGATTTGGGAATTAAAAAACTGGAAAAATTTTCACTGCCGGAAGAAATTGTCGGCGAAAGGGTGGTGTTGGTTCCGCGCCGGCATGAATTTGACGAGGCTTTGTTTGAACTGATTGATTCATCCAGGAATTTTCTGCGGGAATATCTGTTTTGGGTGGATGACACCCGAAGCGTTGACGATGTTCGGAAGGTGACGGATATTTTTCAGGAAAACTGGAAAAAACAGGACGCTTTCGAATTTGTTTTTCTGGATCGGGAGAGCCGGCGTTTGGTCGGTGCCGGGGGAATACATACGATTTCTTATCTGCATCATTATGCCGAGTACGGTTATTATCTGAACCAGAAAGAGGTCGGACACGGATATATAACCGAGGCGGTGCGGCTTCTGGAAAAAGAGCTGTTTCAGCGCGGAATCCATCGGCTGATTATTACCTGTGACGTAAACAACCAGGCTTCGGCCGCGGTGGCACGACGCTGCGGATTTGAACTCGAAGGCAAAATGCGCGAGGCCCGCTTTGCTTACGGGAGCTACCGCGATGAACTGCTGTTTGCCAAAATTAATCCGGGGAAATAAAATGACGAATGAGCTGGAAGAACGCCTGGTGGCGATTGAAATGGCGTTGGCCAATCAGGAAAAAATTACGGAAGATTTGAACCAGGTGATCATTGAGCAGGGACGTATGATTGACCGTTTGGTAAAGCAGAATCAGTATTTGATGACCTTGGCAGAGCAGGACACGGTTAAGCCGCTGAGCGAAGAAACCCCGCCGCCGCATTATTAACAGGGTTGTATATGCTTTAGGCAATATTATATAGGAGGGAGATGTTGGCAGATTTGAGTGGGGAGAAAACGCAAATGAATATGAACGCTCTGTATAAGTTGACGCTGGGGCTGTATATTTTAGGATGCCGGGACGGCAAGCGTCCGGTCGGCAGCGTGGTTGATGCGGTGATGCAGGTGGCGCACAAACCCTGGATGATAGCGCTTTCATGCACCAACGGCAGTTATACCAAACAGTGCATTGATGCGACACGGGAGTTTTCGCTTTCAGTGCTGAGCAAAAAGGTTGAACCCTGGATTATTGCCAATTTCGGTTTTCAGAGCAGCAAAAAGGTTGATAAATGGTCGATAACCAAATATCATGTCAAGGACGGGCTGCCTTATCTGGATGATAATATCGCAACCTTGAAATGCGAGGTGGTTCAGAGTATAAGTTATGAGAGCAATACGCTGTTTCTGGCCGAAGTTGCAGATTGCGAAGACAATAAAAACGAAGAGCCGTTAACTTATAATGATTATCGGGCTTATTTCAAACAGGATGTTATGGACAGTTTTAACAAACTTAAATCAGCAGTAAAGGAGAAAAAAATGGCTGAAGAAAATAAAAAAGACGAAGGCAAACATTGGGTTTGTCTGGTATGCGGTTACGTTTATGACGGCGATGTTCCGTTTGAAGAACTGCCGGAAGACTGGGTTTGCCCGCTGTGCGGCGTCGGCAAAGACCAGTTTGCCTATGAATAAGTCTGAAAGTACAGGCAAATGAATAAAAGCAGAATTAAAGCGGTTTTATTATTACCGGTTAATGCGGTGATTGTCATTCCGGCTTTGATTCTGCTTTTTTCGCAGCAGCAGGTCGGCCTTGCCTTTAATTTGCTGAGTTTTGTCGGCTTGGCGGTTTGGTGCGGCGGTCTGGGGCTGGTTTGGCGGACAGTGGCTTTGTTCGGCCGGCAGAAAAAAGGATTTATCGCTCCGTGGAATCCTCCGGCAGAGCTGATTATTGCAGGGCCGTACCGGTATGTGCGCAATCCGATGATCAGCGGTGTCGGTTTTATGCTGCTGGGAGAAGTAATGCTGTTTATCAATGACGGGTTAGCCGTGTGGTTTTTACTTTTTGCAACGGTGAACGCCGTGTATATTCCTCTGGTCGAGGAACCGCAGCTGCTTAAACGTTTCGGCACGGCGTATGCCCTTTACCGGGCAGAGGTTCCGCGTTGGATTCCGCGCCTGCATCCCTGGAGCGGAGAGGTGCTTGAGGCAAAAGAGAAAAAATAAAACCGGCTGCAACGCCGGTTTTATTTTGGGTTATTTGATGCAGCCGACATAGCGCCAGTTGTCATTATCATATTGCAAGTGAATAATTTCGCCGTTATCAACATCTTCTTTGTCGATGTTGAGTGCGTGAAGCGTTTCGGTCAGGGTTATGCCGTGCCCGGAAATGGCAATGTTGTTATATTTGCTTTGGGCGTATTGTTCCAGCGCGGAGAAGACGCGCTGACGCACCTGACGTTTGCTTTCGCCGTTTTCAAAGCAGATATCTTCATCCTGAGTTTTGCTGCTGCGCCATTTGCGGTAAAGCTCGCCGAATTTTTCGAGCGCCTGCGTGTAATGCATTCCTTCGGCCACACCGACATTTACCTCGGTGAAGCGTTCATCGTACTGCAGGGGAACTTTAATGACTTTAGATACAATATTACCCGTTTGCTTGGCACGGCGCAACGGGCTGGAAATGACGATTTCGACGTCTTTGTTTTTGAGGTTGTCGGCGGTGGCGTAAGCCTGGTCAATACCGCGGTCGGTCAGGACGGAGTTGTTGGTGTGTCCCTGAATTTTGCCTTCGACGTTATATGAGCTTTGGCCATGTCTAAAAATATAAAAATTTTTAACCATCTGCATCCTCCCGTGAGATGTTGGAGATGTGCATATCTTAACCGATTTTTAATGGTTTGACAAGTTTAATTTTCGCGATAAAGACCAAGCTTGCGGGCCACCCAGGGAAGGGAATTTCCCTGTACCAGAACCGAGAGAATGACAAGAAAGAAAATCAGGTTAAACAGATAGCCCGAATTGGGAAAATTATACATCATCGGATAAGTGGCCAGAATAATCGGCACCGCTCCCTTAAAGCCGGCCCAACTGATGAAAAGCTTGTCGCGGGTGGTGTATTCGCTTTGCAGCAGGCAGAGAAAAACCGCCAGCGGCCGGGCAATGAAAATCAGGGCGACGGAGCAGAGAAAGCTGATGGGAAAAACGCCGGGAAGTTCATGCGGATTAACCAGAAGCCCCAGAATCAGGAACATGCCGATCTGCATAATCCAGGCCAGGGAATCCTGAAAGTTGATGAAGTGGCGGCGGTAGAGAAAAGCGTAATTTCCCATGACGATGCCGGCAATATATACGGCGAGAAAGCCGTTGCCGTTGATGAGCTGCGTCAGGCTGAATGTCAGCAAAACGGTACTGATGCCGAATACCGGATAGAGGCCGGGATAGACCAATGTCCAGCGGCACAGCATATAGCTGGCCAGCCGGCCGAAACCGTAACCGGTTCCCAGCCCCACGGCCATTTGCCAGACAAAGTTTTCAAGCATGTGGGGAATACTGAAGTCGGGAACGGACAGAAAATGTATGGCGCCCATTGAGAGGAGAACGGCCATCGGGTCGTTGCTGCCGGATTCAAATTCAAGCAGCGGTTTCAGGCCGGGTTTGAGTTCCCGCCGCTGAGAGCGGAGAATGGAAAAAACGGCAGGGGCGTCGGTGGAGGAAACAATGACGCTTAACAGCAGGGAGACTTCAAAGCTCAGGCCTAAAATGTAGTGAGCGCAGATATATAAAAACAAAGCGGTAAGAAAAACGCCGAGGGTGGAGAGAAGAGAACCGCGGGCCAAAGCGGGGCGAACTTCGTTCCATTTGGTATCAAGACCGCCGGAGAAAAGAATGAAAGCCAACGCGAAGGTGCCGATATAGTTGGCTATCCGGGCATTATAAAACTGGATGCCGGCGCCGTCGCTTCCGGCGAGCATGCCGAGGCTGAGGAATAATAACAGGCTGGGGATGCCGTAACGCATCGAGATGCGGTTAGCGTAAACGCAAAGCATCAGCAGTGTGCCGGCAACGGCCATCATGACATCGAGGTTCATCAGTTCTCCTTGGTTGAATAACTTACTTTACCGTCTAAAGATTAAAATTTCATAACTTGAAATGCGGTTTTTTATTTATACATCTTTTAACAGATTTACAGAGAGGGAGAAATTTGATGACAGAACAGCTTGTGCAATCCGGCCGTCTGCAGGAAAAGTTTTGTGCGCAGATGCCGCTTATCGGCGACAAAGCTCCCGCCTTTGAGGCGGAGACAACGAAAGGAATGATCCGTTTTCCCGATGATTATGCGGGGAAGTGGGTCATTTTGTTTTCGCATCCGGCTGATTTTACGCCGGTCTGTACGTCCGAATTGTTTACGTTTGCCAAGATGACGGAGGAATTCCGGGAGATGGATGCGGAACTGGTCGGATTATCGGTTGACAGTGTCAGTTCTCATTTGGCCTGGCTGAAGTCGATTGAAGAAGAAATCCGCTTTCACGGCGAACAAAATGTGAAGATTGATTATCCGGTGATTGCCGATGTGAAAATGGCGGTGGCCCGCAAGTACGGGATGATTCATCCGTCGGTCAGCGATACAAAAGCGGTTCGCGCCGTGTTTTTGATTGATCCGGAGGCGAAAATTCGGGCAATTTTATATTATCCGCTGTCAACCGGGCGTAATTTTCAGGAGATTAAGCGTTTGCTGGCGGCTTTGCAGGTGACGGACAAATATCAGGTTTCGACGCCGGCCGACTGGCTGCCGGGCGAAGATGTGGTGGTTTCGGCACCGACGACGCTGAGCGAGGTTATGAGCGAGAAAAACAAGCAAGACGGGTGTGACTGCGGCACCTGGTATTTCTGTACCAAGAAAATTTCCGAGCCGGAGAATAAAACTTACGGTCTCCATTAAAAAAATGATGCCAAACCGGTGTGCTATCTGACCGCGGCGAGTTCGTTCCAACGGGTGGTATAGCAGGGCGAGCAAAAGTCGTGTCTGACAAAGGAAATCTGTTTGGGCGGCTGGAGGCCGAAATAAACGGTGCGTTTGCCCATGCGGTTGTTCAGTTCGTCAAAAACCTGCATCAGCCGGCGTTCTTTAAGGTTGGCCTGCGGCGTTTGGAAAAAATCAGTCTGCGGGTCATCTTCCGCGCGGATGTCGGTTAAAATGATGCCGGCGCGTTTGTAGCGGAAAGCGGGACGATAGATTTGTTTCAGCCCTTTGTCCATAGCCTGAAGAAATCGGGCCGTGTTATTGGATGGTTCCGGCAGGCATATCAGTTGCGAATTGCTGTATTGAGGCCGGTCGTTGCGAAAACGGTTGGTGCAGATGAAGGTTATAATGCCGCCGGCCAACGCCTGTTGACCGCGCAAACGGCGGGCGGCCGAATCGACGAATTCGGCGATGGCGGTACGGATTTGCTCATAGTTGTTCAGTTCGCTTTCAAAGCTGCGGGAACAGAGGATGCTTTTTTGATGTTCCGCCTCTTCCATTTCAACGCAGGAGATGCCGTTAAGCTCCCGAACGGTGCGTTCCAGCGTGATGCCGAATTTGGCACGGAGCATTTTCAGCGGCGCTTTAACCAGGTCGGCAGCGGTGAAAATTCCCATAAAATTCAGTTTCTTGTTCAGGTGGCGGCCAATTCCCCAGACGTCTTTAATATCCAGCTGTTGCAGCCGGGGAAGAATGTCGGCGGGGGTTGTCAGGGCGAAAATTTTGCCGACGCTTTGTTTTTTGGCAAGGTCTCCGGCCAGTTTGCAGAGTGTTTTGCTGGGGGCAATGCCGACGGAAACGGAAATGCCGATTTGTTTGAGCACGGCCTGGCGAATCATTAAGGCTACGCGGATATAATCTTCGCGGTCATCAATACGGACGAAAGCTTCGTCGATCGAATAGATTTCCATTTCGGGGAAATAGCTGCGAATCAGATTCATAACCCGGGCAGAGATGCTGCTGTAGAGTTCATGATTGCAGGACAGCCAGGTGCCGTTGTGCTTTTCCAGAAACGATTTGACCTTAAAAAACGGAACTCCCATCGGGATGTCAAGGGATTTGGCTTCATAAGAGCGGGCGATGACGCAGCCGTCGTTGCTGGAGAGAACGACAACCGGGCGATTTTTCAGGCCGGGACGGAAGATGCGCTCGCAGGAGACGAAAAAGTTGTCGCAGTCAATCAGCATAAACATCAGAGCAGTTTCCTGATGACGGAGGTAATGACACCCCAAACGGCAAAGCTGTCATCTTCCCGCAGCGGGCAGGGCGGCGATTGCGGGTTGTCGGTGCCGAGCAGGGGATGTTTCCCTTTGAACAGCAGGCGCCGGGCCAGCAGTTCACCGTTGAGTTCGGCAATAATCAGGCAGCCGGGAGCCGCATTGCGGGAACGGTCAACCACCAGGATGTCGCCGTTGCAAATGCCGGCGCCGCTGAGCGCATTGCCTTCCATGCGCAGAAAATAAGTTGACAGCGGGTGCGGCTGCAGATAACGGTTCAAGTCAAGATCGTGTTCCTGAAAATAAGTTACGGCAGAAGCAAAAGGCATGGGAAGACTCGTTAAATGTTCTTGTTTTGTTCTTATAATAATTTATCGGAAACGGATTGCAATAAAAATTTGTTCGCAAAACATAAAATATGTTTTATATTGTGAAAAACAGTTTAATCAGAGGAGGTTGGAGATGGAAAAAATTATTCCGGCTAAATTAGCCGCCGGTGATGAAATCAGAGTGATTGCTCCGGCAAGGGGAATTAAAATCATTGGTCAGGATGCACGCAAAATTGCGCAGGAGAGATTTGAGGCCTGGGGGCTGAAAGTGACTTTCGGGCGCCATACGACCGATGACAACTGGGATATGCTCGGTTCGTCTTCCGTCAGTGACCGGGTGGAAGACATTCATGAAGCTTTTGCCGACAAAAATGTCAAAGCAATCTTTACGATTATCGGCGGAGCCAACTCCAATCAGCTGCTGCCGTATTTGGATTATGAGCTGATTAAAGCCAATCCGAAAGTTTTCTGCGGTTTTTCAGACATTACCGCTTTGCTGAATGCGATTTATGCGCAAACAGGACTGGTTACGTTCTCCGGGCCGCATTTCAGTTCGGTCGGCATGCTGAAGGGGGCAGACTATACGTTGGAAAATCTGAAGATTATGCTGATGGACGAACGGGTCAACCGTTTGCAGCCGTCGGCAGAATGGAGCGACGATCCGTGGTTCTTGGATCAGGAAAACCGCCATTTTATCAAAAACGAAGGATATTGGCAGCTGCAGGGCGGCGAAGCTGAAGGCACTCTGATCGGCGGCAATCTCGGAACATTTGATTTGCTGTTGGGGACCCGATATCGTCCGGCATTTGTGAAAAATACGATTTTGTTTGTTGAGGATACCGAAGGGTCGGACATTCTGGCCTTTGAGCGCAATTTGCAGGCGTTGATTTATCAGCCGGATTTTGCCAATGTCAGCGGTATTCTTATCGGACGTTTTCAAAAAGGTTCAAAAGTCAGCCGCGAACAGCTGGAATATATTGTTTCCACCAAGCGGGAGCTGAAGAATTTGCCGATTTGGGCGAATTTGGATTTTGGGCACAGTACGCCGCTGTTGACGATACCCGTCGGCGGGACAGGTAAGATTGCGGACAATGGACTGTTAATACAGATTTAGCAGAATAATGTCTGTTTTATAAAAAATCCCCGGGGCGAGAGTCCGGGGGATTTTTTTTGTTTCAGCAGGCATAAGTTTTATGCCACGGGCGGAAACGCCATGACCAGCATCCGTAGAAAAAGGCGGAAATAATGCCGGGAATGATAAATATCCATCGCCAGGCGGAAGAGACCTCCGTCAGCATAAAATGGACGAAGAGCAAGCTGCAGACTGCCGTGACAAGGCAGAAAATAAACATAGCCGTTTTCATCTTTTCTGAATTTTTGAATTAAACATAATATATCTATATCGCTAATATTTTACCCAAGAGCTTAATGTAAATATTCTTCACCGTCAATCAGAGTTTGTGAGGCGATTTAATTGAAATTTTGATAAACGTTAAAAAATTGGTGCCGGTCGGCTTCGGTTTGCGAATAGATAAATTTTTCGTCGCTGTTGCGGGCCAGCAAGTCGCGATACAGGGCTTCGTTGTCGGGAGCAACGCCGTGTTCGGCAATATAGTCAAGGTCTTGCAGGTAATCGTCGTAGGCCTGCTGGTAAAGCGGTTTATGGAGTTTGTCATAAACTTTTTGCAGAATCTCGGCATCTTTGATTCCGGCATCTTTATATTGCTGTTCAATATTTTTATCCGGATTTTGAGCTGCAGCCGGGAAGGCGGAGAAAAATGTCAGCAGTAAAATTAAAATACTTTTCATGATCCCTTCCTTTCATGCGGCAGTATAGTAAATAAATTTTAAGAAAGAAATAATAAACTGAAAAGCAGTTGTTTTCAATCTCCGGAAGGGGAAACAGATGAAAAGATGGTTGCTGCCGGCGGTAGCGTTTTGTTGGGTATGCGGCGGCGGTTGTGCCGGAGCCTGGAGTTACGGCGAATTTATTTCCTGCGATGCAATTAATCCGATGCCGAAAATTACCTTTAAATCTTCCTACGGCAAGTTGGTGCATGACCTGTCACAGCCTTTGTCCACGGTTAACCAGAATGCCCATGCGCAGAAAGAGCCCGGCTGGCTGACGGTCGGTTATGCCACGCGAAGCCTGTCTTCGTCAATTTGGGTTAAGGCGAAAGTCAAAAAGATTGACGATTACACGACCTGTGTTTTGCCGGATGAGGTTGAAGTGTTTCTGGGATATCAGAAGCCGATGATTTATGTGGCGAAAGAATATAAAGACGATTTGTGCAAATTTTCGGTCGTTATCAGGCATGAGCAGGTTCATCAGCGGATTAACAAGCTGGCACTGGACTATTTTCTGCCGCTGGCGGATAAGGCGCTGCGGAATGCGATTGCCGACGTCAAGGGAATTAAGGTTCCTTCGCCGGAGCAGTCACAGCAAGGTGTGGAAATGCTTTATAAATATTATCAGTTCCGTTTGCAGCCGATTTTGGACGAGATGATCAGAGCCGTTGATGCCGAGCAGGCTAAACTGGACACCCTGACCAGCTATAAAATGCAATGGGACATGTGCGAAAAGTTTAAGGAACGGCAGGAGCGGGATAAATATCTTAAAGAAATGGAAGAAAAGCTGAAAGCAGAGCTTTAATCGTTTATAAAAAAATCCCCGGTTTCCCGGGGATTTTTTTTACGGCTATTTGTCCTGCCGCCAGTTGTAAGTTGCTTCACGCATGGTTTGGAACAAAATGTAAAGCAGCGGGATGACAATCAGGCCGACAGCGGTACCGACCAGCATACCGTAGAATACCGGTACGCCGATGGCAATACGGCTGGCCGCACCGGCACCGGTGGCGACAATCATCGGGAGCACGCCGAGAATGAAAGTGAACGCTGTCATCAGAACGGCACGGAACCGTTCTTTGGTGCCGACAATTGCCGCTTTGACAATTGATGAGCCTCGTTCACGTTCTTCTTTGGAGAACTCGACAATCAGAATGGCGTTTTTACTGGCCAGACCGACGAGCAAAATCAGACCCAGCTGGGCGTAGATGCTCAGAGAGAGGCCGGTAATGAACAATCCGGTCAGGGCGCCGAGCATGGCCACGGTTACCGAGGTCAATACCGGCAGCGGCGTTGACCAGCTTTCATACTGGGCAACCAGGAACAGGTAACCGAACGTAATTGCCAGAGCGATGATGTAGCCGATCTGTCCCTGAGTCTGTTTTTCCTGGTAGCTCATGCCGGACCATTCGTAACTGAAGCCTTTCGGCAGTTTCATGTTTTCAACGGCAGCCATGGCCTGACCGGTACTGACGGCCGGCGACTGGAAAGCATTAATGGAAGCGGACGGATATTGGTTGTAGCGGTCAACCGAGCGCGGCCCCAATATCTTTTTCAGGTTAATTACGCTTCCCAGCGGAACCATTTGGCCGTCTTTGTTTTGGACATACAAATCCTTAATCGATTCAATGTCTTTGCGGAACGGCCAGTCAGACTGGACATACACCTTGTTAACCTGAGTTCCGAAGTTTACGTCGTTGATGTAGCTGGAGCCCAGATAGTTTTGCAGCAGGGTGTAAATGTTGCCGATGGGGACACCCATGCTTTCCGCTTTCTTTTTATCGATGGTGATATAAATCTGCGGCGTTTTAGAGGTGTAGGTGGTGAATGCATACTGGACTTCCGGCATGGTGTTCATCTTTTGGAGAACGCCCTGCAGGGCTGCGTCAAGCACCGAGGCGTCGGTGCTGTCGAGCGATTGCAGACGATAGTCCATACCGCCGCTGGAACCCAGACCCGGAATGGCCGGCAGCTCGAAGAAGTTAATGTCGGCGCTGGGAATTCCGGAGAGTTTGGCTTTAATCCGGTTCATGATGGCGGTGGAATGCAAGTTCGGATCGGTTCGTTTATCCCACGGTTCCAGAACGATGACCGAGAAACCGACGTTTTCACCGCCGCCGCCCAGAATGGAGTGGCCGACAATGCTCATGACGTTGGCAACGCCCGGTTCGTTTTTGATTTCGGGATAAATCTGCGCAACCAGTTTGCGGGTACGCTCCATGGAAGCGCCTTCCGGCAGCTGGATGTTGGCAAAGATGGCACCCTGATCTTCATTGGGGATAAATGATGTCTGGCTTATTTTCAGGAAGAACATATTGGCCAGAATCAACATGCCGAGCAGCAGGGCAACGACGCTGACTTTGCGGCCGACGATACCGACAATGCCGGCATAGCGGTCACGGGATTTGTTTAAAACCTGGTTGAACCAGAACAACGGACCGGTTTGATACGGTTTTAACGGTTTCAGCATGGTCGCGCACAGCGCCGGAGACAGGGTCAGAGCGTTGACGGACGAGAAGAAGACCGCCGTTGAAATGGCAATTGCAAACTGCTGGTAAATACGTCCGGTAATACCGCCGAGGAAACCGACCGGAACGAAAATGGCCAACAGCACCAGCGTGGTTGCGATAACGGCGCTGGAAACCTGTTCCATTGCTTTAATGGTGGCTTCTTTCGGCGAGAGGTTCTCGGTTTCCATCAGATAAAGCACGCGTTCGACCACTACAATCGCATCGTCCACCACCAGACCGATGGCCAGTACCAAGCCGAACAGGGTCAGCATGTTAATACTGTAACCCAGTGCCAGCATAACGGCAAAGGTGGCAAACAGCGAAACCGGAATGGTCAGCGAGGGAACCAGCGTTGCCCGCCAGTCCTGCAAAAAGAGGTAGCAGACGCCGATAACCAGAATAAAGGTCAAAATCAGCGTATAAACCACTTCGTCAATTGAGGCGCTGATGTATTTGGTTGCATCATAGGTGACGTCAATTTGGAAATCTTCCGGATAGTACTGCGACAACCGCTGCAGTTCGGCTTTCAATGCGGTCATGGTTTCCAGGGCATTGGCGCCGGAAAGCAGGTTTACCGCGATGGCGACTGACGGGCTGCCGTCCAAGGTGGATTCAACGTCATAATTTTCAACGCCGACTTCAACTCGGGCAACGTCTTTAAGGTAAACGATACCGCCTTCTTCCGCCGTACGGACGATAATATTCTGGAAGTCTTCGACCTCGTTGATACGTCCCTGAGTTTGCAGGGTGTAAGTCATCTGCTGGGTGCCGTCGCCGGGCATGGAGCCGACGGAACCGAGGGACGGTTGGTAGTTTTGTCCTTCAATGGCGGAGATGACGCTTGACGCCGGCAGGTTTAAAGCTGTGAGTTTATCGGTGTTAAGCCAAACGCGCATGCTCAGCGGTGAGGCGTGTACCTGAACTTCACCGACGCCGTTGACGCGGCTCAGGTTGTCCTTAATGTTGTTTTGGACGTAGTTGCTGAGGAACATTCTGTCATGCGTTTTGTTCGGCGAATAGGCGGTGAGAAAGCCCAGCGTGTCGGAGGAACGGCGTTTAACGGTCAAACCCTGGCGCTGAACGGATTCCGGCAGTTTGGAAAGAGCCTGCTGAATGCGGTTTTGCACTTTAACCTGTGCCATATCCGGGTCAGTGCCGATGGCAAAGGTGATGCTGAGCGAATAAGAACCGGAGTTTTCGGAGGTCGAATCCATGTAAAGCATGTTTTCAACACCGTTGATTTCCTGTTCAAGCGGAATACCGACGGTTTTGGAAATAACCTCGGCACTGGCGCCGGGATAGGAGGCACTGACCACAACCATCGGCGGCGTAATTTCAGGATAAAGCGATATCGGCAAAGAGAATACCGAGATAAGACCGGCCAGTGTCAGAACGATGGAAATTACCATCGCAAAACGCGGTCTTTCAATGAATACTCTGGAGAACATTCTTATTTACCTTCCGTCGGAGTTACCAAATCGGCTTTTACTTTTTGTCCGGTGCGGACTTTCTGCAAGCCCTGGATAATGACTTTGTCGTCATCGTTCAAGCCGCTTTTGACAATCTGTTTGTCTCCCATAACATCACCGAGGACAACCCGGCGCTGTTCGGCAATGCTGTCTTTGTTGACGACCATAACGTAGTTGCCGTGTTCATCCTGAGCGACAGCCGCCTGAGGAATTAAAGTCGCAAGTTTGCTTTCTTTATCACCGAGGAGAACCTGAACATAGGCTCCGGGAATCAGCCAGTTTTCTTCGTTGCTGTATTCGGTGTAGATAGCAATTGTGGCAGTGGTGGTGTCAATTTCGTTGTTGGTGAAACGCGATTTCAGGTGGTTAACCAGCCGTTTGCCGTTGGGGAGGATGAGTTCGCTGGTTATCGGCGAATCTTTTCCCTGGGCGACCATTTTATTTTTTGCGCGCATGTCGAGAATGTCTTTATCGGTAACCGAGAAAGCAACCCGAATCGGGTCGGTCTGGACAATGCGGGCAAGCGTCTGGGTTGAAGCATTGACGTAGTTTCCTTCGGTTACCAGAGCCTTACCGATATAGCCGGTGAACGGCGCTTTAATCTCGGTGTAACCCATATCGATTTTAGCCAGTTCCAGATTGGCTTCGGCCTGTTTTACCGCGGCCTTGGCCTGCAGAAAGTTGCTTTCGGAGGTGTCAAGCGTGGCTTTGGAAGCGTAGTTTTGGCTGCTTAAGGATTTCTGGCGTTTATAATCGCGTTCGGTTTTGACCAGGTTGGCTTTGGCACTGGCCAGTTCGGCTTCGCGCAGCTCCAATGTGGCCAGATAACGTTTTTGTTCAATAACAAACAATATGTCGCCTTCTTTTACCAGCGAGCCTTCCTGAAACAGAACTTTTTCGACATATCCGGTAACCTGAGGGCGCAAATCGACGCTGTTAATTGCCTCAACATGGCCGATAAAATTCTTTTTGGGGGAAATGTCCTGTTTTTCAATTCCCTGAACCAAGACATAAGGGTCACCGCCGCTCATGCTCATCATCGGAACCTGAGGGGACAATTTTCCTTTCAGATACCAACCGGCAGCACCGCAAAGCAGAAGAATGGCGGTCTGACGGATGATTGTACGTTTTTTTATTGTTACAACCTGCATGTTAGTTATCCTTTTTAGTCTTTAATGATTTGAATATGAGCTGAAAACTTTGTTCTGCCAGAGACGGAAAATCTCCGGTATAATTTTTGCTGATGGCCTGATGAAGGATTCCGTCCCACAATGCATAAAGAATTTTTGTTGTGGTCTGAATGTCTGTCTCCGAGCTGATGTCGCCGTTTTCTTTGCTGTTGATGAGCACTTTGGCAATCAGTTCCTGATGAAAATTGATAATCTGGTTTATCGGGCCGGAAATGTTGAGCGTGTTGAACAGGCCCTCCGACCATTCCATCTGGTACATGACGAAAAATAAAAATTTGCGGAACATCGGGGCGGTTTTGACAATTTGGGCCGCATACTTAAAGTAACGCAGCAAATCATCCAGCGTGTTAACCTCGGATATTTCACGGTTAATAGCCGCCTGATTGCGTTCAAAAGCCTCGATAATCAGCGCTTTGATGATATCGGGTTTGTTTCTGAAATGCCAATAAACGGCGCCTTTGGTCAGGTTAATTTTTTTGGCGATTTCATCAAAGGTTGTTCTGGAGTAACCTTTATCGCAAAACATATCGAGGGCAGCCATTAATATGGTTTCCCGGGTTTGCTGGGCTTCCTCTTTGGTTCGTCTGGCCATTGTTGTCTGAATTTCCTTTTAATTATATACATTCCTGGAGGTATATAAATCAATTTAGAAAATTATACAAGCAAAATATTTAATAATTGATTACTTGCGGCGGCAGCGGGCAAAGATATCCAGTTCCGGGTTATAAAGGCCGGTTTTGATGCCGCTCAGCCCCAGAACGGAGTGAAAAATGTTGTCCTGAGAATGCGGTTTATCGACCTGTTGTTGCAGACAGGCTTTGTCAATTTGGAAGTCGCGGGCAAAGGAATCGGGCATCCAGACCAGAAACGGGATGTCTTTTTGAACCAGCGGCGCGGTTTTGTATGGAGCGGAATGCAGGAACATTCCGTTTTCGCCGAGAGATTCACCGTGGTCGGAAATGTAAATGAGAACAGTGTTGTAACGGTCAGAGAGAGAAGACAGCAGGTCTATCGTCTTGGCCAAAAACATACTGGTATAGTAAACGCTGTTATCATAAACGTTTACCAAAGACTGCTGCGGACAATAAGGAAAATCTTTCTGGTGGCAGACCGGTTTGTAGAGTTCGGCTTCCGGCGGGTAGTGTTCCGAATAAGCGGGTCCGTGACTGCCGCGCTGGTGCAGAACAATAAAGGCATCGCGGTCATAGCTGTCGGCTTTTTCAGCCAGATTGTCAAGCATTACCTCGTCCAGGCAGAACTTTCCGGTTTTACAGGGATCTTCCAGTTCAACCCGGTCGCAGACGTTTTGGCAGCCGGTATTGTTTTCACGCCACAGAACTTTATAGCCGACTTTCTCCAGAACGTCGAGCAGGTTTTCGGTGTAAGCCTCCGTGCCGGGAACAAAGCCTTTCTGCCCGCCGGCGGAAAAAGTGCAGGGGACAGAGACGGCGGTTGAGGTGCCGCAGGAGAATGTCTGCTTATAATAGACGATGTCTTTGAGGTAAGGCGTCAGCGGCGCATTGGTCGGACGTTCATAGCCGCGCAGCGAGAAGTTGGCTGCCCGGGCGGTTTCACCCATAACGAAGACAAAGAGATTTTTCTTGTCGTTTTTCCAGTAGCGGTTCAGGGTGGCGTCTTCCGCTATTTTAACCAAATCAGGCAAAGGGCGCGCTTTGATTTTGATTACGGAAATGATTGAACCGATATAATTTGAGGGCGTCAGGTAATAACGCAAATTGCGGTTGCTGCGGAGAAAGGCATCGGTTGCGGCAAAATTGCCGAGCATGATTGCCGCAATCAGGGCGACGGCCCCGCCGGCGGCGGCAAACTGCCGTTTCAGCGGCGTCGGAGAAACCCGGGTTTTGCAGATGAGCCAGGCCGGAAAGATGCCGAAGAACAGCATAATCAAAATCAGTTTCGGGCTGAGCAGGTCACGTACCTCATAAACATCCGTTTGCAGGACGTTCAGAAACATAATTTTATCCAGAGCCGCGTTATAAATAAACATAAAGTAAAAGGCGAGGGCATTGAGCAGGCATAAGGTGACGGCCAGCGGTTTACGGGTGTGTTTGTGAAACAGCAGCGAAACGGCAATGAAGAGCGTCATCCAGATGCAAACAAACACGCAGCCCAAAAACAGAAAGCCTGATTGGTATTCCGCCGCATGTTTGAAAAAAACGGCATTGTAAAGAACAACGGTCAGCAGTGAATAAACAAGATTGAAGCGGAGGCTGTCAACGTTAAAGAAAAACGGACGTTTCAAAAAAGTCAGAAGGCGTTTGAGCATGGTTAGTCTTTCTTCAGGCGAAAAGTTCGCCCTGGTGGTTATCGTTTAAAACGCTGAGCGCCTCTTTGACAATGGCAATTGAGACGGCTCTTTTGCGGGCCAGTGAAATGCTGTCGATTTCGGCCACCAGTTTACGGGCATAAGCGAAGGAACGCTGCATGTTGGAAATAATGTAACCGATTATTTCCGGAGCGACCATTATCTGGCGGTCGGTAAACAATTTAAGTATCAGGGCCGAAAGCATTTCGTCATCGGGTTCGTTTATCGCGACGGAGGGGACAATATTCATCCGCGATTGCAGGTCAGGGAGTGCAAAGTGTGTGCGTGCCGGAGCCTGACGGGCGGTGAAAAGAATGTTTCCGCCTTCATTGCGATAATGATTGTATAAATGAAAAAGCGCCTCGTTATCAACCTCTTCGCTTAATTCTTCCACAATTAAACACCGGCAGATGTCAAAGAGTTGCAGCGTTTCAAAGTTTATATCTTTTGCGCGTATGGCGGGGATTTTATACGGCCAGTGCGTCAGATTGGCGACATTGTGGGCAAACATAGTGGCCAAGTGCGTTTTGCCGCAGCCTTCGGGACCATAAATGCAAACGGCGAAAAAGGGCCAGTCCGGCCAGGCATCAACCAGTTTGAATGCTTCATAATTACAGGCGGCAACCATAAAATCCTCTTTTCCCAGGTATGGTTCGGGAGTAAATTCGAAGGGAAGCTGTCCGGTCAGATTTGCGTTGTTCATCTTTTTTCCTATTTTTGATTCAAAACGTCAAAAACCTTTTTGGTCAGGTCGCCGAGGCTGAACGGTTTGGCCATGAACTCAAAGTCCTGTGAGGAGGCAAGTTCACGGCGGGCAATCTCTTCGGAATAGCCCGAGGCCAAAATGATTTTGATTGCCGGTATTTTGCGGCGGACAATGCCGGCAAGTTCGGCACCGCTCATTCCCGGCATGACCATATCGGTAATCAGGAGATTGAAAGCGGTGTCTTTTTCTAACTGCTCTAGCGCATTTTCGGCGGAATTGCAACCGATTACTTCATAGCCTTTCTTTTTCAGCGCCCGCATGGCAAAAGTGCGAACCGAATCCTCGTCTTCAACAAACAGAATACGGATATTTTCGTCTTGCGGCCCGGTGTTTTGTCCGCGGTCAATGGCTGAGACGTTGAGGCCGAAAATCAGTTTCTGGTTAACGGCAACCGGCGACGTGCGCTTTTCCCGGACGGTAAGCACGGGAGTGCCGTCTTTGGCGGTAATCGGTTCCTTGGCGTCCTGATCCGGGATTTCGTCCTCGTCGGCATTGCTGTCAAAGCGGGGCAGGTGAATTGAGAAAGTCGTTCCCTTGCCGAGGATGCTGTTTACTTTAATGAAACCTTCGGTCTGGCGGACAATGCCGTAAACCATGGCAAGGCCGAGGCCGGTGCCGGAGCCGACGATGTTTTGTTTGGTGGAGAAGAAAGGTTCAAAAATCCGGCTCAGATTTTCTTTAGGAATGCCGCAGCCGGTATCGGTGACGTCGATTACGACGAATTCGCCGGGTTTTATGGTGTCGGCGCCGAATTGGTAAGGCGCAGCCAGCGTTTCAACACGGGTGGCAATCGTGAGTGTGCCGTTGCCGTTAATGGCGTCTTTGGCATTAACGGCCAGATTAATGATAACCTGTGAAAATTGGACGGGGTCAACCCTGATAAAGCCCAAATCGCTGCCATGGCAGAATTTGAGGGTAATCTGCTCGCCGAGAATGCGTTTGAGCATATGGCTGAGTTCAACAAAATTTTCGGTTACGTCAATCAGTTTCGGTTTCAGCGGCTGTTTGCGTGAAAAGGCCAGCAGCTGACGCACCAGTCCGGCCGCACGGTTGGCATTTTGTTTGATTTGGATTAAATCGGTAAACGAGGGGTCGCCGACGCCGTGCCGCTGCAACAGCAGATCGCAGAAGCCGATCATTGCGGTCAAAAGGTTGTTGAAGTCGTGGGCAACGCCGCCGGCCAGCTGTCCCATAGCCTGCATTTTTTGAGCCTGGGCAAATTGCATTTCAAGGTTTTTCTGCTGAGTGGCATCAATCAGGTAAATGACAATGCCGTCGATTTGTTCCGGGTGGGTGGAATGCAGCTTCTGCATCGGACTGAGGTAAACGGTGGCAATGCGTTCGATTTTATCCAGAGTTATGTGAACGTCCAGCGCTTTGGAAAGCTGAGAAGTGCCGTTGACGGCACGAATTTCCCGTTTCAGGATTTCGACGTCTTCCGCCCTGATATAGTCAAAAATGCGGTGGTTGATGATTTGCGGCTTGCTGCGGTCAAGGAATTTTTCAACGGCGGCGTTGCAGTCTTTTATTTCTCCTTCCGGCGAGACAAAGGCTATGCCGACAGGGGCAAAATTAAACAGCCAGCTGATTTCGTCCAGCGAGTGCTCCAGATTTTGTTTCAGATCACGGTCGGAGGGGATGTCTTTGACCGTGGCGCCGCGGAATTTGATGCTTTTATCGTCGCGGAAGCTTTCCTGCGCCACAAAGTATTCCTTGCTTTCATTGTCGGCGCCGATGAGGTAAAGGTTACCGCGCCAAAGAGGCTGTTTGGCCGGCAGTTCGCTGTGGGGGCTCAGAAAACGCCAGAGATTTTCGCCGGTGATTTCTTCCCGGTCATATCCCAGAGAGTTGGCAAAGGCATGATTGCAATATTCGATGCGGTAATCTTCGTTGCAAGTATAGAGCCCGACGGGAAGGTAATCCAAAAAGTCGTGCAGGGATTTGCGTTCTTCCTGAAAAACCTGTTCCATATTCTTGCGGGCGGTAATGTCTTCTATACGCCAGAGCAGGTAGGTGTATTTTTTGATGGCTTTGACAGAAAAGCGGCCTTCGAAAATGTCGGTTTTTTTGAGGTAAAGCGGTTTGACGCTGATGGTAAACCATTCTTCGGAGGCAAATATTTTAGCGTCATCGTGACGCTGATTGAGAGCCAGCGTTACTTTTTCCCGCGTCAGGTCTGCACAGGCGGCTTTCAGTCGATGAAAGGCCGTGCGGTTGGCATCCTGTGCCGAGAGATGTTTTTCCAGATAGGCGAGCAGGGCTTCTCCGTGAAACATTTCTTCCGCCGCTTCGTTTTGCAGTACCGGTTCGCCGTCGGGGTTGTCAATGCGGATGATTTCATCGTCGTTGCGGATGATTTCATTGGCGAATCCGCCGTATGTAATGGCTTCTTCGGCGGCGGTAATGGTTTTAATCGTTTGCAGCAGGCAGCAGACGGTGGTGAGAATAAAAGTAAACACCAGCAGAAGCCGATATTCCGGATACATCAAAAACAAAACCAGCGCAACGGTCAGTCCGATAAGGGCATAGGCCAGCCAAATCAACCGCTTTTGGAGCAATTTATCGGGTCTGGGGGTTCTTAAGCTGCATAACATATCCAATAACCTCGGCAACGGCTTTAAAGTGTTCAGACGGAATCATCTGGTCAATTTCAACGGAAGCAAACAAAGCACGGGCCAAAGGCGGGTTTTCAACCACCGGGACTTCGTTTTCTTCCGCAATTTCGCGGATTTTCAGGGCGATGTTGTCCAAACCTTTGGCAACAACCACCGGCGCATCCATTTTATCCATTTTATATTCCAGCGCAACAGCATAATGCGTCGGGTTGACAATTACCACGTCGGCGCGGGGAACGGCATCCATCATACGGTGGCGCGCGCGTTCCATACGAATCTGGCGGATGCGCGATTTAACCAGCGGATCACCTTCCATTTGTTTATATTCGTCTTTGACTTCCTGCTTGGTCATGCGCAGTTTTTTCAAATGCGTATATTTCTGGTAGGCAAAGTCGGCAACGGCAATAACCAGAACGGCAATAACCACGGTAAAAATCAATAATACCACAACTTTATGAATAAAAGCTAAAATCGCCGTCGTTTCCATGGTGGGCATCAGGTTGGCTTTGTCGAGATAAGGACGGATGACGAGAATCGAGATGAACGCAATGACGGTGATTTTAACGATGCCTTTTAAACTTTCGACGATTTTTTTCATATTGATGAATTTGGGCAGGGCGGCAAAAATGTTAAGTTTGTTCCAGTCGGGTTCCAGCTTTTTGGGGGCAAAAACAAATCCGGTCTGGGCGATGCTGGCAAAAACGCCGAGCAGCATGAAAACGGCAAAGGGAATTGCAAGAATTTTAAATAACCCGAGCACTACATGAATCAGCAGCAGGCGGATGTGCCGGGCATCGGTGGGAATGGACTCCGGATTTTCAATGAAAGGGAGAGAGAGCTGATAGAACCATTTCATCAGAATCGGCAGTAAAAGCCAGACGACGAAGAGCATGCCCAGCAGCATCAGAAAACTTTTGGCGTCTTGAGAGAGGGCAACATCGCCTTCCTCTTTGGCCTTGGATATTTTTCGTTCCGACGGTTCTTCCGTTTTGGAGGCTTCGTCGTCGTCTTCGGCAACCATGATTCCTCCTTTTTAACGTACAAACCGCAACAGACCCTCTTCATAGTATTTGAGAAACCAGAGGATCATGATCGGAGTGGTGATGAACAGCAGTCCCAGTCCCAGATAAATTTGCAGAGGGAGGGACAAAAAGAAAATGTTTAACTGCGGCATCAGGCGTGAAACCAGTCCCATGCCGACATAAAAAACAAGCGAGAAAGCAATGAACGGCGAGCCGATTTTGAAGCCCATGATAAAACTTTGGTTCAGAGTTTGGCTCATGTAGTCGGAGAAATCGCCGACCGGCAGGGATGAGGCGACCGGAAACAGACGGTAACTGTCAATTACGGCGCTGAGCATCAGGTGGTGTATATCGGTAATGAAAATGACGGTCAGGGCCAAAACGCTCAGGAAGGTTTCAATTACGATGCTTTGGGTTTGAAAGGCGGGATCGAAAATCTGAGCGTTGGAAAAGCCGATGGCCTGGCCGATAAAGTTGCCGCAAAGACTCAGAGCAGAGAATAAAATCTGCATGGCCAACCCGAAGAAAACGCCGTAAGTGATTTCAAACAAATACATTTTTATTGCGCCCGGCAGGTCGGAAGGCTGAGGCGGCAGCTGATCATTCAGGAACGGAACCAATACGACACTGACGGCAAGGGCAATCGACAGGCGCTGGCGCATATTGACATAAGAGGCTGAAAAACCCGGCATTAACATAATTGCCGAGCCGATGCGCAGAAAGACGAGAATGAATTTGAAGATTTCCTGATTAAGAAGCTGAGCCATTGTCAACCGCCGTTGATTATCTTGTCAAACAGGGTGTCAGTCAGCATTTGCATCTGATTCAGCATGAAAGGGAAAAGCAAGATGATGGTGACAAACACACCGAGAATTTTGGGAACGAAAGCCAGCGTCATTTCCTGAATTTGCGTCAGAGCCTGAAAAATGCCGACGATCAGGCCGATAAACAGCGCAACCAGCAAAACCGGCGTGACCACTTTTACCAGCGTGAAAATCGCTTCGCGGGAAATATCCAGGACTTCAACTTCATTCATGGGCGGATCCTATTCAAGCGGGGTTAAGTTTTCAAAGTAGCGGTGGTTTTCCAATCCGGTAAGAAAAGCGCCGTCGTAGCCGGATTTGATAACTCCCTGAAAATAACGGGACATATAGTTTTTCCACTCATTGTTCCAATAACGGGTTATTACTCCGCGCGGTTCAACGAAAGAGGCGCGGACCAGCCAGTCGGGAGAGCCGATTTTCCAACTGTTGTTCCAATAATAATCGGTGTCTTTGGCTTCGGTAACGCTGAAACGGGCCAGCAGCTGCCGGCGGGTGCCGTTTTTTTTGTATTTCATTGCATTGATTTCTTCCGGCGTAAAAGGCTGGCGCTGCCGAAAATAAGGTTCAATGACGACAACGTCATAATTGGAAGCTCGGACGGCTTCAATGAAATCGTTTTTATCGGCATAGAGGTCGTCTTTAAGCAGGAATGAGATATTTTGGGCCGATTTCAGGTCAAAGATGTTTTCGGCATTTTCTTTGATAATCGGCTGAGCGGCAATTTTGCGGAAAGCTTTGTTGCTGCGAAGAAAGCCGTAAAAGGGAATTTTCTCTTTCAACGAGGCGCTTATCGCCCGGTCGAGCGCGCGGCCGTCAGGGCAAAGGTCGATGGAAAAAGCTTTAATGCCGTTTTGAACAATGACCGGATTAAGCGGAAGCTTTTGGCAAAAATGATTGTTGACGACAACGGCGTCAATTGATTTGAGATATTCGGCCGATCTTCCGCCGACCAAAGGTTCGAATTCGGGTGAGGTCTGTTTCAAATTCAGCAAAAAAGACGGGTCGGACACGTCTTCACCGTTGTTGCGCGCTTTCAGGTAGCCGTCCAAGTGATATTCCCACAGGCTGCGGGTGAGCAGATCCTGCCCCTCATGAACCATTATCTGGAAATCCGGCCGGTTGGCTTTGGCATAGTTTGAAAGAGCTATAACGTTTTCGCGCAGCAGGTCACGATAATTTTTTATCGAGTGCGGCGGTACGTCGATGCTCAGCAGCTTTTCTTCCGGAGTATAGGGATGTGCTTCATCAAAGCCGTATAAACCGGCATAAGCGCTTATCGGAAAGACAAGCGCCGCCAGCAATAAAGCGGATGTCAGTTTTCTAGGTGATGACATCGGCATGCTGTTTTCCGGTACGAGATGTGATTTCGGCAATGTCCATGGCAATTTCCAAAATCGGCTGCAACATTTTCTGTGGGTCTTCGTCAAGCTTGTTTTGCTCGTATTTTTCAAGGTAAACGCGCAGGGTGGCACCGCTGGAGCCGGTTCCGGACAGGCGGTACACAATACGGGAACCGTCGGCAAATTTGACAATCAGGCCGTTTTGGGTGGAAGAATGATCCACCGGGTCGTTATAGACGAAGGGTGCAGCTTCGGAGACAGTGTAGCCGTTGTAAATTTTGCCGTTGAGCGTCGGCAGTTTGGCTTCAAGGTCGGCCATAAGTTTGTCGGCCACGGCGGTGTCCAGCCCTTCAAAGTCAAAACGCATATAGTAACTGCGGCCATATTTTTTCCAATGTTCGACGGTAATTTCTTCGACCGATTTGCCGGTGGCGGCAATGATGTTCAGCCAGAAAAGTATGGCCCAGATGCCGTCTTTTTCGCGGATATGCGCCGAGCCGGTGCCAAAGCTTTCCTCACCGCAGAAAGTGATACGGCGGGAATCCATCAAATTGACGAAGTATTTCCAGCCGGTAGGCACCTCGTAATAGCCGATGTCATGCGCTTTGGCGACACGGCTGACGGCCGTTGAGGTGGCGGCAGATTTGGCGACGCCGTAAATACCGTTTTTGTAAGCGGGAATCAGATTATAGTTGTCGGTCAGAATGGCCAGACTGTCTGACGGAGTTACGAAAAACTTTTTGCCCAAAATCATATTGCGGTCGCCGTCACCGTCGTTGGCACCGCCGAAATCAGGCGCTTCATCGGAGAACATCAGGTCAACCAGTTCTTTGGCGTAAACAAGATTGGGATCAGGGTGCAGGCCGCCGAAATCGGGAAGCGGGCGAGCATGAACGACACTGCCTTTTCGGGCACCGAGCAATTCTTCAAAAATGCGAACGGCATAAGGGCCGGTGACGGCGTTCATGGCATCAAAGCACATGGTGAAACCGTTGGCAAAAAGCTTTTTGATGGCCGGAAAATCAAAAATTTCCTGCATCATATTCACATAGTCAAAGACGGGGTCGATAATTTCAATTTCCATACCGCAGACATTCTGTCGTCCGAGCCGTGAGAGGTCGATATCGGCAATGTCGCAGATTTTATATTCGCGGATTGATTTGGTGTTTTCATAAATCTTATCGGTTACCGAGCTGGGAACCTGTCCGCCGGTTTGGTTGGAATATTTGATGCCGAAGTCGCCGTCCGGGCCGCCGGGGTTGTGTGACGCAGAGAGAACAAAACCGCCGTCAAGTTTGTTTTTTAAAATGACATGAGAGCCGGCGGGGGTGGAAATAAAACCGTTTTGGCCGATAACCAGCTTTTTGACGCCGTTGGCCGCGGCCATTTTGATGATTTTTTGAATAGCAACGTCATTGTAAAAGCGTCCGTCGCCGCCGACCAAAAATGTTTTGTCATCCAGTTTGCCGATGGTGTTGAAAATGCTTTGCATAAAGTTTTCAACATAATTCGGCTGCATGGCGACCCGGGATTTTTTCCGCAGGCCGGCCGTTCCCATTTTCTGGTCGTTATAGGGCGTGGTCGAAATTGTTTTAATCATCGCTCATCCTTTGTTGTCTGACATAAAATTTATAACCAGAGTTTAGCACCTTCGCAGGTAAACTCAAGCCTAAACATAGTTATTAATAACCGTTATTTCAGGGGAAGGGCGGTTTGAAGCTGCGGCAGCAGGTCGCCGAGGTAAGGCAGGTTTGCGGTTTGGTTGAGTGTATCCAGCATTTTCATTCTTTGTGCCGGCAACGGGCTGTCGGCAGACGTGGCGGCGGGCAGACCGAGAACCGACAAAGCTTCGGTGCGGGAATAGCTTCGGTTAAGACGCCGGTCTTCCTGCTGCTGGCGGAGGAGGGCTTTTTCCAGGCGACCGGTAAATTTTCGTCCCTCCGGGGCACTGACGGAGCGGAACAGTTCCCGGCGATACAGGATAATTCCCAAAAGGCAAACAGCCGTCAGAGCGAAAAGCAGGCGGAGCCAATGGTGGTGGTGGATGACGAGTGCGGCAAAGCCGAGGTAAAAAACAAATCCCCAAAGAACATTGAAAGAGGCCTGAGAAGGAATGGCAAAAAATATCCGCCGGCCGTCGGCAGGAGAGAAACGTTCGATTAATTTTGCCAGCGCATAACCGCAGCCGACAAAAAACATTAAAAGAGCCAGTTCTTTCATTGGTTATTCCGGACAGATAAATTCGGCCAAAGCCCTGATTTCGCGTTTGGCGGCAATGTGCGAGACGCTCATGCGGCGCTTTAATTCGTCCGTCTGCATATCCAGAACCGTGAGGCCTTCCAGAAAAAGTTCCTTGTAGATGACACGGTCTTTAAAGCCCGGGCAGACGCGAAAACCATACAGTTTTGACAGCTTTTCAAGATATTCGAAAAACAGATTCTTGTTACGGGAATTCAGTGCCGAAATTTTGTTGCCGACAACAATCCAGTTGAGGTAAGCTTTGCCTTGCGAGGCCAGGTATTTTTTGACGTCCCAGATATAATTGGCATAGTGTCCGGGCTTGCCGGCTTTACCGCTGTCAAAATCGATTTCCGACAATACGTTAAGATCTATCAGGCTGTCGGATATCGGTGTAATCAGGGTGTCGGCAAATTTGTGAGCTTCTTCGAAAAGATAGTTTTTATTGCCCGGCGTATCAATGATGATGGCGTCATAAGACGTCATCAATTTGCCGATTTCATGGTCAACCCGGCCGCGGTCGGCGGGAATCAGCGAATAATTTTCCTGCGGTTCAAACTTGTAATGAACGGGAATCGGCAAAGCCAATTTGTTTTTTTCGCAGAAGTTCTGGCGGTTTTCGATATATCTGGAGAGGGTTCCCTGTCGTCCGTCCATATCAATCGTGGCAACGGAAAAACCTTCCTGAAGCAGTTTGATGGACAGATGCATGGAAATCGTCGATTTTCCGGTTCCGCCTTTTTCGTTGCTGACAACGATTATATGTGCTTTTTTTGAATTATCCATTAGTATTGACTGTTAGCTAAAACAAGTTGGTTGTCGGTTCTTACGGCAACTACGATACAAGACTTGTTCTTCTTTTTCAAGTTTTTGCAAGCTTTATCCGCATCTGATTTGGCAAAGCCGATGATTTTGGAGCGATAGATTACGGCCGAACCGTTGGCGACCGGTTCGATATCTATTTCTTTATCGGCCAGTTTACGGGCGGCTTTCTTAATTTTCAGCGCGTAGCTGCGGGCTTTGGCATAGTTGGAAAAAGCCCCGATTTGGATTCCCCATTGGTCGGGAGTTTCCTGTCGGTTGTCTTTTTCCAGTTTTTTTACGTTTTCGGCAGTTTCGCGAGACGAGATATCCCAAGAAGTTTCACCGTTATCGGCTACTTTGGTTTCTTCGGCGGTTTCCAGCTTTTTCTCGTCCAGGCTGGCGTACATGTTGGTATTCTGGAACTTGTCATTTAATGCCAGACGTTTCAGCCCTTTGTCCATCATTCGGGCGACGTGGCGGTCGCGTTCCTTGGCGGAGTTGTGCCCCATTGTTACGGCGATGACGCGTTTGCCGTCGCGCTGGGCGGAGGTGATGATGTTATATCCGGCGGCATTGGTGAAACCGGTTTTCATTCCGTCCGCACCGGCAAAGGTTTTCAGAATGTTGTTATGGGTGTAAATCGTTTTGCCGTTGTAAGTGAATTTTTTCAGAGAGAAAAGTTTGTAATACTGCGGAAAATGATGATACATGGCGGCAGCCAGAAGAGCCATGTCGCGAGCCGTGGTTTTTTGCGCCTTGTTCGGCAGGCCGTTGGCATTTTTGAAAGTGGTGTTCTTCATGCCGAGTTCGTGAGCGACCTTGGTCATGGTTTTGGCAAAGTTGGCTTCGGTATAACCGAGGTTTTCCGCCAGAACGGAAGCACAGTCGTTGGCCGATTTGACAATTAAGGCTTCAATGCAGGTTTTTACTTTAATTTTCTGGCCCGGGCGCAGTCCGAGGCGTGACGGCGCCATATTGGCCGCGTGACGGCTGACTTTCAGGTCGTCATTCATTTTGATGATGCCTTTGTTCAGTGCGTCAAAGGTGATGTATAGCGTCATTACCTTGGTAAGAGATGCGGGATAGCGCAGGGTGTCCGGCGCTTTGGAGGATAAAATTTCGCCGTTTTCGGCGTCTATGATGATTGATGAGGTGGCGGCACAAGCCGTGCCGGCGGAGTTCAAAACGGCTCCGAAACAGATAAGTGCACCGATAAAAGATTGTGCTAATGACAATTTTTTTAATTTAAACATTTTTCACAGCTTTTCTGCAGAGATATTCCTGTCCTCATTATTAGCTCGAAAATGCAAATAATTTGTTAATTTTCTAGCCTGAAAAAGAATTTTTATAAATAATGAATAGGGTTAATTTTTAGCTTGACTTTCTGTTATATTGTTTGTAAAACACGAGAGCAATGGCGAACGTAGCTCAGTTGGTAGAGCCCCGGTTTGTGGTACCGGTTGTCGTGGGTTCGAGCCCCATCGTTCGCCCCAGTTTTTTATAAGGTGTTCGGTTCAGACACCTTTTTTTTATGTTTTCCGGCAGGTCGGGTTGAAAGTGCAGAGCGTGAGGCAGCAAAAACGTCCCGGGGAGGTTTTCGTCTCGGGCAATGAAGCTTTGCTAACGAGCGATGCCACGGCGGCGCGGCGGGAGAGTTTTACAAGACGAATTCCCGAACAGAAGAATTCATCCGATGTCGTATCGGTGACGGGTGGGGTTAAGGGTTTGCTTCGCAGAGGCGGCGCAGGAGGGCCAACATGGCTGCAAAATTTTCAACTTCTTTGCGGGAGCGGAGGTTGATGCGGTCGGCCAAGGCATAATAATTGCCGCGGCGGTCATAGTATATTATGCTTTCGGAACAGCGACCGACGACCAGTTTGTTTTTGAAAAAGTTATAGGCTGCATAATTTCGGTTAATTTCCAGCAGATTCGGAAACTTATAGTTTTTGCTTTCCCGATAATGGGAAGAACAGCCGTAAAGTTCAATCCCGTCGTAGAACAAACCGTCGCTCCGGCCAAGAAAGGCGGCATAATCGTCGGGAAGCGGACTGAAATTCAGCATAAGCAATGATGTATTCAGCATTTCAATTTCTCCGGAAAGAGCCGGAGGAAAGAAGACGGCGCCGGGGCGTCCGGCAAAATATGGCAAATCATCGATGGCGGTCATGGTAAATTTTGCCTCCATACCAGGGAATAAGCAGTCTTTTTTGTAATTTTAAAAAATTATTGTTAAACTGCAGATCAAGAATTTTGTGAATATTTTCATGGACGGGGTGGGTTCGCAGCAGGCAAAGATTGCTCAGTTCCGCGGTGCCGCCGAAATCAAACGGAATTTGCAGGTGTGTATTGACATTTTCCGGTGTCAGGCCTTTTTTTAATAAGGCGATGTCTTCATCATCAAGACCGACAGCCCGGCAGTTTTCCTGTTCCGCATAGGCGAGCCGTTTAAGAAAAATAACCCGGGTTCGCTGAAATTCTTCATAAAGGCGGTTCATGTCCGTCCAGCTTTGCGGTGAATAGGGGCGTTCGACTATTTCAAATCCGTCCAATTTGTATTCATGCAGCCGGCGCTCAACGAGGCCGTACATTTCCTGAATGCCCGGCGCTTCTTCCCGGGGCCTTTGTTCGGCTGCGGAGCGGAACGGATGGGCGGAGGGCTGTGTTCCTTCGGCCAGCAAATCATCATAAGCGGACAACAGGGAAGAATCTTTCTCTGCGGCGGAGGCGAAGCAATTATTTTGTTTCGGTTTCGACCATTCCCACATATTGTCCTCTTAATCAGTTGGCCGGGGCATCCGTTTCATCCTCATCATCGTCAAAGTCCTCGTCAATATCTTCATTGGGGTCGTAGTCAATGCCGAGTTTGGAGAGCATATCTTCATTGATGTCTTCACGCTGGGCAACAATCCAATCCGGAACATAAGGCGCCGGCGGGAGTTTTGACAGGGCAAGCATTTGCTTGTCAAGATAGAAACGCGGGGCATCAGCCATAATCGGGCGGTCAATGAATCCTTGCATTAACACGACCTGTTTGAGCATAGGCAGACTCAGCAGCTGAGTGGTGCTGATAACGGAGGTGCCTTGCAGCTGGTAGCTGACGTTTTTGCTGAACGGATTGGAACCCTTTTGGAAACTGAGACCTTCATTTTTGGAGAAGGAGGTGGTTTGGACGGTCTTGTTACCAATCATTTTGGAGAAACGCTGAGCCGTCTGTTCGTTGTTTTGGGACAGAATAACTTTGCAGGCGGTTGTGGAAATAACGGTTTCCAGATCGTCTTTGCCGTATTTTCCGGAGATTTGCCCCAAATCTTGTCCGATCAGCAGGTAGGATACTTTTTGTCCGCGTCCGACTGCCGGGCCGTCGATGATGGCTTTCAGTTTGGGCATTTGCGGAAACTCGTCGAGAACGAACAGAGTTGGGAAGGGTCCCATTTGTCCGTCGGTTTTGTTTTGGAATTTCGGCGGATTGGCAATCAGGTAAGATGACATCAGCTCGATAAAGGTTCCCGAGATGACACCGAGCGCGCGGGCATCAACCTGGTTAACCGAGAGGTAAACGGAAATCGGTTTCCATTCGCCGGTAATCGGGTCTTTCATTCCGCGGAGATCTTTAAAGTGAAGGTCGGAGAAGCTGGTTCGCGAAACCACAGCCGAGTTTTTGAAAATGCCGATGCCGGAAAAACCGGTTGACAAAACGGAACCGCGTTCCTTGTCCGGCATAGAGCTCAGCTGGCTCAATTCAACGATACAGCGCGGAGAATAGCCGAATTTGCGGGCTTCGTCGATGGCTTCTTCCAACATGTCGCGCATGGGGTCGGCCATGGCTGCCATTTGGTCGCCTTCATCAAGACGGCGTTTGATTTCCTGCGATTGTTTAATTTGAGATTCGGTAATCCATTCCAGAATCATTGCCAGACAGGATTCGTGTCCGATCCATTTTTCAGGTAGCAATGACCAGGTGCCGATCGGCAGATAGTTGTCAATGGTCAGGGTGTCGTTGTGCAGATCCTGAATGGCCCGGGCAGACATCGGATCGCGCATTTCAAGGTAATAGCCTTCCAAAACGCGTTTGTCTTCTTCATCAAGTTTGCCTTCATAAACGCGGCCGATGAAATAGTCGTTGGCACGGGCCCGTTCGCATTTGGAGGCGATGAAGTGAATAAATCCGGTCAGAGCGGCACGGCCGGTCTTTGACCAGTGCGGGTCGGCGCCGCCTTTGGGGTCTTCCACCAGGATGTTACACATGGAATCAACATACATATCGCGATCAGGCCCCGGTGCCGGCAGGGCGTTCGGCGACAGCGGGTTCCAGCTCGGATAATAGACGCCTTCGGCCGGGTTGTCTTCCGCACCCCAGTTAATGACAAATACGGGACCGTCTTTGGCCCGAGCGCCGGTAGTGGTAAAGCACAATTCCGGTTTAGGGTCATTGACGACGATGCTCATGCCGTGGGAGTGAAAAATTGTCGGAATAACCACCCCGGCGGTTTTACCGGTGCCCGGAGGTGCGCAGCACAGGGTCGAAAGGGTTTCTTTCATCATCAGCAGGTGGCCTTTGTATTTGCCGACGACCATACAGAAACCGTCAAGCAGACCCATTTTCTTAATGTCTTTGAGTTCGGCAATTCGTGCGGAGCCGTGAATGTTTGACTGAAAACGGTAGGGGTTGGTGGCTGCCCCGATGAGCAGGCCGAAAGGCAGTGAGATAATCGGCAGAATCGGAAGCCACAGGCTGAACGAAAAGGCTCCGTGGTAGTTGGAAATCTGTTTTATCCAGTGCCAATAGCGGGAAAACAGATAACTCGGGGAATTGATAATCGTTTGAATGAATTTGGAAACTTCGCTCAGCGAATCTTTGGAGATGCCGTTGCCTATCAAATAGCCGAGCGGCATTGAAATGATTGCCAGAACGATGGTAACCAGAAAAGTGATAATAAAGGTCATTACCATCCATTGGACGGCGTTATTATACTCTTCCCATTCTTCGCCTTTTTTTTCCATTTATTTGATAATCCTATGCAATATTACGAATTAACTTTTTAATTTTTTCAAATTTTTCTTTGTCGATATGGTTTTCGGCCTCGTCAAGGGTTTTGGCAAACAGTTTCAGCTCTTTCGGCGTGCCGCGGTCAATCCGGGTGACGTTGATGTTCATGTCATTCCAGATTTCAAACATATCTTCGGCATTAATAATGTTGCCTAACTGGATAATGACGTAAGGTTTGATCGTGAAGGAGAAATCGGCTTCTTTGAGCTTTTCTTCCAGAGCCTGACGGGCCAGATCAACTTTGCGCACCGGCGAAATGCGGTGACTGCTTTCGGAAAACCAAAGGGGTTCTTCGTCGTTGAAGCGTTCTTCGTCGGCCAGCCAGTCGCCGGGTTCTTTATCCAGCAGGCAGATGCATATCTGTTTATCAGCAATGCCGATGAAATCAATCAGGTTGTTGTGCAGGGTTGCGCCGGTAATGACCTCATAGCCCTTTTGTTTGATGATGTCGATGGTCGAGCCGGTGGCATGCTGCGGCGCTGTGGTCTGCGTTTCCGGTTTTGCCGGCTGATTTTTGCGGTTGTCACGTTTGTTGTTATCGCGCCGGTCGCGGTTGTTTCTGTCTTTAGACTGCTGGCGGCTGTTTTCTTTGGCCGGTTCCGGTTTGGGGGTTATGCTTTCCCGGGGCTTTTCCGCCGGCGTGTCAAATGCGTCAAAGTTGAAATCAAAATCATCGCCGTTGTCATCGTCAAACTGGAACAGAGAGTGATCGAAAGATTTGGTCTCCTGCGGGGCGGGGCTACTTAATGCCGGAAAAGTCGGAGCCGGTGCCGCCTGTTTGGGCGTGTTTTTAATCACCTGGTTACTCAGTGTCGTCGGGCGAGGCAGGGCTTCCTCCATACGTTCGTCAATCGGTGCGCGGATACTGCGGGGACGGATTTCCTTATAAGACTTCTTCTTTTTCAGGGTTTTGCCGCTTTTTTTATTGCTGATGATTTTCACCGGCTTATAAAAGAAACGACGGAAAATCCGTATCGGAAACAAAGCCGCTTTGATGATGAGCTGATCCCAGGCTATCAGGCTCAAGGCCGCCCAGCCGGTCAGCCAGAGGGGGATAAAAGTCAGAATGATGAGGACAAAAGCCCATTCCTTAGGGTCATCAATAACCCAACCCTGCATCCATAAGTTTTGCAGGTGACGCCAGTGGCGGCCGAGGAAAATGTCAAAACGCCAGTTGGTAAGCAAAATAACCCTTATACCTTCCAGAAAGAAAATGCTCCAGAAGATACCGATGAAGATAATTCGCATCGTTATCAAAATAGATTTCAAAGGTTATTTTCTCCAATTACAATTTTGTTCAGTATAGCATTCTATTGGTTAATTCTTTATTTAAGCTCATCGGAGTTTATCTTTTCCTTAAGCTGTTCCCGCAGAAAGTCTGATGTTTTTTCATGATGTTCCATGTCGGTTTTGACCCGTTTCAATTTTGATTCGATAATTTCCTTGGGGTCAATTTTCTGGGTGGTGGAACCGAGGTTTTTCAGAATAATGCGGGAGCTTTCACTGCCGTAGCGGGCAATCATTTTTTTATTATACCAGACAATCGGAGCCATCAGAAATGCGGTGAAGCTTTTTTTGTACAGGTAGCGCCAGCCCAGAAGCCAAACCGGAATCAGAGCAAGCAAGGTAAAGAAAAAACCGTAGTCTTTAGGCTGGCGAATCGCTCCGCCCTGCTCCCAGTAGGTGTCGATAATGCCCCAGTCGCTGACGGAAAGATAGTTGAAATTCCACAATTTTATTGTCAGCAAAACGCTGGCATAGATAAAGACATAGCTCCAGACAATGCCGACAATAATGAACTTCATAAATTTCAATATTTTTTTGAACATGACTATTTGGCGGCTCCCTGCGCCTCACGGGCAAGACGGTAAGCGTCCATGTTGAAAGCAGGCCGCTGCTGGCTCTGTTGACGTGCCTGTTCGCTGCCTCGACGGTCTCCGGCAATGTAACCATGCGGATTAGCAGGTGAACGGATGCTTTCACGATATTGCAGAATGGCTGCCCGTCGCTGTTCAAAGTTCTGACGACGGTTGTTGTGCGCCTCTTGCTGTGCTTCAAGGGAACTTTCCTGTCTGCGGACGCCTTCAAGCTGCTTGGTCAGCAAATCTTCAAATTTGTTGGTGGCAACCAGATGCTCAAGCATGCTCTTGGGTTCAAGACGGTCTGATTTGGTCATTTCTTCCCGTTTGAGGCCGAGGCGTTCGTTAATTTTAGTCAGGGTCGGGTTGGTTGCACCGTCTTTGCCGGCTTCGTCGAATTTGTGTTTCTTATATTGTTTGTCGGCAAATTCATTGGCTTTTTCAATCTGTTTCTCCATATCTTTCATGAAACTTGCCGGATTACCGCCGCGGCCTTCCAGTTCATCCATCTGACGGGCAATTAAAATAGCGTTGCGTTTGGACATGGCTTCAAACAGCTGAACCGGGTTGACGTTTTTGAACGCATCCTGATTTTTGCAGAGGGTTTCGGCCATTTGGGCTCGGGCCAGCTGCCCGGCCATGAACTGAATGGTCTTCATATTTTCGGCCAGATTTTGGATTTTTTCCATGGCGGAGGCGCAGAAGGCCTGACGTTCGCGTTCCGGCATTTCGTTCATCAGAATTTTGGTAAAGCCGGTCGCTTTGGAGCCGTCAATTTTGCCTTCGGCAATGTCGGACAGAATGCTTTTGACTGCATCACGGCCTTTTTCAATCGCCGCTTTGGAACCGTCGAACATTTTGACGGCTTTGTCGTCAATGGTGTCACGGGTGGAAATAGTGTTATATTTTTTTGCGTCGGCACTGTTTTTGTTCTTCCGGCAGCGGTTTTTAAACTGGTTGTATTTTTTATCAATATATTTGTAGCACTTTTTATACAGCCAGTTGGCACCGCCGAGCAGCCAGTCGTTGTACATATATTGAATAATGTCTTGTTCTTTGAAGATGTCTTTCGGGTCTTTTTCCTCTTCCTGAACCTTGGTTCCGTCTTCAGGAGTGATGTTGCCTTCGCCGCCTTCCTGTTCTTTCAGCTGCTTTTCGCACTCTTCCTTGAGCTGGCGTTCTTCCGGAGTGATGATGCCGCGCTTGTCTTTAATGCGCAGATAGTTCAGTTTTTGGGCAACGGTCATTCCCTGGAAAGTTTCGGTTTCCTTTTTGGGGTTCTGAGAAAGATAGACAGTTTTCTGCGGTTCGGCCGGTGCAGGCGCCTGTGTCTGCGGAGCCGGTGCGTTGGTATTGCCGGTCGGGGCAGGGGCTGTTCCTTCATTTACTCTGACTATTGCCATATCATCACCTTAATCGTTTATTTGTTTCTTCAAGTCTAGCATTAAAAAACGTTTTTGTCTATATTTTTGTAAAATATTTTCCGGCTCAGGCTTTGAGCTTTTTAATAAAATCTCCGATTTCGCGGTTGACGCGGATTCCGTCCTGCGGGGTGACTTTTATCAGGCCGAACAGACGGGGCTTTATTTTGTTGATTTCGATCGGGGCGAAGGTTGCCGGATTGTTGGTCAGCATCTTATAAGCGCCTTCGGCGTCTTTGTTGGAGGTTTTAAAGAAGTTTTTGACCAGGCGCTCGGCGTCAATCGGAAATTCCTTTTTCCGGATGGCTTCAATATAGCGCTGGCTTCTTTCAACCCGAGCCTGATGTTCTTCGTACATCTGGCGTTCGATTTTGCGGCGTTCGGCTTTCAGTTTTCTTTCGGCGTAGTTGAGTTCGCAGCCTTCAATCTCAATCAAAATTTCCACATAGGAGATGATTGCCAGCTGAAGGTTGTCATCCGAGGCTTTTTCGGCGAAGTCAAGCAGCTCGTCATCCGTACCGGCCGGATTCAGGGAGGCCAGTTCCTGCGGGAAGATTTTCAGCATGATGTCCCAACCGTTGAGAATATCCTGAGAAATGCGGCGTCCGGTTTTGGGTTTGAAGTGAGGATAAAGGTTTTCCGCGGTTATTGACGGAGCCGGGGGCTGCCGGTCTGCACTTTCCGCCATCGCGCGGACGGCATAGAAATAATTCTGATAAGCCCGGTAAAGCGAACGTTCTCCTTCATTCAGTTTGGCGGAGTTTTCATCATCGCTGTTGCTGATGGGGAGAGAAATCTGCGGTGTCGGCGCCTGGCCGTTTTTGGCGTTTTCCACTTCTTCTTCAACATCGTCCAGTTCCGCGGAAATAAATTCGTTCAGCAGGCGTTCAAACTCGTCTTCCTCGCTTTCGGCAGGTGCCGGGGCGGCCCGGACAGGGGCCGGCTGCTGCGGAGCCGCGGTTTGGCGGGCAATGTTTCGGATATCGGGGTCAGAATTGGGCATTTCAAGAGAATTGTCGGCCAGAAGAGCTTCAATGTCGGCATCGGCGATATCGGGTTCAGACATTGCCGGCGGCAGTTTAACCGGCTGGGCTGCCGGCCGTTTGTGCTTGATTTTTTTGAAGACTTTGACGGGTTTTTTATTTTCGCTCATCTCTGCACCTCTAATTTACATTGATTTCTACCGGTTCTCCGGCATCCTGATTATAGATGAGAATACGATCCGGACGGCCGCCGTCTTTGACTAACAGATAAATGCTGCCGCCGTGGAGCCTGAAGCTGTCGATCGTGCTGCCGGCGGGCTGTTTCAGGCTGATACTGCTGCCGGGTTCGGCCGCTACCGGTTTGCGTATCTTTTTATACAGCGTTCCGAGAAGGGTCATGCTGCCGAACACCAATAAGAAAGTTATCACAAAGACGATTGTTTTGACCAATTTTAATTTATCCATAATCTAATCCTTGCATTTTAGCAGATTGTCTGTATTTTAGCTAGTATTATATCCCTGAAGAAGTAAATTTTTTATTGCTAAAATGGAGCAAAACGACAGCAACATTATTCTTACTCCCGAGGCCGGTCCCGAACATAAAGGATTGCGGCTGGATAAGTTTTTGGCGCTGACGGTTCCCGATGTTTCCCGCTCGCAGGTGCAGCGGCTGATTGAGCAGGGCATGGTCAGCCGCGATGACGACGTGCTGGCAGACAATTCCTATAAAGTTCGTCCCGGCGACAGTTATCAGATTGAAATTCCGCCGCCGGAAGCCGCCGAGCCGGAGCCGGAAGATATTCCGCTGGAAGTGGTCTATGAAGACGAAGACCTGATTGTGGTCAACAAGCCGGCGGGGATGACGGTTCATCCGGCGCCGGGGTCTTTCCGCGGCACTTTGGTGAACGCTTTGCTTTACCATTGCCGGGATAATTTGTCCGGAGTGGGAGGGGTGAAACGTCCGGGCATTGTTCACCGTATTGACAAAGATACCAGCGGGTTGCTGGTTGCGGCCAAAAATGACCGGGCGCACCGGGGATTGGCCGAGCAGTTTGCCGAGCATTCGATTGAGCGGACATATCATGCCGTTGTTTACGGGGTTCCGAACCCTTTGAACGGCCGCATTGAAGGAAATATCGGGCGCAGCCGTTTTGACCGTAAAAAAATGGCACTGACGGAAAGCGGCGGCAAACCGGCGGCAACGAATTATAAAACCCTGAAAACCTGCGGTTTGGCAGCGGCGTTGGTACAATGCAATTTGGAAACCGGGCGGACGCATCAAATCCGGGTGCATTTGGCGAGTATCGGCTGCAATCTTATCGGTGATCAGCTTTATGTCAAAAACCGCAAGAGCTGTCTGGACAGTCTCGAATCGGAAATTAAAAATTACGTTACCCGGTTTCCGCGGCAGGCTTTGCATGCTAAAAGCCTCGGATTTGTGCATCCCCGAACCGGGGAATTTATGCAGTTCGATTCTGATTATCCTTGTGATTTCAATGAGCTGGCGGATAAATTGTCTTTGCTTTAGCCGATTCTTCAATTAATTTTAAAATAAAAAAATAGAACTAAAGTTTAGGTTGTGTATATCTTTGAAAGCTAATAAGGTGGGATGGGTCAACAAACTGAGGGAGGACTATCATGAATAAAGACTTCACTCTGAATGGACTTGACTTTTCTCCAGAAATAAATCTTGCGAGATATTTGCAGAGTATCAGAAAATTTCCAATTTTAACCCCGGAAAACGAATATGACTTGGCTGTCAAGTATAAGGCGACGCATGATCCGAAGATTGCGCAGCAGCTGATTAATTCGCATTTGCGGCTGGTGGTTAAAGTGGTTTCCAAATATAAAGGCTATGGTTTGCCGGTGAGCGAAATGATTTCCGAAGGGAACATCGGCCTGCTGTATGCGATTAACAAATTTGAGCCGGAGAAGGGCTTTCGCTTTTCGACCTATGCCCTGTGGTGGATTAAAGCTTCAATTCAAAAATATATCTTAAATTCCTGGTCTTTGGTTAAAATCGGCACGACAGCGGCTCAGAAAAAGCTTTTCTTTAATCTGCGCAAGATTAAAAACCGTTTGAACCTGATGGATGACCGTGAGCTTTCGCACGATGTTTTGGGCGGTATTGCCGCCAGCCTGGATGTCAGCGTGCAGGAGGTGACCGATATGAATATGCGTCTGAAAGCGCATGACGGTTCTTTGAATGCGGTTATTGATTCATCTTCCGATAACGGCAGCGAGTGGATAGACTTTATTTCAGACAGCAAGCCGAATCAGGAAGAAAAACTGGCGTACAGCGAAACAATGGCTTATCGCAAGCGTTTGTTCAATCAGGCACTGGGTTGCCTGAATCCGCGGGAAAAAGACATTTTGTTCAAGCGCCGCTTGGTTGACAAGTCGGTAACTTTGGACGATTTGAGCAAAACTTATGACATTTCCAAAGAGCGTGTCCGCCAGATTGAGCTTAATTCGATTAAGAAAATCCGGAAGGCGATTTTTGCTGAAAACTGATACACAAGTTTAGAAAAACGGCCGCTGTTGCGGCCGTTTTTTTTGTTTGGGCATTATTTTTTGCTGTTTCCGAGAATGCCGGGACCCCAGTCCTCCGCCAGCTTTTCAAGATTGGCGTCCAGCGTTTTGAGACGTTTTTGCGCCGCAATTTTGGAAAGATAGATGAAAAGGTTAGGCACTTCGAGATAAACAATCAGTCCCAACCCGGCCGAACCGAGCATGATAATCAGGTTGAAAATGTCGCTGAGAATGAAGAAGGCATCTCGAACGGTGAAGTTGCTGATGACGTGGAACAGGTAGATGAAAACCCCGGCGAGGTTGAAACAGCCGACGATAATCAGTTTGTTGGTGTTGTTTCGGTCGGTTACCATAACCGTAAATGTCGGCAACAGTCCGATAAGCAGGACAACCATAACCGGCAGCGTGGTCAAAACGGCAATCAGAATGCCGATTGTCAGCAGAATTTTTTGAAACAGCGAGAGCCGGACGTAAGAGCTGCGTAATCCCGGTGCCTGTGTTCTGGTGCGTACTTTGCTGATTTTGGTCATTTCAGTATCCAAAAGAAAAGGTTAAGCACAAAAGAGGTTATCATTGTCAGCACCGCAAGAACGCTGGCAAAACGCATGGCCACGCTTTTGGCTTCTTCGTCCCATTTGGCGGTGTTGTTGACAAGGTTGTTTTTTTCGCTGATCATCAGATTGGCGTTTTTCAGCGCATTGGCGTAATCGATGCTGTCTTTCTGGCGCGCTTCTTCGTCTTCAATAATAGCGGTGATTTCATACAACTTGCCGTTTTTATGGACTTTCAGCAATTCGCGTTCCAGATATTTCTGATATTTGACGTTATGATAGCTCTTGATAATCAGCATGCAGGCGCTGACCAGCCATTTGGCCAGGTTGGGCAGTTGCGCCGGGCCGTATTTGTTTTGCATATCGGTATAAAGACGCAGAATGGCACTGGCCTGCAAAGCCTCGCGTCCGGTGTTGAGATCAGTGAGAATGCCGTCGATTTTTTTGCCCATTTTGCAACGCAAATAGGCCATGATGTTTTTGTCATAAGGCATGGAGGTTACCTTGCCGGTGGCATAAGTATGGTCGAGTGCCCGCAAGATGCGCGGAGCGGAGTTGACAAACTCGTCACCGAGCAGCGGGCTGATGCAGGGCAAGTCTTCGTCAAAATCATACATAATGCGGTCAATGCCGTAACCCATATCCTTGCGGCTGATGTAGGCCTTGAATTCACTGGCGTTGGCCGGCGCGCGCACGCTGGTCTGCTCCTGATACCAGGCTTTAATCAGGTCGGTGTTGAAAAGCTCATAAAAGCTGTTCAGGCTTTCGCCGCTTTTGACGGCGTGGAATATGGCTTTGGGTATGCCGCCAGGGAAAAGCCAGAGGTTTTTATATTTTATCGGCAGGTTGGGGGCCAGAATAATACATAATTTAGAAATCAGCAGTTCACGGTTAGCCGTGTTCTCGCCGTTGGTGTGGAGCAGTTTGTCGACCTGAGCGTTCAGCTTTTCGTTTTCCAGCCCGTTTTTAATCCAGTCGGTAATTTTTCCCGCTTTCAGCTGTTCGTAGCCTTCTTCGGGATTTTGCAGCAGGGTATAGGCAACGTCAGTCAGATTATAAACTTTTTCTCCGTTAACGGTCAGTGCCTTTTTCGGGCGCTCGACGGAGCTTTGGGTGATGTTGACCTGTTTGCCTTCGACAAAACTGTAGGTATGGGTGTAAGTCCAGCGGTTTTCTTCAATATCGTTGAGCAGACCGCGGAAAATACTGGCGTAATAGGCGGAAGTTTTATCCGCATCAAGCAGGGTTTGATAGCTGCCTTTTTTCAGTTTAAGGCGCAGCATTTCGGTTTCGGTGAGCTCTTCAAGCAGGCCGTGTCCCAGATAAAACTGGAGCATCAGCGCACCGACGGCGTAGATGTCGTTTTTGTCGCTGCCGTTGCCGCGGCCGTCTTTCTGCGCCATCAGGCTTTCAATGGTTTCGGCAGCCGCCGGCTGGTGATAGGCGGGGAAAGAGGCTATGCAGTCGCCGAGAACGATATGTTCCCGGTTTTCGTCCCGGTAATAAACGTTGTCTGCGCGAATGGCCCGGTGGGTAATGCCGTAGCTGCGCAGTACTTCCACCGCCGAGAGCAGCGAAAGCAAAACGGTTTTGAATTTTTCCGGCTGATTCTTGAGGCAGTAGGCTCCGGCGCTGTCGATGACTCGTCCGCCGAGAGGCGTTTCGTAAATAAGCGCCATGTTGCGCGAATTTTCAACCGGATAGCTGATGACGCCGTATTCAACCAGTTTCATGATAGACTGGTGGTCGATTGATTTGAGGTAGGGGAGCAGAGAGCTTCGCGGAGAAGTGACGTTATTGCAGACGAGGGCGAAAAGTTCGCGTTTGTCATTGATTTTGTCTTCGACTTTATATGCTTTGGCGCCGTTCGTATCCAGCCATACCATGGGAGACGAAAAATCAATGGTATATCTTTCTTTCAGGATATATATGCTTTCTTTGCCGGCCGCAGGGGGCGTTTCAACCGGGGTTTCCGGCGGCGGCGTTTGCTCTAAGTCTTCTTCTGCCATAAGATGAATTCTCTCGTCTAAACTATTCTGTCAGCATGACTATATAATAATAAGGGTTAATAAAACACAAATATTTTTTGTTTTTCTGGAAAATTCACGCTAAAATACGGCTAAAATCGATAAAAAGGTTTGGAAATTATGGAAAAATCACAGGCAGTCGACTATACGAGCATTGATTATCTGGAAGGCTTGGAAGCTGAGCCGCAAAGTGTGTCTGCCGGTTCGGACATCCTTGCCGAAGCGGCACGTTATCACGTGGATTTGGATACGCTGGAAACGGTGGGCAGTTCCGCCGCGGTGCCGGTGCAGCCCGCCGCCCGTCCGGTTTATACTCCCGATGCGGCCGAAGCTGCCGAAAACATTCAGGAAAACCGTTTTCTTGATGAAACCGACGTCCGGCTGCGGGATATGGTCAATAAAGTGTTTCGCCGGTCAGACCGTCCGTTTGTGATTGTGCGCGACGACCGTATCGAATATGCCAACAGAACATTTTTGAATTTGCTGGATATTAAGAGCGAAACGGATATTCTCAAAGAAAAGTTTTTGAAACTGGTAGCGCGGGAAGACTGGGAATTTTTGGCGGAAAACATCGGTGAGATGCTGATCAACAATGAGGCGATGGAAATCCGTCTGGTGACGGCCGGTCACAAGATTTTGAAAGTCAAGTTTGACGCCATGTATTTGTCGGATAATCAGCATTTTACCTTTATTTTAATCGGTGAGCGGATTATTCCGAAAACGGTGACGGCAATGGGTATGTATGATCCGGTTACCGGGCTGCCGAACTTTTATCTGTTTGAAGACAGGGTTCAGGTGGCGGTCAATTATGAAAATTATAAAGACATCCGCCAGCGTAAAAACATGATAGCGGTTATCGGTATCGGCATTGATAATTTTCCGGCGCTGAAGACAATCGGCATGCATGAACTGGTGCTGAAAAAACTGGCCGAAAAGCTGATGCTCAGTCTGCGCAAGACTTATACGGTGGCCAGCGGGCTGAAGTATCAGTTTTGGATTTTGCTGCCGGATGTTATGGACGAAGAAAGCCTGAAGTTGGAGCTGCAGAAAATTCAGAAGATATTCGAAGAGCCGGTTGCCGATAATTTTACCGAACATGACATTTCGGCTTCTATCGGGGTGAGTGTTTTTCCCGAGCCGGGAAGTTCAGCCAAAAAACTTATCGAACAGACCATTCTTTCCATTCAAAAGGCCCAGAAAGAAGGCGGCCGGCGGATGCAGATTTTCGGCATCTAGCCGTTCAGTTCAAAAAAGCCGCGTCCGCCGCGCAGAATTTGAAAAGCTTCGTCGGTATAGCCGCCGTCAGGGGTGTGGACGGTCAGCCCGGGCAAAATTGCGGCCGGCGCTTTTGAGTCTTTTTCGGCGATAATCATAACTCTTTTAGCGGTTTGTCCGGGTTTGGAAAAGAGGGGGATGATTTTAAGGCCGCCGGTTCTGCCGTATAAGGCCGTGATTATTTCGGTTACGGCTTCAGTGCGGTTGATGAGGTAGAGTTGCCCTTTTGGGGCCAGCATTTTGAGGCAGAAACGCAGCCAGGAGGAAAGGTCAAACTGCTGGAGATTGTGGGCCAGAGCTTTTCCGGGATTGGGCGAGGGCATATCATGGTCGCTGTAGGGCGGGTTGGTGATGACGTGCCGGAAACTGCAAGGCGGAACGGCGGTGATTTTTTGCCGGATGTCGGCATTAACATAGTGCAGGAAAGCGGAAAAACCGTTGGCTTCGGCGCTGCGGGCGGATAATTCCGCCAGTTCGGGCTGAATTTCTATTCCGGTAATCTGTGGCTGTATTTCCTGAAATCTGGCAGCGAGGCACAAGGAAATGGCGCCGGTTCCCGAGCCGACATCAAGAATTTTGTCGTTTTTTTTAACTTTTTGAACCAGTGAGGACAAAATAACCGCGTCCGTCGAAGCCCGATAGCCGTCAACGGGCTGAAAAATTTTAACCTGCCGGTTCAGCAAATAGTCGTTGGTGTATTCTGCCATTCTGTCCTCCGGCCGAATTGTAACCGAAATTTTGAAAAAATCCAGCAAATAATTGCCTTAATTTGGTTGCAAAGGCGGTACCCTTTGTGTAAACTTCCGGTATTGATTAACTAAAGCAAGGACATTAAGACGATGAAGACTTTAATAGTAATTCCGGCCCGCTACGGCTCAACCCGCTTTCCCGGCAAACCGCTGGCTAAAATTGCCGGCAAGGAAATGCTGCTGCGGGTTTGGGAAAATGCCCAGAAAGCGGCTTCCAAATTTGAGGGCTGTCAGGCCGTGGTTGCGACCGATGATGAGCGGATTATGGATTTTTGCCGCAGCCGCGGCATTGACGCGGTAATGACTTCCGTCAACTGTCCGACGGGAACCGACCGGGTCATCGAAGCGGCGGAAAAAATGCGGGAAATGCCGGAGTTCGTGGTCAATCTGCAAGGAGACAATCCGATTTGTCCGACTTGGTTTGTTGAGGCTGTTATTAACGAATATTACAAAAATGACCGGGTTGAAACGGTAACGCCGGTGGTTAATCTGTCGTGGGAGGAGCTTGACAAACTGCGCGAACATAAAAAAGAAACGCCATTCAGCGGTACAACGGCCGTTTTTAATACGGAAGGGGACGCATTCTATTTTTCCAAAAATATTATTCCGGCAATCCGCAAGGAGGAGAAAGTTCGGGCGGGAATGGAAACTTCACCGGTTTACCGCCAGGTGGGCTTGTACGGTTATCGGCTGGATGTGCTGCGTAAAATAGCCAAGCTGCCGGAAGGCGTTTATGAGAAACTGGAAGGCTTGGAGCAGCTGCGCTGGATTGAAAACGGGATTAAAGTTCGCTGCGTGAAAGTCGATTATCGGAATTACGGCAAAATGGCTTCGCTGTCCGGGGTTGATTCGCCGGAGGATGTCGCCCGGGTAGAGGCTGTTCTTGCCGAATACGGTTTGTAAAATTTTTGTATCAGACATTTTTTGATTAAGAGGAAGCAATGACAACAAGACTGATTATTGCCCGGCACGGGAATACTTTTACCAAAGACCAGACACCGACCCGCGTGGGCGGTCGGACGGATTTGCCGCTGGTTGAGAGTGAGCGCGGCCGAAATATCGGCAAATATCTGAAATTGAAGGATATGCTGCCGGATGTCGTTTTTGCCGCACCGCTGAAACGGACGATGGAAACCGCCCGTCTGGCCGTGGCGGAGATGAGGCTGCCGCTGGAAGTGCAGGCGGAGGACTGTTTTCGCGAGGTGGATTACGGTCCGGATGAAAATAAGTCGGAGGAAGAGGTTATTGCCAGAGTGGGGGAAGACGCCATTAAACTTTGGAATGAAAGGGCGATTGTTCCCGATGGCTGGAAAGTTGATGTTCCGGCTTTGATCCGTACTTGGGAAAGCTGGGCAGAGAAGGTTGCTTCGGCGTATAAGGACAAGACGGTTATGATTGTTTCCAGCAACGGCGTTATTCGCTTTGCTCCCTATATTACCGGCGACTTTGAAACTTTTGCCAAAGAGCATGACATAAAAGTCGGTACCGGCAGCGTTTGCCTTTTTGAAAAGGAAGAGGGAGCTCCCTGGCGCTGTACCGGCTGGAATATCAAACCGGCAAAGGAACTGGAAAATAATTAATCAAGAAAAAGGTTTTCGGATGAAAACCTTTTTCTTTGGATGAATGTCAGCGAATTCCTCCCATTCCCATATCATCCTCTCTACACATATAAAGAGCGCCAATTCCGTTTCTTCCGCCGTCACAGCAGGAGGTGCATCTGGGGCTGCGAATCGGAGTGATTTGGTTGGAAGGGCATTTATTATTATGGACGGTGATTTCCGAATACATCCGCATTCCGAATTGTGAACATGTTTCACCCATTTTAATCGGGGCAATTGTACTCCAAGTAGTGTAATTGCCTTTACAGCTGTTTCTTAAAAGTGCGAATTGCATTTTGTCGTTGATGTTTTTGTAGTAGCTGTATTGTTGCGAACAGTTATATTCGACAACGCAGCTATTACCCGACTGTTTATAGCCCGAGTTACATTTCCACGCAGAACATTTGGACGAACAGTCGGAATAATAAGAAGAACAAGAGGCGTTTGAGGGTATAGAAACAGCATTCTGTTTATGACAGTTGTCCGGATAGGCCACTTCGCACTTTGACTGGCAGTCGCCGTAAACCTGCTGGCAGCCGTAAGGCGCGGAGACAGCATTGCGGTTTCTGCAATTATCGGAATAAGCCTTTTCGCATTTGGAGGAACAGTCGGCAAAATATTTCTCGCAGCCATACGGGGTTTGAACCGCAGTCCGGTTGCGGCAGTTGTCGGCATAGGCTTTCTTGCAGACGCTTCCGCAGGGAGCGGCATAATAAGTTTCACAGCCGTACGGAGTTGAGACGGGATTGGGGCAGACGCAGGTCGCGTATCTGGTGCCGCCGTCATCGGTGCAGGCATTTCCTTTAATCTGGGGATCGCTGCATGAGGCGAAAGGATACTGCGCGGTGTCACAGTAACAGCGGTGTTTGCCGCCGCAGGTCTCCGAACTCAGTTTGCGGGGAGCAGGACAGTTTGAAGCCTCATAAGTATAAGAGGCCTCGCAGCATTTGTCATAAATCCTGTCATTATAAGGACAGGCACGGTTAAACAAACCGGAGGCACAGGAAGTAACGGCAAAACCGAGACGTTTGCAGTTGTCACCGGTAGGGTCGGTAAAGTCGTTATCTTTAGCCTCGTTGTCAAAAGTCTGTCCGTTATTGCCGGTAATGAAATAGACGCCGGCGAGCTTGTAGGAGGGCAGACGGAGATTTCCGTCTGCCGTTGATACGGCTTCAAGACTTTGGCTTTGATTCGTATCTATGAGGCGGGCGGATGAGAAAAGGTCGGTTTTTGGAGTTCCGGCAAACGTCAAATGAGCGTCGGCGGGAACAGCTGTACAAGCAAATAACAGCGCGAACCAAGGAAGAACTTTCATCATACACCTCTCTATAACTGAAACCATACCACTTATAGAATGCCACAAGAGAGAAGTAATGTCAATAAATAATTACAGCCGCAATTCCTTGCGGCTATCACTTCTTATCCTTTCGGGCAGGGACTATTCTTTTAATTTCCGGCGGTGAGCATAGGCAATGGCAGGTGTAAGAATGTAGTTCGGGTTGCCGGTGGCCGCTTTGCCGAAGATATCGGCACCGGTTTTGCCTGCCAAGACATTATTGAACACGGTTTTGAACATGATATGGTTAACGCTTCCCAGATTGGCCGAGGTGCTGTTTTGCAGCCGATGTCCGTCGCGCCATTCTTTTTTGCGGGGATTGGCGGCAGATTTTGCTGCCGGGAGCGACATATCTAAAGTCAGTCGGGCGGGGCGGCTGTTTTTGTCTTTAAGCTTGTCAACCAGCCGTCCGTTTTTATCCATTTGGATAGAGCTCTCCGGCATCGGACTGACAATAATAAAATCTCCCGCGGCAGTTTCGGTTATTTTGCTGTCGGCAATTTGCAAATCGGCTTTGGAAATGCGAATTTGCGGGTAGAGTTCGGGAAAATTGGTCATCATCACATGTTCGGGATTGGAAAGGTCATTGATGTCATTAGACATGAAATAGATACCTTGGTAATCGGTCTTTTCTTCAAGAGGCATCAGGGCATAAGCCATCAGTGTCACATTTTTCATTGCCCGGGAAACGACTTCCGGTTCATAAATTTGTTCTGCCAGGTTTTTAAATGCTTTCAGGCAGCGGTGCGCGTCAGCGGCTGCCGCACAATAGCCGAATATTTTCAGGCCTTTCATGGCCTCAACAAAATCGTTGTCTTCATAGCGGTAACCGGAAATGATTTCGTTGTCTTCATTATATTTGAGGTTTCGTCCGAGATAGTTGCTCCATTGTTCCCGTGCAAAAGTCATGTCGGCTTCGGTGTATTCGTCAGGATAGCGGATTGTGGTAAGGACATTGGCGGCGGCAATTTCTTCCGGGTAACTGGGCGGCATGTGAACGAAGAAAGTTTTCATTTCTTCGTGCCGGCTTCCGGAAAAAGCATCCTGCATATCGTGATGAAAAACTTTGCCGGCGAGTGCCTCATTTTGCGGGCAGCGGTTAGGGTCAAAGACAAATAATGCGGTTCCCGTCGGTTTGGCGGGAATTTTGGCGGGAATCATCTGCGTGCTGCCGCGATCATCCTGAAATTTTACTTTCCAGACCGTGTAATCGTAGATATCCGAGAGCTGTTGCGTTCGTTTGCCGCGGAGACGGTATTGGCGGCTGCGGTTAATCAGATATTGCGCAGAACTGTCAAAAAGGCTGATCAGGTCTTTGTCGCGGCTGAATTCCGAAGTTATGTCCGGAAGGTTCTGAACGTTGCGTATCATATAAAAGCGCAGGCTGGAACAAAACCGGGCCAATTTTTTGTCAGAAATACAATGGTGGGAGATGTCTATCGTCTTTTGACCGCAACGTTTGAGAAAGAGGTTGAAACGCTCAATGAATTTGTTTTCCAAAGGGCCATGGGTTATGGTTTCCTTGTCTCCGTAAAAGGTGCTTTGGTTGAGAACCTCTTCCTGAAATTTGTCATAAAACAGTTTGGCAAAAGGATTGTTTAACAAGGCTGTTCTCCCTTAAAAGATATGCTACTGTTATCAGTAATAGCATATCGGGAGAAATTTGTCCAGCTTTGTCAGCAAATGTTTTTGTCTAGTCTTTGCTGATGGCTTTTATTTTTTCTTCGATTTCTTTTTTATCAAAAGCCAGCGGGTGATGCCCTCTGACGCCGCGGGAAATTTTCTTTTCGACTTCTTCCCGAATGACTTCGCCGCTGTCATCGGGGAGAGTGAGGGCATGATGCCATTGGAAACGGGCTTCGTTTTTGCGTCCGCCGAGCCAATAGGCATCGCCGAGGTGTTCGTTAATCAGCGCATTGGCCGGTTCGAGTTCCGCCGCTTTTTCAAGATATTCGATTGAGCGGTCATACATCCCTAGCTGGTAAAAGGCCCAACCGAGACTGTCCGTGATGTGTCCGTCGGTGGGCAGCTGATTGTAGGCGTCAACGACCATGCCGAATGCGGATTCAACGTTTTTGCCCTGTTTCAGCCAGCTGTAACCGAGATAGTTCAATATAAGATAGTTATTTTGGCTGATATCCAATGCTTTGACAAGGTTTTCCTCGGCCTTGTCCCATTGTTTGTTGCTTTCATAAGAGACGCCGAGCGCATAATAGAGTACCCACTGTTGGGAGGCGTTTTCGGGGAGCTTTTCAAGCGCTTCCTCATAGAAACGGATGGCTTCCTTCGGTTTGTTCTGCAAGCGCAGGACATCGCCGAGATCCAGCAGAACCTGATAGTTTCCCGGGGATTCCAAGGCCAGGGACTTCAGCAGAATTTCAGCGTTTTTATAGTCTTGCAGAGCGACATAGTTGTTGGCTTTTTTTACCTGAGCGGAGTAGTAGGCGACGGAATCTTCGCTGATTTCGTTGTAAACGTCATTGGCCTCGGCATACATTTCACGGTTTTCCAAAATGTCGGCTAACAGCAGTTTGGCCAAATCATATTTGGGATTTGAGTAAATCGATAAGCAGATGAATATATGGGCAAGGTCAACGCCGGAAGGCCCCTGACGCAGCGTGGCCGCAATGCTGAACAAGGCTTCGGACAGGCCGAGCTGCGGACTGTTGATAATTTTGGCGGTTGTCTGCGGATCTGCGCGGCGGACATCGTTGGCAAGCTTGTTGAGCATATCAAGCATCAGTTTGTCATCAGTATATTTGTTAACCAGAGCGACGGCCTTTTCCTGTTCACCGCTGCGGATGTAAAAGTTGGTGATGACCTGCAGGGCGCGGAAAGACATTTCCAGACTCTCTTCATTAACGATGACTTCGTAATGTTTGCGGGCTTCGGCGGTGCGTCCGAAATAGTCGTTAATCATCCCGGCATGGAAGTTATAGAGAGCACGGAAATTCGGTTCTTTTTCAATGGCGGAAAGCTCTTTGAGCGCTTTGTCGGGGCTGTTTTCCCCGGCGTAAGCCCAGGCGTTGATCAAAGGATTAATGAATTCGCGGTAAACCTGGCCGTCGAGCTTATTGATGGTTTTGATGACTTCGGGATAACGGCCCTGTTTCATTTCTTCTACGGCGATGATGATGTAGGTGATGTTGTTTTTATCGCCTTTTTGCAGAGATATTTCGGCGTAGCGCGCCGCTTCGGCAATTCGCCCTTTGGAGGCAAGAATGACATAAACACGGCTGAGCAGATCCTGATTGTCGGGGTCTTCGTTGAGAGCTTTAATGTAATAGTCGGCAGCGGTGTTGAAGTTTTTGCGCAGATGGGCGACGCGGCCGGCGAGGTAAGCTCCGTAGGATTTTTGAATTCGGGCGGCAGCCGGCGCTTTCGGCTGCGGAGCCGAAGCTTCTATTTTCTGCTGGTTGGAGCAGGAATTGAAAAGGATAAATCCCGCAAGAATGACCAATATGTAGCTGACTTTTGCCATAATTAAACAAATCCTGAATTAAACGATTAGGAATCACGCCCATTTTATAATAGTTTCGCTATCATACAACAGTAATTTATATTTATATACTATTATGTGTAAATAATTAATTATTAAATGACAAAATAAAAGATTTGCTTTAGTTTACGGTATTATGAACGAAGATTTAGGCATAAAGGAAATTCTTGAGTGGTATTTGACCGCCGGCGTGGATGAAACCTGCGGGGAAGTTCCTTTTGCGTTGGCCGAACCGGCGAAGGAAATGCCGCGGATTGTTCCGGCAGCCGTTTCCGCCGCCGTTCGTCCGGCCGAAAACAGTGCCCGCCCGGCTACGACCGAACTGGCGCAGGCGACAATCAATGCCTGCCAGAGTGCGCGAGAATTGTGTCAGAAGGCGGAAACGCTGGAAGAACTGAAAAAAATGGTTGAAGAGTTTGACGGCTGTGCCCTGAAGCTGACGGCCAACAAGACTGTTTTCGGGTATGGTTCGGGGACAGCACGGCTGCTGCTTATCGGCGAAGCTCCCGGCGCGGACGAGGATCGGAGCGGCATACCTTTTGTGGGGCGCAGCGGGCAGTTGCTGGAAAAAATGCTGAAAGCCATCGGTTTTGATCGCAATGAATGTTTTATTACCAATGTTTTACCGTGGCGTCCACCGGGGAACCGAACCCCGACCGAGGGCGAAATAGCGGTTTGTCTGCCGTTTTTGAAAAGGCAGATTGATTTGGTGTCGCCCGAGGCAATTATGATTTTGGGCGGCAGCGCCGCAAATGCACTGTTGGACAACGGCGAACCGATTTCCAGAATGCGCGGCAAATGGCTGGAGTATAAAAAGTCAGACGGCGGAAAAGTTCCGGTTCTGGCCAGTTTCCATCCGGCCTATCTGCTGCGCAACAGCGGACAGAAGGCCAAGGCCTGGGTTGATATGCTGCGGATGAAACAAAAATTGTGCAACAATTAGGCGCGTGTTATCTTTTTGTTCACTATTTTTGGGTATGCTGAAAGAAAGTATTATTTTGATTGCAATCAAATTTTTAACTGTTGAGGAAAGTGACAATGGGTAACAACAAAAAATTTTTATGGCATGCAACCTGCGCTTTGCTTGCGTTGAGCGCCGTTCCGGCCTGGGCCGAAGACGGGGAAGACAGCGATGAACTGGTCAGCAGCATTGACGAAAGCCAGCCTGCCGTGTTGTTTAAAGTTCATGACATTAAGCCGCTTAAAAACCGTGACGGCAAAATTACCAACTGTGAGTTTAACATTACTTTCTTTAACCGTTCCAACAAAAACGTCGATAACGCAACGGTTAACCTGACTTGGAAAGACGAGGCCATCGGCAATGTTATCGAAGATGAAAAAGAATTGGCCAAGCGCAAGATGGAAATGGAAAACTATAATGAAAACGGCGGCGCTTTTGCCGAGCCGGTTTCCGAGACGGAAGGCATTACGCCGGTTTCTCTGACGACCAGCATTCGGATTCCGCCGCTTCAGCCTTATCGTCAGGTTTCGCTTAAATCCAAGCTGGCGTCCGACCGCTGTTTCCTGATGCTGAACGATGCCGAATTTTCATTGGAGAACTGTTCGGCAGTTGATCCCGAACAGTCGGGTATGACCATGCAGAGCGCCGGTGCCGCAGCTTGTGATAATCTGTTTCGTTTTGTTTCCGCTCGCGATCCCGAATATTATCGTGAGTTTAAGAAAGTTTCTTTTAACGAAGAAAAGAAAATAAAACAGAATGCCCGCAAAAAAGAGGAGCAGGAACTGACCGAAACTTATGACAAAGCGGTGTCGAATTTAAGCAAAGCCACGGATATTATGGGGCAAATCAGATAATTGAACGGTGAAAAAAATGAACCTGAAATTTAGGGCCGGACTGACGGCAATTCTGGGAATCGGACTTTGGAGCGGCTGGGCTGCGGCCCAAATGTTCGGCGAGGAAACGCCGGCGGCTGTGCCGGATAAGACAGAGACTCAGGTTCAGCCGCAGACGGGACGTGTTTCCGGTTGGAACAACAGAGACCGCTTGGGCGGAAACTGGTGGGGAATACGTACGACACCAAAACAACAAGCGGCCAAACCTGCAACGGTACCGGTGCAGCAGCAGACCAAGCCGCCGGCAAAAGAAGTGGTGGAAAATCCCGAGGATTATCTTTATAAGTCATTGCCTCAGGTCAAGCGTCCGACTCTTGACGGCGTCAAGCGCGGAACGACAATTATACGTCCGATTATGTATGACGGAAATCCTCTGCCAAAGGAAGAGACCTTAATTTTTCTTTATTACAGCGATTTTACCGTCAACCGGATGATGAGCGGAACGGTGACCTGCGATGTTCGTTTTCAGATTCTGACAACCTTGGACCGCAGCTTGAATAACTTAAGTGTCCGCCTGCGCTGGCCGAATATGGAAACGGCGTTGAGTTTTTCGGATATTCCGCCGAATCAGCCGGTTCATTATGATTATACGCTGTTGGGCGACGGCTGCTATTCAATGGATCGCATTCCGAATATTATCGTTAACCGCTGCCGTGTGAAAGGGTTGAGCCAGCAGGATTGCGCGGCTAAGATCCGCTGGTTGCGCAAGTAACCGGATTTGTGCTTTATTTATAACAGGACTGGCAAAGTGTGGAAAAGGCTTTTTCTGACAGTTGCGGCGTTATTGTCCGCCGGTTGGTTTCCGCAAAAGGCATTTGCGGCAAAGCCTATTATTGACCGCCAGTGCTATCAGCAGATTATGGATAATCTGGTTATCAGCAGACGGGATATTGCCAGTTATAAAAAGATTTTCCGGGCTTTGAATAAAGATGATGTGGAAACCGCCGACGAGCATATTGCCGACGTCAGCAATCAGATTTTGATGGGACATGTGCTGGCGGAAAAGTATCTTTCCAAAAATTATAAGACTTCCTATGCCGAGCTGAAAGACTGGCTGCGGCTCTATTATGACCATCCGCAGGCACTCAGTCTGCTGCGTCTGGCCAAGAGCAAGTTCAACGGCGCCAAGGAGGAGCTGGCAGATATTGAAAAGCTTTTGCCCAAGCTTCCGGTTTCGCCTTACAGCTGGTTTAACAATCAGTATGAGCATTTGAGCGATGCCAAACGCAAATATGTCCGGCAGAAAGTTTCTTCTTTCAGGCAGGCGATAAACCGGGGAAAGACTAAAGTTGCACGTTTGATTCTGGCGGATAAAAATTTCCGTCTGTGGATACCGGACCGGGAATATGATGCGATGAGCGCAACACTGGCAACTTCTTATTTAATCGACGGGCAGGATAAGCTGGCTCTGCAATATACGGAAAAAGCAATCCGGCGCAGCAAAGATGCCACGGCTTTGTGGGTCGGCGGTCTGGCCGCCTGGCGGAGCGGCAATTATCGAAAAGCGGCGGATTATTTCGGTCGGCTCGGAGCCAAAACCGATAATGACGAATGGTTGGTTAGTGCAGGTGCTTACTGGGCTTATCGGGCATATTCACGACTGAACAAAAAGCCGCAAGCCAATCAGTGGCTGAAAACGGCTTCCAAATATAAGCGTACGTTTTACGGCATGCTGGCCAATTATCAGCTGCGTCAGCCATGGGACTTTAACTGGTCGGGCGATGCTTATTTCAATAATTTCAGCACTTATGATTATGTGAATGACATGCTGGCCTCGAGTGCCATTCAGCGGGCGATTGTTTTAATAATGTCAAAAAATCCCGATTTGGCGGAAAAAGAACTGAATTATGCTTATAAAAATATGAACGAGCGTCAGAAGGAGGCCTGTTTGTATTTGGCAGCACAGTATAATATGCCGGCTTTGGGAATTAAGCTTTCCAATGAGATAAAGGATAATGAAAAAAGCCTTTTCTATGATAACGTTGCCTATCCGGTTCCGACATGGAAACCGAAAGGCGGCTGGAAAGTCAGTCGGGCGCTGGTTCTGGCTTTAATCAGACAGGAATCGGCTTTTAAGCCGGAGGCACAGAGCGGAGCCGGAGCCAAAGGGCTGATGCAGCTGATGCCTAACACGGCCTATCATGTGACGAAAGACCGGCGTCTGAAACGAGACAGTTCGGTTTTGTATAATGCCGATTACAATATGGAAGTCGGTCAGCAGTATCTCAGCTACCTTATGGGCAAGCCTTTTGTCACCGACAATCTTTTTTATCTGGCGACGGCGTATAATGCCGGGCCGGGCAATTTGTTCAAATGGCAGAAAAAGGTCAAGTATAATAACGATCCGCTGCTTTTTATTGAAGTTATTCCCTCTCGTGAAACCCGTATTTACATTGAGCGGGTGATGGCTAATTTCTGGGCTTATAATCTGCGTTTCGGCAAAGAGCACAAGAGTATGGATGAGGTGGCGTCCGGGCAGTGGCCCACCCTTTAAGCAGGGCTTCTCCGGTCAACTCATACAGAATTTTCAGGTTGAAAGTTTCCTTACGCATTGTCTTCCCTAATTTATTTGACAAAATCAGCATTAGGCAGGGCTTAAATATATTGTTTAGGCCTTTTTTTTGTGCTATACTAAACTTAGTTTATATATTTTTTTAGTTGAGATTGTGTTGTTGAGTGAACGTGTCGGGTTTGATTGGGCGTAAGGTTTTTGAGAGTTTGAATTCGTTCGAGTTTTTGATTACCGAGAAGTCTATGAATTGATAAATCTGATTGTTCGCACCTTATTATTAAAATTAAAAAAAATTCAAATATGGAAACAATTTTATTAGTATTTTTCGTTGCGATTGCAGTAGTTTTAGTATGGATGGTTGTTTGTGCAGGTATTGGCGTATTATGGGCTCTTGTTGAGAACAGTGTCGGTGCCGGTATTATCGGAGGTTTTATCCTTTGGGCAATTTCCTGCTTGTTTTTCGATTATGCTTGGACAGATTTGACCGTGGCATGGTGGGGAGTTATTGCAGGCGCAATTATTGGTTTATACTTAACCTATCAGGAAGTGAAATATATGTTCTAATTCTGATGAAAAAGTATCAAAAAGCTGTCTCGTCAGAGGCAGCTTTTTGGTGTTTACGGGGTGAAATTATGTTCGGCGCGATTATATTTCAGAACAGCGAAAATTAAAGAAGAGGAGCTGTTTGTTATGGAATTGTATTTATTTTTGGCGTTGTTGCTGATTTATATTTTAACGGCCTTTATGGTTAAGAAAGTCATTTTGCATAAAATCTGGACGCTGGCTTTTATTTTGGCTTTTGTCGTTACGGCGGTTTCAATTGCTTTTATCCGTGTCAGCGGACAGGATGTCATGATGTCGGCCAATGAGCTGAACTGGTATTATCTGCTTTATTTGTTCGGCTCATTGTCCGTGGTTTTGGGAATTATCAATGTCTGGATGTATCGCCGGAGTATTTGGAAAATCATGTCGGCTTCCGACAGTGATGATGACGATGAAGATACCGACAAATAGTTACTCCGTTTGCGGGCTTTCACTGATGCGGAATTTAATATTCTTACCGCGAATGGGAATAGTGTAGCAGTCGCGATGCCATGAGAAGATTTTTTTGCTGGCATTGAGCAGGCGGCAGGTCTGATGCCGGTCATCGGTCAATATTTTAAATTCGTCGGCGTTGCGGGAGAAACGAATATTGGGCAATTTGCGGAGAAACTGTTCAAATTGCTCCTCATCCAGCCAGCTCGGTGTGCCGCATAAGTCCTGATAAAGCTTAATCGGGCGCCGTATCGGCTGCTGTCGGGAGGATAAAAGGTCCTGCCAGTTTAACCCGGTCAGGAAGAGCAGGTTTTCCTCAGCTTCCGGCTGCAAGTCACCGGCATGGATACAGTTGCTGCCGATTATTTGGCGATAACGCGCTTTGGCGGCAATAATATTGAGATTTTTGCCGTTATGTATCCTCGGCTGAGTGTCATTGACGCAAATGACCAGAAAGCTTCCGGTGCCGCAGAGTCTTTTCTTTTTGACGGCGCTGGGCAGTTTCTTGCCGTAAAAGCGGGACAGATTGCGGGTAAAAAGTTTGGGCGTCCAGGTGATTTCAAAACTTTGCAAAATTTCAAAATGCCGGTTAATGTCATTAATAATTTCTGTTTCTTTATGTCGTCCGTTTGCCCAAAGAACGAACAGATTTAAGTCGTTAGCCATGGTGTTCCCCTGTTGTTAAAAATGTATTTGTTTGATTGCTATGGCGCTTAAGCAATCGGGGGACGGCATAAGTCAAAATCAGGCTGAGGGTAGGCGGGAATATCAAAACAAGGCAGCGGATGTTCCGGTGCTTCGGCAAAAAAAGTGCAGCTTGCCGTCTGCGGCAGGTTAAATATTTGCAGGTTAAGCGAAAAAGCGTGATAGCCGCTGTCGTTCAGGTCATCGTCATTGTGTTGGGCACAGGCATTATCTGTGGTAAAAATTTCTTTACCATTGAGTGTTATGTCGTTCACATCTATAATATCAAAAATTGAAACCAGAAGTGCGACGATAATGCAAAGGCCCGTGATTTTTCTCATAATTGAAAATAGTAAATATTTTTGCGGGGCTTGGCAAGGAAATATTACAAAAATATCATTTTAATATCATATTTGGGTTGGTTGGATGATCAGAGTAAATAATATACAGGCGAATTTGAATGTTGATCTGGCGGGGCTGAAAGAAATCGTTTCAATCAAAACCGGGCTGGATCCCGAATATATCAAGAGTGTTAAAATTGCCAAGAAATCGGTTGATGCCCGCAATAAGGGGAATGTGCATTTCGTATATTCCCTGGATATGGAAGTCTGGGGTGACGAAGATTATATTGCGACGATTCTGGCCTGGAAAGATATTGAACTGATAAAGGAAAGGCCGGTTCTGGTGATTCGGAAACAGCAGCCGGGAAATGTTCGTCCGCTGGTGGTCGGCAGTGGGCCGGCAGGAATGTTTGCCGGGCTTGCTTTGGCCGAAGCCGGTTTGAAGCCGGTTATTATTGAACGGGGCAAACCGGTTGACGAACGGCAGAAAGACGTCAGCCTGTTTTGGCGGACGGGGAAGCTGAAACCGGATTCCAATGTTCAGTTCGGGGAAGGTGGTGCCGGAACTTTTTCCGACGGTAAGCTGATGACCGGCATTAAAAAAGACAAATACAGTGCCAAGGTGCTGCAGGAGCTGGCGGCTGCCGGAGCTCCGGAGGAGATTCTTTATTTGGCCAAACCGCATATCGGAACGGACAAGCTGGTGACCGTGGTGCAAAATATTCGGAAAAAAATTATTGCGCTCGGCGGGGAATATCGTTTCGGCGAATGTTTATGCGGGTTGGCAGTTGAGGAAAACCGGTTGCGGGCTGTCCAAATCCGCCGGGCAGACGGTACGGTTTACGAACAGCCGACGGAAAAATTGATTTTAGCAGTAGGGCACAGTGCGAGAGATACCTTTGAAATGCTTTATGAGGCCGGAGTTGTGATGGAACGCAAGCCGTTTTCCATCGGAGCGCGGATTGAGCATTTGCAGACGATGATTGATGCGGCGCAATACGGCCGTTATGCCGGACGGGCAGAGCTGGGAGCCGCTGACTATAAACTGGCGGTTCATTTGGCGAACGGACGTTCGGCTTATACGTTTTGCATGTGTCCGGGCGGCGAAGTGGTGGCTGCGGCTTCGGAACCGGGGCGGGTAGTCACGAACGGGATGAGTTTGTTTGCCCGAAATAAGGAAAACGCCAATGCGGCATTGCTGGTCGGGGTTAATCCAGAAGATTTCGGCGGAACGCATCCTTTGCAGGGAATGTTTTGGCAGCGCGAGCTGGAGGCGAAAGCTTTTGAACTCGGCGGCGGAAATTATCATGCGCCGGCGCAGCTGGTGGGCGATTTTCTTGCCGGGCGTGCTTCGTCCGAAGCCGGAACGGTGCGGCCGTCTTATCGTCCCGGGGTCAAATTCACCGATCTGGCACGGCTGTTTCCGCCTTATGTTACGGAGACGCTGCGGCAGGCAATTTTGCAGATGGATCGCAAGCTGAAAGGTTTTGCCAATCCTGACGCCGTTTTAACCGCGATTGAAACCCGTTCTTCTTCTCCGGTGCGTATTTTGCGAGATGAAACTTTTCAGAGCAATATCCGCGGTCTCTATCCGTGCGGCGAAGGAGCAGGATATGCGGGAGGTATTGTGTCATCGGCGGTTGACGGCCTCCGAATTTGTATAATGGCGGATTAGAGCAATTTAGTTCGGTCGCAAAAAATTCACGTAACTATATGTACGCTGGAATTTTTTACGCCTTCTAAATCACTCTACTCCCCTCATTCTCCAAATTCGGCAGAGCTTCAGTTTATGGCAAATCACATATAACACGTGAGTAAATTTGTACAACGGCGGATTAGAGCAATCCGGTGCCGTTTTCCGGCAAGGTGTTAACGGCTTTGCGGGTTAATGGTGGAAAGCTCCGATTATCTGTTTGCGTTTCCCCGGAGGTTTGTTATAAAGGGCTTATAACAAACCAAAAGAAGGACTGTTGATGAAAGTAGCGATTATCGGAACCGGTTATGTCGGTCTGCCGACGGGCATCGGGCTCAGCGAACTGGGAAACCAAGTCGTCTGTATAGATAAAATTGAGGAGAAAATCCGTTCTCTGCAAAACGGTAAAGCCACTATTTATGAGGACGGAATGGAAGACCTGTTTCAGAAGAATCTGGCTTCCGGGCGGCTGAGTTTTACGACCGATATGAGGGCGGGGGTTAAAGGTGCCGATGTGGTGATGATTGCAGTCGGAACACCGCCGCATCCGGTAACCAAAGAGGCCGATTTGCAATATATTTATGCGGCAGCAGGAGAACTGGCTCCGCATTTGGACGGTTACACGGTTGTGGCAACCAAATCGACGGTTCCGGTCGGGACGGGCGATGAGGTTGAAGCCATTATCCGCCGGGTTAATCCGCAGGCTGATTTTGATACGGTTTCTCTGCCGGAGTTTTTACGCGAAGGTTTTGCCATTCATGATTTTTTCAATCCCGACCGGATTGTTATCGGGGCGAACAGCGACAGGGCCAGACAGGTTCTGCTTGATTTATACAGGCCTTTTGAGGGGAAAACCAAGTTTTTGCTGGTCAGCCGCAAGTCGTCCGAAACAATTAAGTATGCCTCCAATGCCTTTCTGGCGATGAAAATTCATTATATTAACGAAATGGCCGATTTCTGTGAGCAGGCAGGGGCTGACATTCGCGAAGTGGCGCAGGGAATGGGGTTGGACAGCCGTATCGGCAATAAATTTCTGAATCCCGGGCCGGGCTACGGCGGTTCGTGTTTTCCCAAAGATACGAATGCCATGGCGCAGATGGGGCGGAAATACGGTGCCCGTTTGTCTTTGATTGAGACGACCATTGCCCGGAACGATGAGCGCAAAGCGCGGATGGGCCGACGGGCGCTTGAAATGGTGCAGAATCGCAAAGATGCCAAAATTGCCGTGTTGGGATTGGCTTTTAAAGGCGGGACGGATGACTGCCGCGACTCTCCGGCAATGCAGATTTTGGAAGAGATTTTAAAGCATAATGCCAATGTCTGTGTCTATGATCCGAAAGCGATGGAAAATGCACAACGTCTTTTGAATACGCGTGTCAGTTATGCCGACAGTGCCGAAGAAGCCTGCAAAGGAGCTGATTTGGCCGTGATTTTGACAGAATGGGAAGAGTTCAAAGATTTGGATTTGTCCAAGTTGAAACAGACAATGAAAATGCCGCAGATTTTGGATTTGCGGAATATGCTGGACGGACAGTCCGCTCAGGACCAAGGTTTTGTTTATTCCTGTATCGGAAAGAGGTGAAAAATGGCAAAAGTTCTGGTTATCGGCGGTGCCGGGTATATCGGCAGCCATGTGGTGAAAGCTTTGTTGCAAAAAGGGCATCAGGCAACGGTTTATGACAATCTGTCAACCGGGCAGAAAGTTAATTTGTTTGAAAAGGCTGAATTTGTCGAAGGCGATATTCTGGATTCCGGCCGGTTGTTTGACACGATGCGCGGCGGTTTTGACGCCGTGGTTCATCTTGCGGCTAAAAAAGCGGTGGGCGAATCGATGGAAAATCCCGACAAATATTCAATTAATAATATTCAGGGAGCGCTGAACATTCTGATGGCGATGAGTGCCAGCGGCATACGCCACATTGTTTTTTCTTCGTCGGCGGCGGTTTACGGAATGCCTGAATATTTACCGGTAGATGAGAAACATCCGGTCAATCCGATAAATTATTACGGTTTTACCAAGCTGGAAATTGAACGCTTTATGGAGTGGTATGATCGCTTAAAAGGGATGCGGTACGTTGCTTTGCGTTATTTTAATGCCGTCGGTTATGATGCTGCCGGCGATATTCGCGGCAAGGAAAGAAATCCGCAGAATTTGCTGCCGATTATAATGGAGGCGGCCAGCGGCGTGCGCGAGGGGGTGTCGGTTTTCGGTTCGGATTATGATACCCGGGACGGAACCTGTATCCGTGATTATATTCATGTCAGCGATTTGGCAACGGCCCATGTTCTGGCAATTGAAAAGCTGATGGCGGGCATGCCGTCTGCGGTTTTGAATTTGGGAACCGGTGAGGGGACTTCAGTAAAAGAGATGATTGAAGCAGCTGAAAAGGTTACCGGCAAAAAACTTAATGTCAAATATGCCGGCCGCCGTCCCGGTGACCCTGCGGTTTTGATTGCTTCATCCGAAAAAGCTCGTGAGCTGTTGGGGTGGAAGCCGGAAATAACCAATGTGGAAGATATTATCCGGACAACCTGGAATTTGGAAAATCCGGTTTAAATCGTTTGACAAAGCAGAGAAAGGAAATTTTAGATGAATCCGTTGATTGCCGAGACCATCGGCTATGTGGGCGGCCTGTGTACGGCTTTTTGCTTTATGCCGCAGACGCTCAAAACTATTCGTACAAAAGATGTGCAGAGTTTGTCTTTGGTCAGTTATATTCTTTATTGTATCGGGATTTTATCTTGGGTGTTATACGGATTTTACGTCCATTCGGTTCAAATGGTGGTTTTTAACTCCATTTCATTGTTTTTTGCCGGATATATCTTGATTATGATTATTAAATATAAAGGTAAAAGCCGGCATTGAAAAAAGCACCCGGATGGGTGCTTTTCTATTTGATTATTTTAGCGCTTTCAATATCTTTGAAATATCTTACCGTGTCGGCTTTCAATTCATTGGCTGCGTCTTCGTCGCAGACAATCAGGGCATGCTGATGCATTTGCAGGATGCTGACCGGCCACATGTGGTTTATGCTGCCTTCAATTGCGTGGTGAATTGCCCGGGCTTTATTGGCTCCGGCAGCAAGAATCATCACTTCTTCGGCGTCCATAATGGTTCCGATACCGACGGTTAATGCCGTGCGGGGAACCTGATTGATATCCCCGTCAAAGAAGCGGGAATTGGCTTTGACGGTTTCGGAGGTGAGGGTTTTTATTCTCGTGCGCGAGGAAAGTGATGAACCCGGTTCGTTAAAGGCGATGTGCCCGTCAGAGCCGACACCGCCGAGAAAGAGATTAATTTTGCCGTAGGAACGGATTAGTTCTTCGTAGTGTTTGCATTCTTCGGCGTAGTCGCGGGTCATGCCGTTGAGAAGGTGGGTGTTTTGCGGCTGGATATCGATGTGTTTGAAAAAGTTTTCTTCCATAAAATAGTGGTAGCTCTGCGGATGAGCCGGCGGCAGGCCGATGTATTCGTCCATATTAAAAGTGACAACATTGCGGAACGAAACTTTGCCCGCCTTATGCTGGCGAATAAGTTCCCGGTAAGTTCCGAGCGGGGTTGAGCCGGTGGGCAGTCCGAGAACAAAGGGTTTGTCGGCAGAGGGGCGGAAGGCTTTAATCCGGTAAACGATATAGTTGGCGGCCCAGAGGGAGCATTGTTCGTAATCAGATTGAATTAAAACGCGCATGGTGTTTTTCCTTGTTTGAATATTTGTCCTTTAACAATGGTATAATGAATGTTGAAATCTTTATCGAAGACGACCAGGTCAGCATCGTAGCCGGGGGCAACCAGTCCGAGGTGTTCCCTGCGCATGATTTTGGCCGGGTTGGCTGAGGCCATCTGCACCGCCTGATCGAGCGTCAGGCCGAAAGAAACCAGATTTTTGACGCCTTCTATCATGGTCAGGGCGGAACCGGCAATGACGTTATCTGATTTGCGATAGAAGCATTTGTCGAGATAAACCTCGTCACCGTTGGCGATCAAAGGCCCGGAAGGCTGTTTGGTCGTTTTCAGCGAATCGGTGACCAAAACCAGCTTGTCGAGCGGTTTGCAGCGCAGCAGAAACTTGATGAATTCGGGGTTGATGTGGATGCCGTCGGCAATCAGTTCGCAGGACATTTCCGGGTGAATGAAAACAGCACCGACGGCTCCGGGGTCACGGTGGTGCATGCGGCTCATGGCATTGAACAGGTGGGTCGTGTGCAGAATACGCACCTGCATGCCTTCAACCATTTGTTCGTAAGTGGCGTTGGTGTGTCCGGCCTGGAGGACGATGCCCTTGGAAATGCAATAGAGGGCCAGTTCGCGCATATTTTTCAGTTCGGGGGCAACGGTCATATTGATGATATGCCCTTCGGCGGCAGCAAGAAATTCATCCATCAGAGAGATGTCAACCGGGCTGAGCGATTCTGCGCTTTGGACACCGAGACGGCTGGGAGAAATGAAAGGGCCTTCAAGATGAATGCCGAGAATTTTGGCGCCTTTTTCCCGGCCGATGGCATCCACAACGGCGCGGATGGCTTTGAGCATTTGTTCTTTCGGAGCGCTGTAAAGCGTGGGAATGAACGAAGTGACGCCGTATTGCGGCAGAATTTCGGACATTTTGAGAATCGAATCGGAGGAAAGGTCGTCGGTTCCGCAGCCGCCGATGCCGTGGATATGCGTGTCAATAAAGCCCGGTGCGATGTTGGCACCCTGCATGTCGATAAAACGGACGTCAGGCGAAAAATTTTTTTTGGCGAAACGGGTTTCGTTGAAAACATCAATGATTTTATAGCTTTTGAGCAGGACGGCACAATTGTTCATTACCGAATAGCCGGTCAGCAGATTGGCGTTATGCAGGCAGATTTCCGAATCCATTAATTAAACTTTCCGAATTAAATTTTGATGAGGGTTATTATAGAAAGCAAAAGTAAATTATTGCCTAAATTTAAAATTAGTTTATTTTCATAAGGTAAACTTACGGAGATAAACATGCTGAAACAATGGTGGTTAAAATGGCGGGAACCCAAGCCTTTCAATGAAGGGTATCTGCCGGAGGCGGACGGGCACCGGATTTATTTTGCTGAATACGGGAAAAAGGGAGGAAAGCCGGTTCTGCTGACGCACGGCGGTCCGGGCGGACAGACTCATGCCGGGCATGCCGCGGTTTTTGACCTCAAAAAATATCGGGTGATTATGTTTGATCAGCGCGGCTGCGGCAAATCGCTGCCGGCGGGAAAGCTGGAAAACAACACCATGGAAGATACCCTGTGGGACATGAAACGGCTGTATGAGCATTTGCAGCTTAAGGAAAAGGTTATTCTGCGGGGAGCATCCTGGGGATCAACGGTTATGCTTTGCTTTGCCGAAAAGTATCCCGAGCTGGTGGAATGTCTGCTGTTGTCGCAGATTTTCTTGGCCGACGGCGTACACGAGGAATGGTTTAACAAGCAGAGTGCATTGTTTTATCCCGAGTTTGTCGAGGCAATGACAAAAAATGCCGGAAGTTGGAAATCGCTGCCGGAATATTATGCAGAGCTGATTAACTCCGGCGATGAAGCCAAGCAATTGCAGGCGGCGAACCAATACGGCTGGTATGAGCGGGTTTTGGGAGCGGTGAATCCGTCATTCGGAACGGCCGCGGCGCTTGACGATGCGGGGCGGCAGGAACTGCGGATTTATCTGAATTATGCAGCGAAAGCCTATACGTTGAAAAATAATCAGATTATGCGTCAGGTTAAGAAAATTTCGCATCTTCCGGCGCTGCTGATTCATAACCGGCTGGATATGGATTGTCCGCTTTATTCGGCTTATCAGCTGCATTTGCGGATGCCTGCTTCAAAGTTGGTCATTGCTCCGGGAATCGGGCATTATAATCCGCAGTTGAAAGCTTTTATCAGCCGTGAAATAAAGGCCTATTTGAAAAATGAAATCAATAATTGACAAGAGTTAAGGATATGCTAACTTTACCAAAAGTTGCAGATAAGAGGAATTTTTGATGCGTCGGATGATTATTGCCGCGGTGTTGACCGCTCTTATCCTGTTATGGGGAAAAGATTTTTATCTGGTCGGAGAGGCGGCGAATTTTGACTGGAAAGTGTTTGTCATTATGCTGACTTTGGGCGGCATGGCCAGTTATAAACTGGTTGATTATCTGGCTCAGTTTAAAATCGTGGAACATAACTCGCGGATTGACATCGTATTTGTGGCTTTTGTGATTGCATTTATGTTCGTTCCGGTTTTGAAGATTAACCATGACACTGTCAGCAAGCAGGAAAACCGCACGTTGGCGGCTTATGTGCCGCTGGTGAAAGACGGCAGGCTGAATTTCAATTACGGCAGGGATTTTGAGGCCTGGTTTAACGACCATTTCAATCAGCGCAAGTTGTTTATTGACGTCAACAGCCGGCTCAATCTCTTTTTGAACCGCAAATTGAAGAGCGAGACCGCAATGGCCGGTAAGGACGGCTGGATGTATACCAAACGCTGGGGTTCGGTGGAGATGTTTCAGAACAAATATCTCTATAATTATGAAGATTTGCGGAAAATTAAGAACAAATTGGAGCGGATCAGCCTGTGGGCGAAAAGGCACGGCATGAAGTTTTATGTTTTTCTGGTTCCCGACAAAGAGCGGATTTATCCGGAATTTTATCCCGACGGTTTCAAGAAAATCAATCCGGCCGCGAAAATAGAGCAGGTGGAAGAATATATGCGGGCGAAATCGTTCGTTCCGGTCATTTATCCCGAAGAATCGTTAATGGCGGCCAAAAAAGACCATATCCTGTATTATAAGACCGGCACCCATTGGAACCATTGGGGCGCTTATATCGGCTATTTGGATTTGTTCCGGCGGATTAAAAAGGATTTTCCCTCGCTGAAAATCATGCAGGAAAGCGATTTTAACATTGTGCCGAAAGTCAGCGCCGATGTGGATATTGCTTCGGCTTTGGGAATTGACGCTTATAAGGTTTTGCCGGAGAAGGAGCTGACCTATGACGAGTTTGAAGTGAAAAAGCCGACGGCGGAAGGGACGCATACTTTTGTAAACAAGGAAAAAAGAATCGAGACGTTTGATTATGTTTCCTCCAACCCGGCCAACAAGCTGAAAGCCGTCTTTTATGCCGACAGCCAGTTTCTGCGCATGAATTGGTATGCCGCCGAAAGTTTCAGCCGCATGCTTAACATATACAGCGGTTACGGCCGCGACTATGATTTGCCCTATATGGCCGAAACGATTATTGACTATAAACCCGATATTCTGGTGATTGAAACCGGTGAGCGCTTTTTGAGCCGCCTGCTGAATATGGAAGTACCCGAGGATTAAGCGATGCTGTTCAGTTCCATGACATTTTTGTTTGTGTTTATGCCGCTGGTGATGGCGGTTTATTTCCTGTCAAAAAAGGAAATCCGCAATTATGTGCTGTTAATTGCCAGCATTATTTTCTATGCCTGGGGTGAGCCGCGCTATCTGGCAATTATGATTATTACCATTCTGGTGAACTATGCGGGGGCAATTTTGCTGGATAAGCATTATTCTTCCCGGCAGAGGCTGTGGATTGTCAGTCTGACAATCGTGCTCGATTTGAGCTTTTTGTTTTATTTCAAGTATTTTAATTTTGTTGTCGATAACATTAACGGCGTTTTGGCGACGGATTTCCAACTGCTGGACATCATTATGCCGATCGGCATTTCATTTTATACGTTTCAGGCGATGTCGTATCTGATTGACGTCTATCGCAGGGAAGTTCCGGCACAGAAGGACGTTTACAAACTTGCTCTGTATATCGTTTTGTTTCCGCAGCTGGTGGCAGGGCCGATTGTTAAGTATCATGATGTCTGCGAGCAGATAGACAACAGGACGATTGAGTTTAAGAATGTTATCATCGGCTTTAAGCGGTTTATTACCGGTTTGGCCAAAAAGGTGCTGATAGCCAATACGCTGGCTGAAGTCGTCGATAAGATTTTTGCCCAGGCTCCGGAAAATCTGACAACCGGCGTCAGCTGGCTGGGGGCGGTGGCCTACTGTCTGCAGCTTTATTATGATTTCTCCGGCTATTCCGATATGGCAATCGGTTTGGGGCTGATGTTCGGCTTCAGATTTTTGGAAAACTTTAATTATCCTTACATTTCCAAGTCAATTACCGAATTTTGGCGGCGGTGGCATATTTCGCTGGCAACATGGTTTAAGCTCTATTTGTATATCCCGCTGGGCGGCAACCGCAAAGGGGCGGTTCGCACTTACTGGAACCTGTTTGCGGTGTTTCTGGTGACCGGTATTTGGCACGGGGCTGCCTGGAGCTATGTTGCCTGGGGTATATGGAACGGGATTTTTATCGTTATTGAGCGTTTTTTCGGTTTGGACAAGGATAAAAACGACCGCTGGTATGTCAGTGCGGCGAAGCATGTCTATGCCTTTTTTGCCATTGTCTGGGGGATGATTATCTTTCGTGCCGAAAGCCTGTCTTATGCTTATGAATACATCTGCCGGATGCTGCATATTGACGTAACCAAACATTTGCCCGACTATGATTACGGCGTGAACAATAAATTTGCCATTATGCTGATTGTGGGGTTGATTTGTGCCATGCCGATCTGCAGGAATTTGATTTATATCAAATATGAGCATAAGGTACAGCGTACACTGGTTAACATTTGGCTGTTCCTGCTCTTTTTCTGGTCAACGATTTCGCTGGCGGCTTCGACGTATAATCCGTTTATTTACTTTCGCTTCTAAATCTTGCTCGCCGCATATATCGGAGTTTGAGGAAATTAAAGTTCATTATCCGGATTGTTTTTGTTTTCGAAATCCAAAGCGAGGGAGTTAATGCAGTAGCGCTTGCCGCTGTCGGTCGGTCCGTCGGGAAAAACATGCCCGAGGTGAGAGCCGCATTTGGCGCAGACGACTTCGGTTCTTTCCATACCGTGGCTGTGGTCGGGAATGAATTCGACGCTGCCGGGAATCGGATTGTCAAAACTGGGCCAGCCGCAGGAGGAGAAAAACTTGTGTTTGCTGTCAAACAGCGGGTTATGACAGGCTGCGCAATGGTAAATTCCGTTTTCATTGGTCATATAATAACGGCCGGAGAAAGGCGGTTCGGTTCCTTTTTCGCGTAAAATGTGAAATTGGGCCGGGGTGAGTTTGGCCCGGTATTCGGCTTCAAATTTATCCATGTCAGCACTCCGGGGTCAGACAGCAGCTGGTCTGTCCGTGTTTAAGGTGATAGTGCTGGTGGTATTCTTCGGCGGGATAGAACGTTTTCAGCGGAACGATTTCGGTGACGACGGGAGTTTGAAAGCGTCCGCTGCGGTTGAGTTCAAGAACTTTTTTTACCGCGGCGTCTTTTTGCATGTCGTTGGCATAAAAAACGGCTGAACGGTATTGATGACCGATGTCAGGCCCCTGGCGGTCTTTGGTGGTGGGGTTGTGTATTTTAAAGAAAATGTCCAACAGCTGTCCGTAAGTGATTATTTGCGGGTCATAATTGACTTCGACGGCTTCGGCATGTCCGGTTTTTCCGCCGGAAACCTGCCGGTAGGTCGGGTGGGACAATGATCCGCCGGTGTAGCCGACGCGGGTTCCGATGACGCCGGGAATTTCTTCAAATGCGCTTTGAACGCCCCAAAAACAACCGGCGGCGAAAACGGCATGTTCAATAATCATGATTTTCTCCTTTGCGGAATAACGGGTGTTTCTTTAATATAGAAACGCCCGGTCCGGATTTAAAGTCCGGAGGAGAAGGAAATGCCGACAGGGGAGATTATCCGGCCAGGCGGCGGGGTGTCAGTTCTTCAAGAGCAGTCCGGAGCCAGGGATGCACAATCGGCATTTTGCCGTTTTGCAGGTAGTTGAACAAGTAGCAGTACACGGCATCATCAAGAGATTTTTCCAGCTGTTTGATGACCAGAGGCATAAAGGCTGGCTGTTTGCCCGGCACTGCGGCAAGCTTGTCGGCCAGAAAGAGAATTTTATCAAGACGTGCGGCATTCGGACGCAGGGTGGTGTGACAGGCAACGGCGTTTAACACTTCTTTATCGGTTATGTTGAACGTTTCAACAGCGATGACCCGAGATAATTTTTGGTGCAGCAGGTCGGGAAATTGTTTTTCTTCCGGCAATATTTCAAGATTGAACGTTTTGGCCAGGTCAAGGTATTCGTGTGCGGGTACAAGGCGGCCGAGGTCATGGAGCAGAGCGGCGGAAGCGGCCTGTTCGGGATCGCAGCCGAACCGTTTGGCCAAAGTTATGGCGTTATAGCGCGTTTGCAGAATGTGTGCCAATGCGGCTTCCATATCGGCCTGTTTGAAGTTATTTTTAACGTTTTCTTCCAGAGACAGGCCGTCAAAATGCGTTATATTAACTGTCATGTAGCCTTCCTTTTTTATGAGCTAAAATTAACTTTACTCTATATATAATTGATTTTTAATGAAAATACCAGTCTTTTTTTGCGGAGGTTCCGCATTCGTGTGTGTATCAGCGAAAAAGCAGTTGCCTTTGAAAGACGATTGTGTAACATATTTTCATTAGAATTCTAACAATTGAAGGACTGCTTAATGAAAGGCATTATTTTGGCGGGCGGCAGCGGCTCGCGTCTTTATCCTTTGACTAATACGACCAGTAAACAGCTGCTTCCGGTATATGACAAACCGATGATTTATTATCCGCTGGCAACCCTGATGCTGTTCGGCATTAAGGACATTCTGATTATCTCGACGCCGCAGGATACGCCGAATATTGAAAAGCTGTTCGGTGACGGTTCCAATCTGGGACTGATGATTGAATACCGGATTCAGGATGAGCCGAAAGGGATTGCTCAGGCGTTTACCATCGGGGCGGATTTTATCGGCAATGACGATGTCTGTCTGATTTTGGGTGACAATATTTTCTATATGGGCGATCAGCTCAAATTTTTCCGCGAAGAGGTTGCACATAATCCGGGCGGTACGGTATTCGGCTATCACGTTTCGGATCCCGAGCGGTTCGGGGTGGTCGAGTTTGACAGGAACCACCGGGCGATTTCGATTGAAGAAAAACCCAAACAGCCGAAATCAAACTATGCGGTTGTCGGCCTGTATTTCTACAAGTCCGACGTGGTGGAAAAAGCCCGCCGCCTGAAACCTTCGGCCCGGGGCGAGCTGGAAATTACCGATTTGAACAAAATGTATCTGGAAGAGGGGCGGCTGAACGTGGTTACGATGAAACGAGGCAATGCCTGGCTGGATGCCGGAACGCCGCAGTCGCTGCTGGATGCTTCCAATTTTATCGGCATTATTGAAAAACGGCAGGATTTGAAAATTGCCTGTATTGAGGAAATTGCTTATCGCCGCGGTTTTATCGATGATGCGCAGATGTCCAAAATTATCAATTCCCTGAAAGACGGCATTGATTACAAAGCTTATTTGAAAAGAGTGGTAGAGGATTATCATGAAGATTACTAAAACGGCCCTTGACGGTGTGGTCATTATTGAACCGCAGGTGTTTGAAGACGCCAGAGGCTATTTTTTTGAGAGCTGGAACAAAGCTAAAATGGAAGAGGCCGGTCTGAATTATGATTTTATTCAGGACAATCAGTCAAAATCGTGTTACGGCACCATTCGCGGCATCCATTTCCAGAAGGGTGAATTCTCGCAGGCCAAATTGGTGCGTGTTTTGCAGGGAACGGTGCTGGACGTTGCAGTCGATTTGCGCAAGGATTCAAAAACTTTCGGGCAGCATGTGGCGGTTGAGCTGTCGGCGGAAAATAACCGCCAGCTGATGATTCCGCGCGGTTTCGGGCACGGTTTTTCGGTTTTGACGCCGACGGCCGTGTTTGCCTATAAATGCGATAACGTTTACAACAAAGCTTCCGAAGCCGGCATCCGTTTTGACGATCCCGCACTGGGAATTGATTGGAAAGTTAAGCCAGAGGAAGCGGTTTTGTCGGATAAAGACAAAATTTTACCCTTTTTGAAGGATGTCACATGTTTTTAGTAACCGGAGCGAACGGGCAGCTGGGCAATGAGCTGAAACTGCTGCTGCAGGACAAGGCGGTTTATGTTGACCGGGCCGAACTGGATATTACCGACGCCGAAGCCGTGCAGGCTTATGCGGCTAAGCAGAAGTGGGAGGCTATTATCAATTGTGCGGCTTATACCGCGGTTGACAAAGCCGAAAGCGATGCCGAAACGGCAGAAAAGATTAATGTTCTCGGGCCGGAAAATCTGGCAAAAACCGGTATTCCGCTGATTCAGATTTCAACGGATTATGTCTTTGACGGACGGAACTGCCGCCCTTATAACGAAGATGACGAGCCGCATCCCCAATCGGTTTACGGCCGGACGAAACTGGCCGGCGAACAGGCTGTTTTGCAAAATGCGGCAACGGCGGTTATTATTCGTACGGCCTGGTTGTATTCGACTTTCGGCAATAATTTTGTGAAAACAATGCGGCGGCTCGGCAAAGAGCGCGCCAGCCTGAACGTGGTTTTTGATCAGGCGGGGACGCCGACCTACGCGCGGGATTTGGCGCAGGCGATTGTTGACATTCTGCCGCAGATTAAGCCCGGTACGAAAGAAGTTTATCATTTTTCCAACGAGGGCGTTTGTTCGTGGTATGACTTTGCAACGGCGATTATGGCGCAGTCTGATTTGGACTGCGAGGTGCTGCCGATTGAAAGCAAAGATTATCCGACGCCGGCGGTTCGGCCGAGCTACTCGGTTTTAAACAAAGCCAAGATAAAAAAAGATTTCGGAATAAAAATTAATCACTGGGCGGTAAGCCTGGCAGACTGTGTGGAGAAGTTAGAAAATGGTTTTTAGCTCCTTAATATTTTTGTGGATGTTTTTGCCGATTGTGCTGGGAATGTATTTCCTGACCAAGGAGAGTTATCGTAACGTATTGCTGTTGGCTGCGAGCCTGTTCTTCTATGCCTGGGGCGAGCCGGTTTATGTGCTGGTGATGATTTTATCAATTGTCATCAATTATATCTACGGTTTGAAAATCGGGACGGAAGATGAAACAAAGCGCAAGCGGGCGCTGGTCGGGGGCATCGTTATCAATCTGGCGCTGCTGGGCGTTTTCAAATATTCCGGTTTTTTTATGGAAAACGTTAATGCTGTTTTCGGTTTGGAAGTCGAAGTCAAAAAACTGCCTTTGCCGATTGGTATTTCGTTTTATACGTTCCAGTCGATTTCTTATCTGGTGGATATTTACCGCCGGGTTTGCCCGCCGCAGAAAAGCCTGATTAAAATGGGACTGTTTATTTCGTTCTTTCCGCAGCTGATTGCCGGCCCGATTTTAAAATATTACGATATTGCGGCGCAGATTGACAACCGCAAGGTTTCGCTGCCGCTGTTTAACCAAGGGGCTGTCCGTTTCTTGCAGGGGCTGGCTAAAAAAATCATTATTGCCAATATCATGGCCAAAACCGCAGATGAAATTTTTGCACTGGGCATCAACGATATTTCCACGCCGATGGCCTGGATCGGCATTGTGGCTTATACTTTCCAGATCTATTTCGATTTTTCCGGTTATTCGGATATGGCGATCGGTTTGGGCAAAATGTTCGGTTTTCACATTAACGAGAACTTCAACTATCCCTATATTGCCACCTCTATCAAAGATTTCTGGCGCCGCTGGCATATTTCGCTGTCAACCTGGTTTAAGGAATATCTGTATATTCCGTTGGGCGGCAACCGGGAAGGAAAGTTCAAAACCTATCGTAATCTGATGATCGTTTTCTTTATGACCGGCTTATGGCACGGTGCCAGCTGGAACTTTGTGGTCTGGGGTCTGTTTCATGGCGTCTTTTTGGTTTTGGAGCGGATGCTGCCGATTGAGAAATTTTTACGTTTTCGCCTGATTCAGAATATTTACGCGCTGTTGGTGGTTATGGTCGGCTGGGTCTTTTTCCGGGCGGAAAACCTGACGGCGGCGCTTGATTATTTGAAACGGATGTTTGTTCCTTACAAAACGGACGTTTACTCCGCCTATCTGTCGAATGAGTTTATGATGGTTGCCGCTCTGGGACTGGTCAGCTGCGGTTTCCTGACCCTCATTTTTGACAAGCTGCCGGTGAAGACCGAATATAAATTCGGTTTTCTGCGACTGGTTAATCCGGCCTGGTGTGCGGTTATCGCTTATTTCAGCGTGCTGCTTTTGGCCAGCAATACATATAATCCGTTTATTTATTTCAGGTTCTAGGGCATGAAAAAGCTGTATGTATTATATAGGCTGCTGCCGGGGTTTATTTTCTGTCTGATGGTGTTCTGGCCGTTTGCCGCAAATATTTTTTTCAGCAATACCGAGTTGTTGGACAATCGGCCGCTGCATGAAAAGCCGACTCGTTTGGATAAGAATTTCAGCCGGGATTATGAGGCTTATTACAATGATACGTTTGCCGGCCGCAAAAAGCTGGTGTCCAAATATATCAAATTGCAGCAGAAGCTGAAAATTGACACCGGACAGTATTTTTACGGGGACAAAGGCTGGATGTTTTATGATTCGGTCAAGGTCAACAACGGTAATACGATGGTGGATTATTACGGCGAGGTGCGGTTTGACGAAGACGAACTGAAAGCCATGGCCGAGGGCATAAACAAGGCTGCTGATTTTTATGCAGCCCGCGGGGCGAAATATTTGATTGTCATCGCGCCGAACAAGGAGGGGATTTATTCGGAGTATATGCCGGAGCGCATGCAACGGGCGCGTTCTTCGGACAAGTCGCGCATGGATGCGGCCGTCGAATATCTTAAAAAGCATACCAAAGCGGTGTTTGTTAATTTGAAAGAGCCGATTTTGGAAGCTAAAAATGATTTTCCGTATCGTTTGTATTTCAAAAAGGATACACATTGGAACAATATCGGCGCTTATATCGGGTTTGAAGCGATTGCGCATGCGCTTAACGGAATGGGATACCGGGTTCCGCTGAAGCCGCTGACGCCGGAAATGATTACCGAAAGCGGCAAGCAGCATGTAGATATGCATCCCGAGGCAATGGAGATGAATTATCGGATTGATTATCTGAGTCGGACAGAAACGGATTGTGCGCGTGAAGAGGGTGAACAGTATGTTTTTGTCTGCAAAAATAAAGGTACGGTCAACGGCAAAAAGCTGATGGTGCTGGGCGATTCATTTGCAGGCGCACTGATGCCGTTTTTGAATAAAGCTTTCAGTGAAACGGTCAATGCGCCGGCCGGCAACAAAAAGCTGTCGTTCTACGAGGAGCTGATGCAGAAGTATCAGCCGGACGTGGTGGCCGACGAGCTGATCGAACGTTATTTCTCCCGTTATATCAATTACGGGCGAATTTTCTCGGGACATTATGATGATTAGAGAACGGCTGCAAAAACTTTATGTCTGGTATCGCCTGTTTCCGGCAGCGGTGTTTCTGTATATTGTCTTTTATCCGTTTTTGGCGAATCTGGTGGCCAGTAATACGGAGTTGCTGGACAACCGCCCGCTGAAAGCCAAACCGACGGAACTGACCCGGGATTTTGCCAAAGAGTTTGAAGCTTATTATAACGATACTTTTGCCGGACGGAAGAAACTGCTGAAAAAATACGGCAAAATCCAGTATAAGCTGGGCATTGACAACGGAATAACCATTCAAGGGCAGAAAGGCTGGGCTTTTTATGATTCCGCCAAAGTGCCGGACGGTTATACGCTGATTGATTATTTCGGAGAGGTACGCTTCAGCGAAGACGAGCTCAGGCAAATGGCATCGGGAGTGGAAAAGGCCCGGCAGTTTTATGCCCGGCGCGGCATCGACTATATGATTGTCGTTGCGCCGAACAAAGAAGCAATGTATTCGGAATATATGCCGGAGCGGCTGCAAAAACAGCGGAAATCGGAGCAGTCGCGCATGGATTTGGCGGTGGAATATCTGCAGAAACACACCAAGGTTAAAATTCTCAATTTTAAAGAAGCCCTGACGGCGGCGAAACAAAAAATGCCGATGGAAATTTATTTTCCGCTGGACTCGCATTGGAATGAAGTGGGCGGTTATGTCGGTTACAGCGCTATGGCCAATTATCTGAACAAATTCGGCTACCATTTGCCGGTAACGCCGCTCAGGCCGGAAATGGTCAGCATTGCCGGCAGTCAAAAATCCGATTTGGACGTAGCGGGGATTAAAGATACCAATTACAGGGTCAGTTTTCTGGACGGTATGCCGGTTAAGTGTCTGAAAGACGAAGACCACGGCTTTATGCTGGTTTATGAAAATCCTCAGGCGCCGGTGAAAAAGACGCTGTTTATGATCAGGGATTCTTTCGGTATGGGGCTGGTGCCTTATCTGAATAAGGCCTTTGCCAAAACGGTTTATGCGCATAACAAGCATAACAAACGTCCGCAGCTGGAAGCTTTGCTGAATGAATATCATCCCGATATTATGGTAGATGAACTGGTAGAACGGTATTTTGACCGTTTCCTCAAATATAACGACTTATACGGAGACCAACAATGAAATCTATTCTCGTTACCGGCGGCGCCGGATTTATCGGAGCAAATTTTGTGCCTTATTTTGCAAAAAAATATGCCGATTATCAGGTTATTAATTTGGATAAGCTGACTTATGCCGGCAATTTAGACAATTTGAGCGATTGCGCCGACTGTGCCAACTATAAATTTGTGCAGGGCGATATCTGCGACCGCGATTTGGTGGAAAAGCTGTTTCGGGAAAATGATATTCGCGGAGTGGTTCATTTTGCCGCAGAGAGCCATGTCGATAATTCAATTACCGGACCGAAAGCCTTTATAGAGACCAATGTTCTGGGAACGTTTACGCTGCTTGACGTGGCGCGTAACTATTGGATGAGTGCACCGCACCAGTTTCGGGAAGGCTATGAAGACAGCCGTTTTCATCATATTTCAACTGATGAGGTGTATGGTGCGTTGGGCGAAACGGGGTATTTTTATGAAACGACCCCGTATGATCCGAGTTCGCCTTATTCGGCGTCAAAGGCCAGTTCAGATATGATTGTCAAGGCTTATCACCGTACCTACGGCATGAATGTGACAATTTCCAACTGTTCTAACAATTACGGGCCGAAGCAGCATCCGGAAAAGCTGATTCCGAAGATTATTTCCAACTGTTTGGAAGAGAAGAATATTCCGATTTACGGTGACGGCAAAAATGTGCGCGACTGGCTGTATGTTTTGGATCACTGCAAGGCAATCGACTTGATTTTCCATCAGGGAAAGTCCGGCGAAACTTATAATATCGGCGGGCATAATGAAAAGAACAATCTGGAAATCGTTGATGCAATCTGTGCCATTCTGGACAGCAAAATGCCGAAAAAATCAGGCGGTTCTTATAAAGATTTGGTCGTTTTTGTAAAGGATCGCCCGGGGCATGACCGCCGTTATGCGATTGATGCGACCAAGCTGACAACGGAGCTGGGCTGGAAGGCCGATGAAAATTTTGCCAGCGGCATTGTTAAAACCGTTGACTGGTATCTCAGCAAGCTGACCGGGAAAAAGGCCGCTTAGCCGGAAAGGAGCCTTTATGCTGGGCAGGAAAATCAAAAAGTTGAAAAACTGGCTGCAGAATCGTCATAATCTGCAGCTTTTCCGGCTTCGGCTGGCGGAAGACAGGCAGAAAACGGCGCTTTATCGTGCCGTACTGATTTCGCATGAGTTATCGGCGACCGGTGCGCCGCTGATGCTGCTGGCGGCCGCAGAAGCAATTTTGGCCGACGGCGGTTCGGTTCGGGTTCTGGCTTATATGGACGGGCCGCTGCGGGAAAAGTTCGAAAAATTGGGAATTCCGGTTTTTTATCATCCCGGATTTCGTGACAATGCCCGGTTGTTGAACGAGTTCGGCGGCGACTGCGCTTATGCGGTTGCCAATACGGCGGTGGCTTATCCGGCAGTGAGTCTGTTGAAAGGACCGCGGGTTTTATGGTGGATTCATGAAGCTCAGGTGATTGAGAAAGATTATATTGCCCGTTTCCGCCAGAAGAAATTTCGTCCCGATTTGGAACAGACGCTGAGACAGGCCGGCAAACTTGCGGTGGTGAGTGATTATGCGCGCGAGATTGCGGCCAAGTATAATCCGAGGGTCGAGGTTATTCATCCGGCCGTGGCCGACGTGGCGAAAGAACAGGGGTTGCAGCCTAAACAGCCGGCGGAAAAAATCCGTTTTGCCATGTTGGGGGCCGTTTGTGAAATTAAAGGACAGGATGTGTTGCTGAAGGCCGTCCGGCTGTTGCCGGCAGCTTATCGGGCGCAGGCGGAGTTCCATATTGCCGGCCGCCGGGACGGTGCTTTTGCCGAGGATTTGGCCGCGGAAAGCGGAGATTTGCCCGAGGTGGTTTGGGAAGAATCCCGCAGCCGGGATAATTTGTGGGATTTTTACCGCGAGAATGACGTGATTATGGTTGCCTCGCGGGACGAATCGTTTTCGTTGGTGGCTTTGGAGGCATGTATGGCTTCGCGCCCGCTGATTATCAGCAGCAATGCGGGGGCAAAGTTTTTGGTGCGTCCGGGAGAAAACGGCGGTATTTTTACCAGCGGCAGTGCCGAATCACTGAGTGAGTCCATCAGCGAGATAATTGATCGCCGGCGGGATCTGCCGGAGATGGGGCGGATTTCCCGCCGGGAGTATGAAAAATGGGGCACAACGGCGGCATTTCGAAAAAGTTTTTTGATGCAGTTGAAAAAATAATTGCCGATTTTAAACTTTATTTAGCATTTTAAATCATTAACTATCAGGGATAAGTTTAACTTTGAGGAATATCCCTATGGAAACAAGCAATGTTTTAGAGGCTTCCCGCCTAATCTGGGGGCTTGATCCCAAGATCGTGGCAATAGGAATTGTGACGATTTGTTATTTGGTTATTTTTTCGGAAAAAGTAAACCGTGCCATTATGGCGCTGTTGGGTGCCGCGGCAATGATTGTCAGCGGTATTCTGACGCAGAAAACCGCTTTGGCCGGGATTGATTTCAATACTATCGGCCTGCTGGTCGGAATGATGGTGATTGTGGCAATAGCCGAACGTTCGGGTATGTTTCAGTATGTGGCCATCTGGGGGGCCAAACGCGTTAAGGCCAGTCCACGCGGTCTGTTGGTCGTTTTGGCATTCGTTACGGCCGTATTTTCGGCATTTCTTGATAATGTAACGACGGTTTTGCTGATTGCTCCGGTAACGTTTCGTATCTGCCAGAGGCTGAAATTAAATCCTTATCCGTATCTGGTTTTGGAGATTTTTGCTTCCAACATCGGCGGAACGGCAACTTTAATCGGCGACCCTCCGAATATTCTTATCGGATCTTCCGTCGGTTTGAGTTTTAATGACTTTTTGCTGAATCTGACGCCGGTCGTTTTGGTAACGATGGTTGTTCTGGTCGGTATCTTTGATTTTGTTGTCGGACGGAAATTGACCGCAACCGAAGAAGACAAAGCCAAAGTGATGAAAATGAACGAAAAGGAATGTATTGCCGACAAAGGGCTGCTGGTTAAGTCGCTGGTGGTTTTGGCCGGGGTGATTACCTGTTTTGTTTCTGCGCGCCAGCTTGATTTGGATAACGGGACCATTGCTTTGACCGGTGCTGCGGTGCTGATGCTGCTTTATACGTTTAAGGGCAATGCCGAAGAAAGAGACGATAAGGTACGTAATGCGTTAGCCGCGGTTGACTGGACGACGATTTTCTTCTTTATCGGTTTGTTTGTGATGGTTTACGGTTTGGAAGTTACCGGTATTTTGTCTTATCTGGGGCATGAGTTTATTGAAATGACCAACGGCAGCATTAATAAGCTGATTTACCTGATTTTGTGGAGTTCGGCCATTCTTTCGAGCATTATTGACAATATTCCGTTTGTGGCAACGATGATTCCGATGCTTAAGTCAATGGAACCGTCGCTGGGCGGACGTGAGGCGATGATGCCGGTTTGGTGGGCCTTGTCGCTGGGTGCCTGCTTCGGCGGAAACGGCACGCTTATCGGCGCGTCGGCGAATGTCGTTGTGGCCGGTTTGGCTATGCGGGAAGGTCATCCGATTAACTTTATGAAGTTCCTGCTGTGGTCAATTCCGGTTATGCTGCTCAGCGTTCTCATTGCTTCGGCAGCCTTGTATCTGGAATATATTATGTAAACATCCGAAAAGAAAAACCCTCCGCCTAAACGGAGGGTTTTTTTACGGGTAAAATCCCCGGGGTTAAGCTTTGCTGCATTTTGAAGAGAGCAACGAGGCGGCAATTCCGATAAAGATAATCGAAAAAGTGATGGTCAGGGAATGCCACGGTTCAATCTTCCAGCCAAGATAGGGCAGGAAGATTTTGCTGCCGATGAAAATCAGAATGACAGACAATGCCTGTTTGAGATAAACGAAACGGCAGACGGCGGCTTCAAGCAGGAAATACAGCGCCCGCAGTCCGAGAATGGCAAAAATGTTGCTGGTGTAAATGATGAAGATATCCTGCGTAATCAGAAAGATGGCGGGAATGCTGTCGAGGGCGAAAATTACGTCCATGGTTTCAACAATCAGCAGGGCGAAAAACAGCGGGGTGATGTAATGGCGCCCGTTTTGCTTAAGGAAAAAGTGTTCGCCGTGAATTTCATGCGTGACGTGAAAAAATCTGGAAATCGTCTTGTAAAGTCTGGTTTCTTTCAACGGCACCTGTTCTTCCGAGCCCGGCAGCACCATTTTGATACCGGTGTAGAGGAGGAAAGCGGAGAAAACATAAAGCACCCAATGGAATTCTTTAATCAGCGCATCGCCGACAAAAATTAAAATTCCGCGCATGACCAGCGCGCCGAGAATGCCCCAGAACAAAACGCGGTGCTGATACATCCGGGGAATTTGCAGCGATGTGAAAATGAGAGATATGATAAAGACGTTGTCGAGCGAGAGGCTCTTTTCAACCAGAAAGCCGGTAAAGAACAACAGGCCCTTGTCCATGCCTTCTTCATAAATGACAAAGACGCCGAATATACAGGCGGCGAGAATGTAAACAATGCAGAGAATCAGGGTGTGCGTAAAGTTGGGAACTTCATTCTTGCGGTTGAAAAAAAGCAAATCCCATAAAAGCAGGATGATAACGGCGATGCCGAAGACTACCCACATTACGGATTCCGGGAGGACGGCATGGTGGGTGAAAAGATAGTTCAGTTTTTCCATAATTCTCTCATTGGTTAATTATTACAAACGGTTCTTTGTCTGATGTAAAATAAGAACCCGGTTTCGTCAATGATGAAGCGGGTTTAATCAACAGCGCCGGGAATTTTTGTTGGGAAAACGGATAATTTAATTGAAGAAGCCGTACAGTCGGTTATAATTTTGGATAAAATTAAAAAAACATTAAGGACCAGACTATGACTGTTCATTCGGTTGCGCCGGAAGATTGCTGCGGCTGTTCGGCCTGTTTTAATATCTGCCCGGTGCAGGCAATAACCATGCAGGAAGACCGGGAAGGTTTCAAATATCCGAAGATTGACGAGCGGAGCTGCATTAACTGCGGCAAATGTGAAAAAGCCTGCCCGGTTTTGCATGCAGAAACGGCAGGGCGGACGTTGCATCCGGCGTTTTATGCCGTGTGGAACCGGCAGGATGAGGCTCGTTTAAGCAGTTCTTCCGGCGGGGTTTTCCGTGTTTTGGCCGAGGATGTGCTGGTTGACGGCGGTGTGGTTTACGGGGCGGCTTTCGACGTGCATAACCGTTTGCGCCATGTGCGTGCGGAGAGCGCCGATGCTTTGGTGCCGCTGACAGGTTCCAAATATGTTCAGAGCGAAATCGGGACGGCGTTTTGCCAGGTGCGGGCTGATTTGAAAAACGGGCGCAGGGTTCTGTTTACCGGAACACCTTGCCAGGTGGCCGGTTTGTATGCCTTTCTGGGCGGCGATGATGCCAATCTGCTGACGGCGGACGTTTTGTGTCACGGGGTGCCGTCTCCGGCGGTTTTTGAGCGGTATCTGGAAAGTTTGGGCGTTGGGGAAAAGTGCCGGATTGAGTTTCGCAACAAAGACAACGGTTGGAAAAAATATGAAGTTGTTGTCGGTGACAGGGTTCATGAAACATTTCGGGCCAATGCCTATATGAAAGGTTTTTTAAGCAATCTTTATTTGCGGCCGAGCTGCGCATCCTGCCGTTTTGTCGGCTGTCGCCGTCCGGGTGATCTGACGTTGGGGGATTTCTGGGGTGCGGGAAATTTCCGCAAGCGCTATGACGATGACAAGGGAACATCTTTGGTGCTGCTCAATTCGCCGAAAGCCAGATCAATCTTTCAGACTTTGCAGGATAAATTTTCGCTGGCTGAGCAGGTGCCTTCCGACAGTGCGGTGCCGTTTAATCCGTCTTTGGTGCATGCATCCAAGCCTGATGCGCGGCGGGCAGCTTTTTTTGATGACTTTGAGGCCGGCAAAAGCTGGGAAGAACTGGCAGCGTCTTACATCACGACCGAGGAGCCGCCGCGGCGGAAAACAGGTATTCTCAATTTGCAGCATACCAATAATTTCGGAGCCTGTCTGGTAGCTTATGCTCTGCAGACGGCAATTGAACGTTGCGGCAGTAAGGCACAGGTTATCAACTATCGGCCCGAGAAGAAAGCGCGTCCGTTCAGCGGGGCTTTCCGGCGGGAGAGGGCTGCCGGACGAAACTTTGAGAAGTTTCGGCGCAGGTTTTTAAATTTGACCCGCGTGTGCCGCAATATGGACGATTTGTCCGAGCTGAATGCTTCGCTTGACAGTTTTGTTGTGGGAAGCGACCAGGTTTGGCGTTTTCGTTATGTTTACCGCTTTTTGCAGGAATATCTGCTGGCTTTTGCGGCGCCGTCCAAAACGTTGTTTTCCTATGCGGCCAGTTTCGGGACGGATTTTTGGGAAGGCAATGATCAGGCGACGGAAATTATGCGGGAGAAACTGCTGCGGTTTAACCGGATTTCCGTCCGGGAAGAAAGCGGCATTGCCATTTGCCGGGAGGCGTTCGGTTCGGAAGCCGTGCGGGTTTTGGATCCGACGCTGTTGCTGTCAGCGGCGGATTATGCCCCGATTATCAAAGAATCGCAGTTGAAACTGCCCGGCCGCTATGTGGCGAAAATGATTCTGGACGAAACGCCCGAAGCGGCGGCGGAAGTTGAACGGCTGGCAAAAGAAAAGGGGTGGGAAGTTGTTGATATTTACGGCAGCCGGAAGAAAATAGGCGGTGAAGAGGCTATGCTGTGCCGTCCGGTCGGTGATTGGCTGAAACTGTTGCAGAATGCCGATTACGTCGTGACGGATTCATTTCATTGCGTTTGTTTTTCGCTGATTTTTGAAAAGCAGTTTATTTGTGTGGTTAATCCTGAACGGGGAATTTCCCGTTTGGACAGTCTGCTGGGAATTTTCGGTCTTCGCGACAGGCTGATAGACAGTCTTAAGGGGTTCCGTCCGGATGGCAGGGAGACAGATTACCGGCAGATTGAACGCCTTTTGCAGGTTGAAAGGAAAAAAGCATATCGCTATTTATCCGACTGTCTGAGTCAGCCGGGGAAATCTCCGGCACCGCGCAAAGAGGTCAGAGACTGGTGTTTGTTCGGGGTGATTCCGCTTTTGCGTCAGACGCTTAAAGGAGGGATTGAAATTACGAAATTATTTAATATAATCCCGCTTATGAAAGTGAAACATTTGCCGACCAAATACAAATATTATCTGGGCGGGGTTCTGCCTTTGCTGACCCTGAAGAGCAAGCATAAAAAGTGATGAAGCCGAAAGACGGATATACAGCGAAACAGAAGGTTATTATCGGCGTTTGGGCCGGAATACTGGTTTGGATTTTAGCGATGACCATTCGGAGTACCGACTGGCGTTTTGCCGACCGCAGCAGTGTGGGGCTGGCGCCGTTGCCGGAAGATGAAAAAGGAGCGGTGGTTCAGGTTTATGCGGCGCGAACATACAGCTGGCGCGGCGCTTTTGCCGTTCACAGCTGGGTGGCGGTGAAACCCGAAAATGCCAAAACCTATACGATTTATCAGGTGATGGGCTGGTATTTGCGCCGGGGATTGCCGGCGGTTTCGGTGACACAGGGAATCCCTGACCGGCGGTGGTACGGTTCGGAACCGCGGCTGGTGGGTGAAGTTCGCGGTGCAGATGCTGCCAGAGCTATTCCCGCAATTGAAAGAGCGGTTCAAAATTATCCTTACGGCCGGGTTTATCGCGCCTGGCCGGGGCCCAACAGCAATACATTCGTTTCTCATATTATTCGCAGTGTTCCCGAACTTAAGTTTGACTTGCCGTCAATCGCCATCGGCAAAGACTGGCTGGTGGGCAACCGTTTTGTCGGTGTCAGCGAAAGCAAAAGTGGCGTGCAGTTCTCGCTTTACGGCCTGTTCGGGGTGACGCTCGGCTGGTATGAAGGGGTGGAACTGAATGTTCTCGGGCTTACTTTCGGTATAGACATACGGCGGCCGGCAGTGAAACTTCCTTTGTTCGGCCGGTTGGGACTGTCAAAAAACTAGTTCATTTCCTTAAGCAAAATTGCCAGATTGTGGGTAAACAGTTTGACGGAAATGGCCAACAGAATGATGCCGAAGAATTTTTGCAGCATATAGATGGTTCCGGCGCCGAGAATGCGGTCAATTTTTTTGGTAATTTTGAGTACGATGTAAATCCAAAGCACATTGAGCAAAACGGCGAGAATGATATTGATATCCGAGTATTGGGAGCGGATGGAAAGCAGTGTGGTCAGACCGCCGGCACCGGCTATCAGCGGAAAAACGACGGGAATAAAAGTTGCTTCCTTAGGCGAATCGGGAGAATTTTTGAAAATTTCGATATCAAGAATCATCTCCAGAGCCATGACGAAAATGATGAGCGAGCCGGCAATGGCGAAAGAAGAAATATCAACATGGAACAGGTTCAAAAAGGCTTCTCCGACGTAGAAGAAACCGATAAACATTCCCAGAGAAAGCAGAGCGGCTTTTTTGGCATCTATTTTTTTGCCTTTTTTCTTCAGGCTTAGAAAAATAGGAATTGAGCCGGTTACGTCAATGACTGCGAATAAAACGACAAAGGCACTGACAAACTGTTGTATGTTGAATTCTCCAAGCATTATTTTTCTCCTGAAATATCTTATGGCTTGGAAATAACAGCAAATATCGGCAAAGTCAATGTTTTTCGGCCGGTTAAATCTCAAGCCGGATAACAACGCGGCGGTTGCGTTCCTGATTTTCGGGAATGGCTTCGCCGTAGGCATTGACGTTGGGGTATTTGGGAACAATATGTCCCATGCCGATGGATTTGAAGCGTTCTTCGTTCAGCCCTTCTTTAATCAGAGCGTGGACGACAGCTCCGGCCCGGGCGGATGACAGTTCCCAGTCGGACGGATAGCGGGAAAGTCTGGTTTCGATGTTATCGGTGTGGCCTTCGACGCTGATGCCGAAACGGCGATATTTGTTGCTTTGGAGAAGTCCGGTTATTTTTTTCAGGAGTTCCACGGAATCTTTTTTCAAGGTATCGGAGCCTCGCTCAAAGAGAATAGAGCTGGTAATATCCAGTGTAACGCCCTGAGCATCGGAACCAATGCCGACGCCTTCGCCCAAGTCGGCATCGGCGGCATCTTTCAGAAAGCTTAAAGCCGTTCCGTTTAATTGGTCGGGAGACAGTGTTCCGAAAGCGGCAGCCAGAGCATATTGAATTTGCGCGGCTTTGTTTTTGTCAAGCGATGACGAAGCGAAGAGCACGATAAAAAGGGCCAGAAGCAGGGTCAGCAAATCCGAGTAAGGAATAAGCCAGGTTTCGTCGGCGTGTTCTTCGTGGGGCTGTTCGGCAGGTTTTTTCTTAACCATTTTTGTTCCTTTGTTTTAGTCATTCCGCTGTTTGCGTTCCGAAACGGGAATAAAAGCCTGGAGCTTGGCTTCCATTGCCAGGGAAGAAGCGCCGGATTGCAGCGCCAGGGCGCCTTCCAGAATCATTTTTTTGATTTCGACTTCAGCGGCAGAGAGCCTTTTAAGTTTGTTGGCGAACGGGTGCCAGCAGACATAGCCGGTGAAAATACCAAGCAGGGTGGCGACAAATGCCGCGGCAATGGAATGTCCCAGCTTGTCGATGTCAGAGAGGTTTCCCAGCGCGGCAATCAGGCCGATAACGGCGCCGAGAACGCCTAATGTCGGTGCATACATACCGCCCTGGGAGAAGATAAGTGCATTGGCACGGTGGCGTTCTTCCATTTGTTTGATATCGTTTTCCGCGACTTCGTAGATGAAGTCGGCGCTGAAACCGTCGGCCACCATGGAGAGGGTGGTGCGGGTGAAAGCATCGTCTATTTCGTTGGCGCGTTTTTCAATGGCGACGATGCCGTCTTGCTTGGCCGCTTTAGCCAAGTCAACAAAGAGTTCAAGAATTTCTTGTTTTTCGGTCAGCTTTTGTCCGCAGAAAATAATTTTGCACAGGACGGGAAAGCGTTTCAGCTCTTTCATCGTAAAAGCATTAAACAGGGCAGCGGCGGTGCCGGCGAAAATAATCAGGTATGCGGCCGGGTTAATCAGGGCGTGCGGGTCGGCGCCTTTGAGATACATACCGATTCCGATAGAAGCCAGACCGGCGGTAATTCCGATGACTGTTGATTTTTCCATAGTTCTGTCCTCGTAGAGATATCTTTTAAATTATGTATTTAATGCTATCATAGAGTTAACCGCTTAAAATTGAGTAAATTTTAAGCGGTGTTGATAAAAAAACAAGCAGAACGGATTGGTCGGGCTTATCCGATGAGTTCCTTTTCCCATTCATCGGCCTTAAAGCCGGTCAGAACGAAATTTTCTCCGACTAAAAGCGGGCGTTTGACCAGCATGCCGTTGGCTGCAAGCTGAGCGAACCGTTCATCTTCGCTCAGGGTTGGCAGTTTTTCTTTCAAATTCATTGATTTGTAGAGCAGTCCCGAGGTGTTGACAAAGCGTTTGAACGGCAGTCCGCTTCGCTTTTGCCAAGTTTTGAGTTCCTCGGCGGACGGGGCGTTTTCGACAATATGACGGGCGGTGAATTCAATTTGGTGCTGTTCCAGCCATTGTCTGGCTTTTTGGCAGGTGGAACATTTGGGATATTCCAAAAATAAATATTTTGTCATGAAAAAAATTCCTTTGTTAATTGCTTTCTCCGAATATAAACCATATATTTAAGAGATACAACCCGGGAATAAGGAGGCGATCATGAGCGGTGCAAAAAAATTTTTGGCATTTGACATCGGCGGAACAAAAATTGCTCACGCTTTGACAGACAGCCGCGGATGTCTGCTGGAAGAGCCTCAAAGAGACGCAACGCCGCGGGATAATGACGAAATTTTCCGGCTGTTGCAGGAAATTGTCCGCCGTTACGAAGCTGAAATCGACGGCGTAGCCATAGCGACGGCAGGCGAAGCTGATTTGGACAATCGGCGGATTATCTCGTCGGTGGGAAATATGCCCAAAGGCTATATGGATACGGTTTTTGAAAAGCTTACATCTAAACCGGTATATGTTGAGAATGATGCCAATGCGGCATTATGGGGCGAATATTGCTGCGGTGCGGCAAAAGGCTGCCGAAACGTGATGCTGGTGGCGATAGGAACCGGAGTAGGGGTAGCTTTTCTGGTTGACGGAAAGTTGCTGAAAGGTAAATCCGGAGCTGCCGGAGAAGCTCATTTTCCGGTTAACCGGGGACAGGTACGCCGCTGTACCTGCGGAGCCTGGGACTGTTATGAAATTTATGCTTCGGGGACGGCTTTAGGGCTGGATGCCAAAGAGGTCTTCGGCGATCCGTCCGTGACCAGTTATGATGTCATCAAAGGTATTAAGGCCGGAGATGCCCGGGCGGTTAAGGCTTATGAAATTTGGGAACATGACGTTATGCAGGGAATTGCCGGGCTGGCAAATATTTTTGACCCGGAAATGGTTGTTATGTTCGGATCGTTGACCGAGTTTATGAATTTTGGTAAGCTGCAGGATGAGGTTAATCGTCAAATTCTGTCGGCGCCGTTGGTTTTAAGGCGGGCGGAACTTGAAAACAATGCGGCAATGGTCGGGGCCGTGTTGGGAGCCGTGCAAAAAATTGACAAGGAGAAAAACAGATGAGGCAACTGGATGCGTTTCTGGTGTGGTTAGGAATTATTGTAATCGGGCTGCTGGCTTTGATTTTTTCGTTTTATGTCGCTTCGGTGTTATTGCCGATTTTTCTGGCCGTGGTTGTTTTCTCCGCATTATTTAATTTGGGGGCTGGCTGGTATCGGAAATACAGAGACGTACGGCGCGTTGACGTTTTTTCTGCCAAACCGCGGGAAAAGCAGGCGCCGGACATCATAGATGCCGAATATGAAATAATTGACGACGGCAAGAAGTAAAGAAAATCCCCTGTTTTGCAACAGGGGATTTTTTTTAGATTACTTTTTGCCGGTTCGGCAAGCGGATTTCCGAAGTTTGCAGGTTATTCTTTTTTGATTTGCCCGGTCGGCTTTTTTTTCGAGCGGACAGAACATCCTGAACAATATGATCTTTCTGTTCGGAAATTTGCTGCCAAGTCAGATTTTCGCGTACATAACGGTGACCGTTTTCGGCAATCTTCTGCCGCAGCTCTTCATTGTTCAGCAACAGCTTGAGCGCTTTAACCTGGCGCCAGCGGTCAGTCTCCTGCGAGGGAGCGTAAATGCCGATGGCTTTGCCGTAATCCTGGTTATCATCGCGGATATCGGCGCAGTGAGCAAAGTCGTTGAAACCGCTGCGTCCGACAATAACGGCCGTTTTGCAGCCCATCGCTTCAATCGGAACCATGCCGAAAGCTTCATTTAAGCTGGACATGACGAAAATGGAAGAAACGTTATAAACGCGGGCCATTTCTTTTTGATTCAGAGACGGCAGGAAAATAACGCGGTCTTCGACATCTTTCAGAATTTCACGGCATTCCTGAGTAACTGGGTTGCCGATTTCGCCGCTGACCATAAAGATAACCGAGGGGTCATCTTTCATAATTTCGGCCATGGAGCGCGACAGTTCGCTGAACCCTTTGTCGCGGACAACGCGTCCCAGAGAGGAAACGACTTTTTTATCCGTCAGGTCGATGCTGCGTTCTTCATTATAGATGTTTTTATAGTCAAAATGATATTTCAGTTTGTGCAGGTTCTGCGGTGACAGCGGTTTGAAAATTTCATCATTGTAACCGGGAGGAATAATGGTGATTTTGTTCAAATCGGCCAGATAGGGCTCTGCCAGCAGGCGGGTTTGTTCGTCCGGTGAGGTGGCAATGATAATGTCCGATTTGTGAAAAGCGAAAGTTTCGTGTTTGATGCGCTGTTCAAAATTGTGCCATTTCCATTCTTCTTCGCTGATGTTTCCGGCCTGATACTGCGGCAGGTTGCGTTCGTATTTTTTGTGGCCGAGGGAGTGGCTGGTCACCAGCATGACCGGGCGGCGTCCGGTTTCCTGTTCAATTTTGGAACAGAGCATATCGGCTGCGAGCATACCGTCGCGGTAATGGCCTTCAACAACTTCAATGCGGTCGATGCAGCCTTCTTTTTTGTAGAAGTCATACAGATTATTGATGATTTCAGGCAGCAGGGGAACGATTTCTTCTTTGGGAACAAAGTTGAAATGTCCGCCGGCGGGAACACGGAGAACCCGGCTGCGGATAACGGAACTGTCATGCCACTGCTGTTCAATCGTGTAGTTGATGTCTTTTCCGAGGTCATGCGGTGTGCCGCCGAATTGCGGGCAAATCCGCGGATCTACGCGGCGGGTTACCAAATCGACATCATAGTTATTGGAGTTGGCAGCCAGAGCCTTAACGTAATAAACCTGTCCGCCGGTATCCTGTCCGGTAATAACTTTTTTTGAAATTACTTTAGAGGTCGGGTAACCTTTTTCATCCAGCTCAAAGCCGAAGTCACCCTCAACCAAGCCATGCGTAGAAAACATGACTTTTAATTTTTTTGCCATAATTTATAATTCTCCATAAATTGTTGTGTAAATTTATGGGATAAATGTAGCAATTATTCCGCGCGAATCAAGCGATTTAAAGCGCGTGAATATTTTTTGTTTATAACTTGGTATTTTTCTAAGAATACGGTTAAAGATTGAAGATGTCGGCATAAGCGAAGGACAGGCCTATCATAAAATTGCTGCCTGCCGCGCTTGCTTCGCGGGAACGGGCCTCAAAATAGCTGACATAAGGGGCGATACTCAAGTCCTTGTGGATTTTGACATCCATACGGCCGGTCAGGTTAAATTCATATTTGAAATCGGTTCCGACGTAACGACTGTAAAGAAAGTAGTCGCGGAAATAGCTTTCGAGCTGGAATTTTATGCCGTCGCGAAGCGGGTATTCGGCACGAATGCCGATTTCGTAAGCGGTTTTGGTATCGCTGCGGCTGTAGGTCATGTCGAGTTCTTCGACGGCGGCGATGTAAAGCTCTTTGATATATTGTCCGTTGAACAGCTTAAGGCCGCCTTTGCCGCGCAGGGTTTTGTTGCGGGGGGCATCATTGTTGGCGGTGAATTCGGTTTGGTAGCCCAGACTGCCGAAAGGGCCGACGTCGGCTTCGCCGTATTTCCACATTTTGCGCGCGTAATCGCTGGTTAAAAGGATTTTATCGGCGTTTTCGGAGGAGGTGGTTGAGCCGTCGGCTTTTTTGAGTCTGGTTTTGCCGTATTCCATATAAACGGAATTGTTCCATTGATAATCCGGCTGTTCATATTCGAGAATGAAGTCGAATACGCCTTTGAACAAGGTTTCGCTGTCTGAACTGAGCTGGGTGTTGGGCGAATTCTGATATTGTTCGGCATGCGAAACCGAGGTGGAAGACATTTCCAGCGCAACACGCCGGAAGTTGGCGCGCAGGCCGTTGTTCTCGTTATCTTCATCAGCCAGTGCCGGGCTGCATAACAGGCAGAAGGCCCAGACCAATAATGTTTTGTGCCGCATGTTTCAATCTCTCCTTAAGTCTATAACTTAATTATCTAAGCTAGATAATCACGGAAAAGGAGAATGCAAGGCGGGGCAAAAAGATTGTGCAATAAACATTAATTTTAAAAATAGCTATTGACAAGGCGGGAAGAATTTATTATTAAATAGCTCGAACCCGATGGCGGGGTAGCTCAGTTGGTTAGAGCAGCGGAATCATAATCCGCGTGTCGACGGTTCGAATCCGCCCCTCGCTACCAGTTAAAAACCACTCTTTGAAGAGTGGTTTTTTTTGTTTCAGTTTTTGTTTTTTATTTTCTTTTTATATTTGTTTTCTTCTTCGGAAAGCATATAGCAAAATACGGCAAGGCAGACTGCAGCAAACAATACGGCAATCCATGTGCCGATATTTTCTTTATTTATCAGAAAAACGGTGCATAATAAAATAAGCGCCAATATTATATTGATATATTTCATACGATTAACATCCTTTAGCTGTCAGTTAAAACAAAACCCGCTCTTTAAAGAAAAGGCGGGCGGATGTTAGAAAACCGTAATCAATCAAACGGCTCGGCTTATTCAGCACACAGCCTTATTTAGCCGACATCCGCCCTAAAGGACAGAAATCGGCATATAACGTTTTAAGTCGCTATGCAGGCGACTGATTGATTAAAAGGGTTTTCTAAGCCCCGGGCCGTATTCTTTTCTACGGAGTACAACCCGCTTAAACATTAGCAGAGTTTGGCCAGTAATCAAGAGAATTTTTTTAGAATTGGCCGGACTAATAAAATATGACGCCGCCGATGCCGCAGATAACCATTACCAAGACCGGATTGAGACGGTATTTGCGCAGAAGGACGATAGCTGCAAAACTGATGGCAACGGCAGTTAAATCTGCCGGGCGGCTGATGGTTTGCCAGGAACTGCAGCCGAACCAGGACAGCAGCAGAATGGTTGAAGAGGCTGAAGCAATCAGACCGACGGAAATTGATTTCAGCGCTTTGAAAGTTTGTTCAATGCATGGACTGTGGTTTTTTTGAAAAAAGCGGTGAAGCGACAGCGAGATGAGAATGCCGCTGATGACGCAGCCGAAAGTGGCGACAATCGCTCCCGGTATTCCGCCAATCCGCAATCCTACGAAGGTTGAGCCGTTAACGGCGAGGGGGCCGGGCGTCATTTGGGAGATAGTGATAATGTCGGTAAATTCCTTATAGGTGAGCCATTGGTGCAGTTCGACAATCTGTTCCTGAATCAGGGGCAGGGTCGCATAGCCGCCGCCGATGCTGAAAGCGCCGATTTGCAAAAAGCTGATTAAAAGTTCAAACATCGGGGAGCTCCTTCTTCAGGTTAATTCTGAATTTGAGTTTTTCCAGGAGGAGGAAAACGGCAATGCCCCCGAGAATGGCGCTCAGGGCGTTGACATTGAAAATAAAGTTAGCGGTAAAAACGGCAGGAATCATTAAAATGGGCAGCGTTTCCTTTTTTTTGACAATCATGTGGCTCATGTACCAGACCACGTCGGCAATCAGGGCGGCCACGCCGGCTTCCATTCCCTTTAAAACGGCGACAACCACCGGATTGTCGATTAAGTTCCGGTAGCAGGCGGAAACGGCGGAAAGAATAAGCAGGGGCGGTAAAACGGCTGCAATTCCGGCAACGAAAATACCGGGCCAGCCGGCCACTTTTTTGCCGCAGAGAACGGCCAGGTTGATGGCTATGGCTCCGGGCGACGACTGGGCGACCGCCGACATGTCCATCAGTTCGTCTTCCGAGAAAAGGTGCTTCTGTTCAATGAAATATTTGCGAATCATCGGCAGTACGACATAACCGCCGCCGAAAGTGAAACTGCTGATGAAAAAATCGGTTTTAAACAGCCATAGTAAAAGTTTAAGTTTTTCGAATGTCATTTTTTTCTCCTTAACTTTTATTATAACCGTTGCCAAATAATAAATAAAATTATATTTTATTATAAATGCAATAACTAAAAGGTAATAATATGGTCAATATACGTCAATTACAGGTTTTTAAAACATTATGCGATGAGTTGAATTTTACCAAAACGGCGGAAAAACTGAATATGACTCAGCCGGCGGTTTCTCATGTCATCGGTAGTTTGGAGGAAGAGTTCGGCGTCCGTCTGGTTGACCGGCTGAACCGGCGGATTTATCTGACGACGGCGGGAAAGCTGTTTTTGGCGAAAGCCATACGGCTGCTGGATTTATATGATGATTTGCGGCTCAATTTCTGGGCGGAGAAAGAGCAGCAGCCACTGCGAGTGGGCTCTTGTCTGACAATTGCCAATTTCTGGCTGCCGGGCATTATCAAAGAGTTTAACGAAACCTGTCCGCAGACGCCGCTTCAGGTGGTGGTGGACAGTGCTGCTCATATTGAAAAGCTGCTGGAGGACAATGAAATCGACTTGGCTCTTTATGAGGGGGTAGTTCCGAGTCAGCAGTTTTATGCAGAAAACTTTTCGTCTTATGAGATTTGTTATGTTGTTTCTCCGGAGCACCCTCTGGCCGGCAGAAAGGCGGTTCCGCCGGAGGAAATTCTGCAGCAGCGGCTGTTGCTGCGCGAAGAGGGCAGTGCCATCCGCAATGCTTTGGACAGTGCTTTATGGGTGCATAATCTGAAAGCGGAGCCGGTTTGGACCAGCGTTAATTCACAGGCTTTGATTCAGGCCGCGTTGTATAATCTGGGGGTCAGCGTACTGCCGGAAATCATCGTTCGCCGGGAACTGTCCGAAGGCCGGCTGGTAAAACTGGATGTGGCGGCGGAGCCGATGGTTAATTCCAATTATATTCTTTATCATCCCGACAAATATTTGACCCGGCCGATGCGGCAGCTGATTGAAATTATCCGAAGTTCCCGCGGCAAGGCTTAAAAGTCGTCCTTGTTTTTCAGGGAATCGTAGCGTTTGTGAATGCACTGAATGGCTGTTTTGTGTACGCCGGGCGTGATGTCATAGATGATGTAGCGCCCTTCCCGGTGGCAGACAACGAAACCGTCATCGCGCAGCCGTTTCAGGTTTTGAGAGACTTTGAGCTGTTCGCTTTCAATTCCCGCAACGATGTCGGAAACGCAGGAAGCGCCGTTGAGAGTCAGGTATTCGAGAATCCGCATTTTATCAAAGTTGGCAAAAAGCTTTATCTGATTGGCGGCCAGCATGGTGTAATCTGCCGGCAGAACAGCTTTGCAGTCGTCGCGGAGATAGTGAAAGCTGTCGGTCATATAACCGTACAGCTTGCGCAGACAGGTGAACAGGCTGGCGGGATATTCTTCACAGATTTTATAAAAGATGAACAGGCCGCGTCTTTCGGTTTGCACCAGATTGGCGTCGCGCAGTTTGCGCAGGCTCTGAGAGACAATCATCTGCTCTTCGCGGACGCCTTTGGTGATGGCCGAGACACAGGAAGCGCCGTAAACATCGAGATATTCAAGGATGCGAAGCCGCAGGGGATGAGCAATGTAACTTATCCCCCGGGCAGCTTTTTTCATGATTTCGGACGGAAGCTGTTTTTCCATTGAAGGCTCCTATTTCAGGAAAGGCTTGACCAAACTGTCAAAGCGTTTTTCCGTTTCGGGAGACCAGCCCATCAGGTAATTGTCGCCCATGCAGAACAGCGGTGTGCCGATACGGTTTCCGAGGTTGAATTTTTTGGCGCATTTAATCAGGAGGTCGTAGCCTTCGCGGTTGCCGACGTTAACCAGGCTGATTTTCAAGTCAGGATAATTCCGGTCCAGATAATCCAACGCATCATGGCAATGCGGGCAGCTGTTGGAATAAAACAGATAGATTTTATCGGCCGAGAGGGATTCTCCGGGTGAAGCCGGCTGCTGTGAACAGGCGGTCAACAGGCAGAGAACCGCGGCTAAAAGAGTGAAAAGTTTTTTCATGCCTTTATCCTTATTCGATGCAGCAGTCAACGGCTTTGCGGACGAAAGCTTTCATTTTGGCGAGCGCTCCTGCGGGTTTGGCTTCATCGGCTTCGGGAAGAGGTGCGCTTTTAACGGCTTCGCTGACTTTGGCGGTGAGCTGTTTAACGTCTTCGACATTGTCCTTGACCCATTTAACATCGGTTACGTTCAACATGTTCATGTTGAGTCCCCAGAACAGGCAATAAAGATCATAGGCCTGATTGAAAAGGTCGTAGGCGGTTTCCTTGTGTCCCAGGCTCTGCTGTTTGGTGCCGACTTCCATCAGCCGCATGGACGAGGCCAGCAGATGTTTGGAGATGCACCAGACTTCGCCTTCATAGCTGGGGATGATTTTCTGCATCAGATTTTTGCGTTTTTCCCGAACTTCTTCAATCAGATCGTAGAATGAATTTTTTCCGGTTTTGGCACCGGAGAAAACCAGATGTTCTTCAATGCTGATAAGGTTCATAATCGCGATGGTCAGATCCTGATCGGAAGATAGGTCCTTCGGGTTGACCTTTTTTGAGGAATCGATGCGTTCAACAAATTCTTTAACGTTTTCTATCTTTTTCATTGTGACTCTCCATATTTATGTATCTTTATATATAGAAATAATACTATATATCATAAGAGTCAAGTATCAAAAAAAGACATGATTGTTTTTTTATTTTTTTATCGTTATATTAGCAACATAAGAATGAAGGAGGAAGCAAATGTTTAAATATGTTCTTTATCTTTTGGCGATTATGATTGCGGTCGGTTTGGCTGTCGGCGGAATTCATCTGTATCGCGTGGCTGTAAAAAACAAAAAGGAAATGGCCGCTTATGAGGGGCCTGCCGCAGCGGTTGAACGCCGGTTCGGACGGGTTTTGGTGGTTTATTATTCCCTGAGCGGCCATACCCGGGAGATTGCGGAAAAGATCAAAGCCTTAACCGGCGGGGACATTTATGAAATCAAAACGGCGGAAGAAATTAAAACGACTCCTTGGTTCTATTTAACGCTGCGTCGGCAGATAAAGGAAAAAAATTATCCGGTTTTGGCCGGAGAACTGCCGGATTTGAGCCGGTATGACATTATCTTTGTCGGGGCGCCGGTCTGGTGGTACACCATGGCGACGCCGTTATCGGCATTTTTGGAGCAGGTTGATTTTCAGGGGCGGAAAGTTGTTCCCTTTTCAACGCAGGGGAGCAATTACGGTTCCTATTTTGAGGATTTTACGACTCAGGCAAAACATGCGGAAATACAGCGGGCACAGTCTTTTAACAATCTGCCGTCAAAGTATGACGAAGCGGTTGACAATAAGATTGTCCAATGGCTCAATAATCTGTAACCTTTGAGAGCTCCGCCGGAAAGACGGGGCTTTTTTTTATCTTTGTCCAGTGCTTGAAAATTAAAGCCCGGCTTATACATCTTATACACTGAATGTATAGGAGAAGGAAGCGGATGAGAATCTGGCAGCTGAGTTTATACGGCATTGCGGCCGCGGGTATTTCAACGGCAGCGGCGGCGGACATTCCGGCCGGAACGACGGAAACAGGGGGCAGTGTTTCGCGCGGCGACGTGCAGAACGTATTTGGCACGGCCGTCGATTTTGCCGTTCACGGAACGCAAAATATTATGTCCGGCGGAGAATCGCAAAACAGCGAGATTTATTCTTACGGTCGGCAGGTGGTTGAAGCCGGCGGAATTTCAGTTAAAACACAGGTATTTAACAATGCGATACAGACGGTCGGCGGAAGGGCCGAGCAGACGTTGATTAACTACGGCAAGCAGGAGGTGGAAGCCGGAGGGCTGGCTCTTAACAGCACGCTGAGAAACGGTATTCTGAATGTTAAAAGCGGCGGAACGGCACAAGGAGCCAGTCTGCAGCGGGGGACGGAGACGGTTTACGGAACCGATATTGATGCGGTTATCGGCAGCCGGGGAACGCAGGAAATTAAAAGCGGCGGAACGGCCGAAGGAACAAAAATCAACAGCGGCGGCAGCCAATATGTGGAGACGGGCGGTATCAGCCGCGGCGCCGTTATTGACGGCGGTTATCAGCTGGTTGAAGGCACCGCCGAAAATTCGGTTATGTATGACGGTTCGCAAATTGTGGACGGCGGCCGTTTGTCGGAGGGCACGGTAAACGGCGGCGGTCTCAGTTTTTCCTCCGGCGGGCGAGGAGAAAATATTGTCCTGAATGACGGAGGGGTTATCGCCTTTGAAAACAGTTCTCTTGCGGGAATGACGGTGAACGGCGGGAACCTTCTTGTCAGCGGCGGAGCGGAAATTTCCGATTTGTCGCAAACCGGCGGCAGTACTTTGCTGGAAGAGGGCTCCGTGGTTTCGGGAACGACCAGGCTGACCGGCGGGGAGTTGAAAGTTCAGGGGGCCGCGGAAATTCCTGATTTGGAACTTGCCGGAGCCAGAGTTGATTTGGTGGCCGATAATCAATACAGCAAATTAACCATAGGCAGATTAAACGGTGAAGGAAAATTTTACCTTAACAGCGAAGTGGCGGCCAGTCACAGCGATGAGCTGGAGGTTCAGAACGGGCACGGAAGTTTCGGAATAGCGATGACAGACCGCAGTTATGAGGAGGTTTTTCCCGATAAGGTTCATATTGTGCAGGATAACGGCGGCGATGCCGAGTTTCATTTGCTGGGCGGTGCGGTGGATATCGGCGCCTACCGTTACGATCTTCATCATGAAGGCGGCGAATGGGTGTTGGAGCGTACATCGCAGTCAACCGATACGGCGGTTTTAAGCCGGAATGCTTACTCGGCCGTAAATTCCGTGTTTGTTGCTCAGATGGAGACGATGAATAACCGTTTTGACGAACTGCATTATTACCGGGACAACGGTTTGTGGATTAAAGGCGGCCTGCGGGAAATGAAACTGCATTTTAAAGATGCCAGCCGAAGCCGGGTAAATACGACGACTACCCAAATCGGTTATGATTTCAAACTTCCGCAACAGAAATTTGACTATTGGCTGGCCGGTGTTACCGCCGGATTTACCGACTCGCGGCAAAAGTTTGACCGCAGCGGGCGGGCCGACGGGGATACGATGAGTCTGGGCATTTATTCGTCTTTGATGACACGGAACAAATATTTTGTGGATGTGACGGCCAATTATTACTGGCATGACCAGAAGCTGAAAAGCTATCTGCCGCACGGAGCCGACGTGGACGGAAAATATAAGGTAAACGGCTGGAGCCTGGCGGCGGAAACGGGAAAGCGCTGGCGGCTTGACGGCGGCTGGTTTGCCGAGCCGCATTTGAAGATGAAGTATATAAGTCTGGGCAATATGGAGCACCGGACATCGCATAATACGCGGATAAAAGGCCGCGGAGCAACTTCTCTGGAGGGGCGTCTGGGCGCTTCCGCCGGATATGTGTGGGACAGGAACGAAGTGTTTGTCGAACTTAATCTGGTGGAGGAATTTAATGGCCGCAGCAAAATCGACGTTGCCGGCGTGACGATGAAGGAGGACATATCGGATACAATGTATGAAATCGGGGCGGGGATGAAGTTTCAGCCGGCAGAGCATTTGAGTTCCTACGTTAAAGTTTCCACCTTGCTGGGAGACAAAGTGGAAATTCCGGTCGATTTTAATTTGGGAGTGAGATATGAATTTTAAAACAAAGTTTTGGCCGAACCGTTCTGAAAAATATGACATGGGACTTTGGAGCGTGATTGCGCTGGGAATCGGCTCGGTGGTCGGGGCGGGTATTTTTGCGTTGCTGGGGCAGGTGATTATGTCTGCCGGATATTGGACTTACGGCGCGTTTGCCGTAGCCGGGACGGCGGCGTTGTTTTCAGGGTATTCGTACGGGGAGCTGGCGGCGCGTTATCCTGATGCCGGAGGTCTGACCGACTATTTTCGCCGGGCCTTTTCCTGTAAATGCGTTTCAGGCACTTTATCTTTGATTTATATGCTGACCTCGGCAGTTTCCATTTCCATGATGGCCAAGTCGTTCGGCATCTATTTTACCGCTTTGCTGAAAGGAACCGATTATGGCTGGATGACCGTCAACGAGTTTGCCGCCGTGCTGATTGTGGGGCTGGCTTTGCTGAATATGATGAGCGCGGGGGATGTCGGCCGGGCTGAGATTTTACTGGTGACGCTGAAAATTCTTATTCTCGGCAGTTTAATCGGAGCGGCGATGTGGAATGCCGATTTGACGCTGAGCAATGTTTTGCCGCAGCCGACGCTGATGTCTTTCTGGGGAGCTATCGGCGTTACGTTCTTTGCTTATGCCGGTTACGGCGTTATTACCAATGCGGCGGCCGACGTGCAGCATCCGAAACGAACCATCCGACTGGGAATTTATATCACTATTTTGGCGGTTATGGCTCTGTATATGGCTTTGGCCCATGTCGTGCTGAATTTTATTCCGGCGGCCGATCTTGAGAAAAATGCCGATACGGCAGTGGCTGTTGCCGCGGACAAACTGTTGGGAAAATGGGGCTACGGTTTGATTTATGTGGCGGCGGTTATGGCTTTTGTTTCCGGCATTAATGCCACGTTTTTCAGTATTTTCCGCATTTCCCGCTCTTTAGCCGAACAGGGCGTTTTGCCGAAGATTTATGAAAAAAAGTTCTGGAAAAGGGGGACCTACGGCAATATTCTGACTTCGGCCATTGTTCTGTTGGCGGCGATATTTATGGATTTTTCTTCCATTGTCAATCTGTCCAGCGGCGCCTATCTGGTAAGTTATCTGGGAATTTTTGCCGCAAACTGGCATTTGCGGCGGGAGACCGGTTCATCGAAAATCCTTATTCTGGCCGGATTTGGACTTATGTTGTTTATTCTGACCGCATTTATTGTCAGTATTGCTGTCGGCTGAGCCGTTCTGTCGGAAATTTTTGAATGAAAGCGGAATTGACGGCGGGAGGAAAGAACCAGGCTTTGCGCAGTTCGCCGTGAATCTGCACTTTATCGGAGCGATGGATATACAGCCCGTTCCAATCTTCATTTTCAATGATAACGGCAACAGAGCCGCTGGGGTCGCGGAAAAGGTATTTTTCCGGCCCCAGTTTGCTTATCAAATGCCCCTGCAGCGTGACGGGATTGCGGTTAGCCTTGGCAGCCAGCCGGCTTACGGGCGTTACGGCGGCGTAAAACGTTTTTTCCGCCGGCGGCCGCAGGCGGCTGTAGGCTGTAAGGGCCAGAGCGGCCGCGGTAAATATGGTCAGGGTGAATTTGTTCATTTGCTGTTCCGATAAAATAAATCCCGGCCCAAAGGTCAGGATTTAAAGGGTTGTGCCGCCATTTTTATTATTTGGCTGCCGCGGCGTTGTTTTTCATTTGCGGGGCGACCTTGCTGATGGTGTCAACGTCGATTTCGACAGCCGTCCAGCCTTTGTCGATTTCGCCCTGAATTTCGACCAAATCAGCCGGGGAGACATCTACGCCGTCCCAGTCGTCATCGTCGATTTCAACGGTAATGCTGCCGGTTTTATCCTGAAAAACATATTTTTCGTCGCCGTTGCGGTCGGTTATATATCCCTGAAGAATAACGTATGCATCGTCATTCATATTTTTGGCTTCTTCAACGGTAATGACGTTGACGTCAACGAAACCGCCGTCGGAATTCCGGGCCATAGCCGGAGTGCTGAAAACTACTGCGGCGGCCGTCAACAATAAATTGAATTTATTCATGGTATTTCTCCGCTTGTTTAAGTGATACGGAAAAATATGTAATGTCAAAACTGCGGTTTTAAATAGATGACGGTGATAAATTGTGGTTTCGCAAAAAATTGCGAGTGGGAATGAACAAGTTTTCCGGCAGATTATCAAGATCAAACCAGCGCCATTCGCTGCATTTTTCAGGTTCCGTCAGGTGAGGCGCGGCGTTGATTGGGCATTCGGTTACCAACTGGACGGTAATGTAATGTTTGTTTTCTGCGGAAAAAATGTCGTTGGTGACACCGGCGACTTTGACGGTGTCAGGGGCTATTTTCAGGCCGGTTTCTTCCAGAGCCTCGCGAACGGCAGCCTGTTCAAAGCTTTCGCCGAATTCGAGATGTCCTCCGGGAGCGCACCAGGTTCCGGCGCCGTGTGCGCCCCGGCGCAGCCCCAGAAGCAGCTGGTTACGGTTATTTAATATGTAGAGACCGACGCCGACTTTAACCTGACCGGGCATGAGTTAGTCCTTTCCATTTGATACGGTTTTCTTGTCGCGGCTTACGGCGACAAAGGATATTATACTTTGGTGACATAGTCCTTATGAAGTTTTTTATGCCCGTAGTTATCGAACATGATTTCCAGCTTATTGCCTTCAGCGGCGATGACTTTGCCATAGCCGAAAGTCTGGTGATAAACCTTAGTGCCGATTATATTTGAAGCAGCAGGCCGATGATAATCAGGCTCGCGGGTATAGCTAAAGCGATTGCCGTCATTGTATTCCTCCCGTTGCGCGTTGTTTCTTTTGGCTGCATACCACGGGCGGTAAGAGGAACCGCTGTCATAAGAACTGCCATACCGGTTTCCGTAATTTCCGCCGCAGCTGCCGGTATAAAAGTTATTCACGTTATTGCAGATTTCAATGTTGGCGGGCGGAAGCTCGTTAATGAAACGGGAGGGAATATTGTTCTGCCACTGGCCGTAAACCCGGCGATTCAATGCTGTCAGAATATAAAGCTGTTTTTTGGCCCGGGTGATAGCCACATAAGCAAGACGGCGTTCTTCTTCCAGAGCCGAGGTGCCGCCTTCGTCCAGACTGCGCTGGTGGGGAAACAGGCCTTCTTCCCAGCCGGGCAGAAAGACAATGTCAAATTCCAGGCCTTTGGCCGAGTGAAGGGTAATCAGCATGACTTTGTTGGTATCCAAAGCGTCATCATTATCCATGACCAAGCTGACATGTTCAAGAAATTCGGCCAAAGTCGGATATTTTTCATGGTCGCTCAAAACGCTGATAAGTTCTTTCAGGTTTTCCAGCCGGCCGGGCGCCTCTACCGAGTTGTCGAGTTTGAGCATTTCAATATAGCCGGAATCTTCGAGAATCTGGGTAGCCAGGTCGTCGGGGGTAATGGCCTGCATGGCCTGACGCCACTGGTTAAACTTGTCAATCAGGTCAGCCATATTGGTTTTGGCTTTGCCGGTGAGTGTGCCGTCGTTGACCATTTTTTCAACCGCCATATAGAGCGAAATGCCGTTGCTGCGGGCCGTGTCGCGAAATTTTTCAATGGTTTTGGCTCCGATACCCCGGGCCGGCTTGTTGATAATGCGCTCAAAGGCCAGATCATCGTGTGGCTGCAAAACAACACGAAAATAAGCCAGAGCGTCGCGGATTTCGGCACGTTCATAGAATTTGGGACCGCCGATAACCTGATAGGGGATAGCTTCGGCAATAAACTTTTCTTCAAATTCCCGGGTTTGGAAAGCCGTGCGCACGAGGACGGCCATTTGCGAATAATCGTTGCCCCGGCGTTTTTGGGCTTCGATTTCCTCAACGACATATTTCGCTTCGTCTTCGCCGCTGTAAACACTGATGACTTTGATTTTGGTATTGTCACAGTTCATGGCCGGGCTGTTCTCGGCCACTTTTAAGGTTTTGCCGAGCCGTCCTTCGTTGTGGCTGATGAGTGAGGAGGCTGCCGCCAGAATGTTGGCGGTCGAGCGGTAGTTGCGTTCAAGACGGATGGTTTTGCAGTCGGAAAAATCTTTTTCAAAGCGGAGAATGTTTTCGATTTCGGCTCCGCGCCAGGAATAAATCGACTGGTCGTCATCGCCGACGCAGCAAAGGTTGCGGCTTTTCTGAGACAGCAGGCGCAGAAACAGATACTGGGTAACGTTGGTATCTTGGTACTCGTCAACCATAATGTATTTGAAACGGTTCTGGTAAGTTTCAAGCACATCGGCGTTGGACAGCAGAATATTCAGGGCATAAAGCAGAATGTCGCCGAAATCGACGCAGTTCAGTTCAAGCAGGCGCTGCTGATAACGCTGATAGACTTCAGTCAGCACGTTGGACTTATATTCGTTTTGCAGTTTTTCAACGGTCAGGCCTTTGTCCTTCCAACGCTGGATACGGTCAATAATTGCCTGAGGCGGGTATTTTTTGTCGTCAACGCCCATGGTTTCGCAAATCTGTTTGACGACGCGTTTTTGGTCGTCAGTGTCCAGAATGGTAAAATTGGAATGGAGGCCGACCAGTTCGGCGTGGTTGCGCAGAATTTTGACGCAAATGCTGTGAAAGGTGCCGAGCCAGACGGAGTTGGCCACGTCGCCGATCATTTTCTGCACGCGTTCTTTCATTTCTCGGGCGGCGCGGTTGGTAAAGGTGACGACCAGGCAGTTCCAGGGGTTGGCTTTCATGTTGGCGAGGATATAAGCCAGGCGGGTGGTGAGCACTTTGGTTTTGCCGGTGCCGGCACCTGACAGAACCAGAACCGGACCTTCGGTGGTTTGTACCGCAAGCTTCTGCTCCGGATTTAACTGGTCAAGCCAGGCGAAAGTCGGCATTAAAGCCGCCGTATTATTGTAAACCGGCGCGGCGCCGGTTTCATCCAAATCGAATATGTCGTCCATGAGTTTTACTTCTTGTTTTTTTCATCTTTAGCCCATATATATAATAATATTGAGATGATTGCAAAGGAGTTTTTTGAATTATGCCTAGGACTAATAACGGCGAATTTGTAACCGAAGCCTCCAAAATGTTTCAAGCCGGCGATGATTGTTGGCACGGCGGCCAATATGACGAAGCGCGGAAGAAATATCTCTATGCCGCCGATTTGTATCACAAAACAGGCGATACGGAAGGGGAAGCCTTTGTTTATTCCCGTTTGGGCGAACTGGAGCTGAGTCTGGACAATTATAAGGAGGCGGAAAAAGCCCTGAGACAATCGACGGCGCTGGTGGAAAATTATATTGACGGGCAGAATACATACGGCGAAGCCCTGATTAAACTTTCCAAGGTGCAGACAGCCAGCGGCGAGGATGAAAAGGCTTTGCAAACCATCAAAAAAGCTCAGGAAGTGACGGCCGCGACAGATAATAAGAATCTGCTGGGCGATGCTTATGAGCAGGAAGCATATATTTGCCTGCTGAATAATAAAGAACAACAGGCGCTGGAAAAGTATCGTCTGGCGGCGGATTTGTTCAACCAGGACGGTACAACCCTGAAAGAAGCGGCCACCCTGCGGGCGATGGCGCGGTTGGAAATGAAGTTTAAAAATTATGACGTGGCGCATGATTTGCTGGAACGCTGCCGCGATTTGTATCGTGAAAACGGCGATTTGCTCGGCGAGGCCAGCGCATTGTCGGCAATCGGCTGTCTGCGCTATATTATCCGCGATATTCCGAACGCGCGCAAAGCACTGATGAAGTCTGTTTATCTGTATGGCAAAGTGTCGCATCATTTTGCCGAGGCGGAGGCTTTGCTTTATCTGGCACGGGTGGAAGCTTTTAATCAGGAGCAGGGTGATTTTGAACGGGCGAAGATTCATTATAAGCGTTCGATAGAGCTGTTTGATTTCTTGGAAAACGAAACGATGAAGCGGGCGGTTCTGGACGAGTATCACGATTTTCTGAACCGTATTTCAACATTGTAACAGAGAGGTTGTGGGATGGCTGACAGCAAAGCAAGAATCATTGAACTGAAGAATTATCTGGAAACCAAAATCATCGGGCAGGAAGAACTGGTGCGCAAGCTGATTATCACCCTGCTGGCAGATGGTCACGCTTTGGTGGAAGGTGCGCCTGGCCTGGCTAAAACCAAGGCGATTAAAACGCTGGCCGAGTGTATAACCTCTCGCTATAACCGAATTCAGTTTACACCGGATCTGCTGCCGTCGGATATTACCGGCAGCGAAATTTATGTAGCGGCCAAAGGCGAGTTTGAATTTCGGAAAGGTCCGATTTTTGCCAATTTGATTTTGGCTGATGAGATTAACCGTGCGCCGGCCAAAGTGCAGTCGGCTTTACTGGAGGCAATGGCCGAGCGTCAAGTCAGCGTCGGCGGCAAAAAATATCTGCTGCCGGAGCTGTTTATGGTTATGGCGACACAAAATCCGATTGAGCATGAGGGCACCTATAATCTGCCGGAAGCCCAGCTTGACCGTTTTCTGATGTTTATCAAAATTGACCAGCCGGATGCCGAATCGGAGAAAAAGATTTTGCAGCTGGTGCGCGGGGAAGTGGCCAAAGCCCCGGCGGCGAAGTTCAATCCGCTGACGGTGGAAGATATTTTGGCCGCGCGGCAGGCCGTATTGAACGTTCATATGAGCGAAGCGATTGAGGAATATCTGGTTCAGCTGATTGTGGCAACCCGTCATCCCGAAAAATACGACGCCAAACTGGCCGGGCAAGTGCTTTACGGCGCCAGTCCGCGCGCGACGATAGCGCTTGACCGCTGTGCCAAAATCAATGCCTGGATTGACGGACGCGATTTCGTTACCCCCGAAGATATTCATGCGGTGATATATGATATTTTGCGCCACCGAATTATTTTGAGTTTTGAAGCGCAGGCAGAAGGTGTGACGGCAGACGGGATTATTGAGGCGCTTCTACGCATCGTTCCCCTTCCGTAGAGAGCTTGTTAATCAGGTGTCATATCGCTGGTGCTTATGTACTGAGTTGTACGGTGTGCACTCAAATTCCGGCGATAGTGCATCCGATTATCAAACTCGCAGATAAATTAGACAGGTAAACCAATGAAACGTTTGAAGCATATAACCAGGTTTTTTGGTCGAGTTGCTCCGGAACTGGGCGGCAACGGGCTGTTTGCCAGTTTGGACGAGTTGATTGAACAGAGGCAGTATGTTGCCTATTTGCGGCAGCTGGGGCAGTCAAAGACGTTTTCTTCCATGGCCGGGGATGTTAAATCGGCCTTTAAAGGGCGGGGAATGGAGCTGGAGGAAATCCGCAGCTATACTTACGGCGACGATGTCCGTGATATTGACTGGCGGGTAACGGCACGCAAGGAACAGCCTTTTACGAAATTATATGCGGAGGAGCGCGACCGGGAGATTTATGCTTTGCTGGATTTGTCGCCGCAAATGGTGTTCGGGACGAGGCATGAGCTGAAGTCGGTTGCGGCGGCGAAAATTGCCGCTTTGCTGGGCTGGATGAGTTTGGAGAACAAAGACCGCTTCGGCTGTTTGGTTTTTGACGGTGCGGAGAGTTTGTTTTTTAAGCCGCAGAACAACCGGGCGAATATGATGGTTATGTTAAAGAAAATCAGCGAAACTACCCGGAAAATTCTGCGGGGGACAGCGGAGAAAAACTCTTTTGCCAAAGCGCTGCAACTTTTGCAGCAGAATATCAAGAGTCAGGCATCGGTTTTTGTTATCAGCGATTTTTCGGCATTTGACGACGAGGTGAAAAAAATGCTGGCGGCTTTGTCCCGCAAGGCGAGGGTTTATGTTTTAAACGTGTTTGACGTTTTGGAAGAGCTGCCGCCGCCGGCGGGTGAATATATGGCGGAGAATGCCGGCGAAAGAGTTATTTTTGATTCCCGTTCCAAATATTTTCAGAAAGAATATAAGGCCTATTTTAAAGAAAAACGCCGTCGGATTGAGACTTTTTGCCGTCAGTTCGGCATTCGCTGCGTGGAGATACGGACGGATATTCCCCTGCATAAGCAGTTGAGAATAGGCTGAGCGGGATTTTTTTGCGGGGAATCTTGACAAATTCTCTGAGAAATGGTAGTTTCAACACTGAATTATTTTGTAACTATAATTTGAGAAGAGAAAAAATATGGTTAAATCAAATGAAAACAGTGCTTATAAAAGAGGGCAAGAATTGCTCGATCAGGGCATGTATAAAGAAGCAATCGCCCAGTTTGACGAAGCGATTGCAGAGCAGCCCAAGTCATGGAAAGCATTAAACAGTAAGGGGTTTGCTTTTCAGAAGATGAGCCGTTATACCGAAGCTGTCGAGTGTTTCGATAAGGCTTTACAGATGAATCCGCAGTCCGTCGAAGTTTTAAATAACAAAGGCGTTACTTTAAGCATGCGCGGATTATATAAAGATGCAATTGCCTGTTTCGATCAGGCCGTGGCGGTTGACCAGACCTCTCTGGAAGCCCTGAACGGCAAGGCAATCGCTTTGCAGCATATGTTCTCTTACAAAGAAGCTCTGGACGTTCTGGAGCAGGCGATTAAAATTGACAATAAGCATCCGCAGACGCTGCTGTCAATTGCCGTAACGTTACAAAAGCTTAAGCAGTATGACCGGGCGATTTCTTTCTTTAAAAAGGTTTTGGCCAACGACAAATCCAATATTAAGGCCTGGAACGGGGTCGGGGTTACCTATCAGTTGATGGGTGATAATAATTCGGCTCTGAAATGTTTTACTAAAATTTTGAATATCGACAGCCGGGAAATTCAGGCTTGGATCAGCATCGGTTTCGTTTATCAGAAAATGCTGAAGTTTAATGATGCCCTGAAGTGCTATAAAAAAGCCCAGATGCTGATTAATAACAATTATCACCATAAATTATATGACGGTTTGGCCTCTTGTCTGACCAAGTTGTCGGAATTTGATCAGGCTATTGAGGTTTATAAACAAATCTTTCAGCGTGAAGAGGGCAAAAAGAAATGGGATGCCCAGCGCTCAATTAAGTTTGTCAATAAATTGAAACGCAAAAAAGCCATTGGTGCATTGCCGGAGATTGTTCCGGGTGGCACATCTTCTGCAGCCGGCGCCCCGGCAGCAGGAAGTGTTGCAACTTCCGATGCCTCCGGTGACGGTGTTTTTTAATCTCTTCTTAAATTGCCGGCCTCTCCTTTGGGAGAGGCTTTTTTTATAGCCGAGATGTGTAATTGAAAAAGGCCGCAAGGTGATTATTTCCCTTAACGTAACAATTGTTAAAGGAGATTACTCATGGGTACAATCTTAAAATATATTTTTTATATTGCCTTGATTATCATTATTTATCTGGTCGGAAAAGGCATTTTTGAAGGAAGCATCAACGAGACGACAACCGTCGGCCAGGTGGTCGATGATGTGAAGTCCGGTGCTGCCGATATGGCGGCAGATGTTGCCGATACGACAAAAAAGGCTGTTGAAGATACAAAATCAGACAGCAGAAATGTTGCCGTTCCGGCAAAATCTTCAAACCAAGGCGCCTATAATTCAACACAAGGAGAATTTATGATGAGTGAAAATACATTGAGCGATAAAGCGGCCAATGCTTGGGATAAGACCAAGGAAGTCAGCAGTGATGCCTGGGAAGCAACCAAGGAAGGAACCAAAAAAGCCGGTGAGGCAATTGCCGAAAAATCAGGCGATGCTTGGGATAAGACCAAGGAAGTGAGCAGCGATGCCTGGGAAGCAACCAAGGAAGGAACTAAAAAAGCCGGTGAAGCCGTTGCCGAAAAATCAGGAGATGCCTGGGAGGCGACTAAAGATGTTTCAGGAAAAGCCTGGGATAAAACCAAGGAAGTGAGCGGCGATGCCTGGGAAGCAACTAAAGTAACGGATACGCCTGATGATGCGGCTTATCATGTTCGGCAGAATGATGCGGCAGTTCAATCGGAACAACGTGCAGATTATTAACTATATTATAAGCCCCTCATGTGAGGGGCTTTCTGCCGGTTAAATGGTGGGGGCAAAATAGTAACTGGCTGTAGTGCCGCTTATAGATACCCGGTATGTTGATCCCTTTTGAATTGGATAAGACCATGAGTTTCTTGTCCAGTCTGTTTGTTCCCTTTGTACTCTGACCATTGAACTATTAATCCAAATTTCTACAGAACCGCCCTCTGTCGCTTCCCTATAATCAATTCCAATCAGAAAACCGTTGGTGGTTGCCGTATAAGTTACACCGGTTGCCCTGCTGTATAGAGTTTTATAATTCGGCATGGCGGCAGTGACGATGTCGGCCTGCAGTTTGGCCAAAGCGTCGGCTTTTTTAGTGCAGTTAAAATAGGAGGTATTAAAGGGGCACTTCATCGGGGTGTTGACACAGTCGGAAGTGCTGCCGGTATAAGTATAGCCGAGAGAGGAGCACGATGGCTGAGCGCCGCAGGTCTGGGCATAAGCGTTGCCGACAATCGCCGAGGTTAAAATGCTCCCCGCCAGTAAAATTGATAGTTTCATCTTCTTTCTCCTTAGTGTTAAATTTCTGTTATCCGACTTGTTTCTCTCACTGCCTTTAGCGGCTTTTTTCTCTCCTTGCCGTTATCCCTGACATTCACCTCTCTCTGTCATTACCCGACTTGATCGGGTAATCCCCTTACTGTTGCCGCCAATCTTCCGGATGCCCCGGTCAAGCCGGAGCATGACTGGGTAGAATGACAATTACTCAACTTTCCCTTTCTTATCGTCATTGCCTGACATTTTCCTCTCCCTGCCATTATCCCCGGCATTCTCTTCTTTTGGTCATTACCCGATATTCACCTCTCTCTGTCATTACCCGACTTGATCGGGTAATCCCTCTGTCGTCGTCGCCAATCCCCAAGATGCCCCGGTCAAGCCGGAGCATGACCGGGTAGAATGACAATCTATGTTCCGCTCGGCCGTTCCGGAGCGACGGAACAGGGTATCCAGTATTTGTACCAGCTGCAGGAGGCATCGGAGATGTCGGTGTAACCGGAAGCGCATTTGCCGGTCGGAAAATATTTCCCCGAGCATTGTTCAAACGAGCATTCGATACCGACCGGACAGCTGGTCAGATAACCGTAATCCCCGCAGGTCTTGCAGCTTTTGTAATATTTGATGCCGTTCTGACAAAAGTCATTCGGATTGGTCGGCCCGAATTCCTCACAGACATATTTGTATCCCGACTTGCAGTCGCAGGCGGCATAGACGGTTTCGCCGACGCCCGGACAGGCCTCGCCGACCCCGACAAGGTTCTTGGAGGCGTCACAGGGTTTGTAATAAGAGGGGCATTTGCATTCGGCATAATGCGCGCCGGAAGCATCGACGCATTTGTCGGAAAGCTCCTTGGGAGCGGGACAATTGGCGGAAGAATAAGGATAAAGGGCAGTGTCGCAGTAGCATTTGTATTTACCGCCGCAGGAAGTCGAACTGATAGTGTTAGGATAAGAACATTCGCCCTTAGTGTATTTATAGTCGTTGTCGCAGCAGCGGTCATAATAGGCGTCGTCATAAGGACAGAGCCTTGCCTTAAACTGATTAGCGGCACAGGCGGCAGTTTGGGCAAAGCCTAAATCTTTGCAGCGCTGCGCATTGTTATGGTCAAAAGACTGTTCGATGTCATCGAAACCGATTTTATCGGCGGTATCGACAACAAAATGAACTTTAGCTAACTTAAAGGGCTGGAAAGGAGAAACAGTCCGCTCCGGATTGGGAACGGACCGAGGCGAATGAATTAAGGCTAGGTCTTGATTCATATCTATGAGGCTGGTGTCAGAGGCGACCGCCGTATCTGCATGAAAGAATGCGCCGACAGGCAGCAGAGCCGCGGCGAGAGCAACAGAGCAAGGAAGACGTCTCATGATACACCTCTATAACTAATTCAAAGCCTGTTCTCAGATTAGCATAGATGATATACGATGTCAATATACAATAAGACGCAAACTTTGTTCGCGCTAAAGAAATTAAAACTAAAGCTTATTTCAGGCGATAAGCCGAGCGAATGGCCGTTTCTAAACAACAGGGGTAATTTTTCATTGTCCAGTCGCCGCAGATTTGCAGATTGAGCCAGCGGGTTTGCGCTGTGTCGGGACGGCGGCTGTTATTGAGGCGGTCTTGTTTGATGGTTGCTCTTTTATGACGCAGAACTTTATAATCCGGCATAAAAGCGGCTTCCCTTTCCCGAATCCGGCAAATTTCTCCCCAAACCTGCCGTGCCAGCATATCGTCATTGATACGGATATGGTCTGCATTGCTGATGGTAACGGCCAGCAGTCCCGGCGATGAAAACAGCCACTGCGCTGTTCCCCCGATCAGACCGAGCATGTTGTTTCCGCCGGGAAGAGTTATCTGCATACTGGTGCGGAAATAGATGTTAATAATGGTATGATAATCAAACCGGAAACTTTCGAATAGCTGTCCGTAGTGATAGCTGTCCAAGGCGGAAACAACTCTGTCTTGAGGTTTTACGTTAACTTTTCGCCTGCCGAACCAAAGTTCGCAGAGCTGTTTGTCTTTTTCTTTGAAACCGGTAAGCCTCCAGCCGCAGCGAATGTCTTTGAGGGAAGCGGACATTTTGTCAATCAGCCGGCCGGATAAGTCGCCGCACGAAAAGCCGGCCTTGAATTTTCCCGGTGTAAAAGGAAACAGCTGTCGGGCAATATTCAGCCATTGCCTGCCGCTGATGTCGGCAAAAGCGGTGTTAAAGACCGCTTCGGCAATTTCTTCGCGGCAGTGCAGCCAATGCCGCAGGGTTTTGTTTTGGTTGATATCCCGGAAAGTAATGTCGGAACGGAAAAAATCTTTGCCTGCAAAGCGACGGCAGCAGGTATTGGCGCCCAAAATAACATGCGTGGCATTGTCCAGCGACATTTGCCAGTCGGCGGCAACAAAAGAATAGGCGCGCCCGCCGGGGTGTCCTGCCGCTTCATAAACGGTAATGTGATAATCCGGATGTCTCCGGGCCAGATACAGCGCCGCGCTCAACCCGGCCGCTCCGCCGCCGATAATGTGATATGTCGGCCGCATTTTCGGCATTATTTTCCGAAATAAGCGCGCAGCGCCAAAGTCAGCTTTTTCATTTTGCTGAGCTGCGGTTTGGGCGAAATGACTTCCCAGCCGCGGTTTTGCATGATGTCAAAATATTTGCGGTAGATGGCGGCAATCATTTTGACCGGGCGGGCGGTCTTTTTGTCAAGTTTCTGAATCAAAACATCCGCCTTTTTAAAATCGGCGTCAGCCAGTTTAGCCAGCTCTTCGCGGGCAACGGCCAAATTCTTGTCAACCACCACGCTGCGCGGATCTTTTGATGAGATATTGGCTTTTTGCAAAAATTCCCGCGGAATATAAAGGCGATTGCTCATTGCGTCTTCTTTCACGTCGCGCAGAATATTGGTAATCTGTAACGCATTGCCCAGCGTGGTGGCCAAGTCGTTGATAATTTTCTCATCGGCACAGCCGAAAATACGCAACGATAAATTTCCGGGAACTCCGGCAACCCCGCGGCAGTAGGCATAAAATTCGTTGAGCGAAGGGGCCTGCAGCGGCTGGGGAATATCCATCGAAATGCTGTCAATCAGCTTCATGAATTCTTCTTTCGGCAGTTTGAAACGCATACAGTTTTTATAAATGCGGCGGCCGATTTCGGTAGCGGGAACCTTCTTGTCGTAAATATTGTCCAGTTCTTCGCGCCAGGCCTGAAGCAGTTCCTGTTTTTCGCTCATGTCGCTGTCGCCGTCAACAATATCGTCGATATGCCGGCAGAAAGCATAAATGGTATACATTGCCTCGCGCTTGGCCTTCGGCAGCATCCGCATGCTCCAGAAAAATGAAGTTCCTGATTTTTTTACAATCGCTTTAATATCGTTCATTTACAAACCTTTATTAGTCAAAGTTTTGTGCCGGGTGAGCAAACCTCTGCAAATGCCGCCAATCGTGGCGCAGAACCAGTCGCGTTTGTTCAGCCTGACTGTATCGGCCAAAACATCTCCTTTTAATATTTTTTTTACCATAATATTGGTTAAGGAAAAGATAACGCAGATTTCGAGTCTCAGCCGCAGATTCCGCACAATCGACGGTAAAATCGCCGCATCTTCCATCAGTCCGCGAACACGAAACATTATTTCTTTAACCAGCAGTTTAAGCGCTTTGGAACTTTTGGCTCTGGTCAGTGCAGAGGGAGAAACGTCAAACCGGCGGAATAGTTCATCGGGAATATAAACCCGCTTTAATGTTTTTGCATCATATTTTAAATCCTGCACATGGTTGACGATCTGCAACGCGGCGCACAAGGCATTGGCCGGCAGATAAGTTGACGGGTTTTCATTGTGCAGAGCGAGCAGAAAACGTCCTACCGGCGCCGCGGAATGTTGGCAATAAGCCATCAGCTGTCCCCAGGTTTCATAATGGAAACAGGCAGCGTCCTGCCGAAAAGCAGTCAGCAAATCACTGGCCAGCGAAAAACTCAGATTCTCCGCTATGAAGGCTTTTCGCAGCGGTTCGGCAATTTGATGAGCTTCCGTTTCGCGCTCTGCTTTCCCGTATAAAGCCTGTTCCAGTTGTTCCAGGCGTTTGGTCTTCTCCGCCTCGGACAAGTCCGGATTATCGGCAATGTCATCGCCGTAGCGGGCAAAGTTATAGTAAGCGGTAACAATCTTCCGGTTTTCTTTTCCCAACAAAAAAGAAGCCACCGGAAAATTTTCGTCCTTTTGTTGTTTGTGGCGCATGTCGCTCATCGGCGTTTCTCCAGCCAGATGTCAAGATCGGCCAGCGCCCTTTGACAATAGGCCTGCTTTCGGTCGGCGCCTTTCAGTTTGCGGAATTTGCCGTTGGCGGTCGTTTCTCCCGAGATAGTCGGAAAAATACCGAAATTGATATTCATCGGCTGAAAATTTTCAATATTCGTATCGTCGATTAAATGACTGAGCATTGAACCGAGAGCCGTTGTTCTGGGCGGCGGCAGCGGGTCTGTCCCTAGCTGCTGTCCGGCGGCAAAATAACCGGCCATCAGGCCGACTGCGGCGCTTTCGATATATCCTTCGCAGCCGGTAATCTGTCCGGCAAACCGCAGGTGAGGTTTGCTTTTGAGCCGCAGATAAGCATCAAGCAGCAGCGGGCTTTTGATAAAAGTATTTTTATGAATGCCGCCGAAACGGGCAAACTCCGCCTTTTCCAGCCCGGGAATCATTTGAAAAATTCGTTTTTGTTCACCGTATTTCATCTTGGTTTGAAAACCGACCAGATTGCGCAGCGTGTCTTCCTTGTTGTCCTGCCGCAGCTGAACCACGGCATAAGGTTTTTCCGAACTGTGCGGATTGGTCAGTCCCACCGGTTTCATCGGGCCGAAAACCAAAGTTTCGATGCCTCTTTCCGCCATCACTTCAATCGGCAGGCAGCCGTCAAAATAGTGCACTTCTTCCCAGTCGTGAAATTCGGCCTTTTCCGCTTTCAGCAAAGCATCGACAAACTGATAATATTGTTCTTTGGAGAGCGGGCAGTTGATGTAATCAACTTTGTCGCCTTTGTCATAGCGGGACTGATACCACGCTTTGCTGAAGTCAATGCTCTCCTTGTAAACCACCGGAGCTATTGCATCGTAAAAGGAGAGGGACTGCCGGTCAACTTCCGTTAAAATGGCGTCTGCCAGTTTTTCGCTGGTCAGCGGTCCGGTGGCAATAATCGATTCGCCCCACGTTTCGGGAGGAAGTTCCGTCAGCTCACCGGTTTCAAACCGAATAAGCGGATGCCCGCTGAGCTTTTCCGTTACCATGGCGGCAAAACCGTCGCGGTCAACCGCCAGCGCTCCTCCGGCCGGAACTTTGGTGGCGTCGGCACAGGCCATAATCAGGGAGCCGCAGCGTCGCATTTCTTCATGCAGCAGGCCGACGGCGTTATGTTCAAAATCATCTGACCGCAGCGAATTGGAGCAAACCAGTTCCGCGCAGTTCGGATTTTTGTGCGCGGCAGAGAATTTCTGCGGCTTCATCTCATGAATAATCGCCGGAATTCCGGCTTCGGCAATCTGCCAGGCGGCTTCCGAACCGGCCAGCCCGGCGCCGATAATATGAATAGCTTGTCGGGTCATTGTCTTTCCTTAATTTTGTTTTTTTATAGCAGTAATTTGCCAAAAGTAAACCCTGAAAAGATTTCTAACTTATTGATAACCTGCGTATAGCGTTTGAATTATATTAAAAAAAAGCTATACTGGGAAAAATCTTAGATGAAGTGATTCTGTGATATGAAGCCAGTTTTAATCATTTGGGCAGCCGGTGCCCTGTTTTTTCCCGCTCTTTGCTTTGCCAGCGAAGAGTATGATCCGTTGTTGTATCCCGAAGCGGCTGCGGCGGAAGCCGATGCCGCGGCGATGCCTTCGTCGGGGAAAACGCTGCTTGCTTCGCCGAAATTGCTTGACGAAGAAGATATGAATTTTGAAAATCTGGACTTTGACGCTTTGGACGGTGAACCTCAGTCCACGCCGATGCCGGCCGCAGCTCCTTCGGCGGTCACGCCTCCTCCGCCGCCAGCCTCATCATCTCTTCCGGCGGCTCCGGCAGAAAAGGAAACCGCCCCGGTCGTTGATAAAAATAAAACCCTGACCGATAATCTGCAGGCCAATGCTCCGTCAACGGAAGATTCGGTCATTCCGCTGCCGAAAGTCGAAGAAACCTGGATTTCCAAAATCAAATCGCCGCTCGGAGAGGCCGATTCTGCCAAAGCGGCCGGTGATGAAGAAAAACAAACCGGAAAAGTCAATCTTGAAAATCTGGTTGAAAAGTCCAAAAAAACCGTGCGGCGTTCCAATGCCTCGGTTTTTGATATTTCCGGCGCCATGCTCCGCATGTCTTTCAAACAGATTGATGATATTCTTACCCGCCGCGGTTTCCGCCGCACGGTGCAAAAGCTGGATATTCCGAATTTTATCCGCTGGCGCAATGAAGACAAATGCCGCGCATCCGGCGTCGTGGGCTATGAGCGTTTGGAAAACTGCGTTATCCAAATGGCAAAGAAAAACGGCTATCAGTATGTGGAGCGCACCACTTATTCCAAGTTTGACACCCGAGAGGAAATAGAAGTCTATTTTACCAGCACTTTCACCAATAACAAAGCCTACCGCATTTCATACAAAAGCGAAGCGGCAACCGCAATCACCGGCAACAGCCAGAAGCAGATTTATCTGCGGAATATAAAAGTTTATGATTTTTGGAAAAAAATTAACCAAAAGTATGGTACACCCGACAATAAAGATGACGTCATCTGGGGATTGGGCGGCAACAAGCCTTATCTTCAGGCCGGCACCGGGCGCCTGATTCTGGAAGATCCGATGCTGCGGGAACTGGATTACACCCGGATGTCGCGTGAAGATCAGAAGTTTATGAATACCGATTTGTATAGTTTTTAGAGGATATGATGAACGATATTTTATCAGAAACCGAATTGGCCGAATTGATTTGCACCCGTATCAGCCATGATGTCATCGGCAATGTCGGTGCCGTATCCAATGCGGTGGAACTTCTTGAAGAAGGAGATATGGACTTTCTGGATGATATCCGTTCGATTCTCAAAGTCAGCTCTTCGGTTCTTTCTGCCCGTCTGAAGTTTTTCCGCCTGGCATTCGGCCTGAGCAACGCCAACCTTGAAGATTTCGGGCAGGTAAAGTCGGCTGCGGAAAATTATCTGAAAACGCTTGGCAGCCGCAATTATCCGCTGTCGCTGGAACTGGAGCTTCACTCGGCAGCTTTTGCCCGGCAGGCGCTGGTCGGAATTATGATTGCGGCGGACATGCTGATTAAAGGCGGCAAAATCGAAGCCCGCGAAGTCGGCGGCCGGCTGGCTGTCATAACCCATTGCGAAACGCCGCCGTCTGCGGAAAAAATCAGAAACATCAAAACGGTTTTGTCGGGCGGCCGCCCGGAAAATATGGCCCAGTATGCTCCGGTGTTCTATCTGAAAAGCCTTATGACTTCGCAGAAACAGGTAATAAGGCTTATTGAAACGCCGGCCTTCGGCCTGATGATGGAGCAGGGGGAATAAAATGGCAAAATGTTTGGTCGCCGACGACTCTAAAATAATCAGAATGCTTTTTGCCAAGATTATGGGAAATCTGGGCTTTGACGTGACCGAAGCCGAAGACGGCGAAGAAGTCGTCGAACAATGCCAGCTCAACGAGTTTGATTTGGTGATTATGGATTATCGTCTGCCTGTGCTCGACGGTATTGATGCCATGTATAAAATCCGCAATTCCCGGCTTGAGAAACAGCCTAAAATAATTTTCTGTTCATCGCTGCTGGATATTGAAAAAATAGAAGAGGCTTTGGACGGCGGTGCTGACGACTATGTGCTGAAACCCTTTGACGAAGAAATCATTATCAGCAAATTGTCAATACTCGGCCTGGTTTAGGAAAAAACGATGAAAAAGAGCGATTTTGAATATGTGTTAAGCCTTCTCAGACAATATGCCGGTTGGGATTTGTCCAACGACAAATATTTCATCATCGATAAAAAACTTTATAATTTTATCTGTGAAAAGGGTTATGCTTCGGTTGAAGATTTGATTGCCGAGCTAAAAATCGGTCAGAAAGCCATGCTGTGGCAGGTTGTTGAGGCCTTGACCCTGTCGGACACTTATTTTTACCGTGACTATCCGGTATTTAAAGCTTTTGAGAATTATCTGCTGCCGCAGCTGCGGGAAATCAACCGAAGTTCCAAAAAGCTGCGGATATGGAGCCTCGGCTGTTCGACCGGACAGGAGGCATATTCGATTGCCATGGCGGTTAAGCACAAGCTTCTGGGCGTTAAAGACTGGAATGTAAACATTATCGGCACCGACATTTCCAGTTATTCGATCGGTAAGGCGCAAAAAGGACTGTTCAGCCAGTTCGATGTCCAGATGGGGCTGAATATGCGCCAGATTCTGGAAAATTTTCATCAGGATCAGGGGCAGTGGCAGCTTAATGACGACATCCTTTCCATGGTGGAATTCCGCCGTTACAATCTGATGGACGAACTGACGCTCAGCGGCAGTTATGACGTAATTTTCTGCCGCTATGTCCTGCAGTATTTTTCACCCGAAATTCAGCGAAAAATCGTTGCGAAGATATACAGCCGTCAAAATCCGGCCGGCTTCCTTTATACCGGAATGCATGAAAATATCCGGGGATTGGATGAGTTCTACCAGCCCGTCAGCGGAATGGACTGTCTCTATCAGGCGAAAATGAATGTGCCGCTGCCAAATTTTGATGAAGATGTCAAAAGCGAAGTAATTGCCGGCCCCGCAGACAGCGACGATGACATTCCGAGCTTTGTTCGCCCGCGTAATCTGACTTATCGCGCGCCGCAGTCCGCTCAGGACTTTATGGAAGAACTTAAAAAGAAAAACTGACGGGAAAGCGGTCTAAACCGTAAGGTCCGGAAAATCAGCCGCGCTTTCGGGGTTGCTTTATTTCATTTAAATCGGGATAGGTGTTTTTTATCCGGCGCAGCAAATCGTCCAGTTTCAGCCGCAGTGCTGACGGCGGGTTTTTGCGCTGGGCATTTTCGGCCTGCCTTTTGGCAATATCGGCGGCACCGATTCGCAGCGAATATTCCGCAGCCGCATATTCGGCATAAGCCGTCTGCCCGTTTTGGTCATAAGCCTGAGACAGCAGCAGCCAGCCCATGGCCGAAGGGCGTTGCTGCAAAGAGCGGTTTAAGACCGCAATAATGTTTTTCAATTCTGCCGGCGACGGAGAAACCGCCAAAGCAGCCTGAGCCCAGTCAACCTGCAGCAGTGCGGCGTCGGGACGAAGTTTGAGAACCTTGCCGTAAGCTTCTTTGGCCGCTTTCAGATTGCCCTGTTCCATATAAATTTGCGCTTTCAGTTCATAAAAATAAGGATTGTCCGGTTCTTCGGCCGATAAGGCATCAATCATCCTCAGAGCTTTGCCGAAATTGAGCTGCTTAAAATAAGCAATGGCTTGGGCATAACGGGCGGCGATTGACGTATCGCTCGGCGGATAACGCTTAAATGTTTGTGCCGGTTCTTGCAGAAAGCCGTATAATTTGGCTTTTATGCGTTGAAATTCATTGTCCAGAGAATGATCCTGATGATAGGGTGATTGTTTGACCGCCTGCTCCAGAAAGCGGACACGTTCGCTCGTAACCGGGTGGGTTCTGAAATAGTCGCTTTCTTCAATCCCGTTTAACGCGTTTTGTTTTTGAATTTTTTTCATAAATTGCAGCAGTCCCTGCGGTGATGTCTGCCGTTTATAAAGAAGTTTCACTGCGGCATCGTCGGCGCTGCGTTCTTCTTCGACCCGGTAAGCCATATAATTGGAGAGCAGGGAGCTCTGTGACCCCAGCATGACGGCGACGGCCACGTCACCCCGGCCGCTGGCTGCGGCCGCGGCTCCGGCCAGAACCAGAGACGCCAGACTGGCTTCCTGCATACTCTGGTTTTTTATTTTCTGACGCAGAATATGCCCGCCGAGAATATGTCCGGTTTCATGCGCCAAAACGCCGCTGATTTGGTCGGTGTTATCTGCTTTCAGCAGCGTCCCCGTATGGATGAACAGATTGTTGCCGTCGCCGACAAAGGCATTCAGGCTGTTGTCATTGACAATATAAATTTTATTGCGGTTAAACGGAATACCGGCAGTTTGAAAAATCGGACGGATAACTTTGGCCAGATATTGTTCGGTCTCTTCATCGGAAATGATGCTCATCTGTCCCAAGGCATCTCTTAACGGCAAAAAGGCTAATATCAGCCAGAAGCCGATGATTAGCCTTGATACGGTGTTCTTTTTGCTGCCGGTCAGCTTTTGATTAATTTTCTCCACCAGGTTGTCTTTCCTTTCTGTTCGGCCTTCTCCGCGGAATTGTCTTCCGCAGCGGCAACATTGGGAGACTTAATATCTTCATGGCTGTTATACAAGATGACCGCTTCCGCTTTTTCTTTTTTTGTTTCGCCGTTGTTTTCGTTGTCACCGTTGTCATTATAGTTGCGGCGATCGCGGCGGCGGTTGTTGCGACGGTCAAATCTGTTGCGTCGGTCACGCCGGCGGTTGCTGCGGCGTCCCTCGTTTTCCTGCCCGTCTTCGCTCCTGTTTTCTTTGACGCTTTCGGAAGCTTCCGCCGTATCGGCTGCATCTTCCTGAACCGGTGTGTCTTCGGCAGCCGTTTCTTCTTTGATGCGCGGTTTCCGGTCACCTTTGTTCGGCTGACGGCGGCTGTTGCGCGGAGAACTGCTTTCTTCCGTTCCGTTTTCTTCCTTATCTTCTTCCTTATCCTGAGTTTTAACCGCTTTAATGCGTTCAATTCTCAGGTCGGCAATGTTCTTGATTGAGTCGTCGGCGCAGATAATCACTTCCATATTGTAACGCTGTTCCAAATCGCTGACGCATTTGCGCTTCTGATTCAGCAGATAAAGGGCAAACTCGCTGGGCAGATAGAGGTTAATCCGTGAACAGCGGTTTTTAATGCCTTCTTCCTCAATACAGCGCAGCACAAAAACCGCTCCCGATTCGATTGTGCGGACAATTCCTTTGCCGTGGCAGTGCGGGCAAACCTGATAATTGCTTTCAAAGAAAGAGGAATGCATCCGTTGGCGCGATATTTCCAGCAAGCCGAAACAGCTCATCTTGGCAATCTGAATCCGTGCCCGGTCTTTTTTCATGGCCTCTTTCATACGCTTTTCAACCGCCAGATTGTTTTTCTGTTCTTCCATATCAATAAAATCGACCACGACCAACCCGGCCAGATTTCTCATTCTCAGTTGTTTGGCAATTTCGTCGGCTGCTTCCAGATTGGTTTTGAGTGCGGTTTCCTCCAGGTCTTTTTCTTTGGTTGCCCGGCCGGAGTTGACATCAATTGAAACCAGCGCCTCCGTGGGGTTGATAACCAGATAACCGCCCGATTCCAGCTGAACATTGGTGTCATGCAGCTTGTCCAGCTGAGCTTCAACCTGAAATCTCTGGAACAAAGGCAGCTCGCCTTTTTTGTTTTCTTTAATTTTTTTCAGGTTATGCGGGGAAAGGATTTTCACAAAATCACGCGCGGCTTTGTAAGCCTGTTCGCCGTCCACGATAATTTCGGAAATGTCTTTGGTGTACATATCGCGCAGGGCGCGTCTGATCAGGTTGCCTTCCTCGTGAATTAAAGCCGGAGCTTTCCCTTTCAAAGCATCAAGGCGGATTTGATTCCAGCTGCGGATCAGATAATTGTAGTCGCGGACAATGTCTGCTTTGGTTTTTTCTTCGCCGGCGGTGCGGACAATCATAGACATTTCATTGTTGAGCGGCAATTCTTTAACGATGTTTTTCAGCCGTTTGCGGTCTGCAACATTGGTAATTTTGCGGGAAACGCCGCCGCTTTTGATGCGGTTCGGCATTAAAACGCAATAGCGTCCGGCCAGAGAAAGATAAGTCGTTAATGCCGCGCCTTTATTGCCGCGTTCTTCTTTAACCACCTGAACCAGCAAAATCTGTCCTTCTTTGATAACGTCCTGAATTTTGCTGCGGTGGAATAATTTGCGGATTTTCATCAGTTTGCGCTGAATTTCAAAATCGCATTCGCTGTCGTCTTCTTCATCGTCATCTTCTTCAACGACGTCTTCTTCGGCCATATTGTTATAGGTGCTTGACTTCCGGGGCGCGTCAACTTCTTCCTGAACGGTTTCTTCTTCCTCTTTGGTGCTTTCGGCCATAACCGTCAGTTTTTCTTCTTTTTCCGCTTTTTCTTGTTCCGGTGCGGCCGGTTCCGTTTCGGCAGCTTCCTCTTTGGGAGCCTGCTGGGCTTTGCGGGCACGCTTTTTCAAAATTCTTTTCTTGCGGGGATGCTTGTGTGAATCTGCCGCCGTTTCTTCCTGCGGAACCGTTTCGGTCGGTGTTTCTTCCGTCAGAGTGCCGTTTTCTGCGGCCGTTTCCGCGGCTTCCGGCAAAGATTCGTTCGGTGCGGAAGTTGTTTCTGCTGCCGGAATTTTTTCTTCCGTTACGGCCTCTTCCTGAACCGGAGTTGAAGTTTCGCTGCCGTTTTCGGCTGCTTCTGCCGCTTTGGCTTCCGCTTCCGCGGCTTCACGGGCTTTGCGCTCTTCTTCGCGGGCGGCGTATTGGGCTGCTTTTTCGGCGCGGTGTCTTTCGCGCTCGGCTTCCCGTTCTTTAATCGCCTGTTTTTTGGCTTCGATAATCTCGTCTACTTCTTTGTCAATTGAGGCCAGCTCTTCTTCCGAAACATTGTAATAGTCCGGGTGAATTTCACCGAAAGCCAGAAAACCGTGCTTGTTTCCGCCGTAATCGACGAAAGCGGCCTGCAGCGAAGGCTCAACCCGCATGACTTTTGCCAAATAAATGTTGCCTTTGATTTGTTTGCGGCTGGCTGATTCGAATTCGACGTCTTCAACTTTGTTTCCGTTAACGATGACAACGCGGGTTTCTTCCGGACGGGTGTCATCAATCAGCATTCTTTTGGTCATAAATATAATTCTCCGTTTGGGTACCGAAACGCCGGGGCGCGGTACGGGTATTGTCACAAAACTGGAGGGAATCAGGCGAAAGCTATTATGTATCTAAGCACGAAATCTGCCGCTGCCGGTGTTTCGCACTCTATTTTAAGCCAGTCTTCGGGCTGTCAGTCGCAGCCTTACTTATCATATAAAACCTCTCTGTGTCCCCGGCACATTTGTTTACTTTGTTTGTTTATCGGGCCCGGGACGTGAAACCGTCCAGTAAAAATCTTTTGTCTTTCTTGTCTGCAAGCACGCCTCTCGCTGTGAGCCGGCGGCGGTATCAGCGCGGCAGGTCTTGCATTTTATGGTAAACTCGTGTAATAAAGACCTGCTTCCGATACATTAAAAGCATACAATTGCACTCAGAATATACGATTTGATTTAAAACACAATATTATTTTTGAATCAGACGCAAAAAAGTGCGGTCGCCTTTGTCTGCCGTTTGTTTACAGCCGAAAAGACAGCTTGCGCTCCGGATAATTTTATGTTTTTAACCTATTGGTAAGAAGTGTTTATATATAATAACCTATATTGCGTAATTGTGTGGATTGAACGGATGCGAACCTTTTTGCAACAGATGGCCGTCGGTATGAAAGGCCTTGTCAGGCAGGTGCTGGCAACAGCCGTCATTTTCTGCTGCGCGTTTTCTGCTGCCGATTCTGCCGCAGCATCCGGAATTACGTCCATGCGCATCGGGCAGGGGGTCGGAAGCGTTCGCATCGTCTTTGATGCGGACCGGAAGTTTGACTATAAGGTTTTTCTGCTCAATGAGCCCAAGCGTTTGGTTATCGATACCTTTGATGTCAAAGTCAGTCCCGAAATCGAAAAATATGTCGATAAAAACAATCTGGTAACCAAAACCCGTTTGGGGAGCGTCGGGACGGACGGCATTCGTATCGTCTTCGATTTGCAGAAGCCGGCAATCGTCAAAAAAGCCTTTATGCTTGCGCCTCAGAGCAATTTCGGCTGGCGTTTTGTGATTGATGTTTCCATAGCTTCCGAACGGGAGTTTTCCTCCAAGGTCGGCAGCAAATACGCTCTCAGTAACGAAAATTCTTTTGCCGGAAGCTATTCGTCGTCTTCCTCCAAGTCGTCGTCTAAAGCCAAAACCGTCAATAAAAAGAAAATCATCGTCCTTGACCCCGGACACGGCGGCAAAGATCCGGGAGCCATCGGCTATTCCGGCGTTTATGAAAAAAATATCACTCTGGCCATGGCCAAAGAACTGAAAGTGATTTTGGAGAAAGAGGGGTACAAGGTTCATCTGACCCGCAGCACGGATATTTTTATCCCTCTGCGCGACCGGGTAAAGATTGCCCGCAAATATAATGCCGACCTGTTTATGTCCATTCATGCCGACAGCGCCGTCAACCGCAGTGCCAAAGGGCTTTCCGTCTATACATTGTCTGAAACCGCGTCTGACAAAGAGGCTGCCGCTCTGGCCGAACGCGAAAATAAGGCCGATGTCGTTGCCGGGCTTAATCTGCTTGAACATTCCAAAGAGGTTTCGGATATTCTGATAAACCTGGCGCAGCGCGAAACCATGAACCGTTCTTCCGAATTTGCATCTTTTATGGTTCAGGAAATGCGCAAATCGGTAAAACTGCGCGACAATACGCACCGTTTCGCCGGTTTTGCGGTTTTGAAAGCGCCTGATGTTCCGTCCGTTCTGCTGGAAATGGGCTACCTTTCCAACCGCACGGAAGAACGTTTGCTCAAACAAAAGGACTATCGCCGCAAGCTGGCTGTTTCGACCAGCAAGGCCGTTGAAAAATATTTTGACAACATGCAGCATGCTTCCGTCTTCTGAAGACGGAGATTGTAAATGCCGGTATTTCTCGGAATAGCGGTATATTTTTGGCGTGGAAAAGGCATTTTTCTTTTGCATTTTTAGTAAATTGTAATAGATTGAACAAAAATAACTTTAAGGTTTTTGAATTTTGGTGGAATTGTAATGCTTAAGACCCTGTCTTCCCTGCTGAGTACGTTTTTTTTCTTTGCCGTCATCGCCGTCGTGCTGGTTATCAGTTCGCTGTGGAAATATGCCGGCGAGCTGCCGGATTACCACCAGCTGGCCAAATATGAACCGGCCGTCACCACGCGGCTTTACGCCGGCGACGGTCAGCTGCTGATGGAGTATGCGGTTGAAAAACGTATTTTCGTTCCGGTTGACAAGATTCCCGATCAGGTCAAAAATGCCTTTATCGCCGCAGAAGACAAAAAGTTTTACAGCCATTCGGGGATTGATTACGTCGGTATCATTCGCGCCGTTCTCGGCAATTTGAAAAACATCGGCACCGGACGCCGTCCGGCCGGTGCTTCGACCATTACCCAGCAGGTGGCCAAAAACTTTCTGCTGACTTCCGAATTGTCCTATATCCGCAAAATCAAAGAAGCTATTTTGGCCACGCGAATGGAACAGGCCTTTACCAAAGACCATATTCTGGAACTTTATTTGAATGAGATTTATCTCGGCAATCGTTCTTACGGAGTGGCTGCCGCGGCATTGAACTATTTCGGTAAGTCGCTGAACGAGCTGACGATTGAAGAGGCTGCCTATCTGGCGGCCTTGCCCAAAGGACCGAACAACTATAATCCCAAGACCAAATATGAAGCGGCCGTCGGCCGCCGCAATTGGGTAATCGACCGGATGATTGAAGACGGATACGTCGATCCCGACAGCGGTGAAGCGGCCAAGCAAAAGCCGCTGGTAACGATTGACCGCAGCAGCGCTTTTGTAAAAGATGCCCAATATTTCAGCGAAGAAGTGCGCCGTAAAATCAGTCAGAAATTCGGCAAGGATTCGGTCAACGAAGGCGGACTGATTGTCAGAACCACGCTTGACCCGAAACTGCAGGAAATTGCCAGCAATGTATTTCATCGGGAAATTCAAAATTATGACCGCCGCCACGGTTGGCGCGGTCCCCTCGGAAATATTCCCTTAACTGCGGATTATCGGGAAGCCTTGAAAAAGGCCGAAGTCCCGGCCGGAGCGGACGATGGCTGGGTTAAAGCCGTTGTGTTGCAGGTTTCTCCCGATTATGCCGTTATTGAGACCGAGGACGGTAGTCAGGGAAATATTCCGTTGGCTTTGCTTTCCTGGGCACGAAAATCGCTGGCCAAACAGGATGTCGGCGGAATGCCCAAATCTGTTGCCGAAGTATTGAAGGAAGGCGATATCATTTTCGCCGAACCGGCTTCCGAAAAAACGATTAAATCAAAAAATCTGACTGCCGAAGCTTATGAACTGCGGCAGCTTCCCAATGTCGAAGGCGCTTTGATTGTGATGGATCCGCACACCGGAAAAGTGCTGGCTGTCGTCGGCGGCTATTCTTTCCGCAAATCTCAGTTTAATCGGGCCACCCAGGCTTATCGCCAAACCGGCTCTTCCTTTAAGCCGTTTGTTTATCTGACCGCGCTGGAAAACGGTTATTCTCCGACGGATCTGATTCTGGACGCACCGTTTGTGCTTGACCAGGGAGCCGGACAGAAACGCTGGAAACCGGAAAACTATTCCAAAAAGTTTTACGGGTTGATGACGCTGCGCGAGGGAATTGAAAAATCCCGCAACCTGATGACCGTTCGTCTGGCGCAGGACGTCGGCATGGATAAAATTTCCGAAATGTCCCGCCGCATCGGAGTTAATAAAAATCTGCCGGAACTGCTTTCAATGTCGCTCGGTGCCGGCGACACCCGTTTGATTGACATGGCCAGCGCCTATTCGGTTATTGTCAACGGCGGTAAAAAGGTTGAACCTTACTTTATTGAGCGCATACAGGATCGCAACGGCAAAACGATTTACAAACGTGACCGCCGCGATTGCCCTGACTGCAATGCCGCCAAATGGGACAATCAGGATATTCCGCAGCTGGCTGACGGCCGTGAGCAGATAGTTGATCCGATGTCGGCTTACCAGATGACTTCTATTTTGGAGGGTGTGGCCGTTCGCGGCACCGGCGCCCGCCTGCGGGCTCTGAAACGTCATCTGGCCGGCAAAACAGGAACCACCAACGATAACAAGGACGGATGGTTTATGGGCTTTTCGCCTGACCTGGTCGTCGGAACCTATGTCGGCTTTGATGAACCGCGTACGCTGGGCCGCCGGGAAACCGGTGCGGCGGTGGCTCTGCCGATTTTCTATAATTTCATGGAGCAGGCGCTGAAAAACCAGCCGGATATTCCTTTCCGCATTCCGAAGGGAATCAAGCTTGTCCGCATTAACAACAAGACCGGCAAACCGGCCACGCCGAATGACACTTCCGTTATTTTTGAGGCTCTCAAGCCGGATTTTGACTTTAATAAAAACAAACAGCGGATTATCGGAGAGGAGGCCAAGCCGGCTCATTCCCTTGAAGATACCGCCAAAGTCTTCGGCGTTGACGAAGATAATGATTTTCAGCTCGGAACCGAATATTAAGGAGAAGACATGCGTGCCGAATTGGTTGAAATAATTGACGAAATCAAGCAGTCCCTTGAGCTGCTGAGGAGGTCTCTTTGACTATGACAATGCCCTTGTCCGTTTGGATGAACTGACGGCTCTCAGTGCCGATCCCGGTTTGTGGAACGATGCCGAAAAAGCGCAAAAGCTGATGAGCGAGAAAACAAATCTCGAAACCTCCCTGAACAACTTTCAGGAAATGCAGACGGCTCTGAACGATTTGTGTGATCTGGCCGAACTGGCAGAGGCCGAAGGCGATGAAACCGTTGTGGCCGACTGTCAGGAACAGTTGGCACAGCTCAGGGAACAGACTAAAAGGGGCGAATTGGAAGCTTTGCTTTCCGGTGAAGTCGACGGCAATGATGCTTTCCTTGAGGTGCATTCCGGCAGCGGCGGCACCGAGGCTCAGGACTGGGCGGAAATGCTGCTGCGTATGTACAGCCGCTGGGCCGAAGACCATAAATATAAAGTCGAATATGTGGAAGAAACCGAAGGCGACGTTGCCGGACTGAAGTCGGCAACGATTAAAATCTGCGGTCATAATGCTTATGGCTGGCTGAAGTCGGAAAGCGGCGTTCACCGCCTGGTGCGTATTTCTCCGTTTGACAGCAATGCCCGCCGTCACACCAGCTTTGCCTCGGTTTGGGTCTATCCGGTTATTGACGATGAAATCAATATTGAAATTAATGAATCAGACTGCCGCATTGATACTTATCGTGCTTCCGGCGCCGGCGGACAGCACATTAACAAAACGGATTCCGCGGTGCGGATTACCCATATTCCGACCGGCATTGTCGTTTCTTGCCAGACGCAGCGGTCGCAGTTTCAAAACCGTGATGCCGCCTGGAAAATGCTGAAAGCCCGTCTCTATGACATTGAATTGCAGAAACGTGAAGCCGAGGCTCAGGGAATTCGCGATTCTCAGGGGGACAACGGCTGGGGCAACCAGATTCGCTCTTATGTGCTGCAACCCTATAAAATGGTGAAAGATTTGCGTACGGAAGCTGAAACTTCCGATACCAAAGCCGTATTGGACGGTGATATTGATTTGTTTTTGTCGGCCGCTCTGGCCTCTAAAGTAGGTGCAAAATGAATTTGTCTCAAAAAATAGCAACTTGGGTTGCCTGTGTTTTAGCCGCTATTTACGGTATTTTCTGCATATTGGTTTTTGTTTATCCGAAACCGTTCTTTTATAATCCGACCACGGTTCGTTCCGATATCAACCATGCTCATAAATATGGATATAAGGCGCGTGAAGTAACTTATAATTCAAAAGACGGAACCCCTCTGCTGGCCTGGTACACCGAACCGCATAACGGGCAGAAGAAAATTGTCGTTTTTATGCACGGAAACTCTTATAATATTGAAGAATTTTATTATAAGCTGAAAACTTTCGCCAATGCCGGATACGGAACTTTTCTGCCCGAATACCGCGGCTATGGCGACGTTGCCGGTGAAATTACCCAGGAAAATCTGGAAGCCGACGCAATTGCCGCCGTGGAATATTTGCATTCTCAGGGTTATAAAAACAAAGACATTTATGTTTACGGCATGTCGCTCGGGTCTCACATGGCCACCAACAGCGTCTATCAGCTGCAGAAAAAGGAAGCTTTTGCCGGTCTGATTCTGGAAGTTCCCTTTGATAATCTGATGAATGTCGTGCGGCTGGCGGTGCCGGTTCCTCTGCCGTTGGAAGTTATTATGCGCGATAAATATGACAATCTGGCCATGATTGAAAATATCAAATCGCCTATTTTGATAATGGGCGGCAGCATTGACACGACGGTTCCCGTCGAATTGGCGCAGAATTTGTATAACTATGCTCCGGAACCCAAAAAAATAATCATCTATGAAAACGGAAAGCACAGCAACCTCTTTAATTTCCGTAATGATTTGGATATTTTGGACTGGATGAAGGCAAATGAAAACGGCTGGTTGAAAAGCGAATGAAAAAAGTTTCCAACAGGCTATATCTTACCCAGAAGATCATCGATTATATCGGTGTGGTTTTTCTCGGGCTGTTGCTCCTTTTTATCTGGCAGCTTTACCGCGGTCCGATTGAACTGCCGTTTTTAAAACCATATATGGTGCGGGCCCTCAATCATGACGATGCCGAATATCAGGTTACGGTCGATTCGGTTAATATTGAGCTGGTTCGTTCGATACAGCCGATTAAAATTATTGCCAACAATGTCGTTTACCGCAAAAACGACGGCAGCTTTATCATAAATGCGCCCAAAACGTCCGTTTCTTTCAGCATTAAGGCGCTGCTGCGCGGCGTAATTGCTCCCAGCTCAATGGAAGCGTTGAATCCGACGGTTTATATTTTTAACACTTACGGAGTAGATAAAGAAAATATCAATGACGTAAATAAGAAAAAAATAGCTTATTATTTCGATTCTTTTGAAGATTTTATTGAGCGCTTTAATTCTGACGACAATTTTTATCCCGAGAGTTACATTAACAAGATTTCCGTTAAAAACGCCGAGGTCGAGTTGCATGAAGTGGATCTGGGACGAAAGTGGATTTTTTCTGATTTGAATTATCTGCTGGAGCGGAATTTGACCAATATCTCAATGGATGTCAGCGCCCTGATGAAACTGAACAATCAGGTGGCTTCCGTCGGGGTCGAAGCCGAATACCGCATGCTTAACAATAAGCTGGCTTTTGAGTTTTATTTTTCTGATTTGGTTCCCAATGCGTTGGCAGAAACGTTTCTGGATAAAAATACCGCCGACGGTTTTTATAAGATAAATCTTCCCGTCAGCGGCCGGGTGGCAACGGTTATTGATTTCAATGAGGTAATTAAATATAAAGACGACATAATGAAAAGCGTTGATACCGCTTTTGAAAAAATTGATTTTCAGTTTGAAGGCGGCCGCGGCAATATTATGTTTAATGAGGATGCCGCCTATAATTACAATATTGCCGCGTTTTTGCTGGAAGGAGCGATCAGCGGCGGCTTGAACGAACTCAAAATCAGCAATGCCGACTTCGACCTCGGCAGCCAGAAAGCCAAAATCGATTTGAAAGTTTCCGGCGTCAAATCTTTTCTGCTGGAAAATTCTCTGAAAGACCTTAAAGTCGATTTGTCGGCCGCGGTAAAGGAAATGAATTTCGACGATCTTTATAACTATTGGCCGCGCTATCTTTCCGATGATGCCTGGAGCTGGTGCAAAGACAGCATTCGCGGCGGGCAGATAAAAAATGTCCGTTTTGACTTCAGGTTTGCTTATGACGACAAGAGCAGAAACTTTGGCCTGGCGGATCTTTCCGGCAGCGGCGATATCAGCGACACCAATCTGAATTACCTGAAAGAAATGCCTGATATAACCAATCTTTACGGCCGGGCGCACTTCAGCAAAACCAATATTAAAATCGATGTGGACAAAGGCGTTTCCGAAGGGGTTATTCTGACCGGAGGCTATGTCAATTTATATGATTTGGACAAGTACAACAATTATGCCGATATTGATTTGAAACTGAGCTCTTCGGTAACCGATGCCCTGCGGCTGATTGACAATCCTCCGCTGGGATATACCTCCGAAATGGGACTGAAACCGGACGCCCTTCAGGGGCAGGCGGAAACCGAACTGGGGCTGAAATTTGAAATCAAAAACGACCTGACGCCGGAAGAAGTAGAGGTAAAGGTAAAATCCGATTTGACGGAGGTTCGGGTTCCCGATGCGTTTAAAAACAAAACCGTTACCGCCGACGAATTGAAATTGGAAGTAGATAATCAGGGGCTGGCTTTGAGCGGCGATGCCAAACTGGAAAACATTCCGCTGAAATTGTCTTGGAACGAACGCTTTGCCGACAAAAACTATCGCAGCCGCTATAAGCTGTCAGCCAAGTTTAACAATGCTCTTAAAAAGGAGTTGGATTTTGATTCTTCCCTGCTTAATCCGCCCTATGTTGACGGCTATGCATTGGTTGATGCCGAAATAACCGTTTACAATGACCGCAAAACCGTTGTCAATCTGAATGCGCAGATTGATAAAATGGCGGTTGACTTTGCTTTCCTCGGTTTTAAAAAAACGGTAAATGAACGGGGAAATCTGCTCGCAACCCTGAATATTTATGACAACAAGCTGGTTTCTCTGCCGAAATTCAGTCTGTTTAAGGATGATTTTAAAATTGAGGGAAAAATTGATTTGACAGCCGACGGCAATATTAAAACCGTTGACATCACCAATATTTCCGGTCCGCGGACGGCCGCCAAAGCGCGGATAGACATTGCTCACGCACCGAAGAAAAAGGTTAAGATTAACATCTCCGGAACCAGCTATGACCTGACGCCGTTCTTTGACCGTGACGAAAATAAAATTAAAGTTGATCGGGCAACCCTGATTAAAACGCCGGAAGATGAGGATGACGAACTCGAAGACGTCACCGATACGGATATCTTTATTGCCGTTAACAACCTGTGGACCAATCCTCATGTGCCGGTCACTAACTTTGCCGGCTCGGCCAAACTGCTGAACGGCATCGGCGTGAATGAAATTCATATGGTCGGCAACTATAACAACAATAAAAAGTCTGTTTTAAAATTCGATTATGTTCCGCGCCCCAATAAGGAATTCCTGCTTTCCGTTGACAGTAACGATGCCGGAGCGACGCTGAAAGTGCTGCGGGTTTATAATAATATGAAAGGCGGAAATATCCAGGTTGAAGCGCGCCGCAATGCCCAGAAAGAATTTATCGGTCATGCCAAAATCCGCGATTTCAGCATTTATAATACGCCGGTGATTGCCAAACTGCTGACGGTGGCATCTTTCAGCGGTATGGTTGATTTGCTGATGGGCGAGGGGCTGACTTTCTCTCACTTTGATGCTCCGTTCGAATACAGAAACCGGCAGCTGAGCCTGAAAGAGGCCAAAGCTTTCGGCGATGTTGTCGGCATAACCGCGCAGGGAACCTATGACCGCCGTTTTGACGAAGTCAATTTTCACGGAGTCATTGCGCCGGCATACAGCTTGAATACCATGCTCGGCAAAATTCCCCTGGTCGGAAATCTTCTTGTCGGCAAGGACGGAACCGTTTTTGCTGCCAACTACAGCGCCACCGGTTCGGTTGAAGATGCGGAAATTGACATTAATCCTCTGTCGGCCTTAAGCCCGAGTTCTTTGAAAGACAAATTTAATGCATTGTTTGGAGGAGACGGTAATTAATGGCAGAGAAATTTCTTAAAATAGGGCTAGACTTTCATGGCGTTATCAACACCAACCCCTCATATTTCAAAGATTTTACCGAATATGCCGAAGCGCGGGGACACCGGATTTATATAATAACCGGCGGCCCGGCCGCAAAAATTTCCAGCTTTTTGAATGCCTGGGGCATCAGATATACCGAACTGTTTGCGATCCTTGATTACTATGCCGCCCGCGGAGAAGTAAAGTTTTTCTCTGACGGCAATTTCAAAATGGATGACGGCCTGTGGAACAGTGCCAAGGCCAAATTCTGCCGCCGTCACGGTATTGACATTCATATTGATGATTCGGATGTTTACGGCCTGAGTTTCACAACGCCTTATTGTCTGTACGATTCGGTCAGCCGCACCTGCTGCCTGTCTAAAAACAATACGGTCAGCTTTGCCCTGCCGCCTCGTGACTGTTTGCACCGGATAGAAAAAGCCTTAGCTGCCCTGTAAGGCCCGCTTGGACTGATAAACGTCGTATTTTTCTTCATGCCAGGTAACGCCGCTTTTAACTTTGTGTGCGGGGTTTCCGGCATAAATCGAATGGCTTTCGCTTAAGTCTTTGGTAACAATGGCTCCTGCGGCAATAATAATATCGTCGGCAACGGTGTTGTTTTTGAGAATCATTGCCCGCTCGCCGATCCACACATGATTGCCGACGGTGATGTGGCTTCCGGGATTAATTGCATTGCCGCTTTCCAAATCAACAATGGCATGAAAGTCGGAAACATACATCCTGCTGTCTTTGGCCGCCATAACCTCGTCACCGATTGTCAGTCGGCTTCCTCTTTCCCATAAGCCGCTTTCCAAACCGCGAAATGCACAGTTCTTTCCGATTTTAACCACCGTATCATCGGTATCAATGATGATTTTTAACGACCCCCAGCAGCCTTCGCCGATACTGATATGGTTATTGCTGCCGTTAATAATGAGTTCCAGCTTGTAAAATTGGTTTTCCGGAGCAATTTCGATTCGATTGTTGCTGCCGATGATTTTCACCGGACTGCGGTCGTAAAAACGGTTGCCTTTAATGCGGGGAGAAATAATTTGATTGTTTTCGCCTTTGATTTTGATGTATTTTTTGAACAATTTCATTCCTGCTGACTCTCCAGTTGGGCCATTGCCAGGTCATAAGCTTCGGGAACCCAGTTGATGTCCGTCTTTTTGCAGACGGCAGGATTGCCGGCATACATGGCATAACCGGTGGTTAAATCTTTGGTTACGACTGAACCGATGCCGATAATGACATTATCCGTAACATGGCAGTTTTTCAAAATTTTGACGCCTTCGCCGAGCCAGACGTGATTGCCGATGACAATTTCCTTGCCCTGATTGCACGGACGTCCGGTTTTTAGATCGATAACGGCATGAAAATCCGAGCAATACAGACGGGTTTCTTTGGCAAACATACAGTCGTCGCCGATAATTACCCGGCTGCCTTTTTCTTCCAGAATAATATCTGTTCCCATAAAGCCGGTTTTATGCCCGACGGTAACCACGGCATCGGAAGTGCGGATTTCCAGATTTAATTTTCCGTAACATCCCGGCGGCAGAATAAGCGTATTATTGTTGCCGAAGATTTTGATATCGGTAAATTTCAGGTAATTGGGGCCGCCGATATTAATCTTGTTGTTATTTCCGTCAATGCGGACATTCCCGTATTTCAGCAGCTCGTTATGCACATCTTTCGGACAGACAAACTCATTGCCGGTGCCTTTGATGCGCAGATTGGCTTTCTTTATCAGACGCATGATTATTCTCTGCCCGACTGCATTACGGCATAATCGCGGTAAGCGCGCAGCGTCTGTTCCATTTGGCCGCTCGGCAGGTGGTTGGTGCGTTTTTTGGCAATGTCACGCATTTGGTTGTAGCAAAGCTTATTCAAAGAAGTTTTCGGAGCACTCAGACCGGCGCCGCACGGCATCACGTCAAAGCGCTGTTCCGCTGCGTTAAGAGAGTTGCTGTCTTTCTGTAAATAAGTTTTGCTGATAGTCATGTCACTGCCCCGCCCATAAAATGCGATTAATCAGTTCAATGTCAACAAGATTGACATTCATTTCTTTGCGGGAATCTGCCAAATCGCACAAAACCAGCGTTGACGGTGTGCGATGAACAAATTCCTTAATCAGAATATCACCATTTTTTAAAATGACAACTATTCTGTCATTTTTTCTGATTTCCGAATTTTTGGCGACGATTATGGCCGAACCGTTTTTGAAAAAAGGTTCAAAATCGGAAACGTCTATGTCTATGGCATACAGATTCGATGACGCGTCGGGAAAATGCATTCGTTTCCAGCCGTCGGTAACCAGACGGTTGTCCCTGATTTCTTTTTCGCTGCCGAGACGCGAATAATTGATATAAGGAACCGCATTCATCATCTCCGGCGTCAGGCCTTCGTCAATCAGGCTGTAAAACTGTTCAAAAGTAACGTTGCAGGCATCCAGAATTTTGTTGATGCTGTCCAGCGAAGGCCATCTTTTTTTGCCGTCGGGGCGAATTCGTTTGCTTTTGTTAAAGGTTGTTGCGTCAAGGCCGGCTTTTTTAGCCAGCCCGGACGGAGATAAACCATGGGCGCGGGCTAACTTATCAACAGCATCCCAAACTTGTTCATATTTCATTGTTCCTCCTCGTTTTCTGTGATTTTGAAGCCAGTAACTTAACTATACACCTATAAAATTTAGGAATCAATTCTTTTTAAATATTGAATTTCCTACAACCTTATGTATAAATACATTAGGTTAAAAATTAGTTAAAATAGAGTAATGCAACTGGGAGAAAGTATTTATGCGCAACGACTATGAGCCTTTTGAAAATGCCGAGCAGGTCTGGTTTTGGTTCTGCGGCTGCCTGATGGTGCGGGAGGAAGGCGGCCTCCGCTCGCGCGGCGATTATGCCGGAAAGCCGCGGAAATGTGAGGTCGCGGACATTTACCGTATTGTCAAAAAAATGCGTCTGAACCGTCAGATAACCAGGCGCCATTTGCGCGTGATGATGAAATGGGGGCAGCTGGAATGTCCGCCTTATTATGACTGTCGGGCCAAACGGAGCGAAATCCGCCTGTGGGATGAGGGGCTGCATGCCTTGGAAATCTGCCTTACGGAAAAGGGAATTCTCTGAAATGCGTTTGGATATTTTTGCTGCCGGCGTCTATTCCGAATGTTATGTCGTTTTTGCCGACAATACTTCGCTTTGGTGGTTAAAGCTTTTGAAGCCGGGCTTCCGCCATTGTTATGTTATTTTACGGCTTTATAAAACCGGAAGATGGTTGGAACTTAATCCGTTGTCCAATCAGTTTTTGGCTGCGATTTATGATTATCCGCCCGATTTTGATTTTCCCGGTTATATCCGCACCCGGCGCAATGTCAGACTCTGCCGGGTAGAAATTGCCGCAGCACCGCCGAAATGCGCGCCGCTCTCGTTTTTTACCTGTGTTGAATTTGTTAAGCGTGTCATCGGCTTGCATGATTGTTTTATCCACACGCCGTGGCAGCTTTATCAAAAAATATCTAAATTGTAGGAAAAAGTTCTTGACAAATCCGCAAAAGTTTGTTACATACAGAAACGCCACTTGCTATTAGTGTGTCCGGAATAAATTACCATTCGTAAAACTCTGATCGGTTTTGCGAATTTTTTTTAATCAAAAGGCCGCTCTTCGGAGCCGGCCTTTTTTTATGGAGTTTTTAAGCATGCATTTCAAAAAAGTAAAAACGCTCAAAGCCTTGAAGAAATGTTTGAAAAAGACCCTGCCCGAAAAGGTGTCTCAGGTTCTGGAGAGTTACGAAGCTTTTTCCGAACGTCCGGTTCCCGAAGACGCCAAAGGTTTCAGCGCTCATCACGGCGCCTGCAAATCAGCGGTGATTCATGCGGAAACATTATTGAAGCTGGCCAAATGGACGGAGGATGAAAAGAACCCTGCCGCAACCGGTGCGCCACCGGATGATATCCTGCGGCTGCTGAGCGAGGCACGGGCGGAACTGGACGGTTTTAACGATGATGAAGATTAATTTTTACGAATTCATTTATGTTTGGTTCAAACTGCAAAATTTGTCGGTGCCCCGTCATCAGCGCAAGATAGCCGAATGGCTGAGCACGTTGTGGCAAAGTGCGGACGAGCGTCAGGGGTTGTTGATGGCTTTTCGCAATTCGGGAAAATCAACCGTGGTCGGCCTGTTTTGCGCCTGGGTATTATACCGCGAAAGCGCCACCCGGATTTTGGTAATGGCGGCCGACCATGCGCTGGCTAAAAAAATGGTGCGCAATGTCAAACGGATTATTGAGCAGCATCCGTTGACCGGGCACCTTAAACCGGAACGCCTTGACCAATGGGCGGCCGATCAGTTCACCGTCCGCCGCGATGTGGAACTGCGGGATCCGTCCATGCTGGCCAAGGGAATAGGGGCCAACATTACCGGTTTGCGTGCGGATCTGATTATCTGCGACGATGTGGAAGTGCCGCGTAACTGCGATACCGCGTTGAAACGAATGGATCTGCGCGAAAAACTGGAAGAACTGGATTATATCCTCACGCCGCAGGGAATGCAGCTTTATATCGGCACGCCGCACACCTTTTATACCATTTATCAGGTGGCGGCGGATAAGTCAAAGCCCGAAATTGAGCCTTTTTTGCTGAATTTCAAAAAACTGGAGGTTCCGATTTTGACCCGCCGAAACCGCAGCGCCTGGCCGGAACGTTTTTCGTTGGAAAAAATTGCCTCGCTGCGGCTGCGTTCGGGAGAAAATAAATTTCTCTCCCAGATGATGTTGCAGCCGGTCAATTTTAGAGACAGCGTGCTTAATCCCGAGCGGTTGGTCGCTTACAGAGAGGAATTGGCTTTTTCTTTTGCCAACGGACGGGAAATATTGCGCCTCGGTGACAAGCGCCTGTTTTCGGCTTCCTGCTGGTGGGATCCGTCTTTTGCCGCCGCCTCGGGAGACAACAGCGTCATTGCTTGCGTCTTTACGGATGAAACCGGGCATTTCTGGCTCCATGATTTGGAATATATCCGTATTGAAGAAACTGCGGCAGATGACAACATTGCCTCCCTGCAATGCGAAAAGGTGGCGGACTTTATTGAACGCAACCACTTGCCCTCAATTCGGGTGGAAGCCAACGGTATCGGTAAGTTTTTGCCCGGCATTTTGAAACAGACGCTGGCTCGCCGCCGGATTAAAGCGGCGGTGTTGGAAGTCTATTCATCGTCTGACAAGGCCGTGCGGATTCTGGAAGCTTTTGAAGTTCTGCTGGCCGAGAAAGCGCTGAACGTTCACCGGAAAATCTGGTCCACGCCGTTTATTGAAGAAATGCGGGAATGGACAGTCGAAGGCGGCGTTCATGACGACGCGCTCGATGCCGTGGCCGGTTGTCTGGCTTCCGAACCGGTGCGCTTCGGAACATATCCGGCAGAAACCGGAGATTTCAAACGCTTTAGCTGGCAGGGAGCTTCCGGCCAGTTTAAGGCTCAGACCAATTTTAATCTGTGAGGAAAAAACATGTTTAATGAATTATTCAACTGGCTGGCAATGATTGAACTTCCGGTTTTCGCGGCCCTGTTCCGCATGATTGCCAAACAGCGGCGCGAAATGGAAGAATATCTGCTGGAGAGCCAAAACCACACCGACGGCCGGGTTGATTTGTGCAAAGAGGCGCTGGCCGATTTTAAGCTCCATGTTGCCCGCAACTATGTGTCAACCAACTATCTCAAAGACGTTGAAAACCGCCTGACCAACCATCTGCTGCGGATAGAGAAAAAGCTGGACGACGTAGGGAGGGGAAAATGAGCGAAAAGGAAACCGACATACTGGCCCGGACCATATACGGGGAGGCAAGAGGCGAGAGCATTTCCGGCATGGAAGCTGTCGCCTCGGTCGTTTTAAACCGGGTTGCCTTTGCCAACCGGCGGGGACGCTTCTGGTGGGGAAATTCGATTGCCGAGGTCTGCCGCGCTCCGAAGCAGTTTTCCTGCTGGAACCGAAATGATCCTAATTACCGGCTGATTTGCCGGGTCGCCGATACGGATATTGTCTTTTGCATTTGCAAAAGGATTGCCGGCCGCGCGGTTGCCGGATTGTTGGAAGATAAAACCAACGGGGCTACCCACTACCATGCCCGTCATGTTTGGCCGGATTGGGCTAAGGGAAAAATTCCCTGTGCCGAAATCGGTCGCCATTTTTTCTACAACGATATTGAAAAGTAAGGAGAAAACATGTCTGCCGTCAAAACAAAAGGACTGTCGGTCCTGCGCCGCATAGGCGGATTTTTGGTCGCCGCACCGGGGGAAAACGATGCCGGAAAAAGCCGGTTTGAACGCTGGTGGCGCCCGCTGTTCGGCTATGCCGTTTCCCTGACCTGGGTACTGCATATGCTGACCCTCTGCCGGGTGGTTTGGGAGGATAATCCCCGCGCCCCCGAAATTATTATGGCCTTAGTCGAAACCACGTCTCTGTGGAGTGTGGCGCTCGGTGTGCTGGGTATTTCGGTTGTCAGAGAAACGCCGAAAAAACGCCGCCGCCGGTCGTCTGATGTCAATCATAGCTGATATTGAAAGGAAAAATCATGGGAGGAGTATTCAGAGCCCCGAAAATTCAACAGCGGGTCGTTCCCGTTGTCGATACCGAAGCCGAAGCGAAAAAACGCGCCGAAAAGGAAAAACAGGAAAATCTCGAACGCCAGCGCCGCGGCCAGGAAGGCACGATTAAAACGTCATATACCGGAATTCTGGGCGAAAAGGAAAATGACCTCAAACGCAAAAACCTTCTGGGAGAATAAATATGGAACATGAATTGGAAAAGCTGGTCAGCCGATATCAAAAGGCTGCCGAACGCAAGCAGTATTGGGAACCGCATTGGCGGGAATGCTACGAATATGCCTTTCCGCTGCGGGAGAACGTCAGTTCTGCCTTATACGGCAGCAACGAAGGAGAGCGCAAAAACCTCTGCCTCTATGACGGAACGGCGCCGGATGCGGTTGATCAGCTGGCTTCCTCGCTGCTGGCGGAACTGACGCCGCCCTGGGCCAAATGGTTCGGACTTCGGCCGGGCAATGAGCTTTCGCCGCAGGAGCAGGAACAGGTTGCACCGACTTTGGAAAAAACCTCGGAAGTAATGCTGCAAAATTTCGAGCATTCGAATTTTGCCGTCGAAATTCACCAGTGTTACCTTGATTTGGTAACTGCCGGCACCGCCTGCCTGATGTTTGAAGAAGCACCGCTGGGAGAGGCGACGGCTTTTCATTTTTACGCTGTACCGCTGCGGGAAATAGCCGTTGAAGAAAGTGCCGACGGCAAAATCGACACGACCTTTCGCTGCTCGTCTCTGAATTGGGACGGTATCCGTACCCGTTTCCCCGAGGCCGAAATTCCGCCGTCACTGGCCGAACGCTGCCGGGAAGACAGCGACTGTCGTCTGAAAGTAATCGAGGCCGTAATGCCGCGTCACTGCAATGCCGGCGCCTGCGGCTACGATTATATTGCTTTTGCCTGGGATGAAAACATCGGCAGCGGTCAGAGTTTTGTTCTGCGTGAAGGCGTGTTTGAAACGTCGCCTTTTATTAATTTTCGCTGGCTGAAAGCGCCGGGAGAGGTTTACGGGCGTTCGCCGGTGATGAAAGCGCTGCCGGATATCAAAACCGCCAACAAAGTGGTGGAACTGATTTTGAAGAATGCGTCGATTTCGGTAACCGGAATTTGGCAGGCCGATGACGACGGCATTCTTAATCCCGATAACATCAAGCTGATACCCGGCGCGATTATTCCCAAGGCTGTCGGTTCCAAAGGACTGACGCCGCTGGCTGCGCCCGGAGACTTTGATTTGTCGCAGCTTATTCTTGAAGATTTACGCCGGCGGATTAACCACGCGCTGTTGGCTGACCGTCTGGCTCAGATTGAAACGCCGAATATGACGGCAACCGAGGTTTTGGAACGCTCGGCCGAAATAGCAAGAATTCTCGGGGCAACTTTCGGGCGCCTTCAGTCCGAACTGTTGACGCCGCTGCTTAAACGGGCTTTTGGCATCCTCCGCCGCCGGGGCGATATCCTTAATTTTGACCTCGACGGCAAAATTGTGGATTTGCAGTATAAGTCGCCGCTGGCTTTGGCGCAAACACGCAAAGACATCGGCAATGTTACCGAATGGGTGAACCTGCTGGCTTCTTTCGGAGCCGATGCCCTTGCCGCGGTAAATGTTGCCGAAACTTCCCGCTGGCTCGGGCGCACTTTGTGCGTTCCGGCCGACTTAATCCGGGAAGCCGAAGCAGAACCGCAGCCGCTTCCGCCTGAAGAAACGGGAGGCGGAAATGCTGCGGGAATGTGATACCCGGCAGATGACTGACGGCGAAATCCGCGAGGCTTTCGTCAAATGCTTTGCCGGCCGGGAAGGGATGATTGTCCTTTCCCATCTTAAACGTCTGACGCTCAGGCGCTGGCTCGGGCCGGACGCTTCCGCCGATGAACTGCGTCATCTGGAAGGGCAGCGTCATCTGGTCAGCCTTATACTGGCACTGGCGTCAGCTGATTAATTTTTTTATGAAAGGAAAAAAGATGAAAGACAACCAATCGGGAAATCTGCTTGAACAGGAAACCGCGCAGCCGATTCCCGCACAGCCTCGGGAAGGCAGGCCGGCCAATCTTCCGGCCAAATTCTGGGACGAAGCGAACGGCCGCATAAAAATCGAAGAACTGATTGAGGACTATAATTATATGGCCAGCCGCGATGAAAACCTTATTGAAACCAATAAGCGCAATATGCCGGCCAGTTATGACCAATACCGGATTAATATTCCCAACGAACTGCTTGACCATGATGAGGAATTGTTCAAACAGTTTTACGAACACGGCTTCACCAATGATCAGGCACAGTTTGTTTATGATCTGGCCAACGAGCGCGTTATTCCGGTTTTAGACCAGTTGACCATTAGCTTTGAGGCGCAGAAGCAGCTGGCAAAGCTCAGCTCCTATTTTGGCGGACAGGAACGTTTTGACGAAGTCTCCCGTCAGATATCGGGCTGGGCAAAGCAGAACCTGCGTCCCGAAGTCTATGATGCATTGGCTTCCACGGCCGAAGGTGTCATCGCCTTGTATAAGATGATGTCATCCAATGAACCGATGCTTGGCAAAGAAGCCGGCTTTGAGGGTGAATTGAGCGAACAGAGTCTGCGCAAGATGATGGAAGACCCGCGTTATTGGCGTGATAAGGATACGGCCTATATCAACAAGATAACCAAAGGTTTCGAAAAACTCTACCCTGGAAAATAAACCTTCCGGGGTTTTTTGTATTTAATTCTGATTAATCTTTTATGGAGAGAAAAATATGTCAACACAAGTTAGCGAATCTTTTATCAAACAGTTTGAAGCCGACGTTCATCTGGCCTATCAGCAAAACGGCTCTAAACTGAGAAACACTGTCCGCAGCAAAAACAACGTCAAAGGCTCCTCCACCGTCTTTCAGAAAGTCGGTAAAGGTTCGGCCTCGCAGAAAGCCCGCCACGGATTGGTTCCGGTGATGTCTCTGGATCATTCTCCGGTAGAATGCGAACTGCAGGATTTCTATGCCGGCGATTGGGTCGATGCGCTGGATGAATTGAAAGTCAGCATTGACGAACGCCGGGTTATCGCCAACTCCGGAGCTTATGCGCTGGGACGCAAAACCGATGAACTGATTATCGAAGCTCTGGCCAAAGCGCCGGCGGACCACGATGTCGGTGACTACACCAAGACCATGAGCAAAAAAGATGTTCTCGATGCTTTTGCCAAGCTGAATGCCAATGACGTGCCCGATGACGGACAGCGTTTCGGTTTGGTCGGTCCGCACCAGTGGAACGCTCTGCTGAACATTGCCGAGTTTTCCAATTCCGATTATGCCGGCGACAATCTGCCCTTTCTGAAAGGAACGGAAAGTCGCAAATGGCTGGGCATTAACTGGATTATGCACACCGGCCTCCCGTTGAACGGAACTGAACGCCAGTGTTTCATTTTCCACAAAACGGCTGTCGGGCATGCCAGCGGTCAGGATGTCAAGAGCGACATCACCTGGCACGGCGACCATGCTGCCCATTTCGTCAACAACATGATGAGTCAGGGCGCCTGCCTGATTGATCCGACCGGCGTCATCCGCATCAAATGCAAAGAAGCATCTTCTGTTACGGCTTAATTTACTCAGGAAAGGAAATAAAAATGTCTTTTGATTCTAAAAACTTCAGCGTTATGGCTTATGCCAACGGTTTCACCCTTTGGAACTACACCACGGCAGACACGCTTGAGAGCGTTACGGCGTCCGGTTATTTTAACGAAATTGCGCCTTTTGCCAGAATTGGCGATATGATTCTGACTGTTGCCGAGGCGCAAAGTTCGGTCAGTCCGGCGATTATGGCGGTAACCGCCATCGCCGACGGCGTCGTAACAGCTTCCGACTTTACGACGGCGGCCAAAGCCTAAACCGCAGACACATTAATAGCACAAGGCGGGAGAGGTTCGTCTGAGCCTCTCCCTTTTTTATGGAGACAATGATGACTTATACCAATATCGGCATTTGTTCAAATGCTTTGCTCAAAATCGGCGCCGAGGGAATTACCTCCTTTGAGGACGGCACTGCCGAAGCCGAGATTGCTTACAGCCTTTATCCGCTGCTGCGCGACGGGCTGCTCTCGGCTTATCCGTGGAGCTTTGCCAAAGCGCAGAAAACTTTGCCGCGGCTGGCCAATGTTCCGGTCGCCGATTATCAGTATGCCTATCTGCTTCCGAATGACTTTCTGCGGGTGATTTCCGCCGGTTCGGGAAGCCGGGGGCGGGGAATTGAATATCGTATTTTGGAAAACCGTCTGCATACCGATGCGCCCGACGTAACCATCAGCTATATTTTCCGTCCGCACGAAAGTGCTTTTCCGGCCTTTTTCTGCGAAGCGTTAATTGCCAGGCTGGCGGCTGAATTCTGTCTGCCGCTGACGGAAAGCACCAGTCGTGCCGAACTGCTCGGAAAACTGGCGGAAGATGCAATTGCCAAAGCCCGCCTGACCGATGCCCAGCAGGGCAGTCCGCGGACGTTTGAAGATTTTTCGTTAATGGAGGCACGCTTATGAACAATCTCGGTTCAGTCAAAACCAATTTTACCGCCGGGCAGGTCTCGCCTAATCTGTTGGGCCGCGGCGATTTAAAGATTTATGAAAACGGGGCACGCCGGCTGGAGAACGTTATTATCCACCCTACCGGAGGCGTATCGCGCCGCCGGGGATTAAAATATATCTGCCGTGCCGAACAGGCGACCCGCCTGCTTCCCTTCGAGTTTAATACCGAGCAGATTTATCTGCTGTGCCTGAGTGATTATAAGATGAAAGTTTTCAAAGACGACCGGTGTATTGCTGAGTTGGAAACGCCCTGGAGCGGAAATCAGCTGTTTCAGCTGAACTATACTCAGAGTGCCGACACGCTGCTTCTTGTGCATCCCGATGTTCCGCCCAAACAGGTTACCCGCAACAACAATGAAGTCTGGCTGATCAGCGATTGGGAATATTATACCAAAGATGATATGATTTATATGCCTTATTATAATTTTTATCAGAAAAAGCCCCAGCTCTGGGCCAGCGGAACTTCCGGAGAGATAACCATGGCGACGGATGCCGACGTTTTTCTGTCCGCCCATGTCGGCAGCTATTTGAAATATCAGAGCGGACTGGTTAAAATAACCGAGGTCAGAGGTCCGCGGGATATTGCCGGAACCGTCATCAAAAAACTCAGTGCTACCGGCAAAACCAACGATTGGGCCGAGGCCGCCTTTTCTGATGCCCGCGGCTGGCCCGTATCGGTAACCTTTCATCAGAACCGGATGGTTATCGGCGGCTCGCGGGATCTGCCCAATCGTCTTTGGCTGTCAAAATCGTCGGATTTGTTTAACTTTGACTTAGGCAAAGCCGTTGACGACGACGCGATAGAATTCGGCATTCTTTCGGACCAGGTGAACGCGATTAAAGCGGTGGTGTCCACCCGGCATTTGCTCGTTTTTACCACCGGGGCGGAATGGATGGTTTCCGGCGAGCCGCTGACGCCGGAAAAAATTCAGCTCAAACGTCAGACCAATGTCGGCATTTATGCCGAAAAAATTCTCGCGCCGCAGCAGATTGACGGGGCAACCGTCTTTGTTTCCCGCAGCGGCCGCCAGCTTCGGGAATTTCTTTATACCGATGTTGAGCAGGCCTACCAGGCAAAAGATTTGACGATTCTTTCCAACGACATTATCAGCCGTCCCCGCGATATTTCGTTTGATCCTGACAGCAGTGTTGTCTATCTGGTGCTTGAAGACGGAACGCTTTCCTGTCTCACCACTTACCGGACTGAAGCCGTTACCGCCTGGTGCAAACTGAATACTGCCGGCAAATTTATATCTGCGGCTGTTATCGGTGACAATATTTATTTTTGCGTTGAACGCAAAAACGGCTGGTTCATTGAAAAGTTTGTTGATGATTATTATTCCGACTGCTCGCTGCGTCTGACCTCGGAAACACCGCAGCGCGACTGGAGCGGACTTGAGCATCTAGAAGGGGAAGAAGTTGTGGTTTTGGCAAATGGCTTCAGTCTCGGCAAATTTAAGGTCGAAGAGGGCGAAATTCATCTTCTTGACGAAGCCGATGAAATTATCGCCGGATTGCCTTATGAACACCTGATTGAACCGTTGCCCTATATGGTTGAGGCCGAACGTCCTTATTCCCCAAAAGCGCTCAGGGTTATCGGCGCTCGTTTTCGTATTCTCGACAGCAAGTCATTTTGCATTGATATCGGCAGCGGCTATTTTCACTATCCGTTGAAACGCATACACCGGGATAAAATTTTTGATTCGCCGCCGCTGACATATTCCGGAGATGTCCAAATGCGGGCGCTGGGATGGATTCGGGAAATGAATAAACCGATGTGGAGCATCAAAAGCGATGAACCTCTGGCTTTTACGCTGCTGTCGGCGGTTGCCGAAATTAAACTGAAAGAATAACTTTTTGAAAGGAGAAACCAATGGGAGGATTAAATGCCGAAACCGCGGGAAACCTGCTTTCCGGCGGTCAGGACATCTATAATATGGTGGAAGATAATAAAAACCTGCGTGATAATTATAAGCAGGATCATCAGCGCCTGCTGCATGAACAACAGCTCAACCGCGAAAAGAAAACCAATATTCTTGAACAAAATCTGGCGGCCCGCCGGGCACGTGTTGCGGCAATGGGAATAAGCGGTGACGGCTCGGCCGCGGCGGAGCAGTACCGCGAGGCTTACAACGCCCATAAGGATATGGCCGAAGATGATTATAATTATTACAATGACGCCGTCAAAAATCGCCGGGACATCCGTTATAAAATCCGTAAAAACGCCGTCAACGGAACCATTGACGGCACAGAAAGCCTGCTGAAATAGGGATTAAAAATCCGCCGGTTATCCGGCGGATTTTATTTAATGCAGGAAGAAAACAAATCCTTCTGCCGATGTTTCCCGTTAAGGGTATTTTAAGAGTTTCGGATTATGGTCAAAACGGTTAAAAGCTCTTTAACAAAGGATAAACGATGAAAGGTTTAATTACAGAGGAGATTGCTCACATTCGGGGCATCCCCCGGAAATTAATAATCTTTTTGCACGGATATATTGATAATTGTGAATGCCTGAATCACCGCCTTGATTCTTTTGTTGAAAGTTTTGACAATACCGCCGTTCATTTGCCGGAAGCGCCGTTGCTTTGTGAAATTCACGAGGGAAAACGCCAGTGGTTTTCAATGCACCGGTTTGACCCGGACGACGAAAGAAAAACGGTTCCTTCTCTTGATGAATGTCTCGCCTTTTATGAACGGATGACGCCGGGTTTTGAAGAAAGCAGCGGCTATCTGAACCGCTATATTGACAATTGCCTGGATTTATACGGGCTTGCACCGGAAGATTTATATCTCTGCGGCTTTTCGCAGGGAGCCATGCTGGCTATTTATACAGCTTTGCGTCGGGAAGAAAATATCGGCGGCTGCGTCAGTTTCAGCGGCTTGCTGACAACCTCGCGCTTTTTTGAAAAAAGAAAACACGGCACCCCGCCGATGCTGCTCATACACGGTACCGCGGACAATCTGGTACGTTTTGGCGTGCGGGATGACACAGCGGAAAAACTGCGCCGCTACGGCTGTCCGGTTGAAACCTATACGGTTCCTGAGGGCCAGCACCGCATTACCGAAGACGGCTTAATCAAGGCCCGCGAGTTTATCAACCGCCGCTTTACAGAAAAGGCTGCGAGCTGATAAGCCCCCTGTTCCTGAGCAGATTATTTTCACGGCGTTCCATCATCAGCGGAGAGTCTTTACCGATATTGCGTTCATAAATTTCGCCGTAGTTGCCCAAATCTTCAATTGCTTTTCGCAGCCAATTGGGATTAAGTCCGAATTTGTTCCATAAATGCGGATTGTCGCCAAGCAGATTTTGAACGGAAATGTCTTTGCTGCCGATATAAACGTTAACGTTCTTGGAGTTAATATTATGTTCTTCCGCCAATTTCAGGGCATTGAATATCCATTTGACGATGATGCGCAGAGTGTTGTTGTCTTTGGCCACAATGGCATAAACCGGTTTAAGGGCGATTGATTCGGGCAGCAGCTCAACGTCTTTGCTGCCGTCAAACCGGGCCGTCAGAATATTTTTCAGATAAATGGCATTTCCGGTCAGCAGCGGACAGCGGTTCAGCAGAAAAGCCTCGGTGGCACGCTGCTGCAGTTTAAACGGAAGCGGAACCAAATCAAGCTTATAGGCACGGCTGTAATTCACCAGATTATGGTAGTCGTCGGTATCGCTGACAACGCAGACTTTTGCGCCTTTATAAGCTTCCATTGAGGTAGCCCCTTCGATTTTGCGGGCCAAAAACATCTGCTGGTCATAATACAAAATATCAACCGGCATACTTTTGTAGGTGATTTCCCTTTCTGCCGAAAATGGTGCCGAACTCAGCATAACGTCGATTTTGTTGGTTGAAAGCGCTCGGGTAATATCTTCCTGACTCACATTTACCATGGTAAAGCGGTCGCTGCGGTTGAAAACGGCCAGCGAAATAGCTTTGCAGATATCGGCGTCAAAGCCGTGCCAGAAGCCGTCTTCATCTTTATAGGCATAAAACTTGGAGCGCAAATCGGTTCCGCAGCGAACGGTGCCGCGGGTTTGAATATAACGCAGGCCGGCGTCGGCGGCGGCAAAGGCGTCTGATACGTTTCCCAGACCGAGACATAAAAAACACAGAATTAAACGCGAAAGTTTCATTTTATTAACCAATGTCAGAGTATAATATTCTTAAATTTAAGATTAATATAAGGCAATTTTTATGAAAAGTAACTCTTTTTTGCGACTTATCATATTTAGTTTATGTCTGTTTTCGGCACTGCCGGCACGGGCGGAAGCAATTACGGAAACCGAAGCCAGAGTCTGGACGCAGGATAAAGGACAGCGTCTGTTGAATGCTTTTGCGGAAACGGATTTAAAAAAACGCTATGCCGAATTGGATACTATGTTTCTGAATTTTGTAGATTTGGATTATATTTCCAAGTTTGTTCTTGGCAAATATTGGCGTCGCCTGAACGAAAAGGAAAAGACGGATTATCAGCAGCTTTTTAAACGCTATGCTCTCAGCGTGTATAAAAGTTTTCCGCTGGAATTCGACACTTCTCAAATAGAATATACCATCACCGGCGTTCGTCCCGGCAAAAATTATGCCGATGTAACCGCAAACATCTTCTTTCAGCTCGGCAACAAACCGGAAGACAAACAGAATATTCTGGTCGAGTTCCGCCTTAATAAAACAGGCGGAAAATTGCGCATTATCGATTTAAAAATCGGTGAAAGCAGTTTGATTCTGTCTTATCGGGGCCGCTTTTATGAAATGATTGCCCAAGATGATGAAGATCTTGGCTGGTTTATGGAAGATTTGCAGATGATAACCGAGTCAACCGAAAAACAAAATCAGCTCAAAGTTGACGAACAGCAGCAGATGTAAAAAAATCCCCTCGCAATGAGGGGATTTTTTTTAGTTTCCGTAATATGGAATGAAGACGGCACTGACATCATTGGCATCTATATATAGCGTATCGCCCTTAGAAACATTGGCATAGAAGAAAGTTCTCTGTTTGGCTATACCGGTCAACGAACCGATTTTTCTGCCGTTAATGGTGATAAAAGAGCCGTAATTACCGATATCTTGGCCTTGTCCGATAATAATGCCGTTTTGATAAGCCGTCCAGTTGGTCTTTCCTGAAATGCCGCCGGCCGCCGACCAGTTTAATTTGAATTGATAGAAAACATCACCCGTTGTAACGCAATTATATTTGGTTTTGTCAAACGGGCATTTTAAAGCAGTTCCCAAACAACCGTCTGTTGACGTCCTCGTATATCCCAAATCGGCACACGAAGGCTGAGCGCCGCAGGTCTGGGCATAAACATTGCCGGCAATCGCCGAGGTTAAAATACTCCCCGCCAGTAAAATTGATAGTTTCATCTTCTTTCTCCTTAGTGTTAAATTTC